>Ga0164241_10000234_pt1 | contig 128249 bp, 114 predicted proteins | sample OricomyardsoilBY_FD_108780 | JGI IMG/M metagenome (GOLD analysis project Ga0164241, IMG submission 108780) | Backyard soil microbial communities from Emeryville, California, USA - Original compost - Back yard soil (BY) | ecosystem: Environmental > Terrestrial > Soil > Unclassified | place... | reverse complement strand
GTTTGGCGCGGCGAGGGTTTCGGCGCCGCGAGGGTTGCGGCGCGGCGAGGGGTTTGGCGCGGCGAGGGTTGGGCGCGGCGAACGCTGTGGCGTGGGAGCGGTGGTGCTTCGGCGAGGGGTTTGGCGCGGCGAGGGGTTTGGCGCGGCGAGGGGTGTGGCGCGGCGAGGCGCGCGGAAATTTCGAGAGGGGAGTTATGGAAAGCGCGGGCGCTTCGTCGCGGATTCGTCGAGCGTGGCGGAGTCTAGCGATACGCTAGCGGCGACGCTGGGCGGTGGGGGCTTCGCTCTGTGCTTCGTGCTCGGCGGGCTGGGCTTCGACGCGAGTTTCGACGTCGTCGGCCTGGGCTTCGACGCGAGCTCTTTCGACGTCGGCGGGCTGGGCTTCGACGCGAGCTCTTTCGACGTCGGCCGGGGCTTCGACGCGAGTTCTTTCGACGTTGTCGGCCTGGGCTTCGGGCGGAGTCTGGAGGTTGCTGGCTCGGGTTTCCACGGCGTCGGCATCGACGCGGACGCGGTGGCGGAAAGTGTCAGTAGGTGAGCGGTCTAGCTCGTCCGGTTTGGGGCCGCCCATGAGCTGGTAGCGGACGTGCCGCCGCGCACGAGCGAGCCCGCTTTGGCCGGCTTCGCTGATCTCGAGCATGCGCCGGCGACGATGTGGAGCGTCGATGAACCTGAAGAGCAGCGGCAGGAGAATGCCGAATAGGGCAAAGGTTGCGACGCCTGCCAGGTGCAGCGCTAGCAGTATCACCGTGCCGAGGGCGACGCCGGGCGGCACGGGTCGGCCGGGCTGGTGCCACCCGGCGTGGCGGGCGGCGCGCGCGGCTTGCTTGCGAGCGTTGCGCTCGAGACGCTCGGCTTGCTTCTGGACCCGCCGCTCGACGCGTTCTGCGAATTTGCGGGCGCGACGCTCGCCGTGGCTGGCGTAGCGCGCCCTTTGCTCTTCTTCGTGCTCGTTGAAGCGCTCGCGCTCGCGCTCGCGCTCGCGCTGGCGTTCGCGGCGCGCGGCTTTGGCTTCGGCGGCAGAGCCGGGGCGCGGCGGCGCGGAGGCCCTGGAGCCTGCTCCTTCGAACAAGCCGGCCGCGCGCAGCGCGTCTTCGACCGAGCGAGCGCGCTCGTCCGGATTGGGCTCGAGCATGCGCACCAGCGCGCTGATCAAGCGCCGATCGACCTGGCCGCGTAGGGCGCCTTCGACGTCGACGCGCAGACCCTTGTGCGGCAAATCTTCGGGCTCGCGACCGGTCAGCAGACTGAGCGCCGTGGCGCCCACCGCGTACACGTCGCTGCTAGGCCCGGCGCGCCCTTGAAATTGCTCGGGAGCCATGAAGCCAAACGTGCCGACGACCGTGCTACCGCCTTCCGGCTTCAAGCGATCACGCACCGACCCGAAATCGACCAGGCAGTACGAGCCATCGGGTCGTAAGATCACGTTGCCGGGCTTGATGTCGCGGTGAACGACGGGCGGCGCTTGCGCGTGCAAGTAGCGAAGGCATGCCCCGGCGTCGGACAAAAAGCGCGTGACCTGCGCTTGCTCGAGCCGCGCGCCACGCTGGCGTCGCCTCTGCAGCGTCTCGCCCTCGATTTTTTCCATCACCAGGTAGAGCGCTCCGCCCTCTTCGAAATGCTCGACGTAGCGGGGCAGGCCGACGTGGCTGAGCGACGAAAGCACCGTCGCTTCGCGCTCCGCCAGCTCGACGTCTTTCCACGACTTGGCCGAGCGCAGCGTGAAGCGTTTGATGGCAACCGGGCGGCCCTCACGCTTGTCGACGGCCTCGAGCGTCTCACCCTGGGAGCCAGCGCCGAGGCTGCCCGTGATGACGTAGCGACCGCCCCGAAGCTCGCCCGCTTCGGGTGGGGACGCGGACATGGCGGCATTTTCGGGATTCGGGGTCACGGCAGACCCCGCCCGCATGCGTCAGCCGGTGTTTCGCATCCCTTGCGCAATGCCGTTCAACGTGGTCCCTAGGGCCTGATCCAGCAAGGGGCGATCGGGATGATCTTCGGCCAGGGTGCGCTTCTTCTTCAAAAGGCTCACCTGGAGCAGGCTGAGCGGATCCACGTAGGGGTTGCGGAGGCCGAGCGACCCTTGCAAGAAACGGTGATCGGCGAGCAGGTCGCGGCCGCGGATGGTGTTCAGGCAGCGCACCGTGCGCGTGAAGTCTTGCTCGATTTCTGCCGTCACCTGCGCGTTGCCGCCCAGCTGTTCGACATACAACTTTGCAATCTCGAGGTCGGCCTTGGCGCATACCATCTCGAGCTTGTCCAGCAGGTCGCCGAAGAACGGCCAGCTTCGGGCCATGTCTTTCAACAGCTGTTCGCCGCCGGGCTGCTTCATCATCGACTCGAGCGCCGCGCCCGCGCCCAGCCAAGCGGAGACCATCAACCGCATTTGCGTCCAGCCGAAGTTCCACGGAATGGCGCGGATGCCGGCCATGGTGCCGGCGCCGCGCTCGCGGTAGGCGGGGCGCGACCCGAAGTGAACGTGCGTGAGCTCGCGCACCGGCGTGGCGGTGAGGAACAGCTCGAACACGGCCGTCTGGTCGTGCACCAAGTGACGAAACGCCACCCGCGATTGCTCGCTCAGTTGCTCCATGGCGGCTCGAAACCGCTCTTCGGTGCCGCTGGGCAGGCCTTCGCGCCAATCGGAGAAATGCGCCATCAAGGTGCCGGTCAGCATCACCTCCAGGCTGCGCTCGGCGATCGACGGCAGTCCGAATTTTTGCGAGATGATCTCGCCTTGCTCGGTAATTTTGATCTTGCCCGAGAGCGTCTGTGGCGGCAGCGCCGTGAGCGCCCGGTACACCGGCGAGCCGCCGCCGCGACCCACGGTGCCGCCACGGCCGTGAAACAGGCTGAGGGTGACGCCGTGCTCGCGCGCGACGGCCGACAGCAGCTCTTGGGAGCGGTACAGCTCCCAAGACGCCGCCACCACCCCGACGTCTTTGGCGGAGTCGGAGTAGCCGAGCATGATCTCTTGGTGCATGCCGCGCGCCTTGAGCTGGCGCGCGTAGACCGGATCGGTGACGAGCTGGCGCAAAACCTTGGGAGCGTTGGCCAAATCTGCTTGAGTTTCGAACAGGGGCGCCACATCGAGGCGTGAAACGGGTGGGTCGGCCGTCAAATCGCACAGGCCCACTTCGCGGGCCAAGAGCAGCACGCGCAGCAAGTCTTCCGCGCGCCGGCACATCGAGATGATGTACGTGGCGGAGGCGCGCTCGCCGAACTCGTCTTGCACTTGGCGCATCGTGCGAAACACGTTGACGACCTTGGTCGCTTCTTCGTCCAGCACGGTGTGCGGCGACAAAAGCGGACGCCGGCTGAGCAGCTCGCGGTGCAGGCCCGCTTCGTCCAGCTTGCCCAGGTCGACGCCGGTCGAAATGGCATCGACGGTGCGAGTGTGGGTCTCGGAGTCGTCGCGCAAATCCAGGTAGTATCCGGCGAAGCCCAGCGTCTCGACCTGGGCGACGAGCGGCGCCACCAGGCTGCGCACGGCGTGCTCGGCGCCGCCCGCGCGCACGGTCTCTTCCACCAGCCTCAGATCGGCGAGGAACTCTTCGGAGTTGGGGTAGGCGCCTTCGAGCTTTTCGGGGCGGTTGGCGTCGCGCGACGCAACCTCTTTGCGGGTGGCCTCGAGCCGCCCGACGATGAACGTGAGCTTGAGGCGCAGGCTCTCGTTGGCGTTGCGCTTCTTGTTCGTCTCCCAAGCAATGGGTAAGAGCGGCTTGTCGCGCTCCAGCGAGTCGATCAGCGATTGGGGCGGGGAAGAGATGCGGTCCGAGATGGAGAGCCGATTGATGAGGCTGCCCACCTTCTTCGCGTAGTGGCCCAAGATGGCGTGCGCGTTGCGGCGCGCGGCGGCCAGCGTGATCTCAGGCGTGACGAACGGGTTGCCGTCGCGATCGCCCGCCACCCAGCTGCCGAGCGGCACGTGCAGCGTGACGCCCAGCTCTTCTCCGAAGACCTCGCGGAAGGCGTTGCTGGCCGCTTCGCCAACCTCCGCGGAGGCGTTCAGCAGCCGGTCTTCCAGGTACCAGATGACCTGGCTCACTTCGTCGAGCACGCTCGGGCGGTTGCGACGCACCTCGTCGGTCAGCCAGAGCAGCTCGATCTCGCCTTCGACGTGCTCTTCGATGCGCCGCAGCTCGCCCGCGGAGGCGCGCTCGCGGCTGAGCAGCGCGTCGGCCAAGCGCGCTTGCAGCTCGAGCAGCGTGCGGCGCGTCGCTTCCGTCGGGTGGGCGGTGAGGACGGGGCGAACTTCGAGGTCTTTGATGTAGCCGCGCAGCTCGCTGGCGGTCTTACCGCGGCGCTTCAACTCTTGGAAAGCCCACAGCGCGCTGGCGGGCTGCGCCGTGACGGGGGACGTGCCTTCGGCCGTTGCGTAGCTCTGACGGCGGCGGACGCGGTGCACCTGCTCGGCGGTGTTGATCAAGAAGAAGAACACCGTGAACGCGCGCGCCGTGGGCGCCGCGATTTCGAACGGCAATGCGTCTACCTTGCGCAGCAGCTCCGTCAACGACGGCGCGGTGGGGTCGCCACGGCGGCGGGCGCGGCAAGCGACCCGCAGCTCTTCGACGGCCCGAAACACGGCGTCGCCTTGCAGCCGTTGAATCACTCGCCCGAGGAGGCTTGCGAGCCAGCGCATGTCGTCTTGCAAGGCACGGTCTTCGGGGCGAGCGTCGGCGGGTTTCACGAGCTTCGGTTTCGCATGGACTGCACCGGAACAGCAAGGCCTCGTGGGCCCGGTACAGCGCTATTTCCCGCTCGATTCGTCGCTTTCGGCGTGGCCTGACGCCGGGGCGCGGTTCGGCCACCTTCCGGGAACCTGCGCGAAGCGCGCGTGTTACAGTCGGGCGGTTCGGCTCGGTCGGTCCTTCTTTGCCGCATTCGGCTCCCCTCGCCGCGCTGAGCCGTATGCGGTAGCCTGAGTCGAGGTGGCAACTCCTCGCCTCTTGCAAGCGCTCGATTTTGCGGCCGAGCGGCACAGCGCCCAACGACGCAAGGGCCCTGACGCAGCGCCCTACGTCAACCACCTCATCGAGGTCGCGGCGCTGGTGGCCAACGTGGCAAAAATCGAAGACGTCGAGGTGTTGATGGCGGCCGTCTTGCACGACGTGCTCGAGGACACGCCCACGACCGCCGACGAGGTCCGCGGTCGCTTCGGCCCGCGCGTGTGCTGCTACGTTCAGGCGCTTTCCGACGACAAGGCGCTACCCCGTCGGCGTCGGCGGGAGCTCACGTTGGAAGAGCTTCCAGCCATGGATGGCCTGGTGAAGGTCATCAAGCTGGCGGACCTCAGCAGCAACATCAAGTTCTTGCCTTCGACTTGGTCTGGTCCCCGTAAGCTGGAATACCTGGAGTGGTCCGAGCGAGCGGCGACAATCTGTTCGCCCGAGTGTGAGGCGTTGGCGGAGCTGTACTGGCAGAGGGCACGGAACACGCGCGCCATTTTGGAAGCCGAGCTGGCGCGCAGCGCCTGACAAGGTGTCGAGAAGTGGGTGCTAGGCGCTGCTGGGCGCCGTCAATAGCTGCTCGAGGCCTGCCCACCCCCGTCCGCTGGCGATTCAGCACATCATTGGGGCTGCCAATCCGCAGCCTCGTTCGCAGAATCTTCCGTGGCGGCACCGGGTCACCCCCTTCGATCGAGCGCGAGCTCACTTTCAGCCCCAAAAGTCCTCTCGATGTCGCAAGAGTCAGTTCGCTACCGAACTGACTTTTCAGAACCGGGAAGGCCTCTTCACGTCGCAAGAGTCAGTTCGCTACCGAACTGACTTTTCAGAATCGGAAGGCCTCTTCGCGTCGCGAGAGTCAGCTCGCTACCGAACTGATTTTTCAGAACCGGGAGGCCTCTTCGCGTCGCGAGAGTCAGCTCGGTACCGAACTGACTTTTCAGAACCGGGCGGCCTCTTCGCGTCGAAGAGCTCAGAGGAGGATGTGATGAATCTCGAGCCCCCGTCCGTCCTCGCCACCTGCGGTGGGTGCGGGCGGCTCTGCCAAGCGTTGCCCTCACTGGGCGGGCACGAACGAGCGCACGACGCGCTCCGCGGCCGCTTCCAGCAGTGGCCCCGCCTCGCGCATGGCTTCCTCCTCGGACATGGGCTGCGCGCAGATCGAGAAAATGCCTGCGAGCTGCGGGAAGTCGCGCTCCGTGACGTCGCTTTCGACGCGGCCCGCTAGCGCCACCACGGGTACGCCGCGAGTCGCCGCGCGCCTGGCGACGCCGAGCGGCCCCTTGTTGCTCAGGGTTTGCCGATCCAAGCGGCCTTCGGCCGTGATGCACAGCTGGGCGCCGCGCAGCGCCTGATCGAAGCCGACCGCGTCCAGCACCAGATCGATGCCGGGCCAGAGCCGCGCGCCGAGGACGCCGAAAAGCCCGGCCGCGATGCCGCCCGCCGCGCCGCCGCCGCGCGCGCTGCGCACGTCGCGGCCGAAATCGCGCGCCAAGATCCCAGCCAGCTGCTGCAAGCCGCGCTCCAGCTGCTCGACCTGCGCTGGGCTTGCGCCCTTTTGCGGCCCGAACTGGCGGGCGGCGCCCTGCTCACCCACGAGCTGGCTGTCGATGTCACAAGCAATGTCTATCGGCACTCGCCGGGCCCGCTCGTCGAGCTGACTCACGTCCACGCGCGCCAAGCGCTGCAGCGCGCCACCTCCGCGCGGCAGAGCCTTGCCGTCGGCGTCCAGCAAGCGCGCGCCCAAGGCTTCCAGAATGCCTGCGCCTCCGTCGACGGTGGCGCTACCACCGACTCCCAATACGACGCGTGCTGCCGAAGCCTCGAGGGCGGCCCGCAGCAGCTCGCCCGTTCCGTAGCTGGTCGCGGCCAAAGCGTCGCGCTCGTTCGGCTGCAGCAGCGCCAGGCCCGAAGCGGTCGCGACGTCGATCACTGCCGTGCCGTCTTTCAGCCAGGCATAGCGGGCAAGGCGTGGTCGCCCCAGCGGGTCGAGCACCGTTGCCTCTCGAAAGCTGCCGTCGCGCGCTCTGCACATCACTTCGGCGGTGCCGTCGCCACCGTCTGCGACGCCGAGCTCGACGACCTCGGTATCGGGCCGCGCTCGCCGCGCGCCTCGAGCGATGCTGGCTGCCGCCGCGAACGCTGTGAGGCTGCCCTTCAGGGCATTCGGCGCGGCCACGAGCTTCATCCCTCGGAGCCTATGCTCGGATCTACTGCTGCGTCCGTGCTAAAAGATTCATCATGCCTAGCCTGGTCGAGGTGGCGGTCGACACTTACATTCGAGCTTCGACCGAGCGCGATGCGGCGCGGCGCTCGCAGCTGCTCGAGGCGTGCTTTGCCGAAGACGGCCGCATGGTCACGCAGAGCCGCGAGATCCGCGGGCGCGCGGCGCTGAGCGAGATGATCGGGCGCTTCTTGTCCGACCCTCGGGTTTTGCGCGTGGGCGTGAGCAGCGCTATCGACGCGCGCGGCGCGACCTTTCGTTATCGCGCGGTCGCCGAGATGAGCGACGGCAGTGTCGCCGAGGTGTTCGACGCGGGTGAAATCGACGCCGCGGGCAAAATCAAGCTGATACTGACGTTCGCGGGGCCCCTCGCCGACGCCGATGCTTGAGCCGAGCGGGCCAAGCTCGGTCGATGTGGACGTCGACTGCTGCTCCAAGGTCGAGGCTACGACGAGCTGACGCCCTGACCGAGGAGGCGGCGCCGAGGCGCTAGAGCTCGGCGTATTTTCTCACGGCGAAGGTGTCGCACTGGCGTGCGTCGCCGCTGTCGAAGCCTTGACGGAACCAGCGCTTGCGCTGGGCGCTGGTGCCATGCGTGTAGTCGCGCTCGTTGGCGTGGCCCAACGTGTCGTCACCGATGGCGTGCGCGGCCGTCATGGCCTCCGACAAATCTTCGTCGCTGATTTGTAGGGATGCCCGCGCCGTATGGCCCCAGACACCGGCAAAGCAGTCCGCCTGTAGCTCGAGCCGCACGGAGGCCTGGTTCTTGGTCTCGCCCTCGGGCTTCAATTTGTTGGAGCCGATCAGGTTCTGGACGTGGTGTCCGACCTCGTGGGCAATCACGTAGGCTTGGGCAAAGTCGCCGGGGGCGCGTAACTTGCGCTCCATCACGTCGTAGAAGCTGGGATCGATGTACAGCTTGCCGTCGCCGGGGCAGTAGAAGGGGCCTACGTCGGAGGTGGCGCTACCGCAGCCGCCGGTCGAGACAGAATCGGCGAATATAACCAGCACCGGTTGGCGGTACGCGCCCGGCGCGCCACCGTAACGAGGCAAGGCTCCGCTCTGGAACTGCTGGGTCCAAGCGTCTTCGGTCGAGGCGAGCACCACCGATGAAAAGTCGCAAGCCTTGGCGTTGTCGGGCGACGCCTTGCACACGCTACCGGTTCCCGGGGCGGCCGCCTGCTGACCTCCGGGCAAAGCTCCGAAGAGGGCCTGCTTCAGGCTGGCTGGCAGCACGAAGTAACCGACGGCCGCGATGGCCCCCACCACCATCGTGCCCTTGATCCCGAGCATGCGCACGATGGACGACAGAGCCTGAACCGGTAGCCCGCCTCCGCCACCCCCGCCTCCGCCGCTTCCGCGATCTTCTACGTTGCTCGAGCGTCGCTGGCCTTCGGTGCGCATGCCGCCGTGTGCCATGACGCCGAGCGGCCGTCGAGTGCGGCGCCGCCAGCCGCGGCGAAACGGTGCGACCGGTAGGCGTCGTACCGTGGGTGGGTGTGACAGTTTAGCGCGCGGCTTCAACGGGCACGGCGCGTTCGCCCAGCCCCTCGGCGAAGCGGAGCAGGTAGCCATCCGGATCTTGCACCAGAAACTGGCGCTGCCCGCTCTCGACGGTTCCGGTGCGGTACCAGCGCTCCGTGGGCGGCGAGAAGATCGGCCATGCTGCCGCGGACAGCCGGTCCAACATGGGCTGCAAGGATGATGTGGTCATTTGCAGATTGAGGCCTCTACCGAACGGTGGCGCCAGATCTGCGACCGACCACGAGCCGTGGCCCAGCTGTTCCAGCATGACCTGCACGCGCTCTCGCTCCAGGTAAGCGAACCCAGCTTCGGTGCGGCGATACACGGCTCGAAACCCCAAGAGCTCGCACCAAAACTGCAAGCTGCGGTTCAGGTCCCTGACGTACAGCTCTGGCACGAGCGCGGCCCAGTCGTAACTCGAAGCGTCGAACTCTGTCATTGGCGCGCGCGCATACTCACGGGGTGTCGGGCGGGGGTCAAACTTGCCCGACTCTCAACGCGCGGCTTCGAGCAGGCGCCAGTCGGCTTCGGCCGTGCGCCGGCGCGGCTCGAAGCCGGCGGCTTTGACGGCCGCCTTCACCTGAGCGAGCTGAGTCGCCAAAAATCCGGTGACCAAGAGCTTGGGGACGCGGCGCGCGGCCGCAGGTAGGGCGCCGAGCACCTGCAACAGAGGGCCGAGCTCGATGTTGATGACCGCGACGTCGAAGGGGCCCGACACGCGCGCGCTGGTGGGGACGAAGCGCGCCTGCTTGGACAAGCCATTGAGCGCCGCGTTGAGGGCTGCTGCCTCGACGGCTACCGGGTCGATGTCGGTACCGAGCGCGCGCCGCGCCCCGCTGCACACGGCGACGAACGACAGCACGCCCGTGCCCGAGCCGATGTCGAGCAGGGACCCGCCGGGGGCCTTGCGGTAATGTGCCTCGATGGCGCGCGCAGCCAAGCGCGTGGTGGGGTGATCACCATCGCCGAACGCCAGGGCGGGTTGATACAAGATGACCTTGCGCGCGCCGCTCGATTCGGCCGGTAGGTTGCTGGTCGGCGCCAGCGTGAGCCGGCGCGTCAACTGAACGGGGCGTAGATGCGCTGTCCAGGCGGTGCGCCACGCCTCGGCTTGGTCGACCTCGATGACGCCGCTCGGCTGCTGACTGGCATCGAGCGCGCCTGCTAGCGTTTTTTGCGCCAGTTTCCAGATGGCGGACAACTCCCGGCGACTCTCGGCGTAGGCCACGAGGGTGGTGGTGGGCCCCGGCCGCTCCTCGAGGCCCTGCGCGCCCGCGTTGAACAGCGCTTCACTCACCAGGGGCGCGAGCTTCTTCTTGGTCGAAACGATGAGCCGCACGGTCGGCATGGCAGGTGCTTTCGCACGCTCCTGAAAAAAGTGCCACTATGGCGCGTGCTGCGGCCGCAAGTTACGTTGCATTTTGCGCAGTCGCTCGATGGTAAAGTTGGGCTGGGGCCCACGTCCGAGCGCGCCATCTTGAGCAGCGAAGAGGGGCTCTCGTGCGCCCACCGCGCGCGCGGCGTCCACGACGCCGTGCTGGTCGGCATCGAGACGGCGCTCCACGACGACCCGCAGCTCACCGCGCGCGGAGCCGATGGCGCGCGCCAGCCGCTGCGCGTGGTGCTCGATTCCGAGCTGCGCTTGCCGCTCGGCGCGCGGCTGCTGGCGGCCGCCCCCGGCGCCGCGAAGGTCGTGATTTTCGGCTGTGCCGAGCGGGCCTCTCCGCGGCGGTGTCGCGAGCTGCAAGCGGCCGGCGCCGAAGTCGTGCTCACCTCGGCCGCTCCTCAAGGGCGCGTGGCGCTGGTCGAAGCGCTGGAAGCCCTCGGCGCGCGTGGCGTCGAGCGGTTGCTCGTCGAAGGTGGCGGCCGGGTGCTCACGTCGTTTCTCGAGTCGGGCCTGGCCCAGCGCGCGGAGATCGAGATCGCGCCGCTTTGGTTGGGAGCTTCGGCCACGCCCAGCGTCGGTGAGCTGGGCGTCGGCAATCTGGCCCGAGCGCTGAGGCTCGAGCAGCTCGAGGTGGAGCGCCTAGGCCAGAGCGTGCTGCTGCGCGGAGCCATCGTTTACGCCGGGAAGGCCGCGCCATGAGCCCGCGCGAGCTGTGGTTCACGGCCGCGCGGCAGGTCGAGCTGCGGCAGGTGGCGGCTTCACCTCCGCTCGGTGCGGGTCAGGTCCGGCTGCGCGGGCTCGCGTCTGGCATCAGCCAAGGTACCGAGCTGCTGCTGTATCGAGGAGAGGGACCAACGCCGTTCGATCCGTCGTTGGACGCGCCGGACGCGCCGACTTATCCGCGGCGCTACGGGTACGCCTGGGTCGGCGAGGTAGCGGAGTCGCACAGCACGGAGCTCGCGGTAGGAGCACGGGTCTTTGCGTTGGCGCCGCACGCGGACGAGCATCGTTTGGACGCCGCGCACGTGCGGCAGCTGCCCGAGGCCGTGCCGGCCGTGCGCGCGGTCCTGGCCGCCAACCTCGAGACGGCCATCAACGTGGTCTGGGACGCTGGCATCGCTCTGGGTGACGAGGTCGTGGTGATCGGCGGTGGCGTCGTCGGTTTGTTGGCCGGCTACGCGGCGCGCCGGGGCGGAGCCAGCCGGGTTTCGTTGGTGGAGCCGTCGCGGCGGCGCCGCGACGCAGCGCTCGAGCTCGGCTTCCAGCGCGCGCTGGCCCCCGAGCAGGCGAGCGGCATCAGCGCTGACGTGGTCATCGAAGCGAGCGGCAATCCGGCGTGCCTGGACCTGGCCGTGCAGCTAGCGCGCGACGAAGCGCTCATCGTGGTCGCTTCGTTCTATGGCCAACGCGTGGCGCCCGTAGCCTTGGGCAGCGACTTTCACCGCGGCCGGCTGACGCTGCGGGCCAGCCAAGTGTCGCGTCTGCCGCCCGCGCGCAGCGTGGGCTGGTCCTTCACGCGACGCTTTCAGCTCGTGACGGAGCTGCTACGCGATTCGGGCCTCGACGCCCTGCTCGACCCGCCGGTGCCTTTTGCGCAAGCGCCCGCGACTTACGCGCGCTTGGCCAGAGCGCCCGGCGATTCATTGCAAACGGTGTTCAGCTACGTCCCGTAGCTGCTAAGAGCGTCTCATGTTCATCCTCGGGGTCTCCGACCACGTCATGGTAGCTCACAGCTTTGCCGATCCTTTCTTCGGCCCCGCTCAGCGCTTGCACGGCGCAACCTATGCGGTCGAGGTCACGGTGCGTACGCCCAAGCTCGGGCCTCACCACGTCGTGATGGATATTGGAGCCTTGCGCGCGATTTTGCGCCAGGTGCTGGGGACGCTCGACTATTCCAACTTGGACGATCACCCCGCGTTTCCGGGCCGCACTTCGACGACCGAGCGGGTCGCGGAGCTCTTGGCGCACGGTTTGGCGAAAGAGATCGCGAAGGTGCCGGTCGACGCGGCCCCCGTGGCCCCCGCGACCGTACAGGTTTTGCTGCGCGAGTCTCCGGTGGCGTGGGCAAGCTACGAGCTTGCGCTGAGCGCTGGCGTTGGAGGTGCCCCATGACGCTCGCGTCGCGCCGCATTGCTTGGATTGTTTACGGGGCGCTCGACCAGGTGAGCGGCGGCTACATCTACGACCGGCTCGTGGTCGAGCGGCTGCGCGAGCTGGGCGACGAGGTCACGGTGGTTTCGCTCTCGCCCGGCGGCGCCGACGCGCCGGCGTTGTCTCCCGACGACTTCGACGTCGTGGTCGGCGACGAGCTGTGCTTCCGTGAGCTTTTGCCGATTTTTCAGCGCTCGCCCAGCCCGCGGCGCGTGCTCTTGATTCATCACCTGACGGCTTGGGAGCACTCGCCCGGAGCGGAGCGAGACGCCATCTTGGCGCTCGAGACGGCGTTGATCGAGCTTGCCGACGAGTGCGTGGCGACGAGCCTGGTCACGGCCGATCGGCTGCGCGGCGATGGCGTGAAGCGTAGCGTGGTGGTGGCCGAGCCGGGCGCCGATCGGCTGCCGCGGTCGTCGACCGGTGGGCAAGAGCCGAGCGGAGCGCTGCTGCGGCTGCTATTCGTGGGCAACATCTTGCGGCGCAAGCGCGTGCTCGACCTCGTTCGAGCCTTCGCCCGCTTGCCCGTGTCCCACGCCGAGCTCGTGCTGGTCGGGGCCGAGCTGGAGCCGGACTACGCCGCGGAAATACGCGGCGTCGTCAAAGCCGAGGGCCTCGCGTCACGCGTGCGCTTCCTGGGCTCGCTGTCCGCCGCCGAGGTCGCCGAACAATTCACGTTGGCGGACGCGCTCGTGTTGCCTTCGGCGCTCGAAGGTTACGGTATGGTCCTGAGTGAAGCGCTGTGGGCGTCGGTGCCGGTGATCGCCGCGCGCGTGGGCGCGGCCGAGAAGCTGCTCAGCGCGTCGGATGCCGGCTTGCTGTTCGAGCCCGACGACGCGGCCGGGCTTCTCGCCTCGCTCAGCGCGTTCGTGAGCGACGCGCGGCTCCGCCTAGAGCTGCGTCGCGCGGCCTGGGACGCCGGCGAAAGGCTGCCGCGCTGGTCCGAAACCGCGCTCGCCCTGCGCGCAACGTTCAGATGATGCGGTCGCTGCCGCCGTCGACGGGCACCTGCGCGCCCGTCGTCTTTGCGAATAGCGGCCCCGCCATGGCCGCCACCAGCTCGGCCACGTCTTTGGACGTCACCTCTACCCGAAGCAAGTTGTTGCGCTTGTACTGCTCCACGCTCATGCCGTAGTGCTGCGCCCGGCTCTGCAAAATTTCCGGGGTCCAGAGCGCCGTGTCCATCACCGCGTGCGGATGCACCACATTGACGCGCACGCCGCGCGGCCCCAGCTCCAGCGCGGCTACGCGCGCCAGCTGAGTCATGCCCGCCTTCGATGCCGAATAGGCGGCTGCGCCCGGGCCCGGCGCCGCCACGTTCTTGGACGCGACGACTACGATGGCGGGGTCGAGCCCCATTTGCAGGTAGGGCGCCGCCGCGCGGAACAGACGCATTTGACTGGTGAGGTTGATGTCCAAGGTCTTTTGCCAAGTGTCGTCGTCGAGCGAGTCGATGTTGGCGCTAGCCGGAAAAATGCCGGCGTTGGCGACCACGATGTCGAGCCCGCCGAAGCGGCGGACGGTGGCGTCCACCACCGCGTCCACGGCCGCCGCGTTGGTGAGGTTTGCCACGACGCCCAGCACGTCGGCTCCTCTCCAGTGGCTCTCGACCGCGGGGTTGAGGTCGACGGCCGCGACCGCCGCGCCCTGCGCCCGCAGCACGTCGACGCACGCCCGGCCGATGCCGCTCGCGGCGCCCGTCACCAGCGCGATCTTCCCTTCGAGCGGCAGGCGCGCGCCGCCTTTCTTGAGCTTGGCTTGCTCGAGCTCCCAATACTCGACCTCGAAGATGTCGCGCTCGGGCAGCGCTCGCCAACCGCCTAGTGCTTCCGCCCAACCTTGGGCACGGATGGTGTGGCGCACGATGTCGGCGACGACCTTGGCGCGCTTAGCCGTTTGGCCGAAAGACACCGCGCCGTGCTCGGGCCAAACCGCCCAGCGCGGCGCCGCGTCGAGCATGGCCAAGCCCGCCGAGGCGTTGCGCTGGAAGTACTCGAGGTAAGCGCGGGCGTAGCTGGCAACGGACTCCGCCGCGTCTTTGCCCAGCAGGAGCGGCGTACGCTTGGTGTGGATCACGTGATCGGGCGTGAGCGGGCCGCGTCCGGAGATTTCCGCGACGCGCTCGTGATTGGCGTAGCTGATCGCGCTGGCGGAGCTGTCGAGCCAAGCCACCATGGGCGCGCCGGCCCGAACCGAAACCTCCTTGCGCAGCTGGGCCAGAGTCCGCAGCGCCGCCGCGCTCTCGGCAGCGGGCGCGGCCGGGGCCTCCGCTCTCGCCGCCCCCTGACTGCTCAAGAAGTCTTCGGCGCGGGTTACGAGCCGAATCATCCGCTCGTAACTCTCTCGCCCGTCATCGGCGAACGAGAAGATGCCGTGATGGTGCAGCACCATGCCGTCGTATTTCGACCAATCGGTTTCGCGCGTAAGCTCGAATACCAGCCGCGCCAACGCAAACCCCGGCATGACATAGGGAATGTACAGCACTCGGTCGCCGAGCACGCTCTGGATGGTCCGTTCGCCGTCGGGCGTATTCGTGATCGCCACGACCGCGTCCGAGTGCGTGTGGTCCACGAAATCGAACGGGATGAGCGCGTGCAAAATGGCTTCGACCGAGGGGGTGGGCGCGTTCGGATCCGTCATGGCCGCCCGTTGCACGCGCACCATGTCCGTGTCGCTCAGCTGGGGGAGCGCCGCTAGCTTGAGCAGCGTGTCCATGCGCACCGGCGCGAAGCCCTTGGCCTCGATGGTCGCGAGGTCCCAGCCGCTACCTTTGACGTACAGTAGGTGCTCGGGTTCGCCGAACAGGTTCGGCTCGCGCACCTTGACCGACGTGTTGCCGCCACCGTGCAGCACCAGCGCTGGCTCCCGCCCGAGCAGGCGCGAAGTGTAGACACGAAGCGCGATCGGGCTCCGAGCGGCCTCGGCCGCTTCCTGGTCGTTCCACAGGCTCTTCATTCTGGCGCCTTCCTAGCATTGGTTGCCGGTCGGCGGCCAAACCGGGCCCAAAAACGAGCGGTAGCCTTTCAGGGTTGGACGCGTACGCCCGACAGGTAATAGCTCGACGCAACGTCGCAGCTGTTCCCACCGCAGGTCCTGCCCGTCGCCAGGTGGGCAAGGCTCGAAACTTCGAAGCCACCCAGCGCCGAGCCGCAAGGATCAGTGACCTTTTCGTCTCCGCTTGCGGCCTCGGTGTGGGCGCGAGCCTCCGTGCAGGCGTCCGCTGTCCATGGACAAGCCAGCTCGCCCTCGTGGACCGCAACGTCTACGTTGGCGATGACCGGGAACGCCCTGTTGGTTTTTGCAACGAACGCGACCACCTGGTCTGCCTCGCTGACGACCAGTTCGTGCTCCGCCGAGAAAATGCTCGAAGCTCGGCGCACGTAGCTGACTTGCAAGGTGGTTCCTCCAGCGAATCGGTCAGCCAGCAGCAGGCGGGTCGGAAACCACAGCGACCAGCTCTTGCCGTCTGCGTCTTCCAGCGAAACCAGTGTCGACGGCCCATCGGCGCTCTCCGGCCCCTGAAAACCGATGCACGGCGCTACCTTGGCGCCGGGCTCCAGCTCCTCGGCAGAGACGACCTGCGCTTCGATGGACACGCTGTCGCTCGGTAGCTGATTTGCGTCGTTCAACAAGCAGCCGGCCATGGGTTTGGCGCAAGTCGGCGCGCAGTCGGCGGGCCACGATTCGCCCGTGCACGCGGCGAATCCGCCCGTGGCGTTCGCGCTACCCGAGATACCGGACCCGGTGCCTCCAATCGTTGGCGAGGCCCCTCCCTGGCCTCCAATCGTTGGCGAGGCCGACTCACCCATGCCTCCCACGCTCGGCGCTCTACCACCAACGCTCGCCGCAAGGCCCGCGGCCGCCGCGGTCTCCCCGCCCGCGCTCATGGCCCCGGAGCTCCCCGCCCGCGGCTCACCGTCGGATGGGTTACGGGAGGTGGCGCCGCAGCCCAACCCGAGCGCGGCGAGCGAGCCCGCAAGCACCAGCTGCCCCCAGCGGCGCTCCATCTGGCACAACCTGGCACTGCCTTCGTTCATCCCTCCTACTTGAGCAAGCTGCGTGCCACCGGCGCTCGGCGCAAGCCTTGGGCGACTCGAGCCGTTCGGCGACTGGAGAGCTCGCGACGGCGCCCAACGGCGTTCCAGCACGCACTCTTCACGATACCCGGCTAGAGCATGCCGTTGTCCAGCACGATGCCGGTGATGAGCGCGCGCGGGGTGACGTCGAAGGCGGGATTGTAGACGGGGCTCGTGGGCGGGCTCTTGCCGGCCCGCACTTCGTCGGGTGCGCGCTGTTCGATCGGGATGTCGCGGCCCGAGGCGCACGCCTGGTCGAAGGTGGTGCGGGGCGCGACGACGTAGAACGGAACGCCATGGAAATGAGCCAAGACAGCGACGCCGTAGGTGCCAATTTTATTGGCGACGTCGCCGTTGTTGGCGATGCGGTCGGCGCCGACGAACACCTTCTGAATCTTGCCCTGAGCCATCAGCCCCGCGGCCATGTTGTCGCAAATGAGCGTGTGGGCGATGCCCAGCTTGCCCAGCTCCCACGCCGTGATGCGAGCGCCCTGCAGCAGCGGGCGCGTTTCGTCGACGAACACGTGGAGCTTCTTGCCCTGCTCGTGCGCGCGCCGCACGACTCCGAGGGCGGTGCCGATGCCGCCGGCGACCAAGCCCCCGGCGTTGCAGTGCGTGAGGATGGAATCACCGTCGGCGATCAAGCGGGCGCCGCGTTCGGCCATGGCTTCGCACATGGCGACGTCTTCTTGGAAGATGGCCTCGGCGGCGTCGATCACCCGCTCGGCGCTCAGCTCCGGCAGGGCCAGCAGCCTGTCGATGGCTGCCATCAGGTTCACGGCCGTGGGCCGCGCGTCGCGCAGCGCTCGGCAGGCGCTGCGTAGCTCTTCGGCGCTGGCGCCGCTCCGTGCGTGGTGGGCCGCGGCCAGGGCGGCGGCGATGCCGATCAGCGGGGCGCCGCGCACCGCGAGCCCCTGAATCAGCTCCACCATGTGCAGAGGGCTCTGGCAGGCGACCCAGCGCTCTTCGTGAGGCAAGAGCCGCTGATCGAGGATGTACAGCCCGTCTGAGTTGGATTTGAGAGCCAGTGAGTCCAGAGTCTTCATGCCGAGGCCCGGGCGCGCTGAGCGCGAATCATGTCGAGGGTTTCGGAAATGGTGCGGTACCGGCCGCGGTGTAGCAAGAGCTCGCGCGCCGCGTGCAACGCCCGCGTCTCGCACAGGGCTCGCGCGCGGGCGTCGGCAATTTGGTCCAGGTCGGCCACGTGCGCCAAGCCCAAGATCCGCCGAATCATCTCGCAGGCCGCGAACCCGAGCGAGTCGTCGAAGAGGCGCGCCAAGTAGTCGGCGCGCACGCGGCTGACGACGGCGGCGCGCGTTTCGGCCGTGAGCAGCCGTGCGGGCAAGTAGTCACCGTCCAAATGCTGGTCCCACAACGCCGAGAACTTGCGCTCGAATTTGGTCCAAATTTCTACCACCTGCTCGAGCAGCCAAGCTTCGTACTCCACGGGGTTACGAGCGAGGCCCGCCTGGCTGTAGTAGGCGAGGAAGAAGTTGGCCAAGAGCAAGCCGACGTCGAAGCCCATGGGCCCGTAGAAGGCGAACTCGGGGTCGATGACCTTCGTTTCGCGCTCGTTGACCATGATGGAGCCCGTGTGCAAATCGCCGTGGATGAGCGCCTCGGCCGCGGTCAAGAATTTGGCTTTCAAGCTGGTGACGGCGATCTTCAGCTCGGCGTCGTTGGCGAAGCGGTGGGCGATGCCGTCCAGCTCGGGCGTGGTCCAACGGTTCTTGTCGGCGACCCGGTAGGGGTCGGTGAAGATGAGATCTTCGGTGATCTTGCAGAGATCGACGTTTTCGCAGAAGCGCTGCATCTGCTCTTTCTTCTGCCCCGCCGCGAGAAACAAATCGGACGTGAAGAAGAGCGTCCGGGCCATGTAGTCGGTGATGTGCTCGGCGAAGAGCGGGTAGCGCACGCCCTGAATCACCCCTTTGCGTAGGATGACGTGGTCGCCAAAAAACTCCATCACCAGGGCCGCTGACGCTTCGTCGAACGCCAACACCCGAGGTAGGTACTGTGGCGCGAAGGTGGCATGAGCCTCGAGCGCCTTCCGCTCGAAGAAGTTGCGACGCAAGCTGAGCGGCCAACTCTCCCCGACGCAGCGCAAATAGGGGACGGCTTGCTTGATCAGCACCTGACCACCCGGCCCGGCCAGTCGGAAGATCATGTTGACGTTGCCGTCACCAATCTCGTCCACCTTCCAAACGTCGGGAGCGCCGCCAATCTCCCTGGTAATGAGCGCAATGCTCTCCGGATTCAGCGGCGGCAGGGCCGCAAACGCGATTGAGGACACGCCGTAATCAGAGCATGCTCCCAAGCGCAATGTCGAGCGGCGACGATACCCAGGTCCTCCAGACTGGGGACCTCATCGAGTCGTGGCGGGGCGCGCCCGTGCCAGGACCCGAATCGGGCGACGACCTCGTCGGCACGACGCTCAACAACACCTACGCGGTCGAGCGCTTGCTGGGGGAGGGCGGCATGGGCCGGGTGTACTTGGCGCAGCACAAGCGCATCGCGCAGAAGCGCGTCGCCATCAAGGTCCTGCACGACGAATTTTCGGGCAGCTCCCAGGTGCTGGCGCGCTTCCAACGCGAGGCCGAGGCCGCGGCCGCCATCTCTCACCCCAACGTGGTGACCGTGCTCGACGTGGACGTCACGCCCCGCGGCCTTCCGTACATGGTCTGCGAATACCTGGAGGGTGTAGACTTGTCCGATCACCTCAAAGAGGTGAAGCGCCTGGACGTACCCGACGCGGTCTCGATCACGCGGCAGCTGTGCCGCGGCCTGGGCGCTGCGCACGCGCGAGGGGTCGTGCACCGCGACTTGAAGCCGGCCAACGTATTTCTGGTCGGAGATTTTTCGAAGGGCGCGCCTGCGCGGCTGTTCGCCAAAGTCTTGGATTTCGGGCTCTCCCGCTTTCACGCGGGGGGCGGCGAGCAAAACCTGACCAAGACCGGCTTCATCATGGGCACGCCCTCGTACATGGCGCCCGAGCAAGCGCGGGGCCAGCACGTCGACCACCGCGCCGACGTGTACGGTCTCGGCACCATTCTGTACACGGTGCTCACCGGGCGCGCGCCCTACCAAGAAGAGTCGCCGCAAGCCACCATCTTGGCGTTGCTCAACTCCGAGCCGCCCCGCCCACGCTCGCTCACGCCGACCATCCCGCCCCACGTGGAGCTGATCATCGAGCGGGCCATGGCCAAAGATCCGGCGCAGCGCTACCAGGACATGGCCGCCTTCGAGCAGGCGCTGGACGCGCTGCCCAACCTGCGCAGCGCGCTCACCGAGACACCACCACCCGCTCTGGCCGCGCCAACGCCCAGCATTCGGCGCTCTCAACACCTCTCGGAGTCCGACGCGGACGTGCACGCGGCGCGCCCGCGGCTCCTGTTGGCGCTGCTGGCCGCGGTGCTATTACTGATTTTTGCCGCCACGATCGCCATCAGCGGCGTCGAGCTGGCGAGTGGCTACACGTTCGGCACGGTCGAGCTGCGTTTGATCTTGCTGTGCATCGTGGGCAGCTCGGCCACGCCGGCCGTGCTTTGGATGCTGCACATTCGCAAGCGCATTTGGACCAGCAGCTCGCGCGTGCTGGCGCTCTTGGGTCAAGTGCGGGCGGCGGTGTTGGCGGGCATCATCAGCTATGGCCTGCTGGTGCTGGTGTTCCACGTGGTGGACGATTTCTTGGTGCGCTTTCTGGGCGGCGCCGACGTCAAAGCGGTGGGCGCGACCTGGACGGGGTGGAACCTGCTCTTGCCCGCCGTGTCGGTGGTGACGGCGGTGGCGGTCGCGGAGCGCCGGCGCCTGCTGCTCAGCGTGCCGCCGGGTTGGCGGCGCTTGCTGGCCGTGTGGCTCGTGAGCGCGATCGCCTTCGGCACCGTGAGTGGGCTCGTCTACCTGGGCCTGATTTGGCGCGCAGCCGGCGCACGCTGAGACGAAGCTCGCGAAAATCTGCCGCTAACCGAGGGCCCCGGCGCCCGAGAGGAGCCCGAAAGTTTTCGGGAACACCAGCCCGCTGCCGCTGTCTGCTCGTCATCGGAAACGGCAGCGCCGCGGTGGCGTGAGCCGGTAGCTCCGGCGAGGATCTCGTGAAGAACTACCTTCGCGCGCCTAGCGTGTGCGCGCTAGCGCTGGGCGTGCTGTTCACTCTCCACGCCGCTTTGGGCGGGGTCCGCCCCGCTCGAGCCGAGGAGGCAGAGACCGCCAACGCTTGCGTCGGCTTTCAAAACGTCGTCGGTGACAAACAGCTCGTGGTGCACGCCGGCAACGACTGCGAACGGCAGCTCTCGTGCTCGCTCGATTATGTGGTGCGCTGCGAAGACAACGAGCAGAAGGTGACGTCGCGCGCGCAGAAACGCTCTCTATTCAAGCTGGCTGCCAAGGGGAGCGCGGAGCTTGTGCTCTCGGCCGCGAGCTGCAAGCAAGGTTGGGCCATCGATGAGCTCGAGTGGAGCTGCCGTTGAGCCGCGATCGCGAGCCGTCAGCTGCCGAAGACAGCGATCTTCAGCTTGCCCGAGACGTCCCAATCGACGAGCTCGTTGAAGCCGCCTACGGCGGTTCCGCCCACGAACACGATCGGCAAGTCGTCGTCTTCGCACTTGGCTTCGCGCACCACGAACGCCAACGTGGCGGCGTCGCCGCTCACGTCCAGCTCCCGAAACGGGATCTGCTTCGAGCTCAAGAGCTCGCGCACCCGCTCAATCAGCCGTTGGTTGCGGTCTTTCTCGAGGTAGACCATGACGGGCGCGGGCTCGCGCGCTCGAACGGGGCGCGGCACCGTGGCGCGGGCGGGCGCGCTGCTGCGCGTCGCGCCATTCAAGATTCCATCGAGCTTGGCGCGAATTCGCTTGAACAAGGCGGCGCTCGTTCTACACCCAAACGCGCTGCCGGCCTAGCTTGGCGGCCGTGGCCGCGCGTCGCGCAGCCACCCGCTCGGTGAAGCTGATGTGAATGCCGCTGGCCTGCGCCGCGAACAGCGCCGCCGTGCCCCAGGGGCTTGGTTCACTCTGGCTCGTTTACCACGGCCGCTCGTGGGCTCAGCTGGAAATGGCGTGGGCCAGCGCCGCGCGCAACCGCGCTTGTTGCTCGCCGGCTCTCAGCTCGGCCAACGCGCTCGCGCTACCGGCGTTCAGGCAGCAAACGCGCGCCGTCACGTCGCGCAGCCGACCGACCATTTGCAGCAGCGGCGAAAGCGTGGTGACGCCGCGCCGCTCCGCTGCGCGATTGAGCAAGAGGCGCTTGGCGCGCGGTGAGTGAACGCCGCGCACGCCCGCCACCAGCACGCTGCCGTTCACGCGGGCGCACGCGGCGACGAGCGCGCTCACGCCCGGGTGCCACGCCCCGAGCCAGCGCGACCGCTCCGCCTCGAAGTCGGCGTCCGGCTCGATTTGCCCGGCCGGAAAATGCAGCAGCGCGCCGCCTCGTCGCAAATGAGTCGTGGCGCGTTTGAGCGCCCCCGCGCGCGCCCCCGCCGCGTCTCCCACGAACAGGAAGTGCGCCGAGAGGCCCGGTAACGCCCGCAAAAATCGGCGATCTGCCGCCAAAATTAGCAAATCTTTGCGCCCGAGCGCGCTCATCAGCGCCAGCGCATCGAACGCTCCGGGATGGTTGGCGAGCACCAGCTGGGGGCCGTTGCTCGGAGCTTCGCCGCTGGTGTGCAGCGCGACGCCGAAGCCGTGGAGCGCTCGCCTTGCCGCGGCCGGTAGTCCGCGCGCGGCCGCGTCTTGGTCGAGCTGGGCCAGCGTTTCCCCCAAGGCGCGTGAGGCCGCGTAAAACGGCAGGGCCAGTGCTCTTCGTAGCAGGACCGGCCCACGCCGCACGCCCAACGCCGCGACCATCTCGTCCGCCGACAGCGTGGCGAGCTCTCGCGCCAGCTCGTTGATTGGCGCGCGCCGCGAAGCGTGCCAAGGAGCTGCGTCCAAATCGTCCAACATGCCTGCCGCTCGCCGCAAGCTAGCAGATTTGCGCGGCACGCCCGGAGCCGGAACGCCACGCCGCCCTACCGGCGTTGCCGCGGCTACTAGAGTAAGCTCGCCCGGGCATGCCCGTCGTACACATGGTTCACGGCTACTTGGGGGCCGGCAAGACCACGTTCGCCAAGCGCCTGGAAGCCGAGCTGCCCGCGGTGCGCTTCTCGCCCGACGAGTGGATGGTCACCCTGTACGGCCACGACCCGCCGGCTCAGCATTTCGAGAATTACCTGAGCCGGGTGTTCGCCATCGCGCACGACACTTGGCCCAAAGTGACGCGCGGCGGGCTGGATGTCGTCTTGGACTTTGGGTTTTGGTCGCGCCGCCTGCGAGACCAGGTGCGGCGCATGGCCGCAGAGCTCGGCGGGAGCACCCGCATCTACGCCGTCCTTTGCTCGGAACAAACGGCCCGGGCGCGCTGCCTCGCACGCAACCTGGACCTGGGCGGCAGCCTGTTCATCGCCCCCGAAACGTTCGACGCTTTGCGCTCCCGCTTCCAACCGCTCGGCGCCGACGAGCCGCACGAGGTCGTCCCGACTGATCCGCGCTAGGGCCCTAGCAGGGTGTTGAGAAAGTAGGCCTTCGAGTCACCAGTTTTGAAATGGCTTCATCTGCGCGGCGCGCCGCTCGCGGAATCGGTGAAGCGGGGCAGCGAGAGGGTCGCGATGGCGCCAGCTCCGTTCGGAAGATTTTCAATCATTGCATCGCCCCCGTGGGCGCGGGCGATGCGCCGGACGAGCGAGAGCCCGAGCCCCAGCGCCCCGCGAGACGACGTTTGACCGTCTTCGACCCCGCGGAAAAAGGGGTCGAAGCCGCGGGCGAGCGCCTCCGTACCGAGACCCGGGCCGGCGTCGAGGACCTCGAAGAACACCGTGCTGGCGTCGGCGCGCAGCGTGAGGGCCGTGACGCCGCCGGCGTGGTGCTGGGCGTTCTCGAGCAAGTTGCCGAGCGCGCGAGCCAAGAGTGTTGCGTCGCCGCGTAGCGAGGCTTCCTGCGAGCTGTCGTGCAGCAGCTCCGACGAGAGTCCGGCTCGCTCCAACGCTCTGGAGGCGAGGTCGCGCGCGCACAGCGCCGAGAGCTGCAGCGCGCCGAAATCGAGCCGCGAGCTGGCCAGCAGCTTGCCGACCAAGTCGTCTATCTCGGCGACCTCTTGCTCGATTTTTGCGTGTAAATGCGGCGATGGCGAGCCACTCTGAAGCAGCTCGGCGAGCACCCGCAGGCGTGCCAGCGGGCTCCTGATCTCGTGCGACACGCCCGCTAGCAGCTCGCGCTGGTCGCGCATCTGGCGCTCGATGCGCTTTGCCATCTCGTTGATCGACTCGGCCAGAATGCCGACCTCGCCGCGGTGGCTGTGCCCGAGCCGGACACGGCTCTCCAGCTTGCCCTCGCCGATTTCGCGGGTGACGCGCGTCAAGTCTTGCAGCGGGCGGGTCAGGCGGCGGCTAAGCTTGGCGGTGGCGGCCCAAATCGTCAAAAATGCGGCGAACAGCGTGACCAGCACGCCTGCCCAGTGCGAGTGGTACCGCTGCAGGCAGCCGTGCACGGTGCCCAGCGCGTGCCCGCCTCGCTCGACGCGAATGGTGACGGCGTCTTCTTTGCAGTCACCACCCACGCGCTCCAGCACGCGGCCATGCACGTCTTCGACCCGGATGGCCGCCTCGAACGCTTGCGACACCGCTGTCGAGAGCTCCAGCCGCGCGGGCGCATCGTCCCACACCTTGGCGAAGCGATCTGCGGCGAAGCGCTGCAGCCGATCGGCGTCGTGGCGCCACGAGCGCAGGTCGGGCGACACCAGGCGCATGACCCCGAACGACACCATACAGGTCATCAAAATGGTGATGCCGAACCACCAAAACAGCGCGCGCTGCAGCCGGAAGTCGTGACGCCGGTGCCAGCGCCGGTGGTGCGCGTAGATGCCCCTCATTCGCGGGTCAATACGTAGCCGACGCCTCGCACCGTCTTCAGCAGCACGGCGTCGTCGTCACCCAGCTTTTTGCGGATGTGCGAGACGTGCACGTCGACCGTGCGATCGCTCACGTTCACGTCGCTGCGGCCGGCCAGCTCGAGCAGGTTGCTGCGCGGCACCACGCGCCCGGCGCGCCGAGCGAGCGCCAAGAGCAAGTCGAACTCGAGCCCGGTCAGCTCCACGTTGAGGCCGGCCTTCTGCACGCTGCGAGCCGCCACGTCGAACAGCATGCTGCCGACCGTGAGCTGCTCCTTGTTGGGATCCACCTGCGTGCGGCGCAACACGGCGCGCAGCCGCGCCAGCAGCTCGCGGGGGCTGAACGGCTTGGCCAAATAGTCGTCGGCGCCCAGCTCCAAGCCCACGACGCGATCGGTCTCGTCACCCTTGGCCGTGAGCATGATCACCGGAATTTGACTCTTTTCGCGCACGCGCTTGAGCACGCTCAAGCCGTCGAGCCCCGGCAGCATCACGTCGAGCAGCACCGCGTCGTAAGACTCGCCGCTCTCGATGGCCTTGAGACCCAGCGGCCCCGTCGCCGCGCGCTTGGCGATCACCCCGTTTTCGGCGAGGTATTGCGCGAGCAGCTCGTACAGGCGCTCGTCGTCGTCCACGATCAGCACGTTCAGGTCCATGACGCGGGGCGAGAATGCCACGGGAACGGCGGCCAAGGCAGGGCTCGGAGCCGTGATGGCTCCGAAACCCTGCAATGCCGGGCCGTTCATGGCTTGGACCCCGGTGGGCTCTGCCGCTCGTAGACCCGCAGCGCCGATTCGGCGCAGGTGTCGGCCACGCGCCGCTCGAAGTCGCGGTGGTGGGCGAAGCGGCCGCCGGAGCCGTAGTGACCGAAGCCGCCGTAGCAAAGGCGCGCGACTCCGGACGCGAAGCCCGCGACCGCGCCGACCGCGAGTAGCACCATCAATAGCTTACGTGCCATGTCGTCTCCTGTTTCGCTTTCTGGAAGCGGGCTCAGCAGCCCGCATAGCCCCAAGGTCCCGACTCGATCATATCGGCGAGCTGTTTTCTCTGCCGCTCGTCCAGCGTGCCGTGCACTTGCTCGGCCGAGCGCAGGAACGACGCCCGCAGCTTCTCGATGACTTCGTCGTGCTTGGCGAACACCCGGTCGACGACCGCCTTGTCCAGCTCCGGCGCGCGAATCGCTTGCGCGAGCTCGCTACGAGTCCCACGCACCTCGCTCTTCAGGTTCCAAGCCTCTTCCTTCAAGTCCGAGATGGCTTCGCGGATCACCTTCTCTTGCCCGGGCGTGGTATCCAGCCGCTGCAAGGCGCGGTGGAAGAAGAAGCGACCACCCCGGCCTCGATGCCCGCCGTGGCAGCCCCCGTGGCCATAGAAATGGTGACGATGGCCGCGACGGGCCAGGGCCGTGAAGCCGAGCAGGCAGGCCGTACCGACGAAAAATCCAAACATTGCCGACGTTTCCTTTCATGCGCCGTCGCACCTCCCGCTCGGCTCATCCGAGTGAAGCGCTGCGGCGACCCTCTGAACGTCGGTCCCGAATGTGAAGGCCGTTCCTCACCCCGCATGAAGAAGTGTTGCGTTTCGGCTCGCGCCCGCCCGCGCCGAACCCGCTGTGCAGCGAACTGACTCTTGCGACGTGAAGAGGCCTTCGGGTTCTGAAAAGTCAGTTCGGTAGCGAACTGACTCTTTCGACGTGAAGAGGCCTTCCGGTTCTGAAAAGTTGGTTCGGTGACGGCTATTTTTTCAGGACGAGCTTGACGGTTTGAGTCGCCGGGAACTCGAACTCGGCCGTGGCGCACAGCTGCTCGTTCTTGGGGGTGCAGGCCATGACGCCGTTGGCGTTGGCGCCGCCGTTGATGGCGGCGCAGGCCTTGGCCTTGAACTTGCCGGGCTTCACGCAGGCTTGCCGCTGGCAGGCCATGTTGGCGCCGCACACGTCTTTCGTCAGGTAGGTGCCGGTCCACACCAGCTCGCTGCCTGCGGCGTTGAGCGGCGTAGGGAGGCAGGCCGCGGAGGCGCAGGCCAGCGTTTGGCACGTTTCGCAGCTGGCCGTTCCGCACGCCGAGAAGATGGAAAACGCGGTGGCGCCTTCGGCGTCGGTGATGGTGAGCCAGCCCGTGCCGCAGCCGGCGTCGCACAAGAAGTCTTCGCCCAGCTCGGGACCGGGCAGCATGCGGAAGGTGATGGCCCCGCTCGGGCACTCTTCGCTGCCGGCGCCGCCCGCGCTTTCGGCTCCGCTGGCTTGGTCTCCGGCAGCGCTTTCGCTGGTGCCGCCGCTGCCGTCGTTGCCGCCCTTGCTGGCCCCGCCGCCGCTCCTTCCGCCGCCGGTGCCCGCGCTCGCGAGGGGGGGCACGGCGCCGCCGCCGAGGGTTAGACTGCCGGCGCTGCTCCCGGAGCCGGCGTGACTCCGCCCGGTCGTGCCGGCGCTGCTATTACCGGTGGTCTCGTTGTCGGCTGAGCCCTGCTCGCTGGCCGTGAACTTTTCGCCGCTGCACGCGGCAACGGCTAACGAAACGACCAACAGCCAGGCGCAGACGTGAATCTGACGCATCGAACCTCGAAAAGCTTAATAAGACAAAGTAACCGGCCCGCGGCGAAGCGGGCAAAGAAAGGCGTAGGCAATCGAGTGTAGCGCGCGCTCGGAGCTTTGTCCTACCCTCCGCGGTCGATGCGTCGCGCTGTTCGCCGGCTTCGGGAGCTCAAGGGGAAATACGGGGCTGTTTTGCTGGTTGCGCTGGCGCTCTCGAGCTGCGCCGACGTGTCGTCCAAGCCGTTATTGAAGGCGCCTACACCGTCGCCGCCGCCCGCAGCCGCCGTGGCCAAGCCGTGGCTGGTCGAAACGTTCGAGTTGCCTCAGGGCACCTCGGGTGGGTTCTGGTGCGCGTTCGATCGCAACGGGCTCGGCACCAAGGTCAGCCCCGATCCGTTCGTGCTCACGCCGGGCGGGGCGCCGCCATCTCCGGGCAGCTCGGCGCGCTTCTTCGGCGCCATTGGTGACAACCGCCCGCCCTATTCGTGGGCGCAGCTGCAAGTGTTCCTGAACCGCGACAAGAGCCCGCGAGACTTGAGCGCTTTTCGTAGCATCCGCTTCTGGGCGAAGGGCGACGGTGGTCGCTACGCGCTCGTTTTAGCCAAGCAGTCGGTCACCGACTACGACCATTTCAAGCAAGAGTTCGTGGCCAGCGGCGACTGGACGCAGGTCGCGCTGCCGCTCAGCGGCTTCACTCAGGCCGGTTGGGGCAAAAAGCTGCCCGCGCGCTTCGACGACGTGGTCCAGATCCAATTCTCGCCCGCCGGCTTCTCGCGCCCGTTCGACGTGAGCATCGATCACATCGAGCTCAGCCCCGACGACGTGGTGCAGGCGCCCGTCGCCTACGACACCCGCGGTTGGTTCCCATACCGGGGGACCGATCCGGTCAAGCGCCGCGGCACGGCGCTGGACGTGAGCCGCTTGCTCGACGCGCCGGCAGGTAAGCATGGGCCGCTCGCGCGAAAGGGCGAGAGCTTCGTGTTCGGTGACGGCAAGAGCGTGCGCTTCTGGGGTGTGAACCTGGTGGCGTCGGCCAATTTTCCAACTCACGACGAAGCCGACCGGCTCGCGGAGCTGCTCGCGCAGCTGGGCGTCAACATGACGCGCCACCACCACCTCGACGCTCCTTGGTCGAAGCCCAACGTGTTCGGCAACGCCGCCAGCACACGAAAGCTCGACCCGGCGGCGCTAGAGCGCTTCGACTATCTCGTCGCGGCCCTGCAAAAGCGCGGCATTTACCAGTTCTTCGATCTTCTGGTGCAGCGCCATGCAGGCGAGGCCGACGGCGTGGCGGCGCCGGCCGACGTCGTGAACGGCTTCAAGATCGAGGGCGAGTTCGCGCCCGAGCTGATCGCCCTCCAGGAAGAGTTCGTGGAGCAGCTGATGGGGCACCAGAACCCCTACACCAAGCGTAGCTACGCCAAAGATCCCGCCGTCGCGCTGGTCGAGGTCATCAACGAAGATAGTTTGTTCTGGGTGCAGAAGGAGGGTGAGTTCGCCATCGGCTCCCCCGAGTACCGTCGAGAGCTGGCCAAGCAGTTCTCGCAGTGGCTCGCCAAGCAGGTACCGGGCGGGCGCGCCGCGCTGGAACGACGTTGGCAACCCGAGGCCGGGGGCGCGCAGGGCTTGGCCGCGGACGAGGACGCCGCGGCCGGCAACGTGGACGCGCTGGTGATGTTCTCGACCGACGATCCGAAGCGGCTGAGCCGCGCCCGCGCCGCCGATACGCTGCGCTTCTATTACGACACCGCGCTCGGTTACTACCATCGCATCCAGAACAAGCTGAAAAAGCTCGGCTACCGAGGCCTCGTCGCCGGTAGCAACCATTGGATCGAGACGCCCATAGACCTGTTCGTCAACGCTCAGCTCGACTACGTGGATCGCCACGCCTACTGGGCGCACCCGAGTGGCGGCTGGGGCTACACGCCAGAAATTTCCTGGGATCCTAGCTCCCTGTTGAAAGACGCCGGCTTGGGCGTCGTCGGTTCGCTCGGCGCGCGAAGGGTGAAGGGCTTGCCCTACACGGCCAGCGAATGGCAAACCGCCGCGCCCAACGACTACCGCCACGAAGGCGTGCTGGTGATGGGCGCGTATGGCGCGCTCGGCGGTTTCAGCCCGCTCGAGTTTGCCTTCACGCACGACGCGAGCAAGCACTCGGACGCGATCAGTCGGCTGTCCAGCAACTTCGACTTGGTCGAGCAGCCGACGATGCTGGCAGCGTGGCCCGCCGTCTCGCTCCTATTTCATCGGCACGACGTCGCCGAAGCGACGCAAGAGGCCGTGTTGAAGGTCGACGAGGCGAGCGTGTTCGATCCGCTGTTCCGCGCTGGCCCGCCCAAGGAGCTGGTGCGGCTCGGCAAGACCGGCCTTGGCTTTGGCCAGGGGCAGACGCTCGAGCAACTGCAGCAGCTGGTGGCCGCCCAAGTGAAAGACGGCGTTGCCAGCGCGAACGGTGGACAGCTGGTGCACGACGCGCGCGCGGGCACGCTGCTCGTCGACACGCCGCGCACTCAGGCGTTCGCCGGCTTCAAACCCGAGCAAAAGGTGCAGGTTACCAACCTGGAGCTGGAGCTCGGCAATGCCTTCGCGGTCGTCATCGTGACCGCGCTCGACGAGCTGCCGCTGTCGGCTTCGAAGCGGATTTTGGTCTCGGCCTTGGGTAACGCCGTCAACTCGGAGATGACGCTGGGGCCCGGCCGTAACCGGCTCGAGAACGCGGGCGTATCACCCGTCATGGTGGAGCCCATCACGGGCACCTTGGCGCTCCGCGGTTTGACGGGCGCGGCCGTGGCCAAGGTGCACGCGCTCGGCCCGAACGGCGAGCGCGACCACGCGGTCGAGGTGGCCAATAGCGCGGGCGGCCTGAGCTTCCGGCTTTCTGCCGAGCATCGCGCCATGCACTACGAAATCGTGCGCGAGTAGCGGCGCTTCGGGTTAGAGTTGGCGGGCGCGGTGCCAAAGCTTGCGCCGCAAAACGCGAGACTTTGGATGGGCGACGAGAAGGACCCCAGCGCTCAACCCGGCTCCACTCCTGAAACGGCGCCGTCGGTCGCGCCTGCTGCGCCCATCAGCGTCGTGCCCCGGCCGGTCAGCGTTCCGCCCCGGCCGGTGAGCGGCGCGGCGCCAGGGTTGCCTTCGCGCATGCCACCGCCGCCCTCGTCGCGCGGCATCCTGCCGGGCATGGGGGCGTCCGGAGCCCGCAGCTCGCTCCCGCCGCCAGCGCCTCAGCGGGCTCCCACTTCGAGCCCCGCGCCGGCGGGGCCCGTGTCCGCGGTGGCGGCGTCGCCGAGCGTCGTGCCGCGGGCCCCCGCGACGCCGCCTCCTCCTCCCCAACGCCACTCGTCTTCGCCGGGTCTTGCCCGCCCGTTGACGCAGCCGCCCGTGGTCAGCGTCACGACCCAGCTCGAGCAACGGCTGGGCGCGACGCAAATCGAGCTGCGCAAGCTCGCCAGCGAGCGGCACACCTTGCGGGCTCGGCTTCGGCGCGAGGCCGATCGCCTGCGTGAGCTCGAGTCCGCGCTTCGCGCCGAGAAAGAGCTGCGCGCTCAAGCCTCCGACGAGCACTTTGCCTCGATTTTGGGGCTGCGCTCGCGCTTGGTCGAGGTCGAGCTCGAGCGGGACGCCGCGAGCGCTCAGAGCAACGCCGAGCTGCAGCAGGCTCGCTCCGAGCTAGCGCAGCTCCGCTCGCAGCTGGAGGAAGCTCGCTCGGCTTTGGAGCAGGCCCGCGCCGCTCCGCCCGACAGCGGCGTCGCCGCTACGCCGGCGGCCGCTCGCCCCAACAAATTGGTGCAAGGTTTGCGGCGCATCCGTGGCATCGGGCCCGCCTACCAGCGCGTCCTCGAGCAGGCCGGCATCAGCCGCGTCCAACAAATTGCCAGCTGGACCGCCGCAGATTTGCACACGTTTGCCCTGAAACTGAAGATCAAGCCGGAGCGCATCAGCAAAGACGACTGGGTCGGCCAGGCTCGCGCGCTCACGCCCGATCCCGAAGACTGAAGCGGCCCGGTTTACGGCGAGGAAGCCTTGGCTCGAGCGAGGTTGGCCAGCTGCTCGAACTGGAGCATGAACGTGGCGCCGTCGTGGGTCTTGCCGATGGCACCGATGGCGCCCGTGCGCTCGATGACGGGCTGCAGGGACGCCGCCGCCATGCTCGAGTGCAGAATGACCGCGGTTTGATTGGTCGCGATGCTGCGCTTGAGCAGCTGACCCAGCTCGCCGCCGCTGAGGGCCGGCATCATCACGTCCAGCAGGATGAAGTCCGGCTGCTCGCGCGCCACCCACTGAGAAGTACCGAGCGCTTCGGTGCGCACGTACACGTCGTAACCGGCGGCATCCAGCCGCTCTCGGACGACCTCCAGAATGATGGGGTCGTCGTCGACGACCAGCACCTTCCCGCGGCGTCGCGGCTGCGTCGACAGCGAACCAGGCTTCGGGCTCAGAAAGCTCATTCTGCCTCGGCAGGAAACGGCCGCGCACGCGCGCAGTTAAGCGTAGGAGACAAGGTGCCCCGCTCGGCGCCTGGCGGCCGCTTACGTGGGCCGCTGGGTGGCCGTTCTGGGAGGCGGCCACGGGCCTCGAGGTAGACCATGACGCTTCGCCGCTCCATCGCCCCAACGTCGTCGTTGGCCGTCGACCAGAACGAGAAATTCGAGCGTCAACGTCGGCGGCTGCTCTCCAGCTCGCGCTTGCGCATGGCTTTTACGTTGTTCGTGGTGGCGCTATTGCTGGCCCTCTCGGGGCTCATCTTCGTCTTGGTGTCGCGCATCTTCGACACGTTGACGCCGACCATTCAGGCCGACCTGGAGTGGAAAGCCCGCCGCGGCGCCGGCCAGCTGGTGCACGCCACCGAGCTTGGCATCGTGGTGGCCGAAGAACGCGAGATCAAGAGCTCGCTCGCCGGCTACGATCACGACCCCGACATCTTGGCGATCGTGGTGACGGACATGACCGGCAAGGTGCTGGCCACGCACGGCTCACTCCCCGAGAAGCCGGCCCAGCTCTTCCAGGGCCGCCCGCGCTCTTTGCGTAAGGCGGCGCGCTATTACGTCTCTTGGGCCGAGGCCTCCATCGAGGGCGAGCCGGTGGGGCGGGTCGCGGTGGTGGTTTCGACCGCGCGGCTCCAGGCCGGTGACGAGCTGAAGCGCAGTATCTTGTTCAGCGCGGGCGTGGGCGGCGCCGTGGCGTTCTTGTTCGCGCTGCTGTTCGTCAGCCTGTACATCGGGCCCATCGTGCGCGTGACCGAGAGCGCGTTCGCCAAGCTCGAAGAAACCACGGCCAAGGCGCTCCAGTCAGCGCGCTTGAAGAGCGAATTTTTGGCCAACATGAGCCACGAGATCCGCACACCGATGAACGGAGTGCTGGGGATGATGGAGCTCTTGTCGCGCACGCCGCTGGACGAAAAACAGCGTCGCTACCTGGAAACGCTGCAGACCTCCGCGGGCGGCCTCATGTCCGTCGTCAACGACATCCTCGATTTTTCCAAGATCGAAGCGGGCAAGATGGAGCTGCGCGAAGAGACGTGCCGCGTGCGCGACCTGCTGGACGAGGTCACGGAGTTGTTCGCGGCCCGCGCCGAGCTGCGAGGGGTGCGGCTGCTGGCCAAGGTCGAGCACGACGTCCCGACCCAGGTCGAAGCCGACACCGAGCGCGTGCGCCAGGTGCTGTCGAACCTCGTGGGCAACGCCGTGAAATTCACCGAGAGCGGGCGCATCACGGTGCGCGCGTCGGTCGAAGAGTGCCAAGGTCAGCTGTTTCAGCTGCGCTTCGAGGTCAGCGATACAGGCGTCGGTATCGAGCCCGCCATGCAGAGCAAGCTGTTCGAGGCTTTCTCGCAGGTCGACGGCTCGCTCACCCGCAAGCACGGCGGCACTGGTCTCGGGCTCGCGATCTGCAAGCAGCTGGTCGAGCTCATGAAAGGACGCATCGGTGTGACCAGCCAGCCGGGCCAGGGCAGCAGCTTCTGGTTCGTCTTACCGCTGCGGCGCCTCGAGTCGACCGCGGGCGTGATGCCCATCTCTCGCCCGTTGGCGACGTTGCCCCCGTTGCCGCACGACGCCGCTCGTCGAGTCATTCTGGTGGCCGAAGACAACGCCATCAACCAGGAGGTGCTGCGGGAGCTGCTGGCGGAGCTCGGCTACGAGGCTCACATCGTCGGCACGGGGCTCGAGGCGCTGACCGCGCTCGAGCAATACGCCTACCCGGTGGTGCTGATGGATTGCCAGATGCCGGAGCTGGACGGCTACGCGGCGGCCCGAGAAATTCGCCGGCGTGAGGTCGGCGCGCAGCATGTGACGCTGATCGCAGTCACCGCCCATGCGTTCGAAGGCGAGCGCGAGAAGGCGCTAGCGGCAGGCATGGACGATTTCGTGACCAAGCCGATCAGCGCGGCTCTGCTGGGCGAGGTCATCTCGCGTTGGTGGCCCAAGTCGCTCGTTCGCGAGCCGGAGTCGGGCGAGCGCCTGGCATCGGCGGAAGGCGACGCCGGCTCGGCATCGCCGGACGTGCCGCGCGCGCTGGATCCGAACGTGCCGCGCAGCCCCGCGGTGGCCAAGATCTTCATGAAGCACGTGCCCGACCAGCTCGAGGCCATTGGCCGAGCCCTCCAGGCGCGCGACGCAGCGGCTCTCAAGGCCGCTTCGCACAAGCTGAAGGGCAGCTGTCTGGCCGTCGGCGTGCCGCGCATGGCCGAGCTGTCCGGAAGCCTCGAGGATGGCAAGGGCGAACAGCAAGCGGCCTTTGCCGAGCTCTGCGCCGTCTACGACCAGGCCGCGCGTGAGCTTTCCGCCGTTCTGGACGGCCCAAACAGCGTCGCAAGCTGACCCCGCCGCCGAGCGAGCCGAACGGCGTTTCGTGGGCCGCTGCGCCATTTGCCTCACCTCGGCGGCGGTGCGACAGTGGCGTTCGGATGCGCATCGCGCTGCTTTACCCGCCGCCTTGGAAGATTTCGGCTTCTGGCGAGCCGCGCGTGGCCCCGCGTGACGGTGGCCCGCCCGCCGACTATCGCGAAGGCGACCTCGACGCGGACTTCTTCCAGACTCCGTATGGCCTGTTGAGCCTGGGCGCTCAGGCTTTGCGCGCTGGCCACCAAGTCAAGGTCTTCAACCTCTCCGGCTTCGCCTGGACGCGCGTGGAAGAGATCGTCGGCGCGCTCGAAGCGGACGTGTACGCCATGTCGTGTTGGACGGCGAACCGGCGCGGCGTGGGCCTGATCGTGAAAGAGATTCGCCGGCGTCACCCCCAGGCCCACATCGTCGTGGGCGGACCGCACGCCACGCCGTTGCCGCGCGAGGTGATGCGCCACTATCCCGAGATAGACACGCTGTGCGCGGGCGAGAGCGAGCTCAGCTTCATGGAAATCGTGGAGCGGCTCGAGCAAGGCGCGTCCACCAAGGGCGTCGCCGGCACCTGGTACCGCGAGGGCGGCGACATCGTACAGGCGGCGTCGCGCGATTCGATTCGCAACCTCGACACCTTGGCGTCCCCGCACGCCTACTTCGACACCCACATCTTCATGACGTCGCGCGGCTGCCCTTGGGCCTGCACCTTCTGCGGCGCCGAGAGCAGCTGGGGGCGTGGCTTTCGCGGCCAGTCTGTGCCGTACGTGCTCGACGCGCTGGAGCAAGCTACCTCGCGCGCCCGCGTGAAGATGCTGCAAATCAAGGACGACACCTTCACCACCAACAAGAAGCGCGTGCTCGAGCTGTGCCGCGGCATCCGCGATCGCAAGCTCAAGTTCCTGTGGAGCTGCGACACGCGCGTCGACGTGCTCAACGAAGAGCTGCTGCAAGAGATGCGCATGGCCGGCTGCCAGCGGCTCAGCCTAGGCGTGGAGACCGGCTCGCCCAGCATCCTCGCTAATATCGACAAAAAGATCAGCGTCGACGAAATCGTCGCGGCCGCCGAGATGGCCAAAAAATACGGCGTCCACGTGCGCTTTTACATGATGCTGGGCAACCGCGGCGAGACCGCGCAAACCTTCCGCGAGACGCTCGACTTCTTGGCGCGCGCCAAGCCGCACCAATACATCTTCTCGTGTCTGTCGGTGTTCCCGGGCACCCACGACTTTCAAGACGCCGAGAAAGCCGGCTGGCTCGATCGCGAGCGCTACTTCACCGAAGACTTTCAAGAGCTCAAGGTGCCGTTCGACGCCTCGGACGACACCACCGCGCTCCTCAACGCCTGGTTCGCCCAAAACAAGGGGCTCCAAGAAGGTTACGTGGCCAGCACCCAAGACTGCCTCGCCATCCTGGGCCGGCTCGGCGATCACGCGCCCGCTCACCTGGACGTGGCCGGCGGCCACTACCACGACGGGGAGCTCGAGCTGGCGGAGCAGCACGCGCAAAGAGCGCTGGATCTGGGCCACCCCACGCCCGGCCTGGCCTACAATTACCTGGCGTGTATTGCGCACCAGCGCGGCAACATCGCGGCCATGCAGCAGCATTTCATGACGGCGGCCAAGACCGATCCGCAGCACCAAGTGTTGATCAGCAACGTGCAGCGTGCCCGCGCCTGGTTTGCCGAACGCGGTCCAGAGCGGAACCTGCCCCTGCATTTGGTCGGCAAGCACGACTTTCAGCTGCTGGAACGCACCGAGCAGCCCGCTCTGCCCGGCAACCTGCCAGAAGGCTTTGCCGCGTGGGACACGGAGGCGCCCCGCGCCGCCCCGCTCACGGCCGACGAAGGCACCGGTAGCGTGGTCGATCGCCAACGCCAGCCGATCGAATTTCGCAGCCGCCGCTTGCCTGTGGCGCGCTGACGCGCTGCAGGCGAATGCCTGCTTCGGCAGCGGCGGAAACATTGTACGCTGCGCGCCAGGTCCCCATGCTGCGCTTCGTCTACGGCAACTTGAACTACTCTTCGTGGAGCGTCCGCCCCTGGCTCGCGCTCAAGCACTCCGGCCTGGAATTTCGCGCCCACGACGTCGGGTTCAAGGCCAACGAGGGCTGGAGAGAGCGCATCTTGGCTTTCTCGGGCGCCGGCAGAGTGCCCATCCTGGTCGACGGCTCGCTCAGCATCCACGAATCTTTGGCCATCTGCGAGTACGTGGCCGAGCTGGCGCCGAGCGCGCAGCTGTGGCCAGAAGACGCAAAATTACGCGCGCGCGGCCGCGCCATCTCGTGCGAGATGCACAGCGGCTTCTCGCATCTGCGCAGCGGCATGGGCATGAACCTCAGGGCTCGCGCCCAGCACACACCCCAAAGCCCGCAAATCGACGCCGACATCGCGCGGGTGCTCGAAATCTGGAACGCCTCGCTATCCAGCTCGGGCGGCCCCTTCCTGCTCGGCAAGCTCAGCATCGCCGACTGCATGTTCTTCCCCGTCGCCACGCGCTTCCGCACTTATGGCGTCCCGCTGCCCTCGGACGCCGCCGCCTACTCGGCGGCTCTGTTCGCGCTCCCTTCGGTGAAGGAGTTGGAGGTCATCGCCGAAGCGGCGCCTCCCATCCCCGAGTACGACGCCGCCCTCGCGCTCTAACGGCGTGTTGATAGAAGCGGCCGAGTCGGGATCGTACGACGACCGCAGGCAGCGGTGCTGCCCACCCCCGTCCGCCCCCCGTCCGTGCTCGACCTCCGGCCTGCGCGCGGCCGACTCCTCCCCAATCGCGCGCGTAGCGCGCTCAGGGAAGGGTAGCCACTGGAGCGATAGCCAAATCGAGCATCGATAGCTCAGTTCATTCGCGGCCAGGAAAACAAGCGGCGCCACGCACCCGGCTAGTCGCAAGACCGCGAATCGAGAGGAGGCTGGGCCGAGAGCCAGGTGATGAGGGTGTCGCTCTCGCTGGCGGTCAACGGCTGGACGGCGGGGCTCAGCTCCAGGAACTGCGGGGGCATGTAGGCGCTCTCCACCGCGGCCTTCATCCTCTCGTAGCGCGGCACGCCTTTGCGATCGGTGACTTGGGTGTCGGCGTAGGTAACGAGCGCGAACGGCGCACCATTTTCGGTGGGCTCGCCGTGACAACGCTGACACTTGGCTTGGATGACGACGCGCGCGGCGCACCAATCGGGCTCGACGGAAGTGACGGGGCTCGCGCCGCCCTGCGCTTCGTCAGGGCCGGTGACGGCTCCCTCGCTCGCTCCGCCCTGCGCTTCGTCGAGGCCGGTGACGGCTCCTTCGCTCGCTGTAGGCGGCGCAGCCACCGGCGCACCACACGCGAGCATCAACGTCAAAGCACCCAGCAAGCCTGTCGTGATCGTCGAGGGCAGCATTCGAACGCGAGTGTTGGAACGGCCCTGCGCCTCGCAGCGTGAGAGAAAGAACGCGGAGCTCTGTCGAAAAGCTCGGTGACGAAACGCCGTGCGGGCGCGGGCTCGCGTGTGTCGCAAATCACCTCGGGGGCGCAGTGCGACAAAACGGCGGGGCCCCGCTTTAGTGGGAATAGCGATGACCTTTTTATCGAACACTCGAGTCCGAAATCACTTTTTTCTGATTCTGGATCTGAGACGAGTGTGGCTATTTCGCCACACTCGGGGGCGCGGCCAGGAGGTATTACTTGAGTCGAAATTCGATCGCTGTGTGTGGTGGTTTGGGCCGCGTGTGCCTGTCGGTTCTGCTGCTCGCGGGCTGTTCCGGACAGTCCGAGTCGGACGCGAGTGAGCTCGGCGTCGTTGCACAATCGGTGACCCCCATCACGGTCGACGCCCGGCGTTCGCTGGCCGTCACCGAGAAATCGATCCTCGTTCGTTTTTCTCTCCAGCGAGTCCTGACTCAGCTTGCCGCGCAGGCCGGCACTCCCAGCATTACGGCTCTCCAGCTCTTTCAGCAATGGTGGGATACGCAGAATCCGAAACCTGGAACCTACGCCGGAGCACACTGTGACGACACGGTCGACGCTCAGCTCGGGCCGATGGTGAACGGCTATCCGTACCTGTGCCGCGCTGGTGCCGAAGGGGCCCAGGTAGGCTGTGATCCTTTCGCTGCGGGTAGCGCGTGCGCCTACATCCCGATCGGCTTGTTCAATCGCTTCGATCAGGCTCCCGAGAACGGAGCGCACTGCGGTGAGTATCGCATCGTCTACGCGAAGGAGTCGGGCATTGCCAGCACGAGCGATCGCAACTTGGTCATCTTCGAGGCCGTGCTTCCGAACCCGCACCCTCAGCAAGGGCTGAAGGGCTGCAAGCAGATCGTCGACACTTGGGGCGGCCTCTCCGCGCAGAGCAACGCGCAGGCCCGCGCCAGCGTGCTCGAGGCCTTCTACTTCAATGGCCAGGGCTCCGTGGGGCCGGTCATTTCGATCACCAATTTCGGCGATAACGCGACTTCGGCCGGGCAGATTCGCACCAATCAATTCTCCAACACCACGACCGGGTGGTCGCTGCGCGAGTTCAAGCTGCGGCGCAGCTGCGCGGGCGGTACCTGCACGGCGCCGCGCTTCGTGCCGGTGAGCAACAAGAACAACGCCTACGGGCCGCTATTCGCGCCGACGTCGGCGGGCGCGGAGGCCTTCGTTTCCTTCTTCCCTTCGCAGGTGTCGAAGCTGGCGGCCACGACGCTCACCGGGCTCGATATCAGCATTCCCGATGCTTTCAACACCGGACAGAGCCAAGCCTCCGGCGCCACCGCGACCGAAATGCGTTACCTCGAGCAGCTCAGCGCCGCTCCCAGCACGCTGCGCACCAACCTTCAGGCCGCGCTCACCACCGCGGGCAGCTCGCTCACGCCTGACGACATCGTGATGCGCGCGCAGGCGCTGTCGTGCGCGGGCTGCCACCGCTTGAACAACGGAGTGGCGTTGGGCGGCGGGCTCACCTGGCCGGCCTCGCTCGGCTTCACTCACGTCACCGAGCGCGAGACCGAGATCGTCGGTGGCGAAGAGCGCTTCCGCATCTCCGACGCGCTCACCAACGTGCTTTTGCCCGCACGCAAGCTGATAATCGAAGAATTTATCAACAATACGCCGCACCCGTCGAAGGGCCCCACCCACCCCCTCAGCGGCTCGAGCACCCACGGCTAACGCCGAAACACCAACATGCAGGACACCCCACAAGTCAAAGAGTTGCGCCCCGGTTCGATATTGGGACGCTACGCGCTGCTCTTGCCGATCGCCAAGGGCGGTATGGCGCAGGTGTGGGCGGCGCGGCTGCGGGGCTCGCGCGGATTCCAGAAGCTGGTCGCGATCAAGACCATCTTGGCCGGCGTCATCGACAACACACGCATGGAGCAAATGTTTCTGGAAGAGGCGCAGCTGGCCTCCCAGATCCACCATCCGAACGTCGTTGGCACGCTCGAGCTGGGCGAAGAAGACAGCACCCTCTACCTGGTGATGGAGTGGGTAGATGGTGAATCGCTCAGCGTGGTGCTGGCGAAGGCCGCGGCCAGCGGCGGCGTCCCGCTGCCGATCGCCGTCAACCTGATCGGGCAAGCTTGCCAAGGCTTGTACGCGGCGCACAACCTGCGCGACGAAAGCGGCGCGCTGCTCGGCTTGGTGCACCGCGACGTGTCGCCGCAAAACGTGCTCATCTCGTTCTCGGGCACGGCCAAGCTCGTGGACTTCGGCATCGCCAAGGTCACCAGCAAGGTCTCCGGTCTGACCGAAGCGGGGGAAATCAAAGGCAAATTCGCGTACATGGCCCCCGAGCAAGTGCGCGGCCTCGCCATCGACGCGCGCACCGACTTGTTCGCGCTCGGCATTTTGCTCTACCTGCTGACGACGGGTAAGCATCCGTTTCGTGGCGATCACCCGGGGGCGACGGTGCAAAACATTTGCTCCGAGAAGCCGGCCACGCCGCCCAGCGCCTTCCTGCCCGACTATCCGGCCGCGCTCGAAGAAGTCGTGCTCAAAGCGATCGCCAAAGATCCGGACCAGCGCTTTGCCAGCGCCAACGAGATGCTGACGGCGCTCGAGCACGCCATGCCGGGCCCTCTGGAAGCCAGCTTCGACGTCCAAGTAGCGGAATACCTCAAGGGGCTGTTCGGCGCCCGCGCCACCGAGCGCCGTGCCGCCATCCGGCTCGCGCAGGAGCACGCCGATCGCCAAAGGGCGGAGTCTTCGTCTTCGATCAGCGTGGGCACGCTGCGGGCGATCGCGGTGGACGCGCGCACCGGCTCGTCCCTGCCCGCGCCGGTGTCTTCGCACACGTTGGGCAGCGGCGGCGACTTGGAGCTGCCGGCGCCAAAGCGGCTGAAGCCGCGTGCGGCGGCGGCTGTCGCGCTGTTCGTTACGGTGGCGGCGGTCGCGGGGGGCGTCTTGCAGCTCACCCGCGGCGCCGCCAACGGCGAGCGAGCGAGCGCTTCTAGCCCAGTTCCGGCCGAATCTCTGGACCGCCCGGCCGAGCCTGCGGCCACGGCCGCGCCCGCTCCGAGCGCAGAAGCCTCATCGGCGCCCGAAGCTCCAGAGACCATGGACGCCGACGAAGAATCGCCCAAGGGCAAGGCGAAGCGCGATCGCAAAGGCACGCGGCCGCCGGCGGCTCCGCGGCTCGCCCCGGCGACGGCGGCCTCGTCGTCGGCTCCGGTCGTGGCGGCGGCTCCGCCCGTCTCCGTTTCTCCTCCTCCAGCCGCTCCGGCGGCTCCGCCCGCAACTGCCGCTTCTAGCAGCGCCTGGGACCGCGGCGCTTTTGGTGGGCGTCACTGACGCCGCGAGCTCTTAGCAAAAGGTAAATCATGTCAGTATCCAGTGCCCAACAAAGAACCCTGCGTGCCCTGCTGTCGGTGAGCGTGCTCGGCCTATCGTTCGTCGGCGCGTGCGTCGACGACGAGCGCGGCATCGACGACGGCGCTGACGCCGCGGGCGCCCCCAGCGCGGGCAAGGCAGCAAAGGCCGGCGCGGGCAACACCTCGGTCGCGGGCTCGGCCATGGCCGCCGGGGGCGCTCCAGAGCCCGTCGACACGGGCGGCACCGCGGGTCACGCCGGCACGACCGTGACGCCCAATGGCGGCGCGGCCGGCGGTGGCGACGCGCAGGCCGAACAAGGCGGCGCTGCCACGAACGACGCCGAAGGCGGCGCGAACAGCGGTGAAGCCGGCCAAGGCGAAGGCGGCGCTGGCACGAGCCCGGCCGCCACGTCGTGCATCTTTCACACCGAGGCGACGGGTGACGCGGGCGCCGGAGGTGCTCCGCCCGATTCTACCGTCGTGCTGCAGACCAACGCCTTCGTGGGCAGCTACCTCACCGACGCCGACGGTCGCACCCTCTATACCTACGGCGCCGATTTGCCCGGAGATTGCCAGACGCCGCCGGTCTCGACCTGCATCGTCGATTGCCTCGTGTCGTGGCCGATCTTCGACGCTGGAGCGCGCGTGTTGGGCGCGGGCCTGGATGACGCGGCCTTCGGCGCCATCGACCGTGGCGATGGCGTCTGGCAGACGACGTACCATGGCTGGCCGCTGTACTACTACAAGTCGGACTTGGCGCTCGGTCAGCTCACCGGGCAGGGCAAGGGCAAGACCTGGCACGTAGCCGAGCTCAATCCGCCTTCGGTCGTGATCATGAAAGGCCCGACCATCAAGTACTTGGCCGACGCCAACGGCCGGACACTCTATGTCTCCGCCGCCGATCAAACGGGCACGGACGAGGCGGACCCGGTGAGCGCCTGTGAAGGCTCGTGCTTGGCCACGTTCACGCCGTTCCGCGAAAAGCACCTGTCGGTGGTGACCTCGCTCGACGAGTCCCAATTCACGGTGTTCGCGCGGGGTGACACGGGCGCGCTGCAACTGGCGTACAAGGGCCAGCCTCTCTACACGGCCAAAACAGACGCCAAGTCGGGCGACACGACCGGCGTGAGCACCCCTGGCTTTACCGCAGCCGTGCCATGACGCGCTCCATCAGCTCCCAAGTTGGCGCCAGCCTTTTGCTGTTCTTGCTGCTACGGGCTGGCTCGGCCGCCGCCGACACGACGGCGAGCCAACGCGCCACCGCGGAGGCGCTGTTCCAGCAGGCCACGCAGCTCATGGACGAAAAGCACTACGCCGAAGCGTGCGAAAAGCTCGCCGGCAGTCAGGAGCTCGATCCAGCGCTCGGCACCATGCTGTACCTCGCCGATTGTTACGAGCACGCGGGCAAGAGCGCCAGCGCCTGGGCGCTCTTCCACGAAGCTGCAGACAACGCGCAGCGCGCCAACCAGCCCGATCGCCAGCGTATCGCGCTGGAGCGCGCGCAGAGCCTGGAGGGGCGCCTCTCCAAGCTCGAGGTGCGTGTTCCGGCCGCGCGCCAGGTGGCAGGGCTCGAGGTGCTGATCAACGGGACCCCGGTGCCGCGCGCATCTTGGAACACGGCCTTGCCGGTGGACCCTGGGCCCACCCGCCTCGAAGCTCGCGCTCCGGGCAAGAAGACTTGGACGACCACCTTGGCCGTGGCAACGGGGCCCAGCAGCCAGGCGGTGGAGCTGCAGAAGCTGGCCGACGAACCCCGACCGGTGTCGCCCGTCGCCACGCGCACCGACGCGCCGCACGGCAGCTCCGCCCAGCGGACGGCTGGCTGGGTCGTCACGGCCACGGGCGTCATCGCGCTCGCGGCCAGCAGTTACTTTGGCTACCGCGCCTACTCGCTGAACAAGAAGTCCAAGGCCGAGTGTCGAGCCGACGCGCCCAACGCCTGCACGCCCGACGGCGTGGCCTTGCGTGAAGACGCCAAAACGGCGGGCGCGCTCTCAACCATCGGCACGGTGAGCGGAGGGCTCTTGGTGGCGGCGGGCATCACCTTGGTGGCAACCGCCCCCGCCAGCGTAGCGGCGCGCGACGAGCGCGCGGCGGCGCGCAACACGGCGCCGACGTTCGGCGTTTCACTGCGAGGTGCGTGGTGACAAAAGCCAGATTTTGGCAGCTTTTCTGGGTGCTCACGCTGAGCGGGGGCTGCTCGCAGGTCTTGGGCATCGAAGACGCGCACGTCGACTCGACGCTGCTCGGCGCCGGCCGCGGTGGCGTCGCCGGCCAGAGCGGCAACGGCGCGGTGAAAGCCGGTAGCGCGCACGCGGGCGGCGACGAATCGCACGAGCACGGTGTTGGCGGCGTGAGCGGCAGCGCCGCTTCCAACGGCGGCAAGGCCGGTGAGGGCGAGGGCGTGGCGGCTTCGGCGGGCGCCGAGATGGGCGAGGGCGGCGCGCCGCCCGCTACGTCCATCTGCGAAAGCTATTGCGACGCGGTGATGACCAACTGCAAAGGCAAGTACGAGCAGTACCGCACGTTCAATCAGTGCGTCGAGGTCTGCAAGCGCTTGCCCGCGGGCGAGAGCGGTGACGACAACGTGAACAGCGTGCAGTGTCGCGTTCGTCAGGCCGGCTTCGCCGAGAGCGAGCCATTCCTCTACTGCAAGTCCGCGGGCCCGCTGGGCGCCGGGCGCTGCGGGTCCAACTGCCTCTCCTATTGCTCGTTGATGCAATCCGCCTGCACGCCGGAGTCGACGGACGGCAACCTGGAGCCGAGCTATTTTGCCGACTCGCAGGCGTGCCTCGCCGACTGCGGGGCCATTCCGACGCACGAAGACGACCCTGTGCAGTATTCGTCGTCGGCGACCGCTACCCCCTCGTGCTTCGTCGGAAATACCCTGTATTGCCGGGTCTACCACGTCGCGGCGGGCCTCGAGCAAGACGCGCCCACCGAGCACTGCCCGCACGCCATGGGGGGAGATCCTTGTGAGGACCCATGAGGGGCCTGCCTTACGAGCTCGGGTTCGTGCTCTTGGCGCTGGCTGTCGTCGCTCTGGCCAAGGGTTGGCATCTTCTTCATCCGCGCCGAGTCGCGCCGCTCCGGAGCCAACCCGCGCCCCCTACGACGCAGCCACAGCCGGGGCCAGCCGCGGCACGCTCGGAGCCGGCGTCTCCGAGCGACCACCCCGCGCCGCGCCCGAGCGTCGCCGCCCCGATAGCCTCCGACTCGCGCGTGAAGGTGGCGTACGAGCTGGAAGCGGAGGAAGACGAAACTACCTCGCCGCTGGCCCGCATCCTGATCTCGGCCAAGGGCGACAGTGATCGCGGGCTGAAGCGTCGCGCCAACGAAGATAGCTTGCTGTTCATGCCCGAACGTTCGCTGTTCGCGGTCGCCGACGGAATGGGTGGCTACCGAGGCGGCGCGGTTGCCAGCTCGCTCGCGGTCGAGACGCTTCGCCAAAGCTTCGAACGCGAGCAATTTCTGGACGACCTACGCTCGGACCAGCCGTTGCCGCGTCGCGGTCACGAGCTGGCCAGCGGCGTTTTGCAGGCCAATTGGTCGGTGTTGCAGGCGGCGCGGGCCGATCCGACGCTCGCGCAGATGGGCACGACCCTCGTGGCCGCGCGTTTTTCCCCGAACAAGCAGCGCTGGCCAACGATCAGGGCGGCAAGGACAACGTGACCGTCGTGCTCGTCAAGGTCATCGAGCGGGCGGTTCGCGCCGGCGACCTGTACAAGGGCTGGAGCAAGCTGCCCAGCAGCTTGACACCCGAAGACGAGCTACCGGGCTCCCAGGACTTGACCGTCATCGGGCCCGTGTCGTGCGAGGACCCAACCACGATCTTCAAGCGGCCGGCGGCCGCCAGCGGCCGCAAATCTTGAGGGCCGGCGGCTTGCTCGCGGGCCGGGCGCGGTCTCGTGCTGGGCTCAGCTGCCCACTCCGGTGCCGAGCCGCTCGCGCAGCGTGAGGTGAGCGGTGCTGACCGAGTAGGTGATGAGCTTCTCGATGCGCAGGTTCGCCGGTGGTGCGCCCTCTTCGGGCGGAATGGCCTTGATGAGCGAGACCGCTTGCTCGAGGTCCTGACACATCACGAGCCCTGCGCGATCGGCGGCGTAGTCGACGGAGTGCGCCCATTTCTTGAGGTCGAGCGACTCCGTGGAGCGCAGCAGCTTCGACACCACGTCGGTCAGCAGCTCGCGCTGGCGCGCCGGTAGCGGGGTCTGGATGAGCTCGCGTTGAGCCTGGCTCACGACTGGCTCGAGCTCGGCCGACACCGGGAACTTGGGCTTGACCAGCCGAATTGCCGCGAACACCCAGCTCTTCAACGCTGTCATGTTGCTCAGCGTCTGGCGCAAAAAGAAGCCCGGCACGAAGTAGGTCACGGCGCGGCCGGCCACGAAGTTGCTGGTGACGAGCGGCAGCTCGGAGGCAAAAGCCGCCGCCCCGAGCGCGATGGAAGCGGGGCTCGTCGCCAGGAAGGTGAGCACGCCCGGATCGGCCTGGTTCTGGAACACGGGCGGCTCCGGCAGGCCCAGCGCCTCCGAAGCCGCGCTGATCGCCTGCACCAAGCCGTACGGGTACGTCGCCGAGCTCAGCAGATGCTCGGGGGTGAGCCCGTAGGCGTCGATGCTGCGGCCGCGCGCGGCCAGCGCCATCGGCTCCAGCAAGGCCATCAGCGCCGTCACGGCCGGATCGTGCTCGGCGGGCAGGATGTACTCGGGCCAATCGGACAAGGTGAGACGATCGGCGGGAGATTGCGGCTCTTCGTTGCGCAAGCGCGCGTAGAAACGCTCTTCGTCGGGCTCGGCGCGGCCCAGAGCGTGAAGGGCTTGGCAGGCGCTCCACGCGCCGTCGGCGTGGCGTACGCCCGCGTAGATGCGGCGCAGCAGCTGGTACGGCTCGCTCTGGTACGGATCGCGCTCGATCCATTCGCCGATCAAAGGAATCGACTCCGCGAAGGAGCCGGCCGGATCTTCGGCGTACAAGCGAGCCAGCCGCTCGGCCCAGCGCGTGTTCTCGGGCTCCACCGAGTGGGCCGACGTGCACACGGCGATGGCTTGCTCCAGACGCTTGAGGTGGCGCTCGTAGACGTCGGCCAAGTGCCAGAGCGTGGTCAAGAGCAGCTCGGTGTCGCCCGCGTCTTGCGCGTGCGTCACGCGCAGCTTCAGTAGATTCTTGACGCCTTCCCAGTCGCGCGCCTTCTGGCGTAGCGAGAGCGCTTCGTCCATGGCGGCGGCCAACGACGGATCGTTCTGCAGCGAGCGCTCGAGCAGCTCTTGAGCCAGGGTGGTGTCCTGCAGCTCGCGCGAGGCGATCATGCTCGCGGTGTGCAGGTACTTGGCCTTGTGCTTCTTCTCTTCGACGACCTCGGCCAGCTTGGTGATGACCGAGATCAGCTGCGGCCAGTCTTTCTCGGCCCCGTACAGCTGCATCAGCTTGGCCAAAATATCGCGATCATTCGGCTTTTCGCTGAGGGCGAGCAAGTAGCTCTTGGCCGCGTAGTCCGGATTTTTGAGGCGCGTGGCCGCCAAATCGCCGATCTGCAAGAGCAACTTGGCGCGCTCGTCACCGGCGGTGTGCTCGAGCTTGCGGTACAAAGTCTCGAGCGCTTGGTCGTAGCGACCGAGGGCAGAGTGCGCCTTGGCGATGCCGTCGAGGGGTGACAGGTCGCGCGCGTCGGTCTCGAGGGCGCGCTCCAGCGCTGCGATGCCTTCGTCGTGCCGGCCCAAGCCGACCAGCGCTTCGCCGCGCAGCCGCTCGGCGCGCGCCATGTCGGCCAGCCCCAGGCTCGGGCCTAGGCGCTCGAGCAAGTCGTGCGCCAACGTGAAGGCTTGCTCGGGGGCGTCGTGCTTCGACGCTAGCTCGGCGACCGCCAGCAGCGCCTTGGCGTCGTCGGCGAAGAAACGGCGCAGGCCGTCGACCATCACCATGGCCTTCTCGGCCGAGCCACCCTTGACGAGGGCTTCGATGTACAGGCGCGCGACCTCTGCCGCTTCGCCCAGCTCCATGCCCTCGAGCACCGAGATCACCGGCTCGAGGCGCTTGGCTGCCTCGGTGAAGCGACCGTCGTCGTAGGCGATCCTGCCCAGCACCCGCAGGGCGCCCGGCTCGGTTGAATCGAGGTGAAACGCCAGCTGGGCCATGGACGAAGCCCGCTCGACGTCTTGCAGGTGGCGTTGACACAAAACCGCGATTTGTCCGGCCAATTGGGCGCGTTGGTGCTCGCCCTTGGCGTTGTCGAGCTCTTCTTCCAAGAGCTCGGCGACGCCGGCGTAGTTGCCCATCACCACGTACTTGTTCTTCAGCTTGCCGCGCGCGGCGCCGTCGTCGGGGAAGGTGTCGATGGCGCGCTTGAGCTGCCCGATCGAAGCTTCCAGGTCGCCTCGCTGCTCGAGCAAGGCGGCCGCGCGCACGTAGTAGTCGGCGCGCTCCTTCGGGGTCTTGGCGGCGCTGGCCAGGGCCTCGATGGCGTCGAGGGCGCTCTCGGAGTCGCCCGCCGTGGCGCGCAGCGTGGCCAGGGCGTCCAGCGCGGCCTTGTGGCCCGACTCGAGCGACAGCACCAGCTCGTAGGCCTCGATCGCGCGTTGTGGCGCCGCCAGCTCGGTCGCTAGTAGCCGCCCGAGCGCCAGCGCGGCCTCGATGCGCAGCTTGTCGTCGCTGCTCTTGTCGACCTGCGCCTGGTATAGCTCGGACAGCTCGACGAACTTCTCGAGCGAGCGGTAGTGCCGGGCCAGCTCTCGCGCCGAGTCGGCGCGGCTCGGATCGAGCGCCAACACCTGCTCGAGCGCGCGCGCGGCCTTGTCGTGATCCAAAAATTCTTCGTCCCAAACGCCGGCCAGGCGCTCGAGCAGGGTGATCTTCTGGCGCGCCGTGACGGCCAGCTCGACCTCGCGCTCGAGCACGCCGAGCAAGTCTTGATAGCGGCTCTGCCGGCTGTACACGCGGTCCAGCCCACGTAGCGCGTCGCTGGCCTTCTCGTTCTCGGCCAGCACCTGCTTGTAGGCCTTTTCGGCCGCGTCCAGGTCGTCGGCCTCGACCTCGTAGCCCTCGGCTATCTCGCACAAGAGCGCGTGGCGCTCCTCGCCCGAGAGCGACGCGGCGCGGCCGGACAGGACCGACAACGCGCGCTTGTTGTCGCCCGACTGGCGCAGGATCTCGACCATACCCTTGACGGCGCGTTCGTGACCCGGATCTTCGGCCACCACCGTCTCGAACAGCTCCAGCGCGGCTTGAGTGCTGCCCAGCTTGCTGGCGACGATTTCAGCGGCCTCGGCGCGCAAGTCACGGGCCAAGTTGGGCGCGGCCACGTCCGCTCGTTTGAGCAAGATCTGCGATAGCTCGGCCCACTGCTGCGCCTTGCGATAGATGGTGGACAGCATCTCCAGCGAGCGCTCGTGGCTGGGCTCGAGCTCGAGGACCTTGTGCAGCCAGGGCAGGGCCAGGTCGGGGCGCGACACCTTCTCGGCGTACCAGCGCGCCATATGCGCATACAGGTCGTGCAGGGCCTCCGTCGGTTGCTCGGCGTTCGTGGCCTCCAAGCACAAGCCCAAGACCTCTTCCCACGCTTGGTAGCGCGTTCCAGCTTGGCGCTCGATGGCCTCGGCGTAGTGGTCGACGGTCGGATCGGCGCAGAACGCCTGGGCGTAGGCCACCAGCGCCTGCTCTTTGTCGTCCAAGTCGTTGGCGTACACCTCGCCGATCGCGAACAAGTGCTCGGCGCGCTCGCTGGCGTTGGACGCCTTTTCGCTGCGCTCCAGCAGCGATTCCACCAGCTCTTCGTGCTTGCCCAGCGTGCGCCGCACTTTGTCGAGCGCCTTGGCGGTGGCCCGATTGTCGGGCTCCATTTTGAGCAAGCCTTTGTACAGCTTCTCGGCCGACTCGTGCTGCGAGGCCTTCTCGTACAGGCGCGCGGCCCGCGCGATCAGACGAGGCACCACGCGCCGCGTGCCCTGCTCGTCCTTCGCGCGCAGCTCTTTGGCGAGGTCGAAGAAGCCTTCGGCCAAGCGCCCCGGGTCCGCGCCCAAGTCGAGCATCGACTCGAGCTGGCTGGCTGCGTCCTCGTCGTTCGGGCTCTTGCCCAGCGCTTCGAACAGCTCGGGCAGACGCTCGTCGGCGACGAAGCTGGGCGGGCGCTGCGACGTCTGCCACAGCTTGCGTAGGCCTTCGAGCAGCTCGGTGCCGTTCTGCGGCCGTTGCGCGGGGTTCTTTTCCAGCAACGTCCGTACCAGCGTTTCGACGGCGGGTGACGCCCCGTTGCCGGGCGCGACGAACGAGAGCGGCTCGGCCGACTCGATCAGGTGCCCGAGCGCGACGTCGGCGGCGCTGTCGCCCGTGTACGGGGGCCGGCCCGAAATGAGCTCGTAGAACAGCACGCCAAACCCGTAAATGTCGCTGCCGGGGCTCGGATCTTTGCCGCGTAGCAGCTCGGGCGCCAAGTACGATACCCAGCGCTGCTCGCCGGCATCGCCGAGCGGAGGGCGCGCCAGCCCGGCCCCGGCGTCGACGAGACGCACCTTGGGCGCGGCCTCGCTGGCATCGGTCACGAGCACGTTGCCGGGGTGCAGGGCGCCGTGCGCGCGCCCTTCGGCGTGCAAGGTCGCGAGCGGCTCGGCGATCGCGTACAGCAACGGCAAGACCGCGTTCAGGTGCTTGCCGCCGGCCTTGGCGACGACCTGCGCCAACGTTTCACCCGCCACGAAGTCGTGGGCCACCGTGAGCAAGCTCTGGCCCCCGAGCTCCAGCGTCACGGACTGCAGCGCGTCGGGCAGCCCCGCGTGCGCGATGTTACCGCACAGCCGAGCTTGAACCAGCGCGCGCTCGGCGTCGCGGCGCCGAACGGTGCCGCGCAGCACGCGCAGCCGCACGTCCTCGCCGTCGCGGCGCGCGCGGTAGATGCGCGCGGTGGGACCGGCGCCCAGCTGCTCCACGATCAAGTACGGACCGAGCTCGACGCCGGGGCCGAGCTCGGGCTCGAGCACCAAGCCGTCGGCGCGTAGCTTTTGCAGCGGCGCCGAGAGTCGCTTGCCGGTCGCCTCGACCGCGTCCAGCAGCGCTGGAACCGCTTCCAACTTCAAACAGCGCACTACCAACGCGCGCGCGAACGAAGCCTTGGCGGCGGTACCGCCGACTTGGTCTGGGTCGAGCCCCAAGGCTCCGCGGCTGAGCTCGGTGAGCTCGTTGAGGGTTAGAAGTTGTTCGAGCTCCGCAGCCAGCGACTCCGTGATCATGGGGCCGTTCAGGAGTAACAAACTGAAGGGGCGGGAGCCAGCGACCTGCGTGGCCGGCGGGCCAAACTCGGCGCCCCAGAGCGACCGCTTGGGTCCGCTGGGCGCCATTGGTTCGAGGCCAGCGCGAAGATTCTGTCCGAACACCAACGGCCGGCGCGCCGGCAACGGGCCGCTCTTTTTTCGTCGAGTAGCCGTGCCGGGGCCCGCAGCCTGACGGGCAACTACGCCGCGCCGCCGCCCGGCCCCGCTAGCTGCTCGTGCAAGGCCTTGATGCGGGCGGCGATGGCGGGGCGGCACTCGCGCGTCACGGCGCGCGCAATCACCTCGCGAGCGGCGTCGGGCTCGTCGCGCGCGACGAGCAGCTGGGCCAGCACCGCTTCGCAAAGCGCGCGATCGTTCTCGGTGCGCAGCTGGTGGGCGAGCGCCGTCTGCAGGTGCTGCTCGGCCTCGCCGTTTTCGCTGCGCGATGCGTGGACCAAGCCCGAGGCGAGCTCGAAATAGGCGCGCTGCTCGCTGCTCAGCTCCTCGGGCCGCGTGACCTTCTGGAGCAGCTTGGCGGCCGCCGCCATGTTGCCGAGCGCGACCTGACGGAACGCCAACCACACCGTGCCGAAGCGAAAGTAGCTGTAGCCCAGGTACGCCGCGCCGCCCAAAAACGGCACGCCCGCGTAGTCGCCCGTCACGAGCAGGTAAGCGCCCAGCGCGAACGAGGCGAGCGCGAGCGCGAGGCGCAATCCCGGACTCAACAAGGCTACCCCGTTCAGCCGGTGAAGGCGCGCGCGTTTCGGAACAGCCGCAGCCAGGGCGCGTCTTCGGTCCAGGCGCGCGGACGCCACGAGTACTGAACGGCGCGGAACACGCGCTCGGGGTGGGGCATGATCAGCGTGGCGCGGCCGTCGTCGCTGGTGATGGCGGCGATGCCGGAGGGGGAGCCGTTCGGGTTTTCGGGGTATTGGCTGGCGATCTCGCCGTGCGAGTCGACGAACCTCAGCGCGACGCGCCCCGAGCTCTCGAAATGCTGGCGAGAGGCCTCGTCCACGAACTCGGCGCGCCCTTCGCCGTGCGCGACCGCGATGGGCAGGAGCGAGCCTTCCATGCCCTGCAGCAGCACCGACCGGCTCTTCTCGATACGCACCAGGCTGAGGCGCGCCTCGAACTGCTCGGAGCGGTTGCGCACGAAGCGCGGAAAGCCGCTGGCCCCCGGGATCAGCTCGGCGAGGTTGGACAGCATTTGGCAGCCGTTGCAGACGCCCAGCGTGAACGTCGACGCGCGCGCGAAGAACTCGCTCAGCTCTGCGCGCGTGCGCGCGTGGAACAAGATGGACTTGGCCCAGCCTCCGCCCGCTCCGAGCACGTCGCCGTAGCTGAAGCCGCCGCAGGCGGCCAGCCCCTGGAAATCTTTCAAGCTGACGCGCCCTTCCAACAGATCGCTCATGTGCACGTCGATGGCCGCGAAGCCCGCGCGGTCGAAGGCGGCCGCCATTTCGAGCTGTCCGTTGACCCCCTGCTCGCGCAAGACGGCCACGCGCGGACGGCTCGCGCCGGTCCTGGCGATGAACGGCGCCGCCACGTCGTCGTCGATGGCGAACGTCGCCTTCACCGACAATCCGGCGTTCTCGGCCGAAATACGCGAGGCTTGCTCTTCGTCGGCCGAGGCCGCGTCGTCGCGCAGGCGCTGCATGGCGTGCGTCGTCTCCGACCAGATGCCACGCAAGGTGCTGCGCTTCTCTTGCAACAGCACCTGGCCGTTCTGCCGCACCTCGATGCGATCGTCGTCCAGCACCGCGCCCACCGAATGCACGCACTCCGAGAGCTGCGCCAACGCCAGCACCTCGCGCACGCGGGGCACGTCTCCGCTGCGCACCTGAACCACCGCGCCCAGCTCTTCCGAGAACAGGGCCGCCAGCGAGTCGGGGCCCAGCGAGTCGAGCTGCACGGAGAGACCAGCGGAGGCCGCGAACGCCATTTCGAGCAACGTGACGATCAGACCGCCGTCGGAGCGGTCGTGATACGCCAGCAGCAGGCCCGCCGCGTTGAGCTCTTGAATCGCGGCGAAGAAGCCGCGCAAGAGCGCCGGATCGTCCAAATCTGGAGGGGCCTCGCCCACGCTGCCATGCACCTGCAAGACGGCCGAGCCGCCGAGGCGATTCTTGCCTCGCCCCAGGTCGATCAACAAAAGCTCGCTGGGCCCGTCTTCGCGCGAGAGCTCGGGCGTGAGCGCCCGCCGCACGTCGGTGACGGGGGCGAAGGCGCTCACGATCAGCGACAGCGGCGCCGTCACCGCGCGCTCTTCGCCGTTCTCGCGCCAGACCGTGCGCATCGACATCGAGTCTTTGCCGACCGGAATAGCGATGCCCAAGGCCGGGCACAGCTCGGCCCCCACGGCCTGCACGGCCTCGTACAGCCGCGCGTCTTCGCCCGGATGCCCGGCGGGCGCCATCCAGTTCGCGCTCAGCTTGACGTGCGACAGCTGCGCGATCGGCGCCGAGGCCAGGTTGGTGATGGCCTCGGCTACCGCCATGCGGGCCGACGCGCCGGCGCTGAGCAGCGCCAGCGGCGTGCGCTCACCCATGGCCATGGCTTCGCCCGTGTAGCTCTGAAAGCCCGTCGTGGTCAGGGCCGCGTCCGCGACCGGCACCTGCCACGGGCCCACCATCTGATCGCGCGAGCACAAGCCGCCCACGGTGCGATCGCCGATCGTGATGAGGAACGTCTTATCGGCCACCGTCGGCAAGCGCAGCACGCGCTCGAGCGCGTCGCGGAGCTCGATGCGCGAATGCTTCAGCGAATCGGGCTGAAAATCCCCGCGCTCGGCCGTGCGGGTCATCTTGGGCGGCTTGCCCAGCAGCACCTCCAGCGGCATGTCGATGGGCTGCTCGGCAAAGTGCGAGTCGTCGAGCTTCAAGCGCCGCTCGCTCGTCGCCGTGCCGACGACGGCGTAGGGGCAGCGCTCGCGCCGGCACAAGGCCTCGAAGCCGGGCAGGGCCTCGGCGCTGATGGCCAGCACGTAGCGCTCTTGCGCTTCGTTGCACCAAATCTCCAGCGGTGACATGCCCGGCTCGTCGCTCGGCACTGCGCGCAGCGAAAACGTCGCCCCGCGGCTGCTGTCGTTCACGAGCTCGGGCAAGGCGTTGGAGAGCCCGCCCGCGCCCACGTCGTGAATCGAGATGATCGGGTTGTTGGCGCCCAGCGCCCAGCAGCGATCGATGACCTCCTGACAGCGCCGCTCCATCTCCGCGTTGTCGCGCTGCACGGACGCAAAATCCAAGTCCTCTTCCGATGCCCCCGAGGCCATGGAAGAGGCTGCGCCGCCGCCCAAGCCAATCAACATGGCCGGGCCGCCCAGCACCACGATCTTCGCGCCGGGCGGAATTTCGTGCTTCTTCACGTGCTCGCGCCGGATGTTGCCCAGGCCGCCCGCCAGCATGATGGGCTTGTGATAGCCGCGCACCTCGCGCCCCGCGGGGCCGGGCGCAGAGAGCTCGAAGGTGCGGAAGTAGCCGCACAGGTTCGGTCGCCCGAACTCGTTGTTGAAGGCCGCGCCGCCGATGGGACCCTCGAGCATGATGTCCAGGGCCGAGGCGATGCGCGACGGCTTGCCGTAGTCTTGCTCCCACGGGCGGAGCGCCCCCGGCAAGCGCAGGTTCGAAACCGAGAAGCCGGTCAGGCCCGCCTTCGGCTTGCCCCCGCGGCCCGTCGCCCCTTCATCGCGGATCTCGCCGCCCGATCCGGTAGCGGCGCCGGGGTAGGGAGAGATCGCCGTCGGGTGATTGTGGGTCTCCACTTTCATCAAGATGTCGACGGGCTCGGTCGTGTAGCCGTACTGCCCGGTGGCGCCATCGGGCATGAAGCGCGCGGCCACCGGGCCTTCGATGACGGCGGCGTTGTCGTGATAGGCCGAGAGCACGCCGAGCGGGCTCGTCTCGGTGCTGTGACGGATCAGCTTGAACAGAGATTTCTCGCGCTTTTGGCCGTCGATCACGAAGTCTGCGTTGAAGATTTTGTGCCGGCAGTGCTCGCTGTTGGCTTGCGCGAACATCATCAGCTCCACGTCGGTGGGGCTGCGGTTCAGGGCGGCGTAGCTCTTCATCAAGTAGTCGATCTCGTCGTCGGCCAGGGCTAGGCCCAGACGCTTGTTGGCCTCGACCAGCGCGCTCCGGCCTGGGGTCAAGTCGACACGGCCGAGCGGACGCGGCTCGGCGCGCAGGAACAGCTGACGCGCGTCTTCGGCTCGCTCCAAGACCGACTCGGTCATGCGATCGTGCAGGGCCGAGCGCAGCGCTTTCTCGTCCGTGGCGCTACCGGCGATCGTCCAAGCGATGCCACGCTCGATGCGCCGAACGTCGGCGAGCCCGCAGTTGTGCGCAATGTCGGTCGCCTTGGAAGACCAGGGCGAGATCGTGCCCAGGCGCGGCACCACGTACAGCTGGCGCCCCGCCACGTCGTTCCAGGCGATGCGCGGCCCGTACTCGAGCAGCCGCTCCAGAACCTGTGTGGCGTCCGGGCTGAGCGGCCCGGCCACGTCCACGAAATGGACGAAGCGCGCCGACACCGCCGAGACACCCACTCGTGCGCGCTGCAGACGCTCGAGCTTTCGCGCGAGGCGTGCCGGAGTGAAGGCGGGAGGACCTGAAAGAATGAGCATGCCGGGGCGGAGCCTGGTCCCTGCCGGGAGGCGCGGCAAGTCGGAAGCAATAAGGTAAAATATTCAATGATGACGGATGTTTAGGACCTGTCACTCAAGGGGGACCGCTCGCGCGTGCCCGTAGACGTGCCCGTGCCGGTGCCGGTGCCCGACGGTCCGTAGGGAGTCGTCGGGCCCGTTTGTTTGGTAGGCCAGGGTTTGTGGCGCGGGCCGGGCCCGCGCGCGCCGCGCCCAGCTGGGCGCGCAGGGGCGAGCCGACCTTGGTGGGGGCCGTTTACGGCCAGACCGGCAATTCAGGACACTAGACCTGCGCGCGGGGCAGCCCATGCCGCTTCAGCGTGCTGAGCAGCGTGCGAATGGGGCCTTGCAGGCGCGTCTCTTTGCGAAAGACGCCGCTCCAGCGCCGCAACAGCCCGCGTTTGGTGAGCCGCACCGCCGCTAGCTCGCCACGTTGAACGCGCAGCCCCAAGGTGAAGCCGGCCAAGATGCTCACGCCCATGCCCGCCTGGACGAGATCGAGCACGGCCTCGGTCACGGGCACCCGCAACACGTGCTTCACGCCGCCGTGCTCACCGAACAGCAAGCGACGCACGCGGTCGCGCTCGTGGGCCGAGGTCTGGCTTTGGATCAGCGTCTCCTCGGCGAGGTCTTCCCCCTCGACGAATTTCTTGCGGGCGAGCGCGTGGCCACGCGGCACCGCCAGCACCAGCTCGTCCTTGAACAAGGCCAGGCGCGTGAACGGACCTCGGCCCGGCGGCATCACGCACAAGACCACGTCTGCGTGATCGTCCCGCAGGTGCTGGGCCGCGTCGCCGACGATGTCGCTCTGTAGCACCAGCTCGACCTCGGGGTGCTCGGCCATCAAAGCTTGCAGCGCCTTGGGTAGCCAGTGGTAGGCGGTGTAGCACTGCGTGGCCACGCGCAGCTTGGGGCGCTCTTGCCAAGCTCCGCGCCTCAGCTCGAGCTCGGTTTGCAGGAGCGGCAGCAGCACCTGCTGGGCCAGCGCCACCAACCGCTCGCCCGCGGCGGTGATGCGCAGGCGCCCGCCTTGGCGCCGGAACAGCTCGACCCCCAGGCGCTCTTCCAAGCCCCGCAGCTGGTGGCTCACCGCGGACTGGCTCAAGTGCAGCTGGCGGGCGGCCTGGGTGGCGCCGCCGGCCTCGGCAATGGCCTGCACCAGCCGTAGATCGCGCGTCTCTAGCGTGCCGGCGTTCATGGGTATGAGTAAAACTGATGGATTCAATGAAATCAATGCGCTTCGCGCATGCCAACGGGACCGCTATGGGTGGCGCATGACGTTCACTCCCAAGCTGTATTTCTCTCCCGGCGCCGTATCGATGGCGACTCACATTGCCCTCGAAGAGGCGAGCCTCGACTACTCGCTCGTGCCAATCCTGATCAAAGAGGGTCAGCAGCTCAGCGAGCAGTACCGGCGTGTGCACCCGCTCGGGCGCTTGCCGGCGCTGGAAATCGAGCCCGGAGTCGTCTTGACCGAGACGCCCGCGCTCTTGGCCTATGTGGCCGGGCTGGTGCCCGCGCTCGAGCTGCTTCCGACGAGCGGCCTCGCCCGGGCGCGCGCCGACGAATGGATGAGCCTCTTGGCCAGCGCGGTGCACGTCACGTTCATCAGCTTCTTCCGCCCCGACCGCTACACGTCCGACGAAGCCGCCCGCGCCGCTCTCAAGCTCGACGGCAAGCAGCGCTTCTTCGACCTGCTGCGCTACGTGGAAGGCCGCCTGCCCGAACAGGGCTTCGTGCTCGGTGACCGCTACTCGCTCGTCGACGCGTACCTGTCGGTCTTTTTTCTGTGGGCGCGGCGCTTCGAGCTACCAGTCGGAGAATTGCCCTGTTATGCGCGCTTGCTGTCGACGGTCTTGCCGCGTCCGGCGGTGCGGCGCGCGCTGGAGCAAGAAGGCTTCGGGCAACTTTACGCCGGCGCCTGAGCCCTTTCGTCACGTGGCGATCCGGGGCCTGGCGCGCCGCGCATCGGCGAGCCAATGTGGGTCCGATGAAAGCCGTTTCGGTCTTCGCGCTGACGTTACTGGCTAGCTGCGGAGCGCAGCCTCGGCGCGGGGCAGGTGACAGCCCACCCTTGCCGGCGCTGTCGGCCGTGGCGGAAGAAACGAAGACGCCCAGCACCGACCCCGCTCCCGGCACGGCCACCAGCGCGACGTTGACGATGGACGAGTGTCGCTCACGGCCCGGCGAGGTGCTCACCGACAAGGGCGACGGCTCGCTGCACGCTCACGGTTGTCCGGACGGCAGGCAAGAGCTGGGCAAGGTGCGGGTCGGCATCGAAAATGGTCTGTGTTGCGCGCCCGCGGCCAGCGCGGCCCCCAGCCCCGCCCCCGCCGGTAAGCGCGCGCCGTGCGCGAACGATCAATCCTGCAACGACGACGAGTCGGTCTCGGCCCTGTGGGGAAAGTGCTCGCCCCTCGGCGTGTGCGAGTGCAAGGCGGGCTTCGAGCTGAACCCGCGAGGCCGGTGTCAGAAGAGCGCCAAGTAGGCGGGGCCGTGGCCGAGGCGTCGCTCGCCGAGCTGGCGGTGCTGATCGTCGACTGCCAAACCACCGGCGCGACCCCGGCCCAGGGAGCGGTGCTCGAGCTCGGGTGGTGTGTGGTTTGCGTAGCGGACGAGAGCCGTAGCGTGGCGCCCGAGGCGCATTGGGTGGCGCCGCCTGTGGGCGAGCGCATCTCCGCGCAGGTTCGCCAGCTGACGGGATTTCACGAGGGCGTGCTCGAGAGCGCGCTCGCGCCCGAAGACGCCTGGCAGCGCCTGCGCGCCGCCGTAGGCCTCGCGCCCACGACGCCGGCCGCCATTCACTACGCCCGCTTCGAGCTCGCGTTCTTGCGCGAATGGTCGGCGCGCTTCGAGTCCGGGTCGGCGTTCCCCTTCGACGCGGTCTGCGTCCACGCCATCGCTTGCCGGCTCTTTCCCGATTTGCCCCGCCGCAACCTGCGCGCGCTGGCTGGCTTCTTGGGCCACGGCCTGCACCTGGAGCGGCGCAGCCTGGGGCACGTTCAAGCCACCGCCTTCATCTGGCGCAAGCTGGTGGCCGAGCTCGCGGCCCGCGGCGTCACCACTTGGTCGGAGCTGAGCGGCTGGCTCGCCGGCAAAGAGCGACCCGCGGCCCCGCGAAAGCGGCGCTACCCGCTGGCGCCGCAAACCTACCGGGCGCTCCCGGATCGACCCGGCGTGTACCAATTTTTGCGCTCGAACGGCGACGTGCTGTACGTCGGCAAAGCGGCCAGCTTGAAGAAGCGCGTCGCGTCCCATTTCACGAAGCAACGCGGAGCGACCGAGCGCGCCCTGGAGATGTTGACCCAGGTCGCTGACGTCGCGTTCACGGTAACGAGCAGCGCGCTCGAGGCCGCGCTGCTCGAGACGCAAAGCATCAAGCTCCTGGGGCCGCCGTACAACGTGCAGCTGGTGCAGGGCACGCGCGGGGTGTGGTTCGGGGCGCCGGATTTCGCCGAAGCTGCCAGCGAGCCGAGCGACGTTCATCGCCTGGGGCCGTTGCCGTCGCGTTTTTCGCTGCGAGCGCTGGGCGCGCTGTCGCGACTGCTGGACGGCGAAGCGCCGACGCCGTCGCTGCGCGCGGCCAGCGTGGGCGCGCCATCGCGCTTCGCGCCCGACGAGGCGTCTTTCAGCGCCGGTTGGCGCCTGTTCGCGGAGCGTCATCTCTCGCCCTCGCCCGCGCCCATGGCTTCGCGGCGCCTGGCGCGCGTGCTCGGGCAACGAGCGCTGGCGCGATCTCTGGTCGCCGAGCCCGCGGCCGCGAGCGCCGACGAAGCGCAAGAAGAGGTCGAGGCGTGGGACGGTCCGCGCGTCTGCCGTCACCTCGAGCGCGCCATCGCTCAGGCCTACCAGGTGCTCCGGCGCGCTTCTTGGCTCTGCTTGCTCGCCAGCTCTGCGCTCGCCTTCCGTGAGCCAAGCTCGACGAGCCGACGCTTTCTCGTCGTGGAAGGCGCTGATATCCGTGAAAGTGAGCTTGTCGGCGGGGCTCCGCCCATGGCGCAAGAGCCGGCGGCGCGCGCTCGTTTCGAGACGCAGCGCCGCTTCGACGCGGCTCGCTACGACTCGCTGCGAATCCTGACGACCGAGCTCAAGCGGGTTTTGCGCGACGGGGGCGAGGTGAAAATCTGGCTCGCGCGGGGCCACGCCTTCGAAGGCGAGCGGTTGGCGCGTCTCCTGCGCTGGGTGTAAAGAGGCGCGGCGTGGCCGAGCCGCCTGGGGTTTGGGGGCGAAGTACAGGCGGGCGGCGGGGGCGCGCGCGGCGTCCATGTAGGTGAGCGCCGGCGTGGTCTGGGCAGCCCGAACCAGAGCCACGCGGCGCACGTAGCCCTACATCGCAACGCGGTGCATACTCCGCATTCTCTGCGACAGCGGCTGAGCCGTGAGAGCGCGAGCGGCCTCAAATGCCGCCCTAGAGCGCGTGTCGATGCGTCGCAGGGGCTTGGGCACGACGCTTGCTGCGTCCTTCGCCGGATTCATGCACACTGTTGCGATCGTGTGGTCCTCCGTCAGATGTTCCGTCCCGCTCCGCGCCCTCGTCCGCTTTTGGGGGTTGGTCTTAGCGCTGATGGTGAGCGGTGTCGGGTGTCAGGACCACCACTCACCGCCCGGGCTGGCTGCCGGCGGGGGACACCGGCCCGGAGGTATCGGCTCCGGGGGTGACGGCAACGTCGAGGCGAGCTGCGACGCTCCGAACGAAGGCTGCGAATGCGACGAGGTCGGCCAGTTCGCTCCCTGCGGCGACGTGACGATCCGCTCTGGCGACTACGTGACGTGCTCGATGGGCCAGCGTGAGTGCATGTACGATCACGTCTGGGGCGCGTGCGTCGGCGACCACGTGACCACCAAATACATGCCCGAGTCGCAAAATCGGCTGCAGGCCACGACCGGACCTTCGGCGTGCGTGGGCAATGCCTGCGACCCATATTGCAAGGTCACCGGCGACGACGGCATCGCCATCACCGACCTACCGTCGGGGCTGTGCAGCGCTCCGGGCGGCGGGTTGGTCGCTTGCGGCCCCCAGTGTGGTTACTCCGGAGCGCGCGCGCCGGGCTACGCTTCGCTCAACAGCGCTTGGAAGAAACAGCCGACGACTTGCACCCCGGGCGCGGCGGACACCTGCAACTATGACGCCGAGTGCAACGCAGCCGGGGTGTGCGCGGACTGGTCGTTCCCTTGCTACGATCCGACGCCCGCCGGCTGCGCCCTGACCAAGAAGGTAGATCTCGAGCTCGGTCCGCCCTGCGGGACCACTGCTGCCTACCATTTCCAGCTTTGTAACCGGGGCGCCGACCGCGCCAACGCCGGTACCGTCAAAATTGGCGTTTACTCGTCGAACGCCAAGCTCGGGACCGCCGTCACCAGCTCCAGCCCCGGCGCGCCCGACCAGGGGGTCGTGACGTTCGTTCTGGGGACCACGGCCGGTAAATACATCGATCCTGGCACGTGTCTCGACATCAACGCTTCGAACAGCACCGCGGTAGGGCTCTCGCTCACCAGCAGGCGCGCGGTCGCCGTCAACTACGACCGGATGTACGCCAACGGCGAGTGCAACTACGCCAACAACTGGCACGTCTATGACTCCGCCTTGGCTTGCCAGGGTTGCGTGGGCCTCGAGTGCGATCAGACCTGCGCCTCCTCGAGCCTGACCGGAACCATCAAGGATCCGGCCGGCGTGAATCCGCTGCCTGGCGTCGTCGTGTACGTGCCCAACGGCACGGTTCAGCCGCTGACCGACGGCGTCGCGTGCGACTCGTGCTCGACCCTGTACAGCGGTCTACCCATCACCTCTGCGGTGACGGGCTACGACGGAAAGTTCACGCTCACCAACGTTCCGGTCGGCGTCAGCTTCCCGCTGGTCATCCAGACCGGCCGCTGGCGCCGCAAGGTGACCGTGGCCGCGATCACGGGCGCGTGCGGCGTCGGTACCCCCACGGCCGCGCTGCCCTCGGGCGAGAATTCGCAGCTACCCAGCAACGCTGCCGAAGGTGACATCCCCAAGATCGCGTTGTCGATGAGCGCGGGTGACCACCTGGAGTGCTTGCTCAAGAAAATCGGCCTGGAAGACGGCGCTTTTTCTGCGCCCTCGGGCACTGGCCGCATTCATCTCTACGCGTACAACGGCCTCACCTACCCAGGCACCACGTGCACGCCACCCACTAACGGCACGTGCGCCAATGACCTGTGGTCTTCGCAGAGCAAGCTAGACAGCTACAACATCGTCATCGCGCCTTGCGACAAGAACTCCTTCGGCGGCAAGCCCGCGGCCTACAACCCCTACGTCTGTAACGGGGTGACAACGAGCTGCCCCGACGCGGGCTACGGAGCCGGACCGTTCACGTTTGCCGGCGGCAAGAACAAGTACGGCTTTACGTCTGCCGCCAACGCGCAATCGGCCACCAACGTCTTGAACACGACGTACCCGCCGTTTCCGACCATCCCCGACGTGAACAACCCGACCGGGCCAGAGGTCCCGAGCGCGGCCGAGCAGAACAACCTCAAGGCGTACATCGACAAGGGCGGGCGCTTGTTCGCCACCCATTGGATGGCCTACTTCCTCACTCGCACGACCTACCCGAACGCGGTCAACTACGTGTTCGGCTCGTACGTCGATCTCGATCGGCAAGCGCCGAACTTTCCGTACACCATCGACCAATCGACCCCGCTCGGCGACCTGTTCGCCGATTGGGTTGGCGGCTCGACCGTGACCTTCACCAACTGGCGCCATTTGGCGCTGTCGGTGAACGCTCCCGCGATTCGCTTGGCCTATGGTGATTCGACGCAATCCCCCGTGAGCCACCCTGCCAACAGCACGAGCGGCGCGGGCGGTCCCATGGTCAGCGCCTTCCAGTTCGACGCGCCGTGGGGCGTCGCGGCTGCAAACCAGTGTGGTCGCGTGGTGGTGGCGGAGAGTCACGTGTCCAAGCTCGCCGGTAGCACCGCCTCATCCGATCAACAGACGCCGTTTCCGTCCTCCTGCGACACGACGGCCATGACCGGCGAAGAGAAGTCCTTCGAATTCCTGTTGTTCAGCGCGACCCAATGCCTCGGGTTGGTGACTCCGCCCGCGCCCGTGACCCCGCTCAAGCCCGCCACCTACACGGTGGACTACTGGGCGGATTGCCCGGACGGGACCAAACCGGAGTGGCAGTTCTTCTCCTGGAAGGCCACCGTCCCCACGTCCACGTCCATCGGTTTCACGGCCGCCACCGCGTCCACCCAGGCTGGCCTCGCCAGCGCGACGCCGGTCAGCGCCGGCACCGCCACGGCCACGACCTCGATTTGGACCAGCAGCACCAGCACCGTCGAGCAGCAATTGCGCGCCGCCAGCCCGGCTCAGGCGTCGCGTGACTGGCTCCGCATCGCCATCACCATCAACCCGAACGTCACCACCACACCGACCCTGCTCAAGTGGCAGCAGACGTTCGACTGCAAGCCGGCCGAATAGGCCTTGAGCGCCGGCCCCGCCTCACGGAAGAAACGCCACGAACGCCCGCGGCTCTGAGCTCGCATTAGCGCCCGTGAACTCGGCGGTACCGACCAGCACGCCGCCGTTGCTCGAGGTGTCGGCCACGTCACGCAGCAGCCAGTCGTCCAGCTCCGCCCCGGTCACGCGGTCACGCAGGCCGACGAACTTGGCCGCTCCGTCCCAAACGCCAGGCTCGCCGTCGGCCACGCCGATGATTCTCGTCCCCGCCGCGTCGATGCCGCGCGCGTTGCTCGGCGTGGGGCCTTCGAGCAGCTCGAAGCCCGCGTCGGTCCAGGCGATGGCCTGCGTTTCGTCGCCGAGCCAAACCGTGCCCACGATGATCGAGCCGTCGTCGCTGAGCGCGAGCGCTTCGGACGCGGTGGCGCCGTCTGGCACGGGCAAGAGCTCGGCGCTCTCGTCGGGGTTCCAGCGGGTCGCGTGCGAGCCATCGGCCGTGATCACGGTACCGACGACCAGCGAGCCATCGGCGCTCACGGCCAGAGCGTACGACTGGGTTTCACCGTCGGGGCCCTCGAGCAGGGTTAGCCCGCTCTCTGCTTCCCAGCGGAAGGCTTGATTCGCCGTGTAGCCCGCGACCACGGCGCCATCGGCGCTCGTTGCGCGAGCCGCTCCGTCTTCGCTCAAGATTTCGCTCTTGCCGTCCTGAAAGCGGAGCGCGTTGCCCTGGCCGTCGTAGCCCACCAGCACCGAGCCGTCAGCGTTGATATCGGTGAGCACGATGCCGTCGGGTTCCTCACCCAGAACCTGCACGCCGCCCCCCAATTCCCAAACGACGGCCGTGTCGACGCGCTCCTGCTCATTCTGGTCCAGGCGGCTGCACGAGCCGGCCACCGTGGTGCCGTCGCCGCTGATGGCGCTGGGCGAGCAAGCCGTGTAGCCAGCCGCGAGCACGAGGCTGCGAAACGACACGTCGACGCACGCCGCGGGCTTCTTTTCTGGGCATTCACAGGTGACCCCGGAGCCCAGCTCCAGGCAAGCGTCAGCGTCGAAGCACGCCTCTTCGCAAGGCGCGTCCACCTGGTTGACCCGACACGGCTCGTCTTTCGCGCAGGTGTAGCCGGGCTCGACCTGGCACGTCTCGTCGCAGCCGTCTCCCGAGTCGTGGTTGTCGTCGTCGCAGGTCTCGAACGGATCGAGCGCGCCGTCGCCGCACAGCGTGGGGTCGGGCTGGGGGCCGCCGTTGCCGGTAGGAGGGGCCCCGCCCTCTTCGCCTGCTCGGGCCCCCGCGTCTCCGCTGCCCTCCGCCGCGTGGCCTCCGCCCGCTTCCGAGCTAGCTCCGCCCGCGGGCGAGCCCAGACTGCCGGCGGTGTTGTTGCGGCCACCGCTGGGCAGGGGCGTGCCTGGCGGACGGTCGTCGCCGCTGCAGGCGCTGGCCGCCAGCAAGCTCGTGAGCACCGCGCCGTACGCCCACGGCGCTGAAAACCCCAAAATACTGCGAAATTTGCCTTGGCGTGTCGCGAGCATGAGCCACGAACATTACCATGCTCCGGCGCGCGAGCCGAGTGGGTCGCGCGGGATTCGGCAGGATTGCTCGGCCTGCGCGGCCTGCGCTATCTGCCTCCGCGCTTCAAAACCCTGCTTCGAGGCCGATGCTGGGTAGGACTACGGGGCCCGCGCTACGCTCGCGGCAGATTTCGCCGCAGTCGAGCCGCACGACCTCGCGCGTCGAGGTCGCGTTCAGGATTTCACCGATTAGGCCCCAATAGCCGCGCTCGCCGACGCGAAAGCGCTTTTCGGCGCGAAGGTCGAGGCGGAAGAAGGGCGCGCCCCGCCGGCTGCCGTTGAAGTGCGGTGCGCCTTCGAGGTTCAGCTCTGGAACTCCAGAGTACAGCACCGAGCGCGCGCCGACGCGAAAGCCAGGGCTGAGCTCGTAGCTGAGCGCCGCCTGGAGCACGTGAGTGCGGTCGAAGCCCGAAGGCGACTTCTGCTCCCCGGTCGTTTGCTCGGAGCGAGAGAGGGTGTACGAAATGAACCCGCCCAGCCGCTTGGTGACCGGGCGCGCGACGTGCAGCTCGAGCCCCGCCGCCGAGACGAGCGCGCGGCGATCGAGCGCGGTTCGATCGAGGGTGAAGTCGCGCCCGCCGCCCAGCGGATCGAGCGCGTTCACGAAGGCCGAGCGAAACACGGTCGCCGACGCGAGCAGGTCGAGCGGCAGCCTGACTTTGATGCCGGAGCTCCACAGCAGCCCCCACTGCAGCCCGCCCGCTAAATCGGCGACTTGGGCGCCCGGAACCTGAGCCGTGAAATTCGGCCGCTGGTGGGCGATGCCCAGCGCATGCTCGAAGCGGAGCCGCCGGCTCACGTCGAAGTCCGCGGCCAGGCGCGGATCGATGCCGATCGCGGTGGTGCCCTGCGAGGAGTAAATGTCCGCGCGCAAACCCGGACCGACGTGAATACCCGGCGCCGGCTCGAGCTGGAAGGCGACGTAGCCGCCCATCGTCGTATCGACGCGGGCGGGGAAGAGCCGCGTGTAGTCGGGGTAATCGAGGCTTCGCCGGGCCGCTTCGAGTCCGAAGCGATCCACGCGGGTGTCCAGGCCCGCGCTCATGGTCGCGCCCGGGCCCAAGCGTTGGCTGAGCTCACTGCGAAGGCGCAGCGACCGGTCGGTCACGACGCTCGACTCTCGATTGGCGCCCGCCGCCCGATCGGAGCCGCCCGTGACCGCGACGCGTAGCTTCGAGCCGGGCGCGAGCTCGCGATCCCAACGCAGGTCCAGGCGATGAAAGCTGAGCTCGGCGCCGCTGTTCACGGACGTTTGCGGCGCGCGAAATAGGTCGTAACCGCCGAACGCGAGCACGCTCAGCGAATCGCGCCGCCCGATGGGGTAGCTGGCCTGGGCTTGGTAGTCCCAGTAGTCGAGCTCGGCGTCGCTGAGCAGCGAGAGCACGAGGCCCGCGTAAGAGTAGCGACCGGCGACGCGCGCCCCGCTGCTCGAGCATTCGTGCCTCGAATCGAGCGGGCCACTCTCGAGCAGCCCGCCGGCGTCGATGGCGCGAACGTTGACCTCGGCCGAAGCCCGGCATTGCAGCGGACGTCCGCGCACCGCCACGACCGGACCGGCGAAGCGCCCGTACGACGCGGGGGCCGAGCCCGGATAGAACTCGATGGCATCGATGAAGCCGGGGTGGAGCACCGAGGGGCCGAAGAACGCGTGATAAAGGAGAGGAATTTCGACGCCGTCGAAGAAGAAGCCCACGTTGGCCGGCGGCGCGCCCCGAATGAAGAACGCCGGCAGCCCCGAGACGATAGGCACCACCCCCGGCTGGGCCTCGATCGCTCGGAGCGGGTCGCCGAAGCTGCCCGGCAACGCGCGGGTCTCTTCGCGCGTCAACAGCACCGATCCGGGCTGCAGGCGCTGCCCTTCGACGACGACCTCCACCGCCTGTGCGAGCGGCTTTGCATGCGGCAAAGGGGTGCCGCGCAGCGAAGGCTCCGGCGGCTCTGCCGGCGGCGGCGTGGTCGCTTCCGGCGGCGTGAACTGCGCCGCGTAGCGGATCCGTGCCCCCACCGCGCGACCCCGGCGCTGCGCGGGAGCGAAGCGCCAGCTCTCGGCTGCGTGCACGGCGGCGTCGCTGAAGGGAGCCTCGCCAACCAACGCGCGCGCATCGACGACCGCGCCGGTTGCATCGAGCGTGAGCTCGAGCACGACCGTCGCAGAGCCGCTCGCCCCGGCCGGGTAAGCGAGGGGGGTGAAGAGCGCTTGCGGCGGCGTGATCTCGGGCTCGCTCGCGGCCGGCACGGGCTCCTTCGCGGCGGCCGGCGTCTGCGCGCGGAGTTGCGCGGTGGTCAGAAGCGTGGCTAGTACTACCAGCGTTGGGGCCCGAAAAAACCTAACCCGAATGAGCATTGAAGCCGAACGCACCCCAGCGCTCGGTATTCGTAGCACCATGAAGCCAACCCCGCACGAGCCGAAAGTGAGTGAGGGGCGCCGTCCGGCCGCGCGGGCCAGTCGGGTGCGCGGGGCGCTCGCGGTGAGCGCGGTTTTCGCGTGCGCGGCGGGCTGCAACATCGTGCAGGGCTTTCAAGACGCGGGTGACTCGCTTTTTCCAGAGCAAAGCTCGCACCTGGCCGCGCCGGGGCTACGCATCGCCAGCGGTCACTACAACCGCCTAGGCTTGATGGTTGGCGCCGAGGTGTACCTGCTGGCGCGCGGCGCCGACGACGACAGCGGCAAGCTCTACACCATGCGCTACGCCGACCCGCGGCCCTGCGCGATCCCGGCGGTGGGTCATTTCGGTACGACGCGCGAAGCGACCCGCAGCGTGCCCCTCATCTCCTACTTCACCGAAGACGTGCGGCGCGGCACGCTGCGCTTTGCCGACGCCACCTGCAAGACCTTCCCGCTCACCTTCGACGACGCCCGCCTGCCCGTGGCCGAAACCGAGCACGAGCTGGTCGTGTGGGCCGGCAGTGAGCTGTGGCTCGCCACCCCCGAGACGGGGGCTCGAGAGCGGTTGGCCGATGGCGTCACCGACGTGATTCGCGGCGTCTTGGGGCGCCGCGCCGCCGTGCGCGCGAACGATCAGATCACCATCTTCGATGCCTCCTGGAAAGAGCGTGGCACCTTCGGCCAGGGCGTCGGCTCGGTGCTGCGCGCAGGCCAGAGCTTGTTCTATACCGACGCGCTCGGGGTGCATCGCATCATCGCCAGCCCTGCCGGCGGCGAGGCCGTCGCAGACGAGCTCTTGGTAGAGGACGGCTGCTCGCTCGGTAGCCAAGATGGCACCTGGGTCGCGCTGCGCTCCCCCTGCTCGGGGGGCGAGCTGCTCTTGGTTCACGAGCCCACCGGGCGCACCTTCACGCTGCCCTTCGACGCCGAGCCGACGGCGCTGCAGTTGGTGCCGGCCCGGAACAGCCGCGGGCGCGACCCGCTCACCGATCCGTTTTGGTTCTTCTACCTTCGTAGCGGCCCGGCCGAAGGCTCCGAGAACACCCTGTTCGTACGCACCCCAGCGGGAGACGAGCACGCGCTCGGCGCTCATTCCACGCTCCAGCAGCTGCGCTTGCTGGAGTCCGAGAGCGAAACTCACGGCTACGCCTTGATCGACGTAGACGGCGCGACCGGTCGCTACATCTGGTGGAACGCGGCCGGCGAGACGCGCGTCTTGGCCGACAACGCCATGGCGCGCCCGAACCGACTGATCGTGGATTTCGACGGTACCGAGGGCAAGGTCGCGGTCACGTCGGGCGACCGCTTGGAAATCGTCGCTAGCCGCGTACCCTGGCAAGCCTTCGAGTACCAAGACAGCAGCAGAAAATGGACGGTGCTGTTCCACGACATGCAGGCGGGCGTCGGTCGGCTGTCGGCGTTTCCGGCGGGGCTCGACGGGCTCGACGCGGTGCCGCCCGCTGCGCCGTTTGCCGCGCCCGAGCTCACGGACGTCGCGTCCAACGTCGTGGCCTTCGGTACTTCATCCCTGAACGAAGTGCTGTCGGGCGTCATTTACCTCACCCATTTCGACGCCACGACGCTCACCGGTCGGCTCGAATACCGCAACTTGGAGCTGCGCTTCACGGCCCACGTGAACGACGGCGTCTCCGACTACCTGGTCTCTCACGACGAGGTCCTGTACGCCGTGCCCTACGGCCCCGACGCGGGCATTTGGCTGGTTTCGGGCAAGTAGAGCTCCAGCGCGGCCGTGCTCAGCGCAGGCCGCTCAAGAACGGGCCCACCGCCGAGAGCCCTCCGCGCTCCAGGACGCGCAGCGTTTCGCTGCCCACGACCGCGATGTCGGCTTTGCCGCGCAAGAAATCCACGTCTTGCTTCTCTTTGACGCCAAACCCTACGGCCAGCGGCAGCGAAGTGGCGGCGCGCGCGCGCTCCAAGTAACTGGACAGCTCGCTCGAGAACGCGGTCTCGCTGCCCGTCACGCCCTTGCGCGCGACGCAGTAGACGAAGCCGCTCGCGTGTTGGGAGATGACCTTCAGCCGCTCGCCGGTGGTGTTGGGCGAATAGATGAAGATGGGGTCGAGCGCGGCTTCCTTCATGGCGGTCAGGTATTCGCTCGCTTCCTCCGGCGGCAGATCGGGGACGATGGCGCCTCGCAGGCCGGCGTCTCCCGTGCGTGCCACGAACTGGCTCACGCCGCGACGGAACAGCACGTTGTAGTAGGTCATGAACAAAAACGGCACGTCGAAGCGACGCGCCACCTCGGTCGCGACGTCGAAGCAGCGGTCCACCGTCGAGCCGGCGCTCAGCGCCTCTTGATTGGCGCGCAGGATCACCGGGCCATCCGCCATGGGCTCCGAGAACGGGATCTGCAGCTCGATGAGATCGACGCCGGCGTGCACCATGTTCTCGATTAGCCGTAGGCTCGTGTCGAAGTGCGGGTGACCGAGCACGATGTGCGTCATCAGCAAAATTTCGTGCTTCTGACGGCGATCCTTCACGTATTGCTCAAGCACGGCGGTAGCCCTCCGCTTTCTTCTGAATGAAGGCCTCCCACAGCGGATCCTTGAACGCATCAGCCACGGTGAAGATGTCTTTGTCGCCGCGGCCGGATTGATTGATCAAAATGACGTCCTCGGGCGACAACGTGCCCACCTCTTTGAAGGCCTGCGCGAAGGCATGCGACGACTCGAGGGCGGGTATCAGGCCTTCCTTGCGGATGGTGAGCTTCAAGGCCTCGACCACCTCCGCGTCGGTGGCCGCCTCGAAGCGCGCGCGCTTCGTCTCGTGAAAGTGCGACAAGATGGGGGACACGCCCACGTAGTCGAGGCCGGCCGCCACGCTGTGCGTCTCGTTCATTTGCCCGTCGTCGTTCTGTAAGAAGTACGTCTTGTAGCCCTGGGCCACCCCGATGGACGCGTCTTTGCTGGCGAGCCGCGCGGCGTGGCGCCGCGTGTCGACGCCGTCGCCTCCCGCTTCGACGCCCACGAGCTCTACGCTCGGCTCATCCAAAAATCCGCTGAAAATTCCCATGGCGTTCGAGCCGCCGCCCACGCAGGCGTACACCCGCTTGGGCAACCGCCCGGTGCGCTCGACGATCTGCCGGCGCGCCTCTTGCCCGATGATCGACTGAAAGTAGGTCACCATCTCGGGGAAGGGGTGTGGGCCGCAGGCGGTGCCCAGCACGTAATGCGTGTCGTCCATGTTCGACACCCAGTCGCGGAAGGCTTCGTTGATGGCGTCTTTGAGCGTGCGCGAGCCGTCCTTCACCGGCACCACGGTCGCGCCTAGCCGCTCCATCCAGAAGACGTTCGGGCGCTGCCGCTCGACGTCCAGCTCGCCCATGTAGATGGTGCACGCAAAGCCGAACTTCGCGGCCATGGTGGCCGTGGCGACGCCGTGTTGTCCGGCGCCGGTCTCGGCGATGACGCGCTTCTTGCCCATGCGCTTCACCAAGAGGCCTTGGCCCATCACGTTGTTCGCCTTGTGGGCGCCCGTGTGGTTCAAATCTTCGCGCTTGATGTAGATGCGCGCGCCGCCAAAGTGAGCGCTCAGGTTCTCGGCGAACGTGAGCGGCGTCGGCCGGCACGAGTAGGTGCTCATCAGCTCGCTGTACTCTTGCCAAAAGCTCGGGTCGGCGCGGGCGGCCTCGAAGGCGACCTTCAGCTCCTCGAACGTGGCGTGGAGCACCTCGGGAATGAAAGCGCCGCCGAAGCCTTCGAAATAGCCCGCTTGGGCGCGAATCGACTCAGTCATGTCGGATCTCTGCTCCTATCGTTTGCGAGAAAACCAGCTCGTCGGTCCGGCAATACAGCTCGCTGAAGATGGCGCGCGGGGCACGCGGGAAAAAGAGCCCGCGCTTCACCAGCAAGAGCGCGGTGCGCGGCGTGGTGCCCAGCGCTCGCCGCACGTCGTCACCCGGTAGCGCGACGCGGAAGCTCTGTTCTGCGTGCGTTGCCTTGAGGTAAAAATGCTCTTCGACGATCCGAGAGAGGGACGCGCCCGCCAACGGCAACTTTTCGAGACCCGCGAAGACGACCGGGTCGAAATACAGGCGCTCCAGCAAGACGGGTTTTTCTGCCACGCTGCCGACGCGGTTCAGCACCAGCGCCTTGTGCTCGGAAAACGGATTGTCTCCATCGACGGCGACGCGGCGCTCTGTCACCCGGCCGAGCAGCTTGGTGGTCAGCGTCAGGCCGCCCTCCCGAAAGCTGGACAAGGTGCCGCCGAGTGAAAACAAATCGACGCGGCGCGGCGCGCTTCGCACGAACGTGCCGGAGCCTCGTCGTCTCTCGATGAGACCGCGTTGCACGAGCAGCTCGGTGGCTTGCCGCACCGTGGGGCGACCGATGCGGTGCCGGCTTGCTAGCTCGGGCTCTGACGGAAGACGCGCGCCTGGCTCCCACGCGCCGGTCGCGATTTCGCGACTCAGCAGCTCGGCGAGCTGCTGGTAGAGCGGCAACGGGGACCCGGGGTTCAGCATCCGTCTGCGCGGAGCTTTCCCCGCCTGAGACGAGTTGTCAAGACAACTTTACAAGAGCGCGGAGCCGGCAAAACCGTGACTAATCTCCTCGGTCTGCGTTGCTTAAGGCGCCTGGGGGGTGGCCGTAGCGACGGGCAAGGGCATGTCGTACTCAGCGCCGCTCGAGCTACTCACCGACGTTTCTGGCTCCATCACGTTCGGCTGGGCCGACGATGGCGTCTACTACGCACGCTTCACGCGTTGCCTGTCGGCGCGTCTGGGCGAAGCCTTCGCGGCGCGCCTGCGCGCGGACTTGCCTGCCAACGGCAGCTTCAAGTACTTCGCCGACGGGCGAGCCTTGGAGAGCTACGACCTGCTAGCGCGCAGCGCCTTCGTGCGCGTGGTGACCGAGCATCGCCGCAAGTTCGACGAGATCAACATTCTGTCGTGGGCGGGGGGCGAGATGCGCTCGGCCTACCTGACCGTGCTCGGTGAAGCCGTGGTGATCGCCAAAGACGAGTTCGACTTCGAAGCACGTTTGCTCGCTGTCGCGCCCCGCGCTCGCATCAAGCTGGGCGCCGGCACCGAGCCTCGCCAACGCTCGCGTTGGTCGCTGCGTCGCTGACGCTACTCGGCCTGGGTGGACACGATGGCGTGCTGCTGGCTGGTTTCCCAGGGCACTTCCGGCCACCAGCGCTGGCTGGGCCGAGGCTCCACCCCCGGCTCGAATGGTTGCCCGGGGCGAGGCAGGGCGAGCAAGTTGTGCTGGGCGCGGGCCGCGACCATGCTGCGCTCGGCCGGCTCGGTCCAGCCGTGAAAGGCCAGCCCCAAGAGAGCCCAATGCACGGGCAGCATGACCTTGCCCTGCACCAGCTGATGCGCGCGAGCCGCCTGCTCCGGGCCAATGTGCCAGTCTGGCCAGGCGCGGTGATACTGCCCGGTCTCGATCATGGTCACGTCGAACGGGCCCAGCTGCTCGCCGATCTGGCGCATGGCCGGAAATAGGCCCGTATCGCCCGAATAGTAGGCGCGATGCTGCCCACCCAAGAGCGCGTAGCCCGCCCAAAGCGTGGAGTCTTTGTCGAACAAGAAGCGCCCTGAAGCGTGGCGGGCCGGCGTGCACACGATGGTGAGGCCCGAGAGCTGCGTGCGCTCCCACCAGTCCAGCTCGACGATGCGCGCGTTCGGCACGCCCCAATACTCCAGGTGAGCCCCGACTCCGAGCGGCACCACGAACGTCACGCCCAAGGCGTTCAGCCGTACGATGCTGCCGCGATCGAGGTGATCGTAATGGTCGTGGGACACGATGACGGCGTCGAGCTTGGGCAACTCTTCGAGGGCGATGGCCGGGGGATACCAGCGCTTGGGCCCGAGCCAACCGAGCGGCGACGCGCGCTCGCTCCACATCGGATCGGTCAAGACGCGCTTGCCGTCGATCTCGATGAGCATCGACGAATGGCCGAACCAGGTGACACGCAAGCCGCTCGCGGGGGGAACCAACAACGCTCGAGCGCTGAGCTTGGCGACGGGCGGAGGCTGGCTCGGGTTGATGTGGTCGCTGGTGTGCCACAAGCCGCGTATCATTCCGCCCAAGTCGTTGAACAACGGCTGTGGGTTGACGAAGTGGCCACCTTGGTAGTTGGGCGAGGCTTGCATGCGCAGCAGCCGCGCGCCGCTCGCGCCCTTGCCGAAGTCGGTCCAACCCTGCGCCAGCATGGTGACCACGAGCAGGGAAAATAGCGCTAAAAACAGCTGAAAACCGCGCCAGGTCACGTGCCGGAGCCGGCCGAGCAAGACGCGGTTCTTACGCAAGAGACGAAAGTGACAACCTGGCTTCGGGTTGTCAAGCGTGCTCGGCGGCGTCATGGATACCAGATGAAGGTCATCTTGTTCGGTGCCAGCGGCATGGTGGGGCAGGGCGCGCTCCGCGAGCTCTTGCTCGACCCCGACGTGAGCGCCGTGCTCTCGGTGGGGCGAAGCGCGAGCGGGCAACGTCACCCCAAGCTGAAAGAGCTGGTGCAAGAAGACGTCGGTGACCTCCAGATGCTCGAGCAAGAGCTGCGCGGCTACGACGCGTGCCTGTTTTGCCTGGGGGTGTCGGCGCTGGGAATGAGCGAGCCAGACTACAAGCGCGTCACCTACGACTTGACCCTCAAGATCGCGCAGACGCTCGAGCGGCTCAACCCGAAGATCACCTTCGTGTACGTGTCGGGCGGCGGCACGGACAGCACGGAGCGCGGCGGCGTGATGTGGGCTCGAGTGAAGGGCGCGACCGAGAACGCGCTCTTGTCGATGCCGTTCGAGCGCGCGTACATGCTGCGGCCCGGCTTCATTCGCCCGCTGCACGGCGCGGCGTCGAAGACGCGCTCGTACCGGCTGCTCCACGCGCTGGCGGGGCCCGTTTACCCCGCCGTCAAGCGGCTATTTCCGGGTCGAGTCACCACGACCGAGGAGCTGGGGCGCGCCATGCTGCAGCTGCTCAAGCGTGGTTTCGGCGAACGCGTGCTGGAAAATCGCGACATTGCGACGCTCGCGTCGGGCGCCGCCCTTCAAGCTTGAAGCCCAGAACCGGACGCCTCAGGGCGCGCAGGTGAAGGTGCCGGGCACGTCCGAGTCGACCCAGGTGGGGGGAGCGTTGTTCACGGCCGGGCAGATCTCGCCGGTTGCCGTGCACGCCTTCAGCGTGTGAGACGCCTTCTTGGCCTCGTCGGCCACGTCGGTCCCGCTGCCCTCGTTGAAGCGGTAGTAGGCCACGAGCCCAGCCGTGTCGGGCTTCGGGACCACCCGCATGTTGGCCAAGATCTCCTCCGGCGTCTTGCTTACCGACCAGATCTTCACTTCGTCCATCACGCCGGACCAGCCGTCGGCCGAGCCGAAGTTTTGCGAGCAGCCCAACGTGACGATACCGGGCGTCAAATCGAGCGTGAGCTTGGTGCCGCCCATTTGCACCGGTTTCTTCACGCCGTTCACCGTGAACGAGAGTCCGGTGTTGGTGTCGAACGACCACGCCAGGTGCAGCCAACCGACGTCGGGCGCGGCGTCGACGACGACGCCCGAGCTGCCGTTGTTGTCGCTGAAGCCGTTGGTGTACGGTCCGAAGCGGCCCTGCGTCGAGCTGGCGCGCCCGCTCATGTCGATGCCCAAGATTTGATTGCCGGCGGTGACGTGCTTGCCGGTCTCGATGATCGAGCGTTCCTCCGTCCAGCTGGAGGCGCCGGTGAACTTTGCCCACAGCTCGATGGTGCGGTTCACGTTGCCGCCCGGCAGGTCGCTGCCGAGTTGGGCGGTGAGGTTGTCTATCTTGCCGCCATCGAATTTGATGGCTTTGCCCAGCTTGGTTTCGCAGCTGCCGCCACCCCCGGTGCCGCCACCGCTACCGCCGCTGCCGCTCGACCCGCCCCCGCTGCCGGCCGCGCCTGCGCTGCCGCCGCTGCCGGCGCTCGAGCCACCCGAGCCGCCCAGCGCGCCCGCGCCGCTAGTGCCGCCCATGCCGGCCCCACCACCACCGACGGGCGAGCCGCTACCGGCCGTTGGAGCCGCCCCGGCTGCCGCTCCAGCCATGCCGCCTGCTGCGCTGCCGCTGGCGCTCGGGGTGCCGCCGGTCGCAGTGCCGGCAGTGGGGTTACCGGAACCACCGGTGCCCATGGGATTCGGCGTTACGGGGTCATCGCTGCAAGCAGCGACGAGCAGGAGGAGACCAGCGGTTCCAAGACCAATACCAAGGCGCATCATCGGGTTACCTCCAGAGAGCTGTCGCGCTGTAGATGGCTCTCTTAGTCTTCCTCCTTCCAGCAATCGTGAAAGGTGTCAATGCTGGCGCAGGGGCCGTGGCCCCGAGGCGGTTGCAGGTTTTTTTGCCTCTCGGCCCGCAGCCGCCACGCGAAAGTTCCGCGCATGCGAGCCGGGCGGCCGCGCGCCTTCCGTGAGTTGCAAGAGCCTGCTAGTCGTTGCGGTGATGAAAACCCGAGGAGCGCAGCTCGGCTGCGTGGTCTGTTGCGGTGTCCTGAGTCTTTTGGGCTGCGAAGACGAGAAGCCGGCAGCTCCTGCCAAATCGACGGCTCCGGTGGCGACGCCCGCCGCGACGCCAACGCCCAGCGCGGCCGCGGCCGAGGCGCCCAAAGCCGAAAAGGCGAGCGAGCGTCCGAGCAAGGTGGACACCGAGCTTTCGCCGGCGCGGCGCGCCGCGGTCGAGGCCAAGTATCCGAGCGCCAAGGGGTTCTTGGTCGCCAGCGACCTGCAAGCCAAGTTGAAGGCCAACAAGAGCCTGAAGGACAAGAAGGCCGCCATCACCGCCTTCGATAAGCTCGCCCGCGGCAAATGGGTTCTGTTCAGCGGCCCGCTCGTCAATGCCACCGAAGACGCCTTCGACATCGGCCTGGAATACACGCCCCAACTGCCCAATGATCCGATGGGCATGAGCCGTCAATTCTTCGAAGTGACGATGTCTGGAATCGAGGGCTACCACAAAGAAGACTTCAAGGGCGGCAACGTCGGGGTCGTGCTCGTGAAGTACAACGGCGCCGCCAAAGCCACGCCAGGCTACGAGCTCGTCGCGGCTGGCGTCTGGAACTAGTGCTATTCTCGCGCATGCGCGCACGCTTCACGGTCGGCTCGCTCTCATGCCTGCTCCTGGCCGGGGCGTGCGGCGGGCGCTCGGTCCAAACCGCGAGCGGCGAGGGAGCGGGCGGCGCTCTCGTCGAGGGAGGCAGCGCGAGCACCGGCGCCGCCCCTCACGGTGGCGGGCGCGCGCCGACGGCAGGCAGCGCGGCGAGCGGAGGGCGAACGGGCGCGGCTGGCGCTTCGTTTACTGGAGGCTCTTCGAGCGCAGGGGCCAGCTCGGTCGGTGGCGCTTGCGCGTGTGCAAAAGACGATTGCATGCCGGGCTTCATGGCGGTGCCCGACCCGGACGGTTGCTGCGCTCACTGCGAGAGTTGCAACGCCGTTTCGTGCCCCGCCATTGCTTGCGCGTCTGGCAGCCACCTCGAGCTACCCGCAGGGCAGTGTTGCCCCATTTGTCTGCAAGATAGCTGCGAGGCCCAGCAAACGGATTATCAAATCACGCGCCGAGATTTGATCCAGAAGTACTCGGCACTAGGTTGCATGACCAACGAGGATTGCGCCGTCTACTACGAAAGCAATCCGTGCTCGAGCAGCTGCGGCACCATCGTGCCGCGCGTTGGCCTCACCAACCTGCACAGCAACCTGCAGAGCTACGCGGAGAGCCACTGTAGCCCCAAATGCACGCACCCCGTCCCGCCATGCCCGGCGCCGCCGTTGCCCAGCTGCGTGGGCGGTCTGTGCCAATGACTCGAATCGCCAGAACGCGCACGGCGCCGTAGCGCCCGCGGCACGCCGTGATGAGGCGTTCTGGCGACGTGGGGCAGCATTGCTCACCAGCGCGTCACATCAGCCCAGAGAGAGAATCGCGGGAGGGCTTGCGCTTGCTGTTGATGCCGGACTTCGGTGACCACAGCCAGGCCATCGAAACCACGAAAGCCAGTGCAAATCCGCTGATCAAGATGCCCAGCGAGACCCAGAGCGAGCCTGCCCACAACGCAACCGCAAACGCCACCGCGGTCGCCAGCAGCAGGGTGATGAAGGCTTGAGGGTGTTTCATGCTGGGTTCGTTGCAAACCCCGGACCATGCGGCCCAGCTTAGAAGACGCGCAAAGATTGCCGGGCGGAAGTCGACGTTGGCGGGTCAGGGCCCGCGGTGGCCGCTCAGAATCAACGCCAGGTGCGCCAGCCCCATGATGACGGTCACGCTCCCGAGCCCGCCCGCCACGGCGAACGGGATGTTGGAGCGCGCGCGCCCGTGGAGCTCCTCAGCGATGGCGTTGTCGCTCAGACCACGCTTCTTCAGCTTCGCGAACTGCACGTTCGCGCTAGTGAGTAACAGGCCGCGCGCCATGAAGCCGATGGCCACACCCATGCCGACGAACGCGCCCATCGGCAGCGCAATGCCGAGCGCATATTCGAGGAACGGCAAGACGCCGATGAGGCCGGTAAAGGTGCCCCACAGAGCCCACTGTTGCCGAAGCCCGAGCCACGCCGGCAGCGCCAACACCGCCAGCAGGTTGAAGCTCATCAGCAGCGGGTTCTTTTTTGCGCGCGCCTTGTCGTAGTACGCGAGCAAATCATCGGAGCCGGGGCCCACGTAGGCGGCAAAAATTGTCCGCGGTATCCAGTTTTGGGGATCTCGAGGGTCCACGTCGGCCATCGGCTCGATCTATTCGAACTTGGACGGCTTGAGTAGGTCGACGTGGCTCGAGCCCCCGACGACCCTGCATTTGCTGCTACGGAGCGCGGGCGACCTACTATTTCTCGTCGAGCTCGTCGTCCGCAATCTCGTCGTCGTCGTCCGCAATCTCGTCGTCGTCGTCGTCGTCGCCCGCAAGCTCGTTCTCGTCCCCGTCCAGGCCGGAGGCGCTGAGGGTGGCTTCGCTCACCAGCAAGTCCTCCAGCTCTGGCACATCGTTGGGATCACTACCGTGCGGGCGGTCTTCATGGGTCGTCTGCGTAGCGCGCTCTAGCCAGACGGCGCCCAGCTCCTCGGGCGAGACCGCGTCATAGCCCTGCGATTGCTCGCCTTGCGCGATGCCCGGAAGCGAGTTCCAAACTTCATCGAGCGAGGCATCGGTGGTCGCCTCGTCGGCGAAGGGGGCGCGCTGGCTCAACAGCACCGCGCCCGAGGTAGGGTCTTGCCCCAACCTCGTGCGTTGGAGCGACTCGTCGATGTCTTGATCCGCGCTGCGCCCGAGTGGCAGCTCGGCGCTCTCGGGCTCGATCAGCTCATGGGCCTGCGAGCGCACCGAAGCCAGACGCCGCTTGCCCAACCAGCTCGCGGCCGCTGCGCCAACGGCTGCGCCCGCGATGACGAGCGCCGATTGTGTTCTTCGATTGGTCACGATTGAACCTCGGATGACTCGTTTGCAAGGCTCAGGCCGCGCATTCCACGGCAGAAATTCTCATGATCGCCCGCTCCGGAGTGGGGCAAAAGGGCAGGGTCGTGTCAGGGCGCGCCGCCGAGAATCGACAGGGGGAACCCGCTGGCCCTTGTTGGGTCGCGCGCGCGCGACTAGTGATAGCGGATGCGACTGCGCACCACCTGGGCCCTCATCATTTCCTCGCAATTGGCGTCGTGCGCGTCGCCACAGCCCCAGCCGGCCGAAGCTCCGGCGCCCCTTCCCGCCGCGTCCATCGTCGCGCAGGCACCCGAGCCCGCGGCCCCGCCGCCGCCAGCCCCCGAGCTGTCCCCCGAAGCCAAGAAGAAGGCAGAGGAGCAAAAGCAGCTCGAGAAGGACTACGAGAAGCTCGAGGCCGATCGCCAAGCCGAGCTGTCGCGCATCACGCCCGACGTGCGCAAGAGCGGGCAGGCTCTGGTCGACAAAACCTATCCGAGCCTCAGCGCCGCCCTGGCGGCCACGCTCGCCAGCCCGCACCGCAAGCCGTCCAATTCCGCGCGCGACGCTGACCGCCACCCCCAGGCCACGCTGGAGCTTTTTGGCCTCAAGCCTAACCAAACCGTGCTCGAGCTCGCGCCCGGCGAGGGTTGGTACACCGAGCTGCTCGCGCCGGTGTTGGCCAAGAACGGCAAGCTCTACGTCACCCAGACGGATCCGAACGGGCCCAAGGACCAACGGAGCACCCTGTACGGGCTCCGCACCAAGTACTTCTTGGAGAAGCTGCCCGAGGTGTACGGCAAAGTCGTGCCGGTGTTGGTCGATTCGAAGGCGCCAAAGCTCGGCCTCGACGGAAAGATGGACGCCGTGATGCTATTTCGAGGGGCGCACGGCATGCACAACAACAAAATGTTGGGCGTTTGGCTGGCCGAGATCAACCGCGCGCTCAAGCCAAAGGGTATCTTGGGCATCGAGCAGCACCGCGCCGCGCCCGGTCAGAACCCGGACGAAGCCAGCAAGCGCGGCTACCTGCCCGAAGCGTTCGTGATCGAGCAGGTGGAGGCTGCGGGCTTCAAGCTTGCCGCCAAGTCGGAGGTGAACGCCAACCCCAAAGATACCAAGGACTACCCAGAAGGCGTTTGGTCGCTACCCCCCACGCTGCGCGAGGGGGAGAAGAACAAAGACAAATACCTGGCCATCGGCGAGAGCGATCGGATGACGCTCAAGTTCGTGAAGGTCAAAGACCTCGCCCCCGCCGCCAAGTAACCCGCCTGCCCCGGGCCGTTCAGAACAGGCCCGGTCCGGAGGGCAGGTACTGCTCGAGCCGACCGAAGGCGCCGCTCGTCATGAAGTGTGCGGCGCCGTTCAGCTTCAAGCCCGCGGCGAGCGCTGCCGCCAGCGCCGCCTGATTGACGCCCGGAATCATCAGCCGAACCTTGCCGTTTTGCTGCCCGCTCGCCTCGCGCAGCGCCGCCGCCAAGACCAGGGTCGCGTCTTCGGGCTCGAGCCAAGCGGCCGGGCCAATCACGCCTTGGCTGGCGTAGAAATAGCCAATCGGCTTACCAGCACGCTCGAGCTGGCGGGCGCTGCCCTCGCGTGCACGGAAGAAGGCGTGATCGACGGGACGCGGCGTCCCGCGCACCAGCGCGTCGATGGCCGAGGCGACGCTCGGCTCTAGCTCTTTCGCTTCGAGCCCCGGCGGTTCTGCGGGCAGATTCGTGCATTCTCCGCTGAACGTCAGCACCGGGCCCGCCGGCATCATACCCAGCCGCAAGTAGCTGGCGACGGCCACGAAGTCGATCGACGACCACGTGCTCAGCGTCTGCGCGCCGCGCGCGCGCGCTTCGGCCGTGACTTGCTCGAGGAGAGGCCGGCCCAAGCCGCTCACCCGTTGGTCGGGCAGTACCCAAAACATGCTCAAGAACCAGAGCTCTTCGCGCACCACGCCGCAACAGATGGCGACGACGCGGCCATTCGCTTCGGCGACGTGAAAGATGCCCGTTTCGAACAGGTGCGTGTAGAGCGCCTCCACCGCGGGTTGCAGGAAAGGAGCGGGCTGCAAGCCGTGCCGGCGCGCCAGCTCAGACACGGCCAAGATGAAGAGCTCGGCGGCCTCGGGGATATCTTCACGCCGCGCTGCCCGGTAGACGATCGTCACCGCGCGACGCGAGCATGGCGCCCCATCGGGCGCAACAGAATCGCGCGGCCCCCATACGGTGATGAAAGCAGCCGAGCGAATCGGCGCCCCGCGCTCGCGTGTTGTGAAGGTAGGCGCGCCGGCTCGGCAGGCTCGCGCTTTGAACGCGGCTCCGACGTGGCACGGAGGTTGCTGACCCCGGTCTCACATGCGAATCGAGGCCTTGGCGGTCCTGCTGATGTTCGGCCTGTTACCCACCGAGAGTCGGGCCGAAACGCCGCCGACCCCCGCGCCCGGGCCCACTATCCAGGCACCCGCTTCGTTGTGGCGCGACGATTGGCCGACATTTTCCGCCGCCGAAGGGGTGGCCACGGTCGCGGCCGGCATCGGCACGGCGGTGCTCTTCGTGCTCGAGCCCCCGCACGATCCACGCTGGCAAGGCGGCATTTTATTCGATGATTCGGCGCGTAGCGGCCTCCGGCTGGAGTCGGCCAGCGCACGGCGAAAAGTGCGCGCCTGGGGCGACATGCCCTACTACGCCGCCCCCGTGATTCCGTTGATCATCGACCCGCTCCTCGTATCTTGGCTCGGCCGAGGTGACACCAAGACGGCTTTCAACCTAGGGGCCATGGGTCTGGAAGCGTTCAGCTACTCGGGGCTGATGTCGTTCGTCTCCACTCGCAGCTCGGTGAGAGAACGGCCCGACTCCACAGAATGTTGGCGTACCCACGACGACCCCGAAAAATCTTGCGGGGAGCGCGACACCGAGTCGTTCTACAGCGGCCACACCACGATAGCGGCCACGTCCGCCGGCCTGGTGTGCGCCAACCATCGCGCCATGCCGCTCTGGGGCCACCCCATCGCCGACGCTGGCGCCTGCGTGCTGGCGACGACAGGCGCCGTCGCGAGCGGCGTTTCGCGGTTGCTTTCCGATCGGCACTACGCGACCGACGTCATTCTGGGCTTCGGTGCGGGGTTTGGCTTTGGCTACGCCGTGCCCACTCTTCTGCACTACGCGCGAAGCAACAACAGCGTCTCGGTCTCGCTCGTGCCCGGCGGACCGTGCACGGGCGCCTGCCTCCGGGTCGCAGGCGCTTTCTGAGCGCGGGCCGCCAGCCCCGATTACTTTTGACCGAAGCCGTCAACCTTTGGGCAGCGCCGCGCGGGGGTCCAGGCGTTGCGCGAGCCCCGTCAGGCGCTCGAACGGATCTCGCTCGCGGCTCACGAGCCGGCGCTGAACGTTGCGCAGGGTGAAATGGTTGGGCAAAAGCTTGGGTGAGAGCTCGTCCCATTCGAGCGGAATTGCCAGGGGCGCATTTTCGCGCGCGCGCGTGGAGTAAGGGGCAATGAACGTCGCGCCGCGGGCGTTGCGCAGGTAGTCGATGAACACCTTGCCCGTGCGGCGCGCCTTCGACTGCGTGGCCACGTACAGCTCCGGCGAGTGCTCGGCGAGCGCCCGCGCCACCTCTCCCGTGAACGCCTTCACCTCTTGCCAATCGAGCTGTGGCGCGATGGGCACGCACACGTGCAGGCCTTTGCCGCCCGTCGTCTTGACGAAGCTCTCGAGCTTGGCCGCCTCGAAGACCGCGCGAATCGTCCGCGCTCCTGCGATCACCGCGGAGTAGTCCAGCTCGGGATCTGGATCGAGGTCGAAGACCAAAATGTCGGCGTGCTCGAAATCGTCCGCGCGCGAGCCCCACGTGTGAATCTCCAGCGAGCCGAGCTGCACGAGGCCGAAGAGCCCCGTAGCGTCGTCGATCACGCTGTACGGCGCTTTGCCTTCTTTTTCGCGGATTGTGATGCTGCGCAGGCCCGGTAGCGTGGCCTGGCCAGGATGCTTTTGAAAGAAGCAGGGCTTGCCGCGCCCATTCGGGCAACGCACCAGCGTGAGCGGCCGATTGACGACGTGCGGTAACATGCGATCTGCCACGAGCGCGTAGTAGTCGAGCACCTCTTGCTTGGTGATACCCTGTTCGGGATAAAGCACCTTGTCGGGGTGAGTGATGACGTAGGGCGCGCTCGCCGGTTTCGTCGCCGCGGCCGCGGGCTGCGGCGTTTCTAGCTCCACCTCGCGTGCCGGCTTGTCGTCGCGCAGGCCCTTGAAGGTAGGGTGGCGTAGCAGGCCATCGCTCGTGAGCTCGGTGAAGCCGATTTCTGCGACGAGCTTGGGCTGGACCCAGGTCACGCCGCGCGCGTCCGCGCCGCGCGGAGGCTGCCGCAGGGGCGCGCTCTTGCGCTCCAGCTTCGCCAGCTTGCGCTGCAGCTCGGCGAGCGAGGCGTGGCTGAAGCCGGTGCCGACCTTGCCCGCATAAACCAGCTCACCTTCGCGCTTCGTGGCCAATAGCAGCGCCCCGAAGTGCTCGCGGCTGCCGCCGGGCGCGGTGTAGCCCACGATGGTGAATTCTTGATCCTTGCCGCACTTGATCTTCAGCCAATCACGGCCGCGCCGGCCCACGTAGGGTGACGCGGCGCGCTTGGCGATGGTGCCCTCCAGGCCCAGCTTGCACGCGTTTTTGAAGAAAGCCGGCCCATTGCCGACGACGTGGGCGCTGAACCGGACCGTGCCGCTCAGCGCTTTCTCGGAACGAGCCAGGACCTCGCGAAGGAGCGATTTACGTTCGAGCAGGGGCTTGGCCGTCACGTCTTGGCCGTCGAGGTGCAAGAGGTCGAACGCGAAGTAGACGAGCGCGCCGTCGCTCTCCGCGTTGAGCGTGCTTTGCAGGGTCTGGAAATGGCTCAGGCCTTTTTGATCCAGCGCCACTACTTCACCATCGAGGATTGCCGTCTCCACCTCGAGCTTGGCGAGCGCGCCGCACAGAGTCGGCATGCGATGACTCCAGTCTTTGCCGTTGCGGGTGAGCAGCGACACCTCGCCATGATCTAGGCGCGCCACGACGCGGTAGCCATCGAGCTTGATCTCGTGCACCCAGTCGTCGCCGTCGGGGGCGGCGTCGACCAGCGTTGCCAGCTCTGGGGTGACCTTGCTGGGTAGCTTGGAGCCCGTCGTTTTGGTCGTTTTGGTCGCTTTTGCGGTTTTGGTCGCTTTGACGGTTTTGGTCGCTTTTGCGGTTTTGGTCGCTTTGGTCTTTTTCGCGCTCGGCGCGGCCGGTTTCTTCCGGCGTGGGCGCGAGGGCGGCGAGCCGTCTTCCTCGTCCTCACCCTCCGCGCTAGCAATTTGTGCGAGGTTCCTACCCGTCAGGGCGCTGTCGGGCATTTCGGTCACCAGCTCGTCGTCGTCGCGCGAGTGCTCGTCGCGCGATTTGAACAAGAGCCAAGCGGTGCGCTTGGTGTCGCTGTGTCCGTCGTCTTGCCGGCGCTTCGTGCGCACGAGATGCCAAGAGCCCTTGAGCTTTTCCCCCGCGAGCGTGAACGAGAGGTGCCCTTTGGCCAGCGCCCGGTGAGCGTCGCCCTCGCAGGTCCAAGTACCGCGATCCCAGACCATGACGGTGCCGCCGCCGTACTCACCCTTGGGAATGGTACCCTCGAATCCACCGTACTCCAGCGGGTGCGGCTCCACCTCCATGGCCAGCCGCTTCACGCTCGGATCCAAGCTGGGCCCCTTGGGCACGGCCCAGCTCAAGAGCACGCCGTCGAGCTCGAGCCGAAAGTCGTAGTGAAGATTCGTAGCGTCGTGCTTCTGCACCACGAAGCTCAGAGCCGTGAACGCCTTGGGCAGCTTCTTGCCGCGCTCGGCGCCGCGCGGCTCCTGGGTCCGCGAGAAATCGCGCATCTGCCGGTATTGAGCCAGGGTAGGCATGAATTACTCTCGATTATGCTGACTTGCGGTGGTTGACACTCTTGGCCAGGAGCTCGACCAAATCTACGACGGGCGCCGCCGCGGGGGCCTTGGGCTTACGCTTGGAGGCCTCGGGGATGCGATTCAGCTCCTTGGCCTTCACCTTGCGTTGGATGAGCCGCATCAAGTCGCGGCGGTACTCGTCTTTGTACTTCTCGGGCTCGAACTTGGAGACCATGCCTTCGACCAAGCGCTGAGCCATGCTCAGCTCTTTGGGCGTGACGCCCAGGGTCTTGAGGCTGGTGCTGGGTAAATCCAGGCCCTTGGCGGGGCGCAGCTCATCGGCAAAGCGGAGAATCAACAGCACGAGCGCGTTGTCGTGGGCGACCACGGCGGCCAGGTGTTGGCGCGTGCGAATCACCACCTTGCCGATGCCGGCCTTGCCGCTTCGGCGCAAGACCTCGCGCAGGAGCGCGTACGACTTTTTTCCCGATTTTTGCGGGGCCAGGTAGTACGGGCGCTCGATGTAGAGAGGATCGACCTCGCTCAGCTCGACGAAATCCAAAATGTCGATTTGCCGCGTCGCCTCGACGTTCGCTTCCGCGAAGTCGCGCTCCGTCAAGATTACGAACTTGCCGCTGCTGTGCTCGTGGCCCTTGACGATGTTCTCCCACGCCACTTCTTTGCCCGTCTTCTTGTTGACGCGCTCGTAACCCACGGGCGAAAAGTTACGCTTGTCGAGCAGCGTCATTTCCAGCTCTTTGTGGTCCTCCGCCGTGTGCAACGCGACGGGGATTTGCACTAGGCCAAAGCCGATGGTTCCAGTCCAAATTGCTCTCGGCATGCTCGCTCGTGTTGCAGCCTTCGTGCCACGCCGCGGTTCAGCGGTGATAGACGGCTTTCATGGGCGCGCTTCCTGCAGCGAACGGACCACGGAGCGAGTCGACGGGCACGGTTGCTGCACGACCGCCCCTGCACGCATTCCCGAGAAGGAATAGTCATGTCACACACAAAATTTCACGCCTTTTTGCCGCTCACCCTCGCGTTTTCGGTGCTCAGCTTCGGTTGCGCCTCGGACCAGCACACCCCCATGACGCCCGAAGAAGCGTCGCCGCCGCAAGGGCCCGCCGACAACACTGCAGAGCCCGCTGGTGACTCGCCGCCCAACGGGCAGCCCGTCAACACACCCCCAGCAGAGCCGCCCCCCGCCCCTCAAAACGACAGCGCCCCGGCTCGGTGAGGCGCGCGCTGGTGCCGCCGCGCGTCTCGTCGCGCGGCGGCACCGAGGCTCGGCCGCCTAGAGCACGTAGAGGAAAGCGCGCAGGTCGCTCTTCTCTGCCTCGCTGAGGCGCGTCTGCAGCACCAGATTGAAGAACTCGATGGTATCGTCGATGGTCAGCATGCGGCCATCATGGAAGTAGGGCGGAGAGTCCTTCAGCCCGCGCAGGGTGAAGGTCTTGATCGGTCCCTCGGCGTCGGACACGATGCCGTTGATGGTGGCCGGCTCGAAGAAGCGCTCGAGCTCCAAGTCATGCAAGGTGTTGTCGGTGTAGTAAGGCCCCGAGTGGCATTCGCCGCAGCGCGCCTTGCCGAAGAACAGGTTCTGCCCGCGCAGCTCCGCCGCGCTCGCTTGCGCTTCGTCCAAACGGCCGTCCGGGCCCAGCTTGGGGGCGGGCGGAAACGCCAAAATCTTCTGAAATTCCGCCATGTTCTGCACTTGTGAGCCGCGCTCGAGGGGGTTCAGGCCCTTCTTGGTGGCCAGCACCGGATCACCGTCGAAGTACGCCGCGCGCTGCTCGAACTCCGTGAAATCTTCGATGCTCATCAGCGCCCGCTGAGAGCCGAACACTTGCTGCACGTTCACACCCCGAAGAGACACGGTGTCGACGCGGTTGCGGTGCTCCTGCGGACGAATGTCTCCCACCAAGTGCGTCGCGCCGTTGGTGTGCCCATTGATGTGACAATCGAAGCACGCTACTCCCAGGCTCGGGCGCTCGGAGCGCCGATCGTCGGTGGCGTTGAACTGCTGCTGCGGGAACGGAGTGAGCAGGAGGCGCAGGCCGTCGAGCTGCTTCGGGTTCAGAATGCACTTGAATAGCTCGAAGAAGTTGTCGGTCGTTACCAGTTGGCCCTGAGATACGTCGCCCAAGTCCGTTCGTGTCGTCAGGAAGATGGGAGGCGGAAACTCGGGCAGGAAACGCTCCGGCAGATCGAAATCCAAGTCGAAGCGCGCGAGGTCGCGACCGGTCTGGCTGCGCACTTCGTCGATGGTGGATTGCGGAAATAGCATGCCCCCCTCGGGCTGCTTGGGGTGGGGCAACGCGCGGAAGCCGGCCGGAAAGAGGCCGTTTTCTTTGATCTCTTCGGGGGTCGCGCTGGCCAATTCCTGCCAGGTTACGCCGCTCGTCAGCTTGACCCGCACGCCCGCTTGCACTGGCTTCCCGCGCGTCATGGCTACGTCACTCGGGTTGTCGTCCAGGTCATAGCGCGCGCTCAGCAGGTCGAGCTGACGACTCATCGCCGTCTCTTTTTCGTCGATCTTGTTTGCCATCAGCTGGGCAAAATCGACGTGCTGATCGCCGCCTCCATTCAGGTCGCCGCACATGGCGGGCGGAGGCGGTGCGTTGGGTGGAGCATCGCTCGGACCCGGGGCCTCTCCTTGGGGCAACGGAGCCGAGGCGTGGCCGGCTGGGCTTTCCTTACCGTTGCTGCAGCCCAAGGCGACTAACGTGAGAACTGACGCTGCGTGAATGAATCGCTTCATGATGATCTCCCGACAGGGCCCTCAGCGTGAGCGGCCGGTCAACGAGCGCGCGAGCTGTGCAGCAATCGTTCCAGCAGTAGCAACAGCCGCGGATCGCCGCGGGTGATCTCAAGCCGCCGTCCTATCGCGGCAGCGGCGTCCCTTGGTCACAGGCGATTTGCCGCAGGCGAGGCGGCATGGCGGCGACGAAAGCCCCGCCCGTCGCGATATGACGCATCCGCGGGGAGGCACGCCGCTTGCCTAGGCATTGGCTCTCGCATCGAACGAGTCATCGAGTCTCGGATCGAGTGAGTCATTAGGGCTCGCATTGGAGCGAGTCATCAGGCCTCGCGTCGAGCGAGTCATCAGGAGATTCTCATGAGCTTTCGCCCCAGCACTCTGCTTTGCCTCGTTGGCCTAGCGGCGTGCTCCCACCAGCCGGAACCCGAAACTGCCCAAGACGCCACGTACGTCGATCAAAGGCCCGTCGCCACGAACGACGCTGACATGACGCCCGCGTCGCTGGAGAACGCCAACCCCGGTGCGCGGCCCGCCACCCAACAGACCGCGGACGCACGCGCCCCTTTGGTGGCGGATACTCACGGCACGAGCCCCAACCCGGCGCCAGCTTCCGAGCCCGTCGACCCCAACCGCGCGGACCCGCCTCGCGCGGCCGACCCGGCTCCTGCTGGCACTCCGGCCGATAACACCAAAGTGAACAAACGCGACGCGAACGCCAACGCGCTCACGCCTTTGGATCAAAAAGAGAACGAGTCGGACCTGAAGATCACCCAGCAGATTCGGCAGGCCGTCATGGCCGACGGCACGCTGTCGTTCACGGCCAAGAACGTGAAGATCATCACCCAGAACGGCAAGGTCACGCTGCGCGGGCCGGTGAACAACGCGCAAGAGCGCGCCGCTGTCGAAGCCGCCGCGCGCAAGGTGGCCGGCACGGCCCAGGTCGACAACCAACTCGAAGTGAAGAAGTAGAGGAACAGATGAGCAAAAACAGAGTAGTAATCGGAATCGTCGACGCTGAAATCCAGGCGGAAAATATCGTGGCCCGGCTGGGGAAGGACGGCTTTCCCAACTCCGATATTTCTGCCATTTTCCCCGACAAGCACGGGAGCAAAGACTTTGCCCACGAGCACAACACCAAAGCGCCCGAAGGAGCCGTGGTCGGCGTAACGAGCGGCGGCGTGGTGGGCGGTGCGCTCGGCCTCTTGGCAGGCATCGGGGCGCTGGCAATTCCGGGCCTCGGACCGTTCATTGCCGCAGGTCCGCTGATGGCCGCGCTGAGCGGAGCGGCGGCTGGCGCTGCCGTCGGCGGCGTGGCGGGCGGGCTGATCGGCCTCGGCATTCCCGAGATCGAAGCCAAGAAGTACGAAGGTAAGTTGCGCGGAGGCAACATCCTGATCGCCGCTCACGTGAGCGACTCCGATCAAGAGAAGCGCGCGAAAGAGATCTTCCGTCAGGAAGGCGCACACGACATCTCGTCGACGAGCGAGGCGTCGGTGCCCAACGCGCGTGACGAGCACCCGCGCGTCTGAAGACCGAAGCCGTTTTGCCGAGCGGAGGCGATCTGCGTTCACGCAGCTTGCCTCCGCTGGTCTTCCAGGGGTTTGCTCAACACTCCCATGCGCTTAGCTGACCCCAACGAGAAGCGCGGCGCGCAGGTGGCGGCGTTCACGTCGCTGCTGCTGATCGCTCAGCAGGTCGCCGGAAAAGCCGCCCGCGACGCGCTCTTTTTATCGAGCTTTCACAGCTCGCGCTTACCTTGGGCCATGGCAGGCGGCGCCGCCGTGTCTCTGCTGTCGGCTTACTGGCTGTCGCGGCTGATGGTGAAGCACTCGCCGGCGGTCGTCATGCCCGTCTTGTTCGGCGCCAGCGCCGGCCTGTTCGGCTTCGATTGGGCGCTCGCGCCGTACGCTCCCCGCGCCGCCGCCCTCTTGGTTTACCTGCAAACGGCCGTGTTCGGGCCAATGCTCATCTCGACCTTCTGGTCGCTGATAAACGAGCGCTTCGATCCGCACACCGCCAAGCGCGCGGTTTCGCGCATAGCAGGCGGAGGAACGTTGGGCGGCGTGGTGGGTGGCCTCGCCGCTTGGCGAGCGTCGGCGTTCATCCAACCCGTCACGGTGCTGCTCGTCCTAGCGCTGGTCAACGTGCTGGCCGTCGTGGGCACGCTCGTCACGAGCGCGCGCCGCGTCCCCGCCACGCCCGTGGTCGCCGCGGACGCGGCCGGCGCCGAGGTCTCGCCCTTCGTCACCTTGCAGACGATCCCGTTCCTACGGAACTTGGCGCTGTTGGTCGCGCTGGGCGCCGCCATATCCGCGTTACTCGACTACACCTTCGGTGTTCAGGCGGCGGCTTCGTTCGCGAAGGGGCAGCCGCTTTTGTCCTTCTTCGCGCTGTTCTGGCTGGTCGTCGGCGTCGTCTCGTTTCTGCTGCAAATTGCGCTGGGCCGCGTGATGCTCGAGAAGCTCGGCTTGGCGGGGAACATCGCCACCTTGGCCGGCACCATCGTCTTGGGCGGGGCGTTCGGGCTGGCGGTGCCGGGCCTGGCTAGCGCCAGCGTCCTGCGGGGCGCCGAGGCCGTCCATCGCAACACGCTCTTTCGTTCGGCCTATGAGCTTTTTTACACGCCCGTCCCGGAAGCCAGCAAGCGCGCCACCAAGGCGATGATTGACGTCGGCTTCGATCGACTGGGCACGGTGCTCGGCAGCGGGATAGCGGTGGTGGTGGTTCACTTCCTGGCCCACGGGCAGGGGCCGGTGCTCTTGGTCGCGGTCGTGGTCTTGGCGCTGGCGACGTTGCCTATCGCTCGTCAACTGCACGTGGGTTACGTCGACGCGTTGCAACAGGGCCTGCGTGACGACACAGCGCGCCTCCAAGACGCAGCCGCTGACGACAGCGCCCCGCGGTCGTCCGAGCGCGCCTCGCGCACGAGCAGCGTGGGGCGCGAAGGGGCGCCCAGCCCGGCGTTGGCGCAGCGCGCGCCGCGGCTCTCCGCCGTCTACGCGCTAGCGTCCGGCGACGCCGAAGAGATAGAAAACGCGCTCGGTCGGCTCGAGCCGGGCGAGCCCGCGGTGGCCTGCGCCATCGCGCTTTTGGGTGACCCCGCGCAGCATGAGAACGCGCTGCGGGCTCTGCGCACCAGCGCTCCGCGCATCACCGGCCAATTGGTGGACGCCTTGCTCGATCCCGACACCGAGCTCGACGTGAGGCGCCGAATTCCTCGGGTGTTGTCCGCTTGCTCCACGCAGCGCGCCGCCGACGGCTTGCTGCTGGCGATTGCCGATGAGCATTTCGAGGTGCGCTACGAATGCGGTCGCGCGCTGCTCGACGTTACCGGCGCCAATCCGCAAATCACGATCTCGCCGGTAGAGATCACCAACGCGGTTCGCCGCGAGGTCGAAGACGCCCAGCAGCTCGCTCGAGCCGCCAGCTCGCAGGTCGATCCCGAGATGGCCCGCGAGCGGTTGGAGCACGTGTTTACGATGCTTTCGCTGATGCTCGAGCGAGAGCCATTGCGCATGGCCTTCGTGGCCCTGCACCACCACGACGACAAGTTTCGCGGCACCGCCCTCGAATACCTCGACACCGTGCTGCCGAGCGACATACGTGAGGTGATCTGGCCCTACCTGGGCGGAGCCGCGCCGCTTGCCCACCCGCGCTCCGCCAGCCAGCTGTTGGCGGACCTGGCCGGGTTGGCGGCTCCGAGCGACGCCAACCGTACCTCGTCTTCGGAGACCCCGAGCTGAGCTGACGCTTCGTGCTCCTCGGTCTCATCGGGCTCGTCCGCGTCCTCCGGCTGACGGCGCGACTGCGCCAAAGCCGCCGGCCCCGGCTCGTAGCTGCACAACCAGCGTTGTAGCGTCTCCGTCGCCCGTGAATGGTCGACGCCCAGCCGCTCCCGCAGGTGCCCCAAAAAATCGAAGGCGGGAAGGGCAGGCTCCGCGGTGTGGGGAGCAAAGATCGTGGGGCTAGGCTGATTCATCTTCCGTTCACCTCGGCGTCGAGTCGGGCCGACTTGTTGGCAAGTTCCAGGCCAGCCTCGCGCCCTCCCATTTGCGTGAAACGTGGGCTCACTCTGGGGAAAAGTGGCGCGCAGTGTGGCGTTCTGACCATGGCGCTCGCGATCGAGCCCTGAAGGCGACGCGGGCGCGGGCTTCGACGTCGGTTGGCGCCGCGGCGCGCCAGCTCTCAGAACTGTGATCGAATGGACCATCTGACGGGTGGCGAATCGCCCCCGAGCAAGCCTCGGTAGATCAAGTTGAGACGCGTGAAGACTGATTGAGAAGGCCACTTAAGCGACGCCGCCGATAACCGTTCCCGCCCGCGTGACCCGAGCGAAGCCGCAATCCATCCGGCCGCGCAAGCTCCCGCGCGACCAGGGCGCCGACGACCAGCACGCGTCAGGCACCCGCCTGAAGCGCGCGGCCATTGCACCCGAAGCCCGCGAAGCGATCGACGCCTCCCTCGACGCCGCCCTGCGAGACCTGGACCGGCTCGAGATGCAGAGCCCCCGTCGAGACAGCAAGCGGCGCCGCGTGCCGCCCTTTCCCGGCACCGGCATCTCGGTGGCCGTCCCGCCTCTTCCGTCATCGCGCCCCAAGCGCCGCTAGGGGCGAGCCTTTCCCATGAGCAAAGCGCGCCGCTTTACCGCGGGAAGCGGCGCCGGATGACGCAGGTTTTTCGCTAATTTGCCGTTGTGGCAGACTCGGTTGCGACCCGCCGCTACACTCGGCCGGTGAGCACCGGACCCACCCGCAACAGCGCCAGCCGCAAGCTCTGGGCCGGCTTGGCTTTGGCGGCCGTGCTCCCTAGCTGCGAGCCAGTGCTGAGCGTTGGAGATGTGGTGTGTCCACCCTCCGAAGGTGGCGCGCCGGGCTTCGACGCACGCGGCGTGTTCAGGGCCTGCGTGGTGACGGCCGGCAGCGGGGGCAGCGGCGGCACGACCGACGGCGGCAGCGCGGGGGCGAGCGGCGCGCCGCCCGAGGCGGGCAGCGCTGGAGCAGACAGCGAAGAGGTGTGCCCCGAGGGCGGGGCGAGCGGGGTCACCGCCGACACCCTCCTCCCCGTGCCCTGGCAGACGAGCTTCGACGCCGGCTTCTGCAACTACGATGATGGGGGCTATTGCTACGCCGACGGCGACTCTTCGTACCGCTTGGTCACTTCGCCGGTCCACAGCGGCAAGCAAGCGGCCGCGTTCGACATGAGGTCCAGCACCAGCAAGGATGAGCGCCAAACGCGCTGCGTGCGTCAAGGCATCATGCCGGTGGAGGCGTACTACGGCGCCTGGTACTACGTTCCCAGCGAGCTCAGCGGAGCCCACGACTGGAACCTGTTCCACTTCCGAGGCGGGCAGTTTCGCATGTTCCCTCACGGCCTGTGGGACGTCTCAATGAACGACGACGCCGGCGACGGCTACTCGCTGTTCATCTACGACGCTCTACACGACGGGCACTACGGGCAGGTCGACTCCAACCCGATCCCCCGAGAGCGGTGGTTCCACATCGAATTTTACTGGAAGCGCGCCACCGACACGACGGGCGAGGTCGCGCTCTTCCAAGACGGCCAAGAGATCGTGCGCCGAACGGGCATCGTTACCGACGATGACAGCCCATTTGGCGAATGGTACGTCGGTAACTACACGGCGCTGCTCGAGGCCGTTCCCGCGGACATCACCGTGTACGTGGACGACGTGACGGTGCGCCTTCCTTGAGTGGGTCGACGCCAAAGCGGCCCGAGCTCGAGAGCCGAGCCGCGTCACGACGTTAGACCGGCGACTCCATCAGAAAGTCGGTCAGCCGCGCGGCCTCCGACGGCGTGAGCACCTCCGTGACCCATGGCAGCATTTCGAAGACATCGAAGAAGAGCTTCCGATCGGGCAGGCCTGCTTCGCGAATCACGCGCAAGAACTGCAGCACCGCTACTGGCGAGTCGGAGCTAGCGAGCGCGGCGCTGCGCTCCGTCCGCCCGTTCAGACTGGCGATGCGCGTGGCGATGCGCGCAGCCGCCTCTGGTGCCATCACCGGGCATCGGCGCCAGTCGACGACGGTGACGTGCTGCTGGGCTCCCGGCAGCCGCGCCAGTTGACGATCAATCGCGTCGAAGAGCGCATCCACGTCCGCCGCCGTCCGGTACCCAGCGTCGGCCCGGATCTCGAGGAGGCGCCCAACCCGAAGTCTCGCGGTGTTCTCTGGCATCCCAGCGGCAAACGGCAGCATTTCCCGGCACATTAGCGTCCCCCGCGTAGGGGCGGCAAAGCAGCCAAATGCCTGCCCCATCCAGGGGCGGGCAACGAGTCGAGCGCAGCTTGGCCAAGCGCCCGGCGCACCGCGGACTACACGGCCAAGACGAGGTACTTCCCGATCTTTGGCTCGACGCGCAGCACGACCGGCGGGTCTTGCGACGTTACGGGCAGGCGGCGCCGAGTTGCCGGAGCTTGCACTCATGGTTTCGAGCAGCGGGCGCAGGCTTTGCGCGGCGCAACGCGGTATCTGCGGGGAAGAGAGAGAGCGGCCAGCAAAATCCTCGAAAAAGCTGGCTGGTCTGATAGTTGCCTATACCTGCCCCGGAGGTGACGATGCAAACCGCGGTATCCTCGCTGATGTCCGCACCCGTCGTGACGATCGGTCCGGACGCGCTCGTTGGAGAAGTGTTGACGCTGGCAGACACATGCCGCCTTCACCATTTTCCCATCGTTTCGGGAGACAGACTCGTCGGTATTGTTTGTACTTGCGACCTGCAAGACCTTCATCCAACCGACAGAGTAATGAAGGTGGCCTGGCGACACGTAGTCACCGTGCCGCCCCAAGCAGAGCTGGTGGACGCGGCACGCTTGATGGCGTTGCAGGGCGTCGGCTCGATCGTAGTGGTGGAGGCAACCCGAATTTGCGGGCTGGTGACGCGCGAAGATCTAGTCCAAGCCGATGCCGAGCTAGAACAGCAGCTCGCGGAGGCCCGGTGCTCGGCGTGCGGTGTTCGCAAGCACTTGCGGCCCGGTCCCGCAGGCCAATGTCTCTGCCAAGATTGCCTGAGCCGAGCGCGGAGCGACGGCGAGCTCGACGTCGGCGGTGGCGACTGAAGAGCTCTGCGCCATCGCCGAGGTGATTGGCATCTTTGGGATGGCGGAGAGTTGCTCGCGGTTCTCCACCAACGCGGGCGAGCTACTTCGCCTCCCACCCCAGCGTGAGCAGGAACGAGCTCTCTTCGACCGCTTCCACATCGTGGAGCAGCGCTCGTTCGAGGACGAGCAAACGGCCGGCGGGCAAATCGGCGACCTTCTCCGGAAGACGCAAACGAACACGACCGGTGAGCGCGTGGATGGAAGCCGTGTCCTTGGCCCGGTGCTCGGCCATTCGCGCGCCTGCTTTCATCACCACGAGCACGATCCGCAGATCGGGCTCGCGCACCAGCGTGCGCGCGGTATGGCCCTCGCGCACATAGGCATCTTCGCGCCGCATCTCGGCCTCGATGGTCGCGATATCGAAAATGGCTGCCTCGCTCGTCGCCACAGGTTTGGTCATCTCACGCCTCCTTCACGATCAGTTCAATGGTCGGTATCCCAAGGGCTCGAATCTACCTTCTAGCCGCAGCCCGCCACCGGAAATTTCAGTCCCGAAGTGGATCTGGCCCTCGGCCAGCAACCATCGCGCCTTTGGTGGCTCGGCACTCCGTCTGCGCAACGCCCTCTTTCAGAGCGATCGTTCTGCGGCGCACCCCGTAGGATTCGAACCTACGACCCTCGGATTCGAAGTCCGATGCTCTATCCAGCTGAGCTAGGGGTGCGGGGGCGCGGAGAGTGGCGCCACGGGGCTGGTTCGTCAAGTGCGCAGGTTTATGGGGTGATTTGGCGGGTTAGCGCCGGCTGGCGAGGCCGCAGCGGACGGCGGCGAGGCCGCGCTCGTCGACGGCTTCGGTGCCGAGCGGCGGCTTTGACGGTAGGCGGGGGTGTCGGTCACGGAGCGGAGGCGGTCGCTGCGCAGCCAGAAGGGCACCTCGCCCAGCTGTACGGCGCCAGTAGCCGAGCACGGTCAGCTGACCACGCGCCGGTAGCGCGCTTCGACCAGCTCGTAGAATGCGAACGCGAGCAGCCCTACGGCCACGACGGTGAAGAGGAAGCCGCCGAAGGGCGCTTCACGCACGCTCGCGAGTGAGTCGGCAAAACCTTTGGCTCTCGCGGGGTTCGAATCGACGGCGGCGAGCAGCAAAAACACGCCCGCGATCACGCCGACCACGGCGCGCGCGGCGATGCCGAAGCGGCTCAGCCTGACGACCCAGCGGCGCGGCGTGCGGGCGAGAGGAGAGAGGTCCAGCTGCTCGTCGAGCTTCGAACGCCAAGCGCACCACAGCTCGTGAAACGAGACGCCAATTACGGTCGCGCCCACGGCCGCGACGAGCCAGGGGCCGAGCGGTGCCCAGCTCAGTAGCGATGCCGTCGCGCCGCGAGTTTGGTCGGCGCCGGCGCCGTCGGTGTTGCCGGTGGCAAGCTCCAGCGCGAACGCGCCCAAAGCCCCGTGCAGCAGCGCGATCCCGCCCCAGCCAACGCGCCGGGCCACCCGCCAGCCGCGCCCGCCCCGCTCGGGGTCCAGCAGGGCTTGATAGCCGCGAAACAAGGCGAACCCGAACAAGCCGATGGCCGCAAGCACCAACAGTGCCTGCCCGAACGGCTGTCGATACAGCTCCAGCAGGGCACCCTTGCTGTCGGTCGTGTCGCCCCCGTAGCCAAATGCAGCCAGCGCCGCTAGGCCGCCGATGGTGAAGTAAAGAAACGCCCGGGTGGCGTAGCCCGCGCGCGCTAGCCACTCGAACGAGCGCCCGTGCTGGCGCACCACGTGTCGGAGTTGTCGAGCGGGCGCGGGCGTGAGCAATGTCATGACCCGCTAGCCAGCAAAGCGAATGCCAGAGCAAGCCGCTTGCTTCGCGACACTGCCGGTGCGGCAAGAGCGGGCCGCTATCGTCTCAGCGAGGCGTTTTAGCGCGTGAAGCGCCCGGTCCTGCGCAGCCCCGCTCGGGCGCTTACCGCGAGCTCCATCTCGAATTCGCGCGGAAAAGGCCGGCACGCAGCGTGCATGACGACCCCCGTGCCCCCGACTCTCAACCCGCAGAGCGTGCTGGTCGTGGACGACTACGGTGACATGCGCGAGCTGTACCACCAGTTCCTGAGCATGCATGGGTTCCACGTCGTTCAGGCCGCCGACGGCAGGGAGGCGGTGACGATGGCTCGAACGGCGCAGCCGACCGCCATCGTGATGGATCTCGAGATGCCGGCCATGGGGGGCTCCGAGGCAGTGCGCACGCTCAAGCAAGACGAGCGTACGAAGAACATTCCCATCCTCGTGCTCACGGGCAGCTCGCGCGAAAGTCAGCTCGCCGAGGCCTGGTCGGCGGGCTGCGCGGCGTTGCTGCGAAAGCCCTGCATGCCCGAGGTCTTGCTCGAGGCGATTCAACTCGTTTTACGAGGCGAACCGGTCCCGCTCGACCTGGCATTGCCTTAGGGCCCGCGAATGGCCAAGTCAGTCGCCCTCGCGGCCGATGCATCCCGCTGGCCCTTAACCCGCCGACGCATCGAACGTCAGTTGATCGTAGGCCTCGCCGCATTCACCGCGCCTGGTCGCACCGCGAGGCACGGCGCGAGGCAGGCCGCGCGCAGGGCAAGCCGTGGTGCGAGGCAAGGCGGGGCGCGAGGCAAGGTCGCCACGCGGCACCAAAGCGTCTGTTCGGAGACGCGAGAGTCCTCTACCAATAGCGCTCGCGACTGCGAGTGTCCGCTCAGCACGACGGACTCGCGCGCGAAGGAGAGGGAGCACAATCATGAGAACACTAGCGATCGTCGGAGTCGTCATCGGTCTTGCCTTGTCGTCACCGGCGCAGGCGCAGGTGCCGAGCATCGCGTCCAGCTTCGAGCTCAACGACGGAGATCCAAACCCCTGCATGGAGTTTGCCTGCTTTACCACCTCCGCTTTCGACGGCAATACGCTCGTGGCGGTCGGCGCCGAGTTCCCCAGCATCTTCGTTTGGGTGCGGGACAGCGCAGGGGTGTGGTCGCAACAAGCCGTGTTCGGTCATCCTGACCCGAACGCGCCGCCCTTCAATCAATACCTGGGCTCCCTGATTGCGCTGGACGGCGATGACTTGGTCCTCTCCGGCGGAGAGACCGGCGGCGTGTTGGTGTTTCATCGCAGCGGCACGACGTGGAGCTACGTACAGACGTTGCCCACCGCCGACTTTCTGGATTTGGAAGACGGACACTTGGTCTCGAGCGAAGGCGGCAACTTCATCGCCTACGCAAAAGGCGCGGGCGGCCTATTTCGCAAGCGGGCCACGCTCAAGCTGCCGCGCTTCGTGGACGGCTACTTGAGTGGCCCCGTCGAGCTCGACCATGACACCGCGGTCATCGCCGGCGGAGATGACGCGGACGGCGCCGTCTTCATCTTTCAGCGCGTGCTCGGCGTCTGGCTCTTCGTGCAAAAGCTGGCGGCTCCCCCAGCCGCTGCCGGCGGCGGATTCGGCGCCGCCGTCGCCATCGATCGCGACCGCATCGCCGTTGGCGCTCCCGCCGTCGCCGGTCTCGACGCGACTCGCCCCGGCGTCGTGCAAACGTACGCGCGGCGCGGTCTGAGGTGGCGGCCCACCCAGCTGCTCAGCAATCCTCTCCCCGTCGAGTCAGACGGCTACGCCCGCGCTTTCGGCGGCGTGCTGGACCTAGAGGGCCGGCGTTTGGTCGTCAGCAGCGCCCGGCCCTACTACCCGTATGCGCCGCCCGTCACCGCCAACTACGCGTACGAGCTCACCGCCAGCGGCTGGGACCTCAGCGCCGCGTTGGAAGCCGGCCCGGCGCGCGTCGTCGAAGTTTCTGGGAGCAGCGTGCTCATCGACGTCAGCCTCCTACGCCTCGGCACGGCGCCCAACATCTTCGACCTACCGTAATTTGCACGTCTCCTCGGGGCCGCCCATGCCCAGCCCCCGACGTCTTACTAACGTGTGGGCTGCCGATCTGCAGCCTCATTCGCAGAAGCTTTCGTAGGCGGCTCCAGGCCACCCCGTCCGCAGCGCGCCCCTTCACGTCGCAAAAGTCAGTTCGCTATCGAACTGACTTTTGCGCGCAGCGGCCCCCTTGAGGTCGCAGAAGTCAGTTCGCTATCGAACTGACTTTTGACCGTAGAGGCCCCTTTCAGGTCGCAGAAGTCAGCTCGCTATCGAACTGACTTTTGCGCGCAGCGGCCCCCTTGCGGTCGCAGAAGCAGCCACGTCGTCAGCGGGGGTGGCAGCAACGTGAGGTTCTAAAGGCCGATTGCGGATTTCGGGGGCGCCGCGAGCTCGATGACCATCTCGATCTCGACCGCAATGTTCGAGGGCAGCGAGCTCATGCCCACCGCGCAGCGCGCGCCCACGCCGTTGTCGGGCCCCCACACGGCCGCGAACAGCTCACTCGCTCCGTTGAGCACCGACGGGTGCTCGGTGAACGTCGGCGCCGCGTTGACCATTCCCAGCATTTTGACGACGCGTTGAACGCGCGAAAGGCTGCCCAGCTGCGCCTTCAGCGTTGCCAGCAGCGCCAGGCCAACTTGGCGCGCGGCCAGCTTGCCTTCGTCGAGCGAGAGCTCGGCCCCCACCTTGCCGGTGATGAGCGACTTGTCCGCGCGGAGCGGCCCGTGGCCGGAAAGGTAAGCTAGGCTTCCCACGATCACGAGCGGCTTGTAGACGCCGACGGGCTTGGGGGCAGGGGGTAACTGTAGATTGAGCTCGCTGAATCGCGCGTCGGCGTCCATTCTCCGACTATGAGCCTGCGCTGCGACCGCGCGGCAAGCCATTTGCCGCCGTCCGGCTTCTTTCGCAACGCGTGGAGCAAGCGCCTGCGACCCTCCGGCGGTGACTCGTTCGCGCCGTGGTCACGCGGGCGTCAGCGTTGCATGGCCGAGAATCACCGCGCTATGCTGCGGGCATGAGGGTTCGCGAGGCGTTGTCGGCGCTATTGGGGTTGGTGGTCGCGTGTAACAGCGTGCCAGCAAAGCCGCCCAAGCGTGACGGCGGGACCATTCGCTATCGCCTACTGCTGCGCGACAATCCAGTCAGCCCCACCGACGCGGCACGTTGCTTCTCTGCCTGCCAGCCCGAGCCAACGCCGAACGCCTATGTTGATTGTTTGGTGGCGTGCCCCGGGTTCGAGGCCACGCCGGACGAGGTCTGTAGCAAGCACGACGTGCCGCCGGAAGCTGCCTGCCTCACCGTGCGAAAGGTGCCGTTCAAGAAGGAGATGCCGCCAGGGCTCGTGGTCTTGGCCGTCGTTGGCCAGGTTGCGCTCGTGGTCGGGGCGGTCTCGCTGTGCAACGTTTCCAGCTCCCAGTGCGGTATGCAATTGCCACCGCCGCGGTGATTGGCGCTTTCGCCCACTTCCGCTAGAAGCGGGCGTGGCTTTCGTTCCCGCTCATTCGTTCGTTGGAGAACCCGGCGCCCCCAAGCTTGCGCTCTTTCTGCACGGCGCGTTGGGCAGCGGCAGCAACTTGCGGAGCCTGGCCAGCAAGCTCGCCAAGGAGCGCCCCGAGTACCGCTTCTGCTTGGTCGACCTGCGGCACCATGGTGAATCGCAAGGCGCCCCGCCACCCAACACGCTCGAAGCCTGCGCCGGCGATCTAGCGGCGCTCATCGAGCAGCTGGGGCAAGAGCCGGTAGCGATCCTCGGCCACTCTTTCGGCGGCAAGGCGGCGCTGATGTTCGCGCAGCTCTTTCCGGGGCGGGCTCGTCAAATCTGGGTGCTCGACTCGAACCCCGGCCGACAAGAGCCGACGGCGGCCAACGAGGTCATCCGCGTGATTGCAGCGGTGCGGGCCACCACCACGCCCGCGGCCGACCGCGCGCACGTCGTTGCCCAGCTCATGGAGCAGGGGCTGAGCTCCGGCACATCGAGCTGGCTTGCCACCAACTTGCAGCGCAAATCGGAGGGTTTCGTCTGGCGCTTCGACCTCGACGCCATCTACGAGCTCATGCTCGACTACTTTCGCGTCGATTTGTGGCCCGTGCTGGAGTCTGGGGCAGCCGATTCGGACTTTCGAGTCGTCGTGGCCGAGCGCAGCGATCGCTGGGCGCCCGAGAGCCGCGCGCGCCTGGAAAAGATGCTCGAGGCGGCCAGCAAGCGCGAGGATGGCGCGTCAATTCGCGGCTCGGGAACAGTAGAGCTGCACGTCGTGCCCAATGCGGGCCACTGGCTCCACGTCGATAACCCCGCCTTCTTGCTCGAGCTCCTCGCCCAGAATTTGTACTAACGTGGCCGCTTTGGAGGAATGAATGCGACTTTCACATTACTTGGGTCTTTCTTGGTCCGTCTTTGCCGCTGCGGCGCTGCTTGCTGCGTGCGGCGGTAGCCAACCTGCCGCCACCACGCCGGCCGAGCCCGGCGCAGAACCGGCCGCAGAAGCTCCCGCCGGCGGCGCAGAGCTCGTGTGGAGCGACGACATGCCGGTGAAGGAGAAAGCCGCCTTCATGAAGCAGAAGGTCATGCCGGTGATGAGCAAGGCCTTCAAAGACCACGACGCCGACGAGTTCTCGAACTTCAGCTGCAAGACCTGTCACGGAGCGGACATGAAGCCCAAGCCCGTGCAAGCCTTGCCCGAGCTGCACTTCAAAGACGGCAAGCTGGCCGAAGCCGAGAAGGAGCCCGAAATGGTCAAGTTCATGCACGAGGTCGTGGCGCCCCAGATGGCCGAGCTGTTCGGCAAGAAGCCCTACGATCCGGCCACCAACACCGGCTTCGGCTGCGGCGGCTGCCACAAGGTGAACATGTGAAGCGCGCGCGCAACCAGTCTGCGCCTCACCGCGTTCAGGCTGGTTGCGCCGCAACCCCGAGTCTCGATGGGTCTAGATTTCAGCGCCAGCTACCTGCTCGCAAACTTCGCCGTATCGGGCGTGGGCTTCGTGCTGTTCAGCTACGGCCGCAAGATGAGCCGCGTGCCGCAGGTGGTCACCGGCCTCGTGCTCATGGTGTTTCCGTACTTCGTGCCCGGCGTGCTGCTCATGCTCGCCATCGCCGCGCTGCTGTGCAGCCTGCTCTACTTGGCCACGCGCGCGGGTTACTGAGCGCTGGCTTACTGGCAGACGGTCGCGTTCAGCTGCAGCGTGTCGACCTGGAACACCGTGTCCCAGACGTGAGCGACGACGTCGAAGGTGTACTCTTGGTTCGTCCCGGCGAGCCCGGCGACCTCGGTTTTGGATAGATTGTAGGAGAAAGCCTTCCAGGCCGTCTGCGCGGCGATGGTCGCTTCGAAGCTGTGAAACTGAGCGAAGGGCTGCGTCTCGCCGTCGGCGTAGATAGCGAATACCAGATAGTCGTCGGCGGGTAACTCCGTGCCGGGGGCGAGCTTGTAGTAACCCGTCAGAGTGATTCCAACCGTGCCCTCGGGAACGGTCAGGTATTGGAGGATGTCACCATACAGCTGTTCTTCGGCGTTCGTTGCCGCGGGACCGAATTTGGCGACCTTCGTCCCGGATTGCGCACCGGCGGCAGTCACGATGCTGGTGGTGTCGCCGATATCTTCCCAAGCACTTTGGGTCAGATCGAAATTTGGATCCAAGAGCAGTGGCGTGGTGGTCTTGGGACCCGCGACGCAGCCGATGCCCGCTTGGCAGGTTTCGCATTTGGCTCCGTCGCACAGCGTGTTGTTCGGCGTGTGGACGCAGACGCCGCTAGCATTGCAGGTGTCGGTCGTGCAATCGATGGTGTCGTCGCAGTCTGCGGCGCTTTCGCAGCCGCCTTCGTTCGGGGCGCCGCCCATGCCGTCGCCGGCCGTCGAGCTCTCGCCAGCGCCCGCGCCCGCGCCGCCCGTGTCTGGGCTTCCGCCGCTGGCTTTACCGCCTTGGCCCGCGCTCGAGCTCTCGCCCGCCGCCGAGCCGCCGACGCCCGTACCGTCGCCAGCCGCGGCCGGCGCGCCCGCTTCGATAGCGGCGCCGTCGCCCCCGTTACCCTTGCCCCCGTTCGAAGACTTGCTGCCCCCGCTGCTCGGCGCGCCGCCGCTCTCGTCGAGCGCCGGATCGATATCGTAGCTGGAGACGCCAATGATGTTCGAGCAAGCGCCCAGCAGCGCCAGCACCGACAAACTCGACCAAGACCGAAGGAAGCCTCCACGCATAGTGGCGGCATCATCGCACACGCTGCGCGGATCGTGGTACTTCCTGCCTCACCCCTCGCTACGATGGCCGAGGCGCTCGTTACGATGGCCGAGGCGCGAAAATGGCCGGTTCACTCGGCCGCGCGCCCAGCTGGTGGGAGCGCAGTTTTGCTGAGACTGAACAGGCCCGGCCCGCAAACCTTGGCCGGCCTACTTCATCACGCCGCGTAGCCGCACCGTGCCGCCCTTGTACTTGAACTTGGCGTCCTTCCAGCTCGGGGCCGAGAACATGTTTCGCGCATTGTTCGAGCACGTGTATTCCTCGACCGGATAGCCCACGAGGTTGGTGTCGAGCTTGCCGTCGTTGTCTTCGTCGTGGAACGCCGAGATGCCGTAGACACCGGCGGGAATTTCTTTGAACACGCAGCGCGCGGTCGTCTTGTTGATCTTGACGATGTCGGGTTTGACGGCGTCTTTGAGCCAGCCGCTCTCGCGGAACAGGCCACAGCGCACGACGCCCTTGTCGTTGCGGTTTTGGGTTTCGAACTCGATGACGTTGGTCGCCACGCTCTCTTCTGCCACCGCCGAGCGCCCGCACACTAGCGAGAGCGCGACCACGCCGCCCAGTAACCCAATCCGTTCGAAGAGCCCGCGAGGTTGCGCCATCGACCAATCCTTATCCGGGCTCGGCGCCGAGCAAGTTAGACAACCAATTTTTAAAGCGTTCGTGGCAATTGTAGGCTGCAAATTGTGCGGCCAGCGCCTCGGCCGCGCGCTTCATGGGCCGCGCGTCCAGCAGGCGTACCGCCGCTTGTCGCACTTCGTCCCGAGTGAGGCCGCCGCTGCGCAGCGTGATGCCGGCGCCAGCGCGGGTGATGGCCTGCATGGCCAGGTATTGGTCCAAATTCGACGGAATTCCGAGCACCGGCACACCAGCCGCCAGCGCCTGGTAGCCCGTGCTGGAGCCGCCGTTGGTGACCACGAACAGCGCTTGCTCCGCCAACAGCTCACCCGGCAAGTAATCGGCCACCTGGAAATTGCTGGGAGCGCGCGGCACGGCGCGGCCAGCCGTGGCCAACACGCCGCGGATCGGTAACCCCGCCAACCCTTCGAGCACGGTCGGTAGCGCCGCCACGTCGCCGGAAGAGCCGAGCGTGACGTACACCAACGGCAACGCCGCGTCGCCCTGCAGCGCCGGCGCCGCCACGCGCGGCGACCAGGGTACGGCGCCCAAAAAATGGTGCGTCTTCGGCGCGTCCGCGGAGAGGGGACAGAGCTCGGGGATGTCCGGGTACAGCACCGAATCGCCGAAGCAGAGCTGGTGCGAGAGCGACTCGAGCTCGGGCAAGCCATGGCGCTTGCGCACGCTGTTGAGCGGCGCCGCGAAATGTCCGAATACCTTCGGCAGCGCCTGCGGAAAATACTTCTCGGCCCGCTCGACGCCCACGAGCCGCACGATGGGATGGTCCGGCACCGGCCACTTTTCGCGCAGCGCGAACGGGCTCCAGTACGCGTTGATGAGCGAGCCGCAATGCACGCCCCGCACCGCTGCGCTCACGGCGAGCGAGAGCCGAAAGTCACCGACCACGACGTCCGGCTTCACCTCGTCGATGACTCGCAGCTCGTCGGCGACGTAGCGCTCGAGCGTCTTGACGTCGTACAAGCGCTCGCCCTTCGCGAGCGCCTTGAAGCCCTGCTCGCGATCGATGGTGAACAGCGGCCAGCGCTGGAAATTCAGCTCGCCAAAGATGAGCGGGTCGAAGTCACTGCAGGCAAAATGGACTTCGTATTGCTCGGCCGGCAGCGCCGCGGCCAGCGTTGCCAGCCGCACGACCTGCGCTAACGTGATGTTTTCCGTGACGAATAAGATACGGCGTCGCACGAGCTTCTCCGGCCTGCGCGCAGACGCTAGCATCGCGGCCGCCAGCAGGAGCCCTCATGATCGAAGAGAATGACGAAGCGACGCGCGCCTGGAACGGGGTCTTGTTCGACAAGTTCGTGCGCTTCAAGCCTCTGCTCACCCTGGGCCTGTCCCAGCACGGCGAAAGCCTGATCGCTCGGCGCCCTCCGGCCGCAGGCGCGCGCGTGCTGGATTTGGGCTGTGGCTTCGGCGACATGACGGTCCAGCTCGCCGAAAAGTTGGCTGCCAGCGGCGGTAGCGTGGCCGGCGTCGACGTTGCACAGAACTTTGTCGAAGCTTCGACAGCCACGGCGGCCGAAGCCGGCCGCAAGAACGCCACGTTTTTTCGCGCCGACGTGCAGACGGGCGACCTGCGCGGGCCGTATGACGCTGCCTACTCGCGCTTCGGCGTGCAATTCTTCGCCTCGCCGGTCGCGGCCTTCCGCAACGTCAAGCGCTCGCTCTCGGCGGGGGGCAGCATCGCCTTCGTGGTCTGGCGCAAGCGCGAAGACAATCCGTGGCTGCACGTCCCGGAGCTGTGCGTGCGCGGCTTGATCTCCAAGGAAGAAGAGACGGCTGACGAGCCCACGTGTGGCCCTGGCCCTTTCTCGATGCGCGGCCCCGATCTGGTGAGCGATCAGCTCAAGGCCGCCGGCTTCACGGACATCGGCTTCGAACGCCACGACGCCGACATCTGCATCGGCCGCGATCTGGACGAAGCCATTGCCTTCGCGATGGCCCTCGGCCCCGCGGGCGAGATCATGCGGCTGGCGGGCGAGCTGGGGAAGCAACGTGAGCCCGAGGTGGTGTCGGCCCTGAAAGATGCCTTGGCCGGCTTCGTCACGCCCCGCGGCGTGTTCGCGCCGTCCAGCACCTGGTTCATCACCGCGCGGGCATGAGCCGGCCACCCTCCGCTCCATCTGCGCCGCTCGCGCAAGCGCGTGCGCTGTTCGCGGCGCGCGCCTGGCAAAGCGCGCACGACGCCTTCACGGCGGCCGAAGCGCTCGCCGCCCTCGACCTGCCCGATTTGTGGCAGCTGTGGCTGGCCGCGTCGCTCTCGGGGCGAGAGCAGGCCGGGTTTGCCGCCTTGGAGCGCATCTACCAGCAGTGCGTCGACACCCAGCCGCTCGTGGCGCTGCGAGCCGCGTTTTGGCTCGGCTTTCGCCTCGTCCACACCAACGAGGCCAGCCGCGGCCAAGGCTGGCTGGCCCGCGCCGAGCGCTGCGCGGAGCGCTCTCCCGAGCCTAGCGCGGAACACGGCTATTTGCGCTTGCCGCGCGTGCGCGCTCACTTCGGGGCGGGCCGCTACGCCGAGGCCATGGCCGAGGCACAGGCCGCCGCCGCGTTGGGCGAGCGCTTCGGCGATCGCGACCTCACGACGTTTGCCCGCAATTTGCAAGGCCGCATCTTGATCCGCGAGGGCTCGTTGGACGCCGGGCTCAAGCTCTTGGACGAAGCCATGTTGGCCGTCACCACGTTCGAGCTGTCGCCCGTGCTGACCGGGCTCATCTATTGCTCGGCCATCGACAGTTGCCAGAGCGTGTTCGCGCTCGAGCGGGTACGCGAGTGGACGGAGTCTTTGCGCGGCTGGTGTGACGCGCAACCCCAGCTCAGCACCTTCACCGGAGCGTGCATGGTGTGCCGCGCCGAGGTCATGGAAATTGGCGGAGCTTGGCCCGAGGCGCTGGCCGAGGCGCGGCGCGCCGTGGAGCGCATGCAGGGCACGCTGGGCGGAGCCGCGGCGGGCGAGGCCCTGTACCGCGAAGGCGAGATTCACCGGCTGCGGGGCGACCTGGAGCAGGCCGAAGCGCGCTTTCGCGAGGCCAGCGAGCTGGGCCGCGATCCTCAGCCGGGCCTCGCGCAGCTGCGGCTGGCCCAAGGTCGGGCCGAGGCAGGCGCGCAAGCCTTGCGACGCGCGTGCGCCGCGGCCGCGCAGCCATTGGCGCGGGCCAAGCTCTTGCCGGCCTTGGTCGACATCTTGCTCGCCAGCAAGGCGGTCGCCGAAGCCCGCGCGGCGGCCACGGAGCTCGAGGCTACGGCCGCCACGTTCGGAGCCGAGCTGCTCAACGCCATCGCGGCGCGCGCGCGCGGCGCGGTGGAGCTGGCCGAAGGCAACGCTCAGGCTTCCGCGCAGTCGCTGCGCGCCGCCTGCTCGGTCATGCAGCGGCTGGACGCACCTTACCTGGTCGCGCAGACGCGCGTGCTGCTGGCCTGCGCCTGCCAGGCCCTGGGCGACGACGACACCGCGCAGCTCGAAATTTCCGCCGCTCGCGCCGGCTTCCAGAAGCTAGGCGCGCTCACGGACGTGCAAGCCATCGACGTGCTCTTGGCGCGCGCCGCGGGGCCGGGCGCCTTCGGCCTGAGCGCGCGCGAGCTCGAGGTGCTGCGCTTGGTGGCGTCGGGCAAGACCAACCGGCTGATCGCGCTCGAGCTGTGCCTGAGCGAAAAAACGGTCGATCGGCACGTCAGCAACATCTACGGCAAGCTCGACGTCCCCTCGCGCGCGGCGGCCACCGCCTTTGCTTACGAGAAGAAGCTGATTTGAGCCTGGTTTGGCCCTGACTGGGTAGAACTACCCAGCGCGAATTTCGCGCAAAATGGGGGGATACCCCGAAGCGAGCCGGAGGCCGATTGCCTACCTTCGACTGCACACCGCGCTCGTTGCGCAGGAGGAAGCAGTCATGAACGCAGCCGTAGACCTGGTGAGAGCAACCGAAGAAGCCGCGGGTCCGGAGCGTCTCGACGTGGTCGTGATTGGAGGCGGGCAGGCAGGTTTGTCCGTCGGCTACTACCTGGCCCGACAAAACGTGCGCTTCGTCATCCTGGACGCTCAGGCGCGCGTGGGCGACGCCTGGCGCAAGCGTTGGGATTCGCTGCGGCTGTTCTCGCCGGCTCGCTACGACGCGCTCGTGGGCATGCCGTTTCCGGCGCCCGACGACTCGTTTCCGACTCGCGACGAAATGGCAGACTATTTGGAGGCGTACGCCGAGCGCTTCCGCTTGCCGGTTCAGAGCGGCGCTCGCGTCGATTCGCTCACGCAGCGCGACGGGCGCTATCGCGTCGTGGCCGGTGACCGCGAATTCGAGGCCGAGCAGGTGATCATCGCCATGGCCAACTATCAAGAGCCGCGCGTGCCCGAGCTGGCAGGCGCGCTCGGCCCCGACATTTTGCAAATGCACTCCAGCGCGTACAAAAATCCCGAACAGCTCCGAGACGGGCCGGTGCTCGTGGCCGGCGTCGGCAACTCGGGAGCCGAGATCGCCTACGAGCTGGCGCGCGCCGGGCGTGACGTCTGGCTGGCGGGGCGCCCGACGGGTGAAGCGCCGTTTCGCATGAATACCTGATTTGCGCGCTGGCTCGGTTTACCGCTGCTGTTTCGCTTCTTCTTTCATCGGCTGCTCACCATTCGCACGCCCATGGGCCGCAAAGCCCGCCCCAAAATGCTCGGTCACGCGGCGCCCCTCATCCGCACGCGCGTCGGCGATCTGGCCGAGGCGGGCGTTCGCTCGGTTCCGCGCGTGACCGGCGCTCGAGCCGGCAAGCCGGAGCTACGAGATGGCCAAGTGCTCGACGTCGCCAACGTGATCTGGTGTACGGGCTTTCACGTAGGCTTCTCGTGGCTCGACCTACCGGTGTTCGACGAAGCGGGCGCGCCGCGGCACGAGGCGGGCGTCGTGCCGAGCCACCCCGGGCTCAATTTCGTCGGGCTCAATTTCTTGTACTCGATGTCGTCGAGCATGATTCACGGGGTTGGGCGCGACGCCGAGCGCATCACGCGGCACGCGGCAGCGGCGCGCCGCGCGGCGCCGAAGTAGCGCTGACCTCAGAACGGGCAATCCGTCTGCTGCGACGTGAACTTGGGATTGTCGGCCACTTGGAACCAATCCACGAACCAGAGGCAACCGTCGCGCGCGGGGCCGGCGGGGATCTTCGAGCAATTTTGGCGGACGCACTCCTTCTTGGCGCTGTGCGTGCCGCTGCAGTTCGTCAAGAAGCCGCCGTACTGGGCTCCGAGCTCGCTGGCGCTCCATTGCTTGCTGCAAGCGTTGAACTGGCCAACGCCGCCGCCCGGGATCATCAAGTCGAATTGGTTGTTGGCCACATCGCCGCCGGTGTTGCTCACCTTGACGATCATCTGCTTGCCCTTCAGCAGCTGTGAGCCCGGATCGGCCGCGTTGTGTTGGCCTTCGCCGGTGAACTGAATGCGGTAGCACTGCCCGCAGTTCGGGTTCGTCTTGGCGATGTAGCCGTACGAGAGGCAGTCGTTGACGGCCTTGGGGGCTTCGTCGTAGCAGGCGTAGGCGCCGCCGCCCGCGCAAGAGCTCTGCGTGTTGCCGGTCCGCGTCGTGCCATTCTGCTCGCAGCGGTGGCCGTCGAACTGAGCGCAGTGGGGCTGGCAGCAGTCCCAGTAGCGCGTCGCAAAGCCGCTGCCGCCGGAGACGCTGGGCAGCCCTTTCGTAGAGCAGTCGACGGCAGTGGCGGGGCCGTTGGTGCTGCTTCCGGCGGCTCCGTTGCTGCTGCCGCCAGTGCCGTTCGGTCGACCGCCGGTTCCGCTCGCGCTGCCGCCCGCGCCATTCGATGGACCGCCGGCGCCGTTCGAGCTGCCCGCGGCGCCGTTCGAGCTGCCGCCGCTGCCACCGCCTTGCGGGACGCAGCGGCCACAGCTCACGTCGCAATAGCTCGCGAACCAAGGCGCTTTGCACTCTTCGGTTTCGTTTGCCCAGTTGGCGCACGTTGCGTTGGGCCAGTTGGGATCGGGCGGAGGCTGGGCGTCGACGCAGGGCTTCTGAGCGTTGTCACCGTTTCCGTTCGTCATGCCGCCGCTGCTGCTGGTCATGCCGCCGGTGGCCGTGCCGTTGGGGCCCTGGACGGCGCCGGTGCCCGCGGCGCTCGAGGGGGAGCCTCCGCGGCCCAGCGCACCACCCGAGCCGGGCGTGCCCGGCGTGCTGCCCAAGCCCGGCCCGGTGCCCGCGCTGGCGGCGACTCCCAGGGGTGACTGCAACGAGTCGTCCAAGGAGCAGCCACCATTGGCCAGCAGAGTCGCGCACCACAGGGTGCCGCCCGCCCAAATGACCGAGCGAAGCGCCAGAGAGCCGAGAGTGCGAGGGGTGTTCAGCATCGGGGTCTTACGGGCGCGCCCAGCCGGGCGGGCCGCCTACAGCGTGAGGGTCACGCGGGCGCCGATCAGGCGTGGCGGATTGTAAAAACGCAGGTTCAAGTTCGGCACGTTGATGAGCGTCGTCATGTACGCCACGTTGGTCAGGTTGTTGACGAAGCCGTCGATGCGTGCGCGACCGTTGGGCAACGTGAAGCCCACGTTCGCGTCGACCCGCGTGTAGGCCGGCTGCACGTCGCTCAGGTTCGGGTTGACGTTGCCCTCGGTGTCGAAGCCCTCGCCGTTGAAGTGCGTGAAGTAGTGCTTGCTGCGGGTCTGGGCGCCGAGCATCCAGTCGAAGTAGCCAAACCCGGTGGTGATGAGCTGGCTGATGCCGTAATTCACGGTGATGACGGGCGCGCGCGGCAAGAAATTGCCGGACAGATCCACGCGCGTTTGCTTGGCCGGATCCCAGTCGACGCGCGCGTCGTTGACCGAACCGTCGGTGAAGCGAGCGTTCAGCAGCATGGCCGAGACGTTCGCGGTGAAGCCAGCCGGCAAGCGCCCGGTGAGCTCGGCCTCCAAGCCCAGCACCCGCGACTGAGCCGCGTTGAGGCGCCAGGCCGTGGAGGGTGGCGCCGCGCCGGCCGAGGGCGGCGGACCGAGCGCCTGCACGACCTGGAACTGCTGGTCGCGGTACTCGTACCAGAAAGCCGCCGCGTTCACGATCAGCTTGCGGTTCAAGAACTCGTTCTTGGTGCCGATTTCCGTCGCGTAAATGGACTCGGGCTTGAACGTCTTGGCGATGTTGTCGCCGCTGGGCAACGTCACGTTGTCGTTGAAGCCGCCGGATTGGTGGCCCGTCGAAAACATGACGTACAGCAGGTTGTCGTCCGTCAGGTCGTAGTCGGTGCCCAAGCGGAAATCGACGAACGTGTCGCTGTACTTGCCGTGCTGCTCGGCTCGGCCCTCTTTCACGGTGGCGCCTTGCTCGATGAGAGACCCGACGTTGTCGCGAGCGCCGAAGCGGGTCACGCCGTTGAGGAAGCTCGCCGTGGGGTCGCCGGTGCTGCTGAATAGGCTGCGCGCGCGATCGGCAGCTTGGAAGCCTTCGGTGCCGAAGCGTACGTCGCCAACCGGCGCGCCGGTGTAGCCCGACTGGTCGAGGCTGTACTGGGTGCCCAAGCCGTCACGCGTGCGCTTTTCGGTCGTGACGCGCAAGCCGGCGGTGCCACGCCACTTCTTGGTGACGTCGAAGGTGGCGTCCGCGTACCCGGCGTAGGAGCGGGTCGGGATCTTGGGCATGTTGTACTCGCCGCCCAGGTAGCCGCCGGCCTTGTCGGTCAAGTTGTACAGCAACACCTGCTGCTGCTCGTCCAAGAAGAAGCCGCCCAGCGTCCAGCGCACGCGCGCCGAGTCGGGCGCGTACAGACGCAGCTCGTGCACGTGCGACTGCGAAGCCGTGTGCCAGTAAGACGTGCTCCAGTTGTCGAGGTCGTAGTTGCCGACGGTGCGACCCGGGAAATCGACGCCGGCGTTGCCCGGGCTGGTGGAGCGGAAGTCCAAGTCGCGGTAGGCACCGATGTAGCCAATCTGCACGGGGCCGAGATCGATGTTCAATTCGCCGTGCAGGCCCCAGTGCTTCATGTCCTGGCTGCCCTGCGGGCCGCGGTAGTACACGTTGCGCACGTTCGGGATTTCGTCCGGCAAGAGCCCGGAGTTGAGCGCCTCGGCGATGTTGCTACCGCCGTAGCCGGTGCCCTTCTCCTGCGTCCAGTCGCCCTTGAGCAGCAAGCTCACGACCTTATTGGGCTGCCACTTGGCGCTGCCGCGGAAGGCCATGGCGTCCGCGCTCTCGGACGGGACCGACGTGCGGATGGGCCCGGCGTTCTGGTAGTAAGCGTCGTGGGTCTCGCCGAAGCCGGCGAAGCGCAGGGCCAACGTCTCGCCAATCGGGATGTTGACCATCGCCTGGGTGACGCGATGCGAGTAGTTGCCCATCTGATACGAGGTCGACGCGCCCCACTCACCGAGCTTGGGCTTGGCGGTGATGATGTTGAGCGTTCCGGCCGTCGCATTTCGACCGCGTAGCGTGCCTTGGGGGCCGCGGTTCACCTCGATGCGCTCGAGATCGAACAGCATGGAGCCGATGCCGCGCGGGCGCGAGATGTACACGCCGTCGATGTGATTGGCGACGGCGGGATCGCCCAGCTCGGTGTTGTAGTTCGAGCCGACGCCGCGGATGTAGACCTCGGTGTTGCCCTCTTGCGTGCCGATTTCCATGTACGGCGTGGCGCCGGCCATGTCGCGCACGTTACGGATGCCGGTACGGGTCAGGTCTTCTTGCGTGAAAGCCGTGACCGAGCCCGGGTAGTCTTGAATGTTGCGCTCGCGCCGGTCGACCGTGACCTTCACGGTCTCGATGTCGTTGGGATCGAAATCGGGCTCTTCGTCCGCTACGGGCGGCTCGGCGGCGGGCAGGGGGAGCGGCGCCGGCTCTGCGGGGGGTGGAAGGGGCTCGGCGGCCGCTGGAGGAGGAGCGGCGGCCGCGGGCGGCGCTTCGGGCGCGGCCGCGGGTGCTGGCGCGGCGGGTGCCGGTGCGGGTGCGGGTGCGGGCGCAGCAGGCGCTGCCGCCGGGGCGGGGGCAGGAGCCGGAGCCGGAGCGGCTGGCGGCGCTGCCACGGGCGCGGGCGCCGCTTGCGCGACGAGCCGACGAGCGCCCACCTTGGGCTTTGCCGCCTTCGGCTTGGCCGCCGACGAGGTCCGCGGCTTTGCTTCTTGTGCTTCGGCATCGGCCGAGCGAAACGAAAGCAACGCGACGTTCAGCAGCACGGCCGACTGCAAGACGAGTTGGCGGCGACGGAAACCAGATCCGATCATTGAGTCCTCCTGAAGCGCGGCGCGATTTTTGACGTGCGCGCCAGCACGTTTACAAACTTCGATTGTGGTGAAAGCCCGTGTCGTCGATTCCGAACGCGTCAGCCAGCGCCGCCAGCGCCGCCGGCCCCGCCGGCAGTCTCGCCGGCAGCTCCGCCTTCGCCGGGGGTGCCACCAGCGCCGTTCGAGACGCCGCCCGCACCCGGTGCTCCGCCTTCGCCGGGCGTGCCGCCTGCGCTGGGTGCCCCGCCTTCGCCAGCTGCGCCGCCGGCTCCTTCGCCGCCGGCTCCGCCCTCCGGCGGAGGCTCCGGAATGTCGAACTTGACGAACGCCGCGGCGACGCCTTCCGGCTCGATGGTGACGGTGGTTTCAGCCGACAAAGCAGGGTCGAACGAGGCGCCACCCTTTTGGAAGGCTTCGACCGAGATCTTGGCGCTCGCCTCGTCCCAATCTCCGGGGAGGGTGATCCGTTCGAAAAATTTGTTCTTGATCGATTCGACCTTGTCGGCGGAAGTCTCCTTCGGCGGGGTGAAATCGTGAGAGTACGAGCGCGAGCCCTGCTTGAACGTGACGTGGATGCGCTCGACGACGGGCACTCGATCCGTCGCGGTCACGTTCAGCGAAACAATCGTATCGCTGCTCGAGCACGCCGCAAGGCACGCCACAGAGAGCGACACGAGCACGTGTCGTAACGACATGGCGCGCACCATAGGGTGTGAAAACAAAAATCACAACTACCTGAGTTGCGATCGTGGTGCCGAGTCGCGTTTTATGGAGTTGCGCTGCCGGGAGCCACGTGTGAAGAAACGAGCCTTACGTTCTCGCGCGGGCGAGATTTTCAGGCCGCGTGGACATCTGCAAAAAACGCGATGTCACTTTCTGCCGCTTGCGACGGCGAAGTTGATCTAGGTATGCATCACGGGTCTCCGCACTAGCACTCACGCCGCAAAGCCTGCATGGATATGAAACCGGTTCCTGTCGCAGTTGGATTTTGCACGCAGGTCGCCACTCTGACGCTCGGCTAACCATGAGCGCCCGCCCCCGAAGAGAAGCGCGAAACGCGACAAAAATTGCCGAAAAGCTGCTGATCTCGCTGCTGGTGCTCGGGCTGTTCGGCTGCCAAGAGCTGCGCGCTCGCCAGTACGGTCGCGAGGGTAACCGCCACTTCCGTGAGGGCGACTATCGTGCAGCCGTAGCGGCCTATTCCGCCTCGGAGCAATTGGCCCCGTTGGCGGCCGTCCAGCTCAACAAGGGTCTGGCCTGTCGCCAGCTCCTGCTACCCGGCGCTCGCACCAGCGAGAACGAGCGAGCCGCCAGCTGCGCGCTCGAGGCCTTTCGCCGTCTGAAAAAGCTCAGCCCGGGCGACGAGCGGGCCGAGCGCCTTTACCAACAAACCCTGTTCGATTCCGATCGCTACGACCAACTCGTCGAGCTCTACCAGCAGCAACTGCGCCGCGCGCCCGATGACCCCGCGGCGATCAACGGGCTCATCCAAGTCTACTCACGTTGGGGCCGTTGGGACGAAGCGCTACGCTGGACCGAAGAGCGTACACGGCGTCGCCCGCTCGATCCGGAAGCGCACTATGCGCTAGGAGTGTTCATCTATAATCGTCTGTTCGAAAAAGGCGGTGGGCCAGAAAAATCCAGCTTCGATCCCCGGCCCGGTCGGGAGCCGAAGGTGGCGCCGGCCTTCGAAGCGACCGACATTTCCGGCAAAGAGCGCGTTGCGTTGGCCGAGCGCGCCATCCTCGCGCTCAAGAAGGCCGTGGAGCTTCGGCCCACGTACTCGGAAGCCCTCACGTACCTGGGCCTCGTCTACCGGCAGCAGTCTTTTGCTTATTTCAACGAGCCCGACGCGTGGCAAGCGGCTGTCGATTCAGCGGAGGCTTATCGAAAGCAGGCTCAAATGCACGGTAGCCATCCGGCTCAACACTAGCGGCACCGATGGCGTTCGAAGCAATTTTATCCAACCAGCGCGTGCGGCCGAAGGGCTGGCAACGCATCACGCTCGTCGGGTCGGTGGTATTGCACGCGGCCGCGCTCGTCGCCGGCTTCGTCCACTCCGTTTGGCAAGTGGAAGAGATGCCGATGCCGTCTTTGGAAGTCATGCTGGCCGAGGCTCCGCCTCCTCCTCCGCCCCCCCCTCCGCCCGCCGCCAAGAAGGCTAGCGACTCACGACCCAAGACGCGCCCCACCGAGCCCAAGCCGCAAGACATCGTGGTGCCGAAGGAGGTGCAGAAGCCGGTCGCCGAAGAGAGCAGCTCCGAAGGCCAAGCGGACGGCCAGGCGGGCGGCGTAGAAGGCGGAGTCGCGGGCGGCGTGGAAGGGGGCGTGCTGGGCGGCGTGGTCGGCGCCCCGCCCCCGCCACCGCCGCCGCCCAAACCCACCGGGCCAAAGATGCTGTCGGCCAAGCTAGGGCGCGGCCAGCTGCTCATCAACCCGAACGACGAGCGTTACCGGGTCAAGCTGCCTCCGCCCCTGGCGCGCAGTGGAGAAACGTACGTTGCCATGCTCAAGGTCTGCGTCTCTGCGCAGGGCAGCGTCACCAGCGTACAGCTCATGAAGAGCGCGACGCCCGCGGTCGATAGCCAATTCCCCAGCGTGATCGGCCGCTGGCGTTATCGGCCGTTGATGGCAGACGGAGTGCCCACACCTTTTTGCTACCCACTTCGCTACGAGGTCAGCGGCCGCTGAGCCTCTGCCACCACAAAGAAGACGATCATGGATTTCTCACTGCTCGGACTCTGGAACCAAATGGGCCTGGTGGCGCGCGTCGTCGTGCTCATCTTGCTCGCCATGTCGGCGTACTCGATCGCCATCGCGCTCGAGCGTTTCGTCACCTTTCGCAAGAGCCGAGCGCGCTCGCTCGGCTTCGTTGGAGCCCTGCAGCCGCACCTCTCCGCAGGCGGCAAGCTGACCGACGCGCGAGCCCTGCCCGAGCGTTGGAAGGACGCGCCGCTGGCCCGCGTCATCGGCACGGGCCTCGACGAGTTCGAGCAAGGCGTGGCCGATTTGGGGCCCGCCGCCAGCGACACCGTGGAGCTCGAGCTCTTGCTGCACGGCGTGGAGCGCTCGATGGACCGCGCCAAAAAACGCGAGCTTTCCAGCCTTTCGCGCGGGTTGCCGGTGCTGGCCACCATCTCTTCCTCCGCGCCGTTCGTCGGCTTGTTCGGCACCGTCTTCGGCATCATCACCGCCTTCCAGCACATGGCCGATCCTTCGAAGGGTGGGGGCGGCGGCTTGGCGACGGTCTCGGCCGGTATCGCCGAAGCGTTGCTGACGACGGCCGTGGGCCTGGCCGTCGCCATCGTCACGGTCTGGTTCTACAACTTCTTCACCACCAAGCTGGAGCAGCTGGGCGGGCTGATCGACGACGCCAGCGGCGAGCTGTGTGATCGGCTGATGCGCCACGGCAAGCGCCGGCCCGCGCCGGCCGGCGGCAAGAGCCCCGAAGACGCGGTGAAGGCGTGAGCAGCCTCGCGGATCCACGTAGCGAGCGCCTGCGGGCCCTTCGTCGCGTGCTCCGCGGCCAAATCGCCCAGCGCCCTGCGCCCGACGTCAAGGCAGACATCAACGTAACGCCGCTCGTGGACGTCGTGCTCGTGCTGCTGATCATCTTCATGGTGGTGACGCCGCTGATCGCCAGCGGCGTGGCCGTGGATCTGCCTCGCACCGCTCACCACTCCCGAAAGCCCGACGACGGCCGCGACATCATCGTCTCCGTCACTTCGGACGATCGCGTTTACGTGGGCACTCGGCCGCTGCCGCGGCTCGAGGAGCTGGGCGCCGCCATTCGCACGGAACAGCGCAAATTCCCGGACAAAACCGTGTTTTTGAAGGGTGATTTGCGCGCCCGCTTCGGCACTCTGCGGCGCGCGCTGGCCGCCCTGCGCGAAGCCGGCATCAGCGACGTCACTCTCGGCACCGAAGAGCTGCAAGGGCAACGCTAGACACCATGGCCATCACCGTAAGCGGCAAGAAGGGCGGCATCCGCGGCGACATCAACGTGACCCCGCTGGTCGACGTGGTGCTGGTGCTGCTCATCATCTTCATGGTCCTCACCCCCTCGACGCTCAAGCACTTGACCGCCAACGTGCCCAAGAAGCCCGACGAGCCGACGCCTCCGGCCCCGTCCGACACCTCCATCGTCGTCGAATACACGGCCAACCGCGAGCTCTCGATCAACAGCGAGCCCATCGCGATCGAAGCGCTGGGCCCCAAGCTCGTGGATCGGCTGCGCGGCTCGCGTCAAAAAGTCGTCTTCTTCAAGGCCGAAGACGAGGCGCCCTACGGCGAAGTGGTGCGGCTCATGGATGTGGCGCGCGGGGTCGGGGCGCAGACCCTGGCCGTCGTGACGCAACCTTGAGCCGTCGGCCTGCAGGCTCCGTCGAGCCACCGCGGCCGGAGCGAAGCGCCCCAACACGCCCCCCGCTCCCGCGCTAAGCCAGCAAGAATTGACGTAAAACGGCGCGTAGCTCGCGATAATCGGCGAGGCGATAGGTAGCATGCGAGTGCACGCTGCCCACGCATACGGTCACGGCCTCACGGGGCAGCGCCCGGAACAGCTCTTCGTCGGTCGCGTCATCGCCGGCCGCGAACACGAACTCGGGCCCGCTCGCGATGGCCGCGGCGGCGGCCACGCCCTTGGTGACGCCGGAGATGCGAAGCTCGATGGCCTTCTTGCCCTCCAGGACCTGCACGTCCAAGTTCGCGGTGAAGGAAGCGACGTCGTCGGTCAGCTCTTTGGCGCGCTCGGTGGCCAGCTCTTGATCGACGGCCAACCGGTAGTGCCACACCAGCGCAAAGTCTTTCTCTTCCAACGCAGAGCCTGGTACGCGCTCCACGTACGACTGCAAGAGCGGACGCAGCTGCTTCTTCCAGTTGTCGGGCAAGGGCTTGGGCATGCTCCAGTTTCCGGCGGCGTCACGCTCCCAGGCGCCATGCTCGGCCACCAGGCGAATGGGGATGTCTTTGAACCACTCCGCCAAGCTGCGATGATCGCGCCCGCTGACGACGTACACGGTTTGAGAGGGCGTTTGTAGCTCTTGCAGCAGCATCAAGAGCTCGCGATCGGGCGTTGCCTCGCCCGGGGTGCGGGCTAGGGGAACCAACGTGCCGTCGTAGTCCAAGAGCAGCACGCGCTGCGAAGCGCGGCGATGCCGCTCGAGCATGTCCGACAACGGAGCGCCCCCTAGGTGCCGCGTCGCCAAGCGACCTTGGCGGTCTTTGGTGCGTCGCAGCGCATCCAAAAAGCCTTCCACCCAGCGCGTCGCGTCGTAGCCCTCGATACGGCCTTGCATGGCGTGCATTCGGCGCGCTTGGTCGACGGCCGGCATCGTCAACGCTTCGTTGATGGCCTCGGCGATCTCACGGGTATGGTTGGGGTTGATCTGCAGCGCCTCGCCCAGCTCGCGCGCCGCGCCCGCCATCTCGCTCAAGATCAGCACCCCGTTGCCGTCCGGTTTGCTGGCAATGTACTCCTTGGCCACCAAGTTCATGCCGTCGCGCAGCGGCGTAATCAGCGCAACGTCGGCCAGGTTGTACAATGCCACCAGCTCCGTGAAGGGCACCGAGCGGTACTGGTACACAATCGGCACCCAATCGACACTGCCGAAGCGACCGTTGATTTGCCCCACTCGCTCGTCCAGCTCCTGCTTCATGCGCTGGTAGCGCGTCACTTGCTCGCGTGAGGGCACCACCAAGAGCACGAACGTGACCTGGCCCAGGTATTCGGGATACTGGCTGAGAAAGGCCTCGAAGCCGCGCAGCCGATGCAAAATTCCCTTCGAGTAGTCGAGCCGATCGACCGAGAAGATCACCCTGCGACGGGCGAGCCCCTCCGCCATGCGCTCGCGCGCTTCGGCGACCTCGGCGCTCTTCGCGGCTTGGGAAAAGCGCGCGTAGTCGATGCCGATGGGAAAGGTCTCCGCGCGGCGCAGCGCGCCGTCGACGTTGATTTGGCCCAGGTAGTGCTCGTAACCCAGCGTGCGAAACACCGAGTGCAAGAAATGCTGGGCATAGTCGTGCGTGTGAAACCCCATCAAATCGGCGCCCAAGATTCCGCGCAGCAGCTCTCCGCGCCAGCGGGTGGGCAATTGGCGAAACACCTCGAACGAAGGGAAGGGAATGTGCAGGAAGAAGCCGATGCTCGCGTTGGGCAAGCGCTTGCGCAACAGGCCGGGTAAGAGCAAAAGCTGGTAGTCGTGCACCCAGATCTCGTCGCCCGGCTCTACCAACGCCACTAGCTCTTCGCAGAACCGTTCGTTGACGCGCTGGTACGTCTCCCAGTCTTGCTCTTCGTACGTGGCGTAGCTCGGAAAATAGTGGAACAGCGGCCACAAGGTGCCGTTGCAAAAGCCGTGATAGAACCGATCCATGTCGGCCGCGTCGAGCGAGAGCGGATACGCGCCGTGCCGTTCGCGCGCTGCGCAGCGCAGCTGCTCGGTCTCTTCGTCGCTCAGCTCGGCGCCCGACCAACCCGCCCAAAGAAACTCCGTCTCCGGCTGCTCGAGCTTGCGTCGCTCCAGGTAGCCGGAAAGCGCGGAAACCAGCCCACCCGCCGAAGGCACCAGCTCCACACCCTGCTCCGTTCGCTGGACCGAAAATGGTAGTCGATTGGACACGACCAAAACGCGGCCCGTCGGCGGATGCTGAGAAGTTGCTTCAGAATGCATGAACTTCGGCTCGCCTCGCACGCTCCATGCCAAGAAGAGCACGCTCGTTTTCGTCGAATTTACCGCGAGTATTCAGGTGGTTGCTCGCTGGCGCGGGCGCCTGGTGTGTCACTATTGAGCAGTTGGGCAAAATCGTTACAGCCTGCTACCTCTGGGGCAGCAGGGCGGCATTTCGTCCACCGTTCGCTGCGCCCCTCACGGTACCATCGTTGGGAGGAGCTAGCGCGCGTTGCGCTCGCTGAATCGAGGGCCATTTCGTCGAATAGCCAGTCCCGGAAGGCCTTGACCTTTTGGTGGCGGAGCGCGCCGTCCGGATAGACGACGTAGTACTTCCATCGGGATTTCAGCGCGAGCTCGAACGGACGTACGAGGCGCCCGGCCGCCAAATCCGCGGAGACGAGCGCGCTTCTGCCGAGCAACACACCTTGGCCCTGCACTGCGGCCTCCACGGCGTACGCCGCCGATTCGAAGGTGAGGCCGCGACCCGGATCGATATCGCCCAAGCCCGCGCGCTCCAGCCACATAGCCCAGGTGATGCGAAAGTTGTCGTGGATGAAGCGGTGGTGACAGAGGTCACGGGGCGAGCGGAGCGGATGCTTTCCCTTCAGCAGCTGCGGGCTGCAAACGGGTGAGACGTCTTCTTCTGACAGTAGCTCCGATACCACGCCTTCATATCCGCCCGCGCCGTAACGGATGGCAATGTCGATCCCGTCCGTCGTAAAATCGGTCAGTGTGCCCGAGGTGGAGAGCCGCACATCGATGTCGCGATGGTCGCGGTGAAAGCGGTGCAGGCGAGGCACCAACCAACGACCAGCAAAGCCGTCGGAGGTGCTGACACTGAGGACACCGGCGGCGCGCGATGCCGTGGCGATGAGCGTCGCCGCGCCGAGCCGATCCAGTGAAGCGCCGACCGCTCCTGCATAGGCGGCACCGGCGGCCGTGAGCTGCACCGAGCGCGTGCGTCGCTCGAAGAGCCGCGTCCCGAGGTGCTCTTCGAGGTTTCGGATCGCGCGGCTGATGGCGCCGTGAGTGACGTTGAGCTCGGCCGCCGCCTTCGTGAAGCTCAGGTGGCGAGCGGCGGCGTCGAAGGCCGGAAGGGTGGTCAAGGGGGGCAGCCGCCGCGGCATGGATATTTGTGACTCCAGCTCACCAATGAGGCAAAAAGATTCGGTTGTCGAGCAACGCAACCTGCCTAAATATGCCGCAGGCAAGGCGGGAGCGGACCGCCGAACCCACTATGCGTGAGCTTTGCTCATGCACCGAGTGAGCGCGCGTAGGCCACGGGGCCGGCTCCTCGCGAAGGCAGAAGCCAATGAAGATCTATCCCCATCTCTGGTTCGAGTCCCAGGCCGAAGACGCCATGGCCTTCTACACCTCGGTGTTCAAAGACTCGAAGGTGCTCGGGCGGAGCAAGTTGCCCGACCCCGAGTTGTCGGTGGTTCGTTTCGAGCTCGCAGGCCTGCCCGTCGCCGCCCTCAACGCTCACTCGCACGCGCCCTACAACGAGGCGTTCTCGTTCCAAGTGGAGACCGACGATCAGGCCGAGACTGACTACTACTGGGGCGCGCTCACGGCCGACGGCGGTGAGGAGCGCCCCTGCGGCTGGCTCACGGACAAGTTCGGCGTCTACTGGCAGGTGACACCCACCATTTTACTAAGACGGGTGGCAGATCCGGACCGGGTAAAGGCCAAGCGCGTGCTGCAGGCCATGTACCAAATGAAGAAGATCATCATCGCCGACATCGAGCGCGCTTACCGCGGCTGAAGATCGGCGCCCTGACTCGGACCAACACGCAAAGGAGGCGGCATGGCCACGCTCGTGGACAAGAAAATCGTAGTCGTCGGAGGCAGCTCGGGCATTGGGCTCGGTGTGGCGGCGTCCGCCATCGAGCGCGGCGCGCACGTCGTGCTGGTGGGTCGCTCGCTCCAGAAGCTGCAAGCCGCGCAGCGGCAGCTCGCCGCCGCTGGCGGCCGGGTCAGAACCTTTTCTGCGGATGCGCTGCAAGAGCGCGAAATTGCGCGTCTATTCGAGGAGGTTGGTGAGCTGGATCATCTCGTTTCCACCGCCGGGGGACCACCGCCGGGGGACCCCATCGGGCTCATCGATAGAGAGCGCGTGCGCCACTTCATCGACGACAAGCTCGTCGGCGCGTTGATGCTGGCAAAGCACGCCGCGCGCGGCTTGAAACCGGGAGGCTCGATGACCTTCACGTCCGGTATCAACAAAGACCGGCCGCCCGTCCCCGGAGGTGCCGTCGTGGCCGCCATCGCCGGCTCCTTCAGCTACCTGGCGCATGCCTTGTCGCTGGAGCTCGCGCCCACTCGCGTCAACGTGGTCTCGCCCGGTTGGGTCGACACGCCTCTCTTCACCGCGCTCGCGGGTGAGGCCAAGCTCGGCCTGTTCGAAGGCCTGGCTGCTCGTCTACCGGCAGGAAGAGTCGCAAAGCCTGCCGACATCGCGCCCGCCTATCTCTTCGCCATGGAAAGCGACTTCACGACCGGGCAAACGCTCCATATCGACGGCGGGCAGAGCTTGATTTGAGGCATGCCCGTTCCCGTCGAGCCTTTCGAGCGAGCGCGCGTCCACGCCACGCGTGACATGGCGCTCCCACGCACATCTTTGGCGGGTGGTGGAGTGAGGCCGGGTTCAGGCCGCCAGCTGGCGGCCGGCCGTGCGGAACCAGGACTCGGCCTACCCCCCAATCAACAGCGCTAGAGCGGCTGCTCTTCACTACACGAGGGGTTGCGCCGATGACGTTGCTAGGTCGACCTGCACGCGGCCCCCGGAAAAATAGGCGCGCGGAGTGACGCCCGTCGCGCGCCGAAACACCCGATGGCACTGCGCGTAGCTGCCGAAGCCGGCGTCTAGCGCGGCTTGCGTGAAGGAGCGACCGGAGTCGACCAAGCGCACGAACTCGCCGAGCCGCAAGCGCGAGCGTAGCTCGACCAACGGTACTCCCAGCTCGCGCGCGACGACGCGGCTGAGATTGGAAGGGTGAGTGCCGAGCTGGGAAGCGAGCGCCGAGCAGGAGGCGTCCAGCTGCGCCGCGGTTCCAAGGGCCGCGCGCCGGCTGATGGACGAAGGACCGACCGCGTGAGCCTTCAGCGCCGCGAACAAATCGCTCAGCAACGTTTCGACCGCGGCTGCGTCGCGGATTTCTGCGACCGCAGACAGCGCGCTGACCGCCTCCGCCCGGCGCAGGGCGGAAGCCGCGTGCGAGCCGGCGCTCGAGCGTTGGCGCTCCCAAACCTCGGGCGCGAGCGCCAACGCGAACAGCTCGAGATCTTCGCTGGCGTCGAGCAGCACGTGATCTTGTCCGGGCTCGAAGACGATTACTTCGCCGGCCGACAACCGCTGAACGCCCCTGCCCACCCCGAGGGTCGCGGTGCCTTGGACGACGAAATTCAGCTCTGGCTCGCGGTGGAAGTGACGCGGCCGGCGGAACTCCGGGCGGTGGCGCCAAACCTGCGCCCGCCGCGCCGGCAGCATCGGGAATGGCTGAAAAATCGCGTCCCGCATCGCCCGAAGTGTTGGCTGACGGCGCCGCGCCGTCGAGCGCCAAAATGCAAAAAGTGAGAAGTTCGACTGGGCGAGGCTGGTCATGCTCGGCGCATGCAACGGCTTGGCTTCGTAACGACGCTTTCGTTCTCGCTCCTGCTCGGTTGTGACGTGGGCCAGAGTGCTAACTTGATGGCTGAAAATGCTGCAGCGGGCAGCGGAGCTCTCGGAGGCTCGGTCGCGACCAACGGCAGCAGCGGCAATGGCAGCGTTGGCGGCTCGAGCGGCGCGGGTGGACCCGCCACGGCTCCGCCCAAAGACGAAGACTTCGAGCTGCTGTTCCGCGACGATTTCGACTCGTTCGACATCTCGCGCTGGCAACTGATGACCCATTCTTGGGCCAGCAACCTGGCGTTGTTCTCGACCGAGGCCGCCGCCGTCAGCGACGGCATGCTCACCCTCTCGCTCACGCCGGCTCCCACCGGCACGGTCGACGACAGCAATACGCCCAAGCCGTTCTTGGGCGCCGAGGTGCGCTCGCTCGACACTTTGACGTACGGGCGCGTGCGCGCGCGGGCCAAGCTCGCGTCCGGTTCGGCCGTCGTATCGTCGTTGGTCACGATTTACACGCCGTGGCCCGCCGATAACTGGAACGAGCTCGACATCGAGCACCTCGGCGCGAAGCCGAACGACGTGCAGCTGAACGCCATGGTGTACACCGGCCCGCCCACCACTCCGCCGGTTGCCACCGCCGTCACGCCCGCCCAGGACCCGCTCGTGAAGGCCCTGGGGTTCGACGCCAGCGCGGACTTTCACGTTTACACCATCGAATGGACGCCGAACGCGGCGCGCTTCTTGGTGGACGACACCGTGCTGCGAGAGTGGACGACCCGCATCGACTTGATGACCTTGCCCCAAAACGTGCTGATGACGATTTGGGCGTCGAACAGCGTCTCTTGGGCGGGCGCGGTCACGGAAGGCACCGGCCAGGCTTCGGCCGTCTACGATTGGATCGAGCTGTATCGGTTCATGCCGTGAGCTAGGCTACCTGGCCCGCTCCGGAAAAGACGAGCCGCCCTAGTTGCGCGCGCAAAGGCCGCCCCGCGGCAACTTAGCGGGCACTTGGAAGCCGACCACGATCGAGTCGAGCTTCACCTGATGCTCGCCCGCGCTCAGTGGCTGCCCGAAGCTGCAATCGGCGTGCACGTCGCCACAATCGTCGGTGCAGGCCTTGTCGGGCGCTGCCGTGTTGCCCACACAAAAGGAAGCCGAGACGTTGAAGCCAGCGTCGTCGCCGACGCTGCACTCTGCGGTGTACACCTTCGAACAGCTGCTCGAGAAACAGCCCTCCGCGCCAACGGTGATGCTCAAGGTGTCGCCCACCTCCAACGTCTCGCCGTCAGCCGTCGGCGTACCGCGTACGCATAGCCGAGCGCCCTTGTGCTCGGTACAGTGAGGCTCGGGCTCTTCTATGGTGTAGTTCCACGCGCAGCGCTGGTTCACGCAGGCGAAGCCGTCGGCGGCCGGACAATCGCACGGCGAGCCACCAATGCCGCAGGCGGTGGAGGCGTCTGCCTGCAGCTGCACGTAGCGGGTCAGGTCGGCGTCGTTGCGGGCCACGAGGTTTCGGGTGCAGCCGCAGCTCGAGCCAGCAATGGGCTGCCCGCACTCCGCGGCCGTCGCGCATTGCTGCACTTTGGCCAACTCTTCCTGGCGCGACGCCTCGAGCCCTTCGCAACGATTTTCACACGCTCTGGCGGTGCAGGCGATGCCTCCGTTTTCGGTGCAGGTGCACTGGTTGCACCCGTCTTCGCTCGAGAACACGCTGCCGACCGAATAGAGTTTGCCGTTGGAAATGCAGCCGTCGCCGGGCTCGCACGCTTTGTTGGTACAGGCAACCTCTCCGCTTTCGCCACAAGCACACTGGTTGCAACCGTCGGTATCGGCGAAAGATTCGCCGACCGAGTAGCGCTTGCCGCCATGTTCGCAGCCGCCGCCCGAGCCGCCTCGTGTCGTGACCCCGGAGCAGCCCGCGAAGCTGGCCAGTATGCCCACCACACCTATGGCACCTGCGACCCGCGCGAACAGGCTCATTGCTCGCCATTTTACATGCGTGGCGCCGCGGCGCCAGCCGGCACGATCGAGGCAATTTGAAGTCGGGAGCCACTCGGGCCAAGAGCTACGAGCGGTGGCGAGCAGGCTGCCCGACACGCGCGTAGCGAGTGGGGTCCGGTAGGAGAAGCGCGCCGGAAAATCGCGGAGCTGGGCGCCGAGCGCGCGCTTGCGTGTTAAGTTGAAGGTTTGTGGCGAGGCTCGACGAGAGGTCGAGCGACGAAACACAGGAGGCTGAGCAGTGCGAGAAGTGAGGCGAGCAACCGGAGTCGCGTTCGTTTGCAGCTCTTTGCTCGTTGCGTGCGCTACGTACATTGCGCCCGACGGCACGGAGCTGCCGCCTGACGCCGGCAACGCAGGCGACGACCAGGGCGGAACCGAGAACGCCGACATGGGGGGAGAGCCTGGTAGTCAAAACAGCTCTGGCGCAGGCAGCGCCATGAACACGGCGGGCGGTAGTCACGGCGGCGTGGGCGGAGCCGCGATGGGCGGCCGGTCCGGCGGCGGAGCTGGCGGCGCGGGCCCGCCTCTCGGCGGGAGCCCAACGGGCGGAGCTGGGGGCGTCACCTCGGCGGGGGCGGCCGGAAGGGGAGGAGGGAGCAGCAGCGGCGCAGGCGGAGGCAGCGGAGCGGGCGGAAGTGGAACGAGCGGCAGCGGAACGGGCGGCAGCGCGTTGGGCGGTGCTGGCGGATCGAGCGGCAGCGCGGGAGCCGGCGGAAGCGGCGGCGGCACCGTGAACCTGATCAGCAACTTTGGCTTCGAAGCCAATACGACGGGCTGGTCCGTGTTTGGTGGCTCCGCCACCATCGCGAGGTCCACGAACGAGGCTCACTCGGGCACTCGAAGTTTGCTGATCACGGGACGCACGCAAACCTACCAAGGTCCGCAGTACGCCGTGCTGGACCTCATTACGCCGGGCGGCAGCTATGGCCTGAGCCTTTGGGGCAAGCTCGCCAGCAGCAATCCGACCGGCTCGCTCATAGCTACCTTCCGCTATACGTGCAGCGGGGGAACGGACGATGGCGACAACTTCATGCAATGGGTCGGCGCCACCGCGGCTTCGGCGTCGACGTGGACGCGGCTCACCGCCGTCAATACCTTCCCGACCTGCGCCGGGGGCAACATGACGGCAGCGTGGCTCTACGTCGAATCTCCGACCAAAACGCTGTCCTACTACATCGATGATGTCGTGCTGTCGGCGCAGTAGCGCGGCACCACCCGAGGCGCGACTAGCCCGCGGCGACGCACATGCCGCCCTTGCTCGCCGTTCCACCAGTTCCGCGGCCGGCCGCGCCGGCGCCGGTACCACTGGTGCCGCTGGTTCCGCTCGTGCTCACGTTCGCGCTACCGCCAGTCCCGGCCCCCGGCTCTAGTCGGCAACCGGTCGCGCTCCCGGTTGCTGACGCCACGTCGCACACGTAGCCCGTCGGACACGTTGCCCCTTCCTCGCAAGTGGCCGGGCGGCAGCCGGCGATGTCGGCGAACGGGGAAGCAGGCTCGCAGCGCTGCGTCGAAAAGCAGGCCATGGGCTCTTCGTCACAGTTTCGGGATACACACCCGTCGTCGTTACCGGACGGGTTTGCGAGATCGCAGTACGACAAGTTCACGCCGTTTCGAAGGGAGGAGCAGGCGAGGCCCTCGCCGCAATTTCGCAGCATGCAACCGTTCGCGTCGGTGCCTTTCCGACGGTGACCCGCGTTGGTCGGGCTACAAATGTATACGGAGTCGTCCGAACAATGCTCGGTTTCGGTGCACGGCAACGGGACGCAGCCCGAGGGGTCGGTCGCACGGTCAGGCGCACATTCCCAATAGTCACGACACGGGAACCCGCCAGCCTCGTCGCAACGTTCGCGCACGCAGCCGCGTTTGGCGGCCCGCGTTGGATCATCGGTGTCCCCAACGCTGGAGCCGAGCAGAGCGGCGGGCCCAGCCGCCGCGGCCGCCACATCGCAGCGGTAGCGCTCCGCGCAGGCGGGCGCGCCGGGCTCGTCACAAGGCTGAAATTCGCAGAGCCCGCTCGCTCCACATACCTGGTCGGAGCGGCACCCGGTGTCTTGGCATGGCGGTGAGCAGACCATCGGCGGGCACAGCGCGGCCCCGGCAAACTGCGTGTTCGGCAGACAGACGTAGCCGCCCTGACATTGCTCCGAGGTGGAACACGCCTGCACCGAAACGCAAGGAGCGACCACCTTGGTCTGCGAATGCGGGACGAGCCCCAGCTGGCATCGCTGTCCTTCGGGACAGTCGGCGTTGGCATTGCAGGCGCTCCCGCCGCTGACCTTCGAATCGTCGCTACAGGCGATGACCGCCAGCCCCACCACCAACGGGCAGAACCAAGCCCAGCGCGATCGACGAGTGGGTGTCATAGGGCGAGCGGGTGTCATGGGCCGGCTCGCAGCAAGTCCCGTACCAGCTACAGTACGCCTGGATCCCTCGCCAAAAGCGCCTCTTCGGGGACACCGAGCTCGGCTGTGGCACAGGTTGGCGCACGTTAGAAGCGCGCGGCGAGCACCATGCTCGTGTTGGTGGTCGAAGCTTGGCGGACCCGCTTGGCTTCCTCATAAAGCGGGTCTTCGTAGAGGCCCAGCGCGGCTTCCTTGGAGGGGAAGCGGATGATCGCGTGCATCGAGCGCGCCGCGCCTTCGAGCAATTGGGCCGACGTATCGGACGCGAGCACCTGGCCTCCGTATTTGGGCAGAAGCGCGGCAACTAGCGGCGGGTATTGCCGAAAGCTTGCGGCGTCGATGACGTCGTAACTGCCAATGTAGAAGACCGGCTTCGCGGCCTCGTGCAGCACCGCCTCGATGTTGTTGCCGTCCGGATCGAGCACGAAGGCGGCGTAGTAGTCGGCGCCGTAGCCGAGGCGAGGGCCCGGCTCGCCATGGCTTTGCCCGCCGTGAGCGAGCGCGGCGGCGTAGAAGGCCTCAACCTGCGCGCGCCCGCCGCCCCGAAACGCCAGATGAACGCCCGAGCTGGGAGCGCCTTCAGAGAGCCACAAGCCGATGCTGCCTTTGCGGCCGAATCCGACGCTCTTGCCGGCCTCGTCGAGCTCTCGAGGCTCGTAACCGAGGGCCGCCAGGGCGGCACCGTAGAAAGCCAGGCTCTTCTGGAAATCGCGGACTTTGAGCGACACGTGATCGTACATGGCGAAACCTCCTGCCTCCTGGTCTAAGCCTGCTCGGGCTTGGGAACTTGGAGAATATTGCGCTTGCCCGCCCGGTCTCCGGGTCGCATGAATTCGAGGTGGGCGCTCTCACCGTCACCTTGACTCGGCGCGGCGAGTCGACCTGTCTTTCGGACATTGCTTGCTCGCTCGGTCGTCGCGATCGCCCTTACCCCGAGCAGCACACCAGCGAGTGGACGATCGCGCTCGTCAGGCGCGGCGCGTTCACCTACCGCTCGCAGGCGACCGACCGACGCCACGGCATGCGCGCTGGCTGGCTGCTGTTGGGCGCGCCGGACGTGACCTTCGAGTGCTCTCACGAGCACGACGGCGGCGATGATTGCACGGCGCTCTCGCTGGCTCCGCACCTGCTCGAGGACGCCAGTCGAGCCGCCGGGCGTGATGGGGCAAAGCTGTTGGCTTCAGCGGTCGCGCTGCCGCCGCTGCCGCAGGTAGACGCGCTGCTCGAGCGCGCACGTCGCCGCCCCAGCACCGATCTCGACGAGCTGGGTTGTCTGGTTACGGAGCTCCTGCTCGCCCGCGTGAGCGGCGCACCGCTAGCTTCCGCTCCTCAGAATGCCGCCCACGTGGAGCGCGTGCGTGCCGCCATGAGCTGCGTGGAGCTCCGTTGCCACGAGCCGCTGAGCTTGGCCCAGCTCGCGCGCGATGCAGGGCTCAGCTCGTTCCATTTTTTGCGCATCTTCCGGCAGGTCACGGGTGTTACGCCGCACCAGTACCTGGTGGGTGCGCGCGTGCGCTTGGCCGCGCGCCTGCTGCTCGACACCAGCCGCTCCGTGACTGAAATCGCCTACGACTCGGGCTTCAACGATCTCTCCAATTTCATGCGCACCTTCCGGCGAGCCGTCGGCGAGACGCCCCGCGACTACCGGCGCCACCCTTAGGGCAGCCCCTTAGGAACGCGCCGCGACCACCTGCTCCAACACGAGGGCGACGCCATCTTCGTCGTTGGAAGCCGTGTGCAGCTGGGCCGCTGCGAGCACTTCTGGGTGCGCGTTGGCAACGGCGACGGCGCAGCCGGCCCAACTCAGCATGGGTACGTCGTTGGGCATGTCTCCAAAGGCGATGACCGCGGCGGCATCTACAGCAATTTCTTCGCAGTAGCTGGCGAGCGCCAGGGCTTTGGTGACACCAGCCGCGCTGACCTCCACGAAGTTGGAGCCCGAGTGCGTTACGGTCGCCAGCGCACCAGCGTGCTCGCGCGTGAGCGCCAGAAGATCGTTCAGGGTAGCGCCACCGTGCTGCACTATCAGCTTGGTGGCGCCGTCACGGCCTAGCTCGAGCACGTCGCCGCGTCGCATGCGCGGGTCTTGCGCGTCTTCGGGGTGTTCCGCTTGGATGACGTAGCCGTGCTCGCAGCCGTAGTGCGCTCCGGCTTCCACGGCAAAGGCTATGGCCGGGGCCGCCGCGCGCAGCGAAACTACGAGCCGCGAGATAGCGTCGGCGCCCAGCCGCTGCTCGCGCAACAGGCGTTGGGACCCAATGTCGTACAAAACGCCTCCGTTGCTGCAAATGGCCAGGCCCCGAACGCCGAGCTGCTCGGCGATTTCGCTGACTCTGCGGGGTGGCCGCGCCGTGACCAAGAGCAAGGTGAGGCCCCCTTGTTCGGCCTTTTGCAGCGCTGCGCGTGTGCGCGCGGAGACCGTGCCGTCCGAGCGCAACAGCGTGCCGTCCAGATCGAGCGCTGCGAGACGATACTGGTGCCCGCTGAATCGTAAGTCTCCCATCGCGCGAGGTCAGTGCACGTGATTGAGCCATGGCGCAAGCGCCGATTGCGTGCTCGGCGATTCAGAGCTCGCTGGGGGCGCAGAAAGCGACGGTGCCTGCTGCGTCGGCTGCTGGCCCAAGCACGGTCCCCCCAACCGTGGCGCCCTCGGCATCCCGCGGGCCCCTCGACACTCCTCAAAACGCCGACCTCCCCTTAATGCGTTATGCAGACCAACCTTCCTCACCGAACAGCGTGATTTTCGCCGCCCGGCGCGTTTTTACTCCACCGGAAGATCTGGATAACGATCCGGAGGCGACCCAATTACAGTTGGGCGGACGGATGAGGTGAGGCGTGGACCTTAGAGCCGAGCTGCAAAACCTGGAGCGTGACGTCCAGTGGACGATCGCAGACCACGCCTCCTTCGAGGACGTCCTTCAACACTGCGGCCTCAATACCGCTCGCGATCGATATCACGAGATTGATCGTGACACCGCCCGTCTATATCTCATACGAATCTT
>Ga0164241_10000233_pt1 | contig 128909 bp, 108 predicted proteins | sample OricomyardsoilBY_FD_108780 | JGI IMG/M metagenome (GOLD analysis project Ga0164241, IMG submission 108780) | Backyard soil microbial communities from Emeryville, California, USA - Original compost - Back yard soil (BY) | ecosystem: Environmental > Terrestrial > Soil > Unclassified | place... | reverse complement strand
CTGTTGCTGATGATAAAACCAAGTTGCCACTTGTGCCTCCGCCAACTGTAGTCGTACCTGTCACCGTTAAATCAAATCCTGCTGCTGTAAATGTGGTACCATTTCCTATCGATAAATTTCCACCGACACCCAAAGCAGCAACCGTTGTTACTTGGGCAGTTCCACTCAAGGAAAGGTTACCAGCTACTGATGATGTGCTGGTTTGCAAGGTTTTAGTACCGCTTCCCGACAAACCGAGATTATAATAATCAGAATTGAAAACGGTCTGACCTGCACCAGTATAGTTAACCGAATTATTTAAAGCAGCAGCAGTAAGTGTTGAGATAGTTGACGTACCCGCAAGATTAAGGACTGCACTTGCCGATTGTATTAGACCGCCAGTTCCGGCCAACACTGTTCCAACAGTCAGTGTATTATTGTTCCTTAATGTAACTCCCGTCACGGTTACATTTGGTATACTCAGTGTTCCGGTAAGTGCCTGTGAATTTGTGTCGAATGTGTTGACTCCGGTTCCCGAGGTGAACGTTCCACTGTTCGTAATACCTCCTCTAAACGTTACATTTTCGTTAACGGAATTATTCCAGGTTCCTCCAGTTGCCACTGTTACTAATCCTGTAAAAATCTTGGCCCCTGCAGTCGCGGAAATAACCAGGCTGCCACTTGTTCCAGCTCCAACGGTGGTTGTTCCTGTAACTGTTATGTTAAAACCGGCGGCTGTAAACGTTGTCCCGTCACCAATTGACAAGTCACCTGTAATTCCCAGGCCAACCGTTGTGGTGGTGGTTGCCGTTCCCGACATAGTAAAATCTCCTGAAACAGTCGTTATAGATGTCGAAAGTGTCTTGACCCCACTACCGGCCAACGTCAGATTTGAGTAGGTTGTCGTGGCCGATCCAAAAACATTTTGCGCCCCTGCGCGGTTATAGCTTACCGTTGAACTTGTGCCGCTCAGAGTAAATGTAGAAATCCCAGTATTTCCTGAGGTAGTAACAGGAGTTGCTCCACTCAGATTTAAGGTACCCGTCTGTGCCCCGGTTGCTAATGTAACCAATGTGGTGCTGGCGGCATTTGCGGCTGTGATACAACTTAAAGTCCCGCCGACTGAAACTGTTCCCGATTGAATTCGAAGGGTCGGATTATTGGTATTTCCAAAGCTTGGTCGCTGGGATGTAAGTGTAACGTTTCCAGTTACAGATAAATTGGCTATTGTTGAGGTTACGATAATGGTCCTATTTCCCGTTGGAACAACTGTGCCCCCGAGAGTCATAGATCCTCCCACATTTACAGTGCTACCTGGGCCCGTACCTGAAATTGCTCCTGTTGTACTGACGCCGGCAATATTTGGGAAAATTAAATTACCTGTAATTGTTAAGACATTGGGTGTGTTTACTGCAAGCGTAGATCCGTTTCCTACTGTTATGGAATTAATTGTATAAATACCGTCAACAGTAAGAGTGAATCCAGCACCAATTGTAACATCGTCTCCTGGATTAGGTAGAATACCCCCTGGCCATGGAAGTCCGGGAGTTGTAGAACTCCAGGCACCTGATCCTATTGTCGTTATCGGCGCCGACAATGCAACACTTACGCTTGCAGCTATCAAAAAGACTGCAAAACATAATGTTTTATTGAGCTTGCTTGAAAATAAGGTTATTAACGTTTTCAAGCTGCCAATTTTGGTTTACGTAAGGCCATTTGGAACGTAGTCCAATAACTACGGGCGCCCGTCTTTATTTGAAAAAGCAAAGAAATCCACAGAATATAAGGCAAAGTCCAAAAAAAACACAAAAGACTCGGTCTTAAAGACTTCTCCATAAAGCGGGGTACAACTATAAACTCTGAATGATGATAGACCTACAAAAGTAACCCTTTTCGCATAAAATCACGCTATTTTTCAAATTTGCCCTCCTTGTTGAGTTTAAATAAGGCCATTTTACTTTCACACTCATCTCCTGTACGAATCGTACCAATGATCATGATACTTCCGTCAGGCAATTCTGTAACGGCACCTGCTGTGTCTTCACATGACCCACCAAAAGTCTTGGGTTCTGCATATGGGTCAAGATTCGGTTCAAGTCGACTAAAAAAAATATCGCTATTCCCATTTCCCTCACGTTGATTTCCTAAAATAAGATACCGAAAATCCCTTGACGGATAAATTGAAACGCCCGTTAAATTGCCGGTGCTTGCAAACGTCTTCTGAAATTCGATATCATCCGATCCAATCGTTGAGCCGGGATTTCTAAGTTTCGCCAAATAAATGGATGAGTCTCCACTTGCGTCGATCGATGACCCGATCATAACAAAGCCATTTCCATTGGGAACCGTTACAGCTTCCTTGTTAATTACATTACTTGATGGCAACCCAAAATGAATTTTACCACCGTTTTGAGTTCCTCCCGATCCAAGAGCAAATACCCAGGATTGAATGCTTGAGAACAACGGTGTTTCCGAATTTGACGAACCAAAGAAATAAAAATTGTTGTTGTTATTTTCAATCTCCATAATTTTTACCGCCTGGTCAAATGTTCCTGGACTGTCATTTACAGGATTCCAGGTGGGTGGATAAGATTGAAGATTACTGTAGTACCTAACATAAATTGCATCTCTTTTGTCATTTGCCGGGGTTGGAGCTGTGGGCTTTTTGGTAATATTTGTAGTGTAGCCCGCAATAATAAATCCGTCATTCGTCTCAGTCACTGAATTAGCCCCCTCGTCTAACTTGATTAATGCTGAATTCAATGAATATCCACTACTATCAATTTTGACTCCTTCTGGTGAGAGCGTCATGATCAAAATATCTCTGTCACCGTCAACTGTTTTTGTATTGCCGACTATGACGATATTACCATTGCGGGTCAGTTCAATATCACGAGCCTCTTCATCAAAAACGCCACCAAATGTTTTTTCCCACATTACCTTTCCCCGGGCATCCGCCTTTACCAAATACAACTGTGATGTCCTGGTGGGATTTCGTGTTGTGCCAAATAAAAGAAACGAGCCGTCAGAATTAACAACCATGTCCACGCCCTCCTGATCTCCCTCACCTCCATAGTACTTCTTGAAATAGGAGTCTTCCGGAGGTGCGATACTATTTTCTGTATCACAGGAAAATGCCAGGCTAATCATAAAGCCCAAAATGATCCATCGCCTTATCTCATTTCCCTTCTTCATCGCCCTGTTTTGATATTTTACGGAATGCACTACCGGTACGCGCCCTTTTCACTTTACGAGGATAATATAGCGGGTAGACATAGCCCACAGATAGGGATGCATTATCAATTCTGAACGAATCACTCAGGTATTCATATCGGTATGATGAATTGTCTTCTTTATTTGAATCCTTGTCATAATAAACGTTTTTATCGTTTGTAACATTCGTGAGCCCTGGCATGTACCGAATATCTGCATACAGATAGTTTTTGCCAACCTTATACAGTATGCCTCCTCCAAATACGAGCGATCTGTTCAGGAAATTTCTTTTATACCTGATGTTTAAATCCGGTCCCTCTGTAATATTCTGACTATTTCCCCCCAACGAAGGGTATTTGTTTGTTAACGCTAACTCCACTTTGGAATTGAGCAACAAATTGAACGCAAAACCCGCATATCCGAACGGTCTGAATTTGCCTGTACTCGCCCGATATTTCAAATAGATGGGTACATCGATCCAGCTTTGCTTCTCTATGGAACTTTGCAGTTTAGGATCGTTGCTAATGTCGATGGTTGTTTTAAGAACTTTATATGAATACTGGATTTCTCCTGAAAGACTTATGTTGTCGTTAATATTCCAATCGATACCACCTCCGAAATGCCAGCCAAATCCGCTCCTGTCTTTCCTGCTTTGCTCATACGGATTTGTTCCATTCTCATAAATCGTTCTCACAAAAGCCATGTTGCCACCCATACCACCATGCGGCGTAAACAGAGGAGTTGCTGTAAATTTCTTACTTAGGTAAAATATATCTATAGCATCTTTTATTTCATCCGCCACATATTCCGGATTAGCTTCTAAAAGTTTCAAATAACTATTCTCGGCTCCAATGGGATCGTCGATCAACAGATAAGACTGCGCCAAAAGGAGATATGCCTGTACCTTTTGTTCATTGGTGAACTTGTTCAGACAGTCACTTAACAAAGACGGTATTCCATAAAAGTGACCAGCTGAAAATTCTGCTTCTGCCTGATTGAGAACTTCCGCACAGTCAATACTGACACCACTCGTTGTAGTTTCATCCTGCGCACAGAGAAGTGATTTTGAGAAGATCGAAAGCACGAAAATTAAAAAGACCCTAGCGCTCATTCAATTAAAAACTTTTAATGAGTAAGCTCTGGCATGTCGTTTCATAAGGAATCTTATTGGCTACGTAGATGTCCCATTCTTCGGGACTCATATTGCGTTCGAGTTTAGGACAAATTTGCTCAGCCAGTGTGCGGGGATTGGTAGGCCAGATACGAATCTCACCATTGTTACATGATGCTAACAGGAAGTCTGAATTTTTTGTAAATGTAATATCCCAAATATTGCCATTGTTATTATCCATCACGATGGGCAAATCATTTTCATGATCCACCACCCACATTTGCAGTTTTCTGTCGAGACCTGCACTGGCAAGCAGCAATCCATCCGGACTGAATTCAAGATCAGAAACTCCTGCCTTATGACCCGTTAACACTTTCAGTTCTTTCCTTTGCGCGAGATCGTAGAGTTTTACTGTTCCTCTTGTAGGAATATTTTTTTCGTTGAGTATCTCAGTACCATAAGCAATCATTTGACGTGTAGGATGGAATGCCACTGACAAAATACGGGTATGAATTTGCACTTCATTCTCTATCTCTATCTCTGTCATGGAATTATTAACAAGATTTACAAACACAAGTCGTCCCGCTGCGGAAGATCCTATTAATGATTTTCCATCAGGACTAATATCAATTGACTTTAGATCAAATGAAAGAGATAATAATTGCTTGCTTTCCCCTGTGCGTTGATTCGTGAACCGTAATGTTTTGTCAGAAGCCGCCGAAATAAATCCTGAATCATCCGGTAAAAATTTAATGTCGTTGATGAAGCCCTTATGACCTGCAACAGTGACGGGCTTCGAAGTCGGGTTCATTAAATTATAAATCTGAATCGCTGATGAATCACTTCCATTCACCAAATATTGCTCATCCTTACTCAATGCCAACACGCGATTGGAGAATGGATTGGCCGCCAACATGACTTGTGGATTCTTGCCCTGATAATCACCTTTAAAAATCCGACCATCATTACCCGTAGTGTAGAATGATGTGCTGTTTTTGGAAACGGCCAGGGCAAACATTCTATTTTTCAGATTGCCAGGCATTTTTATTGCATTATATGTAAGGTCCTTAAGTTTTGTATTGGCATAGTAGAGACCACTAAAAACATAAGGATCATATTTATTTCCCTCATACTTGGTATGGTATAAATATCCCTGCATGGCCGTAAGGCCTGCAAGTTGAGGATCTTCAATAGCCACTGATTTTACTTCAAGCGTTTGGGCTATAGAAAGCATTAAAAGTCTGTTTGCATTGCTTAATGCTTGTTCTGCTCTGTTGTATTGACGCAGGGCGTTTTCTGCTTCCTCATTAGCATGAGCTGTTTCCTTTATTGCTAATGCAGTCTGTCGATTAGCTACAATAAGAAGACTATCCGCTTTGGCTTTTGCAAGCCTAACATCATTAAATGCCCGTTCCAAATCAGCATTAGCTTTGATTATCTCGATATTTTTCTGTTCTACTTCGATTGTCTTTGCTTCAGCTAACTCACGAGCTCTTTCAGCATCAACCTTTGCAAGCTCAGCGTTTTTTTCATTTGCCACAGCAGCCTGTCTCTGTTTTTCCGCTTCAATTTGTTGAGTTAAGGCATAGACAAAGAACAAAATGGCGATCAAAGCAAAAGCCCCAAACACAACAGCCAAAACCCTGGCCCTCCGCAGCATTCTTCGCTGCAACATTTCCTGGTTCTTGAGTTCTGCTTCGTACGTAATGCGACTTGTATCAAGAAAGACAATGGCTCGTTCAAAGGCAATGTCATAACGTTGGGCCCACGAACGAGTTGGTTTCTGTTTCTTCTGCCAATTCAAAGCGAGTTGCAAATCGGGTGGACGCCATAGTCCAGTCTTACCAATCTGATACATCGCGGCAGCATCAGAAATGCGCTTGTACGTTTGTGCCGATTCAAATTCTTCCTCCACCCAGGTAGACAAACGGGTCCAGATGCGCATCATACTCTCATGCGAGAGTTCAATGATTGAATCACCATGTAAGGGAATATGGCTGCCAGGTAAAATGAATGATCTGCCTGCCTTGCGAAACTGATCAACAACTTTTATTACCTCTTCCTCATCTGCATCGGTCAGATCAGTAAGGGCCTTAATTTTTATCGGACGTCTTATACCCTGATTTTCCTGATTTTTTTCGGTGATATTTTTAAAAAGTACTTCAGCTATTTCTTTTTCGCGTGACGAGAGCTCCTCATAGGCTTCATTAGCGTGAAGGGAAAGGGCCTGACTTATTTTACCAATGGCATTATAATGCCGTATGTCCATGGGCTCAGAAGGCTCACGATTGGTCATCCAGTAATCCCATGTGCGCATCAAGGCATGCTGCATGATTGGAAGCTGATCCTGGTTGTCACCAATATCCGTCATTAAACGCTTCACCAATCGACTCGAAATTCTTCCTCCTCCTACCGCAATGGGTCCTTCAATGGCCATTCGCTTTTGATCACGCGTCATTTGAGGCACCAGGTAGTTACTCGCATTGATCATCTGCGTGAGTCCAGGGAAAGCTGCGCAATCCCCAATAAAATCCGATCTCATGTTAATCGCCATGTAAATCGGTGTCTCTCGCTGACTTAACGCCGTCAGGATTAAATTGACATAGAGTGCTGCCTCATTTGCGAATTCATCATTTGCTGAATCCTTGAACCTGAAAAGTTCTTCAAACTGATCGATAAGAAAGAAGATGTTCTCTCCTTCCTTTGTTTGTAAATATTTCGCTACATCGATCAAGCCATGAGAACCGCTTCTCAACACGGACCCTATAATTGCCCGTTTTATCAGGCGATCTTCTTCCTCAATATGATTTTCCCTGGTAAGATGATCGAGGATGGAATTGGTAAGATTTGTAATTGGTGAATTTCCAGGCCTTGATGGAATTACCTGCCAATATGGACTTGTGTGGGTCATAAAGCCCCCATACAAAACAGGAACCAGCCCGCAATACATCAAACTGGATTTACCGCTACCGGAGTATCCCATCACAGTAACTGATCGATGCTCTGAGAGTTTTAAAAGTATCTCATCCACCTGGCCCTCACGGCCAAAAAACAGGTGTGATTCATCCAGTGCAAACGGACGAAGTCCCGGGAATGGATTAAACAGGGGCTTGCTTGCCGATAAATTAATATCGGAAGACTGATCTTCTGTTTCGCCAACCTGCACTGAATAACTTAGCATCTCAAAGGAGATAGAACATTAAAAATAAACAAATTTGCGGGATTGCGAACCTTCAATGAAGCAAGTCATCGCTAAAAAAATCCCAAATAACAGCTCAGATCTTCAATTTAAGCCTAAAAAATAAAGGAAATGTAGATATTCTTAAATGAATTCCAAAATCCTATCTGCAAGCCGTACGTTATCTGCCAGCAATTCATAGAACCTGTCCTTATCAATTCGAAGTAACTGTGTGGATTCTTTGGCGATGAGAATGTTGGATTGTGCAAAACCCTGAGAGGCTACCATTTCGCCAATAAATTGCCCCGTTTTAAAATCAGCTGCATAGCTGCCATTTTCATAGAATTCAACAGCTCCATCGTATACGATGTAAAAATTGTTATTCAGCTTTTCATCGATAATCAATGTAGCGCGCTCGCTGATGATGACTTCTTCCGATATATCCGCCAGGAAAGAAAGTGCCAATGCGGGAACACCTTCAAATACACTTTGGCTGCGATAGAATAATACTTTTTCCAAAATCATCAGTCTTGACCGATTATCGTTCTGTATAATTACAGCATCAAGGTCCTCCTTCATTTCCTCTCCAAGACGTGCCGCATTGACATGATAATTTTTTGGATCTAATTGGTAAAGCGCCCAGGCAGCCGCTTCACGAATCAATCGATCAGGATTAAACAGATGCGCTATTAAATCCAATGAAAAATCATCAATGCGTTGCGATCCTATTTCATAAAGCACAACTGCTTTTGTCCATCGGTTAGATTGGGTGAAGTCGCGATTGATTAAAAACTTTAACACCAGCTTTTCATCCAGTTTCACCCATGGATAAAACGCTTCAAGACGGTTTATTTTTTCTGTCACGGAAAGATCATCGAGCACCGGTATAACACGCTGCTTTAATTGTTCAGATAAAAACACATCCAACAATTCCACGGCATAAGTACTTCCCTCCGCTGTGCCACTTTCGATATTTTCCTTTACTAGTTGGATAGATCGTGTGTCGTAGAGCATGGCAAGAAGCATGTAAACATGGTCGATATCATTCTGTATTTCGCGTTGAAGGGCTGTTTTTACAATTTTGGTACTCTCGTTTTTTCCAAGTTCCTGAATCGCATTCAAATTCCAGGTGATGTCAGCCACATCCATTTCGATTGCGTATTTGATGCGGGTGATCTGGCTTATACCAGCCTTAAACCCGCATTCCCCCAGGGAAAGTAAAATCTGAGAACCAATTACTTTATCCGGGTAATCAATTCTGTTCCATAATAAGTCTTTAGCACGTTGTCCTCCGATGCGTCCGATAATCTGAATGATCTTAAGGAGGGTGTGTGTATTCTGGCCCGATCGGTAAAACGCATTATCAAGTTGTGTAAAAGCTTTTGACCCAACAAGCACCAACGCATTCATGGCCTGATTGGCATACAGTGGGTTATCCAGATTTTCGATCAAAGCAAAGATCACTTCATTGCTGTTTTTCTTGACCGCTGTTTTTATAGCCGTATGCCTGACCTTGGGTTCGGGATCATTGAGCAACTCGATAAGGAATGAGGTGTTTTCCTCTACCGAAGAGTGAAGCAGTAACTCTGCGGCGTATTGTCTATCCTCAACTACGTTTGACCTTGTCAGTTTTTGAATACGTGTTTTCGTTACATCTCCACCACTATTGATGATGAGTTGAAGATCGCTGTACGTCAGCAGGTTTTTATTTTCGGAATCTGACCTGCGTTTGTCCATCTTAATGACATAACGTTCCGACACAGATAGTCCTTTTATCTCATTCATTCTTCGCTGAGCGTATTCCTGGGTTTCTTGTCTTTTATTCTTCATCAACGTATTCACCCATTCGGATATCCTGCCCGGATCAATCTTTTCCAACAGCTTGAAAGAAAACACGGCCTTTGATTTCTCAGGATTGTCTAACAACAATTCAAGCTTATTCGTTATTTGAGTAAATCCAATCTCCAGTTTATCCTGACTTGTGCCGGTAACTTCCAGTTTGGAACGAATTTTACTTCTGTATCCGTTATACAAATTTTTGGCTGCCCACATGTAAATTCCAACAAGGGCTAAAAGAATAAATGGAATCCAGATGATCTTAAAGAAAGTAATCAGCGCAAAGAGAAATATAAAAACGCCGGCTACAAACCTTCCTGATTCATTCACAACACCCTCAATTTTTGTTTGAATACCAAACCGATATCGGCTATCCAGAGGAATGAAAAGCAATTTATACACGGGATTTTCCAACGAATCCCGCAGTGTGCTATTAAAGAATCTTGTGATGGCAACAAAGAGAAAAAAGAATACAAAAGTTGTTGGTGCGATATCTAATTGATAACCGAAAAACAATCCAGACAATACAGAACCCAGGGCAAAAATGCCTACGACCACCGGAAGAATAAGCAAGGACACACGCAACCCGTAGCTCATGATCCGATCATTAAAAACGGCTTGCATGAACAAACTGACGATGTAAATGGCAAGGTTAAACCAGGCGAGAAAACGTGTCAATTCCTCCTGTTTGGGATATTGTTTATTGATGGTATCCTGAAAAGCATATTGGCTAAACATGGCTGTCATCATTGAGATGATGATGAAGACACTGAGCAAGACTGTATACTTATCTTTAAAGATGGCGGCCAGACTTGTCTGCTGTTTCACATCAGCCTCAAATTCAACAGGATCATTTTTGGTTAACTTATAGCGAACTGAAATGATGATCAGGGATAATAAAGAACCAAGTATGCTAAGGCAGCACACAATCAGGAAATTCGCAGTGTCGACAAAAAACGAAAGTGTAAGCGGAATCAACAGGAACGCAAGAATGGTTGCCATGAGTTGTCCTGTATCAATCCATCCAATTATTCTTTTTGATTGTCTGAAATCAAACAGTCGTCCAAAAACTCCCCAATAACACAGTAAGAGTAACGCGGTCATCGGGCCTGTGATGCAATACATAAAGAACAAGATCTCATCATGGTATTGCTTCGGGCCGAAGCGATACAAACCAAAAACCGATGAAGTAAAGAAAATGACCACCAAAATACTGGCGATCGCCAGGTTGGTAAACTTAATCCGGTTTTGCAAAAACGAAAACAATGCCGTAGAACCTATTCCCAGAATTCCGGAAACAAGAAATGCCTTATCCAGTTGATTGCCTAATTGGTTTAAGAATAATGATTCTGCTGTTACCTGGTAGGTGGCAACGAAAATGCCCATGAAGAAGCCCATCAAAAGCATCAGAATGACCTGACCTTCTTCATCCTCCTTTACATTCAGAGCGGCTAATATTTTCATTTAACCAGAAATTTAAAACATAAAGACCAGAAATAAAAAAACCGATCAGTGAACTGACCGGTTTTTAAATCGAAAGAACTGAGTAATTATTTCTTAGGTACTGATGTACTATCCTTTTTTGGTTGGGATAACTCTGATTTGTACGATTCATTTAATCCTTTGATAACATCATCTGTAATGTTCAAGGCTTCTCCTCCATAAAGAACGTCACTTCCAGGATCATACTTAAAAACAATTTGAATGCCTTTCTCACTGCCATACTTTTTCAAATAGTCAGTTACTTTTGCATACAATTCTACGTTCATTTTCGCCTGGTCATTTGACATTTCCTGCTCTAAGCTTTGCTGATAGAGTTGCAAATTTTGTTGTTTCTTCCCTAAGTCTTCTTCCACTGCCCTGGCCTGACCTTGTGTAAGGTTATTTGCATTTTGCTGATACGCTGCGATATCTTTTTGAAGACTTTGCGCACGAACCCTTAAATCCTGTTCAAGCTTTGCTCCTTTTGTCTCCAGCTTTCCACGAATTACTTCAAAATACTCATAGTGCTTTAATACAGAATCAGAATTAATGAACGCCATTTTTAGCTCCCCGGCAGCACTACCCCCGCTGGTAGTTGTACTATCGGATTGAGAGGACGAAAATTGAAAATAGTATAGTACCCCAACGGCAACAAGTAATATTCCATTGAGAATAAGGGAGAGGTTTTTCATGTGGTATCGGATGTTTGTTTGCGGTTAATTGCTGTTCGGCCTTGTTTCGATGCCAGGCATCCAGCCATTTAATTATTTAGTCCGCAAATATAAGGACGTTCCAGAATTTACAGCATTTGTAAAATTTATTTACCATCAACCTTATACACCATAGTAGGCATTGTCACCAGAAAACCATCCCAGGGCTTCCATAAGATGCATCTGGTTACCGTTCGCATCACTATCCGAAGCAACAGTTCAAAGCCTGCAGAAATAGTGATTAGTTCCATGTAATACCTGAAAAAAGTTAAGAACATTTCAATAGCTACCTTTGATTTTTTAATTATTAAGGCTTTCTTTACGCAGATTTTGAAGGAAATGAAAACAAACAAGACAACAATTCATCACCATCATCATGCAGACGGCGTGCTGAATGGCGGATCTATGTCTTAATGAATTAATAAATCTTTAACGAACAGAGGCTTGCCATACATCGGCAGGCCTTTTTTGTTCCAACCCATTATAACATAACAATGACAAAGCTTTTAAGAATTGCAATTCAAAAATCGGGAAGACTCCAGGAAGGTTCCCTGGAACTTCTGAAGGAAAGTGGTCTTTCATTCAGCAACGGAAAAGATCAGCTTAAAACACAGGCCCGTAACTTTCCTGTTGAAGTACTCTTTCTACGCGATGATGATATCCCTCAGTATGTTGAAGATAATGTAGCGGATATTGGTATCGTGGGTGAAAATGTCTTTGCCGAGAAGCAGAAGAAAAACAAACTTGTCAAAAGGCTGGATTTTGCGAAATGCCGGTTATCAATCGCGGTTGCCCGCACCGAAAATTATCAAAGCATTCAATTCCTGCAAGGAAAGAATATAGCGACCTCCTACCCCAACATCGTTCGTGATTTTTTGAAAAAGAATAACGTAGAAGCGGGTATCCATGAAATCAGTGGGTCGGTGGAGATTGCTCCGGGTATCGGTCTTGCCGATGCCATCTGCGATCTTGTAAGTACAGGAAGTACATTAATGAGTAATGGTCTCAAGGAAGTTGAAGTTGTAATGCAATCGGAAGCCATCATCATTTCAAGTCCGCAGCTCGATGCCGAAAAAACTGAAATTCTCAACAAACTTTTATTCAGAATTGAGTCGGTTCAATCCGCGAAGAACAGCAAGTACATCTTACTGAATTGCCCGGATGAAGCGATAGGAAAAATCACCGAAATGCTGCCTGGTGTTAAAAGTCCTACCATCATTCCCTTAAAAAAACCAGGATGGTCATCCTTGCATTCTGTTGTGAATGAGAATGATTTCTGGGAAAAGATTGATCTGCTCAAGTCAGTGGGTGCAGAAGGTATCCTTGTTATACCCATAGAGAAAATGATCGCTTGACAAATGAAAAGAGTTAATAATCCTCCACGCACATCATGGAATGAACTGATCCAACGGCCACAATTGGATTTGGAATTTCTTGACGGTGCCGTAAAAAAAATTATTGAAGAGGTCAAAGCAAATGGAGACCGGGCCATTAAGGCTTTAACGCTTCAGTTCGATAAAATCCAAATTGACAATTTACTTGTCTCAGAAAAAGAAATTTCAGATGCAAGAAATCAGCTGTCGGATGAGTTGGTGAATGCCATCGAAGTTGCCTCAGGAAATATAGAAAAGTTCCATGCTGCGCAGAGACGGGATAGACAGATCATCGAAACCACAAAGGGTGTAACCTGTTGGCGCAAGGCAGTGGCAATTGAAAAAGTCGGTCTGTACATTCCGGGAGGTTCTGCCCCTTTATTTTCAACCGTATTAATGTTGGGTATTCCCGCAAAGCTCGCAGGGTGCAGAGAAGTTTTTCTCTGTACACCGCCCGACCAGGAAGGAAAAATAAATCCTGCTATTTTATTTGCCGCTCATTCAGTAGGCATTCGGAAAATATTTAAAGTGGGAGGAGCTCAGGCCATTGCCGCCATGGCGTTCGGAACTGAAACCATTTCCATGGCGTATAAAATATTTGGTCCCGGAAATCAATTTGTCACGAAAGCAAAACAACTTGTCAATCAATTAGGAACAGCCATCGATATGCCCGCCGGCCCATCGGAAGTGCTGGTACTTTCTGATGAAACTGCCAATGCTTCATTTGTAGCTGCCGACCTGCTGTCACAAGCAGAGCATGGTCCGGATAGCCAGGTTGTATTGATCACCAACAGTTCACAACAAGGTGAGCGAGTTGAAAAAGAGATCATGGAACAACTTACTAAACTTCCACGTCAGCACGTTGCACGTAAGGCTTTGGAAAATAGTCTTAATATCGTTTTTAGTGACGAATCAGATGCGATTGACTTTGTGAATGAATATGCTCCAGAACATCTTATCATCAACACAAAAAATTGTGATGTTTTGGCAGAAAAAATAATGAATGCGGGTTCAGTTTTCCTCGGGCAATACACGGCTGAGTCTGCAGGAGATTATGCTTCAGGCACAAATCATACACTACCCACCAGCGGTCATGCAAAAGCTTATGCGGGTGTGTCGCTGGATAGCTTTACAAAAAATATAACCTTTCAGAAGATCACTGAAGATGGATTAAAAACATTAGGGCCTGTCATTGAAAAAATGGCAGAAGCTGAACAACTTATTGCGCATAAGGAATCGATACGTATTCGTTTAAAATCATTGGAATGAAAAAGTTTGATATCAACTCGTTTGCGAGAGAAAATATAAGAAAGCTAAAACCGTACTCATCAGCACGTGATGAATTTCAGGGAGAGGCCTCAGTCTACCTGGACGCGAATGAAAATCCATTTAATTCCGCCTACAACCGGTATCCCGACCCGCATCAGAAAAAAGTAAAAGATGCCATTTCGCATATCAAAGGTATCCAGCCGGAACAACTCTTCCTGGGGAACGGAAGTGATGAAGCCATCGACTTACTGATACGCGCCTTTTGTTGTCCTGGAAAAGACAACGTGGTCATTCCACAGCCGACATACGGAATGTATTCGGTGAGTGCGGATATCAATGATGTTGAGATCAGGACATGTTCGCTGACGAAGGACTTTGACATTGACATTGAGGCATTACAACAAACCTGGAATGATAACTCCCGGCTTTTGTTTTTGTGTAGTCCAAATAATCCTTCAGGGAATGTCTTGTCGGAACAAAAAGTTCGTACTGTCCTGGAGAAGTTTAAAGGTATAGTGATTATCGATGAAGCATACATCGACTTTACAAATTCAAAAGGATATTCAGCCTGGCTAAATGAATTCAAGAACCTGGCTATTTTGCAAACCCTTTCCAAGGCATGGGGTCTGGCCGGAATTCGCCTCGGAATGTGCATTGCTAATACCGATCTCATTGCTATTCTTGACAAGATTAAGCCACCCTACAACATCAACACCATGACGCAGGAAGTGGCACTCCAGGCGCTTGAAAATCGATCACGGAAAGAAACGTGGGTAAAAGAAATTATTGAAGAGCGTGAGTTCCTCAAGGAAAGATTGGCAAAACTGAATGCAGCTTTGCAGGTCTATCCATCCGATGCCAACTTTTTATTGGTGAAGGTCACTCATGCAAAAGAAATATATCAAGACCTTGTTAAAAAAGGAATTATTGTACGTGATCGATCGAATGTGATGTTGTGTGATGAATGCATTCGCATTACTGTTGGTGCAAAAGAAGAAAACAGAATATTAATTGAAGCGCTGGAAAAGCTATGAAGAAACTACTATTTATAGACCGTGATGGTACACTGATCATTGAGCCAGAAACAGATCCTCAGATCGACAGCCTCGACGAGTTGGAGTTCTACCCCGGTGTATTCACCTGGCTTGGGAAAATAGCGAGAGAAAAAGATTTTCAATTTTCGATGGTGACGAATCAGGATGGTTTAGGCAGTCCGAGTTTTCCGGAAGAAACATTCTGGCCAGTTCAGAATATGGTGATCAAATCTTTTTCAAATGAAGGAATAACATTTGATGGCATACACATTGACGGATCACTGCCTGCTGAAAACAAGCCAACACGGAAACCAGGCATTGGCATGCTCAGTGAATATTTCACGCCGGGATACGATTTGAAAAATTCCTTCGTCATCGGGGATCGAATTACAGATATCCAACTCGCTAAAAATTTAGGCGCCAAAGGGATTTTACTGACCACAAAAATCACAATGAGTCAGCTGAAGGAGATTGGGTTGACTGAAAGCTGTGCCTTGATTACAAATTCGTGGGAGGATATTTATAATTTTCTCATAAAACCTCCCAGAATCGTTCATGTATCCCGTCATACAAAAGAAACACAAATCGAAATTGATCTTGATCTTGATGGAACCGGGAGAACAAACATAAAAACGGGTCTTGGTTTTTATGATCACATGCTGGATCAGCTTGGCCGTCACGGATTGTTGGATCTTACCATTGATGTGAAAGGTGATCTTCATATTGATGAACACCACACGATTGAAGATACCGCGTTGGCGTTGGGAGAAGCTTTCTTAAAAGCACTCGCCGATAAACGCGGTATTGAACGCTATGGATTTTGCCTGCCTATGGATGATTGTCTGGCGCAGGTAGCTATCGATTTTGGAGGAAGACCCTGGTTAGTTTGGGAAGCTGAATTTAAACGTGAAAAGATCGGAGAAATGCCAACCGAAATGTTCTACCATTTCTTCAAGTCATTCTCCGATACGGCAAAGTGTAATCTGAATATCAAGGCAGAAGGTCAAAATGAACATCACAAAATTGAATCCATTTTTAAGGCATTTGCCAAAACTATCAAGATGGCAGTGAAACGGGAAGGGAATCAATTACCCACAACAAAAGGAACTTTGTAACATGAAGATCGCCGTTATAAAATACAACGCCGGTAATATACGATCCGTGGCTTTTGCATTGGAAAGATTGAATCTGGATTTTTCCATTACCGATGTTCCGGAAGAAATCCTTTCTGCTGATAAAGTCATTTTCCCAGGCGTGGGTGAAGCCAGTACAACCATGGCCTATTTAAAAGACAAAAAACTTGATCAGCTCATTGTTGGATTGAAACAGCCCGTGCTTGGTATTTGCCTGGGCATGCAACTGATGTGTAAGCATTCGGAAGAGAATAATACTGCCTGCCTGGGTATATTTGATGAGCAGGTAAAGCAATTTCAACCTACACTAAAAATGAAAGTGCCTCACATGGGATGGAATTCGCTTACTTTAAAAAACAGTTGGATTGACGCAACCCTTGAAAATCAATACGTGTATTTTGTACATAGCTTTTACGTTCCTGTTGGTGAGCATACTTCTGCAGTTACGGAATATATTACCCCTTTTAGTTCAGCAATGCACAAGAAGAATTTCTATGCGGTTCAGTTTCATCCAGAAAAATCCGCCACGGTAGGTGAGAAAATTTTGCAAAGTTTCCTTAAACAATAATCCTGTGAGAATCATTCCGGCAATCGACATCATCAATGGCAAATGCGTAAGGCTTACCCAAGGAGATTATGGGCAAATGAAAATTTACAATGATGATCCTGTAAAGGTCGCTCTCAGTTTTCAGGATGCAGACCTGGAATATCTTCACCTGGTTGATTTGGACGGAGCCCAGAAAGGCAAAGTTGTAAACTGGGAAGCCATTGAAGAAATTCAGGAAAAAACAGCACTAAGTGTTGACTTTGGCGGCGGGGTAAAAACCGAAGAAGAAGTAGAACGTCTTCTTGGGCTAGGTATTCACCAGATCAATGTTGGCAGCCTGGCCGTAAAACAACCTGAAGTGTTTATCGGATGGATGAAGCAATATGGTGCTGATAATTTCATACTGAGTGTTGATGTAAAGGATGAAGATGTGCTCATCAATGGGTGGATGGAGTCAACGGGCCTGAGGTTATATGACCTTGTGGATAAATTCAAAAAGGAAGGACTAGAATATTTTACATGTACCGACATTCGTACCGATGGGATGTTGGAAGGACCAAACCTGACACTTTATAAAAAGTTAAAAAACCGATTTCCTGAAATGAAAATTACGGCGAGTGGTGGAGTAAGCTCCATGGACGATTTGAGAGAACTCAATTATCTCAAACTCCACGGCGCTATTGTGGGTAAAGCCATTTATGAAGGCAGGATAAATTTAAAGGATTTAAGATTTTAGATTATAACTGCCGACGAATTAAAAACGAAAACAAAAACATTTGCGATTGACATCGCTAAACTATACTGCAAGAAAGAAAAATCGATGAAATCGTAAATCTAAAATCGTAAATCTCAAATTATCTGTGTTAACAAAAAGAATCATACCCTGCCTGGATATCAAAGACGGACGAACTGTTAAAGGTGTCAATTTTATCGATTTACGAGATGCTGGTGATGCTGTTGAACTCGGTGCTGCATACGCTGAACAAGGTGCTGACGAATTGGTTTTCCTGGACATCACCGCTACCAATGAAAAGCGGAAGACATTTGCCGAATTGGTGAAACGAATCGCTGCTCATGTGAATATTCCCTTTACTGTGGGTGGTGGCATTAGTTCAGTTGAAGACGTTGCGCCATTGCTTGAAGCAGGTGCTGACAAGGTGAGCATTAATTCTGCCGCGGTTAAAAATCCTGACCTCATTGAGCAACTTGCAAAAACATTCGGTTCACAATTTGTTGTATTGGCTATCGATGCCAAAAAGATCGTAAATCAATGGACTGTTCATACACATGGCGGAAAGAATGCCACTGATAAAAAACTTTTCTCCTGGGCCAAAGAGGGGCAGGAACGCGGCGCAGGCGAAATACTATTTACCAGCATGGATCATGACGGAACTAAGAATGGGTTCGCCGTTGACCCCCTTCATAAACTGAATGAACTGCTGAGCATTCCTGTTATTGCATCCGGAGGGGCCGGCACGATGGCACATTTCGATGAAGTATTCCGATTGGGCAATGCTGACGCTGCTTTGGCTGCGAGCATATTTCATTTCGGTGAGATAAAGTTGCCGGATTTAAAGGCACATTTAAAACAAAACGGATTAGAAATTAGAATTTAAGTTATGATAGAAATTTCCAAACTTCAATTTGATAAGCTGAATGGCCTCGTGCCGTGTGTGGTTCAGGATTCAAAGACGGATAAAGTCTTAATGCTTGGCTTTATGAATCCTGAGGCATTGCAGAAAACCATTGCTGAGAAAAGAGTCACTTTTTTCAGTCGTTCAAAACAGCGGCTTTGGACAAAAGGCGAAACTTCAGGCAACTTTCTTGAACTTGTTGACATCATTCAGGATTGCGATCGTGATACATTGCTCATCAAAGTAAATCCAAAAGGGCCCTCCTGTCATACCGGAGCAGATACCTGTTTCAATGAAATCAATGATACATTTTCAATTTTAACCCTGGAGAACATTATTACCGATCGAAAAGCAAATCCAAAAAAAGGATCATACACCAACAGTCTTTTTGACTCGGGGATCAACAAAGTAGCTCAAAAAGTTGGGGAAGAGGCTGTCGAGTTGGTCATCGAATCCAAAGACAACAATAAAGAACTTTTCTTGAATGAGGCAGCTGACCTGATGTTTCACTACCTCGTTTTACTTAAGGCAAAAAACTATTCTCTAAAGGATGTTACAGAAGTGCTGAAAAAAAGACACGCCGGAAAATAGAAACAGTCCTATCGCTTCGTTATCTCTTTATTATTTTCCTTCGGGTAAATCTTAATGTACGAAAGGGTATAGGTGATCAGCTTACGTCCGTCCATTTCTGAATGCACTCCCTCCAGTATGTCCGGATGTATCTGCATCATCGAAAATGTAAACCCCGATTCTCCAGGCTCATAATGCTTGTAAATTAAGCCCTCCCCCTCCGCGAGCGCATTCACTTCCCCAACAATAGGATACTTCAAGGCGTTGCGTGAATTTAATGATACTTCAATGTATTCGCGATTAGTACCAGGCCAGTCCTTGAGCAAAGCAATCCGTGCGTAATTATCTTTTCGTTCAACAATTTTCACCTTTTCCCTGCCGGTCAAAAAACCTTTTGTAGTCTTTTTTATTACGCAAGAGACGGAATAAATCCCTTCCGTTGGATTCATCGGACCTGAATCTTTTCCAAAATAACGCCTCATCATCCCTTCAAAATCAATCTCCTCAAAAGGGGAAGATTTTGTGCGGGATTTAGTTTTTGCGATTTGTTGCGCCTGAAGCAAATTACAAATGAACAGCGCGAGCAAGAAAGCGACAAGCCTTTTCATATCCGGTGATTTTTATTGTTCATTATACCCTCGATAATCCCCTCCGCCTCTGCCGTTTTAAATTTAACGAAAACTAACGACTCGTTGTTCTGATTTTATATTCTAAAATACAATATCCTCATAAACACCCTTTGAGCACGTACGGCATGATAATCTGCCACGAAGTGCCGAAGGTTTAAACAACGATTTTCCCATTAACATACGCACACACTCCTGAATACCCTCTGTAATGCTGGGGTGAGGGTGAACACATTCTGCAAGCTCCTCAACGCCCTTATCCATGGAAATCAATACCGCCACCGCCTGAATCGCGCTGGACGCCTGGTTGCCCACTACTTTCATCCCTAGAATTTTCATTGCTGCATCATTCGTCACTAAGAGTTTAATGAATCCCTGCGTATTTCGTTTTGCGATCGCTCTTGGAATGGTGCTGTATTCCAGTGATACTACTTTATAATCAATTCCCTTTTCTTTTGCCTGGATTTCGTTGAGCCCAACACTTGCAACTTCCGGACTCAAAAACATGATGGTACTGATGTTTTCGTAAACGAGTTTGCGATCGGGCTTACCAAAAATTCGCTCCACGGCATAGCGACCTTCCAACTCACCAACATTCACCAGCGAAATATCTGCGGTAAGATCACCTATCGCATAAATATTGGAAATATTCGTCTGGGTATCATTATTTTCAATCCCGCGTTTGTTCATCTGAATGCCCACTTTATCTTCCCACAAATCTTCAATGTTGGCCACACGCCCCACGGATACCAGAGCCTTCTCAACATTAAAAGTCTCGCGACTTCCATCGGTGTATTCCAATTCATATTCCACACGACTGTTAACGATTTTCATATTCAGAAGCCTGGAGTTGCGATGAATCAACACACCATTATTTTCCATGTTGCGCTCGATGATCTTTACAACATCCTCATCTTCGAAGGGAAGAATCCGGTCGCCCTTGTCAATCAAATGCACTTTGGTTTTGCCAAAGCCACTAAAAATAGTGGCATATTCACAACCGATAACCCCTGCTCCCACAATCACCATACTCTCGGGAAAGTCGGTCATGTTTTCAATCCCCTCGCTGGTCATCACCAGGTTTTCATCAATAGGAAGTTCAGGCAGATAGCGTGGCCTGCTCCCAGTGGCCAAAATAATGTAATCGGTTTGTACGATGTCTTTCTGTGCTCCTGTCCTGATCTCAACCTCATGCGTACTTAACAAACGGGCTTCACCAATTCTAAACTCGAGTAAATTGGAGTAGGAAGAATGAGCTAACTGTGCCATATGTTCCTCCAGCATGTTCTTTCTTTCCAAGACAGCCTTGCGAACTTCACCTTGTATCTCCGTAAAACTGATGGAGGGGATTTCAATGTTGTAGCGTTTTAAACTCTTTCGAAATGCCGATGCTTCCCTCGAAAGTTCCCACCATGTCTTTGAGGAAAGCGCGCCGTTCGTCACGCCTGCCCCACCTACATTGTTCTTCTCAATCAATAAGACCTTTTTTTTAAAGTCGAGCGCACGCATCGCCGCTGCATACCCGGAAGGGCCTGCACCAATAATTACCAAATCGTATTTCACCATAGTAGATAAAGCCTTAGTTGCTAAATTATATATTTTAAGCGAAAGTTTAGAAGTGCATTGAGAATTGACTCTCTTTAAATGATTAGTTTTACCATGCATTTACTTTGAAAATGGATCAGCTCAGAGAATGGGATAAGCAACTTTTTATTTTTTTGAACAGCTATCACGCCGATTGGCTTGACCCTGTTATGTACCAATTTACCAAAACATGGTTTTGGCTGCCCTTCTATATTCTTCTTCTTATCTTCATCATCAAAAACTATAAGAAAGAGTCTTGGATGATTTTACTTGTCATCGCGCTCATGATTACCTTGTCGAATGAGCTTACTTCTACCGTCATGAAACCATATTTCAGTCGTTTAAGGCCTTCTCAGGATCCTTCACTGGAAGGTATTATTCATTTGGTCGATGGAGCAAAGGGAGGCCTCTATGGATTTGCATCGAGTCATGCTTCGAATACATTTGCTACCGCCACGTTTTTATGGTTGCTATTCAGGAAGCGATATTCATGGATAGCAGGGTTATTTGTATGGGCCATTGTGATGACCTACACAAGAATATATTTAGGGTTTCACTATCCCGGAGACATTCTGGTAGGTGGAGCGATTGGGATATTCACCGCCTGGGCAAGTTTTAAATTCTATGAGTGGCTTAGGGTCAAAATGGAGAAACGACAATCACATTCCGTTTGAAGTACTCTTCAATATTCTTTGTACATACTTGCCAATAACATCGAATTCAAGGTTTACGGTATCACCCTCCTTTAATCTGCCAAAGGTGGTATGCTCAAAGGTATACGGAATGATCGCTACGGTAAAACGATTCTCTCTTGAATTGAAGCACGTCAGACTTACTCCATTCACGCAGATAGATCCCTTCTCTACAGTAATGTTTCCAGGCTCTGAATCATACTCAACATCAAATAACCAGCTCCCATTTTTCTCAAGTATCGAAATGATACGTCCTGTTTGATCAACATGACCCTGTACAACATGGCCATCAAATCTCCCGTTCGCAATCATGCAACGTTCCAGGTTCACGTTATCTCCCGCCACGATAAAACCCAGGTTTGATTTTTTCAATGTCTCATCAATTGCCGTAACCCAATGACCGTCGTTTTCAATGCGGGTCACCGTGAGGCATACGCCATCATGAGAGATGCTCTGATCAATTTTTAGCTCACCACTGATTGTACTTTCAACGAAAAGATGAAGGTTTGTTCCTTCTCTTTTTAACTGTGTGATGATGCCAACTGTTTCAATAATTCCCGTAAACATGAGTGCAAGGTATCAGTATTTTGACTTCTTTTAAATCGAACGGTTCTGTAGATTTAACGATTAATTAATTCACATGGATTTTGGCCTTGTTTCACCCGAAGAGCTTGACGCTGTCAACTTCAAGCTGCCACCCGATCATCCCGGAACAACCGCTGTTTTAAAAAAGCATGCCTCAAAGCAAAACGTCATCCGTATGGGTTGCGCCAAATGGGGTCGCAAGGATTGGGTTGGTAAGATCTATCCTCCCAAAACCAAAGAGGCAGACTTTCTTGTACATTATGCAAAGCATTTTAAGTGTATTGAGCTAAACGCTACATTTTATAAACTTCCTACCATTGCTCAGATTAAAACCTGGAAAAGTAAAGTAGGTAATGATTTTAAATTCGCTCCCAAGTTCAGTCAGGTTATTAGTCACATCAAAAGACTGAAAGATCCTCAGGAGGTAACGAACAGTTTTTTTGAAAGCGTGACAGCGTTTGAGGATAACCTCGGACCTATCTTCCTTCAATTGCCACCAAACTTTCCTCCGAAAAATTTTGAAGTTCTGGAAGCCTATCTAAAATCTCTGCCTTCTGATCTTGATGTGTTTGTAGAGTTACGCCACCCCCTTTGGTTTGAAGACAAAGAAACGTTTGACAGAATGACCGACGTTTTTGAAAAGTATAAAAAAGGATCCATCATTACGGATGCATCCGGTCGTAGAGATTGCGTACACATGCGACTTACCACGTCCGAAGCGTTCCTACGGTTTGTTGGTAATGGTCTACATCCCACCGATTACACGCGCGTGGACGATTGGGTAACCCGAATCAAAAGTTGGCTTGATCAGGGAATCAATTCGATCTATTTTTTTATGCACCAGCATGAAGAAATTCATTCACCTGAGTTAAGTAAATATGTAATTCAGCAACTCAACAAAAAATGCGGCACATCAATTCCAGAACTGGTTTTCCTGGAGTAAGAAAAAGTAACAAATTATGCTGGCCCCTTGCGCTAAGGACGTAGTGACTCTAAATTCTGAATCTTCTTAACTCTCATGTAAAACTTTAAATACTAACACCCATTAGGCACCAAATTGATTTAGAATCAAAAACACCGTAAAAATGTTTGACGGTGCTCCAAATTGTTGTCGTATTTTCGGGCCGTTAAAAATCTATGACACCATCATACTCTCAATACCCGATTCATCTTACCAATACATTCAGCGGGAAAAAGGAACTGTTTGAATCCATCATTCCCGGTCATGTGGGCATGTACGTGTGTGGACCCACGGTTTACAGTGATGTGCACCTGGGTAATGTTCGAACCTTTCTTTCTTTCGATACCATATCGCGCTATCTGCGATTTCTGGGATACAAGGTGCGGTATGTCAGAAACATTACCGACGTAGGGCATTTGGAGAACGATGCCGATGAAGGTGAGGACAAAATAGCCAAGAAGGCCAGGCTTGAAGCGTTAGAGCCTATGGAGATCGTAAAAAACTATACGGAAGGTTTTCACGAGGTGATGCGACAATTCAATATCCTTCCTCCCAGCATTGAACCATCGGCAACGGCTCACATCATTGAGCAAATTGAAATCACAAAACGATTGCTCGCCAAAGGACTGGCCTATGAAGTCAACGGTTCGGTCTATTTTGACGTCCTCAAGTATAATGAACATCATCATTATGGAGCTCTCTCAGGTAGAGTAATCGAGGACCTGATGGAAAGCGGACGTCAACTTGACAGCCAGGATGAAAAGCGAAATAAGATTGACTTTGCACTTTGGAAAAAGGCATCGCCACATCATATTATGCGTTGGCCATCTCCATGGAGCGATGGATTCCCCGGATGGCATATTGAGTGCACGGTAATGAGCACAAAATACCTGGGCGAAACTTTTGACATTCACGGAGGAGGAATGGATTTAAAATTTCCTCATCACGAATGTGAAATCGCGCAAGCCATTGGGGCAAATGGAAAAGATCCTGTGCGATACTGGATTCATTCTAACTTGCTTACAGTAAACGGACAAAAAATGAGCAAGTCATTAGGCAACTCATTTTTACCTCGAGAATTATTCTCAGGCAATCATCCGCTACTCGAAAAAGGATACAGCCCACTCACGGTGCGGTTCTTTATGCTGCAGTCACACTATTCGAGTACGCTTGATTTTTCAACCGAAGCATTGAACGCTGCTGAAAAAGGATTTAAAAAATTACTGAACGCGTTAACAGTAATAAAAAAAATTGAACACACCGCATCGAAAACAATCGATGAAAAGATTGTTAACGAGCTCGATCGACTCATTGAGGAATGTTACCTCACCATGAGCGATGACTTCAACACAGCCAAGACCCTTGCCGTTCTCTTTGAAATGAGTTCACGCATCAATGATATAAAAGCTGGAAATTTACCATTGAGCAAATTATCGCCGGAAAGTTTCAATCGTTTCAAAGAGGCGTATATTGGATTTATGGAAAATGTACTGGGATTGCACGAGGAGAAGGAACACAACGATGATCTGCTCAAGGGAACGATTCTTATCCTTATTGAGTTAAGGAAAAAAGCCCGCCTCGACAAAAACTTTGCACTATCGGATAAAATTCGCGATGACCTCAAAGGACTCGGTGTAAATCTGATGGATGGAAAGGATGGAGAAATGACATATGGCATCGACTAGCGTAGTAAAAAAAATCTTTACAGTACCTATACGGTTATATCAGGTGAGTCTTTCGCCGCTCTTAGGGGCACATTGCCGCCACACACCCTCTTGTTCGCAGTATGCGATTGAAGCCATTGAAGAATGGGGAGCCTTAAAAGGAATGTGGCTCGGGGCAAAACGAATCGCTCGCTGTAATCCATGGGGAACGAGTGGCTATGACCCGGTCCCAAAAAAAACAACCTGAAAACATGAATCTACGTTTCACAGGTATTCCTATCTTTGACTACCGAAAATAAATTTCTCTGTCGTGAGTTTGCGTCTTAACCTTTTATATGCATTGATATTTTGCTCTTCGCTCCCGGTATGGGCGCAGCAATCAGAAATGGAACGTATCAAAGCACTTGAAGCGGAGAGAAGCTCAGCACAGAAATTTTCGTTAGACCGAAAACTCGATTCCGCAGTTCTTTTCATCGATCAGGGGCAGCATGAACTGGCTGACCAAAAACTCAAGGAGATTTTGCGAAGCACCAAAAGTGTAGGATCTGACCTCACGTTCTATTTCGGAAAAAATTCATATTTCCTGGGCAACTATAAGCAAAGTATTGACTGGCTGAACAAATACATCCAGCTTAAAGGAACAACCGGGCAATTTTCAAAAGAAGCGGAAGACTGGTTGCATAAATCCGAAGTTGCATTGTTACAACAAAAGCAGGTGCAATCCGAGGCTGCTACCACCGTTTTCTCCACCGATTTTGATATTGATTGCGGACCAACAGGCAAAGTTTCATGTCCGGTCTGCCGGGGCACTACCGTCTTAATTAAGCGAGGCTATTTGGGAGAAACCTTCTCTACCTGTCCATATTGTTCAAAGAATGGATATCTCACCTGTGAAGACTATAATAAGTTAATACGCGGCCAACTAAAGGCTTCTGTGAAATAGCCATAACGGAGCTGTTTTTGTACCTATTCAAATTGTGGTTATTTTTGTGGTCCAATCATGGCCTTACACAATAAAATCGATAACCGCCTCCTGAAAGAACGGCTCAAAACCACTCAAGAGCCGCGCACAACGTTGTCTTTTTATAAATACCATCAACTCGAAGATCCAAAAGCATTTCGCGACATTCTTTACCTCGAGCTTGATAAACTCGCTGTCTGGGGTAGAATTTATGTGGCTTCTGAAGGAATTAATGCTCAGATCAGCGTTCCCACATTATCCTTCGATGCGTTCAGGACCTACCTGGACAGCATCCCCTTTTTGAAAGGCGTACGATTGAATATTGCTGCTGAAGACAACGGGAAATCTTTTTTTAAACTTAAGATCCAGGTAAAAAGCAAAATCGTAGCAGACGGGCTAAACGATACAGCCTTCGATGTAACAAACAGCGGCCCTCACCTGAACGCCTCAGAATTCAATTCGCTGGCAGATGATCCTAAGACTATCATTGTTGACATGCGTAATCACTACGAGAGCGAGGTTGGCCGGTTCAAAAATGCTATCTGTCCTGATGTCGATACATTCCGCGAAGAACTTCAGGTAGTTGAAAAATTACTGGAAGAGAATAAAGACAATAATTTACTGATGTATTGCACCGGAGGGATTCGTTGTGAAAAGGCCAGTGCATGGATGAAGTACAAAGGATTTAAAAATGTATTTCAGCTCAACGGAGGCATTATCGAATACGCACGACAAGTAAAAGAACAGGGCCTTGAAAACAAGTTCGTAGGTAAAAACTTTGTATTTGATGAACGTCTCGGTGAACGCATATCCGACGAGATTATTAGCGTGTGTCATCAGTGTGGCAAACCTTGCGATACACATACCAATTGTAAAAATGAGGCTTGCCATTTGCTTTTCCTTCAATGCAGCGAGTGCGTTGAAACGTTGAACGGGTGCTGTTCAGAAGCCTGCAAAGAAATTCTTTTGTTGCCTGCTGAAGCACAAAAAGAATTACGGAAGGGTATTAACAAAGGCCGACAAGTATTTAAAAAAGGGCGGTCCGAAAATATCAGATTCAAAGTTCAAAATAAGTAAGCTTGTCTATCATCAATTCAAAATTTTGAATTTCGAATTTTAAATTTTTTATCATGATTATCCGGATCGGTATTATTAATGTTTCGGATCGCGCAAGCAAAGGCATCTACGAAGACATTCCCGGCAAAGAGATCGTCGCCACGTTAAAGGCATTTATTAAAAATGATTGGGAACCGGAATATGCTGTTATCCCAGACGAACAGTGTCTCATTGAAAAAACCATGATCGACATGGCCGATCAAAAAGGATGTTGCCTTATCGTGACGTCCGGAGGTACCGGCCCGGCCGTACGGGATGTTACACCCGAAGCAACGGAAGCGGTTTGCACCAAAATGCTACCCGGATTTGGTGAACTCATGCGGACAACAAGCCTGGCCTTCGTACCTACAGCAATTTTGTCGCGTCAGACAGCAGGAATAAGAAATCAAACTTTAATTGTAAATTTACCGGGGAAGCCAAAAGCCATCAGGCAATGCCTTGATGCCGTTTTTCCGGCTATTCCGTATTGCATCGATTTATTGGGGGGTCCTTACATTGAGGGAAATGAGGCAGTGATCAAGATTTTCAGACCAGCACAGGGTTGAATTGTTGAACTAAAATGAAGGTGAATGGCGAGAATTAAGTACTACTACGACACAGAAACATGTAAGTACGAGCGTATAAAAACGTCTACCAGTGACATTGTTCTGAATACGCTTGGAATTTTTTCACTCACCCTCGCCATGGCGGTAGGGTTACTCTTTCTTTACAGCAGCTATTTTGAATCTCCCAAGGAAGTCATCTTAAGAAACGAGGTGAAAGAAATGGAATTCTATTATGATAACCTTCAGGTTGAAGTGAAACGCCTTGAAGAAATTCTGAATAGCATGGAGTATCGGGATGACAATATTTATCGCGCCGTGCTGGGTTCTGAACCAATAGAAAAATCAATTCGTGAAGCGGGTGTGGGTGGTTCTGATCGCTATGATGACATCAAAAATCAGGACATTATTCATGAAGATTTGATCATAAAACTTCACGAAAGTGTCGATAAATTACGCAGGCAGGTTTACATCGAATCCAAATCTCAGGATGAAGTGGTTCAACTCGCAGAAAAAAAAGAAAAACTTTTTGCAGCAATACCCGCCATTCAACCAGTAGCCAATAAAGAATTGATTGCACTTGCTTCCGGATTCGGATTGCGGATTCACCCCGTTTATAAAGTGAAGAAAATGCACACAGGAATTGATTTCGCTGCAGCGATAGGCACCCCAATTCATGCTACAGCCGATGGCGTAATTGTCGTTGAGCAAGTCAGCTTTAGTGGATATGGAAAAATGATTGAAATCGATCATGGCTTTGGCTACCACTCACGTTACGCACACATGCATGACTTTGCCGTACGTAAGGGCCAACACGTCAAACGCGGTGAATTAATTGGATATGTGGGTGACACAGGTCTTTCAACAGCACCTCACTTGCACTATGAGGTGATGATCAACGGGCAGCATGTCAATCCGGTCCACTATTTCTTTAATGACCTCAATGCCGCTGAGTACGAAAAAATTGTTGAATTGTCTTCGATCGAAAATCAAGCCCTGGGCATGTAATGGATCAATGCTTGATGATGAAATTGAATAGCCTGATTGATTCGGGCTTTTTTTATTTATGATACACGCATCTTTGACAATGGCTTAGCCAGGCCTATATTCGTAAGGATTATGAAAATAAAAATCACCCTGCTGACGTGCACATTTTCTATCCTTGTGGCCCTTCCTTGTTTTTCACAAGGGTGCAGCGACGCAGGGTTCTGCACGATGGGAGCTATGAAACCTGATCAGCCTTACAATAAAAAAATAGCGTTGAAGCTTCACTCCATCGAAATGAATTTCTATCGGGGAAGCACTACTCTAACGCCCGTCATTTACGTGGCAACCGCTGATCTGAATTTCAGTCTTAATACTAAAAATTCAATTCAGGTTAAACTTCCCTATCAGGCTGTAACCGGCCGGCTCGATGACACTTCAGGCATCGGCGACATATCCTTGTGCTACACCCGAAACCTTTTTACCTCGGACCAGTTTGACCTGAATTTGTCAGTTGGAGGTAAAGTACCGACCAATCACTCTGATAAAGTTTCCGATGACGGTTTCCCTCTCCCGATGTACTATCAAACCAGTTTAGGAACCTATGACTTCATTACAGGACTTTCATTGATCAATAGAAAATGGCTTTTCGCTACCGGGATTCAAATTCCTTTGAACAGAAACGGGAATCAGTTTTTATGGGAGAGTTGGAAGGATAGCGATGAAGACCAGTCTTATATTCACGAGTACAATCAGGCAAAGGAACTAAAACGGGGAACCGATATTATGGTGCGTGTTGAACGTAACTTCAGGCTGTCCCGATTTAATTTTGGAATTGGAGCACTTCCTATCTACCGCATCACGAACGATGAAATTACCGGACCTGCCGGCAATCGTGTAAAACCTATAGGGGCAAAAGGCCTTGCCTTATCGGCAATCGCGACGGGAGGTTATAGTTTCAATACCCGATCAGGAATAAAGGTACTCATCGGAAGAAAAATTCTTCAGCGTGACACAAACCCTGATGGATTGACGCGCCATTTTGTTTCAACGTTTACCTATTACTTCCGTTTTAAGGCATGAAACAATTATCCTTAGGCCTTTTCCTTTTCTGTGCCTTGTTTGCCTCTGCTCAGGTAAATGAATCCTTAAGTCAGATCGATCAGCTCATTAATGATTCACAATATGAGGATGCTCATTCAAAACTGGATCGTGATCTGGCAGCCACACGTGACGACAATTCAATCCTGCTTCTTCAGAATAAAAAAGCCGAACTATTCATCCTGCAGGGAAACCTTGATGAAGCAGAACGTTTGGTGAAACAATTAAAAGAAAGATCAATCACTAGTTCATTTTTAAAAGCAATCACCTTAGCCAACTCTGGATTTCTTTACCTGAATAAGGGAAGATCGGATGTAGCCCTTGAACAACTTCAGGAAGCGCTGACCTTATTTCAGCAATCCGGCAATGGCGAAACCAAGGAAGCAGCACAATGCCTCTCCTATCTTGGTTCTGCCTACATCGCCACAGGAAAGTACAATCAGGCCAAAGACAATGAGCTCAGAGCTCTTCAAATCAGGCAAAAACTTTTTGGGGAAATGAGTGAAGCGGTGGCTGCGTCCTACAACGATTTGGGGTTGACGTACGCCACTACCGATAACGACAAGGCATTGGAGTATTATGACAAAGCCCTTCCTGTCTACGAGCAAATGCATGGCAAGAATCATCCTAAAATTGCCATTGCCAATACAAACATGGGTGTGGCGTATCGCGGTCTGGAATTATACGGCGATGCTATCGTCAACTTTGAGGCAGCCATAGCAATATGGAAAAAAATATATCCCAACGGTCATCCCAATGAGGCCTTTGTATTATCTGCATTGGGAGAGACTTACGTGAAGATGGGAGAATCGGTTACCGCTGAAACGTATTTCAGAAAAGCGTTGGCTTTGTATAAAAAATCATATGGTAACAAACATCCGGGTATTTCAGCCACATTGAATCAACTGGGTATTCTGAAACTAAAAGAGGAAAAGTATGACAGTGCACTGATCCACTTTCAAAACGCATTGATTTCAAATACGACGCGATTCACATCCGATCGCATCGAAACTAACCCGAAGGCGGATCAGTTTTATAATGGTAATGTGTTGCTGTATTCCATGCGGTTGAAAGCGCAGGCGCTGGAAAGCCGGTACCACGGTGAGACATTGAAACTATCCGATCTGAAAGTAGCACTTTCAACACTTCATTCGTGCGATACACTCATTGACATCCTGCGACAACAAAGTCAAAATGAAAACGACAAATTAGCGCTGAGTTCCTTAGCCAGCGATGTGTATGAAGATGGAGTTCGTATCGCTGCTTCCGTAAGTACCATGACGATTGATTACAACACCTATCGTCTTGAAGCGTTTTATTTCATAGAGAAAAGTAAATCCGCAGTTTTACAAGAAGCGATTGCGGAAGCCGATGCCAAATCTTTTTCAGGAATTCCATCGAACCTTCTGGAAGAAGAAAAAAACATCAAATCTGCGATAGCCCTACTGGTGAGGCAGCTTGCCGAAAAACCCTCTGAAGAACAGGAACAAAAATTAAGGACTGCCTTATTCACCGAGAACGCTGCTTACGTAAGCTTTACTAAAAAACTGGAACAGGACTATCCGGAATACTTTAATCTTAAATTCAACCAGCTGGCCCCTTCTGTAGCCGGCCTCCAAAAAATACTGGACAACAGAACCGCAGTGATAAGCTATTTCATTGCAGAACAAAGCAAACGCATTTACATGTTCATCATCACCAAGAAAAGATTTCAATTGAAAGACTTCACTTTACCCGAAGATTTTGAAAGAAATATAAAGGGGTTTACCAACAGCATTCTTTACAACGACATTGTTTTGCAAACCACTACTGGAAAAGCATTGTACAAATTGTTAATTCCCCGATTACCTTCAGCGATTCATGACCTTGTGATCATTCCGTCAGGAAGACTCGGAACTTTACCCTTCGAAGCTCTGACAAAAAAAACAGCTGCATCCTATTCAGACCTGTCATTTCTGATCGAGAAGTTTGCCATCAGTTATGAATTTTCGTCAGGGCTTCTCATTCAAAAAGCAAAAGCAATACCTAGTAACAACACAGCGGCAACCAGTATCTTCCTGTGTGCCCCCGTCAACTTTCCAGACAACGTGGCACTGAATGAATTACCCGGCACTGTTTCGGAAGTAAATACGATCTCCAATTTATTTGCAGGAAGTAAAAAATCAGTAGCATTGTTTAAGGATGCCAATGAAAGTCTTGTTAAATCCAATGCCTTATCGTCTTATACCTATTTGCATTTTGCTACGCATGGCATTGTGGATGAAGAAGACCCCGAGCTCTCTAAAATATTTTTAAACAGCGGCAATCAAGAAGACGGCAATTTGTTCTCTGGAGAAATTTATAACCTTGATCTGAATGCAGAGATGGTCGTGCTGTCGGCCTGTCAGACCGGTCTTGGAAAATTTTCCAAAGGTGAAGGTGTTATCGGACTTTCAAGGGCCTTAATTTATGCAGGGGCAAAAAATATCATCGTATCCTTCTGGAGCGTTGCTGATCAATCAACCGCCGAACTCATGGTGGACTTCTATAAAAGTTTGCTTCAGAAAAAAGATCAGAATTACAGAGAAGCATTACAACAAGCCAAGGTGAACATGATCAAACAAGGCACCTATTCTGCTCCGTACTACTGGGCGCCTTTTGTGATGATTGGATTTTGATAAGTCGGAAGTCCGAAGTCCGGAGACCGAAGTTAAAGCAACCCCGGACTTCCGTCTTCGGTCTTCCGACTAAACTCATTTCATCCTATATCGAAACCCTGCATAAATCATTCTTCCAAACACAGGTCCCCACACCATCGAACTATCAAAGTAAGGACCAAATGGATCGTTAGCTGCCACAATCGGATTATCCAATCTGAAATTTGCAATATTCTCAACACCTGCATATACGCTCCAAGTCGTTTTAAAATCTTTTGTCACTTGTGCATTCATTAGCATATAGCGTGGTGAATAGCCATTGAGTTGGTATGCTTCAGGATTGGTTTCCGTCATCGGCAATCGCTGCTTACCCAACCACTGAATGGTATAATCAAACTTCCAATTGCTCTTGGTAGCATAGGCCAAATTCACAAACGACCTGTCTCTTGGAATTAATGGGCGTTGCCTTCTTCCTCCCGCGTAATCTGTTTCAACATCAAGCCATCGATAAGCCAAACGCAAATCAAATCTTCTGAACAGTTGGTAGTCCAGTTGCGCCTGAACACTGTGTGAAAACGATTTTCCATTCAACGCATAAATGTTGACTTGCTGAGGGCTCTTGTCGTAATCCACAACAACTTGATTTTGAAAATTCGTAAAGAAGTAATCCAGACTTAATGTTCCAGGTCGATAGTCCAACGTAAAATCCTGGGTAAAATTCAAACCGTAATTCCACGCACGATCGGGCTTATACCCATACGCATTGGTGGTTTGCTGATTTTGAAAGACCAAAGCGCGTGAGGAAGCCAGGAAACCTGTATTTTCCATAATCACATTGGCAACGCGAATACCCCGCCCCATCGAAGCTCTTAGCATGGTATTCTCTGTGATGTTATACTTCGTATGCACACGGGGGATAAAGAAGGTCCCGAACAAATTGTGCTGATCAACGCGCACCGCAGCAATCAGCGAGAACTTTTTAAGATCATCATACGCGTATTCAAAAAAAGCTCCCGGCACTGCTTCCTTCCTTCCAAAATCAAGGACAGGATTTGATGTGTTAGCCTGACCCAACGTTTCTTCAACATCATCATATAAAAAACTTACCCCGGTTTTAAATTTATGAGATGTATTTCGAATGATGGATTGATAGATCAGGTTGGCATAGGCAGATTGTTCTCTACCATCATGGACATTGAAACCGTAATAGCTGTTGTATTCATGCCTTACTGCATTGACCTGCAATCCTACACTTTTATACGGCTGACTCGGAAATTGGTATCCCAGTTTTCCGGTAAACTCATACCGTTTTGTATTGATCTCCAACCCATATCGATTCGTTGTGAATTTATCATGCTCGGCATGATACCCCGTTTGCCCTCCCTCCTTCTGATCGTTCAGATAATTGAAAGATAATTGACTTAACCATCCGCTACCTGAATTGTAGACCCATCGATTGGTGAAGTTGACCTGTGAGCCCATAGGAAAATCCAGAAACGAATCCTTATTCTGATCCATCTCCATGGGCCGTGCACTTCCGTGTAGCAAAAACGTTGTGGCCCACTTCTTTCCGGTGTGCATCGTCGTAATCAGGTTCATTTCCGTACGCACTGCACTATTCACATAGCCATTCAAAAAAACTTTATCGCTCTCCTGAGGTTTCTTTAACTCCACATTAATTTGCCCGGCAATACTTTCATATCCATTGATTACGGAACCCACACCTTTTGTTACCTGGATGGAGTTGATCCACGAACCGGGAATGAATTGAATCCCCTGGCTTGAAGCAAGGCCACGTACACCCGGAATATTTTCCACGGTGATCATCGTATTCGGACCAGCAAGTCCCAGCATCTGAATTTGGCGCGTTCCCGTCAACGCATCGGTAAAGGCTACATCCACCGAAGGATTGGTTTCAAAACTCTCTGATAAATTACAACACGCAGCCTTGAACAACTCTTTCTCATCCATGACAACACGATTGATGCCGGAAGCATAGTCGATGCGCGATGTAGGCTTCCATCCTTGTACGGTTACTTCCTGCATCATCTGTTCGGGCTTCAGCTCAACTTTGATATTGGTCCTATCTCCAACATCAATCGTGTCCGTTTTGTAGCCAACAAAGCTGACAACGAGTTTGTCAACACCCTCAACACGGTCAATGAGAAAAGCACCATTGTCTTTGGTGGTTGCTCCTGTGCCAACGCCAAGCCATCGCACGGTTGCTCCAGGCAACGGACCTTCCACACCTTGCGGATTTGTTTCCATCACAACACCCAATAGTTTTTGAGCTGACAGATGCAGTGATCCCATGATCACCAGAAAGACGATCAGATATCCTTGTTTCATCACTCAAAAATTATTTGTGTGAGGAATCAACAGGCATATCATGATCGCGGTAGAGGCAGCAGTAAGGAAGTTCTGCATATACCTCGTCCTTTGCCTTTACCTTATCGGTATCATGCCCCACCGAAGCTATGAGTTGATGGATTTGCAATTCAGAAATCTTTGCGGGATTGTAAACTACATTCAGCACTTTCGTTTTTGTATCCCACGTTGATTTCTTAATCCCGTTGTGATCAAGTACCGTTTCAATGCGGTCCTTGCATTGTGTGCAATTTCCATACACGGTGAAGTCTGATTTTATAACTTTTGGCTGCTTTTGCGCAAACGTGATTCCTGAGATCAATAAAAAGGAGAGAAGAAATAATTTCGTTTTCATATTTATACATTTAAATCATTAGAATTTTTTTACAGAAATGATCCTGAAAAATCTCAATGACTTACGCGTATAAAACGAGGCTGCAGTTTAGTTTAAAGATGGGAACTGAAGGCGGGGGCGGCGAACTATCCGAAAAAAAAGTTTCTGTTTGTTGTTCGACTCTCCGAAATTGATCGATCGCTAAAACATTATTGACTACACCGATTTCAAAATAATCAGGAGCATGAACGGAGATGATGGCAGACTGACTTTGATCGTTTTCTATCTTCACCAGTTGGTGTTCATCATGACAACAGGAATGCATTTTTCCTTCCGCTGCAATAGCACAAGGGCAAAGCTTTTTTTCGAACGTAAAAAGGGAGGAGGTATTTAACCTGCCCATACAGTAGTGAGTGGTTTTTGCCACCCCTACTGCTAAGGTCAGGTACACAAATGATAACGCTATGGCAATAGTATTTCTCACTGTGTATTAGAGAACCCCAAAGTAGGGGCTTAGGTTTCACTTTTCCTAAAAATTCCCTGAAACTTTATTTTGTAAAAAAACGATGCATTTTAAGGCGTTTTGAGCGCCTATTTTTCGTGAGACCTGTTTTTCGGAATCTTTGTCAGGTTAAAAAAACTACAATTCAAAAATCTGATAATCAGATAGATACGATTTGTCAATTTGTAAGCATGCGTTTTTTTTGCTATTTGAAGGGATTTTAAAATACTGCATGGAGGACAACTACAAGAGCCGGGGTTTACGCAATAAATTGGTCCAAAAACTACGAACAAAGGGCATCCGCGACGAAGTCGTTTTAGGGGCTATTGGGAAGGTTCCCAGGCACTATTTTTTTGATAATGCATTGCTGGGACACGCCTACGAAGACAAAGCTTTTCCCATCGGTGAAGGCCAAACCATCTCGCAACCTTACACAGTGGCTTTTCAAACTGAAAAACTGGAAGTAAAAAAGAAAGATAAGGTGCTGGAAATAGGAACAGGCTCTGGTTATCAAGCCTCCATCCTCCTGGAACTTGGGGCAATTCTTTACACCATTGAGTTCAATAAAAAATTGTACGAGAAAACAAAAATGTTTCTTCCGCAACTCGGCTACAAACCTTTTTTTATTTATGGTGATGGATCAAAAGGTTTACTGTCCAAAGCTCCCTTCGATAAAATTATTGTCACGGCAGGAGCGCCGGTTGTTCCTACAGCACTGATCGATCAACTCGCTGAAAATGGAATTTTAATTATTCCCGTTGGCGATCGCGAAACTCAAAAAATGCTGAGGATAAAAAAAGTAAAGGGCAAAATCACAAAAGAAGAGTTTGACAACTTTGCTTTTGTGCCTTTGTTGGGTGAGCAGGGATGGAATTAATTAACTTAAGTTCATCTTTACTGTTTTAAATTTAAAAAGAATAACGGCGTGAAAAATATTATCTACGATTTATCGTTCATACTCTTTTTTGTTTTCCACTTGCCTGTAATAAACCTGATGCATCAGAGCTGATCTTAAAAGAGACATGAAGACTTCCTATTACAATTACAACTGATTGTTATTGCATTTTCTCCCGTTTATTCAAAATATACACTGCTCCTATCCCCAATAACCCACCGATGATGGTATGCCACTGAGGCACCTCTTCAAGAAACATCCAGGAGCCCAGTGCCGCGGAGAACGGAACCAGGAAAATAAAACTACTCGCCTTGCTGGCGCCAAGTTTTGCGGTGGCAACGAAATAAAATGTAGTGGCCAATGAAGTGGTGATGATGGAGCTGAACAACATGTTTCCCCAAAAAACACCATCGGCTTTATGCAGGGTTTCCTGCATACCTGTAAATCCTGCGAAAGCAATCAGGATCAACGTACTGATACCATACATATAAAAACTAAACGTCATCGGCGAACCATAACGCGAAGCTCTGGATGTATAAATACTCAGGATGGCCCAACAAAATGAGGCCAGCAAAAAATAAATATTACCGGCGCTGAATAAATGATCCGCTTCGGTAATGATCTTGAGAAGCACAATTCCCGCTATTAGCCCAAGTATGAGTCCAAATGTTTCATTGCGGGTAGGTTTTCGTCTCGCCATAAGGAGCATGATGCCGTAGGATATAATGGGGTTCAATACCGTAACCAACACCCCTCCTGCCCCAGCCTTTCCGTTGATTAACCCTTTAAAAAAAAGGTATGTATACACCGAGATCAATGCGGCGGCCATAAACAAATCAAAAAAACCTTCACGAGTAATTTTGAAAGATGTCTTAATGAGCAACAGAATGAAAATCAGGGAAATGAACGTGATGCCAAACCGCATAAACGAGATCGTTAAAGGATCTCCATAAAACGATAGAATCTTTCCTGATGTCCAACTGAATCCCCAGCAGGTCATGCTTAGGATCATGCCTGTTAAGAAAAGTCGGTTGTTATGTTCTGGTTCGTTGGACATTGTTCGATGGGTGTTCGACAAGAGGTGTCCCACACCTTTGAGGTGTGGGACACCTTCTGCTGGAAGCGGTTTAACTCAGTAGAAATTTTTTAAACGATGTGAAGTCAGCCTTCATAGCAATACTCTTTTTTTGTTTGCTCATAAAGTGTTGAAGCTTTTCGGGCAGCGCTATTTTTTGTTTCAGTGTCTCCTCCACCACCTCGGTAAACTTGGCAGGGTGTGCAGTTTCAAGAAATACACCTACTTCATTTGCTTTAGCCGGCAAATAATTTTTCAAGCCCAGATATCCAATGGCTCCGTGAGGATCAAGTGTATAGTTTCTTGCTTTGAAAACGGAGACCATAGCCTCACGTGTCTCCGCATCCGTAAAGGCATAGCCAGTAATTTCTGCTTTCAATTTTTCAACATCATGTTCATACAAATCGAGCATGCGCGCAAAATTGCTGGGGTTCCCCACATCCATGGCGTTGCTGATCGTCTGCGTAGAAGGACGTGGTGCGAAAATATTCGTCTTCAAATATTCCGGAACGATATCATTAACGTTTGTCGCCGCAATAAATCGGCTGATCGGCAGGCCCATTCTTTTTGCCAGCAAGCCTGCAGTAAGATTGCCAAAATTTCCACTTGGGACTGCAAACACAACTTTGTCATTATTCGCAAGCCTGGAGTATGCATAGAAATAATAAAACGACTGCGGTATCAATCGCGCAATGTTGATGGAGTTTGCTGAAGTAAGAAAAAGTTTCTCCTTCAACTCTTTATTCAGAAATGCTTCCTTCACCAGGCGCTGGCAATCATCAAATGTACCATCAATCTCCAATGCGGTAATGTTACCTCCCAGTGTAGTGAATTGTTTTTCCTGGATCTCGCTTACTTTACCGGAAGGATACAATACAACGACACGCGTGCCCGGCACATTAAAAAATCCATTGGCCACCGCACTTCCTGTATCTCCGGATGTCGCTACAAGAATCGTTATTTCCTTATCCTGCTGCTTCGCGTAATGCTCAAGCATGCCCGATAAAAACCGTGCACCAAAATCTTTAAACGCCAAGGTAGGTCCATGAAATAATTCAAGCGAGTAAATATTTTTCTCTACCTCCACCAAAGGCGCGTCAAACTGAATGGTATGCCCTACGATCTTTTCGATCTCTGCGTCTGTCAAATCATCACCAATGATATTCTTAGCAACTTCAACACCGATCTGCTGAAACGATTTATTCTTAAGATCACCGAAAAAGCTGGAGGGCAATTTGGGAATTGTAACCGGCATGTACAGTCCATTGTCGGGAGCAAGCCCTTCGAGAACAGCGTCTTTCAAACTTACCCTTGAACTGCGATTATTCGTACTATAAAACTGCATAATTAAATTTGAATTTTGAACCTGATCCCGATAGCTATCGGGATTGAATTTAACTGATAATCCTGGCGCCTTCCTGGTTTACTTTCGATACGTACGCCTCACTCTTCAAATGATACTTTAGAAAACCAAGCTGCATCGCCTCTCCTATTTTTTCGGCAAGTCCCCGCTCACTGCTCAAAGCATACATCGTAGGGCCCGATCCCGATATGCCACATCCCAATGCCCCTGCAGCAAGTGCTGTTGCCTTGATCTCATCATACCCCGGAATAAAAACAGAACGAACAGGCTCCGCGATCACATCTTTAATGCAACGTTTGATCAGGTCATAATCCGATGTCATCAGGCCCGTCACGAGCCCAGCAACATTGCCCGCCTGTGTCAACGCATCCTTCAATGGAATAACAGTTTTCAAAACCCTGCGTGAATCTTCTGTTTTTACTTCGATCTGCGGATGAACCAGTGTGCAATACAAATGTTCAGGTGAGGCAATTTTGATCACATCCAATGGGTTATAATCCCGCACCAAAACAAATCCACCCAGCAACGAGGGAGCAACATTATCGGCATGTGCTGAACCACAGGCAATACGCTCTGCTTCCATGGCAAACGGAACCATCTCAGCCCTTGATTTGATATTGCCCATTAAATGATTGATGCCTACCAATGCTGCTACAGCACTGGCTGCACTTGAACCCATACCACTTCCCAAAGGAAGATTTTTATGGAGTACAATATCAACACCTTGCTTGCTGCCAAGCGACTCCAAAAATGCATTGACTGCAACACTTGCTGTATTCTTTGCTGACTCGCGCGGCAGTCGCCCACCATCACCAACAATATCAGAAATGGTTACACCGGGTGAATCTTTCAATGTCATGATCACCACATCACCGGGATGATCAACAGCAAAACCCAGGATATCAAATCCACAAGAAACATTTGCTACCGTAGCGGGCGCTATTACTTTAACCGAGTTCATCATTAAACGTGTGTATAATTTCCTATTCGTATGATATCTGCAAAAACACCTGCCGCAGTTACAGTCGCTCCGGCTCCGGGCCCACGGATGACCATCGGCCGTTCGTGATAACGTTCTGTGGTCAGTAAGATAATGTTATCGCTTCCTGATAAAGAGTAAAAGGGATGATCACTGTTTACCGAAGAAAGTGAAACCTGTACTTTGCCATTTTCAAGCACCGCCATGTAACGGAGTTTCTCATTTTTTTCATCCGCCTGTTTTCTCAGATTATCAAAATGATCATCATGCGCCGCAAGTTTCTTCATAAATTCTTCTCCTGACATTTCACCCTGGCAATCTGCGGGAACAAGGTTATGTACTTGTATATCCTGAAGTTCCAATGGAAATCCAACCTCCCGCGACAGGATCAGCGCCTTACGCGCCACGTCCATCCCATTGAGATCATCACGAGGATCAGGTTCGGTGTATCCTTTCTCCTTTGCCTCTTTCACCACATCACTGAAACGTTTCCCCTTTGCAAAGGAGCTGAAGATAAAATTCAATGTACCACTCAATACACCCTCGATACGGATTACCTTATCACCACTTAATAATAAATCATTCATGGTGTTGATCACCGGAAGTCCGGCACCTACGTTCGTCTCATACAAAAACTTCACCCCACGCTTGAATGCCGTTGACTTCAGTAATTTATATTTTTGGTAAGAACCCGAATTCGCTTTCTTGTTGGGCGTAACAATAGAAATATTGGCATCCAGGATACTCGGATAAAATTCAGTTACCTCTTCACTCGATGTGCAATCCACAAAAATACTGTTGGAAAGATTCAGCGAAGTCATTTGCTCTACGAATTGCTTCATGTGCATCGGCTCGCCATCGGTTTTCATTTTGTCGATGCAGGTATCCGTTTTAAGACCAAGTTCATCAAACAACATCTTCTTGCTGTTGGCCACGGCAATCACACTCACCTCCAAAAGATTTTCAACCGCAAGCAAAGCAAACTGACTCTTGATCATTTGAAGCAATGATTTTCCAATCAGGCCTGTACCCACCATGAATACGTTGAGCACTTTGCGATCAGAAAGGAAGAACGCTTCGTGCAAACTATTCAATGCTTTGGCGCTGTCGGCATGGCTGATTACTGCCGAAATATTTCTTTCGGAAGAACCCTGCGCAATCGCAAAAATATTAACACCGTTTTTCCCCAGGGAACGGAACATGCGACCACTCGTGCCAGGGTTGTGTTTCATATTTTCTCCTACGATGGCAACAATTGCCAAATCATTTTGGACGACCACTTCGTCCATTTCCCTATTCCTGATTTCAAACTGAAATTCTTTTTCGATAGCACTTTTAGCACGCGTTACGTATTGGCTTTCAATCGCTATGCAAATGGTGTGTTCTGAAGAAGCCTGGCTGATCAACACCACATTTACTTTTTCTTTTGCCAGTGTGCCAAACAATCGCAACGAAACGCCAACCACACCAATCAATCCACTCCCCTGGATGTTTAGTAAACTGATATTGCTGACCGAGGAAATTCCCTTAATGGTTAAATTTTTTCCATTCGCGTCGGCACTGATTACTGTCCCTGGAAAAGAAGGGTTAAATGTATTCTTTACCCGAATCGGAATTTTGTGCACCATGGCCGGTTGCATGGTCGCCGGGAAAATTACTTTTGCACCAAAATGAGAAAGCTCCATCGCCTCTTCATAAGTCATCTCCTTTACAGTGAAGGCTTTCTTTACTTTGCGTGGATCGGCCGTCATCATGCCATCAACGTCTGTCCAAATTTCCAATGAAGATGCTTTTAATGCGCCCGCAAAAATCGCTGCGGTATAATCCGACCCACTCCTGCCCAATGTTGTAGTCTCGCCGCTGTCGGCCGTGCCAATGAAACCCGTAATAATCTGAATGTCTGTGTGACTTTTAAAATATTCCTGAATGAGATTGTTGGTCACTCCAAAATCTACTTTTGCATAACCAAAATGACTGTCGGTGCGAATCACTTTTCGCGCATCAAGAAATTCTGATTTTACATCATTGGCCTTTGCTGCTTCTGCAATGATGTACGTGGAAAGACGCTCTCCAAAACTCATGATGTAGTCCAACGTTCGGGGCGTGCATTCACGCACCAGATATACTCCATGAAGAATGTCTTCGAGTTCATTCATCATACTCTTCACCTGGGCCAGGATGCTGCTTTGTTTTTGGATACCAATCAGTTCACGTACTGAATCCAAATGTCTTTTTTCGAGTTGCGCTAATTTTGATTTGTATTCAAGATCACTGGACAATGCCAGTTGGCTTAATGAAATCAGGGAATCGGTCACACCACCCAGTGCAGAAAATACTACGGCGATTGATTCCTCGCTTTTGGACGATTGGATAATATCAATAACTGCTTTTATTCTTTCCGGTGTTGCCACCGAAGAGCCACCAAATTTTAAAATTTTCATAACAGATAAAATAGAAAATATGACTGAAGTTCAGCTTAAAGGGAATACTCGTACAATGGGGGTGGGTGGATATAATGGGCGCTACCCCGTAATAATAATGGTAGCAATGCAAGCAGGCGTAATAGTTCCGATTGATTCGAAACTGTAAGTCGTAAGGCATATGGTTGAAGATGCTTGCATTTATATCGGTGCGCAAATTAAGTCAATTCGCCCCGTGTATTGCAAAATTTTTTTATGATTTTTGTGAATAACCCGTTTATACTAACGCTTATTAGGAAGCTCATCCATGGATCGCAGAAAGAAAACTCCCAAAGAATCAATCGTTAGTATGACCGAACTGGTGTTACCCAACGACACCAATACCCTCAATAATCTTATGGGGGGCAGGTTGATGCATTGGATGGATGTTGTATCGGCTATTGCCGCGCAACGTCATTCGAATAATATCGTGGTTACGGCATCCGTTGATAATATCTCCTTCAGGCATCCGATCCGTCTTGGCAACGTGGTAACACTCAAGGCCAAAGTAACACGATCATTCAGTTCGTCGATGGAAGTGCGCATTGATGTCGATGCCGAGGATGTTCCTTCAGGAACAAAAATTGAAAGCAACAGCGCCTACTTCACGTTCGTAGCCGTTGACCCGACAGGCAAGCCTGTAGACGTTCCCGAAGTTGTACCCGAAACGGATGAAGAAAAGGAATCCTATCAGGGCGCGCTTCGCCGAAGGCAATTGCGTCTCATCCTGTCAGCTCGGATGAAACCCTCGGAAGCCAACGAACTTCGATCCATTTTTGATATTACTGCAGACAAACCATGAACGAGCACCTGTTGGTAGACGACATTTACCCCGAAACTTTGTACAGGATTCCTGTGCCGGTCACCATCGCGCTGACAAGTGCATGGAGCAATATTCCCCAGGCTGAAAAAGAACTTCTTACCAAAATTACAGAAGCCCTTCGTCAACGGATAAATCCAAAACTGGGTCTTCATTCATTCCGCATTGTCCATATTCCATCTCTTGATCTTAGTACATGGCAGGACAAGCCCGAGAAACTTATTTATTTCGGTCCTGCCGTAAAAGGATTTACCCTCTATGAAGTAATCTCAGCCGGCAATACGAAAATTGTTTTCTCCGACAGCCTCACGGACCTGATCACTAACGAGGCCAACCGAACCAGACTATGGCAGGCCCTGAAACAGCTGTTTTCTTAACTTAAGTATATAATTCCATATAAGGTAAAATGCTATCCTGCATGTAAACGATTAATCCATTTATCGGAAAATGCTGATATTTAACCCCGTCTATAGTCCTTTCACCCATTAATCAGGTTACCAGCCGTGGCTTCAAGAGTATATAAAGCGAACCTTGAAATGAACGAAAAAGAGATTTTCGAAAGAATCCAGAAGGGAGACGAAAAGGCTTTGGAGTTCATCTACAAGAAGTATTACCGGATGATGACCAAATTGGTGATCTCCAACAGTGGTACGGAAGACGAGGCAAGGGATGTTTATCAGGATGCTTTGGTGGTTTTTTGGCAAAAGGCCAGATCCGGGAACCTGATTCTTACATCCAAAATAAGCACCTATGTTTACAGTATTTGTCAGAATCTGTGGAGAAAGGAGCTTGAGCGAAAGAAGCGGCTGTCGAGTGAAGAAAAAGATACCGCCCAGACCATGGATATGGACAGTCCTGAAAGGGAAAAGATCATCGCCAAGTGCCTGGAGCAACTCGGGGAAACGTGCAGAAAGGTTTTGATGTATTATTATTTTGACGAGATGTCGATGCAGGAAATCGCAGACAAACTTGGATTTGCCAATACCGATACCGCCAAAACAAAGAAGTATAAATGCAAACAGAAATTTGACGAACTCGTTAAATCTCAATATAGTGAACAGGACTTTTTAGATTAGAGCAATGAGTAATTTTGAACATATAGATGATTATCTGACTAACCGTCTTAGTCCGCAGGAAAAAGCGGACTTCGAAAAGCAATTGGAGGGTGACGGAGCGTTGCGTGCCGATGTTGAGTTTCAGAAACTGACCATCAATGCAATTAAACATGCGCGCATGGTAGAATTGAAAACCATGCTGAATAATGTTCCCGTAGGCGGAGGATCTTCAACAGGACTTACTATGGCAAAAATTGCCGGAGGAGTTGCTTCTGTTGCTTTGATCGGATCAATTGCTTATTTCTCATTGAAGAGTGACTCAAAAAGTACAGAGCCCAAACCCTCAGTCACGAAGGCAGAAGAAGTAATCACACCCATAAACCCTGGTACTATTTCTTCAGATACTGTTTCAACGACCGTCACTGAATCTACAAAATCTTTAAAAGAACAAGATGCCCCTGTGCCTTCAGAAAAAACACAGGCAAAGAAGCAAGATCAACCCGTGACTGCATTCAAAGAACCCAAGATTGACGTCATGGATCTTTCTGATGAGATGACCTCAGACAAGAAAAAAGAAATCACACCCACCGAAAATAACAAGCCTGAAATAACGGCATCACGGATCGAGGTCAACACCGATGCGTCCAATAAAAAATATTCTTTCCATTATCAGTTTAACAATGGCAAGCTGTTGCTCTACGGTTCTTTTGATAAGGGATTATATGAAATTTTGGAAATCAATGGCAACAGCCACAGTGTGTTCTTATTTTATCAGGACAATTATTACCTCCTTGAAGAAAAGGAAAACACAACCAGCCCTCTTGTGGCTGTAAAAGACCCTGTTTTACTGAGAAAATTAAAAGAATACCGTACCCGTTAGGAGTTTTGGTATTCTTTCTCAATTCCTGATCATCCTGAAATAGCAGAATCCCTGCAAAAAAACTATTTTGCAGATAAGTCCACGTCTTATGTGGATGCAGCATTTCCTTGCCATATCGGCAACCATGATTCTGAACCATAAACCTGTAAAACCCAACCAAAATTTACCCTTATGAATAACAAGAGATTGCCAATCATTGTACTTGGTGTAATCGCCTTTATCGTTGTGCTCACGCTGTCTTCCAGTTTATTTTATACGATTCAGGCTACGGAGCGCGCCATTATCTTCTACCCTTTCGGTAAGGGGTTAGACAAGGATAATGTCATTCAGCCTGGCTTTCATACAAAGGCCCCCTGGAATGATGTGTATGTCTATACGGTGAACGAAGTTTCATCCGATGAAAACATGGATGTACTGGATAAAAACGGTCTTTCCATTCACGTTGATATCACAGTAAGGTTCTATCCGATTCCTGACAAAATTGGTTATGTCCATGAGAAATTCACCAAAAATTTTGTGAATGTTTTGGTCACTCCAGAAGTGCGGTCTACGGTACGTCAGGTGATGGGACGTTATACAGCTGAAGAAATTTATTCAACGAAACGAGCAGAAGTCGAGAACGCCATCACAACAGAAACGGAAAAAATCCTGAATGCGAATTTTGTTACAGCAACAGCGGTACTCATTCGATCCATTAATCTGCCGGAACAAATTAAAGGAGCTATAGAAAACAAATTGCAAAAAGAACAGGAGTCGCTAGCTTATCAATACCGCCTGGACACAGAAAAGAGCGAAGCAGAACGTAAGCGAATCGCTGCTGAAGGAGAATCCCGGGCAAATAACATCATCAACAATAGTTTGTCTGATAAACTATTGAAAATGAGAGGCATAGAAGCTACCTTGGAACTTGCTAAATCTCCCAACAGTAAAGTGGTTATGATTGGATCCAGCAAAGACGGGCTTCCGATGATTTTGGGCAATAATTAGCATTCATGAAGACTAATTAAATATTGATGACCATTTTTATCTGACTATTGTTACGCCTATTTTAGGGCCAAAGTACTTTTACTATTATCATTTATTATGTCCAAAACCGCAGAACTCATCATTGACGGCAAATCATATACCTTTCCGATCATTACCGGATCGGAGAATGAAGTTGCCATAGACATCAGTAATCTTCGTGAATTAACCGGTGCCATTACCCTCGACCTGGGGTATAAAAATACCGGAGCAACTACAAGTGCAATTACGTTCCTTGATGGGGACCTTGGCATACTTCGTTATCGCGGCTATTCCATTGAAGACCTTGCTTCCAAATCCAGCTTTTTAGAGGTGGCTTACCTGCTCATTTTTGGTGAGTTGCCAACACAGGCCCAGCTTGATAAGTTTTCTGACGACATTAAAAAACATACGCTGGTACACGAAGACATCCGGAAAATTCTTGATGGGTTCCCTTCCACGTCACACCCGATGGGCGTACTGGCGTCGCTTTTTTGTGCACAAACGGCCTTTTACCCTGAATCCTTAGATCCTAATCGTTCTGCAGAACTTGTTTACCTCAGTATCGTACGGTCATTGGCTAAAATGCCCACGTTTGCTGCCTGGTCGTACAAAAATGCGATGGGTCATCCATTAAATTACCCGGATAACTCTCTCGATTATTGTTCACGATTTATAAAAATGATGTATGGCCTTCCGGCGGAACAATACGAAGTCGATCCTGTTGTGGCCAGTGCCCTGGATAAACTTTTAATACTTCATGCCGATCACGAACAAAACTGTTCTACGTCAACGGTAAGAATTGTAGGCTCATCCAAGGCCAGTATTTACTCATCCATTTCTGCGGGCATCAACGCCTTGTGGGGACCTCTTCACGGAGGTGCAAACCAGGAAGTCATTGTAATGCTTGAACAGATCAAGAAAGACGGTGGCGATGTAACCAAATGGATCAACAAGGCAAAAGATAAAAATGATCCTTTCCGGTTGATGGGTTTTGGCCATCGCGTGTACAAAAATTTCGATCCACGTGCTAAAATCATTAAGAAGGCAGCCGATGATGTATTGAAACAATTAGGCATCAATGATCCGGTGCTGGATATCGCGTTGAAGCTTGAAGAGATCGCACTCAAAGATCCTTACTTTGTTGAACGCAAACTTTATCCCAACGTAGATTTTTACTCGGGTATAATTTACCGTGCGTTGAATATTCCCGTAGAAATGTTCACGGTCATGTTTGCCATGGGTCGCTTACCCGGCTGGATTGCCCAGTGGAAAGAATTACGTGAGAATAAGGAACCGATCGGTCGCCCCCGCCAATTGTATACCGGTGCTGTGCTCCGGCCGTATGTGGCAATGAAAGGCCGCCAATAAAGAAGAAACAGAGTTTATATTTTACAGTATCTTTAAGGGCCGCCTTGGGCGGCCCTTTTTTTATGAACTTACAAGAAGATTTTCAACGTGCCGTTGAGCGTTCCAAAACGCTGACCCAAAGACCTTCCAACGAAGATCTGCTTGATCTCTATGCATTATTTAAACAGGCTACAGAAGGCGATGTCACCGGAGACCGGCCTGGTGGATTTGATTTTAAAGCCATTGCCAAGTTTGATGCATGGTCTTCTAAAAAAGGAATGAAGGCTGATCAGGCGATGCAGGACTATGTGAAACTTGTGGAAAGGCTACAACAACAATCGTAACCGATTGAATCTATTCTATCAACCCGGAATACAACAAGGCATCCGACAATTGGATGCAGATGAGTCGCGACACGCTGTGAAAGCTTTGCGATTGAAAAAAGGCGACACACTGGATCTTACCGACGGAGAAGGTTTTTTTTACAAAGCATCCATAACGAATACCGAAACACATAGCTGCCAGTTTGAAATTATAAGCAAGACCGAATCTCCCAAAAAAAATTACTTCATTCATATTGCCATTGCTCCTACCAAAAATGCAGACCGCATGGAGTGGCTTGCTGAAAAAACCGTTGAACTGGGAATACAGAAACTAAGCTTTATTGCCTGTCGAAATTCTGAACGAAAAAACATTAACATCGAGCGGATCGAAAAACTGATGATCACCGCGCTAAAGCAGTCAGGACAAGCGTGGTTGCCGCAAGTACAGCCGATCGTGCCTTTTGAAAAAATTCTTGTTGAGCAGGCTGAACAAAAATTTATTGCCTTTGTTGATAGTCATAATCCTGATCATTTAAAATCACTGGCCAAGCCTGGAAAAACATATCTCGTGTTGATTGGCCCGGAAGGTGATTTTTCGAAGGAAGAACTTGACCTTGCCATTAAAAAGGATTTTAATAAAGTGAGCCTGGGGAGCAACCGGCTACGTACCGAAACAGCGGGATTGGCAGCCTGTCATATTTTAAACCTGATCAATTCTTAATATTCTGCTTGATAAAAGTTCCTTCATCCAATACCTTTAGAGGATAAATGATTTGATCTGATGACTTCTGCCGAGGCAAAAAAAGAGATACAGAAACTTACCGATACGATCAATTATCACAATGATCTGTATTATCAAAAAAGCAAAACAGAAATTTCTGATTTTGAATTTGATAAATTACTCAAACGCCTGATTGAACTTGAGAATTCATTTCCTGATTTAAAAGAGAACGATTCTCCTTCCCAACGTGTAGGAGGAACGATCACAAAGCAATTTCCTAATGTGAAACACAAGTACCCGATGCTTTCGTTGGGAAATACCTACTCGCGCGAAGAACTGGAAGACTTTGACAAGCGTGTTGCAAAAGGGTTGGATGGAGATTCCTATGAATATTTTTGCGAATTGAAGTTTGATGGAGTGTCCATCAGTCTGATCTACGAAAATGGAATGCTCACGAAAGGAATTACGCGGGGTGACGGCGTGCGGGGTGACGATGTAACACCCAATATCAAAACGATACGTACATTACCCTTGCGAATAAAAGGGAAACATATTCCCACATCCTTTGAAGTGCGCGGTGAAGTTTTCTTACCCAAAAAAGTTTTTATCCAGCTAAACAAAGAGCGTGAAGATGTGGGCGAGGAAACCTATGCCAATGCGCGTAACACAGCTTCAGGCACCGTAAAAATGCAGGACTCGTCTGAAGTAGCAAGGCGAAAACTTGATTGTTATTTGTATTCATTGCTTGGCGATGACCTGGAAGTTGATTCTCATGAAGAAGCGATTAAACAACTGGATCAATGGGGATTTCAAATTTCTCAAACCTACAAGAAATGTAAAACGATTCAGGAAGTACTTGCCTACATCGAAAGCTGGAACCAACGCAGACTTGAGTTACCGCTCGAAACCGATGGTGTTGTGATCAAGGTCAACAGCCTGGAACAACAGGAACGTCTTGGGTTCACAGCTAAAGTTCCGCGTTGGGCTATCGCATTTAAGTATCAGGCCGAAAGCATTAGCACACAATTGAAGTCCATTACATATCAGGTTGGTCGTACCGGAGCGATCACACCTGTAGCCGAATTGGAACCCATACTGCTGGCCGGAACAACGGTGAAGCGCGCTTCGCTGCACAATGCCAATGAAATTGCCCGGCTCGACTTGCGAATCGGAGACTATGTATTTGTTGAAAAAGGCGGCGAGATCATTCCCAAGGTAACACGGGTTGACCTTAAGAAAAGAAAAAAGACATCAGCGCCTGTAGCATACATCACGAACTGTCCGGAATGCGGTGCGCCACTAATCCGAAAGGAAGGAGAAGCAAATCATTATTGCCCCAATGACAAAGGTTGTCCGCCACAAATCAAAGGACGCATTGAACATTTTATTCATCGCAATGCCATGGACATTGATTCGCTTGGAGAAAAAACAATTCATCAGCTTTTTGAACTTGGGTTAATTAAAAGTCCCGCGGATTTATACGATTTAAGAAAAGAGGACGTGGCCAGACTTGAAGGCTTCAAAGAGTTGTCCATCACCAATCTTTTAACTGGAATTGAACACTCCAAGACAGTACCTTTTCAAGCTGTCTTATTTGCGATCGGCATTCGGTACGTTGGTAAAACCGTAGCGGATAAGTTGGTGCGTCATTTCAAAACGATGGACAGACTATCCACCGCTACTTATGAAGAACTTTTGGAAGCTCCTGAGGTTGGGGAAAAAATTGCTGAGTCCGTGGTTAATTTTTTTAAGGATTCAGAAAATCAACGAGAGGTTCATCGATTAATGGGTGCTGGCCTGCACTTCGAATCAGAAGAAAAAGAAGCCGTAAAAGTCAGCGATGTGCTGGCTGAAAAATCGTTTGTCATTTCCGGAACATTTGAAAAGTATGAGCGGGATCAATTGAAGGATGTGATCATTGCCCATGGCGGCAAAGTGCTTTCCTCAGTATCCGGAAAGCTGGATTATCTGTTAGCCGGAGATAATATGGGGCCTTCCAAGAGGGAAAAGGCAGAAAAGCTCGGGGTAAAGATCATTTCTGAGAAGGAGTTTGAAAAGATGCTTGCTCAATAATAGGTTTGAATTTTAGACGATAAATCTTGAATTTGCGCCCGCAAAAAGACGTACGTGTTTAAATCGAGTTTTCTCAAGTTTCGCACCACCAGTGCCCTGAAAAAAAATAAGAGCCTTCGCGCAAGCCTCCCCTATAAGCATGCGCAACATATCGGTATTATTTTCAGTGTGGAAGACCGAAAAAAACATGATGAGATCAAGGGCCTGATCCGGCTGTTGGAGCAGGATGGAAAAAAAGTTAAAGTGCTGGAATTCCTTCCAAAGGAAAAAGAGAATTATGAATTCATGTTTGATTTCTTTTCAGAAAAAGATCTTTCCTTTTGGGGTAATATCGAATCCAATCATGCGGCACGATTTGCTGAAACGAATTTTGACTATTTGTTTTATATCGACAATGAATCAAATCCACTCATCCTTAATTTGCTGGCACGCAGTAAGGCCAATTGCCGCATTGGGAAATTCACGGAAGGCGAAAGCAGCTTCTTTGAACTGATGATTGAACACAATGGCACCGTGGCGGGCCTGATCGACAACATGTATAAGTATACCAAAAAATTGAAATAACATTCCTAAAATGAAAAAACTGTATGGTACGGGTGTAGCGTTGGTTACGCCTTTTGATGAGGCTGGTGCAATTGATTACAAGGCTTTAAAAAAACTTCTTCAGCACACGGCAAAAGGAGTGGATTACTTCGTTGTGACAGGTACGACAGGCGAAGTAGCCACACTTTCTGTACCCGAAACAAAACAGGTCGTGTCTTTTGTCATTCAGAACAATCCTAAAAATCTGCCAATCGTTTATGGTATTGGTGGCAATGATACTGAAGAAGTGATGGAGGAAATCAGGGGAACTGATTTTAAAGGAATAGATGCTATCCTCTCTGTAAGCCCTTATTATAACCGGCCGTCTCAGGAAGGAATCTATCAGCATTTTATGAAATTAGCGAAAGAAAGTCCTGTGCCGATCATCCTTTACAATGTTCCCAGCAGAACCGCTTCCAACATTACGGCTGAAACAACACTAAGGCTTGCTAATGCTTCCCAAAAATTCATCGGAATTAAAGAAGCATCCGGAAATATTGAGCAGTGCCTGAAGATCGCACGGGATGCTCCTAAAGGATTTATGCTGATCTCCGGTGATGATATGCTTACTGTGCCTTTATACGCTATCGGTGGTGTGGGAGTGATTTCCGTGCTTGCCAATGCATTCCCGGGCATATTTCAAAAAATCAAGCAACATGCCTTTGCCGGCGATATCTTAAAGGCCTCCCGTGAGCAGTTTAAACTTGTGGATATCAACGGACCGATGTATGAAGAGGGAAATCCGGTAGGTGTAAAATATCTACTGAGTGAAATGGGGCTTTGCGGAAGCTTCGTGAGGTTGCCACATGCTCCAGCATCCTTTGTGCTACAGAAGAAAATCAAAAGTCTTTACGAAAATATGAAAACAAGAAAACCCTGACGGTACCGTCAGGGTTTCTTTATTATTTGCTAGTAAGGTTTTACAACCTTTTATAAACCGAATTATTCCTTGTTTTTAAGCTCCTGAACTTCCGCTCTGATCTCTTGTGCGAGGTTTTTCAGGTCTTGCATACCTTTTCTCACACGAGTACCTGCAGCGCTGTTTGCTTTGTTATAGAATTTGTCAGCATCACCTTCGATAGAGGCAATCAGAGCCTTTAGTTCTTCGAATTTTTTCATTTTTATTGGATGTTTAAATTAAAATATTTGATTTCTAATGCCAATTTAAATAAAAACATCTAAAAACAAGGCAAAAACGCATTTTTTTACATCCCCTTGGTCACCGATACCAGTTCTTCCTTGCGGTAAAAACCACTATCCAGCTTCGCTTTTAGGGCAGAAAAGGCATTCAAAGTCTCTTCAACATCTTCCAAAGTATGGGCAGCGGTCGGAATGATCCTGAAAATTATAACTCCCTTAGGCACAACAGGATAGATCACCACAGAACAGAAAATATTGTAATTTTCGCGCAGGTCCATGGCCATGTTTGCGGCCTCTCCTACTCCCCCCTGAAAAATAACGGGAGTAACCGGAGATTGGGTGGTTCCGATGTAAAATCCTCTTTCTCTTAAACCGTTCTGCATGGCCCTGAAAATCTTCCACAGGTTATCTTTTAGCTCCGGACGAGTCCTCAGCAGCTCCAGGCGCTTCATACCACCGATCACCAACGGAAGAGGCAAGCTTTTCGCGAAGATTTGAGAGCGCACGCTGTAACGCAAGTATTTCAATATCTTCTGACTTCCCGCTACAAAGGCTCCGATGCTCGCCATCGACTTGGCAAACGTGGAGAAATAAAGATCGATTCCATCCTGCACGCCCTGTTCCTCGCCTGCCCCTGCTCCTGTCTTGCCCATTGTTCCAAAACCGTGAGCATCATCCACAAACAATCTGAAATTATATTTCTTTTTAAGAGCAACGATCCCTTTTAAATCGCCCATGTTTCCTGACATACCAAACACACCTTCCGTGATCACCAGAATACCGCCTCCTGTTTCATCTGCGATCTTGGTTGCACGCTGAAGTTGCTTCTCAAAGTTCTCCATGTTGTTGTGCGGGTATACAAAACGTTTACCCATATGAAGGCGAACACCATCGATGATACAGGCATGCGATTCCGCATCGTACACGATCACATCTTTTCTATCGACAAGTGCATCAATGATCGACACCACACCCTGGTATCCGTAATTGAGCAACATGACATCTTCCTTCTTTACAAATTCTGCAAGCTGACGTTCAAACTCCAAATGGTGAACAGAGTTTCCGGACATCATGCGTGCACCCATGGGGGCAGCCAATCCAAATTTGGCAACAGCTTCCGTGTCTGCTTTCCGAACTTCAGGATGATTCGCTAAGCCCAGGTAATTATTTAAGCTCCAGTTCAACACTTGTTTACCATTGAACATCATGCGGGGGGCGATATCCCCTTCCAGTTTTGGGAAAAAGAAATAGTCGTCAGGAAGGTGAGAATACTTGGCTAGGGAACCGGCCTCCATGCGGAGTTTGTCGAATAAATCAATCATTTTGAGGTATTTGGGTAATTAAATTGGGGCAAAAATAGGCAAAATCTGATAGATAATAAGTTCAGATAACTGTTAAAAACCGCCAAAAAAGGCACTTATTTATGAACTCAAGTAAATAAATTATCTCGCCACCTGTCGCTGTTCTCCCAGTCCTTCAATCCCTAACTCGATGACGTCACCTGGTTTGATGTACAACGGTGGTTTAAAGCTCATGCCAACACCAGAGGGTGTGCCTGTAGAAATAACGTCTCCAGGTAACAACGTCATGAACTGGCTGATATAACTGATGAGAAAAGGAACTTCAAAAATCATATCATCGGTATTGTTGTCTTGTCTCAACTCACCATTCACCTTCGCCCACATTTTTAAATTATTGAAATCAGCAATCTCATCTTTTGTGACGAGATAAGGACCCAGGGGTGCAAATGTATCGCAGCCTTTGCCTTTCGTCCACTGACCATTTCGCTCCAGTTGAAATTCGCGTTCACTGTAATCGTTATGGAGACAGAATCCTGCAACATACTCCATGGCATCTTTTTCTTCCACATACGAAGCTTTCTTTCCCACCACCACGGCAAGCTCCACTTCGTAGTCGGTCTTCTTGCTGTTTCGTGGAATGATCAGGTTATCATGAGGTCCCGTTATGGCAGACGTTGATTTGAAGAAGAGAATAGGTTCGGGAGGCAATGGCATATTGGTCTCAAAAGCATGTTTGGTATAATTAAGACCGATACAAATTATTTTTGATGGCCGTTGAAAGCATGGGCCTAACCGCGTGCCTTCTTTCACCAGTGGAAGCGTGGCTTTATTTTTAGAAAGCCAAATCTCCAATCGTGCAAGACCATTCGATTCAAAGAATGATTCGCCGTAGTCTTCACCGAAAGCGGAGACATCATACATTTTATTGTCAAGGAGTAATCCTGGTTTCTCTTTGTTCACCTCCCCAAATCGGAATAATTTCATAAGTTGGTTTACTTTAAACTAGGTGGACAAGTTAAGCTATTCATGATTACAGCAATTAAGCGATTTCCGATTTGCACAAGTTTTACAGTATTATCCCTCAGATCTTCTTCAACACTTTCAATTTTTCCTCAGCCTTTTTATTGGTGGGATCTATAGCAAGTGATTTTTTGTAATTGAGAACGGCTTCATCGATCATCCCCAAATTCATGCAGGCTTCAGCATAGCTGTCGTAAGTGTTGGCGCTTTTGGGATAAAGAATCATGTTCATATTCAATATGTCTTTTGCTAACTGATATTTTTTTTTGCTCATTAGATTATAACCTTGGCTACTAAGATTTTTTTCATTGATGGCGCCATCCTTAGGGTTTGCTTTTAATAATGCCCGGTATCCTATCTTCGCGAGTTCAAATTTTCCTTCTAACAGGTATTCATATGGAACCTTAGTCTCTTCGCTTACCTGCGGATGAACGAAGCTTATGGGCTTTTGCTCTTCGACAAATACGAGATTCATCTTCCCATCAATTGGATTTCTCTTAAACTGTACAGGCAGACCTCCATTGTGACTGATATAAGTGCTATCGGTAATTCTGAATAACTCAAGCGATTGCTCGCTACGTATGTATTTTAAAAATAATCGGCTATTGGTGTTGTAGATCCGTATCATACCATCGCTGCCGTTATAATAACGTCCAGCGATTAAGGCTAACACCGTAGTGTCCATGTTGACCTTGGGAAATCTCTTAATGTAATCTGCCCAATCATAAATACGTGCCACCGCGTTGATTACTTCACTGATAAGTTCAGGGTGATTGGAGTTTGTAAGTACTACAACACCATATCCTTTATCACGATGGGCAATCATCTCACTGGAGAACCCCTCATCCCAACCATTATGCCCAAAGTAGACTTCATTATTTTTCTTCATGATAAACAAGCCTAGACCCTCATCATCAGAAACAAATGGCGTGAGCATTTTATCTATCATAGCTTTTGATAGTATGGTCGTGCTTTTCCCCTGCACAGTTTCCTGAACGTTGATAGCAAATTTTGCAAGGTCTTCAGATGTTGTCCATAAGCCTGCTGCGGCCATTTCAGGATAGGTGTGGTACCCACCTTTGGTCATTGTTCCATTTGGTAAATACCCGCTGGCTGCCAATTTGGTTTGATCTGCCGGAAGAGGCTGATCATATGTACTGTGCGTCATGCCTAGCGGTTCCAATACATTTTCTTTCATGATCATCGGGAAGGATTTTCCTTCTACGTCAATGAGCATTTGTTGCATCACTGTATAACCGCCACCAGAATAACGGAAACTTTCTCCTGGTACTTTGTCAACACGAATGGCGGGAGAATTAGCTGGAGGCACTCCATCTAAAATCTGTATTAATGTTGGCACTGTCAAATCAGAACTGTATCCGAGAAAACCATGCACTGTTAAACCTCCTGTATGACTCAGAATGTGTTTCAACATAACTTTCTTTTTCGCTGTGAATTCATTTTCCGGAAGTTTCCATGATTTCAGATAAACGTTCACATTGGAGTCCAGATTGATCTTACCCTGATCCACAAGATGCAGTGCACCATAGGCTGCCACGGGTTTACTAATAGAGCCAGCCTGAAATAATGTTTGAGTTCTCACGGAATCGTTCGTGCCTTTATTCATTACACCATATCCCTTCATCCAAGCAATCTTTCCATCTTTGATCACTGCGATGGACAAACCGGGCACACCATAGTACGCCATTCGTGATTCGATTGCCCACGTTGAATCACCCTCAATAAATACAGGACCACCCAGTCCATTTTCAACTAATAATATTTTTTCTTTCTCACTTTCTGGGGCTGAAGTTGTCATACAAGATTGAAACAATCCAGCAATAAGAATAAGTGTAAAACATTTTTTCATATGCGCTAAATGACTATTAATGGGGCAGTTTAAGAATTAATGAAAGAAACTTAAATTACAGAATAGCAATGTAAGTCTAAAACTTCTAAACTGCTTAATTTTGTGAAGGCCCATGCTATAACCAGGATTCCACCGCAGGACCATTTATCTTCAGCGTGTACGCTGACTTATATTTAAAATGCACATTGTTTTGGTTGAGATGGTTGGCAGATACCTTATAGTTTCGGAAAGGCTGATTGGGCACCCGCTACGAGTTTCATTCAAAATAATTTCTTAGCATTGCGGGTCAGTTAATCGTTATCCGTTAATAGTTAAAAGGAAAAACTGAACTTTGAACATGCCAAAAATCAAAAAACTTCTTGTTGCCAATCGTGGTGAAATTGCACTTCGCATTATGCGCAGCGCCCGTGAAATGGGGATAAAAACTGTAGCTGTGTTCAGTGAAGCAGACCGTGCAGCCCTTCACGTTCGTTTTGCCGATGAGGCGGTGTGTATCGGACCTCCACCCTCTTCGGAATCATATTTGCGCATGGAAAAAATCATCGCCGCTGCAAAAGAGACAAAAGCAGATGCAATCCATCCAGGGTATGGTTTTTTATCAGAGAATGAAGACTTCGCTGCAGAAGTAAAAAAAGCAGGACTGATTTTTATTGGCCCTTCTGCAGAATCGATTCAACTCATGGGAAGCAAACTCGCTGCAAAAGCAGCCGTGGCAAAATTCAATGTGCCGCTTGTGCCTGGAACCTCCGAGCCGGTATCCGATATCAAAAAAGCAAAAAAAATTGCCGCAGAAATCGGCTATCCCATTTTAGTGAAAGCCAGTGCAGGCGGTGGTGGTAAAGGAATGCGCATTGTGGAGTCTGAAAAAGATTTTGAAGAACAGATGGACCGTGCTGTGAGCGAAGCGATCTCTGCTTTTGGTGACGGATCGGTATTCATCGAAAAATACGTAACACAACCCCGTCATATTGAATTTCAGATCTTTGGTGATCAGCATGGCAACGTGGTCCATTTGTTTGAACGTGAATGTTCTATACAACGCAGGCACCAGAAAGTTGTCGAAGAAGCACCTTCTGCCCTGCTCACACCCGAGCTAAGAAAAAAAATGGGCGAAGCTGCGGTCAATGCTGCCAAGTCTGCCAATTATTACAATGCCGGTACCATCGAATTCATTGTTGACGAAAATAAAAATTTTTATTTCCTGGAAATGAATACACGCTTGCAGGTGGAGCATCCCGTGACCGAACAAATCACAGGACTGGATCTTGTAAAACTGCAAATCAAAATTGCAGAAGGAGAAAAATTGCCGTTCAAACAAGAGGATTTGAAAATCCATGGTCATGCCATTGAAGTACGCGTATATGCTGAAGATCCTTCCAATAATTTTCTTCCCGATATCGGAACGTTGGAAACGTATAAGCGACCACAGGGTCATGGGATTCGTGTGGACGATGGGTTTGAAGAAGGCATGACCATTCCGATTTACTATGATCCCATGATCGCCAAGATGGTGTGCTTTGATGAGACGCGCGAAAAAGCAATTCAAAAAACGATCCGTGCTATCGATGAATATGAAATCACCGGACTTGAAACCACGTTGGGCTTTTGCAAATTTGTGATGGAGCACGACGCTTTTCGTTCCGGAGATTTTGATACAAAATTTGTAGAGAAATACTTTACTCCGGAAGTACTGAAGCCAAAATCAAATGAAACCGAAGAATTGCTCGCGGCCGTGCTTGCCACTCAGGAGATTTCTAAATCAAAAGAAAAAGAAAATGCGGTGGTAGAATCAGCCGGCCAAACGAGTAAATGGCGAAAGAACCGCGCCTGATCACACGTATGAATTTTACACGCAAACTAGTACTCGCCTCCAGTTCTCCCCGAAGGCAATACCTCATGCGCGAATTGGGCTATTCTTTTAAAATTGAAAAGCCTGATGTGGAAGAAGATTTTCCGCATGACCTTCCTGTAGAACATGTAGCCAAATACCTTGCCTCTAAGAAAGCGGAATACTTCAGACTTCGCATGCAGGATGAAATTCTAGTCACTGCAGATACAGTGGTAATCATCAATAATAAAATTCTCAACAAACCACAAGACCGGGCAGAAGCCATTGCCATGCTCACAGAACTTGCTGGAAATACGCATCATGTGATGACGGGCGTTTGTATCCTCTCAAAAGAAAAAGAAGATAGTTTTGAAGTAACAACACGAGTCACCTTCAAAAACCTGACCCGCCAGGACATCGAGTCTTACATCGATCAATACAATCCATTTGATAAAGCTGGCTCGTACGGCGCACAAGATTGTCTGCCCGCAGGTATGAACCCCTGCTCAACGGAGGAAATTAATTTTTTGAATTCGGTTCATAAATCTCATCTTATCCGGAATACCATTACCCCTTCTCAAGACAACGATGGTATTGTGATGATTGAAAAGATTGATGGGTCTTACTTTAATGTGATGGGATTGCCCATTCATAAAGTGCATGAACATCTTGCGAAATATTAGTTTGTTAATTTTCGTCTGAGCCGTCTAACCACTGAACGGGCTCTTAATGACTAAACTACCCTAAACAAGTTCGCGATAAACACGCATCAGGTCAGTTGCTATGATGTCGGGTTCGAATCGTTGAATGAATTGAAAGGAACGCGCTGTCATGGTATGCGATTGCTCCGGATTTGATAACACCTTGAGTATAGCTTGACCCAGTTGCTCGTCATTTTTTGGATCAACATACAAGCAATCCGGTCCGCCTGCTTCCGAGAAGCATGAACCGGTAGAAGAAATCACAGGAACACGCGAAGCGATGGCTTCAACAATAGGAATTCCAAAACCTTCAAATAACGATGGATAAACAAAAACTTTTGCTGCGCGATAAATCAATGGTAAGTCAGAAAACTCAACGACATGAATAAACCGAACCTGGCTTTGAAGCTGATGGGTTTTGCAATACTCCTCAATTTGACTTTTGTATAATGTTGCTTTACCAACAATAACCAGCGGTAGTTTGATGTTCGCAGCAACCAACGCTTTTACAATGGTCAATGCATTTTTTCGCGATTCAATCGTACCGACGTTTAAAATAAATTCGTCGGGCAATTGATACTTCGCTTTCACACGAGTCATGTCAGCAGCTTCATACTCTTTCTTAAAGATCGGATGACATCCCTGGTAAATCACTTCAATTTTTTGATCATCGATATCGAGGTACTCAACAATGTCTTCTTTGGTTTGCTGGCTGATTGCCACGATCTTATCCGCCGCCTGGCAGGCTTCATGAAGCTTCCATGAATAAATACGCACGTCCACCGGATTATAAAATTGGGGATAGCGTTTAAAGATAAGGTCGTGAATGGTAACGACTGTTTTTAAATCTTTGGGGATCGAAAGCGGCAGTTCATTGCTCAGTCCGTGGAAGAGCTGAACATCATTCCGATGAGCATGTTTAGCAATACGCATGGATCGCCAGAAGCTGCCCAGTTTTAAGGGTGCAACCACCGCAGGGGGCAATTGCGTTTTTACATTCGGGAGTTGAAGCACCGCGTCAACATCGGCATGCTGCCTGGCTTTGGGTGTGTATAGCCAATATTCATTTTCCGGATAGGTGCGGCTGAGTGCCTCGACAACGAACCGGCTGTAGTTCCCGAGTCCGGTAAAGTTGTTGAAGAGGCGTTTTGCATCAAATCCGATTCTCACGTGACGATTCGTTTCGTAGCAGGACCATTCCTGCCATTGATGTTGGCCAAGATATATCAAAAAAAAAGCCTCCCCAAATCAATGGAAAGGCTTGTCCTGGATTCTATTAAAACTACTGTGTTGTAGTTGTTTCTTTCTTCACCTCAGATTTTTTCACTTTATCACCGTCCTTAATCCGTTTTGATACCACCAGGAAAGGACCTGTGATTACCTCCACACTGTCTGAAATGCCTGAGAGAATCTCAACGTTGTCGTAGTCGCTCACGCCGGTCTTAACCTCCACCATTTTAGCTACGCCGTTTTGGTTTACAAACACAACGACCTTATCCGCTACTTTTTCAACAGGCTTTTGATTGCCACTGGTAACTTGTCTTTCATTGTTATTATTGTTTCCATTAGCTGTACTCTGACCTACAGTGGTTTCATTGGGATTTCTTGTTGTTACCGCCGCTAACGGAACAGAAAGAACATCGGTCTTGCGCGACGTGATAATTTCCACGCTGGCTGTCATACCCGGACGGAAAGGATACTTCTTTCCTTCTTTAATCAGATCTTCATACGAAGAGCGAAGCACCAAAATCCGTACTTCAAATTCGGTGATGGCATCGGCTGATGCTTTATCCTTTGCTGTATTGGCAATGTTGGTGACAACTCCCTTAAATTGTTTTCCTGTGCCCGTATAGGCATCGACATCGATCAATACCGTATCATTGAGGTGAACCCGAACAATGTCATTCTCATTGACATTCACCCTCACTTCCATTTTGTTAAGATCGGCAATGCGAAGCATTTCAGTTCCTGTCATGGTAGCTGTACCCACAACGCGCTCACCTTTCTTCACAGCGAGTTTTGTTACCACGCCTTTCATAGGAGCAACGACTGTTGTTCTGCGAACATTTTCACTTGCTTCGCGTACGGATGCTTCGGTACTGGAGACAACAAACTTTGCTGCTTCGAGGGCCTGTTGTGCCGAAGAAAGATTGTTTTTGGCAACTTCATAATTTTGCTTGGCCAGTTGCCAGTCAGCTTCTGAAATTACTTTCTCACTATACAGTTTTTCCTGACGCTTATAATCTCCTTCAGCTCTGATGAACGTAGCCTGTGAGCTTGACAATGCTGCCTTACTTGATTCTAGATTAGCACGTTGCTGACTTAAGCTTGCCTGCGAACGTTCCAACTGACTGATCAATACATCGGGACGGATTTTAACAAGTCCTTCTCCCTGACGAACCGAATCTCCGTCTTCTACATTCAGTTCAATGATCTCACCCGAAACTTCAGGTGCAAGTTTTACTTCCGTTACAGGTTGTACTGTACCGGAAGCACTCACCTTCTCAATAATGGAAGTTTTTTTGGCTTTGGCCAATTCCACCTCCAGGTCAGATGTTACACCAATCCAGCCTTGTGATTTACCGATCAGCAATATCACGATAAGGACAATCAGCGCACCAATACCTATATACAGTACTTTATTCGATTTTTTCTTCGCCATCTATGTAAGGATTAAAAGGGTTAAGGTAGTAGTGGTTAAAGTTTTTTTAATATTCAATGGGTTTGCCCTGGTAAAAATCAAGCACTTTCTTTCTGAGCATGAATGTGTATTTCGCTTGCGCCAGGTTGGATTTGGAGCGGAAAAAATTATTCTCTGTCACAATAAAATCGATTTGGCTGCTGGCACCATTATCAAAACGTTGCTTGGCCACACGGTAAGCTTCTTCTGTTGCGGCTAACTGCTTGGTAGAGGCGCTGTATGATTTTGCTGAGGACACGGCATCATTATACGATGTCTCAATGGTCTGACGCAACGTGTTCTCTGCTTCCTTCAGGGTGATATCTGCTATTGCACGGTTGATGGAGGCGCGTTGCACTGCGGTATGTGTTTGCAAGCCATTCAGGATAGGAATGCTGATCCCTATGCCCACTGATTTATAAATATTTGCGTTGAGCTGTTCTCCAATAGGGTATGGTTCCATGGCGAATGATCCATCCGGTTGAAGTACGCGACGAGGGTCAGATGCTGTTGAAAAATTTGAGGTACCTGATCCACTTAAGGTTATCCTTGGAAAAAAGTTACCCTTACTTGCCTTCAACGCATACTGAGAACTTTCTATTTTCAACAGGGCACTTTTGATTTGTGGTAATGTTGCTGCAGATATAGCATAAATTTCTTCAGCTGTTTGCGGAATTACCAAATCCTCCATGGCAATCTCAGGTACAACAACATCAAACTGTGTAGAGGCAGGAACCTGCATGGATTGCTTCAACTGTAGCAAAGAATTATTTAATGCATTCTCCTGGTTGATCAAACTCAATTCGTTCGTTGCTACTGTTGACTCCTGATCCAATTGATTTGATTTCGGCAAGGCACCAGCGGCGACCTGCTTCGTCACTGTTTCTAACTGTTGTTGGCTTGAAGCCAATTGGAGCTTTGCATTTTCATAAAGTTCCTTATTGAGAATTACCTGCATGTAATACAGAATGACATTGATCGTTACATCATTCTTAACTTTTTCAAGATCTAGATTTGCAGCTTTTGAATCACGAACATTCTGACGGAATGTATTCTGCAGGCGAAAACCATTGAATAGTAACATCTGACTGTTGATGGACATATTTATCGTTTTTGCATCCGTATTTTCAGGAAGGTTTGTTACAGGGTTAATAGACCTACCAAAATTCCAACCTCCATTCGTGTTCGCGGTAAGACTGGGTAGAAAAGCAGCTTTAGAGGCCAGCATATTCACTTTGAATGACTCTACATTGTAAACACTGCGTTTTACAGTCAGGTTGTTGTCAAGCGCCACCTTCACGCATTCCTGCATCGTCATTTTGGTTTGACTCAGGGCATGAATGCTAATAAAAAGGATAAGGAAGGTTGTTATGGCTGTAAATGATCTTTTCATGTGGATTGTATTTTTCTTCAATGCTTTGACGTGCAGGGAGATATCAATGTTACAAATTCAAGGTCTTGGGTTGATATACGCGTAACTAACGGGATAATCGGCAAAAAGATACTTTTTCGACAAGTTTTGTCCCACTTTTAAGGGTATTTAACTTTTTTTAAGGGTATTTTATTTCAAAGCGTGCAAAAATAGTCTTTTATGGCCTAAGAAGAAACGTCCGGCCATGAATATATGTGTAAGGGCAGACCAGAAACGAAGGGATTATTCGATAAAGATTCTCTGGAAGACGAATAATTCTATTGGAGAATATCTGAATCCGACAAATAGCCGGATCAGACTGCAATCGGCGCTTTAATGGAAGGATGCGACTGATAATTGACGATTTCAAAATCTTCAAAAACATAATCAAAAATACTTTCCGGCTTACGCTTAATCAATAATTGCGGCAATGCATAAGGTTCGCGGCTCAATTGAAGTTTTGTTTGTTCAAGATGGTTGGTATAAAGATGCACATCCCCGCCCGTCCACACGAAATCACCTGGTTCCAGGTCGCATTGCTGCGCAAACATGTAGGTAAGCAATGCATAGGATGCAATGTTGAAAGGCACACCTAAGAATGTATCACAACTTCGCTGGTAAAGCTGACACGACAACTTTCCATCAGCTACATAAAACTGAAAAAGTGCATGGCAAGGAGGCAACGCCATCTTATCTACTTCAGCCGGGTTCCAGGCGCTAACGATATGCCTGCGTGAATCGGGTTTTGATTTGATTTGATGAATGACTTGTGCGATCTGATCAATATGTCTTCCATCGGGGGCCGGCCAACTGCGCCATTGAGAACCATATACAGGGCCGAGTTCTCCATTTTCGTCAGCCCATTCATCCCAAATACTTACCCCATGGTCCTTTAGGTATTTGATGTTAGTCTCTCCTTTCAAAAACCAAAGCAATTCGTGAATGATGGACCGCAAATGCAGTTTCTTGGTTGTAACAAGTGGAAATCCTTTTGACAGATCAAACCTCAACTGTCGGCCAAACACTGACAGTGTGCCCGTGCCGGTGCGGTCAGTCTTCGTTGCACCATTATCGAGAATATCTTGCAGCAGGTTTAGGTATTGCTTCATGGCTGTTTCAGTATTAAGTTAATGGTTATCCGATACCATACTAACCACCTAAGTACAAAAATAGGAAAGCACTGTGAATAATTTGAGTGAGCTAAAAGTTTGATCAAAATAACTTTTAACCAATAACTATTAACTGATAACTTTTAACATTTCCAAAACAAAAAAGCCCTCCCGTTTTCACGGAAAGGCTCATGCTTAAATCTAACCTACCTAAATATCTCCATTCACCGTCACTTCCATCGATTTGCTATTGCTGGTTAAGCTGATTTTTCTATCGCAGGTCCCGTCACCATAGTCAATGGTAATTGTTTTGGCTTCGGTAGTCAGTACTTTCGTTCCCTCTACCGCTATCGATATTTTGTTGCTCACACCACAAGATCTCTTATAAACAAGCGGTTTTGTAATTGTCACCTGATAGGTTTTGCCATTGCGATTCGTGCCTGCAGCTGCATAGAGTTTACCATCCGTTTGAGATACTGTGAAATCACCACTAAGACTGGTCAATGTAAGCGTTCGAAATGCTTCGCGTGTTGCGAACGTGCCATCTGCCCAAATCACCTTCCCGTCTGTAATGGCAACATCGAATCTAATCGGGGTTGATGAACTTGGTTTTGATGTAACCGTACGAGTGCCTTCAATCTTAATACCATTGATATAGTAGCCATCAAGTGTGGTAATTACTTTTGAATCGAGCATGAATTTACGGCCTATAAATTCAATTTTTATTTTCCCTTTACGAACATTACCGCGTAAATCAGTAACTCCAGTTTTAAAATCAATGACGATGTAACCGTGAATATTATTTGTACCTGGTTGATTGTCACTCGCAAACGTAAGTGTAACGGTTGCTCCTGTAAACCTGCCATCATTAGGTGTTGTCCCCCCTTCAGATCTTCCGCTAATATCGGCTTCTCTTGATCCTGTCGTTGCTCCATCATTAGCTGCCACGGCCTGTGTAGCCATGTCATCCGTATCCTCAAAATAGGCATCGGTGGTCGCTTCACTCTCTACACTTTGCGTATCGGTAGCCGTGAATTCATCCTTGTCGGAACAAGAAACAACGACAACAAAAAGCAAGGCTAATAAATAATAAGAAAGCTTTTTCATTGTATTCATAGTTAAGTTTTGCTTGATTTATAGGACTTAGACATGAATCAGGCCCCATGGTTTAATCATGGATGGGAAAAATTTAAGAAACGTAACCTCTGTTTAAAATTCAATGAAATTATTCCAGCCCAAAACCCTCGGATTGTGTTTGTTTATTGTGATTTCAGGCTTCCAGACGGGGTTTTGTCAGCTGAAGATTGCCAAATTAAAATACAATGGCGGGGGTGATTGGTATGCCAATAAAACCGCTTTGCCTAACCTGATCAAGTTTTGCAATACGGAATTGGGAATGAACATCTATAGAGAAGAAGATGAAGTGGAGGTAGGCAGCCCAAATCTTTTTGATTATCCATATGTGTATTTAACCGGTCATGGAAATGTGAATTTCTCTCCGGAAGAAGCGACGAATCTGAGGAATTACCTGATCGGCGGCGGATTCTTACACCTGGATGACAATTACGGTCTCGATGAATTCATTCGTCTCGAGATGAAAAAAGTATTTCCCGAACTTGAATTGGTTGAGTTACCATTTACCCATCCGATCTACCATCAGAAATTTGATTTCCCGAAAGGCCTCCCAAAAATTCATGAACACGATGCCAAACCTGCCCAGGGATTTGGATTGATTTACGAAGGTCGCCTGGTGGTATTTTATTCATATGAGTGCGACCTGGGAAATGGCTGGGAAGACCAACGCGTGCACAATGACCCCGAAGCGAAACGAACCGAAGCATTGCGCATGGGAGCGAACATTCTTACGTATTGCTTTACCGTCAACTGATCTGATTGTTGGAGATCATGAAGAGCTTTAAAGAAATGAAAACGATACTTTTTATTTTATTCGCGCCCTTTATGGTGCTTGCTCAGGATGCTGTTCCTTCAGGAATGTATTCATGGAAAAAGCCTGCAGGAAAACTTCAGGACAATGTACAGTCAACAATCTTGTTTGAAGGACGCGCACATGATCTGGCGTATGTACAAATGAGTGCCAACGCGATTGTGCATTCATTAAAGAAAACATCGTTGCAGGCTCCCACCCAGGAAGAACATCTTCTTATTGTAAAATCAGGAACGCTCTCTGTTACGCTGAAAGATTCAAGCTGGTCGATCGGAGCAGGAAGTATTGCTTTAATGATGCCTGGTGAAAAGTATTCATTACAAAATGCCGGCAAAGATTCATGTACATACTACGCCATGAAGTATCGTTCAATATTGCCGATCGATGAGGGGCGTGGTAAAGCAGCCGGAGGTTCCGTGGTGAAAGATTGGAACAAGGTTGTATTTAAACCTCATGACCGTGGTGGTGTTCGGAATTATTTTGTACGGCCAACCGCCATGCTGAAACGATTTGATATACACGTTACTACCTTGAAGGAAGGAATTAAAAGTCATGAACCACACACGCACAAAGCAGAAGAGATTGTGCTGGTGATTGACAATAAAACAGAAATGCAGATTGGTGATAAGTTCTACCCTGGAGGCAATGGCAATGTCTACTATCTTGGATCGAACGTACCGCATGCCTTGCAAAATAACGGAACGGGTACATGCACTTATTTTGCCATCCAGTTTGAATAATCATTACTATGCGAAAATTAATACTTGTAGCCCTGCTCGCCGTTAATTTATTCAGTTGTAATAACCCTTCTGATTTGAAGACTAAACCCGTGCGTTTAATTACTGTTGACCCCGGCCATTTTCATGCTGCACTGGTTCAGAAAGTCATGTATGAGGATGTTGACTCTTCAGTACATGTCTATGCCCCCGCCGGAAGCGATTTGCAATTGCACCTTGATCGCATTAACGGCTATAATACCCGAAGTGAAAATCCCACACAATGGACAGAAGAAGTATACACGGGTAATGATTTCTTCGAAAAGATGATTGAAGAAAAGAAAGGGAATGTCGTGGTGCTCGCAGGAAACAATCAAAAGAAAACAGAATATATTTTGACATCGCTCCAGAATGGATTTAGCGTGCTGGCCGACAAACCGATGGTGATTGACAGCAAAGGGTTTGATCAATTAAAACAAGCCTTCGACGAAGCTGAAAAAAACAAGGTATTGCTTTATGATATCATGACGGAACGATTTGAAATTACCACGGTCCTTCAGCGTGAGCTTTCGCGGATGCCTGAGGTATTTGGTGAACTTGAAAAAGGTACACCCGAGAATCCTGCGATCACAAAAGAAAGTGTTCATCATTTTTATAAATATGTTTCCGGAAGTGTGCTGACGCGACCGGCATGGTTTCTGGATGCATCGCAGCAGGGAGAAGGTATTGTGGATGTGATGACGCACCTGGTTGATTTGGTGCAATGGGAATGTTTTCCTGAACAAGTGATCGACTATCAAAAAGAAATTCGTGTTAATTCAGCAAGGCGCTGGCCCACCGATATTACATTGTCTGAATTTAAAGCCATCACTAAACTGGATAGCTTTCCTGATTTCTTTGCCAATACGATTACACAGGACAGTCTACTTCATGTGTATAGCAATGGAGAGATCAATTATACTATTCGTGGCGTTCATGCACGCACTTCGGTAATTTGGAAGTACAAAGCTCCGGAAGGAACCACGGATACGCATGCCTCCATCATGCGAGGCACATTGGCCAACCTGGCTATCCGACAGGGAGTTGAAGAACAATACAAGCCGGTATTGTATATAGAACCCATTCAACAAAATGAAAATTTTGAGGGTACGTTGATCGAAAATCTAAAAAAAATTCAGTCCAGCTATCCTGGTGTTGAATTAAAAAAATCGGCGAAGGGTTGGGAGGTTGTCATTCCTGAAAAATATAAAGAAGGACATGAGTCCCACTTTGCACGTGTAACAGAAAAATTCCTGGAGTATTTAAAAGAAGGCAACATGCCCTCATGGGAAGTGCCGAACATGATCGCCAAATATTACACGACCACAACAGGACTTGAAGTTGCCTTAAAAAAGTAGTTCACGTCAGCGTTACGTGTGAACTAAAGCTGTTCTTGAGAATCCCCCGCTTCAAACGCCAAATTTCCATCATTGTGGCCATTTCAAAAAAAGTAAGGAAAGCTCTTGCTTTTATATAACTAATCAATTAGTTTCATACCTAATTAGATAGTTCTGTTAGTCGAAAGCAAAAGCAACTGCCTTCACACTATATAGTATTGTCCACCATGAAACCCGTTATGAAATGCTCACTACCAAAAAAGTTCATTGATACATGTGGGCATTCCGTCTGACCTTTAAAAAAAAATAACATTAACGAATGAAAGAACTCACCAAAGCCGAAGATCAGATCATGCAAATTCTCTGGAAGCTCGAGAAAGGATTTGTAAAAGACATCATCGACCAGATGCCTAATCCCAAACCCGCATACAATACGGTCTCCACCATTACCCGTATTCTTGAAAAGAAGGGATTTGTAGGTTACAAGGCTTACGGAAAAACCCATGAATATTATCCGCTGGTTCCAAAAGAAAAGTATACAAAGTTTTATCTCAACAACATGCTCAGCGGTTATTTCAATGGCTCATTCCAAAACCTGGTTTCCTTCTTTGCTAAAGAAGAAAAACTTGACTTGCAGGATATCGACAAGCTCATGAAAAAACTGGAAGAACTTAAAAAACAAAAGCCATGAATGCATTTATAAATTATCTTATTGAAGCAAATCTTGGATTGATTTTCTTCAGCGTGATTTACTTTTTGCTCCTTCATCGCGAAACACAATTTAACGTCAAGCGGGTTTATTTGTTGGGAGCCATGCTGGCTTCGGTTGTGTTTCCGTTGATGGAATTTACCTCGACACAACCGATCATCCCTTCTATCAGCTCCGTGATGGAGGTTACTTATCTACCTGAAATCATTGTCAGGGCCGGTCAATCAGCCACTTCCTCCATGACGATCAATTACTGGAATATTGCCATCGGCACCTATTTGGTGATTACGAGCATACTGTTCATTTTATTTTGTATTCGTATTGGGAGGTTGATACTCACACTGAGGTCGGATGCTTTTGTGCACGTAGACAAATTCCGTATCATCGAGTCCAATACAAATCACCCCACCTTTTCATTCTTTCATTACATTTTCATTGGCAACGCCGATCAGTTGGATCAATCTGAAAAAGATCAGGTTATTAACCACGAGAAGTTGCATGCCAGCCGCATTCACTCCCTGGACCTGCTTTTCAGTGAACTATTGAAAATCGCTTTTTGGTTTAATCCCATGGTGTATGCGGTGAAGAATCAGCTGGTCAGTATTCATGAGTTCGAAGCAGACCAACAAGCCGTTCAACATCAGGACCCTGATCTTTATTGTGATTTGCTTGCGCGGACATCACTTACCTCATCCGGGGTTTCGCTTGTCCATCATTTTCATAATTCTTTAACATTAAAACGAATTCTTATGATCAACACGAAAAAGACAAAAATTAAGAGCTGGAAGTACGTTGTGCTGATTCCTGTATTTGTAACCGGATTGGTCATGATATCCTGTGAAGATCAGATGAAATCAGATGTCAAGGTTACATCAAAAGATTATCCTGAAGAAATCGTTACGCAGCTCAAGCAACTGAAGAATGATTATCCCGGAGACGAATATCTTGTCATTGAGGAAACCGAAGAAGGTAAAGAAAAATTAAGGAATCTTAACATACAAAATATTGGCCAAGGCGAGTACAAGAATGTAAAATTCATATACACAAACCCAACCGCTAATGATCCTGGTCGTTCTTTCGTAATTCTTATAAAAGGAACAAGACAACAGGTTGCTGATCCTAATTCAAAACTTGCATCGGCCGAAATCGATGGAAGAAAAATTTATACAGCCGTTCAGCAAAATCCCAGGTTCCCGGGGGGAAGGTCGGCTTTAGTAAAATACCTTTCTAATGAATTACAGTATCCACCACAAGCGCGAAGAATGGGGATCGAGGGAAAAGTCTTTGTACAGTTTATTGTGAATGAGGATGGAACGGTGAGCGATGTAAAGGCGATTAAAGGAATTGGTGCCGGTTGTGATGATGAGGCCGTACGCGTTGTCGCCAATTCCCCAAAATGGATTCCTGGCAAACAAGACGGCCAGGTTGTCAATGTACGATACGTAGTACCAATAAATTTTATGTTGTAGAATTTAAAGACATACATCATGCATGGGTACATCAACTATCTGATTGAAGTAAATACCCTGATGATCTTATTCATCGCGGTATACTTCCTACTCCTCCATCGTGAAACACAATTTAAGGTCAGGCGGGCTTATCTGTTGGGCGCGATGCTGGCTTCGGTTGTGTTTCCTTTGATTGATCTTCAGCCGTTGCTCCCTCAGGTCGCTACCAGCAATTTTATGCCAGAGGTGTATTTGCCGGAGATGACGATCAGCACCGAATCTTCGGCAACGCCAAGTGAACCTTCAAGGTTTACCTTTTGGAATGTTGCCGGCTGGACATATGCCAGTATCGCAGGATTATTGTTTATCCGGTTTGCAATTCGGTTGTTCAGGTTGCTTATCTTTTTGAGTCGTCAATCTTTTCGGAAGGATGGAAATTTCAACATTGCAGAATCGGATACAGCAACTTCTACGTTTTCATTCTTCCACTACATTGTGATTGGTCATGCCGGTCAAATGGAGGATGCTGAAAAACAAAAAATCATTCAGCATGAAAAAACACATGCACTCCGCTTTCATTCATTTGACATTATCCTGACAGAATTATTGATCATCGCCTGCTGGTTTAATCCCCTGGTGTATGTATTGAAGAATCAATTGATCAGTGTCCATGAATTTGAAGCCGATCAGCACACCATCCAAACCACCGATGTTCAAACCTATTGCAACATGCTGGCACGCGCCACGCTCTTATCCGTTGGTTTCACTTTTGTTAATCACTTTAATCATTCTTTAACCTTAAAACGAATTGCCATGATCAACATGAACAAAACAAAAATGAGTTGGTGGAAATATGTCGCGATTGTGCCTGTATTCGTCTTCGGGCTGTTCCTTCTGGCCTGTGAAGATAAAACGATGACTGAAGTTGTGGAAATAGCTAAGAAATCAACCACTGTCACTGATTATCCTAAAGCCATTCAAGACGCAGTAACCGCCCTGCAGAAAGCGCATCCCGAACGTAAATTTCTAGTCATGGAGCCAGACGACGCAGCAAGTGTAACAAAAGCAAAAGATATTATGAGGCCATTGTCCAATGAAAACAAGTTGGCAATCCAATCTGTAACAGCGCTCAAAGACATCAAGGATGATGACGGCAGGTTACGTTCCTTTCTTATCATTGTGTATGACGAACGCACAAAAAAAATCTTCGAAGCTGCGGCGAAAGACGGTGTGTATTCCGCCGTTGAAGAAGCCCCTGCATTTCCCGGAGGAACGAATGCTTTCCGATTATTTTTTCAGCAGAATATTAGTAAGGATGCCATCGCCATGGCAGATCAGAAAAACACACTGGGAGGAAAAGTATTTGTTCAGTTCAATGTAGCAGCCGATGGTTCATTGTCCGATTTTGAAATAATGAAAGGCCTTTCACCAGAACTTGACAAAGAAGCTCTTCGTGTGGCCAAACTTATGCCCAATTGGATACCCGGCAAACAAAATGGCACAAATGTGAAAGCGCGCTATAGTGTTCCAATACAATTTGGAACATCCGTTGAGAGCGGGAATGCCGCCAGCGCAATCGGAAAAATTGCCGGAAAGCCATTAAACGTTACGTATAGCGTTACAAAAGAAGCAACAAACCGAATTATAACGGGAAAGGTTGTTGATCCAAGCGGAACACCATTGCAAGGTGCTGTTCTGGTTGTGGTCGGTGGTACGTCGGGTGTTATGACAAACGCAGAAGGGAATTTCAGCTTTCACACCATGAAAGCCACTGAACAGCTGGCTGTTTCATTTGTCGGCTATGAGACAAAAATAATTTCGTTTTAAAAAATAAATATTTTCATCACAATACTAAATGATATTGGTCTTCCGGCAAGCCGGAAGACTTTTTTAAGAATTCCTGTCTTCTTCCGGTAGCAATTCCCTTCACGAATTGTTACATTCATAATCAAATCCTTCCTATGAAATATGCCGTAACTTTTCTGGTTTGCTGTTTAGCTACGGTTGGATCAGCACAAAATGTAGACAGTATCGTCATCACACAACACAAATTGATTCAACAGTCTGATTCCTTGATGGCAAATTATCAGTTTGAGAAAGCCCTTCGTGTTCTCGTCCATGGTGATAGTCTGGACATCCATATACTCCTACGCATTGGTCAATGTCAATTCCGTCTGGGCGTCTCGCAGGCTGCAATCCGTCCTTACGAACGTGTATTGGAAATGGATTCGGTGAATGTCACCGCATTGAACCAGTTGGGGCAACTATATGCACGCAGTGGTGATTTCGGAAAAGCACTGTACAATTACCTGCAACTGATCAAGCTGGACTCAACGAATAGTTATTACTACAAACAGGCAGGCGCCATCACTCAAAAGATGGATGAAGAAAATCCGTTGATTCCCAAATCATTTTATGAGAGCGCGTTATCTCTCAATCCGCGGGATGTTGAAGCAGCAGTGACATTGGGGAATATTTATCTGGAGCTTGACCTTTATAAATCACTTGATAGTCTGTTGCAAAGCGCCATTACTTTTGATCGGCAATACAAACCTCTGTTTGAGTTGAAAGTCTCTTCCGATTTTAAACAGAAGCGTTACAAGACAGTCGTGGCAACGCTGAACGAACTCTTGACGAAAGGCGACACCACTTCAACATACGCACACTTGCTCGGGGTAAGCTATCTGCATCTTCAGAATTATCAAAACGTGATACCCTGTATGAACTTTATGCTGAAAGACCATTTTGATAATGACTACATTTATTATTATCTGGGAGTAGCCTATCATGAACTTGGCAACCTACCTGCAGCAATCGAAAATTTTAATCTTGCGGCAAAAAAATCCATTTCAGAAAATACAGGGACGTATTATTCACAACTGGCAAAAAGTTATGAGGACATGGGTGACTATCCACAAGCTATCAAAGCATATCAAACCGCTTACGCATATTCCAAAGAAGGCATTCTTTTATATCACCTGGCGCGCAATTATGATATTTATTACAAGGATAAAGCAACAGCCCGCGCTTATTACTATAAATACCTTAACTCAGAAGATACGATTAAAGTCGCAAAGGAATACTCGCGTTATCGGGTGCAAGCAATCGATAAATAATATATCCGGAATAGTTAAGACTTCGCCTTCCCCAATACCTCTTCCAGTTTCTTCTCCAACGCGGGACCGCGTAAGTTCTTGGCGATGATCACGCCCTGCGGATCAACAAGGATCGAGAAAGGAATAGCATTGATGTTGTAATCGGCGGCGGCTTTTGAATTAAAGTATTTCAAATCAGAAACATGCGTCCACACGAGGCCGTCTTGCTGGATTGCCTGTAACCAGTCTTCCTTGGTCCTGTCCAGCGATACACCCAATATGTCAAAGCCTTTGTCTTTAAACTTGTGATAGGCTTTTACCACATTTGGGTTTTCTCTGCGGCACGGACCGCACCACTTCGCCCAGAAATCAACCAGCACATATTTTCCTCGCATCGAAGATAAACTCACCGTATCCCCCTTTGGATTAGGCAACGCGATTTCAGGGGCAATCTGACCCACCGCTGTTAATTTTGATTTCTCAACAAAGGCAACAAAATCTTTTACATTCGGCTCATTGGGCCACTCCTTTTGCACTTTTTCTGCTGCCGAAATGTAAACATCCATATACGTGTCTTTATCCAGCATGGACTGATTCTGCAGGATATTAATTAAAGCCAGTGAAGCAGGTTCCTTCCTTAGGACGTCGGCGACAGAATCGAGGCCTTTATTCATCACATCCATATACTTCGCCTGAAGTTCCATGACTTTTGCTTCGTTATTCGCCGTGGCTGCAACCTGAAATTCCTCGTTGATTTTAGCCACCTCGGGAGAGTTCTGTGTGTTTTGCATGATGCTCTGCACCTTACCGATAATCGCCTGATCGGGAGAGCCCTTCACCTCTGCAAAGCCTGAAGGATTATTTCCGTCTACATTTACTTCAAGATCGCTTTTGGACAGAATCACGTTCACAAATTGCTTATTGAAAAAATTGAGCTGATAATAGCCCGGTGCGGTAAGGTGCATCGTCTTTTCATAGGTGTAATTATCGCCCATCTCGATCGTGTCTGCTGCTCCCTGGCCATCATCCTGTAATTTTTGAATCAGGATAACACCTCCTGAAGTAGGGAATCCAATCTTTCCGCTGACCTTAACATCCCATCCCCCATCATTATTTTCTTTTTTCTCCGGGGAACAGGCCGTTATCAATCCCACTATAAACATGAACACGAGTAAATTTTTCATAGATCTAATTTCTTTGTTAATAATTCATTGGCCACTTTCAGATCGGCTTTTCCTTTGCTGCGCTTTTTCACTTCACCCAAAAACATGCCAAGGAGTCCTTTCTTACCTTTTTTATACTCCGCAACTTTAGAAGGGAATTCGTTCAGCACCTCTTCTACAAACGGAAGTATCGAATCGCTATTACTTTCCTGGATCAGATTTTCATCCTGTGCAATCTGCAGGGGAGATTTCCCCGATGTGAGGAGTAGTGTAAATATCTTTTGAGATGCATTGGTAAAACTTACCTTCCCGGATTCTACTAATTCAATCAACGCTGCCAGAACTTCGGGTGCAATGGGAAATTCAGAAGCCGATTGCTGATGTTCGTTTAAATACGATTTTACAGGTCCCATCATCCAATTCGAAGCAGCCTTATAGTGCTGCGTATACGTGCATACAGCGTCAAAATACAAGGCGATATCTTTGGAATCGGTCAGGACATGAGCATCGTAATCGGATAGAAGAAACTCGGTGACGTATTTCGTGTACAGTTCGTGGGGCAACGCGGGCATGGAAGCCTTAATACGATCGAGCCATTCCTCGGATACGTGCAACGGACTTAAATCCGGATCGGGAAAGTAGCGGTAGTCATTCAATTCTTCCTTGGTGCGCATGCCGTATGTTTGTCCGGTAGTTGCATCAAAGGTACGCGTTTCGGATACCACAGGTTCTCCTTTTTCCAGCAATTCAATCTGGCGGTCAATTTCGTGTTCAATCGCCCGCTGTACGTTGCGAATGGAGTTCATATTTTTTACCTCCACTTTCTTTCCGTAGGATTGCGCATCGTTCAACATTAAAGACACGTTGGCATCACAACGAAGTGATCCTTCTTCCATGTTGCCATCACAAATTTCAAGGTAGCGAACCAACTTTCTGATTTCGGTTAAAACCTCACCAGCATCTTCGGAGCTTCGCAAGACGGGCTCCGTCACGACTTCAATCAAAGCAACTCCTGCCCGATTAAAATCAAGCAATGTATCGGACTCGTTGGCAACATGAATGGACTTACCGGCATCTTCTTCCATGTGGATGCGATTAAGTGCAATATCTTTTTTACTGCCATCCTTTGACGTGATGGGGACATAACCGCCTACACAAATCGGCGTGCGATCTTGTGTGAGTTGATAACCCTTGGGAAGATCGGGGTAGAAATAATTCTTGCGATCAAAGATTTGGTTGCGTGAAATCTCAGAATGACAGGCCAAGCCCATTTTCATTGCGAATTCAGCCGCGACCTTATTCAACTTCGGCAGCGTACCCGGATGGGCGAGTGTAATAACACTGATATTGCTGTTTGGCGCACTGCCGTAGTCCGCTGAATCGGTATTGTAAATCTTGCTTTTGGTAAGGAGCTGCGCATGAACCTCCAGGCCAATAACTACCGTATATCGATCACGAATTGATCTCTTCATTTCTATTCCTCAGAAGATGGCTTTTGCTTTTTCAATTCCTCAATATCACGTTTATCAATTTCGCGGCCTATCGCTTCCTTGTTCCTCAATAGATCGTATCTGTTTATCACGAATAAGGTATTTCCGTCAAGTGTAAGTTTCAAAGCTCTTCCCTTGCAATTTGTAAATGAATCAACGCCTACCATTTGAGGAAGTAATTCAACATTAAAACCAATAAATGGAATTCTCAAGAAAGAAGTTTTGGGATCAAAAACTCTTTCGCTTAGCTCCCTGGTGTCAATTCCTAGTTCATCTAAAGCCTTAATTATATTGAGGTAATTTTCTATACTAGGTCGGTACCAAAAGTCAATATCATTTTCAAGATCGCCACTTCCTGGAACAAACCCGTGAGATACCCGATTGTATCCATGAAATCCAACGGCAATACCTCCAATGATTAAACAGTCAACCTCATATTTTGCAAATGCAGCACAGGTTGTTTGAAGCGCCGTTCTAACTTCATTTGTCATGAGCAGTCTTAAACTTTAGCTCAATCCAATTGATATTATCTGAACGCTTTTGAATCGGATTACTTGCCCGTATTGCGACATGAAGGTCTATCAAATCAAGAATGCGAATTAGCCTTTCAGCGGGTGCCAAGACTATGTCTTCACTCACCTGAAGGTTCTTTTTCTCACTAAAGTCCGAATATAACACTACCTTCTTCATAGCCATTGCGCCATTTACTCTACTAATTTACGCGCTTTTTCAATAACCGCATCCAGTCCAGATAAGTTCTTACCTCCTGCCGTAGCAAAGAACGGTTGACCGCCTCCACCCCCATCAATTTCCTTGGCAAGTTCCTTGACCATATTGCCAGCGTGAAATTTATTGGTGAGCATGAGCTTTTCTCCAATCATAACAGAGACCTGGGGTTTACCCTCCACGTCGGCAGCAAGAATCATCAACAAGTCATCGTATTGATTGCGCAGCGCGTACGCAATATTCTTCAACGCATCCGCAGTAGGCACAGACACCTTCTCAAGAATTAATGTGTGTCCATTGGATTTATTTGCCTTGCCTGCCAGCACGTCTTTAATATGATTGGCACGTTCCTGATTTACGATTTCAAGTTTCTTTTCAAGCGAATGCTTTTCTTCAATCAAGGTTTGCACGGAAGCGGCAATGTCTTTCGGACTCTTCAACAAATTCTTCACTTCATTGAGCTGAGCCAGTGCATTGTTCACAAATTCATAAGCACCTTCGGAGGTGACCGCTTCAATTCTTCGCACACCAGCTGCTACAGAACTTTCTGATACGATTTTCAATAGTCCGATATTTCCGGTAGCAGGAACATGCGTTCCTCCACAAAGCTCTACGGAGAATTTGGAATCGAATGTAATCACCCGCACAAACTCACCATACTTCTCACCAAACAAAGCCATCGCTCCCAGCGATTTTGCTTTTTCAATCGGTACGTTGCGTTGTTCATTCAATTCAATGTTCGCGCGTATTTTCTGATTGACAATAGTCTCCACCTTGAAAATCTCAGCTTCCGTCATGGCAGCAAAATGTGAAAAATCGAAGCGCAGGATTTTATCATTTACCAAGGAACCTTTCTGTTCGACATGTTTTCCCAGTACTTGCCGCAACGCCGCATGCAATAAATGAGTAGCTGAGTGATTGCTCATAGACAATCTTCTTGTTGAGCCGTTCACACTTGCATTGATCACCCCATCCAGATTCGAAGGCAATTTCTCAGTGAAGTGTACGATCAATTCATTTTCTTTTTTCGTATCGATGACAAAGATCTTCTCATTGCCGATTTCAAGAATTCCTGTATCCCCAACTTGTCCTCCACTTTCTCCATAGAAAGGAGTTTTATCCAATACCAATTGAAACAGTTCTCTATTCTTCTGTTTGATCTTGCGGTACTTCACCAGTTTTGAAACAGATTCCAAATGATCGTATCCGATGAATTCTGTTTTCACATCATCACCTACTAAGATCCAGTCCCCGGTTTCTTTTGCCGCATCAATCTTGGAACGGGATTTTTGCTTTGCCATTTCCTCAGTAAATCCTTTTTCATCAACAGAAAAACCGCGTTCACGTGCAATCAACGAGGTGAGATCAAACGGAAATCCAAACGTATCGTAAAGTTCAAAAGCTTCTTCCCCACTTATCGTTTTGCTTACAGTTTCAATTCGCTTTAGTCCCTTTTCCAACGTCCTTAAGAATGAAATCTCCTCTTCATGAACTACACGCGTCACATAATCTTGCTGCTGATTCAGTTCAGGAAATACATCGGCTAATTGATTGGCCAGCAAAAATACAAGTCGGTGTATGAAAGGCTCTTTAAAATTCAAATACGAAAATCCGTAGCGCACCCCTCTTCTTAAAATTCTCCGGATTACATAGCCTGCTCCGGTATTGCTTGGCAGCTGACCGTCTGCTATGGCGAATGCTACCGCGCGTATGTGATCGGCCATAACCCGGATGGCCACATCGGTCTTTACATCATCACCGTATTTAACATTGGCATGAATGGCTATAAACTGAATGAGCGGACTGAATACATCAGTATCATAATTCGATGTCTTTCCCTGAATGGCCATGCACAACCGTTCGAAGCCCATGCCGGTATCGACATGTTGGGCTGGAAGTTTTTCCAATGAACCATCAGCCTTGCGGTTGAACTCCATGAACACAAGATTCCAGATTTCCACGACTTGTGGGTGATCATTGTTCACCAACTCTCTTCCTGGTTTTTTCTTGATCTCTTCGTCTGATCGTAAATCAATATGGATTTCAGAGCATGGTCCGCACGGCCCCGTCTCACCCATCTCCCAGAAGTTGTCTTTCTTATTGCCATGAAGAATGTGATCGTCATTGGTAAACTGTTTCCACAACTGTTTTGCTTCTTCATCTACCGGCAGGCCGTCTCCTTTATCGCCTCCAAAGACAGTAACATAAAGCTTGTCTTTGGGAAGTTTATACACTTCTGTCAGCAGCTCCCATGCCCAGGCAATGGCATCTTTTTTAAAGTAATCACCAAAGCTCCAGTTGCCGAGCATTTCAAACATGGTGTGGTGATACGTGTCCAGACCTACATCCTCCAGGTCGTTGTGCTTGCCGCTTACGCGAAGGCATTTTTGGGTGTCGGCTACTCTATTATTACGGGGAACCGCATTGCCCAGGAAATAGTCCTTGAACTGCACCATTCCCGAATTGGTAAATAATAATGTAGGGTCATTTTTAAGCACCAGGGGTGCGGAAGGCACTATTTTATGCCCTTTGCTCTCAAAAAACTCCAGAAACTTCCTCCTAATCGTACCCGAATCCATTGCGTGTTGTCGAATTTAGCCTTTTACTCTTTCAGAATTTGGTTATATTGAAACCCTAAAGTGGCAAATTTAGAAGGATTTAAAGGACTTTAATGCCCCCAGTTAAATATTACTACAATCCAGAAACGCTTCGTTACGAGCGAAAAACGATTTCGGTACTACGTACTGTCTTGTCGTCTTTCGCCTATATGGCATTTGGCGTTCTCTTCTTCGCTGTCTTTATTCTTATACAGAATTATATCATTCTTACGCCGGTCGAAAAATCCTTACGCGGAGAAAATCGCGCCCTGGCTCAACACAAGGCGGTGCTGACGGGACAGATCAACCAGACCACTATTTTATTGAATGAGCTAAAAGCCCAGGACAATACCCTTTACGAAAAGATATTTGAATCTGTAAGAACAGAAAACACCAGTGTTTCCCCTGAAAAGGAAAATATTCTGCTGGCAGGCTCCTCTTCGTTTGATGACTGGATACTTACGTTGGCAAGCCGATCAAAAGAATTGTATACGAAAGCCAGAAGCTATAATGCTTACTTTAAAGAAAACGCAGGGATCAAGAAGTCTGATTTAAAGATGATCAAGGATCTCCCCGTGTTTCAGCCCATTGAAAACTTTGAAGCGTCCAAGCTGATCTCTGGCTTTGGAATGCGCATCAATCCTTTTCATAAAGGCAAATATCATCATGATGGTATTGATTTAGCATCTCCGCGCGGATCGTCTGTGCTGGCTACAGGATCGGGCCGAGTAATCCTCACCAAACGCAGCAATCTTCTCGCCGGGTTTGGGAACTACCTGGAGATTGATCACGGCAATGGCTATGTAACCCGGTATGCTCATTTGGAAAAAATCTCAGTGAAGCCCGGACAAAAAATTAAAAAAGGAGATATTATCGGCAGCGTTGGAATGAGCGGAGGATCTGTTGCTCCCCATGTTCACTATGAGATAATTAAGGGTGGCGATAATGTCGATCCAGCGAAATTCTTAATTCAGGGAGTGGATGCGTCTCAATATGAAATGCTTCTTGCCAATAGCAAAAAGGTAAATCAATCGCTCGACTGATGGCACGGATTACCTACATCTATAACCCCGAAACCTGCAAGTATGAACCTGTCATCATTACAGGAAAACGTTTTACGAGAAACTCAATTCGTTTTTTAAGCATTTCATTTTTGTTGGGATTGGGCGGTCTGATTTATTTCAACAGTCTTTATCCTTTGTGGGATGAAACTTTATTGAAAGAAAAAAATCAAAAACTGAAAACTGAATGGCGGGTTCTTAACGGTAAATTGGATAAGGCATCGGCACAATTGTCGATACTTGAACAAAATGACGACAACAATTACCGGATGATACTTGATATGGAACCTTTGTCGGCCACCATTCGAGAAGCCGGTGTGGGTGGTCGCGAAAAAGAATCCAGTTCAATTCGTTTCCCCTTGATACGCCGGGCTTATGAGAAAGCTGAAAAAATAAAAAGCAGGTTGGACATCGAAATTCAATCGCTGGAGGAATTGGGCAAACAACTGGAGAACAAAGAAAAAATGTGGGCATCGCGACCTGCCATTCAACCGATCGATAACAAGGATCTTACTCAACTTCATACAACATTCGGCGCCCGCTTGCATCCGTTACTTGGGTACGTGCGGCCACACAAAGGTCTTGATTTTACAGCACCCCAGGGTTCTCCTGTGTATGCCACCGGAGATGGCGTGGTTGCTGTGGCGGAACGTTCCTCTACCTTTGGCAATACCGTACTGATCAGACACGGATATAGTTTTCAAACGCGTTATGCACACCTTACCCGTTATACGGTGATTGATGGTGAACCGGTGAAACGTGGTCAGGTCATTGGTTATGTGGGCAGCACAGGACTATCCAAGGGCGCCCATTTACATTATGAAGTTCTCTTCAATAATGAGCAGGTCAATCCCATCAATTTCTTTCAACGCGACCTAAGCAATAAAGAGTATGAGAAACTTGTAGAGCTTAGCGGAAAAGATCTGCCTTCTCTGGATTGATTATTGCTCTCCTGACAATTCTGATTAATTAAATTATTTGATCAACATCAAATACTATTTTCGCCAGATGAAAAATATCGTCTCTCTGTTTCTTTTCTTTCTTGTCATTACCGTCTCTGCCCAAACAGTAAAAGACACCATTTCCATTACGGGTGTGGGTGATATCATGATGGGCAGTAATTATCCCGATGGCAATGGCCTTCCTCCTTCCAATGGTCAGTTTTTATTAAAAAATGTGAAAGACGTTCTCGCCAGTGCAGATATTACCTTCGGCAACCTTGAGGGAGTACTGCTTGACGAGGGTGGTACACCGAAAACGTGTCGTGATCCAAAAGTTTGCTATGTATTTCGAAGCCCTGTGTCTTTTGCACAGAACCTGGTCGATGCCGGCTTTGATCTTATGAGTTTAGCCAACAATCATGCAGGAGATTTTGGAGATATTGGCCGAAGAAGCAGTATGAAAACACTGGATAGCGCAGGACTATATTATGCAGGACAAACTCAAAAGCCTTTTGTTACTTTTATCAAAGACAGCATTCGCTACGGATTTGCAGCATTTGCACCGAATAGCAATTGCATTGACATCAACGACCTCGAAGGAGCCAAATCCATTGTGCAACATCTTGACTCCATCAGCGACATTGTGATCGTTTCATTCCATGGAGGTGCTGAAGGAGCGCAGTACCAGCATGTACCACGCACGGAAGAACTCTTTCATGGTGAAAATCGCGGTGACGTTTATAAGTTTGCACATACCCTGATTGATGCCGGTGCCGACATTATCTTTGGACACGGACCGCATGTGACGCGTGCCGTGGAGGTATACAAGGAAAGGTTCATTGCCTATAGTATGGGAAATTTCTGCACCTATGGAGGGATCAACGTTGCGGGTGTAAACGGACTAGCCCCCATTATCAACGTTCAAACAAACCGAACTGGAACATTCTATCAGGCACAGATTACCGCAACGTATCAAACGAACCGGGCTCCGGTAAATATTGATCCACAAAAGCAAGTAATCAAACGCATTCAGGAGTTATCAAAACAGGATTTTCCTGAAAATCCTGTCACAATCGCAGATGATGGAGTGATAAAGTATTCCACCAGATAATGTGGATAGCTTGTCGATTAAATTTATTGGCTTGCATTGCTCCAAGATTAAAGAATTGTTACTTTGCATGAGGTTCGCTTAAATAATTGATCACGATCGATCGGCTTTAGTCTCTCATGGCGTATAAAGAAAAAGAAATTGAGAAGTTATATTATTCCATCGGTGAGGTAGCCGAAATGTTTAATGTAGCACCCTCACTCATCCGTTTTTGGGAGTCAGAATTTGAGTTGATTCAACCCAAAAAGAACCGCAAAGGCAACCGTCAATTCACCAAAGAGGACATCGATCACGTCCGCACCATTTTCCACCTTGTTAAAGAGAAAGGATTTACGCTTCAGGGTGCTAAAGAAATGCTCAAAAACGATACACAGTCTGTTCGCGACAAAATGGACATGATTGATGCCTTGAAAAAGGTGAAGCACTTCCTCCAGGAAGTTCGCGAAAAACTCCAGTAGACGTTATCCGTTAATTGTTAAAAAGTTATCAGGGAATACCTGTTGGTATTCTTACCAATTTACCATTAACTTTTAACCATTAACCATTAACTATTAACTGATAACTGATACCATGGATCAGGAACGGCTATCCCTTCTCGCCCTGCATTTCACACCAAATATTGGAAACTTTCTGGTAAAGCAGCTTGTAAGTTATTGTGGTTCTGCCGAAGGCGTATTTAAAATGCCCAAAGGAAAGCTGTTAAAAATTCCCGGCATTGGTGAAGTCACCGCCGAGTCGGTAAAAAATAAAAATACCTTTAAGGAGGCGGAGAAAGAATTTAAAAAAGCCGAAAAGGAAGACGTTGAAATACTTTTTTTCACTGATAAAAAATTTCCTGCACGTTTAAAAGTAATTGAAGATTCTCCAGCAATACTCTATGTGAAGGGAAATGTAAATCTCAATGCGAAAAAGGCAGTAGCTATTGTAGGAACACGACAAGCTACTGTGTATGGAAAAGAACAAGTAGAAAAACTCATTCAGGATCTGGTTCCACATCATGCCCTTGTCATCAGCGGCCTCGCGTATGGCATCGATATTCAAGCACACAAGCAAGCTTTAAAGCACAACCTTCCCACGGTGGGAATCATGGGGAGTGGCATGGACATTATCTATCCGGCAAGCCATAAAGACACAGCATTAAAAATGGTGGACAAAGGTGGGTTAATTACTGAAAATCCATTTGGAACGAAGCCCGATGCGCATAACTTCCCGGCCCGCAACAGAATCATTGCCGGCATGTGCGATGCATTGATCGTGGTTGAAGCTGCTTTAAAGGGAGGTGCATTGATCACCGCCGATATCGCCAATACCTACAACAAAGATGTATTTGCCGTACCTGGAGATGTGAACAACACCTATTCGGAAGGATGCAATAAGCTTATCAAAATTAATAAGGCACATCTTTTAACATCCGTAAAAGATATTGAATACATCATGGGATGGAGTGTTGATGCAGCGATGCCAGAGCAACTGCCTGAAACAGACTTCCGGAATTTTGAACCTGATGAGCTGAAAATACTGACAATCTTAAAGGAAAAACAAGCTCCTGTTGTGATCGATGAACTCAGTTATAAGATCGGTCTTTCTCCGGGTGTACTTGCTTCGCTCCTCTTGACGCTGGAATTTAAGAATGCTGTTCTGGCTCTTCCGGGGAAGGCGTACAAGATTCGGTGATGATTAAGGAAATCGTTTTATTTCCTCTTTAAACCTAGTGCTAATCCAAAGCGAAATTCTAAAATCAATGCTAATTTTACCCATATTTCTCTCCTTGATCTCTTTTAACAATGCTTTCGCTGACAAGATTTACCCAGGCGTTCTGAGTTTTATGAATTCGTACGCTTCGGTCACAAATGAAGATCATAGATTATTCTTGATCTATGATGAACCTTACAAGATAAATCACCCTGAAGATTACCATTTTTTAAATCACACAATAAAATTCCTTGCCTTTAAGGTGGACTCCACAAATAATGAAAAGAGTTCAATTGTGATGTATGTATTGGATGATGGCTCTCTTATTAGTCATATAAAAGGTGAATTTGGCAATTATTACAGCACTGCCACAACAACCGGAGCTATTCAACAAGATTCTTCTATGTATGAATTAAAGTACCAAAGCATGGCGTGGAAAAAAGACGGTTACTCAATGCTTGTTGCTTCACATCAGCAATATAACAGCCGACTACAATCTAAGGATTCATTGCTTATCCGGATATGGATAAGGAAACTTAAAGACATAAAATAGCTATGCTTTAAAAAATTACTATTTGGCGAACACGGAATCCACCATGATCAGTGATTTCTGAAAAGCATCCCTATTCAACCCGGTATTAACCCCCTGAGATTCTAAATAGGATACAATCGTTTCTGTTGCCAGATTACCTACCAACTCATCTTCCGCCATCGGGCATCCGCCAAAGCCTTTTATCGCTCCATCAAAACGTTGACAACCGGCGAGAAACGCTGCATTAACTTTTTCCAGAGCCGTTGCCGGATTGGAATGCAAATGAGCACCGAATTCAATAGCCGGGAACTGAGGTATAAGCGAAGTAAATAAGGACGTTATCTGAGAAGGTGTTGATACGCCGATTGTATCAGCCAGTGAAATAATTTTTATACCCAGTGTAGACAATATATCTGAAAATTGGCCGACAATACTTTCATCGTAGGGATCACCATACGGATTTCCAAATCCCATGCTGATGTAGATTACCAATTCCTTTCCCGATCGAATACAGATTTCCTGCATTTCTTCAACTGCATTCAGTGCCTCCACAATGGACTTATTGGTATTGCGCTTCTGGAATGTCTCTGAGATAGATAATGGAAATCCTAAATACTGTATTGATGCAAACTTACTAGCTTCCTCAGCACCGCGTGTATTCGCTACAATGACCAGCAATTTTGTTGATGAGGGGTTCAATCGGGATAACACTTCAGCCGTGTCTTTTAATTGCGGAATTGCTTTCGCAGAAACAAAACTGCCGCAATCCAGTGTATCAAAACCAACCTGCAGAAGTTGATTGATATAATTAATTTTGATTTCAGTAGGAATAAACTTTTCCAATCCCTGCATGGCGTCTCTCGGGCATTCAATTATTTTCATAAGTATAAAAATCAACAGCAGTTAATATATTCTAAAACATGTAAATGAATGCTTCACCTGACAGCATTTTCGTATGGTAAATTTAAATTAAAGAAAAATACATACACACAACCGTCTAATTTGACTTCTCAACCTCTATTTAAGGAATTGAACCCGATTAAAGGGATTAACTTGTCGAAAAAGAACCCTGAATGCCTTTACCTCCACTCCCCGGAACATTAGGATATAAACGCGCTGCCCATCTTTTACGCCGGGCAACCTTCGGTCCCTCAAAAGATGAGATTGATTCATTTTCAACACTCACTGCGACAGAGGCTGTAACGCAGTTATTTCAACAACCACTCTCCGATCCGGGTTTGCCTCTTGATCCTGAAACAGGAAAAGAATGGATGATTTCCGGAACCACGGATGCCAATAGTAGTGACAGCGACTTACAGGAATTTTTTAAAGGCTGGTTACTGGGTCAGGCATTGCTTGCCCCGTCACTGGCATACAACACGCGCGAAAAAATTGTATTTTTTATTCATACCCTTCTCACCACGATTCAAACCAAGGTTGACAACAGTCGCTCGTTATATTTTCAAAATCAATTGTACCGGAAATTTGCGTTCGATAAGACCGCCGGTATAAAATTTAACTTCAAAGAACTTGCCAAAAGAGTAAGCGTGGACAATGCGATGCTCAGGTTATTGGATGGCAACCTGAACGTGAAGGGAAGTCCAAACGAAAACTATGGTCGTGAGCTGCATGAGCTTTTTACCATCGGCCGTGGACTTGAGGGAAACCTGCCTCCCATTACGGATGTTGGAGATTATTTTTTATACAAAGAACAAGATGTACAGGCAGCTGCCAGAGTACTTTCCGGTTGGGATATCGACGACACATTTTCCAATATTGATGTTGACACCACACTTCCGCGGGGTAAAGTGAGGGGTTCTAAAACCAATGCTTCAAGTCACGACAACGGCATAAAACAATTCAGCGACCGGTTCAACAATCAGACCATACAGCCCAAGCCAACGTTGCTCAATGGCTCAAGTGCAACCGAAGAAAGTGCATTCGATGAAATAAGTCAGCTCATCGATATGATTTATTCCAAGCCGGAGACCGCCAGTAATATATGCAGAAGAATTTACCGGTTTTATGTCTATCACGACATTACTCCTGCCATTGATAGCTCGATCATTGCGCAAATGGCCGCTACGTTTACCGCCAATGAATTCAAATTACAACCGGTGCTGGAAGAATTATTTCAAAGTCAGCATTTCTTCGATGCAGCAGGCGGTGTGATGGACGATAACTTTGGTGGTATCATCAAATCACCCCTTGACCTGATGATGGGCACACTCCGTTTTTTCCGTGTTCAGCTGCCCAATTTCGTATCGAGCCCGACTTTATTTTATGAGAAGACGAACGTATTGATCCAACAGCTTACGGATATGGGAATGCATCTTTATGAGCCCTTTGACGTGGCGGGATATGATGCCTACCATCAATATCCTATCTATCACCGAAGCTGGATCTCCACCAACTACCTCACACGCAGGTATGAGTTCGTACGGAAACTCGTTTCAGATAATCAAATGATGCCGGGTGAATTGACCGTGGATGTGGTCAGTTTCGTAAAAACGAAAATCAGCAATGCAATCGCTTCAAATGCAAGGTTGCTGATCATTGAGCTTGCCAAGTACCTGCTGCCCGTCAATGAAAACTTAACGTATGATGCCACTGCCGACGATGCTTCAGGGTTAACTGCTGAACGGTTGAATTATTTTCTCACCGCATTTTTAAAGTCTCCGCAAATCGATGCAGACCCGGAAGGTTCATGGTCATTCCGGTGGAATAATCCGGTGGACACAGAAGTAGTGAAGCGTCAGCTGGAGAGTCTGTTTAATGCCATGATGCAATCACCGGAATATCAACTTTACTAAGCATGAAGAGAAGAAGCTTTATAAAAAAAATATCGTGGGCTGCAGTTCCCTTTGCGATTGGAGGCATTCCCATTCGTGTGATGGGAGAAAATTCGCTTACACGCATGGCGGAGCAGAGCAGTAATGATCGCGTGATGATCATTCTTCAACTTCATGGCGGACAGGATGGATTGAACGCAGTCATCCCGGTGGATGCCTACGATCAATATTACAGCCGAAGAGCAAACATCGCCATTCCTGCCAAGAACAGTCTCCGTAAAATGATTCAGCTTGATACAACACTTGCTGCAGATGCACAGGTAGGTTTACATCCGGACATGATTGCTATGAAGGACATGTACGATCGTGGCAGAATGTGTATCGTGCAGGGAGTCTCGTATAAAAACAACAACGGCTCCCATTTCCGAGGTCGCGATATTTCTTTTATGGGCGGAAGTTTTGATGATTATTATTCATCGGGATGGGTAGGTCGCTACTTACAACAGGAGTTTGCACCAAAAACATACCCCAATGATTTTCCCCATCCGGAAATGTTGGATCCGTTAGCCATTGAAATGGGAAGTGACGTTTCTCTAATTTTTCATCAACAAGGCAACATACCTACGTCAATTTCATTAAACGATCCTCAGAGCTTTGCCAACCTTGTTAATGAGCTGGAGGGTTTTACGGATGAAGGCATTGACCCACGAGGAAAACCTCCTGCGGCACTCCATGATTCTCCTTACGGAAAAGAATTGAACTGGATACTTGGATTAGAAGATAAATCAGAAGACTACGCTGAACGGCTTTATGAAGTTTATAAGCGATCTTCTGAATCTTCAGTCACCTATCCTGAAAAATATCCTTTCAATGCACCTGCAGGAAGTTTGCGTAATGGGCTTACCCCTCAACTTAAATTGATCGCTCGTTTACTGGATGGCGGAGGCGCCGGTAAGGGTGTAAAGACTAAAGTATTCCTTGTGAAACTGGGCGGCTTTGATACACATGCAGGCCAGGTGGAGAACTATGACCCAACAATGGGCGTACATGCTGCCTTGATGTATCATATCTCATCGGCGATGCGGGCTTTTCAGGAAGATTTGCGTGCACGTGGCCTGGAAGATCGGGTACTGAGTGTTACTACCTCTGAATTTGGACGAAGAGTTCACTCGAACGGAAGCTACGGAACAGACCATGGTACCGGTGGGCCTATGTTTATCTTTGGAAAGGGCGTTCAACCGGGTGTGGTGGGCAAAGTACCTGACATGACCAAAGATAATGTCGAAATGCAATTTGATTACCGCCAGGTATATGCCAACCTGTTGCGCGACTGGATGCTGGTGAGTGACACGAAAATAAACAACGACATTTTCTTTAAGGATTTTATCAACGGTTCTAAAGAAGAAGGTACGGGCAACTATCAACCACTCCCGCTGGCCACGCAAGTTATATCCGGCGTTGAAAAAGATTTTATCAATACGCGATTTTCACTTTACGATTGTTATCCTAATCCGGCAACCCACCAAACAACCATCGGATTCAGAATCAATGCCGAAAATCATGTAGCGTTAAGTCTTCACGATTCAAACGGAAGGGTGTTGAAAATGATTCTAAACGGACATAAAGATGCGGGAGAGCATTTTGTCCAAGTTGACCTTAGCGATCTTCCAACCGGAACTTATCTTTATCATTTAAAGTCCGGGTTTTTAAAGGAAACCAAAAAGGTCATTGTGATCCGATAGTCGTTGCTAACATCTTCAAGCGTATTAAAATAAAATCAGGCCTCCATGAAACAAACGTTACTCATCTCTCTATTATGCCTGTGTTCCATGCTGGCGTCTGCTCAGACAAAAAAAAAGCCAGGAGGTTTTAACAAGGGTAAAGCAAATCAAGCTGATAAGTTCCTGGACAAGCAATGGTGGATTGGATTCAAAGCGGGAACCAATCTTACCCAAGCTGTTCCGGGCACCCGATACTCGATTACCGTACCTACAAATTATTCCGCCGGCCGAACAGAGAAAATATACGATGCTTTTAATGAAGCCGGAAGTCAGGCATCCCTTGAGGTTACTTTTTTTTATAAAGGATTTTCATTCAGTACTCAACCTACCTATCGGCTATCAAGGTTTACCTATTCAAACCAATTGTATTGGGAGAATTCTTCTGGTCAGCTCATCTTGAACTACGAACATGAGCAAAAAACCAGTTATGCCGATGTTCCACTCATGGTGAAGTACGACATTACGGGAAATAAGCTCAGACCATACATTCAAGCAGGAATTTTCTATTCTTTTCTTATCAATGCCACGAAATCTGTGATCGGATCAGGAACTGATGGTACTTCGGGGACTATCCATGAATTTTCAAGTGAACCGATTATTGTGGGTGCCAAGGATTTGTTCCATAAGGGATATTGGGGTCTGATGGGTGGCATCGGACTCGACTACAACATTGGAAACATTCGTGTTGTTTTAGACGCATCCTACTGGAAAGGCATGAGTAACGTTACCAATACGGATAATCGCTACAGTAACACTCGTCTTGCAGGCATTGGCGAAGCCATGGATGATCTCAAACTGAAAAATATTGTAATCTCGGCCGGATGCTTATTTCCGCTTCGGTTCCTTAGTAATGATTTTAAATCTTTAGGTAAATGATAAAGAATCTTCCATATGTGTTTGCTTTCCTGTTGGCATGTATCGCCTGTTCGAATGAAAGCGATCCGGTAGCCAACAAAGCCAACTTCACGCGCATTTATGACAATAATAATTTTAGTGCTGCTTACACACCACTTGATCTTCAACAAACCCCTGATGGAGGGTTTTTAATTCTCGGCAGCCGCAGGCTGGGCAATACTACCTTCACCGGAATTTATATTCTGAAAGTGAATGAATTCGGAGAGTTTGTTCATGAAGTTGAATTGGAATCAGATCATGTAAGTCCTGCACCACACCTGCTCGCATTGGACGGCAGCTATTATTTCTTTTGCATGACACCGGTTGGATTGCGTACTGAATTAATTAAGCTTAACGAGGATGGAGATATCGAACAAGTAAGTGCTGTGAATGCATCTTACCCGTTAGCAGCAGCCCTTGACAATACCAGTTTTATACTATTGAGCTATGACAATGTGAATAAACTCAGTGTTGTGTCAGTGGTAAATCCATCCGGATCCATAGGCGCCTCAAAGGGCTATACGATCGGGGCGGGCGAAGAGGTCGAAAAGCCTATTATTGATCATTTTATCCGGACTGGAAGACAATATCCGTTTCAGGTTGGCAAAACATTATCCGGCCAATATTTTTTCAATGGTTTTTACAATTATACGTTCTCCTTTGTCTTTACAAACCTTTCGCAGGAAAATCCTCCCGTCATCCAGGGTCAGCAAGACGATGGAGGGATGAGTCAGGTGACGCAAATCGATAACACAAAGTTTGCTGCGGCGCGATTCAATTTCGGAGACAATTATTTTATTCCTAATAGTACACTAAACGGCAGTGGTATCAGCTCAAGCGTAGATCTGGGTGGTAGCTTACTTCCCGAGTTGGTATCAAACGCGCCGGTAAAAATTTTAAAGCATCAGCTTCGCGATCGCCCTGTACTTATTTATGGCAGTAACACCAGAAACAATCAGATAGGATTATACATCTATGATCAGACTACAGGAGAATTTCTGGGCAGCACCTACCTGGGATTTGGCAATTCGTTTGAAATAACCAGTGTCATTGTCACCTCTGATCACGGGATCGCCGTGAGTGGATTAACGTATCTGGCAGGTCGTCTTCCCCGAATATGTTTATTTAAAATTTCCGAATCAGCGCTATCCAAATCGATTCAATAAGGGGCTATTTTGTCGAAAAGGTGAATTGATTTTGTTAATTTTCTTCTTTGTTCACCAAAACTATGCTCAGGATAGAAAAAGATGTCAGCCTATTGCACTTCAATACATTCGGTATTGACGTGAACGCAAAATATTTTATCAGGATCGAAAACGTAGAACAACTTCAGGCCCTGCTGCAAATCCCCATTTTTAAAGAAGAAAAGCATTTATTCCTCGGCGGTGGCAGCAATATTCTATTTACCAAGAACTTTGATGGCCTTGTTATTAAAACGGCCCTGACTGGAATAGAAAACAAGGAAGAAGATCATGCCCATGCGCGATTAAAAGTTGGTGCCGGAGAAATCTGGCACGACCTCGTGATGCATTGCGTTAAAAATAACCTGGGCGGAATAGAAAATCTTTCTTTGATACCGGGAACAACCGGAGCTGCACCCATACAAAACATCGGAGCCTATGGTGTTGAAGTAAAAGATGTCATTGAATTTGTGAACGCGATTGAGCTTTCTTCCGGAACCGAAAAAGTCTTTACAAAGGAAGAATGTCGCTTCGATTATCGCGAAAGTGTCTTCAAACTCGAGCTAAAGGAAAAATATTTTATTTCAAGTGTTACTTTAAGTGTAACGAAAAAAAATCACCAGTTGATCACAAATTATGGAGCCATTCAAGACACGTTGAAGTCAATGAATGTTTATGACATACACGATGTCACGATAAAAATTATTAGTGATGCTGTGATAAAAATTCGGAAGAGTAAACTACCTGATCCAACTGTGATTGGTAATGCCGGAAGCTTCTTTAAAAACCCAACCGTATCACAACAACAGTATGCATCACTGCAAGACAGGCATCCAAAAATACCCGGATATCCATCTATAAATCAACAAGTTAAGATACCTGCCGGATGGCTGATTGAACAAGCCGGATGGAAAGGAAAACGTTTTGATCATGTTGGTGTGCACGAACAACAAGCGCTTGTACTTGTTCATTATGGTGGTGCACATGGCGATGAAATTTTACAACTCGCACAAAAAATTCAACATGATGTTGAAGAAAAATTTGGTGTGTCACTTACACCCGAAGTGAACATAATTTGATTTTATATTCGATGAAGATGAACGCATGTTATGCAAAATCGATGATTGGAAAATTTTGGTCAAATGAAAATTATTTGCGAAAAGTTTTTGTGAATTAATTTTTTATTATACCTTTCGATAGTTTTAAACTAAAATATTAAAACGCTATGGCAAAAAAACCAGCAAAAAAAGCAGCTAAGAAAGCTAAGAAGGCTGCTAAGAAGAAGAAGTAATTAGGTTTACCTAATACTTTTAAAAAGGGAAGTGATCCAGGATCGCTTCCCTTTCTTTTTTTATTTCAAGTTGTAACACCTGAGAATTTCATGACATGAAATCACTCCTATTCATCATCACATGGAGTTGAAGAACATCTTACGCTGTGAGAATACAATCCATCTCCGGAAACAAGGGGGTGAAATGATGCAGGTAAGGTTCTGTCGTTCATTCGATTGCATAAATTTAATCAGGACGCGGCTTGTTAATGGATAAAATGAAATCGTAATTTTATACAAACAAACATGACCACCATGGCAAAAGCACCGGCAAAGACTTCTGTAAAGGCAACGGCTGCGAAGAAAGCCGCTCCAAAGAAAGTAGCAACACAGAAAACATCTTCTTCTGCACCTTCACTCGAAAAAACCGGAGAAGAAATTCTTAAGAAATTAAAATCACTTGACCTTGATCATCAACTTCAGGCCGACCTGGAGTGGTGTCTGGGCAGTTTCAAATACGATAAGAATCCGATCGGTCTGATTGAGTCTGCCGAACGTGCTGTGGTTGTTTTTAAGGACGCCTTAAACAAAAAGATGAAAGGCGTGACAGCGAAAACCATCAACGATATCGAAAAAGTGCTGAAGTAATTAGATCCGTTTAACGCCAAAGCAAACCCGGTGCTGACCTGGTTTTTTTATATTAAATGCGTTACGTTGGTAAGCGAACCCTGATACCTTTCGCAAGAGACACCAAATTTATTGAGGAAGTCTACTCCTTCATCACTGGCAAGACCCTTATACTCTGCATAGGAGTTTAAATAGATTACCCTGCCGATTCCCATGCTGAAAATAATGCGGGAACATGCCAGGCAGGGTGACAGGGTAACGTATAATGTGGCTCCCTCTACACCCGATTTGTTTTTCACTGCATAAAGAATGGCATTCTGTTCGGCATGAATGGCCAATGAACAACCTCCCTTCGAGTCGCGCGGACAACCTGCTTCAGGCCATTCTTCATCACAATTATGCGTACCGGAGGGCGGCCCATTGTAGCCGATGGAGATAATTCGTGTATCCTTGGTAAGCACTGCTCCTACATGACGTTTAATACAATGCGAACGCCTGGCAAGATTTACGGCAAGCTCCATATAGATATCATCAAATTTAGGACGTAGCGTTGCCATGGTTGCAGTTGTTAAAGCTTAAAATTAAGGATTGAAATCAAAATTCTTATATTCGCAATCAAAGATGATCGAATGATTCAACGGAAAGTCAGTCTTCTTGCCATTCTTTTGTTGCCCGTAATTTCGTTAGCACAAGAAGTTAAACCAAGGCTTAGTCCACTGGCACTTGCCACAGCCCGGTATAAAGATGCTTATTTAAAAATTACCTACAGCCAGCCTGTTAAAAATGACGGAGAGGTATTTGGTTCTCTTGTGCCTTATGGCGAAGTGTGGAAGACCGGAGACAATGAAGCCACCGAAATGACGATCACACGCGACATCCTTGTTAACGGCTTACCTTTGAAAGCTGGCACATATTCTGTTTTCACCATTCCCAATAAAGACACCTGGACAATCATTTTCAACGCTGACCTTGGATTGTGGGGATCCTACAATTACAATATGAAGACCGATGTGCTTCGGTTTGATTGCCCTGTTCAATCGGTTGCCGGAATGGTCTACAAGCCTTTCACCATTGCCATCGACCAGAAAAACGAAAAGGCTGAAATATCTTTGTTGTGGGACAAGACCAAAGTAAGTTTTAACGTTCAGTTTAATGAACCCAAACCCTGAGTTGCGATGGATATGAAATTTCGTTTCGCCACGGTACTTTTTTTTCTGGCTGTTTCAGTGCAGGCCCAGGACCTTGCGGAATTATCAAGACGCAATGGATTCAAAGACATTCACCTGGGAATTTCCATTGACAGTATCAAAGGCACCAAATTCAGGAAAGACATCAAGGAAAAAAATGAATTTCCAGCCAAACTGTATGAGGTGGATAATGATGATTATAAGTCTATAGGAGAAGTTTCGGTAAAAAACATTGAATTAAAGACCTACAAAGATCTGATTTACGAAATTCGGGTGTTTACGGAAAAGGATACGCGGCTTATGAAGGCTATGATTAAATCCTTTGGCGAACCCAAGTATATTATTCCTACCGACACGTATAATTGGGCCACGGAAAGTTTAAGTCTTACGTTTAAGAATTACAGCAAGAAAGAAATACTTCTTACCTACCGTTGCTACCCTGTACTTAAAATGATGCTTGTAGACAAGGGCAAAAAAGTAGAGGCGATCTCCGAAGATTTTTAGATTAGTTTTTATAAGCGATTCTGTAGACCACTCCTGCCAGATCATCCGAAACAAGTATTGATCCGTCTTGCATAACCAACACGTCAACAGGACGTCCCCAGGCGTTTTGTGTGGCGTCGTCTAACCAGCCGGAGGCAAATGTTTCATATCCCCCGGATTTTCCATTTTCGACTTTAACCAAACTAATCCTGTACCCCGACTTCTTTTTACGATTCCATGAACCATGTTCAGGAATAAAGATTTGATTTTTATACTCAGCCGGAAATGAATTGCCGGTATAAAATTCAAGTCCCAGGGGAGCAACATGCGCTCCGAGATTTTGTGCAGGAGCTGTGAATTCAGAACAGGAATGTTTACTGCCGAAGTCCGGATCCTGAATAGTGCCTCCATGGCAATAAGGGTAGCCGAAATGCATTCCGGCCTTAGAGGCTGAATTTAATTCACAGGGCGGAACGTCATCGCCGAGCATATCCCTTCCATTATCTGTAAACCATAATTCTTTAGTCTGTGGATGCCAGGCAAGACCAACCGTGTTACGGACACCACTGGCAAATTTTTCGAAGCCCGTACCATCGGCATTCATACGATTTATAGAAGCATAGGCTGCATCGGGTTCGCAAATATTGCAGGGCGCCCCAATCGGTACATACAACTTTCCATCAGGTCCAAACGCTATGTATTTCCATCCGTGATGTTCTTCCGTTGGAAGTTTGTCATACACCACCTGACTTTTTCCCGGATTCGCTAATCTTGTTTCAATTCCTGCATACCTGGAGATCCTGCTGATTTCCGCTACATAGAGATCACCATCTTTAAATGCCACTCCATTGGGAGATTTAAGTCCCGAGGCAATTACCCATTTCTTATCGGCAATGTGATCACCGTTGGTATCTTTGATTGCGTAGATGTTCCCCTTTTGAAGGCTCCCCACGTAAATTGTTCCAGAGGGGGACATCGTCATTTCGCGTGCATTATCAACTTCAGCGAACACTGAAATTGAAAATCCATCCGGCAATTTTATTTTACTCAGAGGTAAGTCTGCGCTCGCGTCAGTAACAGCTGGAACAGATCCGTCTTCACTGGCAGTAGCATAGAAGTTATCCTTACTCGTGTTGTTGCAAAAAAGAATGATTACCAGGATCGCAATGGCTGGAATAAACTTCACCCTGTTCATACGTTTGAATTTTGATTTGAATAAAATTACGTGATCAGCATTGAAGCCACCAACCTACAGTCGAATTTTTCAACCATTCAAATGGTTTGCTAACTTTGTGGTTGAATTTCTTAAATAATAACACGGGTACGCGTAAATGGTTTCAGTTTCGAATATTTCCTATTTCATCGGGGGTCGTCCTTTATACGAAAATGCCTCCTTGTTTATCAAACCTGACGACAAAATCGGTTTAATTGGACTCAACGGACGCGGGAAATCAACACTTCTCAAGATCCTGAACGGCGATTTACGTGTATCGGAGGGTACCATCAGTAAGGCGAAAGATTGTACCATTGGCTTTCTTAACCAGGATCTTCTCTCCTACCAGACAGACGATGCCATTCTCACGGTAGCCATGGGTGCTTTTAAGGATGCCGTAGAAACACAGCGCCAACTTGAAAAAGTGCTTCACCAACTGGAGACAGAATATTCCGATGACCTGGTGGACAAACTCACTACGCTACAGGAAAAATTTGAGCACCTGGATGGTTATACCATGCAATCCAAAGCTGAAGAGGTTCTGGAGGGCATTGGTTTCACTACACACGAACTTCACCGACCACTGAAAGAATTCTCGGGGGGCTGGCGCATGCGCGTTATGCTCGCCAAGCTATTGCTGGAGAAACCTTCCCTGCTCATGCTGGATGAGCCTACCAATCACCTTGACTTGCCATCCATTGAGTGGGTTGAAAACTACCTGCGTAATTATGAAGGAGCAGTAGTCATCGTATCTCACGATAGAACCTTTCTAAATAACGTAATCCAGAAGACGGTGGATGTTACCAATCAACAGCTGGTATCCTACGAAGGGAATTATTCCTTCTACCTGAAAGAAAAAGAGATGCGTGAAGAAATTCAGCAGGGAGCATTCGAAAATCAACAGGCGAAGATCAGGCAAACAGAACGTTTCATTGAGAGGTTTCGGGCAAAGGCCACCAAATCCAAACAGGTTCAATCACGCGTGAAGGCGCTTGACCGTATGGATAAAATTGAAGAAGTAGTCAATGACACAGCTGCAGTGAATTTTAAATTTACCTTTAAGCAAACTTCGGGAAGGCACGTAGTAACGCTTAAAGATGTGTCTAAGGCTTACGGGGAAAAAGTTATTCTCAAACATACCAACGCCATTATTGAACGGGGCGACAAAATTGCACTGATCGGTGCCAACGGAAAGGGAAAATCAACGCTACTCCGAATCATTGCCAATGATGAAAACGTGAATGGTGAACGTACGATTGGGTATAATGTGATTTACGGATTTTTTGCTCAACACCAGCTTGAATCCTTACACGTCGAAAATGAGATCCTGGACGAACTAAAACAGGCAGGAAGTGCAAAGACCGAACAGGAATTGCGTGGCGTGCTGGGCTGCTTTCTTTTTTCTGATGATGATGTATTCAAAAAGATAAAGGTGTTATCAGGAGGAGAAAAATCGCGTGTGGCATTGGCAAAGACATTAATATCGGATGCAAATTTTCTATTGCTTGATGAGCCAACCAATCACCTTGATTTTATTTCCGAGAACATCCTGATCCAGGCATTGCAACAATATCTGGGAACATTCATTGTCGTTTCACACAATCGTCACTTTGTAAGCCAGGTGGCCAATAAAATATGGTATATCGAGGATCAGCAAATAAAAGAATATCCCGGTACGTATGAGGAATACGAGTATTGGCAGAAAAAAAATCAACTTAACGGAACAGTTACTGAACCAGTAAAGAAGGCAGTTTCTCCAAAACCATCACAGGAAACAAACGCCGTTAATCCCAATGATAAGAAACTGAAGGAACTTAACCGTGAGTTGAAAAAAACAGAAGAACGAATTCAAAAACTGGAAGAAGGCAAAGCTGTCATCGAAAAAGAACTTGCCAAACCGGATGTTTACAGTGATTTGAAGAAACTTAGCGAAGTGCAACAACAATTTGAGAAAGCTGACGGCTTGCTAAAAATTGAAAATGCAAAATGGGAATCCCTGATGCTGGAAATTGAAGGCCTTGAAAAGAATTAAAATTTCTGTCGCAGCCCCAATGTACTACCTCCACCCTACCGTTAAACTCAACTGAAGTCGGTTCAGTTTTTCTTCCACCGTTTTTGTTGAGGAAGCTCCCTGAATAGCTTGCCACGTGTAAAGGTAATAATAGGTTGGGTACTCATAGGAAGTGGTGACTTCCTGAAATTTAGTTCCTATCGAGAGCGCAATCTTTACATCATGGTACCGGATCCGATAGCCAATCTGTGTCGTTGCGGTTCCCCCTCCTTCAATTTTCTTAAGTCCGTATTCCTCATAACCTTTACTCCAGACCTTTGACCACCCATAACTCACCTGGACAAACAAAGCATTCTTGTCCTTGTTTCCAATTACATCCCAACTCACCACTCCAGAAAAAGGTGTGGACTGCCAAAAATAGTAAGCATCATAACCCACACCTACTCCTACTCTCAGTTTTTTTCCAATCGTTGCTCCCTGTATGGCTGTTGCACTGAAAGTAATCTCTTTATTGAAATTACAATCCGTGCAGCCTATCAACACGCTGCTGCTGAGTGAAAAAAAATAACCAAAACGTTTACCGGTGTTATCGGCACTCGATATGGGCTTGGCGATAGGTGTATAATAAATCGAATCGCGATCGAAATTTTCCTGCGCACGCAAAGGCATGACAACACACATCACGATAGCAAACAAAAAGATCGTTTTCTTCATTGCTTTACAATGGATAATGTGCTTAGCAACTTAATGTTCTTGAGGTCCGAGTAGTCATATTGATACAACCCCTCAGACCCTATCATCATGGCGATATTTTGATAAGGAATGATATCGAAGGCATTGATTTTATCGTAATGAGCCAATTGGTGTTTTGATATACTATGAACATCGGAAGCGTCATACACCTTCAGTCCGTCACTTCCATCACAGATAAATAATGTTCCGTTTTCTATTCCCAGGCCGTGTGGATTCTTCATGAGATAGGTCTCCTCCAATACCGGCTTGGTCAGATCTTTAATGTTTACCACATCCAATTGATTAGAATACCCGCCGCACGATGTTCCGCCACGCAGGGTGACATAGGCATAGTCCCCCTCGACCACAACAGGATCACAGCTTCGAACATGTTCAAACTTGCTCAGCAAAACAGGTGAAGCCGGGCTTTCAATATTGTAGATATACATTCCTGATTTTGTACCTATAAAAAGTGATGATTTAACCGGAAAAAGTGTTTCGGCCTGCCACGTGAGTTGTATTTCATTCTTTGCTTTTGTATCTGACTGATTGGAAATATCAACAACATCCATATAATAAGAATCAAGGGCATACAAATGCTTATTCGCAATGGTGAATCGTGCCATGGACCCCCCAATGCCTGTGTTTGAGTTTGGAGCAACGGCGGATTGAGGACTGAATGATGATGATGCAGACAGTGCAATTCCATCTGAGTAATACATTCCACCCCACGGCTGCATCACTTTTTTACAATCATTTTCTTCGATCGTGATCGTACTCACCTTTTTCCAATCCGTTAAAATTCCAACTTGCGGATTGTATGTAAGACCCATAGGACTGTTGTGATTAAATAATCGTTCTATTCGGCTGATCTCATGAATTGCAGAAATGTTAGAGATATCAAAAGCAACAAGGTCTATATAACTGTCTGCATAGAGTGTGTTGCCCAAGATTGCAAGATCATAATTCCCTGGAATGGCAAGAAAACCCAAAGATTTTGGGCTCGATGGATTCGTGTTGTCGATGATGTGAATGCCTTTCCCGGTTTCGTTAATAAATAAGGTTTTGTCCTTAAAATAAATTTTTCCCGGCTGAGACATCGGCTGAGGGTCCTTGAAAGTAACTGCCGCTTTGATTTCGGCAGCTGTGGAGTAGACGGGTTGGTAGTATACGTATGAATTCGTCACCGTACACGTATCTGAACAGTCCGAAAATAAAAGGATCAGGGTAACGAAGACAAGGGGACGCGGATACAACGTTTTTTGCGATTTCATACTTCTGGTTTTTGTGTTCTCCTACTTGGACACGCGATGAACCTGAAAAGTTGGAATCACAATACGTTATTCGCCCATTGATTTTTAAGATGTCTCAGGATACCGATCGTCAGGAACACCAAGCCGATAGCAAGTAATGCCACCACCAGCCCGACTATGAAAAATAGGCTTGTGGGAACAATAAGAAATCGAATGAAATTTCCTGCTTTTTCCATAGCTAGTGTAATCAGAACATGTAACGAAACCGAAATCCAACATCCCACACGATAGGATTGAGTGTAGCACCTGTTGTTGACTTGAGTACAGAATTAAAACTATACCGTACCCCTGGCACCACAGAAACGCGATAGTGCTCCGCCACTTTGTAACTCACTTCCGTACCCATAAGTCCTGTCCAGTTCACAGATCGATATAGAGAATTATCTCCCGCTCCTTGAGTATATCGTAGCAGTTTCCCGGTTTGGTCAGTTAATGTATTTTTTAAAAAGAAATCGGATGCCACACCTGCATTCAATTGAAGACCCACCTTTCGATCAATAAAAAGATAACCAGCCTGAAAGGGGACGGAAACAAATTCACTTACATTACTTACTGTATAAGGTGTTGTGTTCGTAGTAGCAACCGAAGCCTGACTTAATGCATCCGCCGCGAATGCACTTGAATTGCTTCCACTCGATCTGGCAACATTGGAATTATACTCGGTCGACTGTGAGAGAAAATTAAATCCACTCATAAGCATCAGGCGTGGTGCTATTTTTTTTCCAAAATTCATTCCAAATGAAATTGATGTACCCGCTTTCGAACGACTACTTTGCTGACTTGATGTTGAAGAATTGCCATATGCACTTGCATAAACGGGAGCAGCACCGCTGTTTGGATTATAACTCCCTGCGGAACCTCCCAGTGACGCCCACCAATCTTCATCGGCTTTTGTTTTTTTCTTCGATTCCACCTGAGCAATCACCGGTTCAACAAATAGGGAAGTCATCGGGGGGTTCATGGCTAATTCTTCTTTGTTCTTTGACACAACCGTGGAAGATTCGTTTAACGAGACCTCATTATTTTTTTTGATCAATTGGTCGTTAGCCTCTGCGAAACGAACTTCCGAAGGAACGGAATCAGACTTAGTCTCAATCATTTTCTGTCGGTCTTGCTGACTTTCTACATACAGAATTGCTTGCTGACTTGCTTCATCTCCAACCCTATTTTTTTGTTTTACAGGCTTGCGCTCAGTTTTTTTCAATTTACCAGAACCTGAGGTCTGCTTGTTCCCTGAACTCCTGGCTGCATTGGCTGAAGCATTTGTGTTAACATCATTCGCACGATTTCTACCTTTCTTGAACTCCTGTGTAGCATCTTCCTGTTCCTGTAGTGAGTTTGTAAGCAATTCAGTTTTATTTCTTGTGGAATACCAAATACCCAGTCCACTCAAAGCAAGTGCAAAAACAACGGAAGCTGCAGCCAATCGTTGATAAAAAAGAACTCTGCGTTTCATACTGCCGCTTTCCGCACGCGATAATTGCAGATCGACATTCGTCCAGACAGTATCAGACGGATCAGATTCGGCATCCGCAAAAGCGTTACGCCAGCTTTCCTCAAATTTCCTATTCTCTGAATTTTTCATATTTTTTTTCTACAGCTTCCAGTTTGCTTCGCAGCAGACTTTTGGCCCTGTTGTATTGTGATTTTGAAGTGCCCTCACTGATGCCCACGAGCTCACCGATCTCCTTGTGTGAGTAGCCTTCAATAGCAAATAAATTAAATACGATACGGCACCCATCCGGAAGCGACTGAACGATCGCTATCAACTCTGTCAAATGAAATGACGAGAGACTGATCTCTTCGTCTTCACGTACGGTTATATCGCTTACATCCACCATGGGCAACAAATACAATTTTTGCCGCTGGACATTGAGCGCCGTATTAATCATGATCCGGGTTATCCAGGTAGCTACCTTCGACTCCTCCCGAAAAGACTTCATGTTGGCAAATACCTTGATAAACCCCTCTTGCAAAATATCTTCTGCTTCCTGTGTCGATCTGGCATAGCGTTGGCATATGACCATCATTTTACGGCAATAGCGTTCATACAAAGCCTTTTGGGCAGCCCTGTCGCCTTTGGCGCAGCCTTCAATAAGCTCCTTTTCGCTTAGCATGAATCTACTCTGCTGATTAGACACGGGTTAAAAACGATTCGTTGGAATACAAATTGAATTAATTATTCGTTTAGTTTTGAACTCATGAGCATGAATAAATCCTTGAAAAAAACAGAAAACACGGCTATCGGTAGTGCTATGCCCACAATCCTCTCGCATAACCTGTCGTACTTTTTTTTCATTTTATGTTTATTCCTCATTCAGTCATCGGCAATCGCTCAAAAAACGCTGAGTTATTCTGACAAAACCTACGAGCCTCAAATCAAAACCGTTCAACTCATAGGCTCATACCTTGAATTTGATGACCTCAGCAATCAGCGAAATACGTATTATGCCAAAGTAATTCATTGCAACTACGACTGGACTAAATCCAGCCTGGCTAACCTTGATTTCATGCAGGATTACAACGAGTTTAATATTTCGGATTATGCCTATTCGAGTGGCACCTATATAAACTACGTGCACTATCGATTTCAGCTTCCTGATGTAAAACTCCCTGGAAATTATCTCCTCATAGTATACCGTGATGGAGATGAAAAGGATCTCATTTTGTCGAAGCGATTCTTTAAAGTGGAAAATCGAGTAACCCTGGTTTCAGATAACCAGTTTGGTGGCGGGGCTTTACGTTCGTCTAATCAGCAACTGAATTTTACCCTGAATTACGGGGGCATCGAGATTATCAATCCACTCGGCAGCGTCCATGTCGTGATACGACAGAACCAGCGGTGGGACAATGCACGGATGGATGTATCACCAAGTTTTGTGAGGGAAAGCGAACGACAGCTTGAATATCGTTTTACCGATCAGGACAATCAGTTTAATGCGGGGAATGAGTTTCGGTTCGTTGATTTTCGTTCCTTGATTTATCCCGGACAAAACACAGGCACGATGGATAGAAGTACAAAACCCTACCAACTGAGTGTGCAGTCAGATCAATCGCGCGAATTTGCTGCTTATGCACAATATCGGGACATGAACGGATCTTACGTGATCGACAATCTTGATAATCGTGAGGCGGTGATTTCTTCAAATTATCTGAATGTAACGTTCACGCTAAACACATCGCGACAGATCAACGGAAATGTTTATGTCGCAGGTGCCTTCAACAATTGGGATCGGAATAAAGACAACCTCATGAAATTCAATCCCGATCAGAATGCCTATCAGGCTACGATGTTATTGAAGCAAGGCAGGTATGACTATCAATTTCTTGTCGATGGCAAACAGCTTTCGCTCAATTATTTTGAAGGAGATCATTTTGAAACTGAGAATGTATACGAGGTTCTCGTATACTATAAACCTTTTCGTCCCAATGCAGATTTACTCATCGGGTATTTTGTAATTCCTGTAAATCCGCGTTAAGCATAGTTGTGTTCCAGGTCAGCTTCTTTGCTGATGGTATCGCTGCCTGCAATGTCCAGCATGCCAAATCCTTTATGCGAAAAATATCCCAGGCCGTTTTCGTAAGCAAATTGTAATACTGGCTGAGGTGCATATAGGGTAAATGGAAAAGTATATCCGCGTACTTCAAATTTTATATCGAGGTCATACAGCGGATAAATGCGCGCAAATTTTTTATGTGTCGTTTGGATACGACTCAGGTATTCACGGTCAGGAACAATTTGGAATTTGTAGTACTCCGCGAGTTGAGTGGGAGTAAATTTTCCACTGGCTTCCATTCTGGCAATGGTGCAATCATAAAGAAGATCAGAGAACTCGTCATTCTCCGGAGAAATAAATCGCTTGCCTGTTTCATCATTGAAGGAAGCGGGCAAGAGTACGATCGGCGAAATACATAAAAACTTTGCAGAATCATTGATCGTAACCGGTTCCTCGTTTTCAACTGCCTCGGGCGTTAATAACAAATTGCCGATCATCAATTCCTTTTGTTCGAACAAAACACCCAGGAAGTAATCCAGAAATTCCTTATCTGAGGCGGAGAAAACCAACGTTACTTTTGATGAGAAAAAATGTAATCCTTTACGACTGATTTTGATCTGGCCCTTCAGCCCCGAGAAATTATATTGCGTGTAATCGTTAAAATGCTTCTTCCCCCCCAGCATGACAAGCCCCTTGATTGTCTGGGCAAGCAGAAATTGATGGTGGAAAGGAACGTATGCCCCTCTGTTCTTAAGAGAAAAAACGATTCGGATTCTCAAAGTTTTAACTGATTTGGAGTAAAAAAATCTCCCGCTCCCGTCTAAAAATAAAAATACGGAGAGCTAATGTACTAAAAATCAGATAAATCAGACCTTACGCTGTAAGGAAAATTTTACACATTGAAGCGAAAGTGCATAATATCACCATCTCCCACCACATATTCCTTGCCTTCTACTCCCATTTTACCGGCCTCTTTACAGGCCTGTTCGGTCTTGTATTTCTGATAATCAGCATATTTGATCACTTCTGCGCGAATAAAGCCCTTTTCGAAGTCAGTATGAATAACCCCGGCAGCCTGGGGTGCTCTCCAGCCCCGGTGAATCGTCCAGGCCCTAACCTCTTTCTCGCCCACCGTGAAATAGGTAATCAAGTCCAGCAAATGGTAAGCCGCGTGCACCAACCTGCTCAACCCTGATTCCTTAAGACCATATTCATCCAGAAAAACGGCTCGATCTTCTTCGCTTTCCAACTCTGCAATTTGAGCTTCAATGGCAGCGCAAACAATCACCACTTCTGCATTTTCTTCCTTAACAAGATTTTTAAGAGCATCAACAAATTTATTACCCTTATGAACAGAAGCCTCATCCACGTTGGCCACATAAATCACGGGCTTATCCGTAAGCAATAATAAATCTTCAACAGCTTTTTTATCTTCCGCTTCCACCTTCAGGGTTCTGGCATTCTTGCCCGCTGTTAATGTGTCGCGATAGAGTTGCAGGGTGGCTAATTCTTTTCTGGCTTTCACATCACCACTCTTCGCTGTGCGCTCTACCTTATTGATTTTCTTTTCGATCGACTCAAGGTCTTTCAATTGGAGTTCGGTGTCAATGATTTCTTTATCGCTGACAGGATTTATTTTACCATCCACATGTATGATGTTCTCATTTTCAAAGCACCGTACAACGTGAGCGATTGCATCTACCTCGCGAATATTGGCAAGGAATTGATTCCCCAACCCTTCTCCTTTGCTGGCACCTTTCACCAAACCTGCAATATCAACAAACTCAAATGTTGTGGGGATTACCTTTTGTGGCTTTGCAAGACCTTCAAGAACCTTTAAGCGTTCATCCGGAACAGAGATTACACCAACATTTGGCTCAATCGTACAAAAAGGAAAATTAGCAGCCTCTGCTTTGTTGTTGGAAAGCGCATTAAATAATGTTGATTTTCCTACGTTTGGCAGGCCTACGATACCACATTTTAAACCCATAACTCGTCTTCGTTAATTACTTGCTTTGAAATTCCGCTTAAAACGGAGGTTTCCTAAAAAGAAGGGCAAATATAATCACTCATCCTAACTCTCCCCTGGAAATAAAAATTGAAAAAAAGAAAGCCTGCCCCCGAAGGAACAGGCTTCACTAGTTTAAGTTTAGGACTTAACTAATCCCATTTCAACTCAGAATCCACGGTGGGAGCCTGAGCAATCTGGTTTTCTCTTTCTTCGCGAATCTGATCAAACTGAGTAAAATCCACATCCGGCATCAGTTCATTTTTCACATGATTCACAGTATTATTCAAAGCCTCCACAAATTTGTTGAAGTCTTCTTTATACAGAAATATCTTATGTTTTTCGTACGTAAATCCCTCATCATCTTTATTATACCTTTTTTTACTTTCGGTAATTGTCAGGTAGTAATCATTTGATCGGGTGGACTTAATGTCAAAGAAATAGGTTCTTTTTCCCGCCTTTACTTTTTCCGAATAGATTTCATCTCTTCCGGTCGTCTTGTTCTCTTCCACAGAATCTAAGGGTTAGGTTTTTTGGGTTTTTAGGGTTACTTGGGTAGATCGAATATAGCAGTTTAATCATTTATAGCAAAAGTCTGGAACTATAATTAGCCGTTTAAGCACATTTTTGATGGATTCATCTTCGAAAAAATGCATTTTTAAGACACACAGCATCACATGAATCCTACATTTGAAGATATTAAAAAGTCAGGAGCGCTTGAATTATTAGCCCGGCAACTCGTAGAAGGGTTCATTACGGGTTTGCATAAGTCGCCCTATCACGGATTTTCGGTGGAATTTGCCGAACACCGACTTTACAACGAAGGTCAGAGCACCCGGCACATCGACTGGAAGGTCTTTGCGCGTACCGACCGGCTCTATACAAAGCAATATGAAGAAGAAACAAATCTACGATGCCTTATCGCCATCGACTGTTCCTCTTCAATGTATTATCCTAAAAAGACTTTGGCGAAATTGAGGTTTAGTATACTGGCCGCTTCTGCTCTTGCGTTCTTATTGAATAAGCAACGTGATGCCGTAGGTCTGTGCCTCTTCTCCGATCAGGTTGATGAGTACACACAGATCAAGTCAACGTCCTCACATATTCAAAAGCTGTTGACCTTGCTTGAACGCACCATCGAAACAGGAGCACAGGAAAGTAAGAAAACAAATGTGGCTTCTGTACTTCATGAAATTGCCGAGAAGACACACAAGAGATCGCTGGTCATTCTCTTTAGCGATATGTTTGACAGTGGGGAAGATTTATCAGAAATATTCAAAGGCCTGCAACATCTTAAGCACAACAAGCATGAGGTATTGATGTTTCACGTCAGCGATCACGACACAGAACTGGATTTTAAGTTTGATGAACGCCCGTACGAATTCATCGATCTGGAAACCGATGAACGGCTGAAACTCAATCCGGGTGAAATACGTGAAACGTTCAAAAAACAGCTTGCCGAATTTCACAAAGAACTTCAGCTCAAATGCAATCAACTCAAAGTGGATTTCATTTCAGTAAATACGCAGGCGAATTATTTTGATATTTTGCAGGCTTACCTGATCAAGCGGTCAAAGATGCGTTGATCAGTTCTGTAATTCTTCGTTGTGCAGCCAGGACTTCTTAGCCAGAAGCTCTTCTTTAGCTTCTACATAATCAGGATCAGGAACGCAGCAATCAACGGGGCATACCGCTGCACATTGAGGCTCTTCATGAAAGCCCATGCACTCGGTACATTTACCCGAAACGATATAATAAAATTCTCCCGAAACAGGTTCCTGAGATGTCTTTGCATCTACCTTGGAACCATCTTCAAGTTCAACTTCCGTGAGCGCAGTGCCACCAGCCCAGTTCCATTCCCTTCCACCTTCATAAATAGCAGTATTGGGGCATTCGGGTTCGCAAGCTCCGCAGTTAATACATTCGTCAGTAATCTTTATCGCCATCCTGTTCCTGTTTTAACGCTAATCCGTGTAATTTCGCGCCTGTTTTGCAGTGTCGTGCAAAAGTAACGCAACTCGTTCAATCGTCAAAACGCATTAAACGAGCTTAAAGTTTGGAAATTTACGAATGAATTTAGACCAACGAATCACCGCTTTTGTCAAGCTGGGACAACGGATTGCAACCCTTTCAAATGAAGATTTCAAAACCCTTCATGACAAAGCTGCTCAGAAAAATCCATGGTTCACCGCAGATAACGTAAGGATTGCCCTCAGGGGAATCTCAAAATTCCTTGTTGAAGATACGTTACGTGCATGGACTTCAACAGAAGGTTATTCTTTAACTCCGGCACAACCCAGGCATGTGGGGGTTGCCATGGCGGGAAATATTCCATTGGCTGGATTTCATGATTTTTTAAGTGTTCTGATCGCAGGACATAAATTGCACGCAAAATTAAGTTCCCAGGACTCTGTCTTGATCTCGTTTCTTTCCGAAACACTTCAGCAACATGAACCCAACTTTGCGTCATACATTTCATTCCAGGAAAGGCTCAACGGAGTAGATGCGGTGATTGCCACAGGCAGTGATAATACTTCGCGCTATTTTGAATATTATTTCAGAAACATTCCGCACATCATTCGCAAAAACAGATCCTCCTGCGCAGTGATCATGGGGGAAGAAGATCAGGCCCAACTTACCAGCCTTGGCCGTGACGTATTTAGTTACTTTGGATTGGGATGCCGGAATGTATCGAAGCTTTTTGTTCCCGAACAATACAGCTTCATTCCCTTGCTGGATAGCTGGGAAGGATACAAGGAAATCAGTAACCATCATAAGTATGCCAACAATTACGATTATCAGAAATCAATATTATTGGTGAACCAGGTTCCTTTTTTAGATAATGGTTTTGTGATGTTGACTGAACACAAAAACCTGGTATCCCCTATCTCAACACTTTTCTTTGAGCACTATAAAGATCTGCCTGATCTGTATGACAAATTGAATCTTCACAGCGATAAAATTCAGTGCATGACGTCAGCAAATTCCTGGTTCAAAGAGAGTGTTTCTTTTGGACAGGCTCAGTTTCCTGAAGTAGCCGACTATGCCGATAAGGTCGACACCTTGAAATTCTTGTCTGCCTTACCGTAGCGAATTATTTTCCCCGTAAGATTTCCACCCATCCCGTAAAGGACTGACCCGAAGTCTGGAGTTTATAATAATAAACTCCGTCTGTCGTACTTCCTCCATTCCAATCATTCTGATAACTCCTGGATGAATAGACTTCAGTTCCCCAACGGTTGGTAATGATGAGTTGAGAATCCGTTGGCAGGTTTCTGATATAGAAAACTTCATTAATACCGTCTCCGTTTGGCGTGAAGATGTTAGGGAGACTAATGTTGGTGTCAACTCCGATAACGACTGAATAATTTTTTACACATCCTAATCCATCACGGAGCGAAAGCTGATAGGCGCCTGCATATAGTCCTACAAAATTAATTTCATACTTCAGGTTTAACGTATTGCGGTTGATCGTTGTCCAATCCTGGGCAAATGTCTGGCCTGTGAACAAAGGTTGAATTAATTCGAGGCGGCCTTCGTAAGGATCCTCTCCACTTTCAATGATATCAACCAATAAAGAACCCGTAGGAAGATCTGGTTGCGAAATTCCTTTTTTCGTTAACAACGTATCCAAAGCAGAAAGTGGGCCTTTCATTGTAATGGCTACCCCACCAAAACACAAATCTGAAGCGCTCTTTCTCACGCTGATGGTATGTTGAAATGTAGGAGCAGCCCCAGAAGGAAGTCCAGTAATCAGACCACCGGCAACAAAATTTTTCCAGTTTATGGCATCCAATGACCATTGTAATGTATTGCCCGTTTCTCCCGCCACATCGATCTTCACTGATCCGGAAGGATCGCCGAAGCACAAAGGTTCAACAACATTTGAAGCAACCGGATCAGCAACACCCCCTGTTTTTCCAACGGTTACCTTTCCTGTCTTTATACAGCTTAAATCTCCATAAATGATGGTGTAATCATAACCGCCCCGTGGCACATTATTGATAAAGAAGCTGTCATTTGAATTCGTAAAGGCAACACCCAAATTACTTGTGGATGTACCTACGACGGTGATACGAACTCCAATCGTATTCAATATTGGAACCGCGGGACTAATACCAAAGCTGATCGTTCCGTTGGAACTATTGCATGTTGCCGGTGAGGACATGGCCGTGATGACCACGGTTGCACAATCGCCAGTGCCTCCCCCTCCTGTCAAACACGATGGATCATTCGCAGGAAGGACTGTTACCGTTGCAAGCGTAGTGAGTTCGATTGAGCAGGATGCCCGGGTAGCAAGAATATTATAGGTTGCTGTGCTTGTTGGCGCATCAACGTGAATTTTCGCCGTGGATCCATTGCCAATAATTGCCGCCCCAACCGGCGAGTCGTCTGCATCCAGCCTGAGTTGATAAATCACCCCTGCTTCAGAAGCTAAATCAACGGAAGTATCTACACCCGAACAGGTGGTTGAAGAGGAAACCGTAATGGTTGCATTGGGCGCAACATCCATTGTGATGGTAACCTTATTTGTAAGTTGAATTGAACAAGTGCCTGTACTGGCTAATACGTTAAAAGCTGTGATCGTTGAGAGTGTTCCTGTTGGCAGGTCAATAGTTGTTCCTGTCCCTGGAACTACTGCTCCAATGGTGGAATTGTCGCTGTCATTTCTCAATTGATAATTCACACCAACTTCTGAATTAGCAACTCTAATGATTGACGTTGTTCCGACACAAATTGACGACGTGGGACTGGATACCGCGAGATTCTGATTGAGGGAACCTGCTACGGTGATCGTGGCTTTATTCACCAATTCCACCGATGTACAAGTACCTGTAGCGAGGATGTTAAAAACCGTTGACGCGGTAAGTGAACCCGTTGGAAGCGATATGGTTCCGCCTGTGCCTGCAACAACAGATCCAACAGGACCGTCATTCGAATCATTTCTCAGCAAGTAAGTCACGCCAGCTTCTGAATTGTCAATCGTAATATTCGTATTGCCTCCGGAACATAACGTTGTTATTGCAGCTGTTACCGCAAGCGAAGAATTTGGATCGGGTTGGATATTCACTGTAGCCAGATTCGTCAGTACGATCTGACACGATCCATTATCGGCAAGAATATTATAGGTCGTTGCGGCTGTGATTGCAGTCGTCGGCAAATTTATTGTTCCTCCATTACCTGATACCGCAGAACCGATGAGGCTATTATCAAAGTTATTTCTCAACTGATACGTAACTCCTGATTCCGAATTTGCAATTTGAATTGAGGTAGAAGCTCCCGAACAAATCACACTGCTCGTTGGTGTTACGGCCAGACTTGCGTTCACCGTTCCGGAAACATTTACAGTTGCTGTTGATGATAGTTGAACAGCAGTGCAAACACCATTTGTAGCAAACACATTGAAGGTGGTGGTTGCAGCTAATACACCCGTTGACAATGCAATGGTAGATCCTGTTCCAATCACAGGAGATCCAATGGAACTATTGTCAGCATTATTTCTGAGTTGATAACTAACTCCCAACTCTGAATTTGCCACGAGCACATCACTTATTCCACCGGTGCAAACAGGGTCAATTGACAGCGACAAAGCAAGAGTAGTACTTGGAGGTGCTACCACATTCACTGTAACTACTGCAGTTGCATTGGGGCATGGTGCTGTACCCAGAACCAAATACTGAAATGTATAAGCTCCTGCTACTGCTCCACTCAGGTTTGCATTGTTGCCAGCAATCGCGATGGTTGTTGTTCCGGAAAGCTGCGACCACGTTCCTCCTGCGGTGGGAGTCCCACTTAAACTGGCAAACAAATCAAATGCTGAATTGTTGTTACATGCTGACACCGCGTTGGCAAGACCGGCATTCGCTGCTGCTGCAATATTCACTGTTAATACAGCAGTTGCATTGGGGCAGGGTGCTGTACCCAGAACCAAGTACTCAAATGTATAAGCTCCTGCTACTGCCCCACTCAGGTTTGCATTATTGCCAGCAATCGCTACCGTTGTTGTTCCGGAAAGCTGAGACCACGTTCCTCCTGCGGTGGGAGTCCCACTTAAACTGGCAAACAAATCAAATGCTGAATTGTTGTTACATGCTGAAACTGTGTTGGCAACACCTGCATTGGCTGCGGCTGTTACATTCACCGTTACTACGGCAGTCGCATTAGGACATGGTGCGTTACCCAGAACTAAATACTGAAACGTATAAGCTCCTGCTACTGCTCCACTCAGATTTGCATTATTGCCGGCAATCGTGATGGTTGTTGTTCCGGAAAGCTGGGACCACGTTCCTCCTGCATTGGGAGTACCACTTAAACTAGCAAACAAATCAAACGATGAATTGTTGTTACATGCTAAAACTGTATTGGCAAGACCGGCATTCGCTGCAGCGGTTACATTCACTGTTACTACTGCTGTAGCACTGGGGCATGGTGCTGTACCTACTGTGTATTGAAACGTATAAGACCCAGCTGCCGCTCCAGTAAGATTTGCATTGTTGCCCGCTATCGTGATAACTGTTGTTCCGGAAAGTTGTGACCATGTACCGCCCGCATCAGGAGTGCCTCCTAAACTGGCGAATAAACTAAATGATGAATTATTGTTACACGCTGATACGGTATTGGCAGCACCTGCATTGGCAGGACCAGCAACATTTACAGTCACTACTGCAGTGGCATTCGGACAGGGTGCAGAGCCTACTGTATACTCAAAGGTAAAGGCCCCCGCTGCTGCTCCATTTAAGTCGACGGTATTACCCGTAATGGTTCGGGTAGATGATCCCGTAAGTTGTGACCAAGCCCCGCCAACATCAGGAGTACCTCCTAAACTGGCGAACAAATCAAATGATGAATTGTTGTTACATGCTGAAACTGTGTTGGCAACTCCTGCATTCGCTGCAGCGGTTACATTCACCGTTACTACGGCAGTCGCATTAGGACATGGTGCTGTACCCAGAACCAAGTACTCAAATGTATAAGCTCCTGCTACTGCGCCACTCAGGTTTGCACTGTTACCAGCAATTGTGATAGTTGTTGTTCCTGAAAGCTGTGACCACGTGCCTCCTGCAGTGGGAGTACCACTTAAACTAGCAAACAAATCAAATGATGAATTGTTGTTGCATGCTGACACTGTATTGGCAAGACCTGCATTCGCTGCTGCTGTTACATTCACCGTCACTACGGCAGTAGCGTTAGGGCAAGGCGATGTACCCAAAACCAAGTACTGAAATGTATAGGCTCCTGCTACTGCTCCACTCAGATTTGCATTGTTCCCAGCAATCGTGATAGTTGTTGTTCCAGAAAGTTGGGACCATGCACCACCCCCACTGGGAGTTCCGCCCAAACTTGCGAACAAATCAAATGATGAATTGTTGTTACATGCTGAAACTGTGTTGGCAACTCCTGCATTCGCTGCTGCTGTTACATTCACCGTTACTACGGCAGTAGCATTAGGGCAAGGTGCGGTACCCAGAACCAAATACTGAAATGTATAAGCTCCTGCTACTGCTCCACTCAGGTTTGCATTATTGCCAGCAATCGCTACCGTTGTTGTTCCGGAAAGCTGGGACCACGTTCCTCCTGCGGTGGGAGTCCCACTTAAACTAGCAAACAAATCAAACGATGAATTGTTGTTACATGCTGAAACTGTATTGGCAAGACCGGCATTCGCTGCAGCGGTTACATTCACTGTTACTACGGCAGTCGCATTAGGGCATGGTGCTGTACCCAAAACCAAGTACTGAAATGTATAAGCTCCTGCTACTGCTCCAGTCAGGTTTGCATTGTTGCCAGCAATCACTACCGTTGTTGTTCCGGAAAGCTGGGACCACGTTCCTCCTGCGGTGGGAGTCCCACTTAAACTAGCGAACAAATCAAATGCTGAATTATTGTTACATGCTGAAACTGTGTTGGCAAGACCTGCATTCGCTGCAGCGGTTACATTCACCGTTACCACGGCAGTCGCATTAGGGCATGGTGCTGTACCCAGAACCAAGTACTGAAATGTATAAGCTCCTACTACTGCCCCACTCAGGTTTGCATTGTTGCCAGCGATCGTGATAGTTGTTGTTCCGGAAAGCTGAGACCACGTTCCTCCTGCGGTGGGAGTCCCACTTAAACTGGCAAACAAATCAAATGCTGAATTGTTGTTACATGCTGAAACTGTGTTGGCAAGACCGGCATTCGCTGCTGCTGCAATATTCACTGTTAACACTGCAGTTGCATTGGGGCACGGTGCTGTACCCAGAACTAAATACTGAAATGTATACGCTCCTGCTACTGCTCCACTCAAGTTTGCATTGTTACCAGCAATCGTGATGGGTGTTGTTCCGGAAAGCTGTGACCACGTGCCTCCTGCAGTGGGCGTACCACCTAAACTGGCGAATAAACTAAACGATGAATTGTTGTTACATGCTGACACTGTGTTGGCAAGCCCTGCATTCGCTGCTGCGGTTACATTCACTGTAAGTACTGCAGTTGCATTAGGGCAGGGTGCGGTACCCAGAACCAAATACTGAAATGTATAAGCTCCTGCTACTGCTCCACTCAGGTTTGCATTGTTACCAACAATTGTGATGGGTGTTGTTCCCGAAAGCTGTGACCACGTGCCTCCTGCATTGGGAGTACCACCTAGACTGGCAAATAAACTAAACGATGAATTGTTGTTACACGCCGAAACTGTATTGGCAGCTCCTGCATCAACTGTCGCTGCAACGTTCACTGTCACTACTGCTGTAGCATTGGGGCACGGTGCTGTACCCAGAACCAAATACTGAAACGTATAAGCTCCTGCCACTGCTCCACTCAGGTTTGCATTGTTACCAGCAATCGCAATGGGAGTTGTTCCGGAAAGCTGTGACCACGCACCTCCCACATTGGGAGTGCCGCCCAAACTGGCGAACAAATCAAACGATGAATTATTATTACAAGCTGAAACTGTGTTGGCGACACCTGCATTAGGAGGTGTTACTACAGAGATTGACGCGCTACCAGAAACTGATGTTGCAGGACAACCACTCGCATCAGTAACACTTGTTAATGTATAGATGGTATTTGTTGCTGGAGTGACTGAAATACTTGCGCCACTTGTGTAACTGGGTATTGATCCCAGTCCACTAATATTAAGAACAAATGGACCTGTCCCACCGGTGATTGCAACACTTAATGAACTCGATTGACCTCCGCAGATTGTTGCGGATCCTGTTAGCGATAAAACAGCGCTGGAAGGGGGCGCAGGTTCAGTAATGGTAATTGGACCGATCGTCTGAGAACAATTTGTACCATTATCAGAAACCACAACGGTATAATCTCCTGCTGCCAGGCCAGTAATATCTTCTGAAGAAGATGTAAACACATTCGTGGAGGTCCACGAAAAAGAATAACTTCCAGTTCCTCCTGAAACATCGATGCCTATCTGACCATTCGGTGTGCCGCAACTATTACTATTGATAGGAAATCCACTCGAAACAATTGCTGTTATATCAGTAGTGCCTGCAATTTTGAAAGATCCATTAAAATCCGACGATGATGGGTCACCGTCATCCTGAACAGCGACAAGGTAACTATTAACACCAATGTTGGGTTTTAAATTCACTGCATCATAAGGCACGCCAAGCGTCATTGGCACGCTAATGTAATTCACAGGTCCAAGGATGAACAACGTAAATGGTCCAGTCCCACTAGTTACAGTCAAAGTAATAGAACCGTTATCCAATACTCCATCTCCATTAAGCAGATCCCGACAAGCATCTTTTTTGTTGGAAAAGGAAACTGTGGGCGACTGGGCAAATGCACGGGATGTAAAAAACAAGGCCCCAACCAGAAGAATAAAAAACAGTCTAAACAATTTCACGCGTATGTTCAGTTAATCTTGGTTTTGATATGCTTTGTACAACCTTCTTTATTTTGAATGTATAGATTGTATTCACCCTTTTTCAATTCAGTAACCTTGTTCTCCTTTATTTCAAGTCTGTTTTCCCGCGAACCATTTTCCGAGAGCAAAAACAGCGTATAGGGTCCGTCGGTCTTTTTTTGAAAAACAACCAATATCTCTCCATTTGCCCGGCCGCCTGATGTATGAGTAATTTGAATTTCCGCGTCTATTTCCTCACAAAACTGCTCACCCGATGACGAATAACTGTTTTTTTTGCCTTTATCTCCTACGGGGGAACCCATAGAAAATATTGAGGCAGACAGCAGTACAACCATTATTAAATAGCTGTACCTTAATAGATTAAGGGGTATCATCTTAATAAAAAATTTACCAGAAAATATAGATATTAATACTTTATATCCAATAAAATTACTTTATCTGAGTTCAAATTAAGTTTAAAAAAAGCCACCGGGATGGCGTTAGTATTGTTCATGTAATATTTAGTTTAAAAAATGACTTTTATTAAAACCTCCTCTTTAAAATCTCACTCATGACAAACGCCTTTTTCAGCCCCTGCGGGTCTTTCATATCCTTGACATAATCACCAAGATCAGCTCGTTTAACCACCGATTGTTTGTATTCATCAAACTTGGAATAGGTAACATTGGTATCCTCAAGTTTCATGGTTTCTTCCAAAGAGGGCCTTAAAAAAGCTTGTTTTTTGGACTGCTCATAGATTTCATAAACCTTATCGTCACGATTCACATCATAATCGATGCGTTTAGGTTCCTTATATTCTTCTTCCAGATCGTCATCGTAATCCACGACCTCATAGGATTTTTGAGGTGTTGGCTTTTGAGGAATCGAAACTGGTTTTGGATTTTTTGCGGCTTGTATTTCACGAAGCAGTTCTTCAAAGGTCACCGGCCTTTCGGTTGATTCGGGAAAATCAGGTTGTGTGGGACGTCTTGAGGGAGTTTGTGGCTCCTGTGCCTGCTCGTTCTTCTTTTTTGCCCTTACTATGAATGTAATGACAATGACGGCCAGCCAGATCCAAAATTGTAAGTCCATGATCAGTAAAGGTATCTATTTTTTTTCAAAAACACGTTTTTTAGCCTCCAAATCCACTGGATAAAATGTGGATGAATTCACCAAAGCAGATTTTCCAAATGCCATCGGAGCGGTTATCTTTGCCCTCTTCTTAAAAAAAGAACCACTTACTTAAGCGTACACATACATGCAGTTATCGAAGCTGGAGATCAAAGGATTTAAGAGTTTTGCCGATAAAGTAGTTATCAACTTTGACGAGGGAATTACAGGGATTGTCGGACCCAATGGTTGCGGAAAATCAAATGTCGTTGATTCGATTCGCTGGGTGCTTGGCGAGCAGAAGACGAGCGCACTTCGTTCGGAGAAAATGGAGAACATCATTTTCAATGGAACGAATCAACGTTCTGCTGTGCAAATGGCAGAAGTTTCCCTGACGATCAACAATACCAAAAATCTCTTACCGACAGAATATTCACAGGTAACGATCACACGGAGATTATATCGCTCGGGTGACAGCGAGTATTTATTAAACGGTGTGGCCTGTCGGTTGAAAGACATTACCAACCTGTTTCTCGATACAGGCGTGGCTTCAAACAGTTATGCGATCATTGAGTTGGGTATGGTGGACGATTTGCTGAACGACCGCGATAACTCGCGCCGAATGCTCTTCGAAGAAGCTGCCGGTATTTCCAAATTTAAGAAGCGCAAAAAGGAAACGCTGAAAAAACTGGAAGACACGGACACCGACCTTGAACGTGTGGAGGATCTTCTGTTTGAAATAGAAAAGAACATGAAGAGCCTGGAAAAACAGGCCAAGCAAACGGAGACGTATTATAAGATCAAAGAAGAATATAAAGACAAAAGCATTTACCTGGCCAAGGTGGTCGTGAACAAGCAAAAGGAACAGCTCCAGATCCTTCAGAAAAATATTGAGAGCGAACATGACAGAAAGACCCAGTTAACTGCCGGGGTTGCCGATAAGGAAGCTGTTATTGAAAAATCAAAAGCCGACCTGATCCTGAAAGAAAAAACACTTTCATCCCGTCAGAAAGCAATCAACGAATACGTTTCAGGTATCCGTAAGTATGAAAGCGAAAAACAAATTAAAAATGAACGTCTTCGCTTTTTAAACGATCGCATCGTTAGCATTAAAGACCAGATTGATCAGGATAAAAAAAGTAATGAACGTGCGCGCTTCAGTATCCAAAGTTTAGAAGGAGAACGTGATACGGCTCAATCGCTTTACGAGGAAATTGTAGGCAAACTGGATGCACTTCGCACCGAATACGAAGCGCAAAAAGCTTCAACCTATACGTTACAGGGAGAAGTAGATGCCTTACGTCAAATTCACCGGAGCAAGCAGGAGGAATCTTTCCAGTTGAATAAAGCCCTGGAGATCCGGGAGATACAGGTATCTTCATTTAAACAGGAATTGGAACGGACCTCCACCGATACCCATCATCAAAGCGCAAGTCTTGTTGAATTTGAGAACAAACTTGTTGTTCTTAAAAATGAAATCGGGGATAAGACAACATACCTGGAAAAACTGAAACGTGAGGAGGAAGACGTCATCACACGCATCAGTTCCATGGAGAAAGCGATTGAGACCATCCGCGAAGAGATGACGGATCATGGAAGAAAGCTTGATGCACGACAGAATGAATATCAGCTTACAAAATCCCTGGTGGAAAATCTTGAAGGATTTCCGGAAGCAATTAAATTCCTGAAGAAGAATGTAGGATGGACAAAAAATGCTCCTCTCCTTTCCGATATTCTCACTACGGGAGAAGAATACCGTGTGGCGGTAGAAAATTATCTTGAGCCTTATCTCAATTACTACATCGTTGAACATGAAGCGGAAGCGTATGAGGCGATCAACATTCTGAGTGATGCCAGCAAGGGTAAAGCGAATTTCTTTATTCTCGATTCGTTCAACAAATTCTCGCCTACGCCTACGCAAACTTATCCGAATGCTTTCCCTGCCACGCAGATCATTGAGTTTGATGCGAAGTATTCAAAACTGATGGCGCACATTCTTGATAAAGTATATGTTTATGAAGGCGATGTGAAGAACATTCCCGTTGATGATGATAATACGTTCATCACCAAAAGCGGAAAAGTTACGCGCAGAAAATTCAGTGTTTCCGGTGGATCCGTCGGGTTATTCGAAGGAAAGAAAATTGGCCGTGCCAAGAATCTCGAACACCTCGACAAAGAGATCAAGGAGCTTTCAAAAAAAGTAGAAGACATCCGTCAGAGCTTACTTGAAAAGCAACGCGAACTGGAGAAACTTCGCAACAATACCCTGAAGCATCAGATTGACGAAGCTCAGAATGCAGTAAAATTGGTGAATGATGAATTCATTTCTGTAAAAACGAAACAGGAACAATTTTCAAGCATGTTGAACAGCGCCGACCTGCGCAGGGAAGACATTCTTGAAAAGATCGATAATTTGTTGCGTGAACTGGATGACATCAAGCCGAAAGCAACGCAGGCTCTTCATGAACTTGAACTTCAGGAAGAAAAAATGCGGTTGATCGCGGATGACATGGCCAAGCAAAATGATTTGCTCAGTCAGAAGTCAAGTAGTTACAACGAGCAGAACATCTTCTTTCATCAGCAGGAAAACCGCGTAAAAAATATTGAACAGGAAATGCGGTTTAAACAGGAATCCATGGAGCAAAGCAGTTTGCGCATTGGCGTGAACACAGAAGAGCTTCAAAAGAATGAAGATGAAATAAAGCAAATCGTTGAGGTAACACACAGTAACGATGAAGAGCTGATTGGCATGTACGCTCAAAAAGAGGACATGGAGAAGGGGCTGAGTGAAGCCGAAAAAGAATATTATTCTTCACGTGGGGAAATTGACCAGTTTGAAAAAGACCTCCGTGATGTTCAGCATCAACGACAAAACATTGATTCGTTGTTGATGGAACTTCAAAACGGACTCAATGAAAGTAAGTTGCAACTCAATTCTGTGAAGGAACGGTTATCGGTGGAGTTCAATGTTGATCTTGATGCCGTTATCGGTGAAAATTCTCCCGAAGAAGCAGAGGAACTGGCAAAAGCCAATGAAGAAAAGTTGCGCGCGGATGTAAGTAAGATGCGCGAAAAACTTGACAACATCGGACCGATCAATCCGATGGCGATGGAAGCCTATACAGAAATTAAAGAACGCAATGATTTTATCAACGCACAGAAAGATGATTTGCTGAAGGCAAAAGAATCGCTGTTCAGCACCATCAATGAAATCGAGGGAGTGGCCAGTGAAACCTTCATGGATGCCTTCACAAAAATCAAAGATCACTTCATCGTTGTATTTCGGTCCCTGTTCAATGAAGGCGATGATTGCGATCTGAAGTTATCGGATCCATCAAAACCGCTTGAATCGGAAATTGAAATTATTGCAAAGCCAAAGGGCAAACGACCACTCACGATTAACCAGTTATCAGGAGGAGAAAAAACACTGACAGCAACAGCACTGTTGTTTTCGATGTACCTGTTGAAGCCTGCTCCCTTCTGTATTTTTGATGAGGTAGACGCTCCGCTGGATGATGCCAACATCGATAAGTTCAACAGCATTATCCGTAACTTCAGCAAAGACTCTCAGTTTGTGATTGTAACGCACAACAAGCGAACGATGACCAGCACTGACGTAATTTACGGTATCACGATGGTGGAGAAAGGAATTTCACGCGTCGTTCCGGTTGACCTTCGGGAATTGGCTTAGTCAGAAAATCTAAATTCAAGTAGAATGCAAACTGTTCGTTAAACAGTTTGCATTTCTTTTTTCGGGCAACCCTATTACGCTTGTTCTTTATTTTTAAATATTTAATTTTAGAAAAAGGAATGAACTGCTTATGCATAGGTTACCATGCCTGCTTCTGTTTTTATTGCTCTCACATTCTTTTGTCTACGGTCAAGCACAGACGGTAACAGGCCGTGTGACAACCGTAGAAGATCCTGAGGGCCTTCCTGGTGTCAACGTTGCCATTAAAGGAACAACTGGCGGATCCATTACCGATGCGGAAGGGAAATTTTCCATCAGTGCAGAGCAGGGAGCGATTCTGGTATTTTCATTTGTAGGCCACCAGTCGCAGGAATTTGTTTATCGCGGACAGACCAATATCAACATTCTGCTGGAAGAAGATCTGAAAGAACTGAATGAAGTTGTTATCACAGGGTATTCCTCTGTGGAGAAACGGGATATCACAGGATCCGTTACTTCTATAAAAGCGGATGATTTCAAAGAGATTTCCTTAAATGGAATTGATCAGGCGTTACAAGGCCAGGCTCCGGGAGTTCAGGTAACACAATCTTCTGGTACTCCGGGCGGTGGTATTTCTGTGCGCATACGCGGAAACACTTCGATATCAGCATCCAACAGGCCTTTGTTTGTGATTGATGGCATTCCTGTTGAAAGTGGGTCGCTTTCGCTGCGCGATTTTGGAGGTCAAGATGATAATGCGTTGTCACTTGTGAATCCTGGTGATATTGAATCTATACAAATATTGAAAGATGCATCAGCGAAAGCCATGTACGGATCACGTGCAGCCAATGGTGTGGTGATCATTGCAACAAAACGTGGTAAACAAGCGCAAACAAGAATAACGTTTGATATGCAGCGCGGGATTGTGGATCCTGTGAAGAAATTACAAATGCTGAATGCCACACAACTCCTCACCCTGCAGCGTGAAACAGTAACCAATGCGGGACAAAATCCCGATGCCCTTGGACTTATTCCGGGTGTGACCGATGCGGTTGACACTGACTGGCTCGATGAGATCTTCCGAACCGGGATCATGCAACAATATCAATTGTCTGCGAGCGGCGGTGATGACAATACGAAATATTATTTCAGTGGAAGTTATCGCAAGGAAGAAGGTGTGCAGCTTAACAATAGCTTTGAGCGATTTGGTGGCACCATGAACATCGATCAGAAATTCAATTCAAAACTGACGGTAAAAACAAGCATGTCGCTTTCACGGGCATTGAATAAACGTGTAAAGGGTGACAACTTTCTGGATGGTGTTTATTCAGGCGCCATCAAGAGTCTTCCGTTCTATACCCCGTATGATGAGAATGGAAATTTGGTTGGACCAGGCTCACCACTTTATGCAGCCTTTCCAAATTTCAATCCCGTTGCTCAGGCTGTATTGCCTCGTTTTGATGCATACAGTGTAAAACTGTTGGGGAGTATTTCTGCTGTGTATCAGTTCAATGACAATTTACTTTGGACAACCAAAGCAGGAATTGATTACAATAACATCATTGAAGATCAGTTTGAATCATCTCAAACGGCTATCGGAGGATATTTGAGTGGTGTAGGCGGACAAGGCTATGGTGTTTACATCGCGAGTACGATAACAAACTTCACGGCCAACACCATACTTACTTATAGTAAAGAACTCAACAGTGATCACAGAATCAATGCATTGATTGGAAGTGAGCTCTTACAACGACCTGAGCGCACAGGATCTGTGCAAGGAAGATTATTTCCCAGTGATGATTTTACCTATATCACATCTGCAGGTATTGTCGATGCCGGATCTTCGTACCGCGTTACCAGTGCACTCCTATCCTTCTTTAGTGAAGTCAAGTATGATTACAAAGACAGGTATTTAGTAACAGGTACGTTCCGCGCGGATGGTTCATCACGATTTGGTTCCGGAAATCGATTCGGATATTTCCCGGCGTTGTCTGCAGCCTGGCGGATTTCTGATGAAAGCTTTTTTCATTCATCGGTTATCAGCGACTTGAAATTAAGAACAAGTTACGGACTGACGGGAAACGAACGAATTGGTGACTTTCAATTTCTGGGAACATGGGCCGCATCCACGTATAGTGGCAGCACGGGTGTTGGACCTAACGGGCTTTCTAACCCAAACCTGAAGTGGGAAACTACGCGTGAGATCAATATTGGAGCCGACATTTCGTTGTACAACGGGCGGGTTCAGGTTTCTGCGGATGCGTACAATAATAAGACTACAGGACTATTGTATCGTCAGCCCTATGCATCAACAACAGGATTCACGAATGTGCTTTCCAACATCGGTGATTTGAGCAATAAAGGCATAGAAGTGGGTATTGCAACCGTTAATATCGATAATGTAATTAAATGGACTACCGATATTAACCTGTCTAAGAATATTAATAAAATTCTGTTTTTGAATGATACCATTCCGCAGTATGCTGGCTATTCTGCCGAGGGCGTCTCAGCAACAAATGTGATCCAGGAAGGGCAACCACTCGGAACATTCATTGGACTTGATTTTCTTGGCGTTGATCCTGCAACGGGTGACGCCATGTATCGCGATGTCAACAAAGACGGAATCATCAACAATAACGATGAAATTGTTATCGGAAATGCACAACCCAAACTCTTTGGTGGTATTACCAATAAACTTGTTTATAAAAATTTTGATTTGAATGTGTTCTTTCAGTTTTCGTATGGAAATAAAGTTTTGAATTTTACAAAAGCAACAACGGTCAATGCCGGAACAGATCTTGCCTCCAACCAATCCGTTGATGCATTAAGACGCTGGCAAAAGGAAGGTGATATTACCGATATACCACGATATGAATTAGGCGCTAAAAATAACTTTAACAATTATCACAGCAACCGACTTCTTGAAGATGGTTCTTACCTGCGATTGAAGAACCTTGGATTTGGATATACATTTTCTCAAAAAATCACCAACCGCCTGAAACTTGAACGCTTACGCGTATATGCTTCTGCTACCAATCTTTGGACGTATACAAAATATTCCGGAGCTGACCCGGAAGTAAGCACGCTGGATGGATCTACAAGTGCACAGGCTATTGATTTTTTCACATTGCCACAGGTGAGAACGATGTCGTTGGGTTTAAATGTAACATTCAAATGAAAACAGTAAAGCATTCGTTTTTCATTTTTGTGTTCGCGCTGATAACCAGTTCGTGCGGAGATTTGCTTACGCCAAAACCAGTTGATCTTCTGACTGATGACCTCGTATTGAACGAGCCGAAGGATGTGGCCAATGTTGAAATTGGATTATACAGTGCACTTCGCAACATTATTCCTTCCACGGTGATTGCGGGAGATCTTACTGCAGACATGTTGATTCATAATGGAACGTTCTCACAATACCGAGAACTGGGATTAAAACAAATTACTTCTTCCAATGCTTCTGCAGCCCAACTTTGGGGAAGTATTTACAACACCGTATACATTGCCAATTTTATTTTAGAAAAACTTCCAGGCATCTCCGGAGTATCAAGTACCGATCGTCAGCGTGTGACGGCAACTGCACATTTCTTGCGAGGATATGCATATTTTATTGGTGTCAACACATTTGGAGGAATTCCGCTTGTTACCACAACATCCATTGATGAAAATCGCAATATTCCGAGAGCAGCCAGAGAAGAGATTTTAAGTTTCGTATTGAACGATTATAATCAAGCGCTTGGAAAATTACCGGCAAAAGCTGCCAACGCAGCGTTTGCGGGCAACAATGCTGTAAAGGCTGCGCTTGCCCGGTTTTATTTATACAGCAGAGAGTGGGCGAATGCAGAGAATTTCGCCGGTCAGATTATCGATTCAAAACAATACTCACTGGACTCCTTATTTTCAGACATTGTCACAAAAGACTTTCCTGGTGAATCCATTCTGGAAGTAGGCTACACGATTTCTGATGATCCGGGCACGAATAACAATATCGGCCTAAACAATTTATTCGTTAGCCGGAGGGAAATTATTCCATCCAACCAGGAAGTGGTTTCACTCGCGTCTGCGGAATCGGGAGATCGTTTTTTTTCAATTGATTTTAATTCGGATGATTTGAAAGGGAATGATAACGGATGGTCTGTGGCTAAATACGGGACTGCCGATGAGGATAACAACAACGTCATTGTGTTTCGGCTTGGCGAAATGTATCTGATTCGTGCGGAGGCTCGCGCACAACTTGGAAAAGTTTCAGGAACCGGCAGTGCGCTGGAAGATATCAATGTATTACGCAAACGAGCCAAGGCTGTTCAGCTTTCGGCCTCAAGTCAAAGTCAGATGATTTTAATTATTGAAACCGAGCGCAAAAATGAACTTGCTTTTGAGGGTCATCGCTGGTATGACCTGGTGAGGACAGGCCGGGCTTCCGTGGTCATGCCTTCCTTCAACAGCAATTGGAAAAGTACGTATGAGCTGTGGCCTATTCCACAGCGGGAAATTCAAACGAACCAGGCACTCGTAGGAAATCAAAATCCGGGGTATTGAAATGAGGAGATTTTATTCATTCATATTGAAATTCTTTGGCCTGGCCCTTTTCACCCTGTCTATCGGGTGTGAAACCGAAAGAATTTTATTTGAAGGACCAGATTTTGTTCGCTTCACCGATGTAGTCCTCACGACAAAAGAAAGTGTTTCTGATCCTATCAAAATAGAAGTACACCTGGTAGGCCCGGTGAGGTCTGAAGATGTTACGATCAATTATACGGTAACCGGCAACGCGCGATTGGGAATAGATTACCTGATCCTAAACGATGCAAATAAGGTAACGATTAAAAAAGGACAATACTTTGGATACATCACGGTTCAATTGATTAACAATGCGAACAATATTCTCCGTTCGCAAAATCTTGTCTTTACATTACTTACGATAACACCTTCTTCATTACAGGTAGGTCAGGGGCCGAGCCAGATCGGGGATGAATTCACACTCACCATACAGGATGATTGTATTTTATCGGGACCGTATAAGGGTACAAAAAGTGTTTTCGACATTCCTACTGAAGGCATTCAAATCACGAGCAGTGATTGTGAAAATTACCTGTTGTCAAACTGGAATATCAATATTGACTATCCGCTTTATGATTATGAGCTAGGTTTTATTGACAATGGTGACAATACACTTACGATTCCTAGTCAAGAACCAAATTTTAAATTAAGTGGAAAAGGAATCATCGATCCGACAACGGGAAAAATCACATTAACGTTTACGTTGTTTGACTATTATTCCGAAGGAGAGAACAGGGAGGTCACGATTATGTTAACACGCGATTAGCCATGCAAAGAGTTCTGATTTTATTCTTACTCAGTTTGATATGCTTGTCGTGTGAAGAAAGTCTCACACCGAATCCTCCTACATTTTATAAAATTATCACTGGTGATAATTTAAAAAAGAGCTGGAAAATAACAGGATTGAAATGGACCGGCGAAGGCAAAGATGATATTGGCTATAGCCTTGCTCCATGCTATAAAGATGATCGATACGTTTTTTATGCCAATACAGATAATTTGTACGAAGTACTCGGAGGAACAACGAAGTGCAGCAGTGATGAAAGTGCAACACTGGTGAGTGACACCTGGTCATTGGTGAATGCTACAGCTACGCTTACGTTAGTTATACCTGTATTTTCCGATAATCCCCTTCCCTTCTTTATTCAAAAAATAACGAGCAAGGAAATGACATTGCGGATTTATCTTGATCAGGAAAATAAATACAGTTACGTGGTTACGATGGAGTCGGTAAGTGAAGAATAAATGGCATTATGAAATGAAGGCACGTTTTCTTTTTGTCTGTGGCTTAAGTATTTTACTTTTTTCCGGTTCATTAACCGCGCAGGTCATTCCCTGCGCCACGATGGAACAGGATCAAATCAATCGTCTTCGCTTTCCTCAACGAGGAACACTTGATGATTTCGAATACAAGATTCAAAATAAAATTCGCGAGATCAATGCCCGGATGATATCGGGAAGGACACAGGCTACCGTAGTTACCATTCCGATTATTGTTCACGTGATTCACAATGGTGAAGCTGTTGGTTCGGGGCTGAATATCAGCCAGGCACAAGTTCAGGCTCAATTACAGGTACTGAATGAAGATTTCCGAAGGAAGTCGGGAACACCCGGGTTTAATAACAGCAGTGTAGGCGCCGATATTGAAATTGAGTTTTGTCTTTCTCCTGTAAACGAAAATGGTACTCTGCTTTCTGAACCAGGTATTGATCGTCATAACGGAGGTCAGGCTTCGTGGAATCGTTCGCAAATTGACGGAACATTAAAACCCTCAACGATCTGGAATCCGAACATATTCTTCAACATCTGGACATTGAAATTCGGAGGTGAGGATGCTAACCTGCTGGGGTATGCACAATTTCCGGATCAGTCAAGTCTACAGGGTTTGAATTCCATTGGAGGACCGGCAACAACCGATGGCGTTGTGGTTCAATACACTTCGTTTGGCTCGGTGGACAAAGGAAACTTTCCCGTTATGCAAGCTCCTTACAACAAAGGAAGAACATTAAGCCATGAAGCGGGCCACTTCTTTGGATTGCGTCATATTTGGGGTGACGGATCATGCGGTAACGATTTTGTGGACGATACTCCTTCGCAGCAAAATGAAAGCAGGGGCTGTCCGACAAACAAATTAAGTTGTGATGGCATCACACCGGCCATGGTTCAAAACTATATGGATTATAGTGATGATGCGTGCATGAATATTTTTACAAAAGGGCAAAAAGCAAGAATACTGGCGGTGATGGAATTAAGTCCCAGAAGAAAAACACTAGGGCAAAATAATATTTGTGGCGGAATTGCGGACAGCAAACCCTATGCGAACTTTACTACCGACAACCAGGATTGCATTCTTTTGGGAAGTGAAGTGACGTTTACCGATCTCTCTGCCAATTTTCCAACTTCCTGGAAATGGACATTTGCCGGAGGTGATCCAGGAACCTCTACCGCTCAAAATCCTAAAGTAAAGTACATGTCTGCCGGTGAATTTGATGTGACGCTTACAGCGACCAACGAAAAAGGAGATTCAACCATTACGCGTCAAAAATATATCATTGTTACAGAACAAGGTCTCTGCAATAATTTCTCAAACTACAGTGAATCGTACACACCCTCGATCCTCAAGCTTTCTAATTATGTCAATGGCAAAGGGTACCTTACCGGCCACAATAGCATCCAAAGCCAGGCTTTCTCAGAATTCTTTTCCAATGATTGCGGCTATCAGTACATCAGCGGTGTAAGTGTAAAGTTTGGCAAGATTTATAACACTAACGAAGAATCGACCATCACTGTGGTTGTATGGAATGCCCGAGGAGCACAAAATAGTCCGGGCGCTGTTATCGAACGCAAGGAAGTGTTGCTAAAGCAAATCAAGGATGACATTGCGAACAATCGGCCGACTTCCATAACCTTTGATCGCGAAACACCTGTTTCGGGAAAAACATTTCATGTGGGTTTTGAAATCGGGTATGCGAAGGGAGATACTTTAGCCGTCATTTCTTCTGCCGATGGGGAAGCGACCAATGCTACGTCCTGGTTACGAAATTCTTCCGGCATGTGGAGTCCTTATAGTATTGCTTATGGTGCCAATATCGCAATGAATATCCAACCTTTAGTGGGTATGAATCCCTCGGTTCAGGTTGCCGCATCCAAAATACTGATCAATCCCGGAGAAGAAGTAACACTGAATGGACGTGGCGCAAGCATCTTTGTATGGAATGCTGCTGATGGATCTGTGCAAAATTTGCTTGGCCCTCAAATCAAAGTAAGGCCTTCTGTCACCACAACCTATACCACATCAGGATCAGGACTAGACTTATGCAACAATCAGGCAACAACCACGATCTATGCACGCGCGGGTACCGTTACAGCGGTTGAAGATGCGCTGGATAAAGAATTGCAAATCTATCCAACTCCGGGAACCACAGCACTGAATATTACCTTCGAAAATAGTTTACGGGGTGAAATTGGAATTCAATTGAGAACGGTGTTCGGACAGATCGTTCATGATTCAAGGTTTTCTAAAGATCAACAGCAATTCATGGAAACCATCGACACAACGCCCCTTGCGACGGGTGTATATTTGATCAATGTCTCGTCTGGTGGACGAACTTATGTGAAGAAATGGATTAAGAAATAATAAAAATCGAGTTAGTAAAAATCCCCGCGGCAAGCCGCGGGGCATTTGTTGCCTGCTTCTAAAATAGTCCTATTTGATTGTTCTCGTAGAGTTTTTCATAGGCGTCCTTCCCCTGATTTTTTACATACTTACTTAT
>Ga0164241_10000232_pt1 | contig 129078 bp, 103 predicted proteins | sample OricomyardsoilBY_FD_108780 | JGI IMG/M metagenome (GOLD analysis project Ga0164241, IMG submission 108780) | Backyard soil microbial communities from Emeryville, California, USA - Original compost - Back yard soil (BY) | ecosystem: Environmental > Terrestrial > Soil > Unclassified | place... | reverse complement strand
GTCGCGCACCACGTCGACCACGCTCGCCAGGTGACGATGCTTCACCCCCTTGGCCGACTCGAGCGTGGCGAGGCGCCCCGCTTCGGTGGCAACCGCTATCACGCGACGACCCGTCTCGCTCTCTGTTGCGAGCCAACGGCGAGGGCCTTGGCTGGTGCGCAAGAGCCCTGTGAAAGTGAATCGTCCAGCGAGCGGTAGGCGAGGATCAGACATGCATGGTGGGAGCCGAAGCCTGCGCCGCCAACGGAACAGGCCAGGTAGAGGATCACAATCGTATCACCCCCGGACCATGTCGGGCGTTTCGTCGTGGGCCAGCGGCTGGGCCGGCCCGACGGTCACGCGGGCGCCGTGGGGCCGCGGACGTTGCGCGCGCCCAGCGCGTGAAATCGCGCCACTTCCATAAGGCAGCGCACCATTCACTACCATTAGGGAGTGTCCCTGGATTGCCGGTCTCGCCGTAAACGTGCCCGTTACGGGCACGCGCGAGCGGTCCCCGTTTAGGCAACGCCCTAGAGCGGGCGGCCTTGTGCGACCCAAGACTCGACCAACTGGATCTGCTCGGCGCTGAGCGGCGGCAAGCCGAGCGGCATTCCCCGCACCTCGGCCGACTCCTGCCCGGCATCTTCGCGGGCGCGCGCTACCAGCGCGGCCACCAAGCGCGGCAAGCCGTCCGGGGTGGGCGTGAACAGGCTCACGCGCACGCCGTTGGCATCGACGCCTCCCGATTGAATCCCCTGGTAGCTCGAGAAATCGATCTTGCGCGGCTCGAAACCGAATCCGCCGGTGTTGCCCGGGCCGCCGTCGCCATCGGCGAGATCGGGATTGGTGTGGCAATGGCGACAGGTGACCGCGAACACACGCTCGTTCACCTCGTCGAAGCCCACGCGACGCGCCAGCACCGGCAAGCGCTCGAAACGCGCCTTCACGGGTGTGGGCTCCAGCTCGCCAAAGCTCAAGAACGCCGCCAGGTCCCGCGCGTCAACGTCGCTGAGATCGAGCTTCGGCATGGCCGCGTCGTGCTTGAGCTCGACCGGATCCAGCAGCCAACTCACGAGCACGCTCGGTTCCATCCGCTCGCGAGCGAAGCGCAAGTCAGGGGCGAGCCCCAGCGTGCGCACGACCGGCTCGTTCTTGGGCGGGCTGGCCAGCCCCGCGCCCGTCAGCTGGTGGCAGCTCACGCAGCCACGTTGAACGAGAAGCTCCTTACCGTGCGCGATGCGATTCGGTTCGGCCGTCACTGGGGGCGTAGCCGGTGCCGGCGAGCGACTTGCGGTCAGGTAACTTGCGATGTCTCGAGCTTGCTCGGGTGATAACCGTAGGCGCGGCATGGTCTGCGCCAAATTGGGGCGCAAATCGTGGGGGTGGAGCAGGTAGTCCATCACCCAGCTAGGCCGCAGCCGAGCCCCCAGATCCGTGAGCGAGGGCACGTCTCGATACGGCATGACGTGCGGCTTCCACTTGGCCAGCTTGCTGGCGGCGGCCTGGAATTTATCGGTGGCGATTTGCTCGTGACAGGCCACGCAATCTTGCTCGAGCTTGGGGGCGGGCAAGCCGGTGCCGGCGTGGCATCGGTTGCACTGAAACTTTGCGACGAGGGCTTTGCCTTGCTCCGCGTTACCAGGTTCGAACGGGGCGGGCAGCGGGGCCGGCGACGGCGTCGTTCGAAGGCGCGCCGCCGGCCTTGGTTTTTCGGGCACCGGCGCCGCGCTGGGTGACTTGCAGGCGAACGTCGACGCGAGCGCGCATGCCGCCAGAAGCGCAGTGCCCGAAGCCAAACTTTGCATGGATGCCTTTGCCAGTCGGGAAAATGGCGGTGCCGGCTCAGCTCCGCAGGACGCACGCGTCTTGGTTTTTGGCCATGGCCGCACACCGCGTCAGCGCGAGCTTCTGGCCGCTGGTGTCGCCGGACTGGCTACGCAACCAAGCCAGGGCCGCGTACCCTTCCGGCGACGCGATCAAGTCGCGCTGGGCCAGCTCCTCGAGGATGACGCGGGCCTCCGCGCGCTGCTCGGGGAGACGCGCCATCGCCTCGGCCAAGTCCGTCTTCAGCGCCACGTCGTCGCTCTTGCTCGCGGCTTGGCGTTTCAGCACCGCGACCGACCAAGCCATGTTGGCCGCCGCCTCTCCCTCGTTCGCGCCGCGCCAGGCGCCCAGCACCTCGGCCGGCACCTCGCTCGCCACCGGCAATGCTCCCTGCGAGCGCGAGAGCGAAACCGCCAGCACCCGCTCGGCCCGCGCCAGCAACGAGCCTGGCTTCGACTTGAGAGATTTGATGTGCGGAATCATGCGAATTACGCTGGCGGCCGCGGAAAGGCGATTGCCACTCGCGAGCGTCTTCTCGGCTTGGGCAACACCGTGAATCAACGGGTCGACCGCGACTTGGGGGTACCATTCCCCGCCGCAGGCTCTGGCCTCTTCCGCAAGCAAGCTCATTGCTACGCAAACGCTCAGCGCCATCACCCCAATCGTGTGTTTTCGAAAGCTCATGATCACTGCTCCTTGTCTCCGCTCGACGACTCGACGAGCGGCCCAGCCGACGGCAGCTGACACCCCGCCGCGCTCGAAGGTTCCTGGAGCAAGTTGCCTGCCAGCAAAAAAGCCCTGAAATGGTTGGTGGATGCGGCAACGGGCGTGGCCCCGGTCCCACGCCGTGTGTCGCAGCAGCCACCCGGATTCCGCACCGAGTCGGAGAGTGTCCGACGCGCAGGGCGCGCGCCGAATGCAAAAACCATTTCCTTCGAACCGTATGTCGTCACACCTTGGTATCCCATATTGCTACGTCGCAATATGGACTCCGAGTGTGACGTAGCGACCCACAATGAGACTCGAAGTCTTGCGTCGGCCCAGCAAGCATCGCAATCGCGTCGAAAGGAGGTCCTGGCCATTGACAGTGCCTTTCGCCATGCACTACAGGCTCGCCATGGCTAACTCCCTTGATGATCGAATCCGAGCTCGCGTTGAACAATTTGCCGCAGAGCTCGCCGAGCTGATTCGCGAATCCGCGATGGAAACGGTGAGCGCCGCGCTAGCCGGTGCTCGTCCCTCCGCGGGTCGTGGTGGTCGCCGCGCCGCTCCCGCCGCAGTGGCGGTTCGCGGGGCCGGTCGTGGCCGCGCCGCCAGTCGTGAAAAGGGCGCCAAGCGTCCTCCAGACGAGATTGAGCGTCTGACGGGCAAGCTCCTGGACTACGTGAAGGGCAACCCGGGCCAGCGCATCGAGCAGATCGCGGACGGCATGGGCACCTCTACCAAGGAGCTGAACCTCCCGGCCAAGAAGCTCATCGCCGGCAAGCAGCTGAAGACCAAGGGTCAGAAGCGCGCGACGCAATACTTTTCGCGCTGAGCGTCTTTCTCCCAGCATTGACCGACGCAAAGGCCCGTCCCGCGGGCCTTTTGCATTTTGTAATGACGGCAGGGCGCTAGAAGCGACCCGAAAAGAGCACGCTGGCCTGCCCGGGAGCGACCGACGCTTGAACGCCAGCCGGCGCGGAGCCCTTGGGCCAGAGCCAGTACGTGAGACCGAAGGCCGCCGCCGATACGCCCGCCGCGACGAAGCTCGTGACGGCAAGCGCGCCCGCCCGCGCGCGATCTCGACCGGCCGTGTACGCCTCGGCGCAACCAGGCCGCGGCTTGGAGCAGGCAGTGCCGTCCGGATCGCTCCCGTTTACCGCCTCGAGCACCTCCTCGTTGGCTTTGGCGTAGCGCTCGCTGGCGGAGCTCCGCGCGACGCTGAAACCGATGCCGGCGCCGACCCCGACCGCGAACAAGGAAGCTTCGCCCACCAGCACGATGGTGCGTGTCGAAACCCCGCCGACATCTGCGCGCCTTACCGGGGTGTCGGTGGCCGGGGGCGAAGGTGTGGCGCGCGCCGGTGCGGGTGGCGGAGCTGTCATCGCCACCGGAAGCGCGATGGGCAGCTGCCGAACCTCGCCGGTGCCGAGCGCCAGCTCCTGAGTGAAGGGCTGGCGCCCGACGGCCACCGCGCGCACGCGGTGCACACCGGGGTTGATGGGCATGGGGACACCCAGCACCGCGCTCGACAGAGCTTTGCCGTCGAGCTCGACGCTGACGTTCTCGACGTCGCTGGGCAGGCGCACTGTGAGGAGGGCGACCTTGGCCCGCACCCGCTCGCGAGCTCCGGCCAGCAGCTTTTCCACGTCCAAGGCCCGCACGCCGCCGTCGATCAGCTCGCGCGCTCGGTCGTACTCCACCAGGGCCTCGACGAACGCTCCCTGCTCTTCTTCGCAGCGCGCCAAGTGAAAGCGCATGCCGGGCGTGTCTTTGATGGCAATGGCTTTTCTGAATTTCGAGGCGGCCTCGCGCCAACGCGCGCCATTTTCAGCGACGCGGCCTTCTTCGAACAGGCGCCGGGCCACGCTGAGCTCCGTTGGGGTGGGCTCCACCGCGGCTCGGGCGGGAGCGACCTGGAGCGTGAGACCGAGCCCCCAAAGGAGCGCTAACAGAGGCTGAGAAGCGAGGAATCGCATGGGAGCGCCGAGCGGATATACACCTGTCGGGCCGCAGCCTCCTGCAGTTGCGTGAAATCACAATCAATTTCAGTGGCGTTAAATATTATGGACGCCGGGACGAGCCGGGTTAAACAAGGGGCCGTGCGCGTTCTCCGAGCCACCCTCGCTTCGCTGCTGCTGCTCGCCTCGACCAGCCTCGCGTCAGCCGCAGGCTCTCCTCGCTATCACACGATCGCAGCAGGTCAGCGGCTCGGCTCGATTGCCAAGCGTTACGGCGTGGGCGTGGACGCCATTTGCACGGCCAACGGCATCGAGCGCAATCAGCGCCTGAAGGTCGGCGAGAAGCTGCTCGTTCCTAGCAAAGACGATAAAGACGGAAGCCTCACGCGGCGCCAGTACGGCCCCCCCGAACGTCGCGAGGCCTCGGGCGCGGGCGCTTCGGACACCGTGCTCGCCAGCACTCGCGAGCCAGCTCGCCCCTCGACCCACACCGTGTATTCGGGCCAGCGGCTCGAGAGCATCGCCAAGCGCTACCAGGTGAGCATCGCCGCGCTGTGCGAGGTCAATCGCATGCGCAAAACCGACAAGCTCAAGCCGGGGCAGGTGCTGTTGATCCCGGGTACGCTCCCCGATGGCGGGTTGTCGAGGCTGGACGACGACGGCCGGCGCGCGAGCTCGGCGAAGCCGCCGAAGAAGGGCTACGTCGAGCTTGCCACCCATACGACGCGCTACCGTGGCGTGGTCTTCGACAAAAAGGGCAAGGTGGCCCCCGGCGCCGTCGAGTCGATCTCGAAGTTGTTCGCCGCGACCGGCAGCCGCCCGCGCGTGGATCCGCGCTTGATCGCCCTCTTGGCTGACGTCAGCGAGCATTTCGGTGGCCGCCCCATGCGGGTGGTCAGCGGCTGGCGCGATCACTCTTACTTCGAAGACTCGCGGCACAAGCATAGCCAAGCGGTCGACTTCAGCATTCCGGGTGTCGCCAACACGGTCGTGCGAGATTACGTCCGCCGCTTTCGAAACTGCGGCGTCGGCTATTATCCCAACTCGTCGTTCGTTCACCTCGACGTGCGTGACTCGGCCGCGTACTGGGTGGATTACGCAGGCCCGGGCGAGGCTCCACGCAGCAAGCCGCGCCCCGACGTTCACGAAAAGAGCGACGTGGCCGATACCTCGGGACCCATCGAGGAAGCCGGCGGGGACGTCGACGATCGGCGGGACGCTGCGCCGGCCGGGGCTGGCGCGCTGCCCAACGGCTCCACCAGCGACCTCACGAGCGGCGCGTCGCGGACGACGTCCATCGTACCCCGCACGCCCAACGCGCCGACGCCCCCAGCGGTGCCAGCGCCGCCCACGCCGCAATAACGGAGCGCGCGGCCGGTGCGGCCCGCACGCCACAAAAGGACCCTTTTGCTGGCCTTTTTGCGGTTCCGGACCAGCTATGCTTTTGTCCGTCAACGTGACCCCCTGCTTATCTTCGCGCGCGTCCCTTGCCTCCCCCGCGCTGGGCGCGCTCGGGCTGATGGCTTTTTTGCTGGCCGGCTCGGCCTGCAATTACCCGAAGCCGCCCGCGGCCTGGACCGGCGCGGCCCCCGCGAGCGCGGCTCCTGCGCCGCCCCCACCCCCGCCCGCTCCCCCGCCGCCCCCTCCGCCTCCGCCCCCACCGAAGTGCGAAGATCTCGCGGAGAATTGCGCCGCCGGTGCCGACACCAAGCTGCTCGTGGGCGACAGCGGCGCCTGGTTCGCCCCCCCCGAAGGCTGGCACTACGCGCGCACCAGTAGCGGCAGCATCGCCGTGAACCCCGACGGCACGGCCATGATGATCCTGGCGCCCAGCCCCGACCCTTCCGACCTTGCGCCCGCGGTCGAGGTCATGGTCGGCCAGCGCGGCGTGAAGGGCTTGAAGGTGGACAAGCTGAAGCGTCGCCTGAAAAAGCCCCAGCAAAGCCTGCCCGCCGGAGAAGGCACGGTCGATCTCTGGGAGGTCGACAAGGGCCAGCAGGGCGAAGCTCTGTCGCTCGGCGACAAGGGCAACGGCACGCTACTGGTGCTCGTGGGTAAGCCATCGCCCGAGCACACGCTGCTCGGCATCGGCTTCGTGGTCGAGTCGGTAGCCGAGGCCGAAGCACCGAAGATCATGCAGTCGGTGCAGACGCTACGGGGCAAACCTTGAGAGCCGCGCTCGCCGGGTCCGGCGGAGACGATTGATGTCCATGAGCCAACTTGCGCCCGGGACGATCTTGTCGGGGCGCTATCGGCTCGCCGAAGTGATCGGCGAGAGTGATCTCACCCGCGTCTACGCCGCTACCGATCAGCGAGGCCAAGCGGAAGTGGCGCTCAAGGTCTTTGCGCCGAGCGTGATGGGGCGCGTAGCGGCCCTGTCCGAGTACCAGTCGCAGGCCCGCCAAGCTTCGGGCTTGGGCGTCGAAGGCATCGCGCGGGCGTACGATTTCGGCATCGACGCCAACGCGGGCGTTCCGTTCAGCACCGCCGAGCGCATCGGCTGGATGTCGCTCGATCGCCGCGTGTTGGCCCACGGCCCGCTGGGCGTCGCCGAGCTGAGCCGGGCGCTCGCAGTGCTCGCGCGCGCGCTCGACGCAGCCCACGCAGCCGGCCTGCTCCATCGCGATCTGAAGCCTCAGAACGTGTTCATTTCTCCGGAGAATCCGGAGTGGGTGCGCATCACCGATTTCGGGGTCAGCGCGGTGCGGCGCGGGGCGCCCGAAGCCATGGGCTGGGGTGGTCCGCCCGGCTACACGCCGCCCGACGCGGTCGACGCCGCGGCCGTGGGCTCTCCGGGCGTGGACCTGTACGCCCTCGGCGTGATCGCCTTCTTCGCCCTGACGCGCGCCACGCCGTTTCGTTCTTTGCGCAGCCCCAGCTTCGATGCCAACGCGCATTGGTCGGAGCTCAACCAGCCGCTGAATCCCGTGAGCGAGCGCGGCAAAGAAGTGGGGGTCGCGCTCGATCCGGCGCTCGACGGCTGGTTCGCGCGCGCGCTGGCCTTGGCCCCGCACGAGCGTTTCCGCAGCGCCGGCGAGATGGTGCGCGAGCTAGCGGCGCTGGCCGACCTGGCCAGCGCTCGCGGCGGGGGCGGTCCCCGCTCGATGCCGGGCATCGCGGCCGCCATCGCCCAACCGCTCGTCTTTCAGCCCGAGCCTTCGCCGGCCTCGCTCGGCCTCTCGGCGACGTCGCCCCTGAGGGCCGCGCCTCCAACCGACGCGGCTCTACCGGCGGGCTCTGCGCGCGCGCAGACCTTGGTGTCGAGCCACGAGGCGGGGTCGGCGGGCCTGGCCAAGAAGCGCTCGTCGTTACCGCTGTTCATCGGCCTTGGCGTCGTGCTGCTCGCCGGCGTCTCGTTCGCTGGCTACAAGGTGCTGGGCCGTGGCACCGCCGACGAGCCTGCTCCCGAACCGAGCGCCTCGCCCGCGGCGAGCGCGGCACCATCCGCCGTGGCTGCGGCGCCCGTCGGCCCGGCCCGCGCACGCTTCACCTGCCAACCCGAAGCGTGCGAGTGGGTGGTGTGCGACGGCAAGAACGTCTCCGCCGTGAACGACGAGCTCGAGCTCACGCCCGGCAGCCACGATTGCAGCGCATCCAAGAACGGGTTCGGCTCCAGGTCCGTCACTTTTACCGCGATTGCCGGACAGGTCGCGGCCGTCGTGTTCGAGCTGCCACCATTGCCGACGGCAGCGCCGCAAAAGGCCGCTCTGCCCAATCCCACGCCACCGGCCAAGCCGGCCGCCGTTGCCACTACCGCCAAGCCGGCCGCGGCCGCCGCCAAGCCGGCCGTTGCCACTACCGCCAAGCCAACCGCGGCTGCCGCCAAGCCAACCGCGGCCGCGACCAAGCCCGAGGCGGTGGCGACCAAACCTGCCGCCGCGCCCGCAAAATCCGCCGCCGCGAAGCCGAAGAAGAAGTGCAGCACCTTCTTGGGCTGCAAGTAGCCGCGAACGACCGCTAGAGGCCGCGCAGGCTGAGCAGCTTGGGCTCGGTGAGCTCCTCAATCGCGAAGCGCACGCCCTCTCGACCCATGCCCGAGTCGCGCACGCCGCCGTAGGGCACGTTGTCCACGCGGAAGGTCGGCGCGTCGTTGATCAAGACGCCCGGGAACTCGAGCTCGCGGAACGCGGCCAGAGCGCGCCCCAAGTCTCGCGTGAACACGGCTGCTTGAATGCCGAAGCGCGAGGCGTTGCAGGCGGCGATGCCCGCTTCGAAGCTAGCCACGGCTTCGACCACCGTCACCGGGCCGAAGACTTCGTCTTTGCACACGCGCTGCTCGGGCGACGTGCCGGTCAGCACGATCGGGGCGACCACGTTGCCCTCGGCGCCGCCGCCGGTCAGAAGCTGAGCGCCGGCGCGCGTGGCTTCTTGCACCCAAGACAACACGCGCGCCACGTGCCGCTCCTCTATCAGCGGACCCACGACCGTGCGCTCGTCGAGCGGGTCACCCACCGGCAGCGCGCGCGTGAGCGCGACGAAGCGCTCCAAAAACTCCGCGAAGCGTGAGCGCACCACGAACACGCGCTGGGCCTTGATGCAAACCTGACCCGCGTTGGCGAAGCTGGCGTCCACCAGGGCCGGGAGCAGCGCGTCCAGATCCACCGTCTCGTCGATCAGGCAGGGCGCGTTGCCACCCAGCTCCAAGAGCACGTGCTTCTTCTTGGCCACACTCTGCAAGTGCCAACCCACGCTGTCGCTGCCCGTGAACGACAATACGGGCAAGCGTGGGTCGGTAGCCATGCGCTCGGCGACCTCGGGCAACAGGTGCAGCACGTCGAAAGCGTGAGGTGGCGCGCCCGCGGCCGTCGCCAGCTCCGCCAAGCGATGCGCGGTGAGGGGGGCTTGCGGCGCGGGCTTGAGCAGCAACGGGCAGCCCAGCGAAAGCGCGGGCGCCAACTTGTGCGCCACCAAATTGAGCGGGAAATTGAAGGGCGAAATGCCGGCGACGGGGCCGCGCGCCACGCGTCGAAACAGCGTGAGGCGCCCTTCGGCGCCTGGCAGCTGATCGGACGGCAGCACCTCACCGGAGAGCACCCGCGCTTCGGCCGCGCCCAGGCGAAAAGTCGCGACCGCGCGCGCCACCTCTGCTCGCGCGTAGCGAATCGGTTTGCCACTCTCGCGGCTAATCCCGTGGGCCAGCTCCGCCGTCTCGGCCTCGAGAGCGAGCGCGAGCTTCTCGAGCGCTGACGCGCGCTCGTGGGTCGCGCTCCGCGACCACGCCTTGAAGGTCCTGGCCGCGCCCGCGATGGCCAGCTCCAATTGCGTCTCGTCGGCGAGACCCACCTCACCGACGAGACTCGCGTCGTACGGGCTGCGAATGGCCACCTTCGTCTTGGCCTCCGCGTGCTTGCCAGCGATGTAGGGCCCAACCGTGCGCGTCGTCATGGGCGAAGAGCATAGGATTGGCCCCGCGGTAACGCCGGAAAATTCCCTCACAGCGGACAATCACACTGTGGGTATGAATTTTGACAAGACTCTTCGCGACAACCGCCTACATGTCGTGTTGCGACACCCATCGTCAGATTAGCGAGAAAATAAGGCCAAAACTGCGCTCGCGCCGCGAACGTGGGCGCGCCCCCACGCGCCAAAGTCTCGCGTCGATTGGGGTTTACAGTGCGAAAAGCCGTCCCGTATAACCAGAGAACTCGATGCGTGTACTTGCAGCGATCGCACTCGGCTACTTCCTCGTCGTCGGCAAGCTCGGCGGTCAGGGCACCACCGAGCAGCTGGGCTCCGGGTTGATGGAGCCGGCCCGCGCCGAGCTCGATCGCGCGCTCAGCGTCGCGCTCGACGAGCCCCGTGATTTCGATCCCAAGCTGGACACGCCCAAGCGTCGTGTGGCTCCAGGCAGCCGCGTCATCTCGCTGACCGCTGGCTGCCGCGCCGCCGACAAACCGTACGACTTGCTGATTCACTTCCACGGCGCTCCGCCCGTGCTCGAGACCGCCTTCGAAAAGTCGGGCATCGATGGCGTGCTCGTCATCTACAACTGGGGCATCGGCTCCGGCGCGTACGAAGATCCGTTCGCGGCGCCCGGCACCTTCGGTCAGCTGGTCACCAGCATCACCAACGGGGTCCGGGAGCTGTGCCCCAACGCGGCCGCGCCCAAGCGCATCGGCTTGAGCGCGTGGAGCGCGGGCTACGGCGCCGTCTGGCGGATCCTAGATCGCTCGAACGACGCAGCCCGCATCGACTCCGTGTTGCTCTCGGACGGGCTGCATTGTGGCTTCGTCGGCAACGAGCGCGAGCGCCAGGTCAACCCCGCGCAAATGGCCGCGTTCGAGCTGTTCGCGGATCAAGCGGTCGCCGACAAACGCTTGTTCGCGATCACGCACTCTACCATCGCCACGCCCTACGCCAGCACCACCGAGACCTCCAGCTACTTGTTGGACGCCGAGGGCGTACCGCGCATTCAGCTCAGCTTGCCGGGCCCTCGCCCCGACATGGAGCTGACCTCCCGGGCCGACCGCGGCTCGTTTCACGTGCGCGGGTTCGCGGGTCAAGACAAGGCTGCTCACGCCAACCAGCTTTACGGTTTCGGCGACCTGCTCCTTCCCTACCTCAAAGAGCGCTGGCGTTAGCCCTGGCGGCGCGCCCTCGGGCTCCGCTTCCGCTCACTCACTGGCCGGGGCTCGTGAAGACGCCATCCGAATCTGCGTCGACGTAAATGGGGTTGGAGAAACCGAACGGCTTGATCCACTTACCCGGCAAGGCGTCGTTCATGAAGCGGTCGCCCCGCGCGACGACGACGATCCAAGTGTCGGTTTTGACGTCTAGATCGACCTGCAGGTTCCACCCCGCCTTGCCGTACGGCGGATGGCGAGTGCGCCCTTCCACCTTGGCGCCGTTGGCGTAAATCTCGACCTTCGCGATGTCGATCCAAGCGGGCGCGCGCAGGCTGACGGCCAGCGAGACGCGCGACCCCTGCACGGTGTCGCCCGGTCCAGCGCTGCCGTTGGCCGTCGGCAGCACGAAGATGCCGCACGATACGACGGCGTGGCCGCCCGTGAGGGCGTGCGCCACGTCTACCGGAGCCACGTGCGCGATGTCTCGATCGGGCACGCGCACGTAGGTGCGAGGCCAGCCCACCCACTGGAGCACCACGTGGTGCGAGTCCGAGTTGCCGACCGCCGTGTAGTGGTGCCCCAAGTTGAGCAGCTCGAACCACTCGCGCAAATTTCGCTCGAAGACGCTCGGATCCTCCAGGTCGAAGCCGTTCGTCACCTCCAGCGCATCGAAAGCAAAGCTGAAATCAGGCGACACCGCGACGCCCGTCTTGGTGTCGAGCTCCCCGCGGTTGAAGTAACCCACGCCCGGCATGCGCGGGTGGTTGACCTGTAAAACGGCCTGCGGCGCGCGCGCCCTGACGACCGAGAAGATCTCGAGGGGCGACGCCTCGTGCGTGTGCGGAACCTCGACCGAAGAGGGGTACGGGTAGGCGTTGAAGTGCCCCCAACCTTGGGTGGTGATCTCGACGCCGCTCATGGTGGCAAGCCTGCCCTCCAGCTGCTGAGCCGAGATAGCCTGCGCGTAGTCGGTCACGTGGTTGTGGTCGGTCGGCACGGCCAGCTCGATACCCTCGGCCGCCAACGTGAGCACCCGCTCGGTCAACGTCACGCTCGAGTCGGGGCTGGGCGACGCGTGCACGTGAAAGTCGCTCGCCAGGTAGCCCCTGGTGTCGACGGTGCGGCTCAGCACGGCGCGGAACGTCGCGCCCAAATTGGCGTTCACCTCCAGCTCGTGGCGCGCCAGCCCGTACTCCGGCCCGTGACTGGCCAGCACCTCGTAGCGGCCCGCAGGCAGCTCGAACGAGCCGGCCCCGCGCAGCGAGTAGAGCATGTTCTTGGAACCAGCTTCGCTATCGGCGGGCAGCAAGTCAGGGTCCTTGGTTGGTGCAACACCGCGCACCAGCAGACGCCCGGGCAGCGGCTGTTCGCGCTCGTCGGTGAGGAGGTAGCTCAGCGTGCCGGGCCGCGGCGGGACGAGGTTCAGCGCCAGCACCGCGTTTTCTCGGACTTGCCCCAGCTCTTCGTCCTCACCCCCGGGCGACTGTAAGACGAAGCGATACTCGCCGGCCGGCAACGGGAGCTCGAAGGCGCCGTCCGGCGCGGCGGGAACGCTCAGCACCGTTCGTCCGTCGGGGTGCCGAGCCGAGATGGTGGCCCATTTCGGGGCCGGGCGCAGTAGCCCTCGCGCCGTGCCTACCGGCTTACCCAGGCGCTGCCACGCCACACGTGACAGCTCGCCCAGCCCGCCTTCGACCGCGATGGCATCGCGACGAAACTCGGAGCTGGCGCCGGGCTCGAGATCGAAACTGGCCCCCAGCGCCAGCTCGCCCGAGGGCCCCGTCAAGCCGAACTCGAACGAGGTCTGAGCGGGCCCGGCCGGGAACGCAAAGCCGTAGCTGTGCTTCGGCGTCGCGCGTCCGAGCCAAGCTACGTCCGCCCGTGTCGGCACGTGCACGTAGCCGAGCCGGGGCGCGAACGCCGCGGTGCCCGGCCACTTTGCGTGATCACCCAATTGAACCGCGACGACGCGCCTTCCGCTCGCGTTCGTGACGGTGCTCACGAGCTCGACGTATTCTTGCTTGGGGGCCAAGCGAAACTGGGTGCGAAGCTCGAGCCGGCCATCGCGCGACACCGCTTGCACCGTCACCACCGGGCGCTCTCCCGCTCGGGCAACGTCGACGCCCAGCACGCGCAGAGGCAGAGAGCTACCGGCGACGTAGACCACCGTGCGTAGCTCGAGCAGGTGGCCTTGCGGCTTCCGCCCGCTGGACAGATCCAGCAGCTGCCCAAAGCGTTCGTGTCGTTCCATGCCGCCGCCGTCGTTGCCGATGAGCAAGTGCAGTCGGTCGTTCTCGAACACGAAATCACGCTCGTCTGCCGACGCCGCGCTACCCCCGTGCTCGGGCGCGGCCCAGGCCACGCGCACGCCACCGCCCGAGACCGGCAACGCGAGCTCGGCGGGCTGCGGTTCGCCTGGCCGCGCCGCGATCCAGATCAGACCGGCCGCGCTCGCGACGCCGAACAGCGCGCCGACCCGCCACGAGAGGGCTCGACGTGTCACGCCCCGCACGATAGCGCAGGAAGCGGCGACCCAGCCTGAAACCGCGCGGGCGACTTTCGGACGGGACCGCTGACTTGCGGAAGCGCCCCCGCTCTGGTACCGCCCCGCCGTGCCCACGCCCATCGAGCAGGCCGTCGCCCGGCGCCGAACTTTCGCCATCATCGCGCACCCCGACGCCGGCAAGACCACGCTGACCGAGAAGCTGCTGCTGTTCGGCGGCGCCATCCAGCTGGCCGGCGCCGTAAAGGCTCGCGGCGACGCGCGTCGCGCGCGCTCCGACTGGATGAAGGTCGAGCGCGAGCGTGGCATCTCGGTCACGGCCTCGGCCATGACGTTCGAGCATGGCGGCTGCGTGTTCAACCTCGTGGACACCCCCGGTCACCAAGACTTCAGCGAAGACACCTACCGCTCGCTCACGGCCGTCGACTCGGCCATCATGGTGCTCGACGGGGCCAAGGGCATCGAAGAGCAAACGCGCAAGCTGTTCGAGGTCTGCCGGCTGCGTAACATTCCGATCATAACCTTCATCAACAAGCTCGATCGCGAGAGCCGCGAGCCCTTCGAGCTGATGGACGAGGTCGAGCAAGCGCTGCAGCTGCAGGTGACACCCATCAGCTGGCCTATCGGCAGCGGTCAACGCTTCCTGGGCTGCTACGACCTGAAGCGTGATCGGCTCGCGCTGATGGAGCGCGTCAAGAACCGCGTGGGCGACGAAGGCGAGGTGTGCAACGGCCTCGACGATCCCAAGCTCGACCAGCTGCTGCCCGAGAGCGCGGTCAAGACGCTGCGCGAAGAGGTCGAGATGGCGCGCGGACTGTGCCCAGCGTTCGATTTGAACGAGTACCGCGGCGGCCACATGACGCCCGTCTTCTTCGGCAGCGCGATCAACAACTTCGGCATCCGCGAGCTGCTGCGCGGCGTGGCCGAGCTGGCCCCGCCACCCCGGCTGCAGAAGGCCAAGGAGCGCGAAGTCCTGCCGAGCGAGGACAAAGTGACGGCCGTCGTCTTCAAGGTCCAGGCCAACATGGATCCGAAGCACCGCGATCGCATCGCGTTCGTGCGGCTGTGCTCGGGCCATTTTCGTCGCGGCATGAAGCTCACCCACGTGCGCTCGGGCTCGGTCATGGCCTTGAACAACCCGGTCAGCTTCTTCGCCCAAGATCGCGAAGTGACCGAAGAAGCCTTCGCCGGCGACATTCTGGGCATTCCCAACCACGGCAAGCTCGGTATCGGCGACACGCTCACCGAGGGTGAGACGCTCACCTTCACCGGCATTCCCAGCTTTGCGCCCGAGCTGTTGCAGCGCGTTCGCCCGACCGACCCGATGCGGGCCAAGCACCTCACTCGCGCGCTCGAGCAGCTGGCCGAGGAAGGCGCCGCGCGCATCTTCAAGCCGCGCATCGGCGCCAACCACATCGTGGGCGTCGTCGGCGCCCTGCAGTTCGAAGTGCTGGCCGATCGCATCAAGAGCGAATACGACATCCCGGTCGCGTTCGAGACCGCCGGCCTCTTCACCGCGCGCTGGGTGGAGGGCGGCGACGCCGCGCTGCTGAAGAGATTCGAGAACGGAAACGAGGGTTACCTGGCCGACGATCACACCGGAGCCCTGGTGTTTCTGGCCCGTAACTCCTGGCACCTGGAGACCACGCAAAAAGAGTGGCCCGAGCTGCGCTTTGCCAAGACCAAAGAGCAGTGAGCCGTAACGAAAATTGGGAAGACGGGCAGGCTCCGAGCCCGCCCCAGTGACTATTCGCCGACGACGCGCAGCCGGCGGGGCTCGTCGGCGTTGGCCGACGTGGGAACGACGGGACCGGCTTCGGAAGCGAGCGCGCTCAGCATCGTGCTCGTCGGGTCGAATTCTTGCGCCGAGCGGAAGCGCTGCGAGCCGCGGCCGATCTTGTGCTTGGCGAGCCGGTTCTGCATCAGGTTGAGCGGCAAGTAGCCGAGCGTCTGAATCCAGCTGGATTGTTGGCGTACCGTCCAGCGCTTCCAAATCGAGCTCGGCGAGTAGAAGCGCTGCCAGGCGCGCTGCCAACCTTCGCGCAGTCGCTCGCGCGTCATCGTCTTGGGCACGTAGTAGGGCGAGCCCGCGTCGTGATCGCCGCCCAGCCACCACTTTGGATCGGTCAAGCGACCTTCGGCGAGCAGGCGCCGATACAGCTTGGTGCCCGGATACGGCGTGAGCATGGCGAACAGCGCCATCGTGAGCTGCATCTGGATGCCGAACTCGACGGTGCGATCGAACACCTCGCTGTCGTCGGTGTCGAAGCCGAACACGAAGCTGCCCCAAGTGGAGATGCCGTGTTCGTGCAGCATCTCGAGTACGTCCTTGTAGCGAGCGGGCCGGTTCTGCCGCTTGCCCGTGAACGCCAACGTATCTTCGTCGATGCTCTCGAAGCCGATGAACAACGCCTTGCAGCCGCTTTCGGCCATCAGCTTCACGTTCTCGATCCGCCCGACCGCCGCCAGCGAGCACTGACCAATCCAATGCTTACCCAGCTCGCCCATCCGCTGAAATAGCTCACCCGAGTATTTGCGGTGAATCATCACGTTGTCGTCGGCGAACATGATGAGCTTGCCCAGGCCGCGCAGCTCTCCGAGCACGTCGTCGACCGGCCGGAAGCGCATGGTGGTGCCGTTGGCCGTCGACACGCTGCAAAACTCGCACGGATAGGGACAGCCGCGCATGGTCTGGACCACCTGAAACGGCACGTACTTCTTGGAGCGGAACAGGTCGCGACGGGCGAACGGGCGGCCAGGCCGCGAAAGATCCGGCAGCTCGCCGCGATAGATGCGCGCGAGCTTTCCCTGCCGCGCGTCTTCGACGACGCTGGGCCACAAGTCTTCTGCCTCACTGAGCACGACCGAGTCGGCAAACTGCAGCGCTTCGTCGGGCAGCGCAGTCGGATGAATGCCGCCCAGCACGACTTTGACGCCTCGCCGCCGGTACGCTTGGGCGATGGCGTAGCTGCGGCTGGCGGTCTTGCTGTCGACGCTGATGCCGACCAGGTCCACGTCCTTGAGGTCTCGCTCGATGTCGAAAGGCTTGACCAGGTCGTCGGTGTAGATGACCTCGTCGGTCTTGGGCGTGAGCGCGGCGAGGACGCCGAGCCCCAGCCGCGGCAAGTAAGCCGAATCTTCGCTCGCCGTAGCGATCAGCTCGATTTGCATGCGGCGTGAGTCTGGGCGGCCTCGCCGCCCGTTGCAAGCGCCGCCCGCCCACCACCTCGACGCGGGGCTAGCTGGAGCAATGGCCAGCCTGCGCAGGCGCGGCTCAGTTGCCGGCGATTTGCTTCATCAGCCGGTCTTTATCGAGGTAGCCGGGGGTGAAGATGTAAGCGTCGGCGTTGTTCGCGGCGCTGACCACCACCGTGGTGCCGGACAGCGCCCCGCTCGAGATGTCACAGCGGGAGCGCTTCACGCTGCCGCCGTTGGACGCGGGTACGTCGAAGCTCTTGCTCTCGGTAGCGCCAAAATCGGCGCACGACACGGGGGCCGGGAACTTGGTCGAGAACCGCGACAGCTTGGGGTCCGCTTCCCAGTAGCGCGCGGTGAGCGTGTTGTCGCCGGCGGTGCGGGTCGCGGTGCAGAGGCGCTCTTTGGACTTGGCAACGGCGGCCGCTTCGGCCGCGTCGCTCGGGGTGTCGCACACGGGCGACACGGAGGCCTTGTCGGGGGCGGCGCGGTTGTCGCCGGCCCAGCTGATGAACAACTTGAGCAGGGCGTCGTTCTTCGCCTTGCGTTGGGCCTCTGCTTCGGCGTTGGCTTTCACGGTGGCTTGCGCCGTGGACAGCTCCTTGTCGAGCGTGGCCAGTCCGTCCTTGTCCTCCCCGGCCGGGTCACACATCTTGTAAGCGAACTCGCGCCACTGGGCCGCGAGCGCGAAGTCGTTGGCCTTGATGGCCTGGCGGGTGACGTCGAAGCCTTGGTTGCACTTGTCCGCGTTGCGGGTCTGGCAGCCCAGAGCCAACAGCACGCAGCCCACCGCAAACGACGTTCCGGGTCGGAAACTCATAGCCGCATATAAGCGGGAGCCCGAGCAGTTTTCAACCGCCGCGGCGAGAGCCCCCGCTCGGGGGCAAGAAGGCGCTAATTACCGGCTTCGATCGTGACCAGCTCGGCCGCAAAGCAGGACAGCGCGTGCAGGCTGCGCCTTTGCCACAAGATGCTCGGGTTCGACAGGAAGCGAATGCGGTATTGGCCCGCGGTCAGGTCCGACACATCGCTTATCCAGCTGACGAAGCTCTTGAAGCAAGAGCTGTTCATGAACTCCAGCTCGCGCAGGTCCATCTGCACCTCGGGAATGCCGAGCTCGAGGGCCTTTTGATGGACGCGGGTCAAAATGGCTTCCACGCTGTCGGTGACGCGCAGGTCCGCCGTTCCCGAGAGCTTGGCGACCAAGCCGCTGTCCTCACGTGTCAGCTGCGCGCGCAGCTCTGCCGCTTGCTGCACGGGCAATGCAATCTCGCTCACGCTGCACCTTCCTTCCGCTGAGGCATCGCCACTTCGGTTTCGGCGCTCACGGTGATGGTTCCGTTCTTGCCACAGGCTACGCTCATGTCCATTTCGGCTTCGGCGTGGATGCGCGCCAAGCCCAAGCCCGAGCCGTCGGTGCGCGACGCGTTCTTGCGCATCAGGCTCAGGTAGTAGACGTTGGCGTCCATGGACATCATCTCGTCGATGGTGCGCTGAATGTGGGCCGCGTCCTCCGGCCGGCCGCGATTCTTGGTGCGGATCCGCACCCGCACGCGCCCGCCTCGGCCGCTGACCTCGATGCGCACCTTGGCGCGGCCATCTCGCGAGTACTTCACGGCATTCTCCAGCAGCTCGTGGGTGGCCAGGGCCACGCGCGAAGTGGCGTCCGGATCGCACAAAGTGCGGTCGTAGAAGTCGCTGACGAAGCGCCGAACGATGGATACCAGCTCCGGCTTCCGCTCGAAGGAAAGCTCACAAAAGCCCAAATCCTGCGCGGCCCGTTGCTCTGGCATGTTGCCACAACCTGCAACGGCCGAATCTTCGAGGGCTTAAGGAGCGCGATGTGGCCCGACATTTTCCGATGGAAACGAAATTAAGGCCGCGCTCCGTTCGGCCGTACGGGTTTGAGACAGATGAGTCGAGGCTCGAGCGCCAAGGCAGTCTCGCGCAGGCCCCCGCCCGGGGGGACGGCGGAGCCGCGCGCGCCGATGACGCCCGAGGTGATGCTGGCGGCCGTGGCGGCGCTGGAGACCGCGCTGGCCCAGGCTCGCGCCGGCAACACCGCGGAAGGCTGGGCCGAAGCGCAGCGGGCCGCGCACCAAGTCTTCGTGCAGGCCGAACAGGGCGACTTCTCGGAAGTCGCCAACGCGGTCATGCACGTCGAAGACGCCGTGGTGGCCCTCGCCGAAGGTGAGCTCGAGTCGGACTCCGTCACGTTTCGTCAGGTCGACGCCGCCCTGCGGGCGGCTCGGGCCGCTTGCGCCATGCCCGAAGCGCAAGCGGCGCCGGCCGAAACCCAGGCCACGCGGGGCTCGGTTTGGATCGCGGTCGGCGACGCTACGCTGGCCGCCGAGCTCGGGCGGCTCGCCGCCAAGAAGCACCTGGAGGCCGTGCTCGTCGGCAAGAGCGAGCTCGGTCAAAAGAGCGGCGCCCCGAACGCGCTGATCGTAGAGCTCACGAGCGACGACCCGGAGGGCTTCCGTGAGCAGCTGGCGCGGCTCCGCCAACGCCAGCCGCGGCTCGCGCTGCTCGTCTTGTGCGAAGACGGCAGCTATGCGGCGCGCACGGCCGCCGCGCGACTCTTTGCCGTGCTCTACTTCGTTTTGCCTACGACGGCGGAGAAGATCGCCGCCGCCCTCGACACGCTCGACATCGGCAGCCTGCAGGAGCGCCCGCGCGTATTGGCGTTGGCGCTGAACGGAAGCATCGATTGGCTGCGCGATCCGCTGGAGGCGGCCGGCATGGAGCTCAAGGTCTTCCACGACCCCGAGTTGGTGCTCGAGGCGCTCGACGCTTCGCAGCCGAGCGCGCTGGTCCTCGACCAAACCAACAGCGCTAGCCAGCAATTGTGCCGGCTCGTGCGAGCCGCCCTGCGCTGGCGAGATTTGCCCATTTTGGTCCGCGCCAACCGGACTCCCGACGCTCACCAGCTGGGCTTCGAAGCCGGCGCCGACGACATGCTGCCGCCCGACATCGGGCCTGGCGAGCTCACGGCGCGCCTACGGGTGCGGCTCGATCGCACGCGCATCTTCCGTGAGCAGAGCAACCGCGATCTGCTGACGAGCTTGCTCACGCGCCGCGCCTTCACCGAAGGCGTGCTCGCGCGCGTGGCCGAGGCGCAGCGTGGGCGCCGACACCTATCGCTGTGCTTGCTGGATGTCGATCACTTCAAGTCCATCAACGACACCTACGGCCACGGCGTGGGCGACAAGGTATTGTCGGCGTTCGGCGCGCTCTTGGGCACGCGTTTCCGGCTGCAAGATCTGCGAGGCCGTTGGGGCGGCGAAGAGTTCATCGTCGCGTTCTACGGCGAGTGGGCCGAGAGCGCGCGCGAGATCCTGTCCCGCGTCACGGCCGAGTTCGCCAAGATCACCTTCGAAGGGGGTCAAGGGCGGCTGTTCAACGTCACGGTCAGCGGCGGCATCGCCACCTACCCCCTCGACGGGCGAACTTTGGAAGAGCTCGTCGGCGTGGCCGACCAGCGCCTATACGCCGCCAAACAGGCCGGCCGTAACCGCATCAGGATTTGAGGTTAGCGTGGCCATCTCTCTATCGATTGTGCCCAAGAACCTGACCTTGCTGCCGAAAGCCGAGCGGCAGCGCATCCTCTCCAGCTCTCGCCTGCAAATCGCCCTGACCGGGTTCATTGCCCTGCTCGTGGCGGCCCTGTGCGCGGTGGTGATCTCGTTCGTTGCTCACATCTTCGACTGGCTGACGCCGCGCATGCAGCAAGACTTGGGCTGGAAGGTGGCGCGCGGCGCGGTCGAGGTCGCGGCCCGTGGAGAGCTGGCGCTAATCTTGAAGGACGAGCCGATGCTGCAGGACGCCTTTGCGCGCTACGCCAAAGACGAGGACGTGCAGGCCATCGTGGCGGCAGACCCCGAGGGTCGCGTGCTCTCCATGCACGGCGAGCTGCCCATTCCGGCCGAAGAGCTGTTCCGCGCGCCGCGCGAGCAGCTCAACCAAAGCCGAGACTACGTCTGGTCTTGGGCAGAGCAGAGCGTCGAGGGCAAGAGCGTCGGCAAGGTGGCGATGGTCGCGTCCACGCTACGCCTCGAAGCGGGACGGGATCTGCGGCACCGCATCTTGGTGTTGACCGGCGTCGCCGGCCTGCTGGGCCTCGTGCTCAGCCTCTCTTTCGTCAGATGGTACGTGAGCCCGGTGCTGAAGGTCACGGGCCGAGCCTTCGAAGGCTTGGAGCGCGCGGCGGCCGAGCTCTTGACCAAGCAACGCCTGGAAAAAGAGCTGGAAATCGGCGCGCGCATCCAGACTTGTTTGTTACCGAAGTCCGTGGCCATTCCCGAGCTCGAGCTCGGGGCCAAGATGGTCCCCGCCAGCGAGGTGGGCGGTGACTACTACGACGCTTTCGCGGCGGGCTCGGGCGGCTACATCGGCATCGGCGACGTCGCCGGTCACGGCTTGACCTCGGGGCTGGTGATGCTGATGGTGCAGAGCGCCGTGGCGGCGCTGGCGCGCAAGACGCCCGAAGCGTCGCCCGCCGAGCTGGTGTGTGCGCTCAACACCGTGCTGTACGACAACATTCGCCACCGCTTGCAGAACAAGGAGCACGTCACCTTCACGCTGCTCCGATACGCGCCCGGCGGCAAGCTCACCTTCGCCGGCGCACACGAAGAGATTTGCGTGTACCGCAAGGCTAGCGGCAAAGTGGAGCTCGTCGAGACCCCAGGCACCTGGCTCGGCGCCGTGCGCGACGTCAAGAAGCACACCGTAGACTCGGAGCTCGAGCTCTCGCGCGGAGACATCGTGCTCCTTTACACGGACGGGGTCACCGAAGCGCGAGCCGAAAGCGGCGAACAATTCGGCCTCGAGCGGCTGACGAGCCTGCTGGAAAACTCGTCGGATTTGCCGATGCAAGCGCTGATCGAGCGGGTTTACCGCGCCGTGGTCACGCACGCCAAAGAGCTGGACGACGACGTGACACTGCTGGCGTTTCGGCGAATGTAGCCGCTTCTAGCCGGCCGGCGCGAAGCGATCGATGGCCACGTACATGCGCGCGTTCTTGGTCGGAAAGTCGTACGTGCCGAGCGCGCCCAGGTGCTCGCACGCAATGGCCACCAACTGCCAGATCTGCGCTTCGTCCACCTCCAACGTTCGTTCGTTGAAGGCCTCGAGCGCCGTCTGCAAGGCCAGCTCTTTGAGCTTCGCCGCGCGCGCGCGCACCTCGTCGGGAAACGAGCGGTTGGCCCACGCCCACTGCCAGCTCTCGTCTTTGGCGGCGTGAGTGCCGATGGGCGTCACGTCGGCTTCGACCGCCAGCTGCAGTCCGTCGTAGAAGCGCAGCTTGCCGCTCGCCAGATCGACCTCGAAGCGGTCGCACAGCCCGAGGCCGCGCGCGCTGAGCTCGCTCTGCTTCTGCTGCAGCCGCTCCAGGCAACCAGCCACGAACTCCCCGAGCTGGGCGTCGTCCATGGCGCGAGCGCTATCACGCGCGATCTTTGCCCGCTACGGCGGCATTCGTTCAGCGCCGATCGCGATGTAGGCGCGGCAGCGACCTCGGCTGAACGAATCCGCTGGCCCGGGATTGGCGGGCCGCCGGCGCGACCGGGCCGCTCTTTTCAAACGGCTGGCACCTTGGCCATGGAGCGATCGTGGGCGGCGGCGGTGAGCGGCAAGGTGACCACAGCGCCCACCAGCGCGAGCAGCATGTCCCACTGCGCGTCCCAGACGTCACCCTGAGAGCCTAGGAACGCGACCCCTACGTCAGGGGCCGCGAGCACCGCCGTCCACCACTCGAGCAGCTCCCAGAACGCGGCGAAGGCCAGCACCACGGCGCAGACCAAGAAGAAGAGCCAGCCTCCGCGCTTGAGCGGCGTGCAGCGAAGCAAGACCTCACGGGCGAGCAGGCACGGTACGACGCCGAGCGCGAAATGCCCGATGCGATCGTAGTGATTGCGCGCGAGGTGGAAGGTATCTTTGGCCCAGTTGCCGAGCGGCGTGAGCGCGTAGGTGTAGTAGCCGCCGTAAACGAGGATTTGAATGTGGAGGAAGATGGCCACGTACACTAGGTGCGAGAGGGGCAAGCGCCGATAGACCGCGGCCAGCACCGCGACCTCGAGCAGACCGGGTCCGACCTCCAAGCACCAGCTGGTGCGACCGGCGGGCGGCGACCACAGCGTGGCAACGGAGATGAGCGCCAATAGGCCCAAAAGCGCGAGCGGCAGGCGCGCGTGGCGGCGTAGCTCTGGTCCCATCGAGCGGCATGATTGCAAGCAACGCTAATTTGCGGCAAGAGGCTTCGAGCCGTGCGAACCATCTTGGCCGTCATCACCTGCATCGAGCTGTTTCTCGTGGCTTCGCTCGGTTTCGTGTTCGTGGCCATCGTCTACATTTTCACGCGCCCCTTCGATTCGCGGCGCGTGATCTCGGGCAAGGCCTTGCGGATGGTGGCCCACTCGGCCGCGTTGTTCAGCCCCATGTGGCGCTTCCGCATCCACGGAGACCTACCGAGCAAGCTGTCGCCGAAGACGGTGTGCGTGAGCAACCACTGCTCGCACACGGACGTTTTTCTGATCTGTCACGTGCCCTGGGAGATGAAGTGGCTGGCCAAGCGCAGCTTGTTCAAGCTGCCCTTCATCGGTTGGGGCATGTGGCTGGTCGGCGACGTCGGCGTCGATCGCGGTTCGGCCAAGGCCTTGGCCGCCCTCGACGAGTGCAAGGCTTGGCTCGAGCGCGGCGTACCCGTGATGATCTTCCCGGAGGGCACGCGCTCCAAGACCGGCGAAACCCAGAAGTTCAAGGACGGCGCCTTCAAGCTCGCGATCGAGGCGGGCGCCGACGTGCTGCCCATGGCCGTGGCCGGCACCGAGCACGCGCTTTCCAAGCACGATTGGCGGCCGGGTTTCGCCAAGGGCGTGCTGCGGGTCGGTAAGCCGATCGCCACGACGGGCATGACGGTTTCGGACCTGCACCGCCTCAAACAGCAAGCGTTCGAGCAGGTTCAGGCGTTGCGGTCCGAAATCTTACCGCTCTCTCGGTAGCCTTCTGCCCCGGTGGGCGGCTTCGCACGGGGCAAAAGCGAGAGGGCTCTGCGGCCTATTGCCGCATCAGGAGCGGCATCTCCGGGTCGCTCGAGACGCGATCGCCCTGGTGGTAGGTGTGGCGCTGCCCGTGCCGTTCGCGGTGTTGCTCGCACCACATCTCGGCTCCACCGCTGGCGCGGCGCGCGTCCACGCAGCGCGGGCAAGGCGGCTCGATACGCGGGGGTGCCTCGGGGACTGCTTTGGGGCGCACCACCAACACCGGACACGGCGCCAACCGCACCGTCGCTTCGGCCGAAGAACCCAGGAGCGCGCGAGAGAGCCCGCGCCGGCCATGCGTGCCCACCACCACCAGATCGGCCTCCAAATCTGCGGCGAGCTGGGCCAGCTCCTCGGCGATGGCGTCGAAGCGCACGTGCGCGATCACGCGGGCCACCGGTTGCCCGGCGTGGTCTTTCGTGTACCTCGCGTAGGCGTCGTCGACGTAACGCCGGAAGCGCTTACCGGCCTCGGCGATGGTGAGCACCGAGAGGGCGGACGAGTCGACCGGCATTTCGTACGCGACCTGCGGGCCGTACGTCTGCACCACGTTGACCAGATGCACTTCGGCGTTGGGCTGCTGCGCGCCCAGCTCGAAAGCTTTCTGAACCGCCAGCTCGGAGGCGTCCGAAAAGTCCGCTCCCACGACGATGATGTACGGTTTGTTTGCCATACCGGAGGCTGAAGCATGGCTCGTGCCAACTCGCCTCAACGAAGCTATCTTTCCGCTCGCCCCATACTCGTCGCCAAGGGAGGCGCGTCGCCTTCGGGGAGCGGGTTGAAGGCTTGGCCCTCGCTGGCAGGCTCGGTGTGAACGACGACGTCGGTGACGCCCGGCAACTGCCGTTTGATGGCGTCGATCACCCAATGCGTGACGCGGTGGGCGTCCACCACGTTGAGGTGCCGCGCGACTTGCACGTGCAAGTCGACGTGAATGTCACCGGGCGCGCCGCGGGTGCGAATTTTGTGCGCGCTGGCGACGCCCGCAACCCGCACCACTACGGCTTGCACGGCGGCGGGCTCCAGAGCCGCCGCGTCCGCCAGGTAACGCAAATTCTGCCGCAAGACTTGCACGCCCGTCCACGCGATGAAGCCCGCGATGCCGAGCGCCATCACCGAGTCGAGCACGCCAAAGCCGGCCTGAACCAGGCCGACCGTCACGATGACCCCGAGCGTCACCAGCACGTCCGAGCTGGTGTGCGCGGCATCGCTCGCCAAAAACGGGCTCCCCAAGCGCTCCGCTTGCTGCCGCTCGTAGCGGGCGACCAGCAAGTTTACGCCTAACGTCACGGCCAGGACCACGAACGCCAGCGCGTCCAAATGTGGAGGCGGCGCGTGTCCGAACAAGCGTGTGGCCGCGCTGGTCAGCACGTCGTACGCCATGCCCAAGAGCGAGAGGCCGACGACGCCCGCTGCCAGTACCTCGAATTTGGCGTGCCCATACGGATGGCCTGCATCGGCTGGGCGCGACGCGAAGTACACGCCCATGAGCCCCACGAGGTTGTTCACCGAGTCGGTCAGCGAGTGAAAGCCGTCGGCGCGGATCGAGAGCACACCGGTCGCATGGCCGTAGGCGATCTTGCTCGCAGCCACGATCAGGTTGAGCCCCAACGTGAGCCAGAGCACGCGCGACACTCGCCGCGCCGCCTCCGCGCGGCTCAGCTGCGAAGTAGGCGCCTGTGCGTCCGCGCTGCCCGCCGGGCTCCAGGCCGCGCCCGGCAAAGGCGAAGGAGCCGTGGCGTCGGCGAGCGGAGCAAGACCTGGCAAACGGGCCAAAGCGGCCAAAGCCTACCACTCCGTAGCTTTACCCGCCGAAACTGCTTGGTGATATATTCCGCCATTGCGGCAGGTCGTTCCGCGCCCGTCGCTTCCAAATATGCGCCATACCGTCCCGCTTCTGCTTGGTACCCGCGCCGCGCTGCCGCTAATGGTCGCGCTTGCCGTCGCTACGTTGCCAGCTCCCGCGCGGGCGCAAGACCCCAGCGTCGATACCAGCGCCGAAGCGCTGAAGCGAGCGCGCGAGCAGTTCGGTCAGGCGTTGGCGCTGCAGACGGCTGGAGACTGGGCGGGCGCGCTGGCGCTGCTCAAAGAGGTTGCCGCCGTCAAATCCACTCCGCAGGTTCGCTTCAACATGGCCCTGTGCGAAGAGAAGCTAGGCAAGCTGGTCGCCGCGCTCGGTGACTACGAGCTGGCCGCCGCCGACGCGCGCGCCGAAAAGGCGGATCAGGTCGCCGAAGAAGTCGAAGGCCGTCTCGAGTCGTTGCGCCAGCGCATACCCAAGCTGACCATCACTCGCGGCGCTGGCGCCGAAGCCACGAGCGTGATGGTCGATAGCGTGAGCCTCGGCGATCAGGTCATTGGTACGCCGATGCCCATCGATCCAGGACCTCACACGGTTGAAGCGACGGCGCCAGGCTTCAAGCCGTTCCGAAGGTCGCTGCGCGTCGCCGAGCAGCAGGACGAAACGGTCGAGATCGTGCTCGAAGCAGAGCCTCCGCCGCCGCCCGTCGTTGGTCCCAGCAGCGAGGCCGTGCGCGGCACCGGGCGCAGTCCCGTCTTGGGTTACGTGATCGGGGGCATCGGCGTGGCGGCGTTGGGCGCGTCGGGGGTATTCTTCGGGCTGCGCGCGGTAAAAATCTCCGACCTAGACAAGGCCTGCCCCGACCGACGATGCCCGTCGCGCGCGCAGCAATCGGACATCGACGCGGGCAAGATGTACACGACGCTCGCCAACGTCACCTTGGCCGTAGGGGCGGCAGCAGTCGCGGGCGGTCTGGTTTTGGTGCTGACGAGCGGCCCCAGCACCGAGGCTTCAGTCGCCCTCGCCCCGGCCCCCGGCGGCGCGCAGCTCTTCGGAAACTTCTGATTGGAGCATTTCGCCGGCAAAGCGGCGCTGGGCGACCACAATTCTTCGCCGAAATACATGCCAAATACGCGGCATTAGGTCGGCGACCACGCGCGGGGCTTGCGAATACCCGTGAGTATTATGTAATTTCCCGCGCCTCTTGAAAGGCGATCTCCCCCCGCATTGTGTCTCCCGTCACACGGTACGGGTCCGCTTTGGAGAAACTGACCTGATGGGCATTGTCCATCACGGTACCTACATCTCCTACTTCGAGGTGGGGCGGGTGGAGTACATGCGGCGCCGCGGGCTGGACTACCACTCGTGGACTCAACTCGGCATTCATCTGCCGGTCGTCGAGGCCCACGTCCGCTACCGCCGCACCGCCCGCTTCGACGAGTTGCTTTGCATCGAGACGCGGCTGGCCGACCTGCAGCGGGTGCAGATGCGCTTCGACTACCGGCTGCTGCGCGCCGAGCTGGGTAACGGAGGCGAAGAGCTAGTAGCGGAGGGTTACACGACTCTAGCTTGCGTGGGTCACGACCACGTCATCCGCCGCGTACCGCAAGATGCCGAGTCCATCTTGCGTGGGCCAGAGCTGACGGAAGCTCGCCCCGAGCCCGAGGTGAGCCTCGCAGACCGGCGCGCCTATGAAGGCGTCGTCCCCACATCGTCGTGACGGTTTATTGAAGTGGCGCTATCGCGACGCGCGCCTGAACGAGCATCAAGTCGCCGCGGAGCCACGGGCGACCGTGCTAGCCTGGAGCAGACATGAGCGGACGGGGCCCCGACCCCAAAGACCTGCGCGCGTCCCTGGTAGACTCCGGTTGGTCACTCACACCTCCACCGGTGGAAGCCGTGCCCATTCGCGCGCCCGAAGACGCCGAGCTGGTCAACGCGGAGCTGCTGCCGGACGAAGCGTCATCGCGTCGGCTGCCGAACTACGACGACTTGTCCCAGCCGCCCGTCGTCACGCAGATCGACGCCGACATTCAGACCCGTCTGAGAGCCATGCAGCGCGCCTCGTTGGGCGACCATTACCAGCCCGCGCTGCCTCCATTACCGCCCCCTCCACCTTCGCGAGCGTCTCGGCCGCCGCCTACGCTCCCGCCACCGCCCACGCCGTCGGTGCCTCCCTCCCGCCCGTTCAGCGCGCCGCTGCCCAGCTTTCGCGCGCCCTCGAGCCCTGACGTGGAAGCGCTGGCAATCGGCGTGGCCGCCGCGCCGCCCAACGACCCCGAGCCTTCCGAGACCACGGAGGTGGTACCTCACGGCGCCGTTTGGCCACCGAGCGACCCACCGGCCCTGCGCTCGCGCGCGCTGCACGCGGCGACGCGCACGCCCGATCTCCGCGCTCCGAACCTGCCTGGGTTCTCCTCGACCCCTGCACCATCGGTGCTGAGCGCGTTGAAGCAGCGCGTGCGCTTTGCCGGAGGAGAGGTGCCGCTGTGGAGCCTGCTCGCGCCCATGGTCTTTCTGCTCGCGCTCGGCTCGGCCTTCGTGGCGGCCGCCGTGGGCAGGCCCGAAGACGGCGCGCCGGCCCCCAGCGCGAGCACGAGCCCCAGCGCACAGGCGCCAGCAGCGCTGCCGAGCGCGCTGGCCTCCGCCGTCGAAGCCACACCCGAGGCGCCCGCCGCCCCGCAAGCGCCAGCCCTCCCGGCCTCGTCTATCGACACCGAAGCGCTCGAAGCGCGCCGCGCCGAAGAGCTGACCAAAGACGAAGCGCTGGCCCTCGCCTCCGCGCGCCGCCAGCGCGAGGTAGCGCGCGTGGGCTTGCTACGCCAAAAATTGACCAGGGATCCGGGCCTTTTCAAGGACGCCGCGACGCTCAGCGAGCTGCGCCGCGCGGCCGAAGATCCGCTGACCGCTCCCGACGCGCTCGGCGCCATGGCCGAAGCGCCGGGCCCGCTCAGCGCCGATCTGCTGTACGAGATGTGGACCGGCACCGTGGTGCGCAACAGCGCAACCGAGCTGGCACGCTCGCTCGTGTTCAGCAAGGAAGTTCGCGCCAAGGCCTCCCCCGCGCTCGCCGTTGCGCTCGACCTGCGCACGGCGGAAACGTGCGAACAGAACCGCGACCTGATGCCCCGCGTGCTCGAAAAGGGCGACCGCCGCTCGCTCGCGCTGTTGGCCAAGCTGGCGCGGCGCTTCGGCTGCGGCCCGAACAAGCGGCTCGATTGTTACCCCTGTCTGCACGAAGACAAATCCGTGGACGACGCCATGGCGGCCATCAAGAAGCGCCGCGAGCCCAAGCCTTTCTCTGGCAAGTAAGTCCAAGCTCCGACATGCCGAAGACCGAGCTGCGCACCGAGGTCGAAATCGCCGCGCCCGTGGAGCGCGTCTACCGCGTCTTGACCGATTTCGCCCGCTACGAGGCGTGGAATCCGTTCCTCACGTCGCTCAGCGGGCCGCTCGAGGTGGGCAAGAGGCTGAAGGTCGAGATGAGCTTGCCCGAGGGTAAGACCTACCTGCTCGAGCCGCAGGTGACGCAGGTGAGTGAAAACAGCGAGCTCCGCTGGCGCGGGCGCTTTCTCTTACCCGCGCTGCTCGAGGCCGAGCATTTCTTCCTGTTGACCGAGCGCGCGCCCGGCCTGACCCGGGTGGTCCAGGGCCAAAACTTCTCGGGGTTTCTGCTGCGTTTCGCCGGCAACGCGCTCACCCTGTCGGCCCGCGGCTGCGTGTACATGAACCAAGCGCTGAAGAAGCGCGCCGAGAGCGCGTCTGAGCTAAGATAGCGCGCCATGTACCTGCTGCGCGCGGAGCTGCACGGCGTGGGTCCGTTCGACCACCTGGAGCTAGCGTTCACCGATGGCGACGAGCAGCCGCGGCGCATGGTCGTGATTCACGGCGGGGGTGGCGTCGGGAAGACGAGCTTGCTCTCGGCTCTCGGTACCACGCGGCCTGGCCACGCCAGCGCTCAGCAGCCGCGCTCCGATCAGCAAAAGCATGCCGACGGCGGCGCCCCCGCGGCGTGGGCCAGCGCCGACTGGCTGCTCAGCCAAGATGATCCCGAGCGCCCGCACCCTCTGCGGGTCGCCAGCCCGAACGTGAAGCTCGCTGGCCCCGACGAACGAGAGCTGACGCGTCGGCGCGAGCAAGCGTTGTTCGATCGCGTCGCCAGCGAGGGTGGCTTCGCTTTTCTGTCGATAGCCGCTACGCGCTGGTTCTCACGTCAACCCATCAGCATCTCCGCGCCCACCCGCGGAGTCGCGCGCTACGACGTGAAGCAACCGGCCGGGCTCGACGACGCCGCTCGCTCCGATCTATCGCGCGAGACCAAGCAAGCGTTGGCCTACGCGGAGATCGGCGCCGCGCTGGTCGAGCGCCGCCCGCTCGATGGCGAGCCGCGCCTCGACGCCCTCGGACAGGCCATGCACAAAGTCGTCGATCGGCTGGTCAGCCTCGGCGGGTTCGCTTATCTCGGCCTCGACCCCATCAGCTGGGAACCAATGTTCCGCGGGCCGGACGCCGCGCGCTTGCCGTTCGACGCCCTGCCCACCCGCGCTCGCCACCTGGTGGCGTTCGGCGCGCTCACGGTGCGCACGTTGTGGGCCGCGTATCCCGATCGCGATCCGCGCATTGCCGAGGGCGTCGTTTTGATCGACGAAGCAGATCTGCACCAAGACGCGAACGTCGCGCCCAAGCTGCCCGCGGCCCTGCGCGCCGCGCTCCCTTCGGTGCAGTGGATCCTGACCACGCACTCCCCGCTCCTAGCTTCTGGAGTGGCGGCGGGCGAGGTCCTGGCGCTGCGAGCGGGGCCTCAGGGCCGCGTCGAGCTGCACGCCGGTCCGTCGGCCACCACACATTGACTCCAATGTAGGTGTGCGTGGTTCGGCCAGATTGCTGGTCGGGCCAGAGGCCGGCATCGGGCGACCGCGGTTGTCTCGGGGGTCGCGAGACGGCTCTCGCTCGCCGAGGCCATGCCGGTGATAAGCTTCGCGCTGTTCCTCATGCTGGATGACGTCTCGCCCGGGCAGGTGCTCGGCCGCTACGAGCTCTTGATGCCAGTGGCACGGGGCGGCATGGCGAGCGTGTGGGCTGCGCGCCTGAAGGGAACGCGCGGCTTCCAGAAGCTGGTGGCCATCAAGACGATGCTGCCCGGCTTGGTGGACGATCCCAGCTTCGAGCGCATGTTCTTGGACGAGGCAAGCCTCGCCTCGCAGGTACGACATCCGCACGTGATCGAGATCATGGATCTCGGCGAGCAGGACCGGATCCTTTACCTCGTGATGGAATGGGTGAGCGGCGAAGCGCTCAGCATCATCATGAAATACGCCGCTACGCGCGGCGGCATCCCGCTTCCAATCGCGGTGCACATTGCCACCCAGACATGCCGGGGCTTGCACGCCGCTCACGAGCTGCGCGAAGGCGACGGGGTCCTGGTCGGCTTGGTACATCGCGACGTCTCGCCGCAAAACGTGCTCGTCACGTACGACGGCGTGGTCAAGGTCGTCGATTTCGGCGTCGCCAAGGCCACCGCCCGCCTCGACACGCAGACGGAGGCCGGTCAGCTCAAAGGCAAAATTGCCTACATGTCGCCCGAGCAGCTGCGCGGCGAAAAGATCGATCGGCGCACCGACGTGTTCGCGATGGGCATCTTGCTGTACATGATGACCACCGGGAAGCACCCCTTCCGCGGCGATGATCAGGCGCAAACCATCGCGCGGATCAGCTCCGACGAGCCCGCGATTTTGCCGTCGGTGTTGGTGCCGGGCTACCCACCAGGCCTGGAAGCTTGCGTGATGCAGGCGCTGGCCAAGGACTCCGCCAAGCGTTACCCGTCCGCCAACGACATGTTGCTGGGGCTCACGCGCGCGCTGCCGAGCGCGATGCGAGAGAGCACGGACGAAGAGGTCTCCGAGTTCATTCGGCGCCTCCTCCCCGACCGGCTGGAGCGGCAAAAACAAGCCATCAAGCAAGCCCTGGAGCAGGCCGATCGGCGCGAGATGTCACGCTCGGCTCCGCAGCTGCAGCTGCCCGAGTCGACGACCGACGAAGCGGCGACCGTGCTCGAAGGCATCGGGCGCGAGATGACTCCGAGCGCCGACGGGCGTTCATTGCCGGGCGCTTCGTCCACGGAGCCGCCGCCCTCCTTCGGGCGCCCCGGCTGGCAAAGGCGGCGCAATCTGCTGTACCTCGCGTTCGGCATCTTGCTGACCGGGGGAGCTTTGGGCTTTGCGTTCGGAAACAACAACGACAGCCGCCGCCCCGCCGCTGCGATCACGCCCCTGGCCCCCGTCGCGCCCGTCACGGCTCCCGTGTCGACGGCGAGCGCGGTGGAAAGCGCAGCGCCAACCCCGACGCCAGCCCCCAGCAGCTCCGCCGCCAGCGCGCGGGTAGACGACGCCCCTGCCCCCAGCGTGAGCGCGCCCATCACGACGCGCCCGGGCGGAGGCAAACGTTCGCCCGTCAGCGCGCCACCCAAACCCAGCAGCACGCCGCGCGACGGCCCGTTCGTCTCGCCGATACGCAATCCCGGATTTTAAAGCACGCAGCAGCGGCTTGGCGCCGCGCGTTCCCCGCCCCAGCTCGACCGCAGGGGGCGGCTCGGGATTCGACGGCGCGCGCTCAGCGTGCGGCGGGCACGGCCAGGACCGGGATAGGAGAGAGACGGATGAGCTTTTCCGTCACGCTGCCGAGCAGCAGCTTGGTCATGCCGGTGCGGCCGTGCGTACCCACTACCAGCACGTCGTAACCCGGCTTGCTCGCCTCCGCGAGGATCGCAGACACGGGATCTCCGCTCAATAGACGGTGCTCGAATGCCGTGCCCTCAGGCACCTTCACGAGCGCGAGAAACTCGGTCATGTCGCGCTCGGCGTTGTCGCGGATCAGCTCCGAGAGCGAACGGCGCGAGCCATCGGGATGTGCGATCACTTCCTCGCCCACGTAAGGCGGCCGATCCCAGACGTGAACGACGGTCACGGCGGGGGCGCCAGCCAGAGACAGCGCCAGCTCGAGCGCGCGCCGCGAGGGCTCGGAGTAGTCGACGGGAACGAGTATGCTTTGGAAGGCCATGATAATTCCTGCGCAGGGCGCTCAGACCTTAGCAGGGTGTCGAGGGGTAGGTTGGTGAGAGCGACTGAAGAATCCAAATCGGCCATCATCTTGATGCGCCGAAGCGGGTGCTGTGCGGGTACGAAGCCTTCGCGGCGAACGAACAGTCGTTGCAGGCTCCCCGACCCTGCGCCTTTTTTTCAACCCCTGTAAAAAGAGGCGTCGTCTCTGATGATCGAGGCGAGCCCTAACTGGGTCGGCCGTGGCGTAAGGCCGGCTATGCGTCTCGCGCGCGGGCGGCCACCAGCTCTTCGAGATCTTCGATGGTGCGGGGAAAATCTTTGGTGAGCAGCCGCGAAAGCGCGCGATCGGCCAGTAGCCGGCCCTCGGTTTGGCAGCGCGGGCAGTAGTTGCACTCGTTGTTGGCGTAGACGATGCGCTGCACCGCGGTGCCGCACACCGGGCAGGGCTGTTTGAACTTTCCGTGGACGGCCATCTCCTGGCGAAACGCCGTGACCTTCTCCGGAAAACCGCCATCAGCCTCGGCGCGCAGCCGCGTGAGCCATTCGTCCAAGACCTCACGCGTGGCGCCGAACAACTGGACGACGTCCGCATCGCTCAAGTTGCTGGTGCGCTGCAGCGGTGAGAGGCGAGCGCGGTGCAGAATCTCGTCGGAGTACGCGTTGCCGACCCCGCTCACGATCGTCGGATCGCACAGGGCGCGCTTGACGGTGCGATTTTCGCGGTGGAGCGCGGCCCCGAAGGTCGCGGCATCGACCTCGAACGGCTCTACGCCCCCGCGCACGAAGCCGGCGAGCGCGCTTCGTCCGCGCACCACGTGCAGGCTGGCGCGTCGCTTGGTGCCACCCTCGGTCAGCACGAGCGAATGGCGCTCGAAGTCGATGGCCAAGAGGCCGATTCTGCCCGGCAGCTTCTTGCCCGGCTCACCCAAATGCAGGCGGCCGGCAATCATCAGATGCAGCACGATGAACAGCTCTTGCTCCAGCTCGCACACGATCCGCTTGCCGATGCGCGAAAAGCCCTCCACACGCTGGCCGATGACGGCCGTGAACGGGGGCTCGAACGTTCGTACCAGGAACGGCTTGGGCAAGCGCAGCGCGCTGATGCGCTGTCCGACAAGGTGGGCCGAAAGGCGCTCCACATAGACTTGAACGTCGGGAAGCTCGGGCACCCGGCCAGCGTAGGACGGCCAGCCCGAGCTGGGATCGGTTCGCGTAACCGGCGGATTTAGCAGCGCTTTTGTCGCGTGGCAGACGTTTCTGCGCTGGCTCAGACCGGATCGGCGGCTCGGGCGTCCACAAGGCAGTGCGGATACGACGCGGGCAGGTGCAAGGGCGAACGCAAAAGCGCGTTCTGGACAGAGCGGGCGTCTCGAGATGAACATTTCCGGTCACGAAAACCAGGGAGCGGCCCACATGAGCGACGAGGAAGCAGGCGTGGACGCGCCCATCGAGACCACGAGTGCTTTGCCAGCGCCAGCCCCGAGGGACACGAGCGAGCCCATTTTGCAGGCCCTGGCCGACGGAGCTCGAGGGCGCGCGGCGGCGCTGCTCGTCGACGAGCACGCGACCGCGATTGGCCGCGCCTGCATGGCCCTCTTGGGCTCACGGAGCGAGGCCGAGGACGTGCTGCAAGAGACGCTGATGGTGGCGCTGGACGGCCTCGCGAGCTTCCGCGGTGACGGCAGCCTGCGCGCCTGGCTCCTGAGCGTGGCGCGTCGGCGCTGCGCGCAGCGGCTCGAAGCGCGCGCGCGCGAGCGGGAGGTGAAGCAGAGCCTGGCCCCGCCCCAAGCCGGCGCGAGCGCCGAGCGCCTGAGCATGGCGGCGCGCGCTCGACGGCTGCTGGCCGAGATTCGGCCTACCGAGCGCGAAGCGCTCGTGCTGCGCTTCGCGGCGGGGCTCAGCTATCGCGAAGTGGGTCACGCCTGCGGCATCGACGAAGCGACCGCGCGCAAACGCGCGTCACGCGGCTTGGCGCGCCTGCGCTGCTTACTGGGTGAGGAAAAATCATGAACGACATCGAGAGTGGACCCTGCGCGCGCGTCATAGACGAGATGGCCAGTGTGCTCGATGGCAGCGCGCCGCCCGAGCTCCTGGCTCACGTCGCCGAGTGCGACGCCTGCCGTGACGCGCGCCACGACGCTGAACGCGGCGAGCTGCTGATGAGTGAAGCCGGCAGCGACTTCGTCGTCTCGCCATCACTTGCCCAAGCCCTGCTCTCCACGACGCCCTCGACCAACTCGACCGCGACCGACTCGCCCTCGACCAACGCGCCCCTGCCCTCGACCGACTCGCCCTCGACCGACTCGCCCTCGACCGACTCGCCCCCGCCCACTCCTCCTAGCGCCCGGCCCGCTTCGCCTTCGGCTGCGCCCCGATCGCTCGTTGCCGTCGCCAAACGCTGGGGCATTCCCGTGCTGGCCGCGGCCGCCGCCGCCGCATTCCTGATGGGACGCGCCAAAGAATCCGGCACCAGCGCCGACGATCCCGAGCTGACGGGCCCGCCGTGGCGCGGCCAAGTGACCAAGCTGCTCACTCAGAAGGGCAAGCTCGAGCTGTGCGCGCCTAATGGTACCGCTTGCCGCGACGCGCGCGAGGGTGACGCCGTTCCAGCCGGCTCCTTGATACGCAGCGACCGACGCACCTTGGCGGAGCTAACCTTGAGCGATGGCAGCGCGCTCTCGCTGGACCGCGAAACCGAGCTGCGTCTGTCCACGCGCGGCCGTGGCGGCGAGCTGCTGCGGGGCGGTTTGGTGGCCGATGTGCAACACCGCGAAAGCTCGGGTGCGCGCTTCGAGTTCAAGGGTGGTCACGTGGACGTTCTGGGGACCAAATTTTCGCTGCGCAGCGACGACGAGTCCGCGGCGGTGCAGGTCGCGCGGGGCGAGGTGCGCCTCTCCGACGGGCGCGGCCACGACGCCGTGGTACGCGCGGGCGAAGAAGGCCGCGTCTATCCCGGCTCTCTGCCGACGACCAGCGCCGTGGCCAACCTGGGCGAGGCCATGGGCTGGAGCGAAGCCATCGCGTCGGAGCCGGATGAAGAACCGGAAGCGCGGCCGCGCGCGTTGGGCGAGTTGAAGGCGCAAAAACCGGGAGAAAAAACGGAGCGGGCCGGCGCCGTCCGCCTGGAGTCGCACGACGTGCGCGTCAAGATCGCCGGCGCCGTTGCGCGCACCGAGGTGGAGGAAATTTTCTCCAACCAGACCGACGACGTGCTGGAAGGGATCTTCAGGTTTCCGTTGCCACCCGACGCCAAGATTGAGCGCTTGGCGCTGGAGGTAGACGGCAAGCTGGAAGAAGGCGCGTTCGTCGACCGCGAGCGCGCGGCGGCCATCTGGCGCGGAGCCATCGTCAACGCGGCGCCGCAGCTGCGCCGCGAAATCAAGGACGAGATAGTGTGGGTACCGGGGCCGTGGCGCGATCCAGCGCTGCTCGAGTGGCAACGCGGCGGCCGCTTCGAGCTGCGCATTTTCCCGATCCCTCGGCGTGGCTCGCGGCGCGTGGTGCTCGCCTATTCGCAGCTGGTCAAAGAGTCGGCGTCGCTGCGCCACTACAGCTACCCGCTCGGCTTCGATCCGAGCGGCAACAGCACGCCGCTCGATTTCTCGATCGACGTCCAGGTGCGCGGCAACGACCCGGCGTTTCGCGTGCGGGCGCCGGGCTGGGACGTCCGCCGGGACAAGACGGGCGGCGCCGAGCATCTGCGCTTCGAGGCCAAATCGTTCGTTCCTAGCGGAGATTTCGGGGTGGATTACGCGCTCCTGGATCGCGCGTCCGAGGTCTCAGCCTGGGCCTACGGCGCGGGCAGCGGGGAAGCGGCGCGGCCCTACCTGGCCCTTTCGCTGCGTCCGCGGCTGCCCAAACAGCTCGAGCACGGCCCGGGTCGCGCCGTCGCGCTCGTCGTCGACGCTAGCCGTTCGGTGTTCGGCGAGAACTACCGGCGCGCCACGTCGCTGGCCGCGCGCCTTGCTCGTGAGCTCGAGCCCGCCGACCGCGTGACCGTGTTGGCTTGCGACAGCACCTGCCGCCAGATGCCAGGAGAGCTACGCGTTCCCGGCACGCAGGCGTCGCACGACGTGCGGCGCTTCCTCGAGCATGAGGCCCCCGAAGGTGCTTCGGACCTCACGTTCGCGGTCGCGCAGGGGTTCTCGGCGCTACGCGACGCGGGCCGCACGCCGCACGTCATTTACGTCGGAGACGGCACCGCGACGGCGGGGCCGACTCGTCCTGCCACCATCGAGCGAGCGGTGCGCGCCGCGCTGCCTCCGGGCGGGCGCGTCACCAGCTTGGGCATCGGGCCCGAGTCCGACGCCGAGTCGCTGTTCGCGCTCGCGCGTGGCGGTGGCGGCAGCGCGCTGCCGTACGTTCCTGGCCAACCCCTCGCGGACGCGGCAATGTCGGCACTTTCCGCGATTTATGGCGCGGCTTTGCGCGACGTAAGGCTCGAGCTGCCCGATGGCGTATCGCAAATCGCCCCCGCGCGGCTCGATCCGATCGTGGCCGGCAGTGAGCTGGTGATCACGGGCAGGCTAGCCGGGGCTCGCCTCCAAGGCGACGCGGTGCTGCGCGGCACCATCAACGGGCACCCGTTCGAACAACGCTACCCGCTCGACGTGACCGCCAGCGACTCGAGCGGGAATGCCTTCGTGCCGCGCCTGTTCGCGGCGGGGCGCATCGCCGACTTGGAGCGCGACGGCAGCGACAGCGCCAAGCGAGAAGCCGTTGCCCTGTCGACCCAGCATAGCGTCGCTAGCCGCTACACGTCGTTACTGGTGCTCGAGAGCGAGGCCATGTACAAGGCGTTCGGCCTCGACAACGCCCGCAAGACGCCCGAGTACACCGCGGACCTCGAGGCCGAGGGCTCTAGCGCGAGCGGCGAGTTGGCCCTATCGGACGACGAGAGCCGCGCCGAGGCAAAAGGGGGAGCGCCCCTCGCCTTGAACGAGGGACGTGAACGGCTGCGCGGACCCAGCGCGGCCCGCAAAGCCACCAGCGGCGGGGGCCTCGCCGGCATCGGCACGGCGGATCCGCTGCAAGCTCCCCGTGGAGCGCCCTTCGCGCCGGCAAATCCGGCGTTTGCGCCAGCGCCGGCCCCAACCACCGCGCCTTTGCCCGACCGGCCACGCGCCGCCCCGAGCAAGAAGCGCCCACTTTCGATCGAGCCAGACAGCTCGGTGCTGGCGCCCCGTCCGTCCCCGCGTCCGCGGGACATGATCCCGATGCGTCGGGTGTGGGAACGCAAAGGCGAAATCTTCACCGATCGCTTCGTGCCGAAGGCGGCCGCCGGCAGCGCTCTCACCGACGCCGCGCGCGAGCTCTCGCGCGACGACTCTCGCCGCCAGAACCTCAAGAAGGTCTTCGCTTTGAGCAGCGCCGCTGGAGATCTGAGCGAAGCGGCGCGCCTGGCGGAGCGATGGCTGGAGAAAGAGCCGCTGGATCCGGAGGCCATCACGGCGCTGGCCGACGTGGAAGCCCGCCGCGGCCGCCGCGACGTGGCCATCCGCATGCTCGGCTCCGTGCTCGACGTGCGGCCGGGCGACACGGCTTCGCACAAGCGCTTGGCGCGGCTCGAGCGCTGGGCCGGCCACGCCGAGCTAGCCTGTCGGCACAACATCGCCATGGCCGAGGGCAAGAGCCAGGACCTCGCGCTCGTCGCCGACGCCGTGCGCTGCGCCCGCGCCCAAGGCATGGCCGAAATCGCCGAGGCGCTGCTGGACGCGACCCCGGCCGGCGACCGCCCCACCATCGAGCAGCGCCTGAGCCAGCCCCCTGCCGACGACAGCCGCCTCACCGGCGATCTGCGCCTGGAAGCCAGCTGGAGCGGCGGCGCGGATCTCGATCTCTCGCTGCTGGATACCGAGGGACACCGCGTGTCCTGGCTCGGCGCGGGCACACGCTCGGTGATCAGCGCGCGCGACGCCACCAGCACCTGGGGCGAAGGGCTCGCGCTGCGCGGCGCCGCCCCCGGCGAGTACGTGATCGAGCTCACTCGCGGCAGCGGCGCCGGCAGCGCCAGCGGCGAGCTGGTCGTCACCGTTGCTGGTACGGTCCGGCGCGTTCCTTTCAGCTTCGACGGTGACCGCAAGGTGCTGGCGCTCTTGCGAGTCACGATGCAGCCGCGCCTAGTGCCGCTCTGACTAATCTTTACGGAAGCGCAGGGCGCCCGTGAAGTGAACGTCGGCCACGGCCCGGCCCAAGGCTTCGCGGCGCTCGACGGCGGGCGTCGCGGCGCGCAGCGTGGCCAACCGCTCGACCTCGTCGGCGGCGCCCGCTTCGCTCAGCACGCGCCCTAGCTCTTCGCGCAAGCGCCGGCCGAGCGCGGGCGCGCGCCCCTCGGTACCGATGGCGACGGTGAGCGAGCCTGCCCGTGCCAGCGCCAGGTGGGAATAGCTGCTGGTTTCCGGCTGATCGACCGCGCAAAAGAAGATGCGCCGGGCCTCGCACGCTTGGCCAACCCGACGCGCGAGCGCAATGTCTTGGGTCGCTTGCACGACCAACCACGCCTCGTCGAGATCGCTGTCCGCGAACGGCCGCCGCTCCACGCGCAGGCGTGGCGATGCCAGCGCGTCGAGACCGGGCGTCGCTTCCTCTCCCACTACCAGCACGCGAGCTCCCGCCTCCAGCAGGTTGCCTGCGCGTAAGGCCGCCTCTGCGCCGCCGCCTACTACCACGCACTTGCGATCGTCCAGCAGCAGGTTGAGCGGATAGCCGTGCGACGTCACTTTTGCTCCGTCGAGGGCCGTACCACGGTCGGGAGCAGGGGTCGGGAGTTGAACTTCAGCTCCCGCTCGGCGTCGCCCACGCGCTGCAAAAACAAGCCCGTGAACGTGCTGAAGAGCGCGTCGCTGGGGCCGGCGGTGCCGGTGCCGCTCGGGCGCAAGACCCACAGCTTCAGCTTCTGCACCACCTCCGGCGAGAGCGGGTTCACCTGGACCTTGGCCGAACAAAATACTGGGGTATTTACCGGTATTTGCGCGGCCGTGCCGGCCAGCAAACGACGCACCTCGGCGCAGCGGCGCAGCACCCCTTCCACCGTCGTGGTCCAGCGCACTTGGCTGCCTCCGGGCCGGGTGATCTCGACCCGGTACGCTTCTTCCCAAACGTGCCAAGTCACTCTGCAGGTGTGAGCGGTGGTGGAGAGGGGCTGAGTGCTGGCGCTATTGGCACTACGATAGACGGCGGCCGTGAACACGATCGTCGTGGGTAGGCCGCGTGACAGCTTGGCCTGCAGCTCGGGATCTATGACGTCACGAAAGCCGATGCTCAAGTAGAGCAGCTTCGCCTCGGCGTCCCACTCGAACAGCGCGTCACGGGTCTGCACCGGCTTGGCCTGCGCGCGCGCGACGGAGGGCAGCGCCCACAACAGGACGAGCGCCAGCAACGCCAGCACGCGGCGCGAGCGCAGCAGCGGCGACGCCTCAGTCATTGCCCGCGGGCCCCTGACCGCGCACGGGCAGGAAGCCGAGCACGTTCGAGAAAGCAAACACGAAGCCGCCCGCGCTCGTGTCCATCCGGAAGCCGAGGTTGAACGTCAGATCTACCGGAAAACGCGCAAATCCCGAGTAAGCCTTGGGCGGATGAGTGAAGTCGCGATCGCTGGCCACGCTGTAGGCGCCGCCGCTACCGAAAAAGTCGATGCCGAAGACCGTGTGGCGGCCGCGGTACAGCGGGATGCGATACTCGGCGTTGAGATCGAGGGCATATTTGCCGTAGCGCACCTCGACGATCTCGGTGCCCAAGAAATTCTTGGGGTAGCGGTGGTCGAACGTCACGCCCAGCACGCGGTCGGGCAGAAAGTCGCTGAAGTCTCCGACGTAGTACTGCTCGAAGAACGGCGCGTTGCCAGCGATGGCGCCGCCGAAGGCCGACAAGCGAAGCACGTGGTCGCGCCAGGGCAGCTTGAACCAACGAGAGGTCTGGACGTCGACGCGCGCGTAGTCGTAGTCGCGGCCCGCGGGCAGCAAGCCGATCTCGGTCGTGACGGTCGAGAATGAGCCGCGGGTAGGCAAGAACGGATGGTCGCGGGTGTCGACCTGCAGCGTGCCGCGCAGCGTCGAGAGCACGCTCCGACCGCGAATGATGTCGAAATCGATGGGCTCGGTCGCGAAGCCGCGCGACTGCGAGGCTTCGTAAGGGTAGCTGGCGTTCAGCGACTCGAGCCGGTAATGCAGCCACAGCTGCGTGCTGACCGAGAGATCTCGCCCCAGCCCCAGCGAGCCGCCGAAGCGGGTGTAGTCGACGACGGCCGAATCGAATTGCTTGACTCGATTCGGATCGGTCCACAATACGCCCGAGGTTCCGAAGAAGTCCTCCGCGTCGTTGTACAGCAGCGAGCCGCCGACCATCCAGTGGCTGCCCAGAAATGCCGGATCGAGGAAGCGCACGCGGAGCGCCAACTGGTTGGACGCGAAGGCCATGGCGCCGCCCAACGTGATGCCGGTTCCGGCCAGGTTCGTCTCGGCCACGTCCAGCCCCGCGTAGCCGCTCAGCCGGCGAACGCGCCCGTTGCTGGCCGCGTCGGCCGCCAGCCCCATCGAGATGTCGTTGATGACGATGGTGTTGCGCTCGGCCACGTCGATGACCAGCACCACGAGGCCGCGCTCCGAGCCCTTCTTCAACGAGTACTGCACGTCGCGAAAGAAGCCAGTGCCGAGCAACCGGTAACGCGACAGCTCGACCTCCGGGTCGTCCACGTCGAACACCTTGCCCGGCTTGAACGGCAAGTAGCGCAGGACCACGCGCCGCTGGGTGCGGCTGTTGCCACGCACCTGAATGGCTTCCAGCGTGTAGCGCACCGGTACGGACGGACCGCCGGCGTTGCTGCCGGACTCTCCGGCGCGCGCGCCCGGCTCTTCGATGGCCAAGGCCTCGCTTGGGGCTGGGTTGGGCGGCCGTGGCGCGGGGGGCGCCGCCGCGGGCGGTTCGGCCACCGGCGCCGAGGCGGGAGCCTCAGCGGGCTGCGGCGTGGGGGCGTCTGCCGCGCCCTCGTCGTCGTGAGCGTCAGCCGGTTCTACGGGCGCGACCGGCGGCGGGAGCGGCACCTGCGCGAACGTCGCCCCGGCATGACTCAACCCCAGCAGCAGCGCGACGATCCGCGCGCGGCGCAGGCGCTCACGGATCGCGACGGAGACTGGAAGGGAGCCGCTCATAAGTTTCGGTCAGCCTAGCTAGCTTAGCCGCTACCTTGGAAGAGAGCAGGTTGGCCTGGAGCCGGTAGCCCCAATTTCCATTCGGCGTCCCGGGGATGTTCATGCGGGCCTCGCTCCCTTGGCCCAGCACGTCCTGGATCGGGAAAATTGCGGTATTGGCGACGGAGCCGAGCGCGCTCCGGATCAGATCCCAATGGGGCTCACGCCCGTCGCTGCCGGCGTAGTCGAGGGCGCGCTCGCGCTGCCGATTGAGCAGCACGCGGTCGCGCTCGCTCTCCGCGCGCTCACCCGCAGCCAGCAGCCCGACGATGGTGTCGTTGTCGTGAGTGCCGGTGTAAACCACGCAGCGCTGGGGAAAGCGGTGCGGCAAGTAGGCCTCGGCGCCGTCGCTGAAGGCGAACGACAGCACGCGCATGCCCGGCAGCTCGAACGCGTCGCGCAGCGCCTCCACCTCGGGCGTGACGATTCCGAGATCTTCGGCGATGAACGGCAGCTCACCCAGAGCTTCGCGCGCGCGGCTGAAGAAATCACGACCCGGCACCTCCACGAAACGCCCTTCGCGCGCGCTGGGCGAGCTGGTGGGGATCTCCCAGTAGCGGTGGAAGCCGATGAAGTGGTCGAGGCGGATGGCGTCGAAGCGGCGCAGGTTGCTGCGCAGGCGCTCGATCCACCACCCGTAGCCGGTTTCGCGCAGTCGATTCCAGTCGTAGAGCGGGTTGCCCCAGCGCTGACCGTCCGCGCTGAAGTAGTCGGGGGGCACGCCGGCCACGCCGCGCCGCTCGCCCAGCTCGTCCAGCAAGAACAAGTGCTGGTGCTGCCAGACGTCAGCGCCGTCGTGCGCGACGAACATGGGGATATCGCCCAGGAGGAGCACGCCCAAATGGCGCGCGTGACCGCGTAGCCGCTGCCATTGCCGCTCGAAGACCAGCTGCACGAACTCGTGATACGCGATCTCGCTCTGGAGCTGCTCGCGCGCGGCTTGCAGAGCAGCCGGCTCGCGGCGGCGCAGCTCGGCGGGCCAGTGGAACCACGGCCGGCCATGCTGAGCGCTCTTCAGCGCGGCGAACAGCGCGTAATCGGGCAACCAAAAGCGCTCCCGCTCGCGCAGCTCGTCGAGCCCGTGGCGGGCCACGCCCGCCTGGAAGCGCTGGAAGGCCTTGCGTAGGCGGCGCGCACGAAAGCGCTTGGCCGCACCGTAACGTGCGCGCGCGCACTCGGTCAGCCGCGCGGGCGCCGCCAGATCGCCGGCGTCGAGCAGGCCGTCTTCGACCAGGTAGCCCAGGCTGACCAGCTCGGGGCTGCCCGCGAACGAGGACGGGCTATCGTAAGGTGAATCGCCGCCGCCGGGCGGCACCACGGGCAGCATCTGCCACAGGCTCTGCCCGGCGCGGGCCAAGAAGCGGAGGAACTCGTGAGCGGCCGTGCCCAAGTCTCCGTGCCCGTGCGGACCTGGCAATGACGTGGGGTGGAGCAGGATGCCGCTACGGCGTTCGTGGAGTGGGTTCATGAAATACGACTAAGATTTGGGGGGATCGCTCGCGTGCTGAGGGCGGAGCAGAGACAAGCCGACCGACCCCGTAAGCACCCCCATGATGACACCCAACGACGCCCAAGTCGGCAGGTGAAAGAACCTCGCCGTCACCATTTTCAAGCCGATGAACAGCAGAATCAGGGCCAGCCCCGTGCCCAGGTAATGAAACCGCCCCATCATCCCCGCGAGCACGAAATAGAGCGCCCGCAGCCCCAGGATGGCCATGATGTTCGAGGCATACACCACGTAGGTATCGTGCGAAATCGCGAGCACGGCCGGCACCGAGTCGACGGCGAAGATGACGTCGGTCAGCTCGATCACGATTAGAACTAGAAACAACGGCGTCGCAAAGCGCTTGCCGTCCTTCATCACCCAAAAGTGATCACCGTGGTATTCGCTGGTGGTGCGGATGTAGCGCCGGGCCAGCTTCAGCGCCGGGTTGTCCTCAGGCTTGTTCTCTTCTTCCCCGCGGAACAGCAGCTTGCCGCCCGTATACATGAGGAAGGCGCCGAACACGTACATCATCCAATGAAAGCGGTGCAGCAGCGCGGAGCCGGCCCCAATGAAGACGCCGCGCATGACGACGGCGCCCGCAATGCCCCAAAATAGCACGCGTTGCTGGCGGCTCTCGGTCAACCCGAAATAGTTGAACAGCACCAAGAACACGAACAAGTTGTCGACCGACAGCGACTCTTCGACCACGTACGCGGTCAGGTACTGGAGCGCAGAGTTCGAGCCCATGCGCGCGTAAACGAAGCCGGCAAAGCCCAGCCCAATCGCGACGCACAGCAGGCTGCGCAGCACCGCGACGCGAAATGACATGTGGTGCGTGCGGCCGAAGACCACGAAGTCCACCGTCATCAGGGCCAGCACCGTGCCGGCGAAGGCGCCCCAATCGACGAACGTGGCAGCCGCGTGAGGCATCTTCGCCGCTCCTATCATGCTCGCCGCGGGCATGCTAGAAGCCTGATTTCCGGCTCATGGCTGCATCCCGCGTATCAGACAAGGCTCATCACTCCGGCTCTCGTCTTCGCACTCTGGGGCCGTGTGCCCTAGTGTTGCTCGCTGCCACGGTGGCGTGTGAAAAGAAGGCGCCCGAGCCCAGCGCACAACCCGCTTCGCCGTTCTTGCCCGCGCCCAGCGCTGCCGCCGCGCCCCTTTCGCCAACGTCGACGCCCGCGCCTTTCGCGCCCTCGCCCGCGGGCTCCGCCCAGCAAGAACCGCTGCACATCACCTGGATCGATCCGCCCGCCTTCAAGCGCGTGCCGCCGTCGAACCCGATGCGCAAAGCCGCCTTCGTGGTGCCGCGCGCCGCCGGAGACGCCGAAGACGGCGAGCTCACCGTGTTCTACTTCGGCCCCGGCCAAGGCGGCAGCATCGACGCCAACGTCGACCGCTGGGTGAAGCAATTCGGTGAAGTGAAGCCCAGCGACGTGAAGCGGGCCGATCGCGAAGCCAACGGTCTGCGCCAGCACACGGTCGAGCTCGAGTCCGGCACGTTCTCGAGCGGCATGGGCGGCGGCGGCAAACCGAAGGCTAACTTCGGCCTCGTCGGCGGCATCGTCGAAACGCCCTCCGGCGCCTACTTCTTCAAGCTCACCGGCCCGAGCAAGACCGTCAAACAAGCCAAGCCCGACTTCTACAAGCTCCTCGACAGCATCAAGGTCGCCTGACGCCGCGGTCGCGCGCCAGAGCGTCTCGCGCGCTCCGGTCGCGCGGCACCTTCCCCGGGCGCGTTCCCCCTCACTCGAACGTCGGCAACGCCGGGCCCGTAGGCTGCGCCGGCGCACCAGGGAGCGCGGGAGCGCCGCTGCCGGCCGGGGGCGCTTCGCTGCTGGGTGGGCCGGCGTAAGTCGCGAGCACCGCGATGGCGTAGTAGCGGTATTGGTGGGGTACGTTCCAGTCGCTGACCTTCACCGCGTTGTTCACGCAGGTGGTCGCGCGCCGCGCTACCTTGCCGTGCCACTCGCCGCTGGCCCCCGGAAACACGTGCAGCTTCTTGTGCACGAAGTCGATGGTGAGCACGAAATTGATGGTGCCCTTGGTCTTGGCCTTGGGCGCGCAGTCTTCGCTGGCCAGCACCGCTTTCTTCAGCGCCTCTTCGAACGGCGCCAGCGTGTCACACAGCGTGCCCTCGCTCCGCGAGGCAGAGGGTGACGCCCCGCAGCGCACCTTCTGCACCGCCCCGAGCGTGACGCGAGGCGGCGCCGCGACAGGCTCGGTGGCAGCGGCGGGGGCCTTCGGCGAGGCGGGGGCGCCCGAGCTCGACGACGCGCTGGCCATCGGCTGGCCGGGAGTCGCGCGCGTGGACGGCTTGCGCCACAGGTACAGCGGCACCGCGATCAGCATGGCCGCGCACACCAGCGCCACGATGACCTGCGCGCGCAAGGGCCGATCGCCGCTGCTGCTGGAGCCGACGCCCAAACGCCGCACGCGCGGCTCACCAGGAATCGAAGGAAACGACGAACGAGACGGCGGTCCGGCCATCGGCGACTATTTCCTCGCGCCGCTCAGTCGTCCAGCAGAGCGTGGACATTTTGACCAGGCTCTGCCCGCACCAACGTGGCCGCGAGATCGAGCGCTTCGGGCATCAAACCCTGCACCTGCGACACGACCTGCTCGACGACGTTGCGCGCCTCTTCGAGGCTCGGGCCCGTCATGGCCACGGCAAACTTGAGCGGCCCCGTGCGACCTGCCGTCGCCGGCACCAAGCTGAGCAAGAGCATCTCGGTCAGCTCCAGCACGCGCTGCGCCGCGCGCCGTAAGGCCAGCATTTCCAGAATGGTCGGCCGCTCGCTCACGTGCCGGTTGGGGCCGCGGATGTGATAGCGCGCGATCGCGAGAGGCGCATTGGCCCACTCCGCGTAGTTGCGCTCGTCTTCGATGGCGCGCACCATTTCGTCGCGCTGGAAGAGACCGGTCAAGCCGTCGCGGCGCAGCAGGTACGCGCGCGCGCGCTCGTGTTGGGGAGAGCGGTCTTGGAAGCTGACCAGCTTCACCCGCGACTCGCCCAGCTGCAGCTCGGCGCCGTGCAGCACGGCGACCGTCTTCTTGCGCTCGTAGCTGTGGTCGGCGTACGTGCCGTTCGTGCTGCCCACGTCTTCGATCGTCCAGGAGCCGTTTTGGCAGCGCAGCACCGCGTGCGCGCCCGACACCGTAGCCTCCGGCATGACGATGTCTTGGCCCGCGCGACGCCCGATGGTCATCATCGGCTTCTCGAGCGAAAACATCATGCCGGCGGCCTCGGGGGCATTCGTGCAGTACGTCACGAGCAGCGACTGACCGCCCGGCACGAACGCTTCGCTCGTCGAGCGGCCGGGGGGCGCGCCAGGGTTGATGCGCTCACGCGGGATCTGCACCTGGCTGGTCGTGAGCGAGCTCGGGTTGAAGAAGCGCAAGTGGCGCGCGCTCGGCCGCGAGCTCGGGTCGTCGCCCAGGCAGCGGAAAATCTGCTTCACCTCGTCGACGGAGAGGCCCGACGGCACGTCGAACATGATCTGCGAGCGCATGGGTTTGGCGCGCGGCCGATAGCCCGGCTCGGGTACGCGGCAAGTCCACATTTCCCAGAGCGTGAGGCCCAGGGCGTACATGTCGTCTTCGGGGCTGGCGCCGCCGGAGCGCAAGCGCTCGGGAGCCATGTAGTTCGGCGTGCCACCGTCGGGCGGAGCGCCGGGGCGCCGCGCGCTGAGGCGCGCACGCTCCTGAGCGAAGCCGAAGTCCAAGATGATGGCGCGATCGTTCGTGACCATCACGTTGCCCGGCTTCAAGTCGCCGTGCACGAGGCCCTGCGCGTGAATGGCGGCTAGCCCGGCCGAAGCCTCGCTCGCGATTTTCCTGAACTCGTCGGCGGTGTAGCCGCCCTGGGCCTTGCGACGACGGATGTGCGTGTGCAGCGTCTGCCCGGCGATGTGCTCCATCACCAAGATCGGGCCCCAGTTGCTGGGCGCCAAGTCGTGCACGCGGCAAACGTTGGGGTGGCTCACCGAGCGCGCGAGCAGCAGCTCTTGGCGCAGCGCCTCGTCGTCACCCGGCATGCGCGACTCTTCGCGGACGACCTTGAGCGCCACGGGCTGCTGGGTGCTGCGGTCGTAGGCCAGGAACACCTCGCCCATGCCGCCCTTGCCGAGGCTCTGCCGGATCTCGTAGCGATCGTTGACGACGGTGCCGTGCCCTAACGGCGGGAAATTCTTGGAAACCTGAACCATCTTGCCCGATCGGGGTCTTCGGTAAGCCGCACTAGCGTCTCCGATCTCTTGCTTTACTGCAATCCGTTATCGGCCTCGTCTTCACATAAGCCGAGGCCCCCACGAAAACCCGCATTTCGCGATGGCCACGGCTCCAGCCGGCGCTCGTTTTGCGCTAGGGTGCCCCGACTTGGGCCAAAGAGGTAACGAGATGGCTGTTTCGCGTCTTTCACGTCACTCGCTCCCGGGAGCCATGGGGCGCCCCCGAGCGTCCGTCCGTCTTTTGCTGCTGACCGCCGTCGCCTTGGCACCCGCCTTGGGCTGCAAGGACGCCGAAGTGTGCACCAAGGCGCGCAACGCTGCGGCCGATTCGTGGAAACAGGTGAGCGCCACCGCCACGAAGAACAAGATCACCCCCAACATCGGTTTGGACGAGCTGCCGGCCGACAAGAAGGGCGCACACGTCGAGGCGTGGGGCACCATCGAGAAGCAAGCCGAAATGATCTCGAGCTCGTTCTTGTACGAGAAGATCACGTGGAACACGGCCGATCCCGCCCTGACCAAGGCCAACGCCGCCTTCGACGGTTACTTCGCCAAGGAAAAGTTCAAGTCGTTCGGGCTGCAGCTGCAAGACGGCAACGACAAGTTCAAAGCGGCCTCGGCCGCGTGCCGCGACTAACGGCGCCGCGGAGCGGCTCCGCAGCGACACCCTCGCACCGGGCGTCTCGCTTTTGGCTTTCTCGCACCAGTGGAATCAGCGATGCGTCAATGCACGCTGGACGTCGTATTGCGCTGCGCCATGACAATCTTGTTGCCATAGGCGGGGGGCGGCGCGACCAACGGAGGAGGTAGGTCGCGACGGCGCGGGCCAGGAGTGACCCTGGTTTCGACGTCGACCGAACGGGGCGGGGCTTGGACGGGAGCCGGAGTCGATGCACCACATGCCGTGATGAGCATCGTCGCCGCTGCGGCGGCTATCAAAAGATGCAATTGCCGCATACTACCAATGTAGCAACTAACCCCTGGTTCGCCAGCCCTTCAGCCGGTGACGCAGCCCAGCAAGCGCGATGCGAGCGCGCTCGATGGCGAAACGCGGCAGCGTGCGCCAGCGCCACGGGCAGGCCGCCCCAGAAGGCCTCTCCGATGAGCTACTTCTTCACGACGCCGAGGGTCACGCGCGAGAACTCCATGCCGCCGCGGTTGTCGTGAATGACCGACCAGATTTGCATCGGGCCCGTGTCTTTCGGGGCGCGCAACTGGCCGCGGTACTTCTCGTTCCAACCGCTGTTCGTGTCGTTGAGCAGGCGAACCTGGGAGATGCCGCCGCGGTCGACGTAATAGTTGACCCACATCTGCTCGGTCACGTCGTTACCGAACAGCTTGCTGCTGATCTCGTCCTTTTCGACCGCCTTCACGATCGCCGGCTTTACCTCGATGGCGGGGCACTCGGCGTCGCCGTCGTCGTCACACGACTCGATGCAGCGCTCGGGCGTCGCGTCGCAGTCGACCTCGACCGCCGCGGCTCCCTGACAAGCGTCGCCAACGCAGTCGGCCGGCACGGCCTCGCCGCGTACGAGGAAGCTGCCCTGCCCCGCGTCGTCGACGATGAAGGAGGGATTTTGGTTGGAGACGCCTTCGAACGAATAGATGGAGGAGTAGCCGACGACGAAGTCTTCTGAGCCGAGCGGCTGGCCGTCGTCGTCGAGGCAACGGAGCGGCAAGCCCGTCGACCCGGCCGAGCTGGCGTCGGAGTCCATCGCGAAGTCGATCCTCCCCCCGCAAACCGCGAAAAATACGATGTAGAGGCCGTAGCGGGGCTGGCCCGGCTCGATGTCTCGGCGGGACGAGATGATGTCGGACGGTAGCTCGACACGAAAGGTGTCACCGGCGCCGATGGGCGGCAGACCTTCGAGCTGACCGTACTGGGCAAAGCAACCGTAATACAGGTCGCCCGGCGGATTGACGCAGCCACCGATGAACGCGCGCTGCACCTCGCTGTCGGCGCGGCCTTTCGGATCGTGCCACAGCAGCTGCAGGTTGACGGTGTCGCCGGGCTGCGCGTACGGCTTGTCTTTCTTCAAGCCGAGCACGCGCAGCGTCTTGATTTCGTTGCCCGGGTCGAACTGGGGCCCGCAGCCCAACCCCGTGAGCAGCGCGATGGCCGCTACTAGCAAGAGCGACGCCTTCATAGCTCACCTCGCAGACCAATACTGGGAATGATGGGGATGCCGGTTTGGTAGCTGCGCCGACTGTAGTCGAAGTTGTAAACGTAGCTCTCGGCCGCGGGATGGTTGTAGACGTTCTGTACGTCCAAGTACGCCGAGAGAGCCCAGGCCTTGAACTGCCAGCGTTTGTCGACGCGCAGATCGAGCTGGTGAAAGAGCGGTAAGCGGGACGTGTACGGCTTACCTTGGAGCGGCGCGTAGGCGCCTGCGTCGGCCGAGTAAATGGCCGGCAGCGAGGGGCGGCGCGCCACCGGGGTGTCGAGCGGGCCCGACACGACGCGGAAGCGCGCGCCGAACTCCCAGCCACGCCCGAGGCGGTAGCTGCCGAGCACGATCAGGTTGTGCGTCTGATCGTACTGAAAGAGGTACTCTTCGCTGTCGGGCGATTCCTGGCGCACGCTGCGCGACACCGTGTAGGCAATCCAGCCGAAGAAGCGATCGTCCGGCTTGAACTTGAGCAGGGTTTCGATGCCCTTGACCGCGCCCGTGCCGACGTTGTTGTACGAGTAGCCGCCCGCGTCGTTCGGCCCGCGCGACACCTGATTGGTCAGGTCCTTGTAGAAGCCCTCTACGCTCAGCTCGACGCGCCGGGTCAGCTCTTGCTCGATACCGACCGAGTAGTGCACCGAGCGGTTCGATCTCAGGTTCCGCGTGCCGAAGACTTCGTTCGTCTCTTGGTATTCGGGCGGTTGGTCGAACACGCCCGCGCCGCCCTTGAGCACCGTCTTGCGGCTGAAGGGCACACCCGCGCCCGGATCGGCGCCCGCGCCCTTGATCAACTCGTAGCGGGCGTTGATGCGCGGGCTGAAATCGGCGTGCCCGGAGTCGCGCGCGAAATCCAGACGAACGCCGGGCACGACCCGCAGGCGCTCGAGCGGCTGGAGCTCTCCTTCCACGTACCAAGCGGGGCGGAAGCCGAAGCCGGAGTTCTGCGACTCACGCAGCGGGCGCGTGGCGAACGGGCCTGGGTCGGGCTCACCCGGGCGCGGCGGGCGGGGCGCGCGCACCAAGACCTTGTACGGCGACATGGCGAAGTCCATGCCGACGTTGACCTTCACGCCGCGCGCCAACTTCGCGCTCAGCTCTTCACGCCAGTAGATGGGGTGAAGGTCCAAATCGAACTTCAAGATGCCGAGCGCGAAGTTGACTTGGTCGCGGCCGATGCTGACCATGCTGTTCAGATCGACCGCGCTCGACAACCTGGCTTCGTTCAGGATTTGTCCGCGAATGAACGACTCGCCGAAGCGCAGGCTGCCGCCGAACAGCGGATCTTGCGCGGCTGGGTCGGTGATGATCACCTCGAAGCGATCATCGGAGCCAAACAGGCGCACGCTCGTGCGCGAGCCCGACGTGTTGTGCTCGGCGATCAACTGATAATCGCTGTAGACCGGCGCGCTCGTCACGCTCGAGCCCGCGCTCTCGAGCGCTGGTTTCAACCATTTGTCGAACCAGCTGTAGCGGCCGGCCGCGGCAAAGCTCCAACCCTTCATGGGCAGCGGGCCCTGCACCATGGCGCGCAGGTCGATCAAGTCGGCCTGGGCCATGCCGTGGAAGCAACCCGTCTTGTCGGTGGCCTTGCCGTAGTCGGCGTTGCACTTGGTGTCGGGCTTGCGCAACTGTACGTCCACCACGCCGCCCATCTTGCGGCCGTAGCGAGCGCTGAAGTTGCCGGGGTAAAAGTCGATCTGGTCGAGCAGCTCGGTCGGAACGACGCTGGACAGGCCGCCGAAGTGATAGATGAGCGGTACGTCGGAGCCGTCGACGAAATACGCGGTGCCTTCGGGGGCGGAGCCGCGCACGATCAGCAAGCCGGCTAGGCCGGGCGGGCGCGCGACGCCCGGTAAGCTCTGCAGCGAGCGCAGGGCGTCGCCGCTGGTGCCCGGGATCCGGCTGATCTCTCGGCGTTCGAGCGTGCGGCGCGTTACCTCGCGCGGGGGGCGCTCACCCTTGATGGTGATCTCGAACCCCTCCGAGACGGGCGCGAGCCTGTACTTCACCTCGATGGCCTCACCAGCCACGACCTCTTCTTCGCTCTCGAACGGATCGAAGCCGGAAGCGTCGACCTTCAGCTTGTACTTGCCGGGCAAGAGCTGCGGGAGCTTGAAGTTGCCGCTGCCGTCGCTGGTGACGCGCTGCTCTTTGCCGTCCGGCGACACCAGCACGAGCTGCGCGCCCGCCAAAGGTGTGTCGGTACCGGCGATGAACAGACGGCCGTCCACTTCTCCATGCGTGGGGGGTGGCGGCGGCGCGGCGGGCTCGACGACCTGGAGCGTGAAGGCGTAGCTGTATTTGATCTTCACCGCGAACGGCACGCCGTCTTTCGTTGCGGGCTTGAACTTGAACTTCAGCGCGGCGGCCTGCGCTGCCTCGTCGAAGCCGTTGCCAGCAGGCTCGAGCACGTCCGCGGCGGTGACGTTGCCCTCCTTGTCGATCGTCAGCTTGAGCACGACGTTGCCCTGCACGCCGGCTTTCTCGGCTGCGGCCGGGTAAGGCGCGTTCTCGAAATGAACGATCTCGGGCATCACCACGACGGCGGGCTTGGCCTCGGGCGCCGCCTCGGGCTGCTTGACGACAGCGCCAGGGCCTCCGCTCGGTACGGCGCCGCTGCCCGTTTGCTGCCCCAGGGCCAGACTTGGCGTTAAGAGCAAGGCAAGAGGCAGAACCTGCCCGAGCGTCCAGCACCCGGCGGCACCCCGCGTCCCACGACTGATCCGAGCGAAGACGCTGCTCACGGGCACCCGTCTAGTGCGAAAGGCCAAAGGTGACAAGGCCTTGGCGCGGCCGATCCATTGAGCGAAAAGGCCGCCAAGGAATCTCCGCGTGCCCCTGAAGCTAGCCACCTGGAACGTGAACTCGATCCGCGCCCGCCTGGACGCCGTCTTGCGCTGGCTGGAGTCCGAGCAACCGGACGTGCTCTGCATGCAAGAGACGAAGGTCGAGGACGACGAGTTTCCGAGCGACGAGCTGCAGATGCTCGGCTACGCGGTCGCGATGACGGGTCAGCCCACCTACAACGGCGTGGCCATCGCCTCACGGCTACCGATGAAAGAGATCCAGATTGGGCTCATCGACGCCGCGCCCGACGCCGATAGGCGATTGATCTCGGCGACGGTGGGCGGGCTGCGCGTGATGTCCGCCTACATTCCCAACGGTCGCAGCGTCAGCTCGCCGAGCTTTGCGGAGAAGCTCGCTTGGCTGGCTCAGCTTCGCCGCACGCTGACCGAGCGCGAGCAGGGGCGCGATGTCTTTTTGGGGGGCGACTTCAACGTCGCCAGCGACGAGCGTGACGTGTTCGATCCCGAAGCCTTCCGCGGCAAGGTGCATTTTCACCCCGAGGAGCGCAAACAGCTCGACGAGCTTCGCGCGCTGGGTTTCGTCGACGCCTTCCGCAAGTTCGACGACCGCGCCGGCCGCTACAGCTGGTGGGACTATCGGGGCGGCGGCTTCCGCAAGAACCAGGGCCTTCGCATCGACTACGCGTTCTTGTCACCGGCGCTGGCCGTGCGCTGCAGCGCCTGCACCATGGACGAGAAGCCACGGCACGAAGAGAAGCCGTCAGACCACATCCCCGTCGTCGTCCAGCTCGACTGAGCCTTGCAGCAGCGGTTCGGCGGCGGCGAGGGTCACGCGCCCGCTGCTGAGGACGCGCTCCAGCTCCGGGCGGCGCGCGAGCCCGCTGGCGACGCGTTGATAGCCGGAAAGATAGATGAGCTCGCGGCCCAAGCCTCCCCCGCGATGCACGCGACCGGCCAGCTCGAGCGCGGACGTGAGGGTGGCGCCGCGCTGCCCGAGAAGGGTGACGGTCTCGGCGAAATCCGCCCCCGCCCTGACGCTGGCCGCGGCCAAGTAGCGCCGGGCCAGCTCGTGGCGTCGCGCGTCGTCGAGCAAGCCTGCGCGCTCTTCGAGCAAGATGGCGCGGCCTTCTTCATCCTCCGAAGCTCGCGCCGCGCCCGCCGCGAACACGCCGCCCAGCCGTCGTCCCACGACGCGCGGACGCACGTGACCTTCTACCTCGTGCAGCGCGATGCGGCGCGCCACACGCTCGCTCAAGCGCGCACCGGCCCGTAGCCGCACGACCCCGTCGGCCACGGCCGCCAATGAGACCAAGCCCACGACCACTTCGAGCCTGACCTCGAAATGCTCGGCCCGAAGCCGGCGCGACAGCTCGGACCACAAGCTCTTGGGGTCGCGAGCGTCGCTGCTGTCGTGCAGAGCTTCGTTAGGCTCCAGGCAGCTCACGCTCGGCGGAGCCGTCAACAGCTGCTCGGCCAGCTTGCGCACTTGGGTGGCCTGCGCCGGCAGCGGGAAGCGCTTGCGCGCCAGCTCGGCGAACAGCGGCTCGCCCACGTGCTCGGCCAATGAGGCTTCCAGCTCCAGCTCCTCGGCGCGCTCGGCGAGCAGACGCTGCTCGGTGTCGTGCCGGTCGAGCTCCGTCGAAAGCCGCGAGAGCTCGCGCCGAACGTCGCCCAGCGCCGCCCGGGGCGCGTATTCGAAGCTCGGCCGGGCGCGCGCCCCGGCCTGCAGCGCCTCGGTCAAGCGCGCTTGCTCCCGCGTCAGGTTCAAAGGCCTGACGCGGTCCAACAGCGCCACACTCTTTTCGATTTGCTGGAGGCGGCGCGCGACCTCCACCACTTCGTCTGCCAAGGGGCGGCAGCGCCGCACGCTCACAGTTTGTTGGCCGCGATGTTGGCCAGCTCGCTGCGCTCCCCCTTCGAGAGCAGCATGTGGCCCACCAGCGGCTCGCCGCGCAGGCGGTCGGCCGCGTAGCTCAAGCCGTTGGTGGAGCTGTCCACGTAGGGGTTGTCGATCTGGAAAGGATCGCCCGTCAGCACGATCTTCGTGCCCTCGCCGCAGCGCGTGATGACCGTCTTGACCTCGTGAGGGGTGAGGTTTTGGGCCTCGTCCACGATCACGTATTGCGAGGGCAAGCTGCGTCCACGAATGTAGGTGAGCGGCTCGACCTGCAGCTGCCCGGACTGGAACAGCTCGTCGTAGCCGCGCACGCCGCGCCGCTTGCCGCCGCCGGCCACGAGCAAGAACTCGAGGTTGTCGTAGATGGGCTGCATCCAGGGGTTCAGCTTCTGATCGACGTCGCCGGGCAAGAAGCCCAGATCGCGACCGAGCGGCATGACCGGACGGCTCACCAGCAGCCGGGCGTACACGCCTTCTTCGACCGTACGGCGGAGGCCCGCCGCGAGCGCCAGCAAGGTCTTGCCGGTGCCGGCCTTGCCGACCAGGGTGATCAGCCGCACGTTCTCGTCCAGCAGCAGGTCGAGGGCAAAAGCCTGCTCACGGTTGCGCGGCCTGACCCCCGACAAACCTTCGCGCGGCACCTTGAGCGCGCGGATGTCGCCGGTGTCGGCGTGGTAGCGGCCGAGCGCGGTGCGCGAGCGCTCGCCGTCGTCGCGCAGCACGACGCACACGTTGGGGGGCAGCTTGTCGCTTTCGGGCGGCTTGGCGCTGCCCGCGCTCAGGAAGTGATCGAGCTCGGCGACGCTGACGGGCAGCTCGACGATGCCGGACTCGAGGTGCTCGAAATCGACGGCTTGGTTCTCGTACGACTCGGTGGTGAGCCCGAGCGCGTCGCCGCGAATGCGCAGGTTCACGTCCATCGTCACGAAGATGGTGGGCGTGCTGGGCTGCGAATCACGAATGGCGATCGCGGTCTGCAAGATGGCGTGATCGCCCGAGCCCGGGTTGAGCGCGATGGGCAGCTCGGCTCGCGTAGCCGGCACGAACACCCGCAGCGAGCCTCCACCGTCCAGCGATACGCCACCCGACAACGGCCCCTTGGTGCGAAGCGCGTCGAGCAAGCGCGAAATGGTGCGCGCGTTGCGCCCGCGCTCGTTCGAATCACGCTTGAACTGATCTACCTCTTCGATCACGTAGATCGGCAGAAACAGATCGTTGTCCTCGAACTTGAAGATAGCGTGGGGGTCGTGCAGCAGAACGTTGGTGTCGAGGACGTAGTTCTTCTTCATCTCGTGGGGGGCGCGAGCGGGCCCTGATCGTAAGTTTCGCTCGCGCGGCAGCGGCCGGATAGCCCTGTCCCCTCGCCCCGGCAAGCGCGGCCTGGCCGACGGCCTCGGCCCCGAGCTCACCGGTTCGGGCAATTGGCCAAAATCTTCGGTATATAGCCGGGATGACCCGCGAGCTTGCCCTGTGCCTCCTGGCGCTCGCGTACGTGGCGTTTGCGGCCGCGCGCAGCAGCCCCGCGGGCCTCGTGCTGGTAGTCAGCGTCGCGACTCTGCTCGCGTTCGTGTCGATCTACCGCCGCTCGCAGGTCGCGGCCGGCTCCGACCGGGTGAGCCCAACCGCGCGCAAAGCGGGCTGGCTGACGGCGTTCGGTGTCGCTCTGTACGTCGAGGCGCGCCTGGGCGGCGCGGGACGCCCGGGCATCGACGCGGTCGCCAACTTGGGCGTCGGCGTCGCGTCGGTCAGCGCGCTCGTAGCGCTCGGTCGCATCAAGCCGCTGGGTGGCATGTTGGGCGCCCCCAAAGCGACCGAGTCGCTCGACGGCGCGGCCTTCAGCGGCTTGCTGTGGGCCATTGCCACCACCATTCCGGCCGCGTTCGCGCTCATGCCGGGGCGCTTCCTGCAAGATCCTTTGCTCATCGACTACGCTACGACCAGCGCCGCCGTCGGATCGTTGCTGGTGCAATGCGCCGCGAGCCTGCGGCTGCGCAACCTGCGGCGCGTCGAGCTCGGCGTCGGGGACCGCGCCTCCAGCGCGTTCGCGCTCTCGGTGACGACGCTGCTCGTGGCGGTGCTGGGCGCGTCACTGTCGCTGGCCCCGCCCGATCGCTTCTTGCCGGCCGCCATGTGCGCGGCGGCGGCGCTAGCTGGCTGGGCGGCCACCGCGGCCGAGCCCACCAGCGTGACGCGGGCCTTGCGCGGCATCCTGGCCGTCGCCATCGCGGGCGTTCCGGTGGTCGTGGCGGCGGGCACGTTGGCTCACGCGCGGCCGGGCGCCAGCGGCAGCATCTTGATCGGCGCGTCATTGGCCTGCGTTTTCGTGGGGCTTTTGGCGCATCGCATCGCCAGGCCGCTGGGTCCGGAGCAGTCGCGTTGGCTTTCGTCCATCGAGGCGGCCAGTCGCGGTGCGCTTTCGCCCGACCCCGACACCGCGCTCACGGCGGCCCTGGTGGCGCTGCAAAACACGGCGTCATCGGGCAACGCGCGCGCCGAAATTTGGCGACAATCACCGAGCGAGGTGCTGACCGTCGACGTAGCCGGTTACCTCCACGTCGAACGCTCCGAAGCTCCCGAGCGTCTGTACGAGCTCGCGCTCGGCGAGCCCGAACGCACGCTGCGGCTCGACGCGCTGGCCGCGGTCGAGGTGCGACGCCCCGAGGTGCGCGGCTTGCTGGCGTGGTTCCGCGCTCGAAGCGCCTACTCGGCGACCGTCGTGTGCGACGAAGATGGGCCGCTGGGCTTCGTGCTCTTGCCCGGCGAAAGCCGTAGTAGCCCGCTCACGCTCGAAGAAGCGCGAGCGCTGCGCACCCTCTCCGACCGCATCAGCTCGTTGATCTCGGTCTCGGCCGCGCTGGCGCGCGCGCGCGAGCGCGAAATCTCGGCTCGCAGCCGCGCCGACGCGCTGGAGGCCGAATGCGAGCGGCTGAGCCACGCCATCAACGCCCAAACCGCGCGCCATCGCTGGCCGGCCGAGCGCCTGGCGCGCGGCGTCCGCACGACCGCGTTCAGCCCTGGCGCCCGGCTAGCGCTGGAAGGCTTGGAGCGCCTGTCACGCGTCGACAGCGCGCTCGCGCTCCTGGTTCCGCCCGGCGTCGACGCCGAAGGTTTCGCGGCCCACGCCCACCTGTGCAGCCCGCGCGCCGACGGCCCGTTCGTCACCGTGGACGCCACCGAGCGCGAAGCGCGCGATCTCGAGGTCTGGCGCGACAAGGCGCGCTCGCCGCTCGTGGCCGCCGACGGGGGCACGCTGCTCGTCTTGGGCGCCTCGGCGCTGCCGAGTGAAATTCAAGAACACCTGGCGCACTTTTTGGCCGCCCGCGCCCAAGCGGCCTCGCCGGCTCGAGTACTGCCGGCGGGCGTGATATTCGGCTTACCGAACCCGCCCGAGGCGCTGGAGCGGGCCGGCCGCCTGCACGACGGCTTGGCTCGCTCGCTGTATGCGCGCCAATTGCAGCTGCCGAGGCTTGCAGACCGCGCAGAAGATCTTCGCGCGCTCGTGCTGGAGGGGCTGAGCCGCTTCGGCGTCGGCACGTCGGGCGAGCCGCTCGGTATCGAGCCGGCCGCGCTGGCCTTACTCACCGAGCACGCGTTTCCTGGCAACGAGCTGGAGCTGTTCGGCCTCATTGCGCGCACCGCCGCCGGCGCCCGCGGCGCCCGCCTCACCGTCGCCGACTTTTTGAACAGCGGTCTGGGCAAAGCCAGCACCGAAGAGCCGCTCGAAGGCACGGACGACCCGAGCTTGACCCCGCCCCCTTCACTCGCCGTGCGTCGGCGCTCCCTCGGGCGTGCCTCCGGTCGTTGAGCCCGAGGCCGCTCCGGCGCGGCTCATCGTTCAGGCCGAGGCGCTGGCTTGGCTGAGCCAGAACGCGGCCGAGCCGGGCGACGCCGTCATCACCTCGCTGCCCGACGTTTCGGAGCTGCCTGAGCTCGGGCCGGGCCTGGACGGTTGGAAGCAGTGGTTCGTGGAGGCCGCAGCGCGCGTTCTGCGTTGGACGGCGCCGGGCATGCCCGTGCTGTTTTTCCAGAGCGACGTGCGCCACCAGGGCGAGTGGGTCGACAAAGGCTTTCTCGTCCAGCTAGCCGCCGAGAAGGTCGGGGCCAAGCTGGCGTTCCACAAGATTGTCTGTCGCAAGCCGCCCGGCACCTTGTCTCAGGGGCGAGCGCAGTACTCGCACCTGCTCGGGTTCACGCTCGGAGCCGTGCTGGTGCCCAAAAAGCCGAGCGCCGACGTGCTGCCCGACGGCGGCGAAAAGCCCTGGAGCCGAGCCATGGGGGCGCTGGCGTGCGAAGCCGCCTGCCGCTTCTTGCTCGACGAAGCGGCGGCTCGGCGCGTGGTCGATCCGTTTTGCGGTCGCGGCACCGTGTTGGCGGTGGCCAACGCGCTGGGGCTCGACGCGCTCGGCGTCGAGCTCTCCGCCAAGCGCTGCCGCTTCGCTCGGAACTTGAGCTATTCGGCAGCGTCCGGCTCGTTCAGCGGGCGGAGTAACTCCGATTGACGGAGCGGAGCGCCGCGTCCGCGGTCTCGGCCGCGGACGGGCGCCCCGAGTCAGCTACTTCTTGACGATCTTGGTCGGGTCTTGGCATTCGGCGGTAGCAATGTACGGCTTGCTCTCGCTCGTCATCTGGTTGGCGATGCCCAAGTAGTTGCGGCACTGCTCGTCGCTGTCGCAGCCTACGAATTTGCAGTAGCCATCGTCACAAACCTGGAATTGTCCGCACGAGCCGTCGTTTTCGCACGGAATTTTGCAGGTTTTGTGATCGGGGTCGCTGTCGCTCGCCAGGCACTGGTACAGGCGTGGGTCGTCGGCACCGGCCGCGGCGATCTCGCCGTCGCCAGGCTCGCCTTGTAGGCCGCGCGCGACCGCCAAGATGCACTCGCGGTCGTCGCTGCAGCCGCGGTAGACGCATTCGCCGTCTTCACAGTCGTTGAACAGCGGACATTCTTCGTTCTGGGTGCACGGCTTGTGGCAAGCGCCGTCGACGCACTCCTCGTCGTTTTCTTCGTCGCACTCGGAGTTTTTCGTGCACTCCACGCAGCGGCCGCCATCACAGATTTGCAGGCCGAGCGCGACGCATTGCGCGTCGGTCTTGCAAGATTTGTCGGCCAGGCACAGCGAGTCTTGGCAGCGCAAGAGGCACACGTCTTCGCAGTCCTCGTCGAAGCAGATGTCGTCGTTTGGATTGTAGACGGGGTTGACGCAGTTGCAGGTGCGCGTCGAGCAGCTAGCCGTGGCGTTGGGGCACGATAGATTGCTCGTGCACGAGTACGCCGTATTGATGGTGCAGAAGCCGGTGGTGAGGTTGCAGGTGTCCGTGGGACAGTCCGCCACCGTTTCGCAAGCGGTGCCGGGGCTGATGCCGCCAGAGCAGGTTCCCAGACTACAGGTGCCATCGCCACACGCGATGTCCGAGGTGCAGATGTTGGCCGTACAATTGGGCAACAACCGATTGGCCGGATCACAAATCTCGTTGCGACCCTCACACTTGGCGGGAGCTTCGGTCGCCTTGTCGCCGCAACAGTCGGCGGTTTCGTGGCACTCGACGCGCGCGCACTGCTTGGCCGTCACGTCGATGTTGAACTCGTTCTTGGCGCAGATGCCGCTGATGCAGGCCAAGCCACTGTCGCAATCGTTACGGGCAAGGCAGGTTTCGCCTCGCTTGCCGCGCGTGTCGGGGACGATTTTTTGGGCGTCCTTGCTGCACCCCTGCAAGGTGACGACCGAGACCGCCAAGACCGAAACGACGGCAATAAAAGAACGAAATCCCATAGCGAAGCTCCTCTCCGAACGCGAAGTTATGAACGCACGATTCCCACGTGCCCGGCGCACGCTACTCCGATTTGCCTCCTGAGCGCGAAAAAGTTTGATTCTCCAAGCCCGAGCCCGGCGGGCTCAGAGCGCGATTTCGGCGACCGCGGAACGCTCGGGCTTCCGTCCCCGCGCGCCTGGGGCTACGTTGTAACCTCTTGGAAGAGTCGACCAACTCGGAGCGCAGGCGCCTCGGCCGTCGGTTCGTCGTGGAGCGCGAGGTGGGCAGAGGTGGGGTAGGCATCGTCTACCGCGCCTTCGATCTGGTCAGCGAGCGAACCGTAGCCCTCAAGGTGATCGCCGCCGACGCCGGCGTCGCGCCGGAAGAAGAGCAGCGCCTCATGCGTGAGGGGCTGCTGCTGACCACCTTGGATCACCCCGGTATCGTCAAGACGGTTGCCTTCGGCGTGCTGGAAGAGACCGGGCTCCCCTACGTGGCCATGGAGTGGCTCGACGGCGAAGATCTGGCTCAACGCCAGCGCCGCGACCCGATGAGCATCCAGCAAGCCACCGATCTCGGCATCAAGGTCGGCGAGGCGCTGTCGGCAGCCCATTCGGCCGGCGTCTTTCACCGCGACATCAAGCCGGGCAACTTGTTCTTGTGCCGTTCGAACGAGGTTCACGGCTCGCTCGAGAACGTGTTGCCCAAAATCGTGGATTTCGGCGTAGCGGCCAAGAGCGACATTCGCATCACGCGCTCGGGTGACGTGGTCGGTACGCCCGCGTACATGGCGCCCGAGCAGGCGCGCGGCGACGCGCCCATCGACGCGCGCAGCGACATCTACTCGCTCGGCGCCACCCTCTTCGAGTTGATCGCCGGACGCCCGCCGCACGTCGGCCCTACCGTGATCGCCACCCTGGCGCGCCTCGTCACCACCAGCGCGCCCCGCCTGGCCGAGCTGCGCCGGGACACACCGCCCATGATCGACGCGCTGGTTTCGCGCATGCTGGAGACCGATCCCAGCGCGCGCCCGTCGAGCATGGAAGAGGTCGTCGAGCTGCTGAACGAAGCCTCGCGCGACGGCATGCGCAGCAGCTGGCTCGAGCCGGTCGAGTCGGTGCGCTCGTCCCGCCTGGGTTGGAGCGGCTCACGGCTCGTCACGTCCATCGTCGCCATTCGCTTCGGCACCGGCTCGGCGCGCGAACGCTCGCTCGAGCAGCTGCGGCAGCGGGGCGCCGACGCGGTTCCGCTCGGCCAAGACTCGATCGTCGCGCACCTGGGCGCGCGCCGCGCGGTAGGCAACGAAGCGGCCGTCGCGCTCGAGCTGGGCCGGCGGCTGGCGCGCAGCGGCGCGCGCGTCGGCATCGCCAGCGGCCGCGCCCGCCTCGATTTCGCTTCCGCCACCGGTGAGGTGCAGCCGGTGGGCGAGGTCGTCGACCGCGCCTCCGCTCTGTCGCGCGACGCCGAGCCGAGCGTGGTGCTGGCCGACGCGACCACCAGCGAGCTGGGCCGCGGCCGCTACGAGTTCCGCACGCGAGACGACGGCTCGGCCGTCGTGGGGGAGCCCATCCAGGCGGCGCGCGGCGACCGCACCGGCGGCGCGCCCTTCGTGGGTCGCGATCCGGAGCTGGCGCAGGTCATGTCGGCGTTCGAGCGCTCGCGGCTCGACTCGACACCGGTGCTGGTGTCCATCACCGGCCCGCCCGGCATCGGCAAGAGCCGCCTGCGCCGTGAGGTCATGGCGCGCATCTCGTCGCAAGCCGGCGCACCGCTGATCGTGCTGCAGCGCTCGGACGCGTACGGCCAGGGGCACGCCCTGGGCGCGGCGGCCGACGTCTTGCGCGCGATCATCAGCTTGCCCAAGGGCGCCACCAGCGCCGAGGCCGAGCGCGCCATCATCTCGCGGCTGGGCCCGTCGACGCGCGACGACCTGAGCTCGCAAAATCGCATGCTCTTGTCGCGGCTGCTCGCCAACGAGCCCCTGCCCGAAGGGCTCGATCCGCGCGGGTCGCGCGACGCCCTGTGGTTGTCGATGACCGACTTGGTGCTGCAGGTCACGCAAGACGAGCAGGTCGCCATCTTGATGGAGGATCTGCAGTGGGCCGATCCCGAGAGCATCGGCTGGATCGATCACATGCTCGGGCGCGCCACCGGCCGGCCTCTGGTGGCCATGGCCCTGGTGCGCCCCGAGTTCTGGCAGCTGCAGACGGCTCGCTTCGCGGGGCGTGATCACGTCCGGCTCGAGCTCCGCCCGGTGTCCAAGCGCGCCGCGCGCCAGATCGCCCGCGCGGTCTTGGGCGACGCCATCCCCGAAGAGGTCGTCGATCGCATCGCCGATCAGGCCGCGGGGCTGCCGCTGTTCGCCGAAGAGCTGGCGCGCCTGACCGCGTCCGGGCGAGACGCGCGACACGCGCCCACCATCCAAGCCGCCATTCAGGTCAGCCTGGACGCCCTGGAGGGCGAGTGCCGCGACGCGGTCGGGCGGCTCTCGGTGTTCGGCCTCACGTGCTGGGACGCCGCGCTCGACACCCTCGGCATGCATGGCTCCGAGGGCGTGATGAAAGCGGTCGTGGCCGCCGAAGTGCTGACGGAGCAGAACGTGTCGCGCTTCACCAGCACGCGCGAGTGGCTGTTCAAGCACGCCCTGGTGCGCGACGTCGCCTACGCTTCGCTGGGCGAGCGCGAGCGCAAAGAGCTGCACGCGCTGGCCGCGGCCTGGCTCGCGTCGATGGGTGAAGACTCGGCCACCGTCGCCGGCCACTACGATCTGGGCGGCGAGCACACCCGCGCCGCAGACTATTGGGCCAAAGCCGCGCAACGCGCGCTGGCCACCAACGCGCTCACCGACGCCCTGAGCATGGCCGAGCGCGCGCTGGCCTTCGCCGAGGACAAGCCGACCGGCTTTCAGCGCGCGCTGTGCCTGGACGAAGCGTGGAGCCGCCTGGATCCGCGCGCCAGCGAACGCGAGACCGCCATCTCGGCGCTGGAAGAGAACGTGTACGACGAAGGCAGCGCCGTTCGCGCGCGCGGCGCGCGGGCCCGCTTCGACGACGCGCGGGGCTCGGGCGACTCGATCAGCCAACGTTTGGCCGAAGCGCGCGACCAAGCCGCGGCGCTGCACCTGTTCGACGAAGAGGCGCGCTCGTCCGCGGCCCTGGCCATGCGGCTGGCCTTCGCCGGAAAGTTCGCCGACGCCGAGAGCGAGGCCAAGCGGCTGCTCGCGCTCGGCCTGGCGCAGAAGCTGAGCTCGGCCGCGGTGGACGCGTACCAAACGCAGGCCATCGTGCGCCAAACCACCGGCGCGGTGGGGGCCGCGCTCGAAGCGCGCCGAAACGCCGCCGGCGCCGCGCGCGCGGCCGGGCTGCGTGAACGCGAAGCCATGCTGATGAGCAACCTGGGCTTCGCCTTGACCACGATCGGCGCGCGCCAAGAAGCCCGCACCGCCATCGAGACCGGCCTGGCCCTGGCCGATGCCATCGGCAGCCAAGGAGCGGTGCGTCACGCGCAGATGAACCTGCTCGGCTGGGCGGCCACGTTCGGCAACGACGTCAAGCTCGAGGCTCACCTGGCCGCCGTGCGCGAAGACGCAGACGCGGCCGCGGCCGGCGTTTGGGCCGCCCCCGATCGCTCGAATTTGGGCATGCTCTTCTACCGCGGCTGCGAGCTGCTCCGCAGCAAGGGCGAGGCGCAGTCGCGCCGGGCCCTCGGCCTGCTACGAATGTCGGCGCAAGCCTACCGCTCGACCGCGAACCGTGACGTGCTCTCGGTTGCGCTGGGCATGTGGGCCGAGGCCGAGCGGCGCTGTGGCAACACCCACGCCGCGCTCGACCTAGCGCGCGAGGCCGCGCAGCTGCTCGAAGCAGGCGCGCCCAGCCTCCTGAACGAGGCGCCCGTCTTCCTGGCCTACCACGACGCCGCGATCGACCTCGGCGACGCGGAGCTGGCGAAGGCGGCCATCGCCCAAGCCGTGCCGCTCGTCCAGCGCCGCCTTCAGGGCTTGGCCGGCACGCCGTACGCCAAGCTTTACCTGACCGAGCTGCCGCACAACACGCGCCTGCTGGCGATCGCCGAAGAGCTGGGTGTCGTCCCCGACGCCATCCATCGCGCGCTCGAGAGCGGCAACTAGTGGCGCTATTTCCTCGAGCTTTCCGCGCGATTGACCGGGCCTATGCTAGCGTGACGAGCCCTTGACAGCGGAGCTTTTGCGTCTCGCCATCTTCGCAGCGGTCATCGTAGCCCTCGCGGCGGTAACGCGGCTGGTGCCCGGGGCCTCTCGCCGCCGCCTGCGCCGCAGCGTCGTGCTCTACGCCTTGTTCGTGGGGGTGATGCTGGCGACCATGGCCTTGCGCCGCACCGGCTACACCACCGTGGCCGAAGGCTTTCGGCTCGGCAGCAGCCTGCTCGAGGTGCTGCTTGTCATCAACCTGTCGGCGTTAGCGCTGTTCGACCTGCTCCTGCCCGTCGCTCGCCTGGACTTCCCCGACATCTTGCACGACCTCACCGTCGGGGCCGCGTACCTGGTGGCCGCCGGTTGGTTGATGCACCGCGCTGGCTTCAACCTCACCAGCATCATCGCGACCTCGGCCATCGTGACGGCCGTGATCGGCCTCTCGCTGCAAGCAACGCTCGGCAACATCGTGGGCGGGCTGGCCTTACAAGTCGACGATTCCATTCAAGAAGGCGACTGGCTGGAGTTCGAGAACAAGCAACAGGCCCAGGTCAAGAAGGTCCGCTGGCGCCACACCGTGCTCGAGACGCGCGACTCCGACACGCTCATCGTCCCCAACGGCATGCTGATGAGCCAAGCCATCAAGGTGCTGGGCAAGCGCGACGGCGAGGCCGTGCCCCACCGCCAGTGGATCTATTTCTGCGTCGATTTCCGGTTTTCGCCCGCGGACGTCATCTCCGTCGTCAACCAGGCCCTGGTAGCTGCTCCCATCACCGGCGTCGAAAATAGCCCGGTCCCCAACTGCATCTGCTCCGATCTCGCGCGCGAAAACCGCGACGGCTACGTGTTGTACGGGGTGCGCTACTGGATCACCGATCTGTGGCGGCACGACTCGACCAACTCGGACGTGCGCGAGCGCATCTTTTCGGCGCTCAAGCGGGCCGATATTCCGCTGGCCATCCCGGCCGCCGCCCTATTCCTATCTCAAGAAGACTCGGCGAAGGACGAGCGCAAAGCTCGGCGCGCCGTCCAATCCAAGCTGCGCGCCCTGGACGCCATCGAGTTGTTCAAACACTTGGACGAAGCCGAGCGCAGCGCCCTGGCCCATACCGCGCGCCGCACGCCGTTCGGCCGGGCCGAGGTGATCACCCGTCAGGGCGCCACCGCCAATTGGCTGTACGTGCTGTCCAAGGGCGAGGTGGAGGTGCGCATCGCCGCGCCCGAGGGCGACAAGCGCGTGGCCGTGCTCAAGGCGCCCAGCTTCTTCGGCGAGATGGCGCTGATGACGGGCCAGCCGCGCGAGGCGACGGTCGTGGCCCTCACCGAGGTCGAGTGCTTGCGCATCGACAAGGCCGATTTTCAAGGCATCTTGAAGAAGCGGCCCGCCATCGCCGAACGCATCTCGGAGATTTTGGCCACGCGCCGGGTCGAGCTGGAGGCGGCGCGCGAAGGGCTCGACCCCGAAGCCCACAGCCAACGTTTCAGCCGGGAAAACGTCCGCATCCTGCGCGGCATCCGCGACTTCTTCGGCTTGTAGCGGGTTGACCCGCACGCCTCTTGCTTCGCTTTGCGCGGTGGGAACAGCCCATCACGGCTTGGAGCACGCGCCTACTCACGCCGGTCGCGGGTCGCACCAGCGTGGCCCTCGCCGTGGTGTTGCTGCTAGCGGGCGACGTCGTTCTGCTACGTCCGTTGACCCGCCGCTAACGGGCATGATAGCCAAAACAGTGGGAATTTTGCGCCGAGCGCCAGCGTACACCCGGGGCTCGCTCTGCCTGCTCGAGGAATCATGACCATGAATAAGCTCTTTGCCGTCGCAGCTCTGGGGGTAACGTCGTGGCTTTCGCTCGGGGGTTGCAAGCAAATCGCCGAAGCCAAGAAGGCGGCCGAGGCTCTGAAGGCCGCGGCGAGCGCGGTCCAGGACGCCAAGGCCCCCGGCGTCTCGTCGGAAGAAGAGAAAGACGCGCAGCTCGGCAGCAAGCTGGGCCAATACATCAGCTGCATGAACGGCACGTCGAAGCGCGTGGTCGACAGCCGCAACCGCTACCTGTCTTGGGTCGACGAGAAAGTCGGCCCTACCGGCAAGGAGCGCAACATCTACGGCCTGTACGACATCAACGCCAGCACCTGCCTGCCGAACCTCGAGCGCGCCAAGGCCATGCAACCAACGCTGCCGGAGGTCGACTCCGCCGCCGCCGAGTACCGCAAGGCGCTCGATGAGCTCGACCCCGTCGTGAAGCAGGCCGAAAAGTACTACGACCAAAAAGACTACAAAGACGACAAAATGGCCAAAGGCAAGCAGCTCCACGGCGAGCTGATGAACGCCTTCGCCAAGTTCGAGCAAGTAAACAAGGGCTTCGAAGACCGGGTGACCGCGTTGAACGACGCCGTCAACCTGCGCCAATTCGCGCGCCTGGAGAAAGATCCTTCGCGCCGCTTTCAGTACCTGTCGCAAAGGTCGCTAAACGAAGCCAAGGCCCTGATCAAGCTGACCGACATCGCCGAGCTCAAGGAGCTGGATCTGCAAAAGTACGACGTTGCGCTGCAGACCTACGACAAGGCCCTGACCGAGCTCGAGCAGTATGCGGAGGCGCACAAAGCGGAAACCAGCAAGGCGATGATGTTTTCTTCGTACCTGCGCAGCTCGAAAGACTTCCTCAAGTCGGCCAAAGAGCTCATCCGCCGCAAGCGCGACAACAAGGACTTCAACAAAGAGTTCTTCTCGAAGTCGAGCCCCAGCATGGTCGAGGGTCACCCCGCTCAGGTGATCGAAAAATACAATCGGATGATCGGCGACTCGAACAACCTACGCTACTGACCGGCTTCGACCAGGATTCATGACATTTTGGGGCTGCCGCGCCGCAGGCCACTTGCAGAAACTTCCGTGGCGTCTCTGGGCCGCGCTTCGCGACCGCATCGGCTCCGCTCGGGTCCGACACCTCACGTCGCGGGCACGCGAGCTGCGTGACGGCGTTGTCCGTCTCGAGATTTTTTCACAGGAAGATCGCAAGGTCGGAAGGCCTCGATGTCGGAAGAGTCAGTTCGCTACCGAACTGACTTTCCAGAACCGGAAGGCCTCTTCACGTCGAAAAAGTCAGTTCGCTACCGAACTGACTTTTCAGAACCGGAAGGCCTCTTCACGTCGAAAGAGTCAGTTCGCTACCGAACTGACTTTTCAGAACCGGAAGGCCTCTTCACGTCGGAGAGCTCAGAGAAGGATGTGATGAATCTCGAGCGGTAGCGAACCGAGTCTTACGCCACGAGGAGGCAGCTCGGGCGCCACGCTGTGATGGATCTTCTCGCGTGAAAGCCTCGCTCGTGCGGGGTGGCCTGCCGCCGCCTACGGAAGCTTCTGCGAGTCAGGCTGAGATTTGGCAGCCCCACATTCGGGGCTCGACGGCCTGCTTCGAAGCCGAGAGGTCGCGCTAGGTTCGCGTGCGGAGACCGGCGAGCTCGCTCGGTGCCGCCCCAGCTCATCGGCGAGAGGCGTGCGGTAGAAGCGCGCGAGCGCCGACGAAGCGACGCTCGCTTTGTCGGCGCCAGCCACCACCACTACTTCAGCGGCTCGACGACGATTTCGACGCGGCGATTGTTGGCGCGCCCGTCGGGCGTGGAATTGTCGGCGATGCTGCGCGACGAGCCGAGGCCCGAAGCGCGGATTTTATCGCTGGGAATGCCGCGCGACACCAGGTACGTGCGCACCGATTCTGCCCGCTTGAGCGAGAGCGTCTCGTTGTCGCTCGCCTTGCCCCTCGAGTCGGTGTGGCCCTCGACCAAGATGCCCTTGTAGCCCTGGTCGGTCAGCGCCTTCGCGACTTCGTCGAGCTTGTCTCGGGCGATGGGCAAGAGCTCGTACTTGCCGGTAGCGAACAGCACCGCGCCCGAAAGCGTGATGACCATGCCGCGCGCCTCTTCTTTGACCTTGGCGACCTCGGCCAGGCTGGCCATGGCGGCAGCGGCTTTCCGCTCCGCCTCCGCGCGCGCCACCTTCTCGGCGCTGAGCGCTTTCTTCTCGTTCTCGAGCTCGGCCTTGGTCTTTTCGCCGGCTTGACGCTCTTTGTTCAGCTCGGCCTTGGTCTTGTCGAGGCCGTCCAGCTGCGCGTCCTTGAACATCTTGTCGGCCTTTTTGGCGTCGCGCTCGGCCGCGACCTTGGCGGCGGTGGCCTCGGCGATCAGCGCTTTGCGCTCGGCGATGTAAGCAAGGTCCACCGTCGGCGGATCGACACCCTCGTCTTCGAAGCTCTTCTCGGCCTTGTCGAGGGCTTGCTTGGCGGTGTCCAGCTGCGCGGGCGCGAGCTGCGCCGAGAGGCCTTTGGTGGCGCGCTCGTAGGCTTTGCGGGCGTCTACCAGCTCTTGCGGCGGCAGCGTGGTACCGCACGCCCCCAGCAGAGCCAACATCGAAAGCGTGGTCGTTACGCGGAACATCGGCTGGTTTCTCCCTTGGCTCACTGGTTCAGCTTCTTTTTCAATTTGCCGAGCTGTTCGTCGGCGTCCTTGGCCTCGCGCAGAGACTTGGCTTGCTGGGCGAGCGCCAGCGCCAGATCCGCGTCGGCTTGTGCGCGGTCGACGAGGCGAGCCGCCACTTCGTTGTCTCCGTCTTCGATCGCCTTCTTGGCCTTTTCGATCTGCTCGTTGGCGAGCTTGAGGTGGAGCTGAGCCTTCGGATCCTCGTTGGCCCCACCCACTTCCGCTCCCTTTACCGAAGCTTGCGCTGCGGTCAGCGCTTCTTGAGGTACCGCGGCACCACCGCACGCCGCGGCCGAGACCGCGACCAATCCGACCCAAAGCATCCGTAAGACGAGCTTCCGAACCACGATTCCTCCAGTAAGCAGGGCGGGCTCGCGAGCCCGTGAACTAACGGCGAGAACGAGATCCAGAGCTTAGACCAGCAAGCGCCCTGGGCGGAAGCCTGGTAGATAGGCCGGGCTCGCAAGATGTAGGGGCGAGCGGGAGGAAAAGGATGGCTCGAGCGATCAAGCGCAAGGATTTTCTCGTGCTCACGGTCACGTTTGGCACGTTTGGGGCCGTGACCGCGTGCGGTGACGACGACGCGAGCACGAGCTGGGAAGGCGGGGCCGGCAACGCCGGTGGCGGCGCCACTCAGGGCGGCGCCGGCTCGAATCACGCTGGCAGCGCGGACGCCGGCGGCAGCTCCGCTAGCAACGGCGGCGGGCTGCCGGGTGGCGGGCAAGCCGGCAACGACGCAGGGCCAGGCGGCGCGCCGGCCAGCACAGGCGCCGCTGGCGAAGGTGGCGCCGCTGGCGCAGGCCACGGCGGTTCTGACGAAGAAAGCAGCGCAGGCAACGCCGGCCAAGCTGCCGCCGATGGTGGTAACGACGCGGGCGGTGGCGGTAACAGCGGCGCTGGCGTCGGAAACAGCGGAGAGGGCGGCCTCGGCGGTGCGGGCGGTGCAGGCGGTGCGGGCGGTGCCGGTGGCGCCACGGCTGCGAGCTCGTGCGCGGGCGCACACATGATGCAGACGAGCGTCAACGATCACACTCACATCACCCCCTCAGGTGAGAAAATTCTCACCTCTTTGCTCAACGGCTCCAACCCGACGGCGCCGTTTCAGTTGCCTCCGGGAGCGGGCGGGCATTCACACACTATCGAGTTGACTCCCACCGAGGTGGACGCGTTGCTGGCCGGCTTCTCCGTCACGGGCAAGGTGTCGAGCCTCAACGGTCACACGCACACCTACACCATCTCCTGCGGTTAGCCGCCAACGTAGCGTTTCGCCTCGTGCCAACCATCCGTTGATGGGATAAAAATGCGACAGCGAAGCTAGTTTGGGCTCCGCGACCGAATCGGCCCGAATTTGAACTTACTGCTCGTCGAAGACAACGGGGCCGTCGGGCGCGCGATCTCCAAGTCGCTGCGAGCCAGAGGTCACGAGGTCACGCTCGTGCACACCTACGCCGACGCGCGCGGCACGCTCGGTTACTTCGACGTCGGCATCTTCGACATCACGCTGCCCGATGGCGACGGCATTCAGCTGTGCGAGCAGCTGCTCCAAGCTGGGCGCGTGGGCGGTGCGCTGTTCTGCTCGGGCAGCGTGGACGATCTACTGCTCGAGCGGGCGCAAGAGACCGCGCCCGTCGTCTCCAAAGAGGCAAGCTTTTGGGAGCTGTGCGACGCCATTCAAGCGGCGGCGCCGGTCGCTACGCAACGCGACCCGTCCACCGCCCCCAAAGCCTGAGCGGCGCTCAGCCGACTTCGAACAAGCCGGCGGCGCCCATACCGCCGCCGATGCACATGGACACGATGCCGTAGCGGCCGCCGCTGCGCCGCAGCTCGTGCAGCAGGCTGGCCGTGAGCTTGGCGCCCGTGCAGCCGAGGGGATGCCCGAGCGCGATGGCGCCGCCGTTGACGTTCAGGCGATCGTCCGGGACGCCCAGCTCGCGGGCGCAGTACACGGCCTGCGCCGCGAAGGCTTCGTTGATCTCGAAGCGATCGATGTCTTTGATGCCGAGCCCAGTTTGGGCCAGCAGCTTCTGGATGGCGGGGACGGGGCCGATGCCCATGATGTCCGGATCGACGCCCGCGACGGCGAAACCGCGTAGCCGGCCGAGGGCCTTCACCCCCAGCTCTTGGGCCTTTTTGTCGGACAAAAGCACGGCTGCCGCGGCTCCGTCGTTCAACGGTGAGCTGTTGCCGGCCGTCACGCTGCCGCCCTGCTTGAACACGGGGTTCAACTTACCCAGCACCTCGACCGTCGTGCCCGCGCGCGGACACTCGTCGACGCTGAAGTCGACCTCGCTCAGGCCTTTGCCTTCGAGCACGCGCGCCTTGACCGGAACAATCTCGTCGTTGAAGCGCCCCGCCGCGATGGCCGCCAGGGCTCGCTCGTGGGAGCGGGCCGCGAACGCGTCTTGCTCGGCGCGCGACACGCCGAAGCGGCTGGCAACGCGCTCGGCGGTGTGCCCCATCGAGATGTACGACTCCGGGTAGGTGTCCATGAGCACGGGGTTGAGGCTGACCTTGTTGCCGCCCATCGGTACCATCGACATGGACTCGACACCGCCGCCGATGACGACGTCGGCGAGGCCACTGTGGATCTGTAGCCCGGCGTGGACGATGGCCTGCAGGCCGCTGGCGCAGAAGCGGTTGATGGTCTCGCCCGGGATGCTGTTGGGAAATTTGGCCACGAACACCGCATTTCTTGCGATGTTGAGCCCCTGCTCGGCTTCTGGCATGGCGCAGCCCAAAACGACGTCTTGCACGTCCTCGAGCTGGAGGCCGGGGACTTTGGCGACCGCGGCCTGCATGGCCCACGCGGCCAAGTCATCGGGCCGCGTATTGCGCAGCGTGCCCTTGAGGGCGCGCCCCACCGCAGTCCTGACACTGCTGGCGATCACGACATTGAGCGGGAATGCCATCTTGCTTAGTTCCTCAACGGCTTGTTGTTCATGAGCATGTGGCCGATGCGGTCCAGCGTCTTTTGCTCACCGCACAGGGACAAGAACGCTTCGCACTCTAGATCCAGGTAGTGCTGGTCACCGACCTCGGTTCCGGGGGCGACGAACCCGCCACACAAGACGTGGGCGAGCTTGTTGGCGATCAGCGAGTCGTGGGGGCTGGCGAAGCCGCCTTCGACCATGGCCCAGATACGGGCGCCGATGGTGCGCGAGGCGTCATAACCGGCCGCGCTGTGCACGCCGGCCCGCGGCGCCCGATAACCCGCGCGCGAAAGGCCTAGCGCTCGCCACTTGGCCGCGTACAAGAGCTCGGCGCGGTTCAGGCTGACGCCGTCGCCGGGCCGCAAATACCTGAGCTTTTTGGCCTCTTCGGCGCTGGTGGCGACCTTCGCGGTGGCGATGTTGAGCGACGCTTCGCCGATGAAGGGTAAGAGGTCGACGCCTTTCACTTTGGCCGCGTCGTCGGTGAAGCGCTCGACCATCCGCAAGCAGCCACCACCGGCCGGGATCAACCCGACACCTACCTCGACGAGGCCCATGTACGTTTCGGCGTGGGCCTGGCAAGCGTCGGCGGCCATGGCCACCTCGGCGGCGCCGCCCAGCGTGTACTGAAACGGCGCGGCCACGACCGGCACGCGGGCGTAGCGCAGCTTCTGCAGCGCCGCCTGCAGGCCGCGAATGATCTTCTCTACTTGGTCCCAAGCCTTCTGCTGGGCGGCCATCATGATCAGCATCAAGTTGGCGCCGGCGCCGAAATGCTCGCCATCGTTGCCGATGACGATGGCTTCGAAATCCTTCTCTGCCAGATCGACGGCCTCGCTCATCATCGCGATCACGTCGGGATCGAGCGTGTTCATCTTGGTGTGCACCTCGACGCCCAGCGCGCCATCGCCCAAGTCCACGAGCGACGCCCCGAAATTCTCTTTGACGACCTTACCGCTCTCTTTGAGGGCAGAAATCCGGAGCTCTTTCTCTCCGAACGGCACGGGCCGAGCCGCGCACGTCTGGTAGTCGAAGAAGCGCGGCTCCTTCGCCCCGCCGGAATAGAAGCTGCCGCCAGACTTGGCCAGCTCCGTCACCCACGCCGGCAGCGAAATGCCATCCTTTTCCATGCGCGCCACCGACTCGGCCACGCCAATGGCGTCCCAGGCCTCGAACGGCCCCAAGTCCCAGTTGAAGCCCCAACGCATGGCGCGGTCGACGTTCACCACGTCGTCCGCGATTTCGCCCAGGCGGCGCGCCGAATAGGCGAGTGTCCGCGACAACACCTTCCAGGCAAAGCGCCCCGCGACGTCGTCGGCGTTGACCAGCAGCTTGAGGCGCTTGCCCGGATCTTCTTCGTTCTTCAGCGCGCCCAGCGAATCGAAGCGGACCTTCTCTTGCGGGCGGTACTCGAGCGTCTTCAGGTCGATGACGTGGATATCTTTACCCACCTTCTTGTAGAAGCCGCCTCCGCTCTTGCGACCCAGGTTACCCTTGGCGGCCAGCTGCTTGACGACCTCGGGCATGGCAAAGACCGCGCGTTCTTCGTCGCTGGTCAGCGACGCCTCACAGTTTTTGGCCACGTGCATCAGCGTGTCGAGACCCACCAGATCGGCGGTGTCGAAGGCGGCGCTCTTGGGCCTGCCCATCGGTCTTCCGACGATCTTGTCGACTTGCTCGACCGTCAGCCCGTCCTCCAGCATGGAACGCATGGTCAGCATCAGCGAATAGACGCCGATGCGGTTGGCCACGAAGTTGGCGGTGTCCTTCGCGTAGACGATGCCCTTGCCCAGCCACTCTCCGAAGCGCGCCATGCGCTCGACCAGCTCCGGACGTGTCTCTGGCCCCGGCGCGACCTCGAGCAGGCGCATGTAGCGAACGGGGTTGAAGAAATGCAGCACCAAGAACTGCGGCCGGAGCTGCGGCGGCAAGACCGCGCTCATCTTGGCGATGGAAAGGCCGCTGGTGTTGGACGCCAAGATGGCGTTCGGTGACAGCACGGGGGCGATCTTTTCGAACAGCTGCTGCTTGATGCCCAAATCTTCGATGATGGCCTCGATGACGAGGTCGCATTCGCGCAGGCGGTCGAGGTGGTCCTCGAGGTTGCCGGTTTGGACCAGGCGCGCCGCGTCGGGATCGTAAAAAGCAGCCGGCTTGGCCTTGAGGGCTTTCTCCAAGCCCGCGTCGGCGAAGCGATTTCGGGCCTTGGGCTGCCCCTTCTCTTTGTCCGTGAGGCCCGGGGGAACGATGTCGAGCAGGTGGGTCTTCACACCGGCCCCCGCCAGGTGCGCCGCTATGGCGCTGCCCATGACTCCCGCTCCGATCACGGCCGCCGTACGAATGGACTCGGTCATCGTCTCAGGATCATGCAGCCCCCACCCCTCAACGTCCAGACTGTTTCACGACGGTAAAACCCCGCCAAATGGCGGCTGGCCATACAGTCGGGCCAGGGTGGGCGGCTCTGGCCCAGCCGCTCCGCCGCGTTCGTCAATCGTGGAGAAGGCGCTCAGCGCGCCACGCCCGGGATGGCCTCGTAGCTGAAGGCCGCTCCCTCCACTCGGAAGCTCCCTCTCAGCAGCGACGAGCGCTGCGACGAGCCGCCCACCAGCAGCTCGAACACCCCCGGTTCGACGACCCGTCGGCCATAGGCGTCGACGAGCGCCAGCCGCTCGTAAGGAACCAGCAGGCGCAGCGTGCGCTTTTCGCCCGGGGCGAGCGCGACGCGCTCGAACGCCACCAGCGACTGGTTCACCCACGTGACGGAGGTCACCTCGTCGACCACGTACACCTGGGCGATCTCCGTGCCAGCGCGGTCGCCCTCATTGCGCAGCTCGACCTCCAGCTCGACCGCTTGCCCCGCGCGCACGAGCGGGGTCCGAACGCGTAAGTTTTCGTACACGAAGCGCGTGTAAGAGAGCCCGTGCCCGAAGGGGAACAGCGGTTCTTGGGTCAAATCGGCGTAGCGATTGCCGTGCTGGCCGCGCACCTGACCATAGAAAATGGGCTGCTGCCCGACGTGGCGCGGGTGCGAAATCGTCAACTTTCCACAGGGATTTTGCTCGCCGAACAGGATCTCGGCGAGGGCCGTGCCGCCCTCCATACCGGGGTTGAAGCACTGCAAGATGGCGCGAGCGCGGCTGGCGCTCTCGGGCAACACCTGCGGCTTGCTCGCCATCAGCACCAGCAAGAACGGCTTGCCCGAAGCCGCCACCCCGTCGATGAGCGCGTTCTGCTCGCCGAGCAGCTCGAGCGTGGCCGTGCTGCGGGTCTCGCCGATGAACGGAATGTCGTCCCCCACCACCAACACCACGAGCTCGGCATCTCGGGCCAGCTTCAACGCCTCCGCCAAGGCGGCCGGGTTCTTGGACCACAGATCACCGCAGGCGGCGTGGGTCACCGTGGCGCCGGGCAGGCGCTGGCGTAGGCCGTCCAGCACCGTGGTCGTGAGCTCGCGCGGCTGCCGCCCGTACTCGGGTGGATACTGGCTGGCGCCGAGCGACCAGTCACCGAGTTGGGCGAGCGCGTTGTCGGCGTTGGGTCCGAGCACCGCCACGCTGGCCACGCCCGCGGCCGAGAGCGGCAAAATGCCGTCATTTTGCAGGAGCACGATGGATTCGCGAGCGGCGCGCAGGTTCAAGGCGCGGTGCTCGGCGCAGTTGATGACGCGCTTTTGCGCTTCGCGATCGGGCCGACGCGGATCCTCGAATAGGCCCATGCGAAACTTCAGCGTCAAGATGCGCCGCACGACCTCGTCGATCTCCGCTTCGAGCAAGAGGCCGCGTTCGACCGCTTCTTGGGCCGCTTCGAAGAAGGCGGGCGTCGCCATGGCCATGTCGTTGCCGCAGCGCACGGCGATCACGGCGGCCTCCACCAGGCTGGGCGCCACGCGTTGCTCCCAGACCAAGCGTCCGACGTTGTCGTAGTCGGTGACCAAGATGCCGTCGAAGCCCCAATCTTGCTTGAGCACCTCCTTCAGCAACCAATGATTGGCGGTGGAGGGTAAGCCGTCCATCGACTGGTAACCGGTCATGAACGTCATGCAGCCGGCCCGCACCGCCTGCTCGAAGGGCGGTAAGAAGTAGCTTTGCAGCTTGCGGCGCGAGATATCCGCCTCGGACGCGTCGCGCCCGCCCTGAGTCTCGGAATAGCCGGCGTAGTGCTTGGCCGTCGCGAGCACGCCGTCGGGATCATTCAGGCCTTTGCCCTGATAGCCGCGGATCATGGCCGCCCCGAATTCGCCGATCAGGAACGGATCTTCGCCGAAGGTCTCGCCGGTGCGGCCCCAGCGCAAGTCACGCGTCAAACACAGCACGGGCGAGAAGGTCCAGTGGGCCCCGGTCGTCACCATCTCTCGCGCGGTGGCGCGCGCCACGCTTTCGAGCAACTCCAGATCCCAAGACGCGGCCAACGCCAGCTGGGTCGGGAAGATGGCCGCGCCGGGGTGAAAGGAGTGACCGTGGATGCCGTCTTCGCCGATCAAGAGCGGAATGCCGAGCCGGGTCGCCGCCGCGGCGTCCATCGCCTCGGCCAGGCGCTCGTTCAAGATGTGGAAGAGCGAGCCTGGCTGCTTCTCTCGTACGACCTCGAGCGGATCTTTCTGTCCGTCCAGCTGCAGCATTTGGCCGACCTTCTCGGCCAGCGTCATGCGCGACAACAGATCGTCGACGCGGCGCGCGACGGGCTGCGTGGCGTCCCAGTAGAGGGCCTTTTCAGAGCTAGTTTGGTTCATGATCAGGTACGGGTCTGGCGTGAGCGCTTGTGCCGACCGCGCGCGAGCGCGTCGTCGAGAAGCCGGCTGACCAGCTCTCGCGGCGCGACGCCGCTGGCGGCCATCAGCTTGGGGTACATGGAGACACGGGTGAAGCCGGGAATGGTGTTGATCTCGTTGACCCACAGCTTGCGTTGCCGATCCAAAAACAGATCGACCCGCGCCATACCTTCGCACTCGAGGGCCTCGAAGGTGCGACGCGACAGCGCCTGCGCTTCGGCGATTTCGGCAGGGGCGAGCTCGGCGGGGATGCGCGTGGTAGCGCCGTGCTCATCGAGGTACTTTGCCGCGTACGAATAGAAGCCGTCGGGGTGATCGACGACGATTTCACCGGGGACAGAGACCAGCGGCGACTCACTCGACTGATCGCCCAGCACCGCGCACTCGATCTCTCGCGGATGATCGAGGCCTTGCTCGATCACCACCTTGCCATCGAATTCGAAGGCCAAATCGACGGCGGCGGCCAAGCCGGCCGGCGTGAGGACGCGGCTCACCCCCACCGACGAGCCCAGGTTGGCAGGCTTGACGAAGACCGGGAAGGCAAGCTGGCAGGCCTCGCCCAGACACGCCTCGCGCGCTCGGGCGTAGCGCGCCTGACGGAGCGTCACGTACGGCAGGAGCGGCAGCCCCGCCTGCGCGAGTAGGCGCTTCATCACGTCCTTGTCCATACCCACCGCTGACCCCAGCACGCCGGCGCCTACGTAAGGTAGACCCGACAGCTCGAGCAAGCCTTGCACGGTGCCGTCTTCGCCCATGGGCCCGTGCAGCACCGGGAACACGACGTCGACGCCGAGCCCGGCGCGCGCTTCGACCGAGAGCTCGAGCGCGCCCGCCGCCGCGGGCCGCGGCGTCAACGATACCTCCGGCAACCCGGACGATAAGGCGATGCCCTGCGCGCCTTCGCCCGCTCCGAGCAGCGACGCGCGGGACTCCAGCTGCCAACGGCCTTCCTTGTCGATACCCACCAGCACGGGCTCGAAGCGCTCCGCGTCCAGGGCCTCGACCACGAAGCGCGCCGAGAGGAGTGAGATTTCGTGCTCGGCGGAGCGGCCACCGAATAGCACGAGCACGCGCAGCTTTTGGGTCATCGTCGTTCGGCGCGCAGCATAGCGGAGGTTTGCCGCCCCACCAGCCCCGTCGCTTACGGATCGAGCTCCGCGCAAATCGGCGAACCCGCCGCCAGAGGCCGGATACCTGAGATCACCCGATCGAGTGCGTCGCGCGTGGATTCGGCCGCGTAGCCTTCGCCTATCACCAGCATGCCGGTGCCACGGCAAATGGGCACGAGCAGGAGGCGCCCGCGAATGGGCGTGTCGTCGATCTGCCACACCCGCTCGACGGCCTTGCCGACCGGTGTCGCCGCGCTGCCCGCCTCGACCACGACGCTGACCGTCCGCTCGTCGTCGAGTGGCTTTGTCAGCGCTCGCTCGAAGATGTCGAACGAGTGACGCACGGACTTGCCGGAGAAGGCCAAATCCGAGATCGCGAAAATCAAGGAGGCGAAGTCGCGGCCTTCGCCGCTGAAGCTGACGTCGTCCTCCTCCACCTTCGGCTTGAGCCCGGCCGCGATGGGGATGGAGAGGCCGAGACGCGGAGCGATCAGTCGATTGCCCTGGATGAAGGGCCGCCGAACGGTCGCGGCCCGGCGCACGGGCGGGATTTGGATTGGGCCGAACGGCGGCTGGGCGGCCACGCGCTGGCCGACGAGCTCGGGCAGGCCCGCCAACGCCTGGCGCGCGAGCGGGGGCGTGAAGCCGCGGACCACGCCGACGACGCTGCCGTCGCGGCGGATCTGCGTGGCATTGCGAAAAATTTCGCGCGTGGCCGCCGGCGCTCGATCCCAACAGCCGATCGTGGCGCGCAGCGCGCGCTCGAACTCTTGCGCGTCCGTCTCGGTGTCCCAAGTGGTGACGAGCAGCAGCCCGCCTTGATTTTCGCGGCCTACGACCGTGAAGGCGTCTCCACCCCAGCCCGCCGCCGCTCGATGCGCCTGGGGGCGCTCGTTGCAAACCTCGAGCATGGCGCGCAAGAGCAGCTCGCCCACGTGCCCCGAGCGCAGCACCTGAAAACCGGCGGGCGCCGCCGGGGCCCGCACCGGCACGGCCAGCTCGCCCGCCAAGTATTTTTCGGGGTGCAAGATTTGCTCGGTGTTGGCCGGCGGCGCGCCGTACAGGCGATTGACGAGCGCAAAGCCCCCCGCCCGGTGCACCTGAGCCACGAAGCTTGCCCCGGCCTGGTACGGAAATGTCAGCCGCTCGCGCTGAAACGGCGCGGCGCTCTGCAGCTCGGGGCTTTGCTCGAGAGCGGCCTTGTAGCCTTGCAAGCTGGCCGCGAGGGCCCCTTGAGCCATGCGCACCAGCACGCGCGAGAGCGGCACGTGGTTCTCGTCCGCAGCGAACGCGGCCATGACCAGCATGGCGTCACCCTCGATGAGAGATAGGCGCGCCAGGCGCGCATCTTCGTCGATCACGTTCGCGACCTCGGGCACACGGAAGTGTTGAAACTGCAGCGAGTGCCCGAGCTCGTGCGCTACCACGAGCGGCAGGTCAGCGTCCTTGCGCGCCTTTTCGCGCACGTGCACCTGGTGGGTGAACTCATCGTAAAACGCGATCATCTGGCTGCGGTGCAGCGAGCCGAAGCTCTGAGCGGGGGCCGCGCCCTTGGCCGCGAAGATCAACCCGAGCGACAGCTGCACGGCCGGTAAATCGATGGGCGTAGGCTTTATCGCTTCGCGCTCGGCCTTGGCGTCGGCCACCCGTTGAAAGCTGGCCTCGTCATTGAACAAGACGGGGGTGGGCTTCTGCTCGGTGAGCTCACGCAAACGCGCCACACGCGCTACGAAAGACTCGGGGCGCTCGGCCAAAAGGTCGCCCGGCTCGCGCAGAGGTTTGCCCCCACGAGCGCAGCCGCTGTTTCCATAGAGGCACAACGCCGCAACCAGCGCGGCTCGCCAAGGGGCCCGGCTCACGTGCCCTCGGCGCGCGCGTGCGAACATTGCCCGCGTTTTACCACTGGATGAGGTGCGCTATAAGGGGGAGGGTGAGCGCACTGGGTATCGAGACGCGGCCGCGTTCGTCACAGCGTTGGAGCGCGCCAGCAGCGCGGCTCGCGCGGGGCGGCGCCGGCCTGTGCGGAGCTTGGCTCGCGCTGTCGTGCGCCAGCAGCAGCGTAGGCCCGACGCCGGAGCGCCCCGACGCACCGAAACCCGACGCACCGTTGGTCGCGAGCCAACCCGGGGCCTGGTTCGACGCCTACGGCAACCTGACCGTCGTCGGCGCGGGCCGGCGGCTGCGCTTGGTGCTCTCGGCGCCCATCGCCGCTTGCAGCCCCGCCTTTCAGGTAGCGGGCTCCGCGGCAGACGTTTCGGCCCGCGCCAGCCTGCCCTTCCACATTTTGAACGACGCTTGTCGCGAGCAGCACCCCAGCATCCTGCTCGCCGAAGAGAGCGAGACCGCCTCGCCCAGCGAGCTGGAACGCAGCTACCACGAGGTAGCGCGCTGCGCCTCGAGCGATTGGCGCCTGACGGACGGCTGGGTACCGGGCGTGGTCGCGGCGAGCGATCCCTGCCCGCTCGCGCTGGGCCCGAGCTGGCGCTTACCTCGGCCCGCCGAGCTGCAAGGCCTGAACGTCGACGATAGAAAGGCGATCGCCGGCGCGCTGTTCGACCCCGACGAGCGCGCGGCTTTCAGCGGCTTGCTCGTCTACACGCGGGCGGAGAACAGCGAGCTCGCGCTGGCCACGCTCAGCCCCAACGCGGCCGAGGTCGCGCCCCCGCTCGAGCAAGCCCGAGAGAGTAAGCCGTTTTTTGGGGCCGCGTTGCGCTGCGTGCGCGACGCCGCGTCCCCGCTCGACAACAAGGTCAAGCCGCCGGTCTTGACCGGCGCGGCGGAGTGCCTGCGCGCGCACCGTCGCGCGCAGGGCCTGCCGGGAAATTCGGCGTCCTTGCCGTTCCCCGAGCTTCAGAAGCTCAAGGCTTGGACCGACCTTGCCACGCACACTCCGCTCGTGACGCGCAGCGAGCCGCAGCTGAAGGAGCTGCTCGGATTGCTGGCGGCTCCGGCTCTCGAGGAGCTCGCCCGCAAGGCCCGCGAAGAGCGCGCCTTGACGGAGCGCTACGCCGAGCTCGCCGAAGGGTTGGACGACCCGGCCGTTGCCCCCGCCGAGCGCGAGCGGCGACACGCCGAGTTCGATCACTTGCGCAAGCGGTTGAGCGGGCAAATCGTGCAGAGCGCCGAGGCCTCGGGCGCGCAGGGCACCGAGCTGAGCGCGGTGCTCGGCCACCTCGAGCGCCTGCTGCAAAGCGCGGCCACGTCGAAGAGAGCCCACAAGCAGCCGCCCCCGGACTACGCGCCAGTCCTGCAGCGCTTGCGCGAGCTACGCTCCGGGAAGGCAGCGGCGCCGTGAGTAGCGGAGGAGTGGTGGCCGGTCCGGTCACGTTTCCGGGGTTCCCGCCCGGCCCGGCCGCAGCTCGGCACCTGTTCGACGAGCTACGCGCCCTGGACGACTTGCGCCGCGACGTGCTCGGCACGGTGGGCCAGCGCTTCGCCACCTACGGCGACTTCTATTACAACGAAGCGGCCGGCAACGTGGACATGTACCACACGTGTCATCCGGACCTGATTCACCAGGTCTTGGTCGCGCAGGCGCGCGCGTTTCACAAACGCACGGCCGATTTGGAGGTCTTGGGCAATGGCCTGTTGACCAGCGACGGAGAAGAATGGCGCCTGCAACGGCGGCGCATTCAGCCCGGCTTCCGCCACGAGAGCATTCGCCGCTACGCGGCGCTGATCGCCGAAGAGGCCGAGGCCATGGTCGGGGCGCTCGAGGACGGCGACGTGCTCGACCTGCGCCAGCAGATGATGCAGTTGACGCTGCGCATCGTGTGCCGCGCCTTGTTCGGCCAGCACTTTGCCGGGCGGAGCGAGCGGCTATCTCGTGCGATGCGGGTCCTGCAAGAGCAGGTATTTCTGCCCAAATTCTTCCCGCCCTGGCTGCCTTCGCCCGGCAATTTACTGCGCCGCCACATGATCTCCGAGGTCGATCGCGAGGTATTTCCGATCATCGACCGCGGCGGGGAGCCGGGCTCGCTGCTGTCTGACCTGATCGCCATGACCGACGCCGACGGCGCGATGACGCGCCGCCAGCTGCGTGACGAAGTCGTCACGTTATTTTTGGCGGGTCACGAGACGACGGCGCTGGCGCTGACCTGGGCCGGCTACCAACTCGCGCTCCACCCTGAGATTGACGCGCAGCTGGCCGAAGAGCTGCGCGCCGCCCCGGAAGATTTGGCCACCGCCCAGCTCGCGCAGCTGCCGTTGGCGGGCCGGGTGCTGAGCGAAACGTTACGACTTTACCCGCCCGCCTACGTGGTGCCGCGCGTGTGCGCCGAGCCGGTGTCGCTGGCGGGCTATCGCCTCGAACCGGGCGCAGAAGTTTGGATGTGGATTTACTTCATGCACCACGACGCGCGCTGGTTCGACGAGCCAGAGCGCTTTCGCCCCGACCGCTTCTTGCCCGAGGCCGAGGCGGCCCGGCGCCCAAACACGTTCATCCCGTTCGGCGCCGGTAGCCGCGCCTGCGTCGGCCGCCATTTCGCGGATTTGGAAGCAGTTTTGTGCTTAGCGGCGCTGTTTCGTCGCTTCAAGCTGCAGCTGGTCAGCGCCCGTACGGTGCGCACTCATCCGCGCATCACCCTCGCGCCCGGCCGCTCCATCCAAGTCCGCGTCGAAGCGCGGCGTTGAAATGACGGACAGCGCCCGCGCACCTCACCGTGCGCGAGCGCGGCCCATCTGATCACAGCGGCGGAGCGCAAGCTCCGACCAGCTCACGCGCCGCCTCCGCCAGGGGCAACACGCGCTGCTCGCCCGCGCGCCTCAGGCTCAGAGCGCGCGCCTCGCGTTCGCGTCGCCCGACCACGGCGACGTACGGAATGGCAGCTTCGTGGGCCAGCGCCACGCGACGGGCCAGCGTTTCGCGGCTCGAATCGCCGGTTGCGCGCAGCCCCGCTCTCTCCAGCTCGGCCTGTACCTCGCGCGCGTAGTCGTGCTGCTCGGCCTCGATCGGCAGCACCACGATTTGCTCCGGCGCGAGCCACGCCGGCAGATGACCGCCATGCTGCTCGAGCACGATACCGAGGAAGCGCTCCAAGCTGCCGAGCGTCGCGCGGTGCAGCATCAGCGGGCGCTGGCGCGCACCGGCGGCGTCGACGTACGCGACGTCGAAGCGCTCGGGCAGCACCAAATCGAGCTGGATGGTGCCGCACTGCCAGCGCCGGCCCAGGCGGTCTGGCAGGGAAAACTCCAGCTTCGGGCCGTAAAAGGCGCCGCCTTTCGGCACGTGCACGGGCGAGAGCCCCGCCCGCGCGGCCGCGCTCTGCAACAGCCGCTCCGCCGTGTCCCACACCTCGTCGGCGCCGGCGCGCTCGTCGGGGCGCGAAGCAAAGCTCACCTCGACGCCTTCGAAGCCCAGCGCCGCGTACAGCGCGACCAACGAATGGCAAAAGCGCGCGACCTCCGGCTCGAGTTGCTCGAGGTCGCAAAACACGTGACCGTCGTCCTGGGTGAACTGGCGGAGCCGGAACAAGCCGTGCAGCGTTCCGCTCGGCTCGTTTCGGTGCACGAGGCCGAGCTCGGCGTAGCGCAACGGCAGATCGCGGTAGGAAGGCGCGCGCCGGCGTAGGATCTCCAAATGCCCGGGGCAGCTCACCGGCTTCACCGCCAGCGCGTCGTCGGCCAGCACGAACATGTTCTGTTTGAAGTGCTGCCAGTGCCCGCTGGCTTCCCAAATCGGCTGGCGCAAGAGCTGGGGCGTGCGCACTTCTGCGAAGCCGTCGCTGGCCGCGTGCCGCCGAATCAACGCCTCCAAAGCCGCGAGCGTGCGGTAGCCGCGCGGGTGCCAAAACACCATGCCGGCGGCCTCTTCCTGAAAGTGGAAGAGATCCAATCGTCGGCCAATTTCTCGGTGATCGTCGTCAGCAAGCATCGTCGTTCTCCTTCGGTTCGCTGCCGATGCGGAAGGACGACGCCACGCGGCCACGCCCTGCCGAGTCGGCGGGGCGGGTTTCGTGGGCGGTTTCTCGAGGTCGAGCTTATGCGCAGACGAAGCCGTGCCCGCCGGAGCGGGTCGTCGTCGTCGTGGTGAGCGCAAGGCGGACGGACATCGAAGGCGCTTTTATACGCGCGGGCGTCTCTATCGTCAACGCCCGCGCTTCGACACGCGAGCGAACGTCACTTCACCGGGACGGTCACCTCGGTGTCGCAACCGAAGATGAGGTCGATCTTTGCGCCTGAATCGGCCTTGACCATGTCGCAGTCGCTGCCGCACAGCGTGATCTTCGTAGGGTTCTGGGCGTCATCGTAGACCCAGCCGGCCGCGCACGTGCCGGTCGCGTCTTGACCGATGGACGACTCGGTGCCGTCCCCCTTGGTGTACAGCACGTTCACCTGGCCGGGGTTGATGGTCTTACCGTTGGGCGGCGGCGGCACGGCATACTCACAAGTGCTGATTTGCCCGGCGATCGCCGCCAAACCGTCGGCGAGGGCGGCGGCAAAGTCCTCCGCGGTCGTCATGTCGAGGTGACAGTAATTGGGTCCGCCGTCGGAGCAGCCAGGGGCGGCGGTGCCGCCCACGGTGGCCATCTTCGACAGATCGGCGCGCGCGTCTTCGCTGCCAGGGCTGCCGATGACGAACGTCTTGATGCCTCGGGAATCGAACGAGCTCCCCACCGCTTGAATGAGCGGCGCGCTCTCGACCGCGGTTTGGCCGTCTCCCCCGCAGTCGAGGGTCCGGGTGGGCACTCCGTCGGTGATCAAGAGCACGAACTTCTGCCCCTCGACCATCGACGCGGCGACCGCGTCGGAGCCGAACAGGAAAGCCGCATGGGTGGGCGTACCGCCCTGCGGACTGGCGCCGTCGATGGCGCGGTTGAAATTGCGGCGCTGCGTGGAGTTGGCGGCGCCCAGCAGGTCGATACCGAGGGCGACGCGGTTGACGATGCACGGATCGTCACCGCGCGTGTTCGGGTAGAAGTTGACGCCCACCGCGACGCTGGCGGGCAGCTTGGCGACCGCATCCTTGAGCGCCGCGCTCGTGATGTCCCACTTGGATTGCGCCCCACCCCGCGGAGCTCTGGTCGTACCTGGCGCCCAATCCATGGAGCCGCTGGTGTCGACGACCATCTCGACCACGGCCGGAATGGCGTCGGCGGCCGCAGAGCTGTCGGCGCACGCCTGATCTTTGGTGATGGTCATCACGCTGCCGCCGCTGCCGGGCAGGCTGCCATTGCCGGAGACGCCAATGTTGAGCGAGCCACCCTTGCCGGTGCTGGCCCCACTGCCCGGCCCGCCCTCCACGGTGCTGGTGTCGGAGCCTCCGCACGAGACCACCAAGATGGCGGCGAGGGCCGGAATGGCTACGAACGAACTGTGGCGAACGGAAGGAAACATCATCTTCGAAAAGCTCCTCTGGGCTGCGCGACAGCCAGATTGAGGATAGCAAATTCAGGAGCTGTCCGTTAGCTCGGCTGACGGTCCACGCCCTCAATCGACCACGCGTTGGCCGTCACACGACCCTGCCGCGACGCGACGCGCGGTAGGTGCGTGTGCGTGCCAGTGGTCAACGAGGGAGCGAGATGTCGGCGTAGCTCGACGGAGCGGCGGTGAGCCGTTCGCCACGTGTGCCGGGTTGGAGCAAGACCGAACGGCCTTCGCGCACGACGAACGCGCCCTTCCACATTTCTTTGGCTTCGGCCGCGACGCCGCGCATGAACGCATCGTCGTGGTCGGGATCGTGATGAAAAATGCCGAGGCGACGCGCGTTGGCGGCGCGGCACAAGCGCACGCCCTCCTGCCAAGTGGAGTGACCCCAACCCACCTTGGGTGGGAATTCGGCGTCGGTGTAGGTGGAGTCGTACAGCACCAAATCGGCGCCCTCGATCAGCGCCAAGATGTTTTGGTCGAGCTGGCCTGGACGGTGCTCGGTGTCTGTCACGTAGCAGAAGGCGACTCCGCCGTGCTCGATGCGGTAGCCCGTGGCGCCGTTGGGATGGTTGAGCGCGGCGGTCTTGATCACGACGTCGGCCCCGAGCCGGAACGTGTCACCCGCGTTGAAGTCCTCGAAGGCCGACGCGCCTCGCATTGCGTCGAGCGGCACGGGGAACATCGGGTCGGTCATTTGGCTGGCCAGCACCGAGCGGATGCCGGCTTCGTGCGGCAGGTGGCCGGCCAAGATACGCATGGACCAACGCGGGTCGTACGCGGGCGTGAAGAAGGGGAAGCCGCAAATGTGGTCCCAGTGGGTGTGCGACAGGAGCAACGTGGCCCGGCTGAGGCCCCGGCGCAGAAATGAACGACCGAGACCGCGAATGCCCGTGCCGGCGTCGAGGATGATTTCTTCACCCCCCACCGAGACGTGCACACAGCTGGTGTTGCCACCGAACTGGACGTGGGTGCGCGATGGACACGGGATGCTGCCGCGCACTCCCCAAAAAGTAATCTTCATGCGCGCCCCAGAAGCTCGACAGGGCGCGCGCTCTTCATGCTGACGGCGATCCCTTCGCGCATGTGGCCTGAGCTTATAGCTCAGGGCGCGGGACCATGGCGATGAAATCGCTCATTCTGCGGCTATTCCGCCCCATAACCGAGCCCCACGCTCAGGGCCGCAGCCGCGGTGGAGCCCACCGAGAACCGGCCGATGTCGACGGGTGGGTCGACGCTGAGCGTGACCTGCGACCGCAGCCTCGTCCTGCGATCGTAGGCAGAAGCGCCCAACACGACCGACCACAGCCGTTCGCCGGTGCCGGGCAGGCGTCGCTCGGCGCCGCCGCCGGGCTGACCGAGCGCTACGTCACCAGTGATGCGCGCGCGCAGCGCCAAGCTTGCGGCAAACCATGCGCTTGGGGAGACGCGAGCGCCCAGCGCGGCGTCCAAGCGCGGCCCCAAGCGCCGGGCGCGGCCGAGCACGTGATCCTCGAAGCGGTACGCGGCTTCTGCGCCGAGCAGCAGCTCTAGCTTTGGCAAGAGCGAGCGTGAAGCGTCGAGCCCCGCGCCCACTTCCCAGGTTCCGAGTCCGAGCTGCGCGCCGCCAGAGCCGAAGCTGGTCGTGCGGTTGCGAGCGAGCACACCGAGCGGCGCCCGCAGCAGCCCCGAAGCGGCTATCGCCGGCAGCCAGGGGCTCTCGTGTGGCATGCCTTCGTCGCGCAACGTGACGCGGGCCCGCAAGAGCCCGTCGCCCACGCCGCTACGCTGCTCGAAGCGCCCGGCAGCGTGAAAGCGATACGACGCGTAGCCCAGCTCTCCCAGCCATTCGACGCGCCTGGGCCAGCGAAAGCCCACTCGCAACAGCAGCTCCTCCGACGCCTCGCCCTCGTCGGCGCCGAGCGCGCGGTAGCGACCGAACGCGTCGAAATGACCGAGCGCGTGGCGCGACGTCGCCAGCAGCGACGCGGCGTAGCGTTCGTCGCTGCGCACGAGCCCATAGCCGCCCGCGTCGTCACTGCACGGGCACGCCGCGACGCTAGGGGCGCCCAGCAGCACAACGAGAGCGAGCGCGACCGCGCCTAGCCAACGCCGCGTCAAGGGACGTCGATCGCCAAGCTCGCGCTGTCGGGCTCGTCACCCAAAGACAGCTCCAGCGTTACCAGCCAACGCCCCGTCATGAATAGATCGAGCTGCGCGGCACGAAAGCCGGTCGGCGTTTCGTCGATCAGCTCGGCTTGGGCAGCGTGCGCGTGCGCAGCCATCGTCGCATCGACGGCCAAGAGCCGGGCCTCGCCCTCACGCCCGTGCGGGTGCAGCGTCACGAACAGCTCGTTGTTGCCGCGCTGCACCGGCGTCGTGATGCGAACGTCAGCGTCGACCAGCTCCCGTTCGGACACGAGCGACACCGTCGTCTCGGCCGGCGCAGGGGCGGAGCAGCCGACGAGGGCGGCCGTGACGGCAGGGGCAAGCAGCAGCGAGCAGCGAAACACGCCCAGCGTCTAGCGCCGACCCGGCGGCCACGGAATGCGTCAAATCGTCGCGGGAGCCGGCAGGCGGCAGCAAAGGACCCGGTCAGGGCGAAAAACGCGCGCGGCTGGGCCCCGGAGCCGCAGATTTTGCACCCCCAGCGTCGGTTGGGTTAGGCCGAAAGCGCCGATCGTCAATCTGCCGAGCCTCGCACGTTTGGCGCGTTCCTTGCTGAGGAGGGGCTGGAGATGCACGTGCAACTACTCGACGCTCTATCATCGCCCGAGGCTTTTCCAACGGCGACGCGCTCGCAGGTCGACAAGGTCGTCACCCACATTTCTTGGGTCTTCTTGCTCGAGCGCGACGTGTACAAAGTCAAGCGACCCGTCGACTTCGGTTTTCTGGATTTTCGCACCGTGGAGAAGCGCAAGCTCGCTTGCGAGGCCGAGGTGAAGCTCAACCGCCGTTTGGCGCCCGACGTCTACCTGGGCGTGGTGCCCATCGGCCGCACCGAAGATGGCGGATTTCACGTCGATGGCCCTGGCCAAGTCGTGGATTGGGCCGTGCACATGCGACGGATTCCCGACGCACGGCGCGCCGACAACCTGCTGAAGGAAGGCAAATTGTCGCTCGCGTACGTAGACGAGATCGCGCAGCGCCTGGCTGCCTTTCACGCCGATGCCGCGCGTGGCCACCACATTGCGAGCTTTGGCGCGCCCGAACAAATCGCCAAAAACGTGAGCGAAAATTTCGAACAAACGCGAGCAACGGTCGAGCGTTTCCTGTCCAAGCGAGAAGCAGCGGAGCTCGAAAACTGGCAACGTAGCTACCTGCAGGACCACGCCGCGGCTTTTCGCGAACGGCTGGAAGGCGGCCACGTCCGCGACGGCCACGGCGACTTGCGGCTGGAGCACGCCTATTTGGAGGCAAGCGGCGTCACCATCCTCGATTGCATCGAGTTCAACGACCGCTTTCGCTACGCCGACGTCTGCGCAGACGTCGCGTTTCTGTCGATGGACCTGGAAGCGCTGGGTCGAGTGGATTTGGCAGAGCTGCTCCTGGCGCGGTACGCGCGCCACGCCAACGACTTCGACCTCTACGGGCTGGTCGACTTCTACGAAAGCTACCGCGCGTTCGTGCGGGCCAAGGTGGCGTCGTTCACCGCCGCCGACGAGACTGTCGACCACACGGCACGCGAGCGTGCCTGGCAGCAGGCTCGCCACTATGGGTTGCTCGCGCTGTCAGCCAAGCGCAGCACGTTGGTTGCCCCCATCGCGATCGCCGTGGGCGGGCTGATCGCTTCGGGCAAGAGCACGCTGGCGGAGCAGCTGGCAAACCAGCTGGCGGCTCCCATCATCGACACCGACCGGATTCGCAAGCACCTCGCCGGGCGAGCACCGCTGGAGCGGCTGACAGAGCCGGCATTTCAGGGCGCCTATTCCGAGAAAGCGAGCGCCCGCGTCTACGACGAGCTCTGCCGCCGAGCGCGCATCGTCCTCCGTTCCGGTCGGCCTCTCGTCATGGAAGCCTCGTTCCGAACCGCGGCCGAGCGAGCGCGAGCTCGAGCGTTGGCCCAGGAATGCGGCGTTCCGTTTCACTTCCTGGAGTGCCGCGCGCCGGCGGACATCTGCAAGGCCCGGCTCGCCGAGCGCGGCAAGGGCGCGAGCGTCTCCGACGGAAGGCTGGAAATCTTCGACGCCTTCGCGGCTTCCTTCGAGCCCATTACCGAGCTTCCCCCCTCCGAGCACGTCGTCGTCGATACGACGAAAGGCATCGACCTGGTGTTGGAGGATCTGAGAGGCCGCGCGGGGCTGGGCTAACGCCGAGAGGCGCGGAGCCTGCAGCCGAGGTCGAAGCGCTGGGAGCCTTGCCGGCCGCCCCCTCACGGCGCACCATGGAGGACGGCGCACAGGGTCGCGTCGTTGCGGAGCGCGGCAGCCATGTTTCTTACCCCTCGACTCTCGATGCTGGGCATTGCGGCCATCGGCGCGTTGGCAGCCTTCGGCTGCGGCGGAGCAGCCAACTCTGGTGACGAGCCATGCCGTTACGGCGGCCGCACGTACGATCGAGGCGAAAGGTTCGAGGCCGCTGACGGCTGCAACACCTGCGTGTGCGAAGCAGACGGACGCACCAGCTGCACCTTGTTGGCCTGTGAAACGTGCGACGATGCGCAGGCCCGCTACTCCGCTGCCATCGACGACGCAAAGGCCTGCGATCCGAAGCAGCCCGGTCAATGCTCGGAGCGCATCACCGAAGGGTTAGCGTGCGGCTGTCAAACGTACGTCAACGCCGACGAGCCCGAGGCCCTTGCGGCGGCTCAGGCGGCCCAGCAGGCGTACACGGCAATGTCGTGCGGCGACGGCATCGTGTGCGGGCCGTGCCAAGCGCCGGCGAGCGCGTACTGCTCCACGGAGGGGCGCTGCGAGCCGCTGTTCGAAGACGGCGAGGCCGCTTGCCAAGTGAACGGCGTCATCTACGAGAGCGGCGCGAGCGGAATCCAGGATCCGGTCAGCTGCAACTCGTGCGAGTGCCGAGACGGAGACCTGCTTTGCACGGAGATCGGCTGCGCCGTGCCGTGCCCTCCAGGCACCACCTACGGTACGCAATGCGCTCACTGTGGCCCCTCCGACGACTGCGTCGTCGTAGAGCACGGCTGTCTCCCGGCATGCAGCGACAGCTGCGAGCAAGGCGCCTGCATCGAAGGTGTGTGCAGAAGGATTTGCGGCTAGCGCCGGATCGAGGCCCCATAGGCCCGTGGTGCCGCTCGCGGCCAGCGAGGCCTTCCGGTTCTGAAAAGTCAGTTCGGTAGCGAACTGACTCTTTCGACGTGAAGAGGCCTTCCGGTTCTGAAAAGTCAGTTCGGTAGCGAACTGACTCTTTCGACGAGAAGAGGCCTTCCGCTTCTGAAGAGTCAGGTCGGTAGCAGGTATCGAGCTCACTTCCCCCGCGCGATAACCCTTTCGAATCCAAAAGTCAGCTGGGTACCAGGGGCCGAGCTGGCTCCGCGTCGCGAGCGACGCGCTTCGAGCCTCAGCTGCTCAGCTCTTTCACGATGTCGGCCAGGACCTCGAGCGAGTGCTCGATGCGCTCGGACCAGACGACGCCGGCGTTGAGGCGCAGGTGATTTTCGAAGCGGCCGCCGGCGGAGAAGATGGGCCCGGGCGCGACCGAGATGCCTCGCTCGAGCGCGCGGCGTTGAATCGAGAACGCCGACACGTTGCCCGGGAGCTCGACCCACACCACGTAGCCGCCGCGCGGCGCGCTCACGCGTGTCCCGGGGGGGAAATGCCGAGCGATGGCCTCGCGAGTCTTCTCGACCTGAACCGAAAGCAATCTCCTGGTCTTGCGCAGGTGGCGGTCGTAGCCGCCGCTGGCCAAGAATTCGGCGACGGCCATTTGGGTCATGGTCGGGGTGGCGACCGACTGCGTGAATTTCAGGCGCTCGACCGTGCTCTGGTAGCGCCCGGCCGCGATCCAACCTACCCGGTAGCCCGGCGCCAGCGTCTTCGACACCGAGCCGACGTAGAGCACGCGCCCGTCGCGATCGAGGGCCTTGATGGGCGCCGGCCGCGAGCCATCGAACAGCATGTCGCCGTACACGTCGTCTTCGATCAAGGGGACGTCGTGGCGCTCGAGCAGGCTCATCAGCCGCCGCTTGTTCTCGTCGGGCATGACCGAGCCGAGCGGATTGCTGACCGTCGGCATGGCGAAGATCGCCTTGATGCCGCCCGTTTTCAGGGCCACCTCGAGCGCGTCGAGGTCCATGCCGGTGCGCGGGTGCATCGGAATTTCGAGCGCTTTGATGCCCATCTCTTCGATCAGCTGCATCACACCAAAGTAGGTCGGGCTCTCGATGGCGATGGTCTCGCCGGGCTTGACGACGGCGCGGAGCGCAATGTGCAGAGCCTCCATGGCGCCTACGGTGGTGACGAAATCGTCTTCACGCAGGGGCAAGCCGGTCAAGACGGCGCGACGCGCGAGCTGGCGCCGCAGCGTCGACAGGCCAGGCGGCGCGTCGTAGTTGGCGCCTGCGGTCGACATCTCCCGAGCGATCTCGGACAAGATGCGGTTCAGCTTGGCGATGGGCAGCAGCTCGGCCGCCATCACCGCGCTGCCTAGCGGCACCACGTTGGGATCGCGCACGGAAGCGACCAGCGCGGCGACAGCCGCCGACACCGTAATCTCGGACGGAACGCTGCTGCGACGAGGAGTGCTCGGCTCGAGCAGCTCCGGCCCGCGCTCACGTCGGACGAAGTGACCGCTCTTGGGCCGCACCTCGACCAGGCCTTCGTTCTCGAGCTCGAAATAGGCCTGCAGCACCGTCGCCACGCTCACGCTGCGTTCGCGCGCGAGCCGCCGCACCGACGGAAGTCGGTCGCCAGCGCGCAGCTGGCCCTTCGCGATGCTGGCCCCCAGGTCGTGGGCCAGGCGCTCGTACAGCGGAGATTCTGCAGCGGCGGCCATGGCAAGCAGTGTACTGGTAAGAATACGCACACACCAGTACAGTTTGACCACGATTGCCCGCGGACAGGTCGTCTCTGTACTGGTTAAACCGGTTGGGCCTACCCCTGTTTTCCCCGCCGTAACCGCCTGCTCATTTGCCTGTCGCCGCGGATCTCGAGCCACTATTCGTCGAGCGTCCCCCACCCCACCCGAGAGGATGAGCAACACATGAAGGCGAACACCAGTCTTTTGGTCCTGGGTCTGTTCACGATCGCCGGCGCCGTCACGGTGTCCTGCGGCGGCAGCTCCGACGACGACAACGACAGCGCTGGCGGCACCAGCAGCACCAGCGCGGGCAAGAGCAGCACCAGCGCCGGTACGACCAGCAAGGCCGGGACGGCGGGCACGAACGGCAGCAGCGGCGGCACCAGCAACGGCGCCGGCGGCACCGGGAACGGCGGACGCAACAACAACGGCGGCACCTTCAACACGGGCGGCTTCTTCATGGGCCTGGGAGGCGCGGGCTTCGACGTACCGAGCTGTCCCGATGGAACGAAGAGCGGGGGCGAGTGCACCCCCGACGCGGAAGAGGTCGCTTGTCAGCTGAACGACACCACCTTTTGCGGCTGTCGGGCTGGCGACGAGCCGACCTGGCTGTGCATCGACCCGAACGACTTTGGCCAAGGCGGACAAGGCCCGGGACTGTTCGAAGCCGATTGCCCCGACGACGCCGAGACCGGAGACGCCTGCACCGGGCTCGGTTTGTGTACCGGGCAGCAGTGCGTGTGCGGCCAAGACAGCAAGGTCACCTGCTTCTGAGCCGGCGCCTGCCGTTCAAGCCGTAACCTGCTCGAAGCCCAGCTCGAGGGCGCGGGCCACGAGCGCGGAGTACTCGGCGTCGTCGCCATGGCGACGCCAGGCGCCGCGCCTCTTCGTGTCCGCGAAGGTCTCGCGCGCGCCCTCTTCGAAGCCGATGCGGCAGCGGAACTCGGGCACGTTGGCCTTGGCTTTCTGAGAGCTGTACGCGCCGTGGTAGCGCGTTATCTCGTTCAAGAACGAGAAGCGCCGAGGGTCCTGCGCGACGATCCAACCGGCGGGGGCCAGCACGACCCGCGCGTCGCGGCCCAGGGCCCGCGCCGCTTCGCGGTAGTAGTCACGCCACGTGAAGACCTCGTCGCGCGTGGCGTTGAAGGCTTCGCCGAAGGTCTTGGGGTTACCGACGGCGTACGCGAACAGGCGCCCTACGTCGCGTCGGTGGGTCGCTTGCCAGAGCGCGATGCCGTCGCCGGCCAGCAGCACCGGCAGCCCCTGCTCTACGCGATCCCAAACCACGCTGTCGAACTCCATTTGATCGATCAGCGGGGCGCCGGGGCCGTAGGTGTTGCTGGGCCGGATGATGGTCGTCTGGAACTCTCCGCGCTCGGCCGCGCGCTCGAAGATGCGCTCGCAGCTGACTTTGTTGCGCGCATACTCGCTGACGGGCGCCTGCGGGAAGGTCTCGTCTATCAAGACGTGAGGCGGAATGTCGACGCCGTACGTGCAGACCGTGGAGCAGAAGATCAGCTGCGCGGTGCGACCGGCGAAGGCGCGCACGCTGGCCTCGGCCTGCGCGGGCGAAAAACAAATCATGTCGATGACGGCGTCGAAGCGCTCGCGCGCCAGGCGCTCTTCGAACTGGGCCGGCGTGTTGCGATCGCCGACTATCACCGGAAGATCGCCGGGGGGGCTTTCGCGCTGGGCGCGGTTGAAGAGCGTGAGCTTGGCCCCGCGAGCTCGCAGCTCTTCTACGATGCCGGTGCTGATGAGCCCGGTGCCGCCGACGATCAGCACGTTCATGACTTGTCGCTGCTCACGACGTGGCTTCTATCATGGAAGTCGCGTAGCTTGAGCTTGGCATGGCTGACTCGGAGTTTTCCGCCTTGTGGGGCGCGTTCCGCGGCAAAGATCGCGACCGCGTGATCGTGGGCGTGGCGGCGGCCTTCGCGCACGTGGCAAGCTCCAATGGTCACGTGGCAGCGGCCGAGGCCGAGCGCTTCATCGATGTCGTGCGCGGCTCGCGCTTGGCCCCGGCAGACGCCGCCACCAGCGCCGAGCTCGCCCGCGCTTTCGACGCGCTGGGGCAGGCCATGCTGGCGCGCCCCGAGGCCGGGCGGGCAGAAGCGCTGCGCGTGCTGGGCGAATTCGGCTTCGATCCGGTTCGCCGCGAGATCATCTGGAGCGCGTCCTGCTCCGCCTTGGTGGCCGACGCGCAGCTGGACGCCGCCGAGCGCCGAGCCGCCGAAGAGATCCAGGCGGCGCTGCAGATTCGGCGCGGCGAGCGTTGATTCGGCTGAAACATCGTTGAAACTCGCGGGGACGCATGTATTGAGGTGTGGCCATGGCCGCCTCCGTCACCCCTTCCCCCAACGCGAGCCAGTCGCCGCTCGCGGGGCTGCGAGTCGTTTGCTTCGAGAGCCGGCGCAGCGCCGAGTCCAGCCGGATGATCGCTCGGCAGGGCGGCGAGCCCATCGAAGCGCCCGCGCTGCGCGAGGTGCCGCTGCGTGGCCCCGCGGGGCTCGACCTGCTGGAGCAGGACCTGCTGGCGGGGGTGCCGCTGCTGCTCGTGCTCTTGACGGGGGTCGGCGCCGAGCTGCTGATCGAAGGGTTAGAGCAGCGCTTGCCGCGCGCCCAGGTGGTGGAGCTCCTCACTCGGCCCGCCACGACGCTGCTGTGCCGCGGACCCAAGCCGCACGCCATCCTCAAGCCGCTGGGCATCAAGCCCGCCGTGGTCGTGGGCGAGCCGAACACGTGGCGCGACGTCCTGCACGAGATTGACGCGCACGACTTGGCCAGGGGCAAGAGCGTGTACGTCCAAGAGTACGGCCGCACCAACGCCGAGTTGGTGCAGGGGCTCCAGCAGCGCCCGGTCACCTGCGTGCGCCAAGTGAAGACCTACGAGTGGAAGCTTCCCGAGGACTTGGCGCCGCTTCACGTCGCCATCGAGCGCATCGCCAACGGAGAAGCGGAGGTCGCGCTGTTCACGAGCGGTATTCAGCTCACGCATTTGCTGCAAGTGGCCGAAGAGCGCGGCGCGACCGCGCGCCTGCGCGCTGGCCTGTCACGGTTGGTCATCGCCTCGGTAGGCCCGCTGATGAGCGAGACGCTGGTGGCGGCAGGGCTGCCACCCGACGTTGTGCCCGAGCACCCCAAGCTGGGGCACCTGATGGTGGCGCTGGCGGCCCAAGCTCGCGACAAACTAGCGGCAAAACGTCGCCCAGACCGCGCGCCTTGAGCGCCTCGCTATTGCGCGTGGATGGCCGCGACCGCATCCAAGTCGAAGCCGGTGGTGGTGCCGCCCGGCGGCATCGTCTCTAAATCCCGGATCTTCACGAAGCGCGCGCTCGTCAGGCCCAGGTCCGCCAAATCGAAGGCATCGCCGCCGCTCGACGCGGGGTCGAGAGGGTTCAGCGTCTCGGCGTCGTAGGCGAGGGTGGGTGTCGCGCCGGCGCAGCCGGGAAAGTTGCCCTCACCATCGCCGGCCGTGTCGCATGGAAATGTCAGCCAAGTTTCGCCGTCCTGGCTGACCGATACTTCTCCGAGCTCGGCGAAGACGGCGGGCTTGTCTCCGTTGGGCCAAAACGCGTTTTCGAAAACCAAAAGATCCGGACCTTCGCCATCGACGATACCGAGCGCGCCAAAGGCGAGCACGATCTGGCCACCTGCGCCCAGCGAGACCACGTCGAGCGAGCCCGAGGTTGCTCCCTCGCCGACGGGCGGCCCGAGCACGATGTCCGGCATGGAGTCCTGGTGGTAGCCCGCGCCCACGCCTGGCTCGAACGACTCCACGCTGGCCGCATACGCGGACATGATCGGGCTTTCGGGCTCGCCGCCAGCGCCCCCCGCTGCGCTCGGCTGCGCGCCGCCCTCTCCCGCGTGGTCTTGGGGTTGGTCTTCGGCGTGGCCTCCTTCGCCGCCGCTCGAGCCCGAGCTGGCCGGCGCGCTCACGGCTCCGGCCGCGTTCTCGCCGCCGCTCGCTTCGCTGTGAGGCGCGTCGTTGGCGTGACCGCTACAACCGGCGAGCAGAGCAACGAGCAATGCAGAGCCCGCCCGCAGGCGGCCCTTCCCGAGCAGGAGCAGCCGCGTCATTGCTTCTCTACCTTCGTCCAATTGAAGCCGTCGCAGCCCTGGTCTTCGAGCTTGGATGGGTCGGCGACCTTGGTGTCGGCCTGTGCGGCTTCGAGCGAGGGCGAAGCGTACAAGATGGTGCAGAAGTAGAAGGAGTCGTCCGCGGGCTCGGTGTAGACGTATTTGCTGTACTTGCCCGGATAGAAAGAGCTTGCCGAGTTGTGGGTGTACACTTCGCGCACGCCGCTGTCGTAAGCCACGATGTTGGAGCCGTTCCAGGTCGTGGCCGTGATCACCTCGAGCCCGCCCCATTCCGGATCTTTCCAAGAGCCGATCAGCGCGAGCGGCCCGGGCACCACGACCTCCGCGACCTCGGACGCGCCGCCCGCGCCGCCTTCGTTCGCACCGGCCGCGCCGCCTTCGTTCGCGCCAGCCGCGCCGCCTTCGTTCGCACCGGCCGCGCCGCCTTCGTTCGCGCCCGCCGCGCCTGCGCCGGCCGCGCCTGCGTCTCCCGCGGCCCCACCTTCGCTCGCGCCCGCGCTTCCGCTCGCGCCGGCCGCCGCTCCGCCCGCGCCCGCAGCCTCGCCCCCGCTGCCGGCGGCGCTCGGCGTGCCCGGGCTCCCGGCGGAATTGGACTTGCCGGCGCTACCGGACGTCCCGCCGTCGAGGCGATCTCCGTCGTCGTTGCACGCGAATGCGGTCACGGCGCTCAGCACCAGGATGGACGCAAAATGTACTGTCTTCACGGCGAGCTCCTCGCTGGTCCTAGCCAGCAGGTCGCCCCGAGGTGGCGGCAGCGAGCGCGCGCGACCGAATGCCGCGAGCCCTCGCCCCATCATCCGTGGGGCATCTTCGGGTCTCGGCGGAAGGGGGTATCCTGGCTCTCGGAGCATCGACTGGGCCCGGCCTTCCCCGGTCTTCCCGAGTGGCTGGCGGCTATCGCCTGGGGCTTCGTCGCTCCGATGACAGTGGCGGGACCGCGCCGGAATCTCACCGGCTTCCCACCCTTCAACCGAAGGGGTCTACTGAATCGCCGGGGCTCTTAGCCGCCTGGCCGAAGGTCGTCAAGTTGCTTCGCTGGACGCTTCGCTCTGACAGCAGCAGCGCGGCCTTCCCTTCATACACCTGGCTCCGAGGTGCGCGTCCGCGCGCTCAGCCCCAACGTAGTTGGACGTGGTGCCGAAGCTCTCGTGGCTCATTCACGGTCGCTCGATGGGCCAGCTGCCTGTCGGCGTTCGGCACCAACGCCGCCCGCATTCTGCCCAACTCCGCCCGTCCAATCGGGCGCGCACCACGAACGCGCGGCTCGGAGCCTGGTGCGGCACCGCGCAGCACCCGAGCCGCACGGCGGTGCTGGCGCTGGTGGACGAGCGGGTCTTGGACGAAGCGCGTCAGCTCCGGCCCTTGACGCCGAAAAGGCCCCCGGGCGACGCTGCCGTCGTATGACGGACCAGGCCGGACGCATGCTCGCCGGAAAGTACGAGCTCGTAGAGCAGCTCGGGCGCGGCGGCATGGCCGTGGTGTGGCGGGGTATAGCGCACGGCGCCAGCGGCTTCGCGCGTCCCGTCGCCATCAAGCGCATCGAGGCGCAGGTCATCGGCTTCGCCGAGGTCATCGAGATGTTCGTGGAAGAGGCGCGCGTGGGCGCCCTCTTGAGCCACCCCAACATCGTGCAGGTCTTCGACTTCGGCCAAGACGAAGATGGCCATTATTTCCTGGTCAGCGAGCTGGTGAACGGCTTGCACCTCGGCCAATGGGTGCAAAGTCACTTCGAGCGCGGACAGCGCGAGACGCCCTGGGCGCTGGTGGCCGCCATCGGCATCGAGATGCTGCGTGGCTTGGAGGCCGCGCACTCGCGCAAGGCCCCCGACGGAGCGGCGTCGCCGATCTTGCATCGCGACGTCACGCCCCCGAACATTTTGCTCGACGTGGGCGGCGTGGTGAAGCTGGCCGACTTTGGCTTGGCGCGCGCCATGGACCGCGGACAAATGACGCGGCCCAACATCGTGAAGGGCAAGCTGTCTTACCTGGCGCCCGAGCTGCTCATGGGGGACGCGCCCAGCCCCGCCACGGACCTGTTCAGCGTGGGCATCGTGCTGTGGGAAGCATTGACGGGCGAGCGCTTGTTCAACGCCACGAGCGACGTCGACGTGGTCGCCCAAGTTCGCGAAGCCCAGGTGCCCATGCTCAGCATGAAGCGCAAGAACTTGCCGATGGCCCTGACCAGCGCCGTGCACCGCGCCCTCGAGAAAGATCCCGCGCGGCGCTTCCGCACCGCGCGCGAGATGCTGGAGGCCCTGACCGACGTGCTGCGCGTTCTACCCGACAGCACCGACGCCATGGCCCTGGGCCGCAGCGTGCGCGAAGCCCAAGGTCGCCTGGCCGGGGAGGGTTGAGGCGGCCCGGCGGGGCTAGAGCCGCGGCGCCCCCGGCAAATGGCCGGTGTTTGCCGGTCCGGCGAGTATGAATTTGAAATTCGTTTTCAGTCCGCTAGGCTTCTGGAGCTCTTCGTAGCCATGCTTCTCTCTCAAATCCAACCAGGCCAGGTCGTGCAGGTGGTGCGTGTCGCGGGGCACAGCTCGTTTCGTCGACGCCTGATGGAGCTCGGGTTGGTCCCGGGCACCCGCGTCGAGCTGGTACGGGTGGCGCCGTTGGGTGATCCGGTCGAGCTGCTCGTGCGTGGCGCGAGCCTCTCGATCCGCAAGGCAGAAGCCGGCGAGATCGAGGTAGCGCAGGGCTCCGTTTCTCCGGCGGGCAAGCCCGTGCCCAAAGCAGTCGGCTTCGAGCCGGATCTGAGCGTCTGAGTGAGCCTTGGCCAGCACCACGACTGATCGCGACCCGACGAGCACGAGCACGACTTCGAGCCACGAAGCCGCACCGGCACAGCCGCTCGTCTTGTTGGTCGGCAACCCCAACACCGGCAAGACCACGCTCTTCAACCGCCTGACGGGGCAAAACGCGCGCATCGGCAACTACCCCGGTGTCACCGTGGAACGTCGCAGCGGCAGCTCGCGCCTCGACGGCAACCGGCTCGTCGAGGTGGTGGATCTGCCCGGCACGTACTCGCTGAGCGCGCGCTCGGCCGAAGAGCAGATCGCGCTGTGGGCCGTGCTGGGTCAAGGCCAATACCGGGCGCCCGACCTGTGCGTGTTCGTGGCCGACGCCAGCCAGCTGTCGCGCAACCTGTACCTGGCGCTGCAGCTGGCGGAGCTGGGCCTGCCGCTGATCGTGGCCTTGAACATGATCGACGAGGCGGGCGAAAATCCGCCCAACACCGCGGCGATCGAGCAGCTGCTGGGCGTGCCGTGCGTGGCCCTCAGCGCCCGCCGCGGCAGCGGTATCTCGGCGCTCTTGGCCGCGATGGAGCGCGCGCTGGTCGAGAAGCCCACGCCGCGTCCGCTCGTATCGTACCCGCCCGAGCTGCTGGCCGACGCCGAAGAGCTCAGCGCCTCGCTGCCGGCGGCGTTACGCCAACCAGCTTCGCGCGCGCGCGCGTTGGCGCTTTGGGCGCTCACCAGCATCGAAGAAGACGACGAGCTGACCGAGATCGATCCCGGGCTACGCGCGGCCACGCTGGCGCTGCGCCGCGCCAGCCGCCGCGATCTGGATCACGAGGTGATAGCCGCGCGCTACTCGTTCATCGACGAGCACCTGCCGAAGCTGTACCGGCGGCTCGACCGCCACCCGCGCAAGCGCGCCTTATCGGAGCGCGCCGACCGCATCGTGCTGCACCCGCTGTGGGGCTTCGGCCTGTTCATGCTGGTCATGCTGGTGCTGTTTCAGTCGCTCTTTTCCTGGTCAGATCCGGCTATTTCGCTGATCGAAGACGCCTTCGCCTGGCTGCAAGGCGGCCTCACCACCCTCTTGCCAGCCGGCATCTTCCGCGACTTCGTGACCCAAGGTCTGGTGAGCGGCGTGGGCAACGTGTTGGTCTTCCTGCCGCAAATCTTGCTGCTCTTCTTCTTCATCGGTCTATTGGAAGACTCGGGCTACATGGCGCGCGTCGCCTACTTGATGGATCGCATCATGAAGAGCCTGGGCCTGCACGGCCGCGCCTTCGTGCCCATGTTGAGCGGCTTTGCCTGCGCGGTACCGGCCATTCTCGCGACCCGCACCATGGAGCGGCAGCGCGACCGGCTCCTGACCATGCTGGTGATTCCGCTGATGACCTGCTCGGCGCGTTTGCCGGTGTACACGCTGATCATCGGCGCGCTGTTCCCGCCCACGCGCGCGTTCGGCTTCTTGCCCGTGCAAGGGCTGCTGATGGTGGGAATGTACTTGTTTGCCACCGTGCTCACCCTGCTGTCAGCGGGCGTGCTCGGGCGCACCGTGGTCAAAGGCCGTAAAGTCCCGCTAATTTTGGAGTTGCCTCCGTACCGGCTACCCAGCTTGCGCGGCACGCTGAAGATGATGTGGGAGCGCGCAACCGTCTTCCTCAAAGAGGCTGGCACCGTGATCTTGGCCTGCACGGTGGCGCTGTGGGTGCTGCTGTCGTTCCCGCGGGCGCCCGAGCCCGCGGCCGCCCCGCCCGCGGTCGCCGCTAGCCACACCGGCAGCGCCCCCGCGTCCGCCCCGCCGAGCTCGATCGCCCAGAGCTACGGCGGCAGGTTGGGCCACGCCATCGAGCCGGCGCTCAAGCCGCTCGGCTTCGACTGGAAGATTGGCGTGGGGTTGATCGGAGCGTTCGCGGCGCGCGAGGTGTTCGTGGCGACCCTCGGCCTCGTCTACGGCATCGACGCGGCCGACGACGACGCGACGCCGCTGCGCGATCGGCTCCGGGCCGAGACGCGGGCCGACGGCGAGGCCGCCTACACGCCGTTGATGGGCTTGTCGCTGTTGATCTTCTTCGCCATCTCTTGCCAGTGCATGAGCACGCTGGCCGCCGTGAAGCGCGAAACCAAGAGCTACCGTTGGCCCGCGTTCATGTTCGCCTACATGACCGGGCTCGCTTACCTGCTGAGCTTCACCGTGTTCCAGGTCGGTCGGCTGCTTGGCTTTTAAGCCGCTTCCTCGCTCCTTTTACGCGCGCCCCGTGCTCACGGTGGCAAAAGACGTGATCGGCAAGGTGCTGGTGCATCGCACTCCGGAGGGCGTGCTGGCCGGCCGCATCGTCGAGGCCGAAGCCTACCGCGGACCAGAAGATCGCGCCGCGCACTCGTGGGCCGGGCGTCGCACGGCCCGCACCGAGGTCATGTTCGGTCCGCCCGGATTTGCCTACCTGTTCTTCGTCTACGGCATGCACTGGCAGCTCAACCTGGTGACGACGCGCGAGGGTGCGCCTCACGCCGTGCTGATAAGGGCGATCGAGCCGCTGGCGGGCGTTTCGCTGATGGCGGCGCGGCGCGGGTTGCCGGAAACGAGCGTCGACTTGAGCAACGGCCCCGGCAAGCTGTGCCAGGCGCTCGACATCGACCGACGCCACTACGGCGTGGACCTCACGCGCGGCGCGCTCTTCCTCAGTGAATCGGTGACTCCGGTCGGCAAGCTCGGTCGCTCCGCGCGCATCGGCGTCGACTACGCCGAAGCGTGGGCCGACAAACCCTGGCGCTTCTTCGAGCTGGGCAACCGGTGGGTGTCGCGCGCGCGCCCTTCGCGGCAGAAGCTCGCGTGACGAGTCACTCGACGGGCACGGTGTACGTCAGGCTGAGCTTGGGCCTGGTGCTCTCTTTACCGGCCTCGGAGCTCACGAAATCGGTGCCGTCGCTCGCTTCGGAGCGCAGGTAAATGCCGTTGGCGGGGTGCTCTCCAGAGAGCCAGGCGTTGAAAGCGGACGTGAGATCGAGAGTCACCGCGCCCGCTTCGGCGCAGGTAACGGTGCCGAGGTTGGTGCCCGCATCGGGACGGCTGCTCCAGCGCACCATCAGCTCTTGCCAAGCTTGCTCCACGTAGTCCACCGTGATGGCGCCCCCGCCGTTGGAGCATGTCAGCGTCAACGTGGCACGGCTCACCAGCGCGCCTGCTGGCAGCTCGAGCCGCGGCACGTCGATCAGCGCTTCGTAGCGGCAGGTGCTGCCGTCGACCGACACCAGCTTGGCTTCGCCAAAGTTCATGAGCGGCTGGCACGACGCCACGTAGGTGTCGTCGATGTCGGTCGTTTCGAGCATCATGGGCTCGGGCGGGTTGGTGGAGCCGGCCATACCGCCGCTGCCCTTGCCGCCCGCCCCACCCTGGCCGCCCTTGCCGGCCTGGCTGGTGGTACCGCCCGCGGCGCTACCGCCCTTGCCGCCCTTGCCCGCCGTCGGGCTAGCGCTGCCGCCGACCCCGGCGCTGGAGTTGCCGCCTTGGCTCGTGCTGCCACCGGGGCTGGAGCTGCCGCCACCACCTTCGTTGCCGCCCCCTTCTCCGCTGTCGGCCTCGCTGCCGCCAGCGGAGGTTTCGCCCGCTACCGCGCTCGTTCCGCCGCCGCTCGAGGCTCCGCCCAGGTCCGGCGACATCAGGTTTCGATCGTCGAAATCGGCGTTCGAATCGTGCTGACAGGCGCTCAGCGAGAGCGCGGCGCCGAGCGCGATTCGAAGACCAAAGACCCAGCGGCGAGAGGTCATCGCGGTCACTTCTAGTTAGGTGTACCACACTCGACTGGACGGCTCGCCGATTCCGTTCTCGTGATAGAAGCACAGTGACGTCGATGATCGAAGCTCCGACAGATCAAGGTCACGCTGGCCGCCTGCGAGGCAAGCGCATCACGCTCTGCGTCACGGGTAGTGTCGCTGCCTACAAAGCCGTACTTCTACTCCGCGCGCTCAGGCAAGAAGGCGCACACGTGGAGGTCGTGCTCACGCACAGCGCCAGCAAGTTCGTCGGCGCGGCCACGTTCGCGGGCCTCACGGGCCGCGCTCCTCACACTTCCATGTTCGAAGGCGACGCAACCGGGGAGCTGCACGTCGAGCTAGCGCGCAAGAGTGATCTCGTCGTGATCGCCCCCGCCACCGCCGACGTCCTGGCTCGGCTGGCCCAGGGCCGCGCCGATGATCTGCTGACCGCCACCGCGCTCTGCGCCAGCTGCCCGGTTCTGGTAGCCCCCGCCATGCACCCCAGCATGTGGACGCACCCAGCAACCCAGCGCAACGTGCAGACCTTGGTCGCCGATCAACGGGTCGGCTTCGTGGGCCCCATGCAGGGCGAGGTCGCTTCCGGCGACGTGGGCATTGGGCGCCTGGCGGAGCCGGACACCATTCTCTCGTTCGTGATTGCGCAGCTCTCGCACGGCCAGCTGCGGGGTCGGCACATCGTGGTCAGCGCGGGGCCCACGGCAGAAGACATCGATCCAGTGCGCTTCATCAGCAACCGCTCGTCGGGCAAGATGGGCTTCGCCTTGGCCGAGCGCGCGGCCGCCCACGGCGCGCGGGTGACGCTCGTCGCCGGGCCCGTTGGCCTCTCCACACCCGCCGGAGTGACGCGCGTCGACGTGCGCAGCGCCCTGGCCATGCGCGGGGCCATCTGGCAGGCGCTCAAGCCGGACCTGAGCGGCGCCGACGCGCTGATCATGACGGCCGCCGTCGCCGACTATCGCCCGGCCGAGACGCACGCCAGCAAGCTCAAGCGCGGCGAAGCCGGCATCGGCCTCGAGCTCGTGCCGAACGACGACCTCTTGGCCGAGATTGGGCTGGCGCGCAAATCCGAGCTGCCCGTGTTGGTCGGGTTCGCGCTCGAGACCGAGACCGGCGAGTCTCTGATCAACGCCGCTCGCGGCAAGCTCGCCAAGAAGCGCGTCGATCTGGTGGTCGCCAACAACCCCGACAACGCGATCGGCCGCGACAGCATCTCCGGTAGCTTGGTCGGCGTCCGCAACGCAGAGGCCTTCGGCCCCCTCGCCAAGCGTGACGCCGCCGATCGCATCCTCGACTTCGTCGTCATCGAGCTCGCCAAGCGCGACCCGCGAAAGTAACGCCCTTGAAATTGACCCTGCTCTCCGTGGCCTTGATCACGGCCGCCATGGCATTCGCATTCCGGATCGAGGTCGCCGGCAGCCCGACGTTCTGGGCCATCCTCGGCCTTCCGTACCTCGCGCTGGCCGGCCTCGCGCTGCGCAAGCTGTGGTCAGAGGGCGCGCTGGTAGACGTGCTGGCCCCACGCTGGGGCGATTTTTCGCTGGGTTTCGTGTGCGCGGCGGTCCTTTTGTTCGCGTCCTTCGGGGCGCGCGCGGTGCTGGCCCCCGCGGGCAGCACGCGCCTGGCCTGGCTGTTTCGCATCTACGCGCAGATCGGTGACGCGGACGCGGTGCAGCGCTCCGTGCTCTACACGGGCGCGCTCTTGCTGATAGTGGTCTGCGAAGAGCTGGTCTGGCGCTCGATGGTGCTGGACGAGCTCACCCAACGCTTCGGCTCGCGACGGGCGTGGCCGCTGGCGGCGCTGGGCTATGGCGTCACCGCGCTACCCACGCTCGTCACCCTGCGCGATCCGGTCGCGGGTTACAACCCGCTGCTGGTTACGGCCGCGTTCGGCTGCGGGCTCGTGTGGAGCTTCCTCGCGTCGATCAAGGGCCGGCTCGTCCCGGTCGTGATCGCGCACGGCGTCTTCACGTACTTTTCGCTCATGCAGTTTCGCTGGCCGAGCTGAGCGTCACAGCTCGCTCGCAACGTCGGCGATCAAGGCGCGCAGCCAACGTTGTCCGGCGTCGGTGTGTTGCTGTTCGTGCCAAACCTGACCAATCGTGCCCTTCGGGAGCTTCAGCGGCGGGGGAAACAGCTTGAGCCCCAGCGGCCCCGCCAAGACCTCGGCCACGCGGCGGTCGAGCGCGGCCACGAAATCGGTCTGTGCGACCAGCACCGGTACGGTCAAGAAGTGCGAAACCCGCGCTCCGATGCGGCGCTGCTTGCCCAGCGCCAACAGCGCGCGGTCCACCGAGCCCAGGCCGTCGGCGCGCGCCGACACCAGGACGTGGGACAGCTGAAGGTAGTGAGCCAGCGAGAGCTTGCTCTTCACCGTGGGATGCCGGCGCCGCACGACGCACACGTATTCGTCGTCGAACAGCGGCTGCTCGTGGTGGTGGGGCGGCAGCTTATCGTAGAAGCCGAGCATCAAGTCGACCTCACCTCGAGCCAGCTCCGGCGGCGCCTCGTGCAGCCCCCACGGGCGCAGCCCGAGCTTCACCCCGGGGGCCTCTTTGCCGAGGCGGCGCAGCAGCGCGGGCAGCAGCACCAGCTCGACGTAGTCGCTGGTGGCGACCACGAAGCGACGCTCGCTGGTGAGCGGATCGAAGCTCGGCCCCGTCAGCGCGCCTTGCAGCAGCTGCAGGCCCTTGCGGATGGGCTCTGCCAGCGCCTTGGCCCGCGCCGTGGGAGTGAGCCCGGTGCGGTGCCGGACGAACAGCGCGTCATCGAACAACGCCCTGAGCTGCGCCAGCGTGTTGCTCATGGCCGGCTGGGTGACGCCAACTCGGCGCGCCGCGCGCGTGACGCTCAGCTCTTCGAACAGGGCGTCGAAGGCGACGAGCAGGTTGAGGTTGACGGCGCCAATATTCATGCCGTCAATGTTCTATATCAGTAACATCACTTCGACTACTAGCTGCACGGGGCGCAGATTCAGCGGGCGAGCAGGTCGCTCGCGAAAAACCGAAGGACGAAATACCATGTTGCCCTCCCTCCACACCTCCTCCGCCACGAACCCGCCGTCGGAGCTCAGCGTCGACGAGCTCGCGGCCCGCCTCGCGAGCACCGCGCCCCCGCTAGTCGCCGAGATCTTGGGCCCGCAAAACTTCGCCAGCGGTCACCTGCCCGGCGCTCTGAACCTACCGCTCGAAGGCTTCGCCGAGCGCGCCCAGCAAGCGCTGCCCAGCAAGACCCAAGAGATCGTCGTCTACTGCGCCAGCAGCACCTGCCAAAATTCGGACATTGCGGCCAGGAAGCTGCAGAGCCTGGGTTACCAAAACGTGAGGGTCTTCCGCGGTGGCAAAGCCGCCTGGCGCGACGCCGGGCACCCCCTCGCCACCTGATGCCGCGCTGAGCTCGCAGCGGACGGGAGGTCGGCCGGCAGCGCGCGAGGCGAGCAAACTCTCGCTGCCTCTCCGGCTGCTCTCCCGTCCTTGCCCTGGAAAAGACGCCGCGCGTGAGCGGCTAGCTGGCGCCGCCCACGAACTCTGTTAGCCCGTCAGCTTGGCCAGGTCTTCTTCGGAGATGTCGAAGTCGCTGAAGACGTTCTGCACGTCGTCGTGGTCGTCGAGCGCTTCCACCAGGTTGAGACACACCTCGGCGTCGCGCTCGGTGACGAGCTTCTTGTTCTTCGGAACGAAGCTGGCCTTGCTCGATTGGATCGGCAATTTGGCGGCTTCCAGCGCCGCGGTCACCTTTTCCACGTCGTGCGGCGGGGTGTACACGGCCCAGACGCCGCCCTCGTCGCGGTAATCCTCGGCGCCCGCCTCCAGGGCCGCTTCCATCAGCTGGTCTTCGGTAACCTGGCTCTTCTCGAGCGTGATCACGCCCAAGCGATCGAAGGCCCAAGCCGCCGTACCGGAGCCGCCCATGTTGCCGTTGTGCTTCTCGAAGATCTTGCGGATCTCGGCGGCGGCACGGTTCCGGTTGTCCGTCATGCCCTCTACCAAGAACAGCGTGCCAGATGGCCCCGTGCCTTCGTACAAGACCTCGTCGTAGGCGGCGCCTTCCAGCTCACCGGTGCCGCGTTGGATGGCGCGCTTGATGTTGTCGGCCGGCATCTGCTGCGCGCGGCAATCCTGCACGGCCTTGCGCAGCCGGGGGTTGGCGTCGACGTCACCGCCGCCGATGCGCGCCGCGGTCGTGACCTCGCGGATCAATTTGGTGAAGACCTTGCCGCGGGCGGCGTCAGTCTTGCCCTTCGTCCGCTTGATGGTTGCCCATTTGGAGTGGCCGCTCATGCGGCGCCGTGAGTACCATGACAGAGGCCGAAAATCAGGCAGTATGTCCCGCTAGGGCTCGCCTCGCGGCCGCGCTCGAAGGTCAGCAGCGCGGAATTTGCCGCCAAAGTAGCTATTGGCGCGGGCCCGCCGACGCTCCGGGGGCTGCGCCGCGGCCGGGCGGTGCTACCCTCGGGCGCATGGGACAGGGTCAATTGGGCGGAGCTATCAATCATCACCAAGCGGCGGCAGGGGGCAGCCTCACACGTTACCGGGTCGTCGCGCTGTTCGTGCTCACGGCATTTTTCGTGGTCGTGAAGGCGGTCGGTCACGACTATTGGGCCGTTGCCTTCGGCTTGGCGGTGCTGGGGCTCATCCTCCTCACGCCAGAGTCATCCGAGCAGGCAGAGCCATGGCGCCAGCACGCGCTGCGCGTCGTTTCGGCGTGCTTCGTGGTCGTCACCCTCGCCTCCATTTGGACCACGCTCACTCGCTGATTCGGGCCGCGTTCGGGCCAGCCACGCGCGCTCAGCGGCTCTCGAGGCGCTCCTTGCGCAGGTAGGCGATGAGCTGCGGCTCGGCTGCCACCATCGTGTACTCCTGCTCGAGCAGGGTGGACAGCTCCGCCCAGTCATCGAGCGGATCTCCACCCATGTCGTGGTGGTAGGTAGACCACAAGATCAGGCCGGGGGGGTGACGCCGCAGGTCGGCCATGAACTGGCGCGTGACCGCGCCGTCGCGCAGCTCTAGCCGGCCGTAGCCGCGATTGCAGGTGTTGGTGTTCAGCGTCGTGATCGTACCGATGGTCTTGTACACCGGGCTCGGCGCGAGGCGATGGCAGTGCTCGTAAACGCTCCACGCCTGCCAGCCCCAGGCCAGCACCGCGTCGTCGGGTCGCAGCATGGGCTCCAGGCGCCGACAAATGCTGGCCACCTTGTGATCGTTGGTCACGAAGTACCACTGGAGCCAGAAGCGCTCATGCAGACCGGGCAGCGCGGCCAGCAGGCCCAGGCTCACCGGCAAGGCGCGCACCAGCCTCGAGAGCCCCCGCGCCTGCAAGCCCTCGAACAGCCGGGCACAGAGCCCGGCGGGCCGCAAGGCCAGCACCGCCAACGCGGGCCAAAGCTGCGCGTTGTCGTGGGTGAAGAAGCGCAGGGTCATGGTCACGCCCAACAGCGAAGCGCCGAGGAACACCGCGGGCACGAAGCCGAGCGTCGAAGCCCGCGCGCGAAAGCGCCCCGGCAAGATGCCCAACAGCGCGACGCCCAACATGGCCGGCATTTGATCGGGCAAGTACTGCATGCCGATGCCGGCCGCGTTCCAGTAGCCGCCTGCGCCCTTCACGACCAGCCCCACGTACTCGCGGCCGAAGTCTTGGCTGTGGCGCAGCCCCATGCCCAGCACGTCGAGCCGGCCACGCGCCCAGAACGGCGCGGACACCAGCAGCGCCGCCCCGAGCGCACCGCACAGCCCCCAAGCGGGCAGCGATAGCCCGCGCACGAAGTCTTTGCGCCACAGCTCCCGCAGCCACAGCGCGGCGAACAGCAGCAATAAAGGCCAAGCCGAGGGCTTGATGGAAACGGCGAAGAGCGCGAGCGCGCCGGCCGAGCTCCAGGACACCGCGTAGCTCCACTCGCTGCGGGCGCGCGCTGCGTGCGCCGCGCAGGCCGCCGCCAAGGTGAACGGTAGCGCCATCCAGAAGGAGTAGTTGATGTCGCCGTCGTTCGCGATCACGGAGGCGGCCGCGTGCAACAGCGCTATGCGGCGCCCCCAGACGTCACCGTAGCAAGCTTTGCCCAGGGCACCGGCCGCGAGCGAGGTGAGCGTGCCCCAGACCACGCCGAGCAGCCACACACCGCGCAGGCCTCCCAGCCACAAGGCGGGCGCGAGCAGCACGAAGGCCCCCGGCGGCTTGACCTCGGCCGAGTCCAGGTACGGCAGCATGCCATTTAGCAGGAGCCGCGCGTTGTAGACGATGCCGGTCACGTCGAGGTTGCGGAAGCCCGGATCGATGACGCCGCGACCGAGCCAGAGCGCGTTGAGCAAGAAGGCGCCGAGCAGCACCTTGAGCCACGGACCGCGCGAGCGGCCGGTAGGATTCGTCACCAACGAAGCCAAGCGGGTGGCCGGTTACCATGGCCCGTCGGGGGCCGTCGCCAAGATGCGACCGCCGCGACGATTTCTTGCCCGAAGTGCCCATCTGTCGAGTTTTTTCAGGCGGCGCTGAGCTTCCGTGCCGGGCGAGCCGCGGCGGGGGGCGGCGAAGGAGCCTTGGGCAGGGCCGTCGCCGAATGGTCGGCCTGGCCCTCCAGGAACCCGATCAAGCGCTCGCGGAGCTCGTAAAATCGGGGGTCGTCGAACACCGTGTGCCGCTCGCGCGGCCGAGGCAGCGAAACGCCCATGATCTCCCCGACGTAGGCGCGCGGGCCGGAGGTCATCATCACGACTCGATCCGACAAAAATACGGATTCGTCCACGTCGTGCGTGACCAGCAGCAGCGTCTTCTTGTCCTCGCGCCACAGCTGCAGGAGCACGTCTTGCAGCTCGCAGCGCGTGATGGAGTCGAGCATGCCGAACGGCTCGTCCAACAGCAACATACGCGGCGAGAGCGCGAAGGCGCGCGCCAGGCCGACGCGCTGGCGCATGCCGGCCGACAGCTCGCTCGGCTTCTTGTTCAGGGCGTCGCCCAAGCCCACGCGCGACAGGTAATAGCTCGCCTTCTCTCGGCGCTGAGCGCGCGTGGCCTGAGGCATGGCTTGCTCGAGCCCGAGGACCACGTTTTCGAGCGCGGTCATCCAGTGGAACAGGCAGGGCGACTGAAAGACGACGCCTCGGTCCGTGCCCGGCTCGGTCACCTCTTTGCCGGCCATGATCACGGTGCCCTCGGTAGCGGGGGTGAGCCCGGCTACGATCGACAAGACGGTCGACTTACCGCAGCCGGAGTGGCCGATCAGGCTGATGATCTCGCCCTCGGCGACGGTGAGGTTGAAGCCTTCGACGACGGGCACCTTGCCGCGTGGCCCCGGGAACGACTTGGCCAGATTCCAGATCTCGAGAAACTTCTTTGCGCTCATGGCGTTACCTCGACAATGCTTGCGGCGTCATGGGCCGACGGCGAAGGCGCCGCGCTCTTCGACGGCGGAGATTCGGCCGCGTCGCGCTCGGCGCGACGAGCCTTGCCGGACTCGAGCAAATACTCGAGCACGCCCAGGCGAATGGCGCGAAAGCGCGCGTCGTGATTCAGCGCTTTGCGATCACGGGGGCGCTCGATGTCGACCACGGTGGCCGGGCCGAGTGACGCGCGCGGCCCCGCGCCGAGGGGGATGATGCGATCGGACAACAAGATGCCCTCGTCGACGTCGTTGGTGATGAGCAGCATGGTCTTGCCGCTCTCTTGACTGATGCGCTGCAGCTCGCCTTGGAGCACGCCGCGCGTCAACGCATCGAGCGCGCCGAACGGTTCATCGAGCAGCAACACCTCGGGCTCCATCGACAGGGCGCGCGCCACGGAAACGCGCTGGCGCATACCGCCCGAGAGCTCGCGCGGCAGCTTGCCCGCCGCGGGCCCCAGGTTGACCATCTCCACGAATTTCGTGGCGCGAGCGCGGCGCTCCTGCTGCGACTCTTGGGGGAATACTTGATCCACCGCCAGCTGCACATTCTCGAGCACGCTCAGCCACGGCAAGAGCGAATAGTTCTGGAACACCACCCCCCGCTCGGGCCCTGGCCCCGTCACCGGCTTGCCCCCCACCGAGACGGTGCCCCGGTCGGGCTCGATGAGCCCGGCGATCAGCGAAATCAACGTGGTTTTACCGGCTCCGGAGTAGCCCACGATGGAAACCAGCTCGCCCTTTTCGATCGATAGATTGACGTCTTCCAGCACGTGCGTGCGCTGCTGGGCGGGACCATAGCCCTTACAGATTCCGGAGAGCTCGATGAACGCCATGTTCAAGCCACCTTGAAGCGCCGCTCGACCAAGCTCATCACGCGGTCGAGCAGGAAGCCGACGATACCGATGGTCAGGATGCACAAGATGATGTGCTCGTAGATGAGCGCGTTGTACTCTTGCCACAAGAAGCCACCGACGCCCGGCGCGCCCGTGAGCATTTCAGCCGCGACGATCACCAGCCAGGCAATGCCCAAGCTGAGACGAAAGCCGGTGAACATGTAGGGCAGCGCGGCCGGAATGGTGACCTTCACCAGCGTCTTCCACGGCGACAACTTAAGCACGCGCGCCACGTTGATGTAGTCCTGCGGAATCGAGCGGACGCCGAGGGCCGTGTTCATCACCGTGGGCCACATGGAGCACATGGCGATCGTGAAGATACCGGCCGGCTCCGGCTTTTGAAACAGCACCAGGCCGAGCGGCAGCCACGCCAACGGCGACACCGGACGCAGCACCTGAATGATCGGATCGAAAGTGTTGGTGAAGCCGCGTGACATGCCCAAAAGCAGCCCAATCGGGGTGCCCAGGGCGATGGCCAAAGCGTAGCCCTTGGCCACGCGAATCAGCGAATACCAGGTAAAATGCAGGATACCTTGGTCCAGCTCGCCGCGTTTTTCCCAGGGCGACAAGATGTAGGGCTTGCTCACCTCCCAAGTCTTGAGCGGCGAGGGCAAGCTCGGCGCCACGCTCGAGCTTGCCACCGCCCAGAGCAGGACGACGCAACCTGCCCCGACCATCGGTAACAGCCAATACTTGATGAGACCATCGACCAGGTTGCTTTTCATCGAGATTCTCCCAGTTCAGCTCTTCATCGAGTGGATCTTGAAGGACGTCGCGAACTTTTCGGGCTCCTTGGGATCGAACACGGAGCCGTCGAACAACGTCTCGGGGGTGTCACTCAGGCCGCCGTGGGCCACGCCCAGCTCTTTCATTGCCTCTTCGTAGATATCGGTGCGCATGACCTGCTTGGCGACGCCCTCGTAGTCGGGCGCGCCAGTGACCATGCCCCAGCGACGGAACTGCGAGAGCCAGAACTTGGCGTACTTGGGCTGCGGGTAATTGCAGTTGCGGCCGCTGAAGATCATGTAGCTCTCGTCTTCTTTCTTGCGACCGTCGCCGTAGTCGTAGTGGCCCTGAAGGCGGCCCAAAATCAGCTCGGGGGCGCAGTTGATGTAGCTGGGCTTGGCTACGATTGCCGCCTGTTCGGGCCGGTTTTTCAGGTCATCGAGCCAAACGCTCGCCTCGTGTAGGGCCTTGATGACGGCCTTGACCGTTTTGGGATTCTTCTGGGCAAACTCTTCGGTAAAGGCGCACACCTTCTCTGGATGATCTTTCCAGATTTCTTGGCTGGTGATCGCCGTAAACCCGATGTTATCGGCGATGGCGCGCGCGTTCCACGGCTCGCCGACACAGAAGCCGTCCATCTTGTCGACCTTCATGTTGGCGACCATCTGCGGCGGCGGAATGGTGACCAGCGCGATGTCGGTGTCGGGGTTGATGCCGCCCGCGCCCAGAAAGTAACGCATCCACATGGCGTGGGTGCCGGGCGGAAACGTCATGGCAAACGTCATGGGCGAGCCCTTCTTCTTGGCTTCGTCCACCAGAGGTTTGAGCGCGTTCGGATCGGCCGCCACCTTGCCCTTGAGCGACGTCTTGATGGTGATGGCCTGGCCGTTGCGATTGAGGAGCCAAGGAATCACCATCGGCTTCTTGGGCGAGCCCAAGAGACCCATCGTGGAAGCGATGGGCATGCCGATGAGCATGTGCGTAGCGTGGATGTCTCCGTTCGACAGCGAGTCGCGAATGGCAGCCCAGCTCGCGCCCTTCACGATGGTCGAGTTGATGCCATACTTCTTGAACAGGCCTTTTTCGTGGGCAATCACGATAGGCGAGCAGTCGGTCAACGCGATCATGCCGAAGCGGAGGTCGGCCACTTCGGGCTTGAGGGGGTCGACCGGCGCGGCGCTGGTAGCGGCGCTGGCCTTCGCTTCGGTGGCGGCCGCCTCCGACTTGTTGCACGCAGGCAGAGCGAGCGCGGCGGGCAGCAGCGCGCCGGCTTTCAATACGTCACGTCGTCCAAACGTCGTCATGACCGTTGTCTCCTTTCAGAATATCAAAACGCGATGGGCAGATCGAGCTGAACGATTTTGTAATCGAACTTCTCTAGTGGCTCGTCGATGGCCATCGAGAACGAGACGCCAGGACGAAACCAAACTGAATCAGAGAGCTTCACGTGGAAGCGAGGCCCCATGGCAAAAGTCGTCGTGTCGCGTAGACCGAGCGGCGTCATGTTCGTCGACGCTTCGTCGGCCTCGATGGCTTTGGGTGTGCTGAGGAAGCGCTGATGACGAAACTCGGTACCGACCGACAGGAACGGCGCCAAGAAGTAGCCAACGTGGATGCCCATGGTCAGGTTGGTCTTCGACTTGTCGGGGTTGTTGGGCGCGCCCATGGCAGGTTGCTCGTCGCCCTTGACCCGCGTCAGCTGGAGCACGGTGGCCTCGATTTGCGCGGTAAAACCGCCAGAAACGTAGGCCAAATCAACGCCCGGAAAGACGACGAAGTCGTTGACCGAGAACATGGCGTTGTCCATGGCCGAGCGGGCACGAATGCCCATCGCGTTGGCGGTCTTGTTCTCGACCTTCGCTTCGTCGCCACCGCCCCCACCCACCGGTATGGTGACGCCGAGGAAGAAGGCCAGGCGCAAAGGCTTTGCCAGCTTGATCGCGTAGGTGCCACCGATGACCGGGTTCAAGAAATTCACCGCGGACTCGACGGGCTTCATTGCTGCCATCAAGCTACTGGGTGGCGAGTTGGAGACGACACCGACGCGCACCAGCGGCGCGAATGACTCTGTCACCTTGTAGCTGGCCAGCAGCATCGAGGCGACCGTCGAGCCAGACTCTTTGCCCGCCGCGTCTTTGTAGAACGCGAAAGAAGTATCCGAGCGCACCACGTTGGCCACGACGGCCGGCCGTAGCTGCCACGGCAGCGAGTACGGCGGCGGATTCGGCTTCACCGCCGCGGGCTCCGCGGGCGGCGCCTCGGCGGGAGCCACCGCTTGGGCAAAAACCGCAGCAGAACAGCTAAAAACAGCTCCAAAGGTCGCTAGCTTCGAGCAGCGCAAGGCAATTCTATCCATCTCAAGTTCCTTCGAGTGGGCACACGTCCGGCCGTCCAAGCAGCGCCTGGATTTAGTGGTGAAGCACGGCTTCCGCTCCCCGAGAGCTGTTTCGACATCAGGACCGAATCAACTCTCGGTCAGCGCTCGTCGAGTGATCTGATAGTCCCAAACGGGGCGTAGTTGTTCAAGGCAGCTAGGACGGTTTTTGGGTTTCAATTTGGTTTCTGAAACGGAAGTGACATCGATAGTCGATGCAGCGAAACAATTGGAACGAGCGGGGATGCCGAGCGCAAAGCGGGAGTGCAGAGCGAGAGTGGAGAGCCGGCGCGAGAAAGAGCGCACGCGCGAGCACGCTGCCATCATCAAAACAGCTAGCCCCCCGTCTCCAAGCCCGAGTCCAACCCAAATCGAGATCGCACTCGAGATCGAGATCGAGATCGAGATCGAGATCGAGATCGAGATCGAGATCGAGATCGAGATCGAGACCGAGATCGAGACCGAGACCGAGACCGAGACCGCACTCGATCTCCATTCGGCGGCTTCCCTCGCTCAGCCGGCACCTGTGTCCGCCACGGCAGCTTCTGCAATCTCAGCCGCGGCGCTGCAGCCCCCTCGTTTTAACCGCTCTCCCGCTCCTTCTTATCCGCTCGTCAACACGCGTCCGCGATAAGTCCGCGGCGCTCCGTGCGACCCGGCGACGCTCACCGGGGGTGGCGTCAGGCTGGGCGATGGCGAGACGGGTGGCGGTGGGCTGGTCAAGAGCGAGACGATTTCGGGCTCGATGCGGCGTGTGGTCAGGGTGACGGCCATGCGCAGCGCCGCCGCGTTGATTTCGTTTGCGGCGATCACGGCGAGCAAGCCGTGGGCGAAGCGCGTCACGTGCAGGCGGTGCTCGTCGAAGCGCAGGACCGCGGAGCTCACTTCGTCGCCGTCGGCGGCCATGGTCTCGATGAAGCGCGAGAGCCTGGCCCCGACCTCGACGAAAATTTCGTCGTGGAAAACGGCGGGCAGGTCTTTGCCCATGAGCTCGCCCGTCAGGCTGAGCACGAAGCTGCCATGAACGCCGGCAACGTCTCGTAGGGCCGCGAGAGCGTTCGTGATACGGCCGTTGCTCATAGGCCCAGCCGCTCCCTCACCTGCGTCAAGTCGGCGTCGGGTGCCGCCGAGAGCGCGAACGTGTTGCCCGACTTTTCTCGGTAGATGAGCGTGCGCGAGCGCTGCTGCGTGACCTCCACGGAGAGCAGGCCTTGCATGCCCAGGCCGTCACCGACCAGCTCCGCCAGGCGCGCCGCGTACGCTGCAACTTGGCTGAGCTCGGCCGCGTCACCCTTCGAGCTGACCACGTTGCCGCTCGGATCGATACGCACCGCCGCGCGCACTTGCGCGAGCAGGGGCGCTGAAGATTCTCCGCTCACGCTGGCCTCGGACCTGGAAGACGTAGACATGGAAACGGGCGGCGCCGAAACGGGTGGCGGCGGTGAGGACGACAGCGGACGCGGCGCGCCGGCGCGGTGGCCCGGAAACGCGACCAAATTGTGCCCGCTCACCTCTTCGCGGTGGCGAGATTCGTCGCGGTGCTGAGCCGACAAAATCAGCAAATTCTGCCAATTGGAGCTGATGGAGTCACGATCGGGCCAACCGGCGCTGCACGGCTCGAAGGTGCCGTCGTTCCAGCGCAAGATTTCGAGCGCGGCTGTTTCTCCGATGCCGCGCCGGCACACCGCGTGCACGATTTGCCCACCTCGAAAGAACAAGTAGCCGACGTCGTTACCCGAGCTGACGCGAATCACGCGCTCGCGCCCGGACAAGCATTCCATCTGCACCAAGTCGGCCAGGCTCGCGCCGTGGAGATTTGCGCGAAAGCCGCTCTCACGCATGGTGTTGGGAGACTCTTCGCCACTGTTCATTGCTGACATGGTGACTCCAGAGCGGCGCGGCCGCTCGCTGACGAATGGACGATGAACTCAGGATGCTCGACTTTCAAGTACGTTGTGAGCGCCGTGGCTCTCTTCGATAGGCAATTGAATCAACGTCGCGAGTGAGCTGGTGGGGCGGCCTTTGGTCGAATTTTTTTGCGATTTTCGCGAGACACGCGACCGAAACAAAAGCGAAATGCGCGAGGGGTGAAGGTCCAATCGTCACGCGCCGCGCGCCTCTGCCCGCGCGTCTCGTTGCATTGGCGTCACCCGGCTGACCGCACCCATGTTGGATCCGACCCTGCAAGAAGTCGCCAAACAAGCTGCCGCCACGGCGCAAGGCTTGGGTGAGCTCACGGTCAGCGCCAATTTGATCTGGACGCTGCTGTGCGGGTTCATGGTGATGTTCATGCAGGCAGGGTTTGCCATGCTCGAGACCGGGCTCACCCGCTCGAAGAACGTCGCCCACACCATGGCGATCAACTTCCTCGTGTACGCCATTGGCGTCATCGGCTTTTGGGTGATCGGCTTCGGCCTGCAGATGGGCGGGGTCGGCGCGCTCGGAACCTTCGGCGGCGAGACGACGCTGTCTCGAGAGTTCAGCGTGAATGTCGGCGGCAAGGTGTGGGGGCTGTTCGGCGCGAGCGGCTTCTTCTTGTCCGCGGCCCAGTACACGCCGGCCGTCGCCACCTTGTTCCTCTTTCAGGCGGTTTTCATGCTGGCCGGCTCGATCATCCCGACCGGCGCGCTCGCGGAGCGCTGGAAGTTCGCCAGCTTCGTGGCTTTTACGGCGGTGATGACGAGCTTCATCTACCCGCTGTACGCCAACTGGGTGTGGGGCGGCGGCTGGCTCTCGGCGCTCGGTCGCAACTATGGCCTCGGCCACGGGCACGTCGACTTCGCAGGCTCGTCCGTCGTACACATGACGGGTGGCGTCACGGCGCTCGTCACTTGCAAGCTGCTGGGTCCGCGCATCGGCAAGTTCAACGCCGACGGCAGCCCGAATCCGATCCCCGGCCACAACATTCCGATGGCCGTGCTCGGAACCTACATTCTGTGCTTCGGCTGGTTCGGCTTCAACCCCGGGTCGACGCTAGCGGCCAGCGACACGCGCTTCGCCATCGTTGCCGTCAACACCATGCTCGCGGCCTGCGCCGGTGGGCTTTCGGCCACGCTGATCGCCAAGCTGAAATTCGGCAAGCCCGACCCCACCTGGATGTGCAACGGGCTGCTCGCTGGCTGCGTGGCCATCACGGGTCCGTGCGCGTTCGTCAGCTCTGCCAGCTCCGTGTTCATTGGCGCGGTGGCGGGGTTGATCGTCATCTGGGCCGCGCTCTTCGTTGAGAACACGCTCAAGGTGGACGATCCGGTCGGCGCCGTGGCCGTCCACGGAGCCAATGGCGTTTGGGGCATCCTCTCGGTCGGCTTGTTCGCCAACGGCAGCTACGGCGAGGGTCTGAACGGCGTCCCGGGGGCGGTCCGCGGGCTGTTCTACGGCGACAGCGGGCAATTCTTCGCGTCGCTCGTCGGCATCGGCGCCAACGTAGTGTTCGTAGGGCTGATGGCCGCGACCGCGTTCAGCATCGTCGGGCGCGTCGTCGGAAACCGCGTCTCGCCCGAGGTCGAGCTGGCGGGGCTCGACGTGCCGGAGATGGGCATCGACGGGTACATCGGCGATCCCGGCATCGCGATGCCCGATGAAGCGCCGGGCGCCGCCAGTCGCCGCCCGTTCTATCCCGTCCAAGCGGCAGGGGGACAATGAAGATCACCATCGGCCGGAGGGACTCCTCGCCCGAAGGCCACTTTCGATAGCAGACAGACCGAAAAACAACCCAATACATACGCGGCAACCGACGGCCGCCGAGCTCACGCGGCTCGGCGGCCGTCACTAATTTGGGCAAAGCCCAAATTAGTGACGGGCGGGTTTCATTGCCATGGGACGATTGATGGCGCGCCTCGTCCCTTGCTAGCCGCAACGCGGCGGGCGCTCGGCCTCGCCGAGTTTCTCGCGTCCCCGGCCTCGTTTGCCGATCGCGATCTTATCGTGCCAAGGTCGGATGAAGGCGATCCAACTCGCGCGCGCTGTGTTCTGGCGAGGTCGGTGTTCACGTCGGCGTTGCGGGTTACCCATGTGACCAATTTTCCTCAATGAAATCGCGGCAGAAGTCATCCGAAGAAGAGGTGCTCCTATTCGTAAGGAGTCGAGTGGTGCGCGACGGAATGCTTACGGATAGGAGCACCTCGCATCGGGGCGTGCTCACCGCGGAATCATTCACAAAATTTAGTTACGTGCGTAATACCGAATCGCAACGAGGAAGAGCGTGGGTTTGCGTTGGCGCGGGCTAGACGCGCTGAGACTGCGACTGCGAAGCTACGCTGGCGCCCCCGCTCAGCTCTTCGGGGATCACGTCGACCGCGACCGACAAGCTGTGCTGACCGCCGCCCAGGACGATGCCGCGCAGCGGGCTCACGTCACTGAAATCTCGCCCCCAGGCGACCGTGACGTGACGTTCGCCCGGAAACACGGCGTTGGTCGGATCGAAATCGATCCACCCCAAGGTGGGCAGGTACGCCGACGCCCAGGCGTGCGAGGCGTCGGCGCCGATCAGCCGTGGGCGCCCTGGAGGCGGCTCGGTCTCCAGGTAGCCGGAGACGTAACGCGCGGCCAGCCCGAGCGAGCGCAAGCAGCCGACCGCGAGCTGCGCGAAATCTTGGCAAACGCCGCGCCTCTCGCGCAGCACCTGGGCGAGCGGCGTGCTCACGTCGGTAGCTAGCGGCTCGTACTTGAATTCGCGGAAAATGCGCTCGGAGAGCTCGCCCACGGCGTCGACGAACGGGCGCCCCGGGGTGAACAGGGGAGCCGCGTATTCGGCCAAGAGCTGGTGGCTGCGCACGAGCGGCGAATCGAAACAAAATTCGCGCGCCGAGAGCAGCGCGCGATCTTGCTCCAGCTGCTCGCGCACGCTTTCCCACGACAGGCGCGTGGCCGGCGTGAGCTCGAGCTGGGGCGGCGCGACCTCGACTCGGCTCTCGCTCGTCACCTCCAGCACCTCGTGCGGGGCCAGCACTTCGACGAAATGCGTGATGTTGCCGAAGTAGTCGCGGCCCCCTTGCAGCTCCGCTTCGGTCGGCGAAATGCTGAGCCGGCTCTCGAGCACGCGCTGGTGGCCCAGGCTGCGTGGCTCCAAATGCATGGCGTGCGTTGCGTGCAGCACGGGGCTTTCGTACTCGTAGCGCGTGGTGTGGCGGACTTTGTAGCGCCTCACGTGGCCTCCAAGTCTTCGTTCACCCAATGCGGCGGCGACACCGCGCGCTCTTTGGACAAGTGCGAGAACCAGGTAGCGCTGATGTCGTCGGAGAGCTGCCAGAAGGTGTTGACCGTCTCTTCCAGCAGCTGGCGCAGGCCCGCGCCGTCACCCGCGCAAGCCTGCTCCACGTCGGCGGTGAGCAAGCTGCTGTCGAGCGCTATCACCCGGCGCTCGGCGCGACCGCGTACCACGCCGCCGTGCCCGGGCAGCCGGCGCAAGTGCTCTTTGGCCAGCTCCACCTGGAACGCCACCGAGCGCGGGTTGGTGGAGTCGGTGAGCAGCAAGTCCACGACGGGCGCGGCTTGCAAGCTGGACAAATAGCGCGCGCGGTAGGTGAGCAAGCTGTCGGCGACCTCGAGCAACGCTTCCATGTGCAGGCGCGTCGCGCCCGGCGCCAGGAACGCCTGCAAGAGCTGCAGCATGTACACGCCGCGCTCGACGCGTCGGCCCAAGTCCAAGAACGTCCAGGCGTGGCCCCGCACCATGTTGTCGAGCGTGGTGCCGCTCACGGCCGCCAGCCCAAAAATCAGCTGATCTAGCGCCTCGATGGCGATGACCGGGCTGCTCAGGCTCGCGCTCTCGAGACCGCTCAGGGTTCGGGTCAGCCGGCGCAGCACGTGCCAGGCGTCGCGCGACAAGCGGCTACGCACGCTCAGGGTGAGGCCGTGGATGCGGCTCAGCATGGAGGGCAGGCCTTCGTGCGCGACGCGATCGACGACGAGGCCGTAGAGCAAGGCCTCCGCCGGCGTGGCTTCTTGACCGGGATGAGGCACGCCCGCGACGGCGGATACGGTGCGCGGCAGCACGCCGATGCGGCCCAACGTGTCGATGATGGCCGACAAGACCAGCGGCGCGTCGGGGCCCGCCTCCGAGCCGATGCGCTCGAAGCCAGCGCGGGCCAGCCGCGCCGTCGAGTCGACGCGCTCGACGTAGCGGCCGAGCCAAAAAATATCGTCGAGCAAGCGGCTGGGCAGATCCAGACCGCCGCGCTGCAGCTCCACGCGCTGATCGGGCATCGCGGGCAGCGGTGGCTCGGCGCTGCCCGGCGCGGCCGGGATCCACACGTCTTTGCTGTAGGCGTTGCTCTTGATCGCCAAGAACAAGCCGTCGGGCGCCTCGTTGATGCGCGCGAGGCCGCCCGGCATGACGTCGTAGTCGGCGCCGTCTCTCACCAAGAACGAGCGAAACGCGACCGTGCCCGTGGACAACGCGCTCCGATCGAGCACCGGCAAGGCCGAGAGCTCGGGCCAGCGCTCGGCCACGAAGTCTCCGGAGTGGATGCGCAAACGCTCGAGCAGCTCTCGGCGCGCCTCGCTGCCGAGCTGCGCCGGAAAGAACGGCTCGCCACGCCTATCTCCGAACGCCGGCTTGAGCACGAACTCGTCGGGGCGGGCCAGCACCTCGCGCAGAGACTCTGGATCGCCGCACCAAAGCGTGGCTACCGAGTCGAGCAGCAGCTCTTCGCCCAACAGGTGGCGGCTGAGGGCCGGTAGGTAGGCCTTCCAGGCCGGCGTCTCGCCGATGACGGCGCCGAGCGGGTTGGCGAGCCCGACGTTGCCGGCGCGCGCGGCCGAGGTGAGCCCCGCCACGCCACCCAGCGAGTCTTCGCGCAGCTCGAGCGGATCCGACCAGGCGTCGCCGATGCGGCGCAGCACGACGTCGACCTTGCGTAAGCCCGAGAGCGTCTTCAGGTAGACGTTGCCGCCGCGGACGCTCAAATCTCGGCCTTCGACCAGCTCGTAGCCGAGGTAGCGCGCCAAGTAAGCGTGCTCGAACGAGCTCTCGTCGCGCGCGCCCGCCGATAGCAGCACCACGCGCGGCTGGCCTCGCGTGCCCGGGGGAGCCAAGCCCTCGACGGCGCGCCGCATTTTGGCGAAGAAGTGCGCGACGCGCTCGACCTTGTACTCGCGAAAGAGCTCCGGCAGCGTGCGACCGAGCACCAGGCGGTTCTCGAGCGCGTAGCCGGCCCCGGTCGGCGCCTGCGTGCGATCGGAGAAGACGCGGAACTTACCGGTCGGATCACGACCTACGTCGGCGGCGTAGAGGTGCAACCACTGCCGACCGAGCGGCAGCCAGCCGTGACAGGCCCGCAAAAACTCGGGATGCCCGAGCACCAGCTCGGCGGGTAGCAGCCCGTCTCTCAGCAGCTGCTGCGAGCCGTAACAGTCGCGCAGGACGGCATCCAAGAGGCGCGCGCGTTGGCGCAGGCCGGCCGCGAGCGCTTGCCACTCGGCGCGGTCGAGCACGAGCGGCACGGCGTCGAGCTGCCAAGGCCGGTTGGTGCCCTCGGGCACCCCCAAGATGTTGAACGTGACCTCTTGCTGGGTGATGCGCTGCCGCACCAGCCGCCCCAGCTCCTCGAGCTCTTTCGCCTCTTTGCCCTCGAGGAAGCTGGCCAGCGGGCGCTGATGGGCGCGGATCTCACCGGCGGCGTCGCGCAGCTCGTCGAAGCTCCCGGCGCGCCGCGACGGAGGAATGCTCGAGCGGCGTTCGGGAGTCGGCTCCACGCTGCCTCTTGTAAGCGAAGTGGCGGCCCCCTGTCGATCTGGCAACCGGATCACTGGATCCAGCGCAAATCCAGCGTCATCGGAAACTCCGGATTGACGCGCACGGAGCGCGGCGTGAACGCACCTTGCGTGTGCCCCAAGGCCTCGAATCGAGCGATGCGACGCCCTTCGGCGGCCGCTGCGTTGACGGGCCGATCGAGGTTTGCCCGGCCGCCCGCATGGACCACGTGATACGACGCACCGGCGATCGAGCGCTGATTCCAGCGGTCGTAGAGATCGAAGCGCAGCGGCCCGTGGACGGGGATGGTCGGGTGCAGGCACGACGGCGGCTGCCACGCGCGGTAGCGCACCCCGCACACGTACTCGCCGCGCGTGCCGGTGGGGGTTAGCGGCATCTCGACGCCGTTGACCGCGACCGCGTGCCGCTCGGGGGTGACCCCGAACAAGCGCACCTGCACTCGCTCGAGCGAAGAGTCCACGTAGCGCGCCTGCCCTCCGGCGGTGCTCTCTTCACCGAGCACGTTCCACGGCTCGAGGGCCGTGCGCAGCTCGAACGTGGTCGTGTCTTTGACGACGCTGCCCAAGAGCGGGAACCGGAACTCGAAATGCGGCTTGAACCAAGCAGGATCGAGCGAAATGCCGCGCCGCGAGAGCTCGCCCAGCACGTCTTGAAAGTCCAGATCCACGAAGTAGGGCAAGAGAAAGCGATCGTGCACCTGCGTGCCCCATTTCACCAGCGGTTGCTGGTACGGCTGCTCCCAGAACGAGGCGAGCAAGGCGCGAATCAGCAGCTGCGTGGCCGAAGACATGCGCGCGTGCGGCGGCATCTCGAACGAGCGGAGCTCGACCAAGCCCAGCCGCCCCGTCGGACCGTCCGGAGAGTACAGCTTGTCGATGCAAATTTCGGTGCGATGCGTGTTGCCGGTCACGTCGACCAGCAGATTTCTGAAGATGCGATCCACCAGCCACGGCGGACAATATTGCCCGCGCTCCGGCAAGCGAGAGATGGCGAGCGCAAGCTCGTGGACCGAGTCGTCGCGGGCTTCGTCGGTGCGCGGGGCCTGTGACGTGGGGCCGATGAAACGGCCAGAAAACAGGTACGAGAGCGCGGGGTGGTTGTGCCAGAACGCGAGCAAGCTGGCCAATAGATCGGGCCGGCGCAAAAACGGGCTGTCGGCGGAGGTCGCGCCCCCCATCACGAAGTGATTGCCACCGCCGGAGCCGATGTGCGCGCCGTCGAGCTCGAATTTCTCGGCGACCAGGTGCTCGGCGCGCGCTTCTTCGTAGAGCAGCTCGGTCTGCGCCACGAGCTCTGGAAACGAGCGCACGAACGGCACGTTCACCTCGAGCACGCCCGGATCGGGCGTGACCTTGAAGTTACCGAGGCGCGGATCGTCGGGCGGGCCGTAGCCTTCGAGCTGAACGGGAATCCCGAGCTCTTTGGCCGTGAGCTCGATGGCCGCGACGAGCTCGAGGTAACCCTCGAGCGTGGCGATGGGCGGCATGAAGATGCACAAGACGCCGTCACGCGGCTCGGCCACGAGCGCGGTGCGCACGACGCCGCTCGCCGATTCGAACGCGGTGGGGGCTGAACGGCGCACACCGAGCGAGTCGAGCCCCGGCCCGGGCGGCGGCGAGCCGGCTGCTTTGCCGGCCGCGCCCACGCGCCCGCGATCGAACGTGCGAGGCTCCGCGCGCTCCGTGAAGACCTGCGGCGAGCCTTGAGCCCCCCGGGGACCGAGCGGGAAGCTGAATTTTTGCGGCAGCGCGACGCGGGGCTGGAACGGGTCGAGCGCCGGCTCGAACCCGCGCTCGTCTTTCTCGGCCCACGGCTGCGAGTCGAGGGGCAATCGAAAGCCTGCCGCCGAATCACCCGGCAAGAGAAACAGGTGCTCGTCTCTCAAGAACCACCCGCCGCTCACCCAGTTGCCGCCCCAATGAGCCAGGGGCAGCACGTAGCCGACCACGCTGTTCAAGCCCTGGCGAAACACTCGCGAGAGCCGCGCCCGCTCACCGGGCTCATCCAGGCGCGACTCGAGCGGGTCGACGTTGCTGGGCAGCCGCCGTTCGCGCCACAGGTAATACCAGGCGTCTTCGTACGCCGGCATGGTCCCGGGCTGCGCGAGCGAGAGCTGCTCGGTGAGCCGCGCCACGAAGCGCTGGGCATGCTCGGCTCCGTGCCCCAAGTTGCTGCCGGCCAAGGCGATCAGCGAAGGATCTTGCCAGGTGGGCACGCCGTCGTGGCGGAAGTAGCAAGCCAGCGCCCAGCGCGGCAATGGCTCGCCCGGGTACCACTTGCCCTGGCCGTGGAACAGAAAGCCGCCAGGCTTCCACGCGCTTTGCAGGCGCCGGAGCAAGCGATCGCCCATGGCCTGCTTGTCACCACCCATGGCCGCCGTGTTCCACTCGGGAGCGTCGGGCTCGCGGCTACTGACGAACGTGGGCTCGCCGCCCATGGTGAGCCTGACGTCCCCTTGGAGCAGACGGTCATCGACGTGTTTGCCGCAAGCCACCAGCGCTCGCCACTCTTCTTCGGTGTACGGCTTGGTCACGCGCGGGCGATCGATGACCCGCGTCACCTTCATCTCGAAGCCGAACTCGCTCTCGACCTTTTCGAACAGGCCGCCCTCGATGGCGGCCGCAGACGACGGCTCGTGCGAGCAAGCGAGCGGAATATGCCCCTCGGAGGCGAACAAGCCCGACGTCGGGTCGAGGCCAATCCAGCCGGCCCCGGGCACGTACGCCTCGCACCAAGCGTGCAAGTCGGTGAAATCGGACTCCGGGCCCGTGGGGCCTTCGAGCGGCTTCTGATCGGGCACGAGCTGGATCAGGTAGCCGGACACGAAGCGCGCGGCGATGCCCAGGTCGCGCAGCACGTGCACCAAGAGCCAGCTCGAGTCACGGCACGAGCCCTTGCCCTTCTCGAGCGTCTCTTCCGGCGTTTGCACGCCTGGCTCCATGCGGATGACGTAGTCGACCGCCTCGCGCACGGCGCGGTTCACGTCGACCAAGAAGTCGACGGTGCCGCGTGGCTTCAGATCCAAGCTGGCCATCAACGCCCGGAACACCGACCCACGCTCGCCCTTGACCAGGTACGGAGCCAGCTCGCGCTGCAGCGCCGCGCCATAAACGAACGGGCTCTTTTGCGCGCTGTCTTCCAAGAAAAAGTCGAACGGATTGATGGCCTCGAGATCGACCACCAAATCGACGCTGACCGAAAATTCGTTGGTGCGCTCGGGCACCACCACGCGCGCCAGGTAGTTGCCCTGCGGATCCTGCTGCCAGTTGAGGAAGTGCTCGCGCGGCTCGATTTTCAGCGAATAACTGAGGATCGGCGTACGAGCGTGCGGCGCCGGCCGAAGCCGCACCACCTGCGGGCCGAGCAGCGCGGGCGACGCGTAGCGGTAGTAGGTTTTGTGATTGAGGGCGACGCGGATGGCCATGATTCGAAACCTAACGAACGATGATTAAAACTCGAAGAACTGCGCCTGGATGGCGGAGCCCACTTCGTTCAGCTGCCCTTGCAGCCCGTCCACGTACTCGTGCAGGCCGTCGGCCATGATTTCTTCGATCTTCGCGTAGTCGAGCTCGGAGCGCAGCCGGCCGATCAAGCGCTCGGCCTCGCTCTCGAACGAGTAGAGGGGCACGCCCGAGATGGCGTGTAGGCTCTCTTGCGCGCGCCGCACGCAGCGCAAAATGCTACGAGGAAAGTTGCGATCGAGCAGCAGAAACGCGGACACCGACTGCGGCGTAGTGACGTGCCAAATTTGGCGGTACATCTGCAGGGCGCTGGCCGAGTTGAGCAACGTGGTCCAGCCGACCGAGTCGTTACCGTTCACCGCGCCTTGCGACTGGGTTTGCGCGCTCTTGCCCGATGTCTGGGCCTGAAACTGGAACTGCGATTGAGTCGACGCTTCGACCTTGGCCTGCGCGGGCGAGAGCAAGAAGTACTTCACGTCCAAGATGCGCGAGGTTTTGTCGGCGCGCTCCAAGCTGCGCCCTACTTGGGCAAAATGATACGCCTCACCGCGCGACAGAGTAGCGTTGGTCACGCCTTCGAAATAGATTCCGGCGCGTTTCACCCGTGCGCAGAAGTCGATTAGGTCTTCTGTCTGCACCGCGGGCCGCGCCGCCTGCTGGACCATCAGGTAAAATTCGTTCAGCTCTTGCCACATCTCGCGCGAGATGATGTCGCGCACGCTGCGCGCGTTCTCTCTGGCGCGCGAGACGCTGGACCAGATGGAGCTCGAATACTCTTCGTCGAAGGTCAGAAATTGGGTGACGTTCTCGGGCGTGGCTTGCCCGTACTTCTTCTCGAAAAATTCTTGATCGCCGCTCGTCAGCACCAGCGAAGCCCAGTCGCGCTCGCCGTGGGCGGAGCTCTCGAGCATCAAGTTCAAGCTCACGTCGATGAAGCGCGCCACGTTCTCGGCGCGCTCCACGTAGCGGCTCGTCCAATACAGCGCATCGGCGACGCGGCTCAGCACGAGACGCCTCCCTGCTTTTGGCCGGCCAGGTCCGCTGATTTCGGGGTTGGGCGGCGGCGTTCGCGCTGCGGTCCGAGGCTCACGGCTGCGCGTACCCTCCGCTTCGGTCCGCGCGCGAGCCTCGCCCCCACAGCGAGCTTGGCGCACCGGTCTTCTTTGGGGCGCTTGGAGCCGGCGACACGTGACCGAACGAGGGGAATTACGGTGGTGCTCACGATGCCAGTACCCAGGTGTCTTTGCTGCCGCCGCCTTGCGACGAGTTGACGACCAGCGAGCCCTTCTTCAGCGCCACGCGCGTGAGGCCGCCGGCCGTGACCTGAACGTCACGCCCGTAGAGCGCGTACGGCCGCAGGTCGACGTGCCGCCCTTCGATGCCGTCTCCGGTGATGGTCGGCACGCGCGAGAGCGAGAGCGTGGGCTGCGCGATGTAGCCCCGCGGGTTCTTCTTGATGCGCCCTGCGAAATCGACGCGCTCGGCGGCCGTCGAATGCGGACCGACCAACATGCCGTAGCCGCCCGCGCCGTCGGTGGCCTTCACGACCAGCTCTTCGAGGTGGGCGAGCACGTAGGCACAGTCGTCTTCGCGCGTGCACACGTAGGTGGGCACGTTGGGGATGATGGCGTCCTGGTCCAAGTAGTATTTGATGATGCGCTCGACGTAGCGATAGATGGCCTTGTCGTCGGCCACGCCGGTGCCGGGCGCGTTGGCCAGCGCGACGCGCCCCTTCAGGTAGACCTCGAACAAGCCAGGCACCCCCAGCAGTGATTCGGGCCGAAAGGCCAGCGGATCGAGGAAATCGTCGCTGACCCGGCGGTACACCACGTCCACCCGTTGCAAGCCGGCCGTGGTCTTCATCTGCAAGAAGCCGTCGCGCACCACGAGGTCGAGCGGCTCCACCAGCTCGACGCCCATCTGCTGCGCCAAGAACGCGTGCTCGTAGTAGGCGCTGTTGTAACGCCCAGGCGTGAGCACCACGATGCGCGGATCGGAGACGGCGTCGGGCGCCAAGTAGCAGAGCGTCTCCAGCAGGCGCAGCGGGTAATCGTCCACCGGCCGCACCGACAAGCTCTCGAACAGCTTGGGGAACGTGCGCTTCAGCACCTGGCGATTTTCGAGCACGTAGCTGACGCCCGAGGGGCAGCGCAAGTTGTCCTCGAGCACGTAGAACTCGCCGTCTTTGTCGCGCACCAGATCGCTACCGGTGATGTGGCACCAGATGCCACGCGGTGGCTTCACGCCTTCGCACTGAGGCCGGTAGTCGGCGCAAGTTTTGACCAGCTCGTTCGGGACGACGCCGTCTTTGATGATCTTCTGGTCGCCGTACACGTCGGCGATGAACAAGTTGAGCGCCTCGATGCGCTGCTTGAGCCCGCGCTCCAGCCGCTCCCACTCCTTGGCCGTGATGATGCGGGGAATGATGTCGAACGGGAAAATCCGCTCGGCCTCGCCCTTCAGGGTAAAGGTGATGCCCATGCTGAGCAGGGCTCGCTCGGCCGCGGCCTGGCGCCCCAAGAGCTCGCCGTCGGGCAGGCCGTTGATGGCGCTCACGAGCCGTGAGCAGCCAGCCCGGGGTGAGCCGGCGGCCTCGAAAATTTCGTCGAAAAACGGACCGTTCAGCGGGTCGTAGCCGTGGAATTTCATCCGCTTCGCTGCTTTCTCGGGCATCCAAACGCGCTCGCTGCATCGAGCGAGCTTCGCGAATATTTCAGATTTGTTTCGCCCTGGCCGGCCGCGGGCCGAACGGGGCCCACCTGGCTCCGATCGCGCAGGATTTCTGCGGGAGACGCCGCCGATTGCTTCATCGGACCGGCCACTAGCTCAGGACCCCACGCCGCGGTCAAGCCCCGCCTCGAGCGATCCAGGCCCGTCGAAATCGTCCGCGGAGAACGAACAAAAACCAGGGCGTTTATCCAAGAGATGCGGCCGCCCGAGGCGGTGTGGAACCAGTTCTAGGTCATACTGATCCGCACGCTTCGAGCCCCAAGGAAAGCACCGCTTCGATCATGTCCGGTCAGGTATTCCGAGCATCCCAAGGCATCCAACGTCGAGTCTTCTTGCGCGCAGCCGCCCTCGGCATGGCCGTACCGGCGGCGCTGAACCTCAGCCGATTGGCCGTCGCGGCGCCAACGGCCGCTCCCAAGCGCTTGCTCATTTTTCACATGCCTCACGGCGTGCCGCACGTTCACTACAACCCGCAAGTGATGGCGAGCGATCTGACTCAGTTCCGGCTCGACCAATCGAACATCAGCATTTTGGGTCCGCTCGAGCAGCACAAGCAGTACGTGAACGTGTACCAGGGCTTCAAATACCCCGAAGGCGGGGGCCCGCACTTCGACGCGGTGCACTTCCTCACCGATCACGCGGACGTGTCGGACGTCTCGCCGCGCTTGAGCATCGATCATGCCATCGGCCAGAAGCTGAAGGTGAAGCCCCTGGTGCTCGGAGCTTCTTCGCGCCCGCTGGGTGCCGTGAACCTGTACTCCAAGGTCAGCTGGGACGGCACGGGCTTCGTCGAAGCCGAGGTAAACCCCGTCAAAGCCGCGGACAAAGTCTTCGGCAACCTGAAAGCGGCAACGGACGCGGCGCCGAGCCCCGCGCCCAGCCCCGACGTGGCCGCGCGCAAGGCCCTGCTCGACCTCACCGCCAGCGAGATCGAGGGCCTACAAAAAGAGCTGTCGTCGCTCACCTCCGAGCAGACCAAGCTGAAGAGTCACCTCGACGCCATCCGCGCGCTGCAGGCCGACGACGGCAGCAGCGGGGCCCAGGTCAGCTGCACGACCGCGCCGAGCCTGCCCAACGTCGAGAAGATCCGCGCGCTGAACATGCCCGACGTGACCCCCGAAGGCATGCCCAATTGGTACCTGGGCGACTACCAGGGCGACAACGCCAATTTCGGGATGATCTTCGCGGCCCACATGGAGCTTGCGGCGCAGGCCATCATTTGCAACGCGGCGCCCATCATCACGCTGCAGTCGTCGTTCTCGACCTCGCAGCTGAGCTGTGC